>ENA-ORCZ01000010-ORCZ01000010.1-marine-metagenome-genome-assembly--contig:-NODE-10-length-421175-cov-39.717251_pt1 | contig 421175 bp, 386 predicted proteins | sample MGYA00237785_ERZ508519 | MGnify/ENA primary metagenome ERZ508519 (study PRJEB26189, sample SAMN06268790) | marine metagenome | isolation source: Bioluminescent Bay, La Paraguera, Puerto Rico | place... | reverse complement strand
CGTGAGCCGTGGGGTCGCGTGTGGGGTGGACGCCGATCCGCCCCGGCGGCGGATCGGCTTTCCCTGCCCTGCTCCGCGGGAGTTCCGTTTCCTCCCCAGCCGCAACGCCGGAGTATCCACGGAAGGCATCCGATGACAGATTTCTCCCCTTCGGGCAGAACGAACGGGGGTATAGGCAGGTTCGCGCGACCGTGGTACGGACACTAAACGATCAGATGACGCAGACCAATGCATCACATCACGACGAATTTTGCCGTAAACAAATCGGTGCGAATTCATAGCAGTTTCTGGTCAATGCTCGTCTCCGGGGGCGGCTGCGGACTGGCGCGCCCGGCGCCGCCGCCGCAGCCGGGCGAGCAGCCAGTCGCCCTCGCCGGCCGCCGGGGTGCGCTGCACGCCGCGTCGCCCCAGCCACACCCACACCGACAGGGTGAACAGCACCATCGCGAAACCGAACAGCAGATCCTCGACCGGCGCGTACGCGATCCGCAGCCCGACGATGGCCGCCGGGTCGTAGCGCACGATGTCGCGGCCGGTCAGGATCCCGTTGGAGAGCAACTGGAAACCGACGATGATCGGGTAGGTCGCCCAGAAGACCGCCCGCAGCACCAGCCGGGTGCGCAGCACCACGAGGTCGACCAGCACGGCGGCCACCACCCCGAGCAGCGCGGCGACGGTGTAGCTCACCGGACCCGCCGCCGGCCGGCATCGGCCTCGTCGCCGGCCGGCCGGTGGTCGGCCTCGTCGCCGGCCGACCAGCGGTCGTCGGGCCGGCGTGGGCGGCCGGGCGGGGTGCGCACCGCGCGGACCGCCTCGAACCCCAGCACCGTGCAGATCGGCACGACCACGAAGAACAGCAGCTCGTCCAGTGGCAGCTGGCCGGGCAGCAGCACCCCGGTCGTCTGGGCGGGGTCGAAACTCCAGTGCCCGGCGGCGATCGCGGCCAGGTCCCAGGCCACGAAGACCACCACCACCGCCAGCAGGGTCAGGGACAGCCGCCGCCAGCGGCGGAGCACGTTGACCCGCAGCACCGGCTCCAGCCAGATCGCGGCGAACAGGCAGCCGGCCAGCACCGCCAGGTAGCTGAGCTGACCCATGCCGGTCAGAAACCCTCGGCCTGTGCCCGACGTTTCACCTCGCGGGCGCGGTCCCCGCCGAGCGCAGTCGCGGGCGTGCCGGGCAGCGAATCGTCCGGCCGGTACAGCCAGCCCAGCATCTCCTCGTCGGAGAAGCCGGCGTCGTGCAGCAGGGTCAGGATGCCGGGCAGGTGCTTGCGTACGGTGTGGTTGGCCACCAGTTCGGCCGGCACCCGGCGGACCCCGTCGCGCCGGACGGCGAGCAGCTCCCGGTCCCGGATCATCTGGTGGACCTTGCTGATCGTCACGTCGAGGCGTTCGGCGACATCGGGCAAGGTCAGCCAACCGGCCGGCTCGCCGACGGTCACCGGCCCGGTCCCACCGGAGGCCGGCGGCGCTGAGGTCGAGGCGGGATCTGTCACGTCACCACCCTGCCACGCACCGGCCCCGCCGGCACCACTGACCCCGTCCTGACGCGCCAGGTGAGCCCGTCCGGTTGCACCGCGACGGGTCGCCGTTCGGCGGGCCGGGGCGGGTTGCCAGTTGGTTGCCGTGCGCTGCCGGCAGGTAACGGTTTGGCCCGGTTCGGCGGACCCGGCCTGATCGGAGTTCTACCCTCCCCCTGCGGCCGCATAGACTGCCTGCCGATGGACACACAGGTCGCCGACTCGCTGCTGGGCTCGTTGATCGACGGGCGGTACCGGATCCGTGCCCGGGTGGCGCGGGGTGGCATGGCGACCGTGTACACGGCGACCGACGAACGGCTCGAGCGCACCGTCGCGCTGAAGATCATCCATCCGACCCAGCTCAACGACGTGCAGGGCCGCGATGCCGGGTTCCTCGACCGGTTCACCGACGAGGCCAAGACCATCGCCCGGCTGACCCACCCCAACGTGGTCGCCGTCTACGACCAGGGCACCCACCTCGGGCTGCCGTACCTGGTGATGGAGTACGTCCGGGGCCGGACGCTGCGCGACGTGCTGGCCGAGCGACGGCGGCTCAACCCGGGCGAGGCGCTGGCGATCCTGGAGCAGATGCTGGCGGCGATCGGTGCCGCCCACCGGGCCGGCCTGGTGCACCGCGACGTCAAGCCCGAGAACGTGCTGGTGGCCGAGGCACCGACCGGCGGCGCCGGGAACCTGATCGACAGCGTCGTGAAGGTCGCCGACTTCGGCCTGGCCCAGGCGGTGCAGGCCAGCGCCGAGGCGGGCGGCGGACAGTTGATGGCCACCGTGGCGTACGTGGCACCGGAGCTCGTCACCCAGGGCCGGGCCGATCCGCGTACCGACGTCTACTCGGCGGGCATCGTGCTGTTCGAGATGCTGACCGGCCGGGTGCCCTACGACGGCGACCGCCCGGCGGAGGTCGCCTGGCAGCACGTCGACCAGGACGTGCCCCCGCCGTCGCAGTCGGTGCCGGGTGTCCCGGCGATGGTCGACGACCTGGTCGTCCGGGCCACCCGCCGGGATCCGGGTCAGCGCCCCACCGACGCCGGGGCGCTGCTGTCCGACGTCCAGGTGGTCCGCGACGATCTCGGCAACGCGAGCGCCAACACGGCGGTGCTGCGCCAACTGGCGCAGCCCACGATGGCGGTCTCGCCGGTGCCGGAGGCCGAGCGCCCGTCCTGGGCCCGACTGCCGGAGCCGAAGGACCGACGGGACCGGTCGGCACCGCGCCGCCGGGCCGCCTCCAGCACCGTGGTCCGCTCGGCGGCCGCCGGTGGGCCTCCGGTGATGGCCAGCGGCGGGGCCGAACCGGCGCCCGGCCGGCGGCGGGGCGCCGAGCGGAGTCGGGCGAAGAGCACCGAGCAGCCCGGCGGCGCAGGTGCCGGCGGGCTGCGGGACCGGCTGGCGGAGGATCCGCGGGCCCGGCTGGCGGCGATCGCCGGGGCGCTGGTGTTCCTGCTGCTGCTCGGGGTCGGCGGCTGGTGGCTCGGGGCCGGCCGGTACACCGTCGCACCCAGCATGGTCGGCCTCGACCAGGCGCAGGCGCAGGCGCTGGCCGCGCAGCGCGGCCTCACGATCAGCGTCGCCGACCCCCGGCACGACGAGAACGTCGCCCGGGATCTGGTGCTGGCCCAGGATCCGCCCAGCAACGGCCGGATCGTCCGCGGCGGCGAGATCACCCTGACCTTCTCCCTCGGCCCCGAGCGCTACGCGGTGCCGGATGTGGTCGGCAAGACGCTCGACCTGGCCCGGGTCGACCTGGAGAAGGCTCAGCTGGTGTTGGAGCAGGCGGCCGACCGGTACGACGACAACCTGCCCGCCGGTGTGGTGGCCGCCGTCGACCCGCCGGTCGGCACCGAGGTGCAGGCCGGCGACGTGGTGAAGGTGACGGTCAGCAAGGGCCGGGCCCCGATCACCGTGCCCAACGTGGTGGGGCTCAACGTCGACGAGGCCCGGCGGATGCTGGAGGAGCTCAAGCTCGAGCCGCTGGTCGCCTCCGAGGAGTCGGACAAGCCGAAGGACCAGGTCATCGGTCAGGAGCCGGCGGACGGCGCCGGGGTGGAAGAGGGTACGGAGATCAAGCTCAGGGTGAGCGAGGGCCCGCCGGCGGTCGTGGTGCCGAGGATGATCGACCGGCCCTGCCAGGAGGCGCTGGCCGAACTGCAGGGCCTGGGCTTCCCGGTCCGGGTCGACTTCAACCCCAACGGCACGGTCCGCTACCAGACCCCGAACGACGGTTCCGAGGTGCCACCGGGCACCGAGATCGTGATCGGCTGCCTCTGAGATGCCGGTCGACGGTTCCGCCGGGCACCGGCCGGTCGGCTCGCACACGCCCACCTCGGGCGGGCTGGCCCGAGCCGCGCTGCCGTACGCCGACGCGGCCGCCTCCGAGGTGGTGCAGGTGTACGTCGGCAACTCGCGCGGCTGGGCGATGCCCGACGGCGACCCGGCCCAGGACGTGGCGTTCCACGACGGCTGCGCCGAGCGTGGGCTGCGCGCGTACATTCACGCCTCGCTGCTGGTGAACCTCGGCTCGCCGACGACCGCCACGGTGGAACGCTCCGCCGCGGCCTTGGCGCACGCGCTGCGCCGGGGCCGGGCGATCGGCGCCGAGGCGGTCGTCTTCCACGCCGGCAGCGCCGTCGACGACGGCTACGCCGACACCGCGATGCGTCAGGTACGTGAGGCGCTGCTGCCGTTGCTGGACGCCGCCGAGGCCGCCGGCGGACCGATGCTGCTGGTGGAGCCGAGCGCCGGCGGCGGCCGGTCACTGGCGTCCCGGGTCGAGCACCTGCGGCCGTACCTCGCCGCGGTGGACTGGCATCCCCGGATGGGGGTCTGCTTCGACACCTGCCACGCGTGGGCCGCCGGGCACGACGTGGCCGGCCCGGGTGGCATGACCGCGACGATCGACGCGCTGGTCGACGCCGTCGGGGCGGACCGGCTGCGGCTGGTGCACGCCAACGACTCCCGCGACGGTTGCGGGTCCACCCGGGACCGGCACGAGACGATCGGCGCGGGCATGATCGGCGAGGCGGCGTTCGCCGAGTTGATGCGGCATCCGGCCACCGCCGGCGTGCCGGTGCTGGTGGAGACGCCGAGCGAGAAGCACGTCGGGCACGCCGCCGACATCGCCACGCTGCGTCGCCTGGCCGAGGTGGCGGACGGCCCGGCCGGGCTGGTGGCCGTCCGCCAACCGTCGTCAGCACGCTGACCCGAGGTCAGGTGCGAAGCTTGCGGTATGCCCGCGCGGCGAGCAGGGCGAAGATCGCGGTGATCAGCAGCGGCCAGCCGATCGCGAGCCACACCGCGCCGTTGACCAGCGGACCGTCGGTGACCCCGGTCGGGCTACCGAAGAGTTGCCGGGCGGCGGTGGCGGTGGCCGACAGCGGGTTCCAGGCGGCGATCGTGCCGAGCCAACCGGGCATGGTCTGCGCGGACACGATCGCGGTGGAGAGGAAGCCGACCGGCCAGACCAGGACCTGCACGGCCATCGTCGCACCCTCGCCGCGCAGCAGCAGGCCCAGGTAGATGCCGAGCCACAGTACGGCGAAGCGCAGCCACAGCAGCAGCGCGACGGCCAGCGCGACGGCCGCCGGGTCGGCGTCGATCCGCCAGCCGACGGCCAGTCCGCCGCAGATCAGCACGAGCAGTTCGACCGCCGAGTTGGACAGGTCGGCACCGACCCGGCCCAGGGACACCGCAGCGCCGCCGATCGGCATCGAACGGAACCGGTCGGTGATGCCTTTGCGAGCGTCCTGTGCCATCGCGATGCTGGTCGCCTCGACGCCGAACATCATGGTCAGGGCGAGCATCCCCGGCAGCAGGAAGGCCAGGTAGTCGCCGCCGCCGGGGACGGTGATCGCCCCGCCGAACAGGAACCCGAAGACCAGCAGCAGCATGATCGTGAAGAGCAGGTTGAAGATCGGGGTCCAGGGTTGGCGTGCCCAGTGGGCCAGGTCCCGTTGGGTGATGATCCATCCGGCGCGCAGGGTCGTCACCGTCCGGCCTCCTTGTCGGTCAGCGCGAGAAACACCTCGTCGAGGGTCGGGCGGCGCAGTTGCAGGTCCTCTGGGGTGATTCCCAGGTCGTCGAGGGTGCGCACGACTGCTGCCAGCGTGGTGACGACGGCGCCGACCTCGACGGTCACCCGGCGGGCGTCGGCGTCGACGGTGACCGGCGCGCCGACCGCACTGCGCAGTCGATCCGCGAGTGGCTCGAGCGGTTCGCCCGCGGCCAGGGCGAGGCTGACCCGGTCGCCGCCGATCTGGCGCTTCAACGCGTCCGGGGTACCGCTGGCGGCGATCCGGCCGTGGTGCAGCACGGTGATCCCGGTGGCCAGTTGGTCCGCCTCGTCGAGGTACTGGGTGGTCAGCAGTACCGTGGTGCCCTGCTCGGCGACGCCCCGGACGCTGCGCCACACCTCGTTGCGGGCGCGGGGGTCCAGGCCGGTGGTCGGCTCGTCGAGGAACAGCACCGCCGGTGCGACGATCATTCCAGCGGCGATGTCCAGCCTGCGACGCATGCCGCCGGAGTAGGTGGCCACCGCCCGGTCGGCGGCGGCGGTGAGGTCGAACTGGGCGAGCAGCGTGTCGGCGCGCCGCCGGGCGTCGATCTTGCTGAGCCCGTAGAGCCGGCCGAACATCACCAGGTTCTGCCGGCCGCCGAGGATTTCGTCGACGGCGGGGTGCTGACCCACCACGCCGATCCGTTCGCGGACCCGTCGGGCCTGGGTGCGTACGTCGAGTCCGGCCACCCGCACCGTACCGGCGTCGAAGTCGATCAGGGTGGCCATGGCCTTGACGGCGGTGCTCTTGCCGGCGCCGTTGGGACCGAGCAGACCGTGGATGCTACCGGCGGGGACCTGCAGGTCCACCCCATCGAGGGCGGGCAGGTCGGCGTACCGCTTGCGGAGGCCGTGGGCTGTCAGGGCGTGTTCCGTCGTCACTCGCGCTCCTAACTCCGTACGGGTTACGGAATATATCGCCGCAACACCGTACACCACACGGGATACCCTTCGCACATGGCTGATCAGGACGTCGACCGCACCCTGACGCTGCTCTGGCGCCGCGTCCTGGGCACTCCACAGGGCTCCCGTGGGCCGAAACAGCGGGTCAGCGTGGACGACGTGATACGGGCGGCGATCCAGGTGGCCGACGACGGGGGCCTGGCCGCCTTCTCCCTGCGCAAGGTGGCGGACCGACTCGGTCTTAAATTGATGTCTATCTACACCTACGTACCGGGCCGGGCCGAGCTGATCGGCCTGATGGTGGACGAGGTGATGGGCGAGCGGGAGCTGCCGCCGCACTCCGGCGACCTGCGCCAGCGCCTGCACTCGGTGGCCCGCCACCAGTGGGACGAGGCGCACCGTCACCCGTGGCTGCTGCAGGTCGACAACAGCCGACCGTGGATCGGCCCGAACGGATCCGATCGCTACGAGTGGCAGCTCGCCGCGATCGAGGACGCCGGATTCACCGACCTGGAGATGGACCAGGTCGTCACCCTGATCAGCGGATTCACCGCCAGCGCCGCCCGGGCCTCGATCGAGGCGCGACATGCCGTGGCCAGCTCTGGAATCACCGACGCCCAGTGGTGGGAGATCAACGCGCCGATCCTGGAGCGGGTCATGCCCCCCGACGCCTACCCGATCTCGTCGCGGGTCGGCACCGCCGCCGGCCAGGAGTACAACGCGATCGGCGACCCGCACCGGTCGTTCCTGTTCGGGCTCGACCGGATCATCGACGGGCTGCAGCGCCTACTTGAGCGCTAGCGACGCAGAACGGCGGCGAGCACCTCGCCCGCCCGGTCCACCGCCGCGTCGTCGACGTCCAGGTGGGTGACCAGCCGGGCGGCGGTCGGCCCGAGCACCGACACCAGCACCCCGCCGGCCCGGGCCGCCTCGGCCAACGCCGGCGCGTCCAACGGGGTCTTGGTCAGGTCGAGACCGACGATGTTGCTGCGCACCTGGTCCGGGCAGACCACACCGTACGGCTCCAGTGTCCGCGCCAGTCGGGCCGCCCGCACATGGTCGTCGGCGAGCCGGTCCACGTGGTGCGCCAGGGCGTACCGCCCGGCGGCGGCGAGCACCCCGGCCTGACGCATCCCACCACCCATCCGCTTACGCAGGACGCGGGCGGCCGCGACCCGCTCGGCGCTGCCGACCAGCACCGAGCCGACCGGTGCGCCGAGCCCTTTGGACAGGCAGACCGAGACGGTGTCGAACATCGCGCCGTAGTCGGCCAACGGCACACCGTCGGCGACGTGCGCGTGCCAGATCCGGGCACCGTCGCAGTGCAGCGCCACCCCGGCGTCGGCGGTGACCGCCCGCAGCCCACGCAGCACGTCCAGCCCGATGATCTGCCCGCCGGAGCGGTTGTGGGTCTGCTCGACGGCGACCGCCCGGGTCGGCACCGCGCCGTACCCGGCCGGCCGGATCATCGCCGCGACCAGGTCCGGGTCCGGGTCACCGCCGGCGGCGGGCCAGGTCCGTGAGGAGATCCCGCCGTACGCGGCGGCGGCACCGACCTCATAGGTGACCACGTGTGCGTCGGCGTCGCAGAGCAACTCGCCGCCGGGCGGCACCAGGGTCTGCAGGGCGACCTGGTTGGCCATCGAGCCGGTCGGAGCGAACAGCGCCGCCTCGTGGCCGAACATCGCGGCGACCTCGGATTCCAGCGCGTTGACCGTCGGGTCCTCGCCGTACACGTCGTCGCCGACCTCGGCCGCAGCCATCGCCGCCCGCATCCCCGGCGTCGGTCGGGTGACGGTGTCCGACCGCAGGTCGACCACCGGCCGGACGGCGCTGCCGGCCGGCGCCGGCTCAGCCACGGAGCATCTCCGCGACCAGGAAGGCCAGCTCCAGGGACTGCTGGGTGTTGAGCCGCGGGTCGCAGGCGGTCTCGTACCGGTCCGGCAGGTGGATGTCCTCGATCGCCTGGGCGCCGCCGAGGCACTCGGTGACGTCCTCGCCGGTCAGCTCGACGTGCAGACCGCCGGGGTGGGTCTGCAGGCCCCGGTGCACCTCGAAGTAGCCGAGCACCTCGTCGACGATGCGGTCGAAGTGGCGGGTCTTGTAGCCGTTGGACGACTCGTGGGTGTTGCCGTGCATCGGGTCGCACTGCCACACCACCCGGGCGCCAGCGGCGGTGACCTTCTCCACGATCGGCGGCAGCGCGTCGCGGACCTTGTGGTTGCCCATCCGGCTGATCAGCGTGAGCCGGCCGGGAATGTTGTCGGGGTTGAGTTTCTCGCACAGCTCGAGGGCCTGCTCGGGACTGGTGCCGGGGCCGAGCTTGACGCCGATCGGGTTGGCGATGCGGGAGATGAAGTCGATGTGCGCGCCGTCGATCTGCCGGGTCCGCTCGCCGACCCACAGGAAGTGCCCGGACAGTCCGTAGGGGCGGTCACCGGAGATCCGGGTCAACGCCCGGTCGTACTCCAGCGCGAGCGCCTCGTGCGAGCAGTAGAGGGTGACGGTCCGCAACGCCTCGTCGTCGGTCATCCCGCAGGCCTGGATGAACGCCAGCGCCCGGTCGATCTCCCGGGCGATCGCCTCGTAGCGTTCGCCGGCCGGGGACCGCTTGACGAAGCCCTTGTTCCAGTCGTGCACCGCGTGCAGGTCGGCCAGCCCACCGGCGAGGTAGGCGCGGAGCATGTTCATCGCGGCGGCGGAGTTGGCGTACGCCCGGATCATCCGCTGCGGGTCGGCGACCCGGGCCTGCGCCGTGGTGTCCAGCGAGTTGATCATGTCGCCGCGGTAGGCGGGCAATCCGAGCGCGTCGGTCGGCGACGAGCGGGGCTTGGTGTACTGACCGGCGACCCGGGCCACCTTGACCACCGGCAGCGACGCGCCGTACGTCAGCACCACCGCCATCTGCAGGATGGTGCGGGCGTTGGCCAGCAGATGGCTCTCGGTGTTGTCGGTGAAGGTCTCGGCGCAGTCGCCGCCCTGCAGCAGGAAGGCCTTGCCGTCACAGACCAGCGCCAGCCGCTCCCGCAACTGGTCGACCTCGTACGGGGCGACCACCGACGGGACGTTGCCCAGCACCTGGCACACCTCGTCAACCGCGGCAGGATCCGGCCAGGGCGGTGTCTGTGCCCGGGGCAGGCCGCGCCACCGGTCCAGCCCGAACGCCTCGTCCTCGACCGAGTCGGCGGCGGGACGGCTGGTCTGCAGGCCCGGGTGCCCGACCGACGGGTAGCTCAACTGATGCCATTCTTGGCCCATGGCCAAAGCCTAGTCCGGCGGTGCGGCGGCGGACCCGCCGGCCGGGGCGGTACCCGGCGCACCTGCCGGAGCGGCATCGACGTCGACGTCACCCGGACCGGTGTCGCCGGGCTGGTCTGGCGTCGCGGTCTCGTCGTGGATGCACCAGCCGCCGTCGCCGCTGCCGGCCGGCGTCACGGTGAACACGAGACTGACCCGGAGCGTCTCCGACCCGGCCCGGAGCGTGGTGGATCCGACGGCAGCGGTGACGGCGGCGGTGACCTCGTGGCCGACCGGGACCGGCCGGGAAGCCACGATCTCCGCCCGCTCCACCATCAACGACTCGGCGAAGTCGCCGTTGGGGCCAGTGGCGCTCGCGTCGAAGATGTCCTGCGTCGCGGCGCAGAGCTGGGCGCGCCCTTTGTCGAGGTCCTTGGCGACCATCGCGTCGAGGTAGTCCTGCACGAGCCGCCGGGACTCTTCGGCACCAACGGGCACGTCCGTCCCGGTCGGTCCCGGTTGTGGTTGCGGGCTGACAGTGCAGCCGGTGGCCGTCGATGTCAGCAGGGCCAGGGCGCCGACGGCCATGCCGCGGGCTGGTAGCGCCCGGGTCCGCATCCGCAGCGCGCTGGTCCGCATCCCGTTCCTCCCGTACCGCTGGCCGACGTGGCCGCTGGCCGACGTGGCCGCTGGCCGCCACCACCAGCCGCCGAGTCTACGACCGGGCTGGCAGTAACTGATCCGTCGAGGGATTGACATGCCGTCGACACAGTCGTAGCTTCCTTGTCGAATCGCTTCGTCGAAGCGTTTCGACAACCGAATTCGGCTCCCCCTCCACCGATCAGCCGCGTTTCGAGACCCCGCCGCCAGCGGGCAGCCTCACCGCGGTCCGTGACCTTCACCCGACCCCTGTCCCCGTGGCGGCGCCTGCACCGCGCCGCCCCTGCGGCACACCCGCGAGGAGGCTGGAAATGTTCCGTCAACAGAGAACAAGCACCCGCACCCTGATAGCCGCCGTACTCACCGCCACCGCCCTGACCCTGTCGGCCTGCGGCGCCGATTCCGACGACAGCGGCGACGGCAGCACCCTGCGCCTGTGGCACTACGAAGGCGCCAACAGCGCCATGGGCATCGCCTGGGCCGAAGCCATCAAGCAGTTCGAGGCCAGCCATCCCGGCGTCACCGTGGTCTACGAGGAGAAGGGCTTCGAGCAGATCCGGCAGAACGCCGGCATGATCCTCAACTCCGACCAGGGACCGGACATCCTGGAGTACAACAAGGGCAACGCCACCGCCGGCCTGCTGTCCAAGCAAGGGCTGCTCACCGACCTCAGCGACGTGGTGGCCGAACGCGGCTGGGACGAGATGATCTCGCCGAGCGTCGCCACCACCTGCCGGTACGACGCCAACGGGGTGATGGGTGGCGACACCTGGTACGGCATCCCCAACTACGGCGAATTCGTGATGGTCTACTACAACAAGGACATGTTCGCCGAGTACGACCTGTCGGTACCCACCACCTTCGCCGAGTTCGAGGGCGTCCTGGACACCTTCGTCGACAACGGCGTCACCCCGATCTCGGTCGGCGGCGCCGAGTACCCGGCCCAGCAGATCCTCTACGAGTTGGCGTTGACCCAGGCCGACCGGTCCTTCGTCGACGACTTCCAGCTCTACGCCAACCCGGTCGACTTCCACGGTCCGGAGTTCAGCTACGCGGCCACCACGTTCGCCGAGTGGGTCGACAAGGGCTACATCGGCGCCGACTCCGCCGGCATCAAGGCCGAGGACATGGGCGTCGCCTTCACCCAGGGCAGCTTCCCGATCATGATCTCCGGCAGCTGGTGGTACGGCCGGATGAGCGACGAGATCACCGACTTCGAGTGGGGCACCTTCCTCTTCCCCGGCAGCGACCTGCACCCCGGCTCCGGCGGAAACATCTGGGTGGTGCCGAGCAACGCCAAGAACAAGGACCTCGCCTACGACTTCATCGACATCACCATGCAGCCGGACATCCAGAACCTGCTCGGTGAGTCCGGCGGGGTGCCGCTGGCCGCAGACCCGGCCGCGATCACCAACCCGAAGGCCAAGGAGCTGATCGAGAACTTCAACACGCTCAACGACTCCGACGGGCTGGCCTTCTACCCGGACTGGCCGGCACCGGGCTACTACGACGTCCTGGTCGCCGGGGTCCAGCAGCTGATCAACGGCAGCAAGTCGCCGGACGAGGTGCTCGACGAGATCGCCAAGCCGTACAACGACAACCTGGCCAGCATCGGCGAGTGAGCGACGACCGTGCGCCGGGGACGCCGGTCCCCGGCGCACGGTCCGCTCCGGGAGGTTCCATGGCTAAGCCGCTCACCCGCCCCCACCCCCGTACCCGCGCCGGCGCGAGCGCCCGGAAAGCGGACTACGGATACGTAGCCTTCCTGCTCCCCGGGATCGTGCTGTTCCTCGCCGTGATCGTCGTGCCACTGCTGATGAACATCGGGATCAGCTTCACCCGGTGGTCCGGCGTCGGGACGCCGGAGTGGATCGGGTTCGACAACTACGACCGGTTGCTGCACGACACCAACTTCTGGATCTCGTTTCGCAACATCAGCTTCATCATCCTCGCGATGGCGGTGCTGCCGACGCTGCTCGGCCTGTTTCTCGCCGCGGTCCTGTTCGACTACGTGGCCAAGCGGATCGGCCCGCGTACGGCGAGCGTGTTCCGGTCCGGGCTGTACCTTCCGCAGGTGCTGCCGGTCGCGGTGACCGGCATCGTCTGGGGCTGGATCCTGCATCCCAGTTACGGTGCGCTGAACTCGATCCTGGACCGCGTCGGTCTGGGTGCCCTCGCCCAGAACTGGCTCGGTGACCCGGCGTACGCCCTGCTCAGCGTCATGGCGGTGATGGTCTGGTTCCAGCTCGGCTATCCGGTCGTGATGTTCATGGCAGGTCTGCAACGGGTCGATCCGGAGCTCTACGAGGCGGCCGACCTCGATGGCGCCGGCTGGTTCCAGCGGTTCACCCGCATCGCGGTGCACCAGATCAGGCCGGAGATCTACGTCGTACTGGTCACCACGACCATCGCCGCGCTGAAGATCTTCGGGCAGATCTTCGTGCTGACCCGGGGCGGCCCGGGCAACGCCACCCTGGTGCCGTCGTACTTCGCCTACCAGAACTTCTTCGAGAAGGCCGACGCCGGATACGGCTCGGCGATCGCCACCGTACTGACCGCCATCATCGTCGTGCTGACCTACCTGTTCCTGCGGATCCAGACCCGCGACGAGCGCCTGGAAGGGAGCTGAGATGGTCGCCGCCACAACTGCCCGGCGCGGCCGGCCCGGCCGGCTGACCGCCTCGACCGTCCTGATCGGCCTGACCGTACTCACCCTGCTGGTGCTGGCACCGTTCCTGGTCGTGGCGCTCAACGCGGTGAAGGCGCCGGCCGAGTACGCCGCCAACGGTCCGCTCTCCCTGCCCGGCGAGCTCTACCTGCGCGGTATCGTCGACTTCTGGTTCCGGGTCGACTTCGGCCAGAAGCTGTGGAACAGCTTCCTGATCAGCGCCACGGTCGCCGTCGGCGCGGTGGTGATCTCGGTGCTCAACGCGTACGCGATCGGCATCGGTCGGATGCGCGGACGACTCGCCTTCCTGATGTTCTTCCTACTGGCCAACCTGCTGCCGCAGGAGGCGCTGGTCTACCCACTCTACTATCTGTCCAAACAGGTCGGACTCTACAACAGCCGGATCGCCGTCATCATCATCTTCACCGCGATCCAAGCGGCGTTCGGCACCTACCTGCTCTCCTCGGTGTTCCGCGACTTCCCGCGACAGTTGCTGGAGGCCGCCGCGATGGACGGGGCGGGCAAGTGGCGGGTGCTGTGGAAAGTAGTCGTTCCGACCAGCTGGCCGACCCTGTCGGTGCTGTTCACCTTCTTCTTCATCTGGACCTGGAACGAGTTCTTCCTGCCGCTGATCTTCCTGATCTCCAACGACAAACAGACGGTGCCGGTGGCGCTCGGCGTACTGCAGGGAGACCGGATGATGGACGCCACCACCACCAGCGCGTCGGCGCTGCTCGGCATCGTGCCGGCGGTGCTGTTCTTCCTCATCTTCCAGCGCACCCTGACCCGGGGTGTGCTGGCCGGCGCGGTCAAGTAGGACCTGACCCGAGAGAGAGTTCGATGAAATTCAGCAACGGATACTGGCGGATGCGTGACGGCGTACGGCCGCTCTATCCCGCGCAGGTGCACGACGTCGAGGTCGAGCCGGCGGCGTTGACCGTGTACGCCCCGACCCGGCGGATCACCGGTCGCGGCGACACCCTCAACCAGCCGCTGCTCACCGTCCGCTGCACCTCCCCCGCCCCAGACGTGATATCCGTCCAGGTGGGGCACTTCCTCGGCCGACGGCCCCGGCATCCGGACTTCGCCCTGGCCACCGAGCCGGACACCGACGTCCAGGTGACCGACGGCGCCGAGCACGCCAGCATCACCTCGGGTGAGCTGACCGCCCGGTTCGCCCGTGGCGACGGCTGGCAGCTGGAGTTCGTGGCCGCCGACCGGGTGCTCACCGGCAGCGGCTACAAGAGCATGGCCGCGCTGGACACCGACGACGGGTCGTACGTGCGGGAACAGCTCAGCCTCGGCGTCGGCGAGACGGTGTACGGACTCGGCGAGCGGTTCGGCCCGCTGGTCCGCAACGGCCAGGTGGTCGACATCTGGCAGGAGGACGGCGGCACCAGCAGCGAGCAGGCGTACAAGAACGTCCCGTTCTATCTCACCACCGGCGGGTACGGGGTGTTCGTCAACCACCCCGGGCTGGTCTCGTTCGAGGTCGGTTCCGAGGTGGTCTCCCGGGTGTCGTTCAGCGTCGCCGGGCAGAGCCTGGAGTACCTGGTCGTCTACGGCCCGACGCCGCACGAGATCCTGCGCAAGTACACCGCCCTGACCGGCCGCCCGGCCCTGCCGCCGGCCTGGTCGTTCGGGCTGTGGCTGAGCACCTCGTTCACCACCTCGTACGACGAGCAGACGGTGAGTTCGTTCATCGACACCATGGCGGAGCTGGAGTTGCCACTGTCGGTGTTCCACTTCGACTGTTTCTGGATGCGCGAGTTCCACTGGTCGAACTTCGAATGGGATCCGCGGGTCTTTCCCGAACCCGAGCTGATGTTGGAGCGGCTGCGCAAGCGGGACCTGAAGGTCTGCGTCTGGATCAACCCGTACATCGCGCAGCGGTCGGCGCTGTTCGCCGAGGGGGCGGCGCGGGGCTACCTGGTCCGGACCGCCGACGGCGACGTCTGGCAGTGCGACCTCTGGCAGGCCGGGATGGGTCTGGTCGACTTCACCAACCCGGACGCCCGACGCTGGTACGCCGACAAGTTGCGGGCGTTGCTGGACATGGGCGTCGACGCGTTCAAGACCGATTTCGGGGAGCGGATCCCGACCGACGTCATCTGGCACGACGGCGCCGACCCGGAACGGATGCACAACTACTACACGCACCTGTACAACCAGACGGTGTTCGACCTGCTCCGGGAGCACCGCGGCGAGGGCGAGGCGGTGCTGTTCGCCCGGTCGGCGACCGCCGGCGGGCAGCAGTTCCCGGTGCACTGGGGCGGTGACTGCGAGTCCACCTTCGAGTCGATGGCGGAGAGCCTGCGCGGCGGGCTGTCGCTGGCGATGTCCGGGTTCGGCTTCTGGAGCCACGACATCGGCGGTTTCGAGGGCCGGCCGGCACCGGAGGTGTTCAAGCGCTGGATTCCGTTCGGGCTGCTCTCCTCGCACAGCCGGTTGCACGGCAGCCAGACCTACCGGGTGCCGTGGACGTTCGACGAGGAGGCGGTCGACGTACTGCGGATCTTCACCCGGCTCAAGGCACGGCTGATGCCGTACCTGTTCGGTCAGGCGGTGCTGGCCCACCGGGATGGGATTCCGGTGATGCGCCCGCTGGTCGCCGACTTCCCGGACGACCCGGCGGTGACCCACCTGGAGCGGCAGTACCTGCTCGGGGACAGCCTGCTGGTGGCGCCGGTGTTCCGGGCCGACGGGCAGGTGGACTTCTACCTGCCGGCCGGCACCTGGACCCACCTGCAGACCGGCGAGGAGTTCACCGGCCCGGGCTGGGTGCGCCGGACGGTCGGGTTCGACCAGGTGCCGGTGCTGGTGCGTCCCGGCACGGTGCTGCCGCTCGGGGCGAACGCGGACCGACCGGACTACTCGTACGCCGACGGGGTGACCCTGGCGGTGTACCAGCTCGCCGACTGGCAGCAGGTGCAGGTGTCGGTGCCGGCGCTGGACGGGTCCGAGGCCGCCAGGTTCGTGGTCGCCCGGCACGGCACGGCGGTCACCGCTGACCGGGTCGCCGGGCCGGCCCTGCCGTGGCGGGTGCAGCTGGTCGGCCACGGCGAGGTCCGAGAGGTGGCCGCCGACATCAGCCGGTGGCAGGGGGAGCTGACGGACCGGTAGCCGGGTTGGCTGCCCGGCTGCCCGCCGGGTTGGCTGCCGGGTCGGTTGCCGCCCCGGCGGTGAGGGCGGCGGCGACCGAGGCGGCCAGCCGGGCGACGTAGCCGCGCGGCAGCGGGGTACGGGCCACCGCGAGCCGCCAGTAGAGCGGGCCGACCATCAGGTCGACGACGAAGTCGGGATCGGTGTCGGCGGGCAGTTCGCCCCGCCGCACCGCCCGGTTCGTCACCAGGGTGCCGATCCCCCGCTGGTTGTCCCGCAGGGCTGCCTGCAGGGTCTGCGCTATCGCCGGGTTGCGGGCCGCCTCGGCGAGCAGGTCCGGCACGATCTGCCCGGCCAACGGATGACGCAACGCCCGGGCCGCGATGGTCAGCACCAGCTCGAGGTCACCGCGCAAGGTGCCGGTGTCCGGCACGGCGGTCACCCCGAGGGCGACCTCGGAGACGATCCCGATGACCATCTCCAGTTTCGAACCCCACCGCCGGTAGACGGCGGTCTTGCCGACCCCGGCCCGGCGGGCCACCGCTTCGATCGACATCCTGCCGTAGCCGACTGCGGCCAGTTCCTGCAACGCGGCAGCCCGGATCGCCTGCGTCACATCCTCCCGCAGCACCGCCGCGCCCGCCGGCGGTCGCTTTCCGTCGCCCTGCATTCGAGCCAGTGTAACCGCACGACGATACGGTTGCGTATCGTCGTTGCCTCCCCTACCGTTTCCGTCAGGACGCGACGGTATCGTTCCGTGCCATCGGACATGAAAATGAGGAGCCGGGCATGAACCGGCTTCACCGGTCCGGCACCACCCGTGCCAGCGGGTCGCGCGGCACCGTCGTCGCGGCGTCCGGGACGAGAGGTACCCGTCGGAGAGGGGCGCGGGTGTGCACGAGCGGCAGCGTTGGCTGATGGAAGGACAGATCGGATGCGGCAGCCAACCAGTGGCACGACCGTGACGCTGGAACCGGATAGCGGGCCCACCCTCGCCGAGCTGGCCCGACAACACGGCCTGGCGGTGAGCGGTGCCCGCCCGTCGCTGGGCGCCTACGTCAAGCAGTTGTGGTCGCGGCGGCACTTCATCTGGGCGTACTCCAACGCCCGGCTGATCGCCATGTACACCAACGCCCGGCTGGGCCAGATCTGGCAGGTGATCACCCCGCTGGCCAACGCCGGGGTGTACTTCCTGGTCTTCGGGCTGCTGCTGGGCACCGACCGCGGCATCGACAACTACATCGCGTACCTCTGCACCGGGATCTTCATCTTCACCTTCACCCAGCAGGCGGTGACCACCTCGGCCCGGTCGATCGGCGACAACATGAACCTGATCCGGGCGGTGCACTTCCCCCGGGCCAGCCTGCCGTTGACCTCGGTGCTGGTGCAGTTGCAGCAACTCGCCCCGTCGATGACCGTGCTGGCGGTCATCATGCTGGCCACCGGTGAGGGGATCGACTTCAGCTGGCTGCTGCTGATCCCGGCGCTGCTGCTGCAGACGCTGTTCAGCGGCGGGCTGGCCATGATGGTGGCCCGCTGGGCGGCGCGCACCAGTGACCTCTCCCAACTGCTGCCGTTCGTGATGCGGACCTGGCTGTACTCGTCCGGCGTGTTCTACAGCATCGACCGGTTCACCGGCGACCTGCCCGGCTGGGTGGTCACCGTGCTGCAGTTCAACCCGATGGCGGTCTACATCGACCTGGTCCGCTACGCGTTGATGGACTCGATGGGCAGCCCGCCCGGGTACCTGTGGCCGGCGGCCGGCGGTTGGGCCGTGCTGATGGGTGTGGTGGGCTTCATCTACTTCTGGCGTGCCGAGGAGGAGTACGGCCGTGGCTGACCTGCTGGACGCACCGGCTTCCGGGGCCGACACCCGGGTGCCCACCGTGATCGTCGACAACCTGCACGTCGTCTACCGGATCAACACCGGCGGCGGCGGGCGCAACAGCCCGGTCGCGGCGCTGCGGCGGATCGCGACCCGCAAGCAAGCCCCGACGGTACGCGAGGTGCACGCCATTCGCGGCGTCAGCTTCGTGGCGCACCGTGGCGAGGCGATCGGGCTGATCGGCAGCAACGGCTCCGGCAAGTCGACCCTGCTGCGTGCGGTGGCCGGCCTGCTGCCGCCGCGCCGGGGCAAGGTCTACACCCAGGGTCAGCCGTCCCTGCTCGGGGTGAACGCCGCCCTGATGAACGACCTGACCGGCGAGCGTAACGTCGTGCTCGGTTGCCTGGCGATGGGAATGAGCCCGGCGGAGGTGCGGGCGAAGTACGACGGGATCGTACAGTTCTCCGGCATCAACGAGCGGGACGATTTCACGTCGCTGCCGATGCGGACCTACTCGTCGGGTATGGCGGCCCGACTGCGGTTCTCGATCGCCGCGGCGAAGAGCCACGATGTGCTGATGATCGACGAGGCGCTGGCCACCGGCGACGCCGCGTTCCAGCGGCGCAGCGAGGAACGGGTCCGTGAACTGCGGGCCGAGGCCGGGACCGTCTTCCTGGTCAGTCACAGCAACAAGTCGATTCTGGACACCTGTGAGCGCAGTATCTGGCTGGAGTCCGGCGTGATCCGCATGGACGGGCCGAGCACCGAGGTGGTCAAGGCCTACCAGGAGTACGCCAACCGCAGGTGACCCGAGCCGGGTGTCCGGGGGGCGGCGTACCCGCCGCCCCCCGGACACCCGTGCGGGTGGTGGTTTCAGCCTCAGCCGAGACCGTTGCGGATCGCGGTGACCAGTTCACCGTTGCCGGTGTCGCCGGACAACTCCCAGAAGAACGCCCCGCCGAGGCCCTGGCCCCTGGCGTAGTTCATCTTGCCGCCGATGGTCGCCGGGGTGTCGTAGCTCCACCAGTTGTTGCCGCACTTGGCGTACGCGGTGCCGCCGACGGTGCCGGTCGCCGGGCAGGTGTTCTTCAGCACCTTGTAGTCCTCGATGCCCTGCTCGTAGGTGCCCGGTGCCGGACCGGTGGCGGTGCCACCTGGAGCGCTCTGGCTGACGCCGGTCCAGCCCCGACCGTAGAAGCCGATGCCGAGCAGCAGCTTGTTCGCCGGGATGCCCTTGCTCTTCAGCTTCTGGATCGCCGCGTCCGACCAGAAGCCCTGCTGCGGGATTCCCGGGTACGAGGTCAGTGGCGAGTGTGGGGCGGTCGGTCCCTGCGCGTTGAAGGCGCCGAAGTAGTCGTACGTCATCGGCATGATCCAGTTCAGGTCGCCGACCGCTCCGGCGTAGTCGGCCGCGTCGATCTTGCCGCCGTTGCTGCCGTCCGCGGTGATCGCCGCGGTCACCAGCGCGCTCGACCCGAACCGGTCACGCAGTGCCGAGATCAGGTTCCGGAACGCCGCAGGACCGCTGGAATCGCAGGTCAGGCCACAGGCGTTGGGGTACTCCCAGTCGATGTCGATACCGTCGAACACGTCCGCCCAGCGTGGGTCCTCGACCAGGTTGTAGCAGGACTCGGCGAACGCGGCCGGGTTCTGCGCGGCCTGGGTGAAGCCGCCGGACCAGGTCCAGCCGCCGAACGACCAGATCACCTTCAGGTGCGGGTACATCGCCTTGAGCTTGCGCAACTGGTTGAAGTTGCCCCGCAACGGCTGGTCCCAGGTGTCGGCGACCCCGTCGACGCTGTCCGCGGCGGTGTACGCCTTCTCGTAATCGGCGTAGCTGTCCCCGATGGCGCAGCGCCCACCGGCGGTGTTGCCGAAGGCGTACATGATGTGGGTCATCTTCGACGCCGACCCGCTCGTGTGGATGTTGCGCACGTGGTAGTTGCGGGCGTAGACCCCCCACTGGGTGAAGTAGCCGACCACCTTCTGCCCACCGGGCGGCGGTGGCGGAGTCGTCGGCGGTGGCGTGGTGGGCGGCGCGGTGGTGGGCGGCGCCGTCGTCGGGGGTGGCGCGGTGGTCGGTGCCGGGCCACCGGCACAGGAGACCCCGTTGATGGTGCAGTTCTGCGGTGCCCGGAATGCGCCGGTGCCGATGTAGCCCCAGCTGAACGAGGCTCCCGGCGCGAGGCCACCGGCCCAGCTCTTCTTCACCGCGGTGTACCGGTTGCCGCTGCGCGTCACGTCGGCGTCCCAGAAGCTGCTGATGGTGGTGCCGGCCGGCAGGTCGAACTCGATCCGCCAGGTGCCGACGGTGGCGTCGGAGCCGTTGGCGACCGTCACCCGGACCTCGTGCCCGGTACCCCAGTCGGAGCTGGCGACGAAGCTGGCGGAGATGGTGCCGGCGCCGAACGCCGCGGTGACCGGCACCGCCGCCGCGGCCGTCACCACGGCCAGCGCCCCGGCCCAGACGGCGCGGCGCAGTGATCTTCTCATCAGGCGTCTCCCCATTTAGTTAGGAAACTTTCCATAAAGTGCCTGAGACGCTACTCACACATCGACCAGTTCGTCAAGATGTCGATATCTCGATGGCTGCGCGACCCCGGCCAGGCGTCGTCCGGCAGCACCGGGGAACCGCGCGGACGAAGCCGGGCTCAGATCCGGCGTCGGCCGGAGAACCCACACTCCAGGCGGTGGTACCAGCGGATCTCGCCGTCGCCTTCCAGCCAGCACCACAGGACCGGACGGTCGTCCAGCTCGCCCGGGAAATCGAGCAGCACCGGGGCGACGCCCTTGACCTGGATCTCCTGCTCGTTCAGCTCGTCGAGAATCCCGTAGATCCGCGCTTCCAGCCCTTTCACCTCGGCCAGACCGCCGTGCGGGCTGTCCGATCCGGCCGCCAGATCCGCCCGCAACTCAGCCAGGTCCGCGCGGAGCAGGACCAACTCGTCGATCCGTGGACGGAGGGTTGCCATCAGGTGGCGGGCCTGGGCGAGGGTGAACACGTTCGCCAGTATGGTCCATCACCACCCGTCGTGGGTCGACCGGTCGCCGGAGGACTGCGGCCGACCGTCACGCGAGGCCGCTGGACTGCGGCCGACCACCCGGCGCGGCCGCTGACCCGGACGGCTGCCCCGGGCCGCCGCCGGTCGCCGTGCGCCGGCGGCGGCACTGGGCGCGTCGGCGGAACGCGCCCGTCAGCCGGCCGCAGGGGGGCAGCCAGGGCCGGCTGTCGACGTCGCCGCAGGGGAAGTCACGATACGACGCCGGTACGGCGGTCGCCCAGTGCCGGCGGACCTCGTTCCCGTCGAGCCACCTACGACCACCTATGTCGCAAACGGTAGCCACACCGACACGTTCGGCGGAAGAGGGTGAGCGTGAATGAATACCTCAGCCGTGCTGCGCGGCCAGCTCCCGGGCGCGGTCGCGGGCCGCTTCCAGGGCAGCGAGCAGCGCCGCCCGGACCCCGTGGTTCTCCAGCTCGCGGATGGCCGAGATGGTGGTGCCGGCCGGCGAGGTGACGGCCTCACGCAGCTTGACCGGATGCTCGCCGGAGTCCCGCAGCATCACCGCCGAACCGATCGCCGTCTGCACGATCAGGTCGTGCGCCACCTGGCGGGGCAGCCCGAGCAGGATTCCGGCGTCGATCATCGCCTCGACCAGCAGGTAGAAGTAGGCCGGGCCGGAGCCGGACAACGCGGTGACCGCGTCCTGCTGGGTCTCCGGCACCCGGATCGTGACACCGAGCGGCTGGAACATCTCCTCGGCGAGGGCCAGATGCTCGGCGGTGGCGTGCCGGCCGGCGGAGATGGCGGTCATCGCCTGATCCACCAGCGCCGGGGTGTTGGTCATCACCCGTACCACCGGTGTGCCGTCCGGTAGGCGGCGGGCGAAGAACTCGGTCGGCAGTCCCGCACAGAGCGAGACGACCAGCTTGTCCGCCGGCACCTTGGGGCCGATCTGGTCCAGCAGGGTGGCGGCGTCCTGTGGCTTGACCGCCACGGCCAGCACCTCCGCCTCGGCCACCGCGGTGTGGTTGTCCACCACCGACACGCCGTAGCGCACCGCGATGTCCTCGGCCCGCTCCCGCCGCCGGGTCGTCGCCAGCAGTTGATCGGCCGGCCAGCCGGCCCGCAACAGGCCGGAGAGGACCAGCTCGCCGATCTTGCCGGCGCCGATCACGGCCACCTTGTGCGCGCCGGGAGGCATCCGTACGTCATCCTCTCTCGAACCAAACCACACCGAACCGAACCGGGACCGGTGCCCGACCGGACCCGGACCGCGCCGGACCGTGACGGGCCGGACCGGACCGTGACGGACCGGGCGGAGCGGCGCCCTGGCGGGAGCCGCTCATCCCGGCCCGGAACCGGTGGTCAGCTGCCGAAGAAGACCTCGGCCTCGGTGTAGCGCTCCAGCGGGACGGTCTTGAGCTCCCGGGTCGCCTCGGCCAGCGGCACCCGGACGATGTCGGTGCCCCGGATACCGACCATCTTGCCCCAGTCGCCGTCGTTGGCGGCGTCGATCGCGTGCAGGCCGAGCCGGGTGGCGAGCACCCGGTCGAAGGCGGTGGGGGTGCCGCCGCGCTGGATGTGACCCAGCACGACGGTCCGGGCCTCCTTGCCCGTCTTGGCCTCCAGCTGCTCGGCGAGCCACTGGCCGATGCCGCCGAGCCGGACGTGGCCGAAGGAGTCGAGCTCCTTGTTCTGCAGGACCATCTGGCCCTCCATCGGGTGGGCCCCCTCGGCGACCACCACGATCGGGGCGTACTGCTTCTGGAACCGCTTCTCGACGTAGGTGGCGACCTGCTCGACGTCGAACTCGCGCTCCGGCAGCAGGATCACGTTCGCCCCACCGGCGAGGCCGGCGTGCAGCGCGATCCAGCCGGCGTGCCGGCCCATCACCTCGACCACCAGGGTGCGGTGGTGGCTCTCGGCGGTGGTGTGCAGCCGGTCGATGGCCTCCATCGCGATGTTGACCGCGGTGTCGAAGCCGAAGGTGTAGTCGGTGGCGCCGAGGTCGTTGTCGATCGTCTTCGGCACGCCGACCACCTGCACGCCGAGTTCGTGCAGCTTGGTGGCGACGCCGAGAGTGTCCTCGCCGCCGATCGCGACCAGGGCGTCCACGCCCTGGGACGCCAGGTTCTCCTTGATCCGCTCGACCCCGCCGTCGATCTTGAACGGGTTGGTCCGGGACGAACCGAGGATGGTGCCGCCGCGGGGCAGGATGCCCCGTACCTCGTCGATACCGAGAGGCCGGCTCAGCCCTTCCAGCGGTCCGCGCCAGCCGTCGCGGAATCCGATGAACTCGTGACCGTAGCTGGCGACGCCCTTGCGCACCACCGCCCTGATCACTGCGTTCAGGCCGGGGCAGTCGCCGCCGCCGGTGAGCACGCCGATACGCATGATCCGCTCATCCTCCAGGAAACTGTGCGGTAGACCCACTCGAGCCCCAGGAACGAAGTCCGGTCAGACCGTCGGCATCGTTGCCGGCCCGGGGCGGGCCGTCAGTGCGCACTTTATCGGCCCGACCGGCGACCGGGCGAGCAGACCCCGAGGATCACCGGACCGTCGCTGGCCCGGTCACCGCCGGTAGGCCCGGCTGATCACCTGCCAGCGGGCAAGGTTGTGGCGTGCGTCGACGAGCGCGTCGTGCCGGTCGGCGGCCGACGCCGGCAGATCCGGCCGACCGGCGTCGTCCCACCGCTGCCGCAGGTCCTTGGTGAACCGGGGAATCTCCCGGGGCAGGGCCGGCATGGCCCCCCACAACTGGGCCAGCGCCACATGGTCGTACGCGGCGTACCAGGCCCACAGCTCCAACTCGGTGGCCGAACCGTCGCGCAGCGGCGCGACCAGGAACGCGTACAGCTCGTCGCGGATCCGCGCCCGGGGCCGCCAGGCCGGATCGGCCGGTGACGGCAGCTTGTCGAGCACGTGGCGACGCACCCACGGCACCGCCCGGGCACCGTCGAACTCCGTGGAGACCGCGTAGAACTCCCGGCCGTGCTCGTCGACGACACCGATCGAAACCAGGTCGACGAGGCGCCCGTCCTCGATGAACTCGCAGTCGTAGAAGTAGCGGTAGATCATTACCGCCATCCTCGCCGATACCGGAGATAGACCCCCATCGGGGTACCGGCCGGAGCGTCGCCGTCGACCGGCTCGCTCCGACCGGTACCGCATCCCCACGGCCGGATCCGCCGGGCCCCGTGTCGGCCCCCACCCGCCGGTGGATCTGGCCGCTAGCCTGCCGGTTTGTCGGGCACAGGACTGTCACAGAAATGATTGTGGGGGTGTACACCACGCGACACGGCAGCCATGATCTGATGTTGACACCGTTCTCCGAACGGTATCTATTTCATGTTCGCCTGGGTCGGGTGATGCACCCCGGACGGGCACGATGGTGCCCCCGGTGGGATGGTGCCCTTGGTGGGGAGGGGTTGGACCGTGGAGATGCGCCTGCCGGAGCCGGGTGACGCGCTCACCGGCGTGGACATGTTCGCCGGGCTCGAACCCGAGGTCCGGCAACGGGTCATCGCTGCCGCCGTGCCCCGCACCTACCGCAGGGGTCAGTTGCTCTTCGTCGAGAACGACCCGGGCGAGTCGCTCATCGTGCTCAAAAGGGGCGCCGTCGCGGTCTTCCGCACCGCGCCGACCGGCGAACGGGCGGTGTTGTCCGTCGTCCGCCCGCCCGACGTGCTGGGCGAGGTGTCGCTGCTGGACGCGTCGACCCGGTCGGCGTCCGCCGAGGCCATCGAGGACTGCACCGCGCTGGCGCTGTCCCGGGGCGCGTTCATGGATCTGGTGCACTCCAACCCGCGCATTCTCGACGCGGTGATGCGCTCACTCGGTGCGCTGATCCGCCGGCTCACCGAGCAGAACGCCGATCACGTCTTCCTCGATCTGCCCGGTCGGGTGGCCAAGACGCTGGTCCGGCTGGCCGGGGAGAGCCAGGCCCCGATGATCACCATCGAGCTGAACCAGAGCCAGCTGGCGGAGATGGCCGGTGGCTCCCGGCAGAGCGTCAACCAGGCGATCGGATCGTTCAGCAACCGGGGTTGGCTGCGTACCGAAGGTCGGCGGATCGTGGTGACCGACGTGGCCGCGCTGCGCCGCCGGGCCGGAATGGCCGACCGATGAGGACGATACCGGCGGTACGCGCGTGGCGCGCGTACCGCCGGGCCTGACGTCTGCCGCAGTCAGGGCTGGGTGCTGGTCGGGCCGATCCAGTTGGTGCCGACCTTCTCCCCTGTCGGGCCGATCCACTCCTCGGCCACGACCCCCTCCTCCTGCAACTTCGCCAGCGTGCCGGCGTCGAGATCGATCATCTCCCCCGCGCCGTGGCTGACCCCGGACGAGTCCGTCCAGTCCTTCTCCAACTTGGCGTACACCATGTCAGGACTCCCCTGCTCGGTCTGATCTGGCCAGATGAATGTATCCCGGTACCACCGGTAGATGGACTGTCCATTAGCCAACAGCCCGGTTATGGACAGTTGACCGCACCGGCAATACTCGGGCTGACGCACCCGCCGTGACCTGCGAGTCCGGCCACCCCGGCAGGTCGGGTCCGGCACCGCCACGCCCGGCCGGGCATAGCCGCTGGCCAGGGCAGGTGGCCAGATGCGACAGTAGGCTCCCGACTCGACGTTCCCGCGAGGAGGCTGGCATCGCTGCCCCGTGCGAAAAGTGTGGCCGGACCGCGGCCGACGACGACCGCTACTGCGGCGGCTGCGGTACGGCGCTCATCCCTGTCTGCGCGCACTGCGACCGCCCGCTGGCGGCCGACGCGAGCTTCTGCACCTCCTGCGGCCAGCCGCAGGGTGGCCGACGGCCGACCGAGCCGAGTCAGGAGGACCGACGTCGGGTCAGCGTCCTGTTCATCGACCTGATCAACTTCACGCCGTACGTGGAACGGGTCGATCCCGAGCAGGTCCGGCGGATGCAGACGAACTTCTTCTCCATCGCGCGCCGGGTCGTCGGCCAGTACGGCGGGGTGGTGGAGAAGTACATCGGCGACGCGGTGATGGCGCTGTTCGGTGCGCCGGTGGCCACCGAGAACGACGCCCTGCGCTGCGTCCGGGCCGGGCTCGACCTGCGCCGCGCCCTGACCGAGTTCACCGCGACGGCCGGCGAGGGACTCCGGTTCCGCATCGGCGTGGCCACCGGCGAGGCGCTGGTCGACACCGGCGCGGCCCGCGACGGCGGCCAGGCGTTCCTGGCCGGCGACGTGGTCAACACCGCGTCCCGGATGCAGGCGGTGGCACCGGCCGACGGGTTGCTGGTGTGCGGCGTCACGCACGGGCTGACCAAGGAGGCGATCCGCTACGACCCGCAGCCGGCGGTGACGCTGCGCGGCCGGTCGTCGCCGACCGAGGTATGGCTGGCACTGGCCCCGTTGCGTCCGGTGCCGGCCGACCGGCAGACCGACGCGACCCCGCTGATCGACCGCGAACACGAGCTGGGGCTGCTGGTCAACGCGCTGTACCGGTCGATCCGCGACCAGCGCCCCCAGGTGCTCACCGTGCTCGGCCAGGCCGGCATCGGCAAGAGCCGGCTGGTCCGGGAGCTGCTGCGGCACACCGAACGGCTGGTCGACCAGCCGGTCACCTGGCGGATCGGACGGTGCCCGCCGTTCGGGGAGAACGTCACGTTCGCCGCGCTCGCCGACATCGTCAAGGCCGAGGCCGGCATCCTCGACACCGACCTGGCCACCGTCGCCGAGCAGAAGTTGGCCGCCGGGGTCCAGGCCCTGGTCGGGCCGGAGGCGGACCGGCTGGTCGACGCGTTGCGCCCACTGGTCGGGCTGCCGCACCGCAACCTGCCGGCCGAGGAGACCGAGTCGGCGTGGCGGCGGTTCCTGCTCGCTTTGGCCGCCCGGCAGCCGACCGTGCTGGTCTTCGAGGACCTGCACTGGGCCGACGAGGCGATGCTGCGCTTCGTCGAGCTGCTCGGCGCCTCCGCCCGCCAGGTGCCACTGCTGCTGCTGTGCACCGCCCGACCCGAGCTGATCAGCCGTGAGCCGGCCTGGGCGGGCACCACCCCGGGCGCGCTGACCGTCACCCTGCCGCCGCTGCGCGACACCGGGGTGGCCGCGCTGTACGCGCACATGTTCGGCGCGGCGCCGTTCTCGGCCGACCTGCTCGGCCCGTTGATCGAGGTGGCCGACGGCAACCCGCTCTATGCCCACGAGTACGTGCGGATGCTGATGGAGCAGGGGGCGTTGCGGCGCAGCGGCCGTGGTTGGGCGTTGACCCGCAGCGGCCAACTGCCGATCCCGGACAGTGTGCACGGGGTGATCGCCAACCGGATGGATCTGCTGGACGCCACCGACCGGGCGGTGCTGCTCGCCGCAGCCGTGGTCGGCGTGCAGTTCTGGCCCGGCGCGGTCGCCGCTGCCCTCGGCCAGCCGGTGGAGCTGGTCGACCGGGCGCTGCGCCGGTTGGAGCAGCGCGACTTCGTCCACGAACAGCCGGATTCGGCGATGGCGCAGCAACCCGAGTTCCGGTTCCGCCACGTGCTGGTCCGCGACGTCTGCTACCAGCGGTTGCCCCGTAACGAACGGGTCGCCCGGCACGCCCGGACCGCCGACTGGCTGGACACCCTCGCCGGCGACCGGGACACCGACCTGGCCGAGGTGCTGGCCCACCACCGGTGGGCGGCGCACGAGATCGCGCACACGCTGGGTCTGGAGACCCACGGGTACGCCGATGCTGCCCGCGACGCCCTGCACCGTGCGGCCCGCCGGGCGTACGCCCTGCACGCGCTGGACGTGGCGAGCGGGCACGTGGAACGCGCGCTGCGCCTGGTGACCGTCGCCGGCACCGACGGGCTGGGTGAGCGGTTGCAGCTCGAACTGCTCGGTGCCGAGCTCGCGTTCCTGCGCGACGGCCCGGGCTTCCTCGCCGACGGCGGCACCGACCGGCTGAGGGCGCTCGCCGACCAGCTGGCCGAGGTCAACGACCAGGGGTGCGCGGCCCGGGCCTGGACCCTGCTCGGGCGGGCCGCCTGGCTGCGGACCGACCGGGACGAGGCGCTGCGCTGCCTGGACCGGGCGGTGGAACTGTTCGACGCGCTGCCGGACACCGACCAGAAGGCCGACGCGTACGCCGAACTGGGGCGGCTGCACATGCTCAACCTGGAACGGGATCCGGCGGTCGCGGCGGCCGGGGCGGCGGCCGAGATCGCCGACCGGCTGGGGCTGGCCGAGGCGCTGGCCAACGCCCGGATCACCGTCGCCATGGCCCGGTACCAGGCCGGTGACCGGTCCGGGCTGGACGAGCTGCGGGCGGCCACCGCGATGTGTCGCGAGCACCAGTTGCTCGCGCTGCCCCGGGCGCTGCAGAACCTGTCGTACGCGTTGTGCGAGGAGGGCGACTGGTCCGGCGCCCAGGAGCTGATGTCCGGTGCCGCGTCCGGCTCCGGGCTGAGCACCGGATACTCCGGCGAAGCCATGCGTGCCTACTTCGCCGGGGACTTCGCCGCCTTCCTCGCCGCGGCCGACGCCTTCGTCGCAACGCCCAGTGGGCGGTGGGACATCCAGGTACGGGGCCTACGGGCGTGTCTGCGGGTGCTGCGCGGCGATCCGGTGCCGATGGCCGACCAGAGCGGGGTCGACGACGTCGCCGACGCGGTGCGCGCGGCCCGGGACAGCGGCTTCCGCCGGCCGTACTGGAACAGCCTCGGGTTGGGCGCGTTGTGCCGCGCGCTGCAGGGGCGGGGTGCGGAGGCCGCGGCGCTGCTCGACGAGCTGGACCGGTCCTGGTCGAAGGTGCCCGCGCTGGCCAGCGGCGAGTGGATCGCGGCTGCCGCGTTCGCCGCCGCGATCGCCGGGCGTGGCCCAGCGGTGCAGGTACGGGCGATGCTCGACCGGGTGCAACATCGGACCCCGTGGGCCGAGGCCGCGCTGCGGACGGTGACCGGGGCGGTGGCGGCGGCCGATGGAGAAGACCGCCAAGCAGGTGAGCTGTATGCCGCTGCGGCGGCCGGTTTCGCCGACATCGACGCGACCACCGATCGGATGATCGCGTTGGCGCTGGCCGTCGCGGCGTGGCGGCGTGGCGGCGACCGCGACGCCGACGCGGCGGCGCTGGCCGAGGTGCGAAGCTTCGCGCTACGCAACAAGGCACCCGGGTTGCTGCACCTCGGCGACCAGGGTACAGGCGGCTACCGCTGGTCTCCGACGCTGGCGTCGTGACCACCGGCGGCGGGATCGACGGGCACGGCACCGCACAACGCACTCCCACAACCACCTACCGGCGTGTCACGATTCAAGGGCACGGCACGCCCCCGGCCGGGGGCCCGCCGGCGGACAGGACGCGACGGCGGCCGGTGAGGAGTTGATTCGGTGTCTGCGGGTGGCGCGCGTCGGGGGCGGCGGGACAACGGCCTCGACGCATCCGAGTACGCCGTGGCCGGCGACGTCGACCCACGGGTCGGCGAACACCTGCTCGACGTGCTCGCCGCCGGTGGGATCGCGGCATACCTGCAGCCGTCGTCGGACGTCAATCCGGTCACCCGCACGACCACCGTGCCGGCCCGGCCGGTGGACCGGCTCTTCGTCGACCGGGCGCACCTGGACACCGCCCGGGGCTACCTGGTGCAGTTGGCCGAGGACGGTCCGGTCGCACCGGGCAGCCGCCCCGGTACCCCGGCCACCGGGTCCGGGCAGATCGCGTCGCCGGCGTCGGACCCGACTGCTCCGGCCGGCGCGGGGCAGCCGGCCGGTCGGGACGCAGATGTCGACGCCGTCTGGGCCGGCATCATCGCCAACTATCACGCGCCGGCTCCGGCGGACCCCACCGCCGCGCCCTGGCCGGCCGCCGAGAACCTGCCGCCGGTCGAGAACCTGCCGGTCGAGGGCCGGTCGACCAGGCGGGATCCGCTTGCCTCCGGTCCGCGCCGGGACGGGACCGGAGGCGAGGGCGACGGCCGTGAGCCGGCCGGCCGGGACGCCACCGAGCGGGACGCCACCGAGCGAGGCCCGGCCGATCGGGCCGGCGCAAACCGGGACAGCGCAAACCGGGACAGCGCCAGCCGGGACAGCGCCAGCCGGGACAGCGACGACGCTCACGGCCGCGCCGAGCCGGAAAGCACGGCCACCGGCACGCCGGACCCGTTGCCGTGGGCGGTCGGCTACACCAACATCTCCGTCGGACGGCGGGACGACGAACCGTCCCTGCTGGACGGACTGGACACCTTCGGTGCCCGGCTGCCGGACGAGCCGGAGGAGGGTTACACGCCTCCCCTGCCGCCCCCGTTGCCCCGGTTGTCGTCGGCTGCGGTCCTCGGAGTACTGGCGATCATCGCCGGCTTCATCCTCTTCGTCTTCCCGACGGTGCTTCCGGTGGATCGTGGACTGGCCATCCTGCTCGGTTTCGCTGGCGTGGTCGGTGGGTTTGTCACGTTGATCTGGCGGCTGCGGCCGGATCACGACGAGGATGACGATCTGGACGACGGCGCGGTCGTCTGAAACTGACCAACGGATGGCGAAAATCCGGATTCATTGACGGCTGTGGTCACTCTGTAACACTCGCGTAACTTGGTCTCAGTAGGAATAATTCTCGTAGCCGATCCCCCACGAGTTCGTGATCACTCGCCATGCGCGGCAACCGCCGCAGCGAAACGAGGTCCCCTCATGCGTCAGAGTTCTCTCGTCGTGGTGGCGAACCGGCTGCCGGTGGATGACAGCGTCGCGCGCGACGGCGCGTGCGAATGGCGTCGCAGCCCCGGTGGTCTGGTCAGCGCCCTGCACCCGATCCTGCAGCACACCCCGGCCACCTGGGTCGGCTGGGCCGGTGGCACCGGCCCGGCACCGAGCCTGCCCGACATCGACGGCGTACGGATGCACACCGTCGCTCTGTCCCAGGAGGACATCAGAGACCACTACGAGGGATTCGCCAACGCCACGCTCTGGCCGCTGTACCACGACTCGGTGGAGCAGCCCGCGTACCACCGCAGGTGGTGGGAGGCGTACCAGCGGGTGAACCAGCGCTTCGCCGAGGCGGCGGCCGCCGCCGCCGAGCCGGGCGCGCTGGTCTGGGTGCAGGACTACCACCTGCAGTTGGTGCCCGGGATGCTCCGGGCGCTGCGGCCCGACCTGCTGATCGGGTTCTTCCTGCACGTTCCGTTCCCGCCGCCGGAGCTGTTCATGCAGCTGCCGCGCCGGGCCGAGCTGATGCTCGGCATGCTCGGCGCCGACCTGGTGGGGTTCCAACGCGCCCAGGCCGCGCACAACTTCGCCCAGCTGGCGACGAAAGTGCTCAAGGTGCCGGCCACCGACCGGCGAATCGCCATCGACGACCGGGTGGTGCGCATCGGCGCCTTCCCGGTGTCGATCAACATGTCCGAGATGGAGTCCCTCGCCGGCCGGCCGGATGTGCTGGAACGGGCCCGTCAGCTGCGGTCCGACCTCGGGGACCCGCAGCACGTCATCCTCAGTGTGGACCGGATGGACTACACCAAGGGCATCGAGCAACGACTCAAGGCGTACAGCGAACTGATCGCCGACGGGCACATCAAGGTCCGCGACACGGTGATGGTTCAGGTCGCGGTGCCCAGTCGGGAACGGGTCGAGCAGTACCGCATCCTGCGCGACCGGGTGGAACGCGAGGTCGGACGGATCAACGGCGAGTTCGGCCGGGTCGGCGAACCGGCGATCCACTACCTCAACCAGTCGTTCAGCCGGGCCGACCTGGCGGCGCTGTACCGGGTCGCCGACATCATGGCGGTCACCCCGCTGCGGGACGGGATGAACCTGGTCGCCAAGGAGTACGTCGCCGCCCGGGTCGACGACGACGGTGCGCTGCTGCTCAGCGAGTTCGCCGGTGCCGCCGCCGAGTTCCAGCAGGCGTACCTGGTCAACCCGCACGATCTCGACGGACTCAAATTGACGCTGATGCACGCGCTGGAGGCGTCACCGACCGACGTGGCGGACCGGATGCGCTCCATGCGCGAGCATCTGCGCACCCACGACATCCGAGCCTGGGTGCACGGCTACCTCACCGCGCTGGACCGCACCGGTTCCCTGGCCGCCCGGCTCACCGCCTGATCCCACCGGCCGATCGCCAGCGGTCAGCCGGCACCCTTGTCCAGCCAGTCGAGGATCGCGTCGACCGGCTCCGTCCAGCGGGCGTCGAGCATCAGATCGTGGCCCATCCCTGGGAACAGCAACGGAGCGCCCCCGTACCGCCGGGCCGCGCGGTCCAACACCGCAGCCGGCACCACCCGGTCGTCGGGGCTGCCGAGGACCAGCACCGGTGGGTCGCCGACCGGCGGCTCGACCCGCTGGCGGACCAGCAGCTGCCACTGGGCCCGGGCCGACGCGCGCCCCAAACGATCCACGTAGGACAGTGCGACGGCCTCCGGAAGCTCCCGGCTGAACAGCTGACCGGCGCGCAGCCGCAACGCCCCGCCGAAGACGGCCGGCAGGGTGCCGAACGGATTGCGCCGCAGCGCCGCGCCGAGCAGCGGCCAGCCACCGAGCACGGGGGCGGCCAGCACCGCGGCCCGCGCCGGATAGCGGGCCAACGCGTGACCGACCACCAACGCCCCGGCGCCGTGCCCGATCAGCACCGCCTGCCGGGGCAGGCCGGCCGCGGCCTGCACCACGTCGTGCACGTACGCCCGCAGGTCGGCCCGCGGCGCCGCCCCGCTGTCCCCGTGCCCGCGCAGACTGACCGCGTACGCCGGGAACCCGCGCTCGGCGGCCCGCTCCAGCCAGTGCTCGGCGAACACCCACGCGCCGTGCCCGAACCCGGGCACGAACAGCAGCGGCGGTCGGCCCTCGTCGCGCGACACGTCGGCGTGCAGCACCTCGCGGCGCACCGCTGGGACTGGTCTGGCCCATTCCCGGGTACGGACGATGCGGGGGGCCGCAAGGGTACGGCTCATCGGGCCGCCACCTCCAGACTGTCCAGGGTCTCCTGCAGCGCGCGCAGGTAGGTGACGTGGCTGACCTCGAACCAGCGCCGGGCCGGGTCGGTCACCTTGGCGTCGTGCCAGGGCCGTCCCGCGCCGGCCTCGATCCGGGCGGCGAGGGCCGCGGTGGCCGCCGGGTCCGCCGACCGGGCACGCAGCCACCGGGCGACCATCACGCTCTGCCAGTGGACCAGCGGGAAGACCCCGAACTCCGCCTGCACCAGCCCGACCACCGACAGCGTCGGGTGTCCCGGGGCGAAGGCGTGCAGGTGCAGGCGGGGCCGGCCGTCCGCGTCGACGCCGAGCACCCGAGGGTCGAGAAAGTCGAACTGGGGCTGGTAACCGGTGGCCAGCACGACGAGGTCGGGATCCACCTCGGTGCCGTCGGCGAGCTGCACGGTGTGCCGGCGGAACCTGGCCACGTCGGGCACCGGGCGGACCGTGCCGTGCCCGATGTGCAGGACGAGTTGGCTGTTGACCACCGGATGGGCGTCGAACACCCGGTGCTCCGGAGCCGGTAGCCCGAACCGGGTCTGGTCACCGACGACCAACCGGAGCAGCCGGTGGAGAACTCCCTGGCGCAGCCAGCGCGGCAGACGCCGGGCGAGCAGCCCCGCGTTGACCTGGTCACTCGGCCGGCCGAACAGGTACTTCGGGGTGTACCAGTAGCCCCGGCGGGTGGAGTGCCAGCAGCGGGCCGCCTGTTGCCCGGCCTCGACCGCGATGTCGCATCCGGTGTTGCCGCCGCCCACCACCAGTACCCGCCGGCCGCGCAGCTGGGTCGCGTCGTGGTAGGCCGACGCGTGGATCACCTGGCCGGTGAAATCGGACAGTCCTTCGTAGTCGGGCAGCCGGGGTGCCCAGTTGTGTCCGTTGGCGACGACCACGGCGGCGTAGCGCTGGGTGCGTTGGGCACCGTTGCCGCCGGCGCTGCGGGTCGTCACGTCCCACCGGTCCCCCGGCGCCGGTTCGACCCGTACCACCTCGGTGCCGAACCAGATGTGCCGGCGCAGATCGAAATGGTCGGCGTAGCGTTCCAGATAGGCCAGCAGCTGGCTGTGGTGCGGGTAGTCGGGCCAACTGTCCGGCAGCGGGAAGTCAGGGTACTGGCTGAACGGCTTCGACGAGATCAGATGGGTGCTGGCGTAGACCGGGCTGCGGTCGTGGCGCCAGTTCCAGGCACCGCCGACGCCCGTCTCCCGTTCGTAACAGTCGACCCCGAACCCCTGTTCGCGCAGGTTCTTGACCGCGCACAACCCGCTCGCCCCGGCACCGATGACACAGACGTTCTCACCCTGTTCGGAGATCGGGCGGTCGTCCCGCCACCGGTCGTCACCGGTGGTGGGGCTGTCGTAGTCAGCGGAAGTAGACACCGGCAATCTCCTTCGTACGGCTGCGAAATCGTGCCGGCTAGCCGCCCCGCTTGTCCAGTCCCGGTGCCGGTTCGGTGAGCACCAGATCGGCAACGACCGGAAGATGGTCACTCGCCCGCCGCGCCGCCGGGGTGTCCACCATCCGGCAGCCGACCACCTCGATGCGCGGATCGACGAAGATCGCGTCGATCCGGCGGCGCGGGTCGCGGCCCGGGAACGTGCCGGCCCGGCCCGCCCCGGCGGCGGCAGCGGCGTCGGTGAACCCGGCGGCGGCCAACCGCCACGCCTCGCCGACGCGGTCCGCCACCTGGGCGTCCGCGTCGGTCGGCGACGGGTCGTCGGGGTCCGCCGGCTGGTCGTTGACGTCCAGGCCGAGGATCACCGGCCCGTCGACGTCGGCGCAGGCCTGGCGGAGCAGCCGGGCCTGCGCCGGCCGCTCCGTCGGATCAGTGGACAGATGCGATCCGACCACCACGAAGCGGGCCGGGCCGACCGCGCAGCGGGCGAACACCGCGCCACGCAGGTGCCGGCCGGGCGTCAGCGGGAACCGGACCGACCAGGTGCTCCCCACCCGTACCCGCAGCGTGGTCAGCACCAGGTTGCCCAACGGCGGTGGCCCACCGGATCCGACGACCATGTCGAACGCGTTCGCCAGCGCGGCCGACCTGGTCCGCCACCGCCACCGACGCGGTGCCTCCTGCAGGATCGCCACATCCGGGGCGATCTGGCGGACCACCTCGGCCAGCGCGGCCCGGTCGTCACGCTGGCCGTGGATGTTGTACGTGAGCACCCGCAGCCGCACACCGGGCCGCTGCGGCGCGGTCGTCTGGTCAGCCGTCACAGTCTCCTCCTCGGCACGATGTGAAGGGGCCGGAATCCGGCGGGCGGCGCCCAAATCCGGTGGGCGGGTCGGCTCAGATCCGCCGGGCGAGGTCGGCCGCACCGACCACACCGGCGGCGTTGCCCAGTTCGGCCGGCCGCACCTCGGCCACCGGAATGCGGACCCGCTGGGCCAGCGCATCGGTGTATGCCCGTTGAGCGGGGCCGAGCAGCAGGTCACCCGCGTCGACGACGCCGCCGCCGATCACCATCACCTCGGGATCGAGGATCTGCGCCAGGTCGGCCAGGCCGATGCCGAGCCAACGCCCGATCTGCGCGAACGCCTCGCAGGAGACCGGGTCACCGGAGCGGGCCGCGGTGGTGACCATCGGCCCGGTGACCGCCTCGGCGTCGCCACCGGCCAGGGCGAGCAGTTTGGTCGCCCGGTCCGGTTCCTGCCGGGCACCGGCACGGGCGAACCGGACCAGGGCGTTGCCGCTGGCGTACTGCTCGATACAGCCCTGCCGGCCGCAGCCGCACTGATGTCCGTCCGGGACCGCCAGCATGTGGCCGAGTTCTGCGGCGATGCCGTGCGCGCCACGGACGAGTTCGCCGCCGTACACGATGCCGCCGCCGATGCCGGTGCCCACGGTGAACATCACCATCGAGTCGGCGGCGTCCCGGCCGGCGCCGTGCCGGAACTCTGCCCAGGCCGCGACGTTGGCGTCGTTCTCGACGATCACCGGCAGGTCGACCGCCGCGCTCACGTACTCCCGCAGCGGTTCGTCCCGCCAGGCGAGGTTCGGGGCGAACAGCACAGTTGAACGACATGCGTCGATCCATCCGGCGGCCCCGATACCGACCGCGCCGACCGGGTGGTTCGCCGCCAGCTCGAGCACCACCTCGATGATCACGTCCCGGGTCTTGGCCACGTCGTCGGCCGGCGTCTCGTGCCGGGTCCGGGCCAGGACCTTTCCGTCCGGATCGACGACCCCGCCGGCGACCTTGGTGCCACCGATGTCGACTCCGATGGTCAGCGTCACCGCTGCCGCTCCCCTCTGCTGTGCTCTTCGCGCGCCGGTGTCCGCACCGGGTCCGGTCCGGCGGCTGTCCACCGCCGGGGCAGTCGTCCGGCCGGACGGTGCCGGATCAGGCCGGATCAGGTCCCGGCCGGCCGTGGTCCGGCCGGGTGGTACCCGACTGGTCCGGCTCCGCCCCGGTGGCATCCGCGCCGGGTGTCGCCGGGGCGGTCACCGCCGGACCGCCGGAGCGGCCCTGGGCTGGTGGTGCGCCTGTCCCGGCGACGTCGACGGGGGCGTTCGTCGCGGCCGACCAGACGTCCCGATCACCCGCTGAGTCCGAATCATCCATGGTCCAGGTGGCCTGGCGCCAGACCTCGTCGTCCGAGGTCATCCGGCCGGTCGGCGGATCGTGCCGGTCCGGCGGCGGGCCGGCGGGATCCGCAGCCGGCGAACCGGCCGCCGGCTCCGCCGGCTCCGGCGGCGCGGCGGGGTCAGCCGGACGCTCCGATTGCCCGGCGGGGTCGGCCGGACGGTCCGGGGCCAGGGCACGCAGCAGGCTGGCGACTCCGGCGGCGAAGTCCCCGGCACCGGCGGCCAGCCGGTCGGCCAGCTCCGGGCTGGGGTCACGCAGTGCCGTGATGGCCCGGCAGACCGGGCAGACGCAGCAGGCCGGGTCGCCGGTGGCGACCGGCCCGGTGCCGCCCAGCAGGTCACGCAGCAGGCCGAGGCCGCCGGCGGCGCCGGCGCCGAGCCGCTGGCCGCGCGCCGCCAGCTGCGCCATCGCCAACGCGGTCGCCACCAACCGTTCCGCCTCCGCCCGCGCGGAGCGAGGATCTGTGCCCACCGTCGGCCCGCCCCCCTAGCCTGTCTCCGTCGCACCGAGCTGTTCCACTCGGTGCTTGAGCTGTGTCAGGGCAGCATCCATGATCATTTTTTCGGCCTTGCGGCGGAACATCCCGAGCATCCCGACGGAGAGCTCCACCTCCAGCGTGTAGGTCACCGTGGTGGTTCCGTCCCCGTTGTCCTCGATGTCGTACGCACCGTCCTGCCGGCGCTGCATCCGGGACGGCTCAGCCAGCCGCCACTCGATCCGGGACAGGTCCTCGGAGTACTCGTAGATCAACGTGTACTCGTCTGTGAGCACTCCGGCGTCCAGCACGAAGCGGACCTCACGGGCGTATCCATCCTCGTACTCCTGGCGCACCTCGACTCGGTCCAGCGCCTCGGTCCACTCGGGGTAGCGCACGAAGTCGCAGATCACCGCCGTCACCCGGGACGCGGGCGCGGCGACGACGATCGACTTGGTGGAGGACTCCGCCATGTGGGGCAGGCTACCCGGTGCCGGGCCAAGATCAAGCCAGTGGCCGACAACCGTCCGGCCGCCACCGGCAGCGGGCTGACCGCGCAGGTCATCGGTCGCCCGGTAGGTTGCGGGTAGCCGGACGTGCACCGCCGGTCCGGTCCGCCTCAGCCCGCGAGCACAAGGAGTGCAGGTGCGCGAGTTCTCCGTACCACCGGTCGTCACGGTCGGTGATGCCGCCAACCTGACCGATCCGGTCTGGGACAACGCCGAGACCGCACCGGACGCGATCCAGTTCACCCGGCCCGGACCGGACGGGCTGCAGGAGGTGACCTGCCGGGAGTTCCGCGACGAGGTGGTGGCGGTCGCCTGCGGCCTGATCGGCGCGGGAATCAACGCCGGCGACCGGGTCGGTCTGATGAGCCGGACGCGGTACGAGTGGACGCTGCTCGACTACGCGATCTGGTCGATCGGCGCGGTGACCGTGCCGGTGTACGAAACGTCCAGCGCCGAGCAGGTCAGCTGGATCCTGGCCGACTCCGGGGCGGTCGCCTGCGTGCTGGAGACCAACGGGCACGCGATCACCTTGGCCTCGGTCCGCGACCGGCTGCCCGCGCTACGCGAGGTGTGGCAGCTGGAGACCGGCGGTCTCGACGAGATCCTGGCCCGGGGCGGGACCGTCGACGCCGCCCAGGTGCAGCACCGCCGCCAGCAGCTGACCTCGAACGACATCGCCACGATCATCTACACCAGTGGAACCACCGGACGGCCGAAGGGCTGCGTGCTCAGCCACCGGAACATGTACGCCGACATCGCCAACGCGATCCCCGGTCTGCCGAACCTGTTCCACGAGGGCGCGTCGACCCTGTTGTTCCTGCCCCTGGCCCACTCCTTCGCCCGGCTGATCCAGATCGGCGCGGTGCACGCCCGGGCCACGATGACCCACGCGGCCGACCCGAAGAACCTGGTCGACGACCTGGCCAGCGTCCGCCCGTCCTTCGTGTTGTCCGTACCCCGGGTCTTCGAGAAGGTCTACAACGCGGCCCGGCAGCGCGCCTACGACGCCGGCAAGGGTGCGATCTTCGACCGGGCCGACCAGGTGGCCGTCGCCTACAGCGAGGCGCTGGACACCCCCGGCGGGCCAGGGCTCGGGCTGCGCGCCCGGCACGCGGTGTTCGACCGGCTGGTCTACCGGAAGCTGCGGGCCGCGCTCGGCGGCCGGTGCCGCACCGCGATCTCCGGCGGCGCCCCGCTGGGCGCCCGGTTGGCGCATTTCTTCCGCGGCGTCGGGGTGACCGTCTACGAGGGGTACGGGCTGACCGAGACCTCCCCGGCGGTGTCGGTCAATCTGCAGCACGCGATCCGGATCGGCACCGTCGGCCGGCCGCTGCCCGGCGTCAGCGTCCGGATCGCCGACGACGGCGAGGTGCTGATCAGCGGCGACCTGGTGTTCCAGGGGTACTGGAACAACCGGCAGCAGACCGATGAGGTGCTCACCGACGACGGCTGGTTCCGCAGTGGCGACCTCGGCCAGCTCGACGACGACGGATTCCTGACCATCACCGGTCGCAAGAAGGAGCTGATCGTCACCGCCGGCGGCAAGAACGTCGCGCCCGCCGTGCTGGAGGACCAGTTGCGCGCCCACCCGCTGGTCAGCCAGTGCGTCGTGGTCGGCGACCGACGGCCGTTCATCGCCGCGCTGCTCACCGTCGACGAGGACGCCTGGCCGGGCTGGCTGGAACGCAACGGTCACCCGGCCGGTCGCACCATCGCCGATCTGCGCGACGATCCGACGCTGCTGGCCGAACTCCAGCAGGCCGTGGACGAGGCGAACCGCGCCGTCTCGGCCGCCGAGTCAATCCGGCGGTTCCGGGTGCTGGCCCGCGACTTCACCGAGGCGAGCGGCGAGTTGACCCCGTCGCTGAAGGTGAAACGGGCGGTGGTGCACGCCAACTACGAGGCCGAGATCGCCGAAATCTACGGGGGCTGACTACCATCCGTCACGTGTCCGCACCGACATCCGACGCGCCCCGTCCGCATCCACTCGCCGCGGTGGCGCGCCTGGTCATGCTCGCGCTCGTCGCGGTGCTGACCCTGGTCACCACCCGGGACCTCGGCGAACTGCGCTGGGTGGCGCTGCTGGCGGTCGCCGGCGCCCCAGCGGTGCTCGTCCCCCGTCACCCGGTCATCGCCATGCTCGGCCGCCTCGCCGAGGTCGTCATCGTCGGCCTGGCCACGAGCGAGGTGGCCGCCGCCGCCAACCTGCGCGGCTCCATCGGTGCCGGGCTGGGCGCGTCGGCGATGCTGCCGTACCTGTCGGTGCCGTTGACCGTGGCGGTGCTGCAACGGCGGACCCGCGAGGCGACCGCGCTGCTCGGCGTCACCGCGCTCACCCTGGCCCTCAGCGGGTTGTTCACCACGATCGACGGCCGACCGCAGCTGGCCCAGCTCGGCTACGTCGCGGTCTGCACGCAGTGGCTGATCCTGGCCAGCCTCGGCATCGTGGCCGCCGGCACGCTGCAGCAGGTGATGCAGGCCCGTGGGGAGAGCAAGCCGGCCCCGTACGCGGAGGCCACCCGGCTGCTCACCCAGCTGCGCAGCGTCGCGCGGCAGCTGCCCGGTGCCACGCTCGACCCCGGCAGCATCTCCGAACATCTGATCGAGGAGCTGCGGGCGGTGGCGCCGACCGGTCGCACCGCGGTGCTCTCCGGCAGCGGTGGAGGGCGGCTGGTGGTGCTCGCCCAGGCCGGTCTGGATCGGGTCGACTGGGAGACGACTCTGGACGCCGATTCGGCCATCGCCGACGCCTGGGCCAGCCAACTGCCGCAGACCGCGGCCCGCTCGCAGGCCCGGTCGCATCCCGGCGGTGACGTGTCGGCGCTGGTGGTGCCGCTGGTCGCCGGGGTGCGCACGGTCGGTCTGGTGATCCTGGAGACGGACAGCGCCAACGCCTACCCGCCGCCGGTGGTCGGCCGGATCACCGCGCTGACCCGCCCGGCGGCGCTTCGGCTGGAGGCCGCGCTGCTGTTCGACGAGGTCCGGTCGCTGGCCACCAACGAGGAACGGCAACGGCTGGCCCGGGAGATCCACGACGGGGTGGCCCAGGAGCTGGTGATGGTCGGCTATGGCATCGACAACGCCCTGGCCACCCTGCCGGAGGGCAGTGACGAGACCGCCGAGGACCTACGGACGCTGCGCGGCGAGGTCACCCGGGTGATCACCGAGCTGCGGCTGAGCCTGTTCGAGCTGCGCAGTGAGGTGGACCGGCACGGCGGGCTGGCGGCCGCGATCGCCGAGTACGCCCGTACCGTCGGATCGTCCGGCCGGTTGCGGGTGCACCTGTCGCTGGACGAGTCCGGGGCCCGGCTGCCGGCGGCCACCGAGGCGGAACTGCTGCGCATCGCACAGGAGGCGATTACCAATGCGCGCAAGCATGCCGGTGCCGCGAATCTGTGGGTCACGTGCGACATTGACCCGCCGTACGCGCAAATAGAAGTGTCGGATGACGGTCAGGGGATCGCCGACCAGCGTCCGGACGGGCGGTACGGTCTTGCGATCATGGCAGAGAGAGCGGAACGTATCCGGGGCCGGTTGGAGATCAGGCCACGACACCCGAGCGGAACGACCGTGGCAGTGGTGCTCGGAACCTCGCCCCGGCGCGATAGCGTGCGCGATAGCGTGACAGCACCAGAAGGGGAGTAGCCACAGCATGACCACCAGCCCCACACCGACCACCCGGACCAAGGTCCTGCTTGTCGATGATCACGACCTCATCCGGAAGGGCCTGCGGCACGCTTTCGAGCGCGACCGCCAGTTCGAGGTCGTCGGTGAGGCCGCAACGGCGGCCGAGGGTGTACGCCAGGCGGGCGCCCTGCAACCAGATGTTGTGATCATGGACCTGCGGCTGCCGGACGGCAGCGGCCTCGAAGCGACCCGGGCGCTGCGCAAGTCCAGCTCCACGATGGGCATCGTGGTGTTGACCATGTACGCCGGCGACGACCAACTGTTCGGCGCGCTCGAGGCCGGGGCCAGCGCGTTCGTGCCGAAGACCGCACCGGCGGACGAGGTGGTCGCGGCGGCCCGGCACGCGGCCTCCTCGCCGAGCGCGTTCACCGCGGCTGACCTGGCCGAGGCGATGAAACGCCGGCTCGCGCCGTCCGGACCGCAACTGTCCCCCCGGGAGGGCCAGGTGCTGCGCCTGCTCGCCGACGGGATGAGCGTGGCCGGGATCGCCAAGCAGTTGTTCGTCAGCGAGTCGACGGCCAAGACGCACATCTCCAAGTTGTACGAGAAGCTCGGCGCGGCGAACCGGGCCCAGGCGCTGATGACGGCGCTGCGGCTCGGTCTACTCGAGGCGCCGGACGCTCCGAAGTTCTGACCTGGTCACGTGGTGCCGGCGACGGGTGGGCCGGCCCACGTCGACCGTGGCGACTCTGACCGGCGCGGCGGGAACCTCGCGGTTCGGACGCTCTGGATGCCCGGGCACGCAGCGGGCACAATGGCTAGCGCCACCAGCCAGCCAGCAAACGGCCAGACAGGGACATAAGGGGCGAAGATGAATCGGCCGCACTGGGCACCGGAGAGCATCGACGTCGAGCGGCCGAGCGTCGCCCGGATGTACGACTACTACCTCGGCGGCTCACACAACTTCGCCGTCGATCGGGCCGCCGCCCAGGCGATGATCACGGCCGTTCCCGATGCCCCGTTGATGGCCCAGGCGAACCGGGCCTTCATGCGCCGCGTCGTGCAATTCCTCGTCGAGTCGGGAATCCGGCAGTTCCTTGACATCGGCTCCGGGATCCCCACTGTGGGCAACGTGCACGAGATCGCCCAACGGCTGGCACCGGAATCGAAGGTCGCCTACGTGGACGTCGATCCGGTCGCCGTCGCCCACAGCCGGGAGATCCTCGCCGGCAACGACCGGACCACGATCCTGCATGAGGACCTGCGCAACCCGGAACGGATCCTGCACGATCCTCAGGTGCGCAAGCTACTCGACTTCAACCAACCGGTCGCGGTGCTGATCGTCGCGGTCCTGCATTTCGTGCCGGACTCCGACGACCCCGCCGGGATCCTGGCCGAGCTGCGCGCCGCCCTCGCGCCCGGCAGCCATCTGGTCCTGTCCCAGGCCAGCGACGACGGTCGCAGCGACGAGGAACGCCGCGAGGCGGACCAGATCTACCGGCGCACCGACAACCCGCTCAACATCCGGTCCCGGGCCGCGCTGACCAGCTTCTTCGACGGGTTCGACCTGCTACCGCCGGGCGTGGTCTGGGTGCCGCAGTGGCGCCCCGAGTCGCCCGAGGCGGCCGAGGACGCCGAGCGTGCCGTCTTCATGGGCGGGGTAGGCCGACTCGGTGGCTGAGCAGTCCGAGCCGGCCGCCGATCCGCCCGGTGGACGGCCACCGGGCGTCGCCGCCGTCGCCCGGGCCTGGGCCAAGGCGGTAACCGGGACCAGCTACCTGCCGCTGACCCAGGAGCAGTTGGAGGCGTTTCTCGGCGACCTGACCGTACGGCTCGTCACGGCGCTGCGCGACGAGCCGTTCACCATCCGGGTCGGCTACCAGGTCGGTTCGGACCTGGTCGCCGCGCACATCGCCTCGGCGGAAGGGCTCGGCCGCACCATCGAGGTACTCGACCTGCGGCTACTGCGCGACCTGGACATCGACGACCCGGACATGCCGGACCGGATGGCACGGCTGCTCGGCGGTATCGCCACCGGCTACACCCGGGCGCTGCGCGACCGCACCCTGGACGAGCAGGAGACCATCCGCCGCGCGGCGTTGGTCGCCCGGGAGCAGGCCGAGATCGCGCTGCGGGAGAGCGAGGCCCGCTACCGGCACCGGGCCACCCACGACCCGCTCACCGATCTGCCCAACCGGAGCCTGTTCACCCAGCGGCTGGACGACGTGTTCAGCACGACCGGGCGTACCGGCGGGGACGGACGCCGACTCGGCGTCTGCTTCGTCGACCTCGACGGTTTCAAGATCGTCAACGACACCCTCGGCCACCACATCGGGGACCTGCTGCTGGTCTCCGTCGCCGAGCGGCTGCGCCGGGGCGTCGGCGAACACCTGGTGGCCCGCATCGGTGGCGACGAGTTCGTCATCCTGGTCGCCGACACCACCTGCACCGACGACGTGCTCAAGGTCGCCGAGGCCGCGCTCGCCGCGATCGGCGAACCGGTCGTCGTCGACGGCCACGAGCTGACCGTGACCGCCAGCATCGGCATCGTGGAGCGCCTGGTCGCCGGCACCACCCCGAGCGAGGTGATGCGGGCCGCCGACGTCACCCTGCACTGGGCGAAATCGGCGGGAAAGGGCCGGTGGGCGCTGTTCGATCCGGTGCGCAACGACCACCAGCTGGCCCGGTACGCGCTGTCCGCGGCGATGCCCGCCGCTCTCGACCGGGGCGAGTTCTACCTGGACTACCAGCCGCTGGTCGCGCTCGCCGGCGGCGCGCTGCTCGGCGTCGAGGCGCTGGTCCGCTGGCGGCACCCGACGATGGGGGTACTCGGGCCGGACCGGTTCATCTCCCTCGCCGAGGACTCCGGGCTGATCGTCCGGCTCGGATCATGGGTGCTGGCGGAAGCCTGCCGGGAGGCCCGGCGCTGGCTGGACCGCAGCGCGAACGCCCCGTTCGTCAGTGTCAACCTGGCTGTCCGACAGGTCAACGACCCCGGTCTGGTGCGGTACGTAACCGAGGTGCTCGCCGACACCCGGCTACCAGCCGACCGGCTGCAGCTGGAGATCACCGAGAGCGCCCTGATGAGCACCGCCGACGGACCGGTCCGCACCCTGCGAGAGCTGGCCGACCTGGGCGTACGGATCGCCATCGACGACTTCGGGACGGGCTACTCCAACCTGTCCTACCTCCGCTCGCTGCCGGTGCAGGAGCTGAAGCTGGCCGGGAAGTTCGTCGAAGGGCTCCGTGCCCCGGCGGGCACCGACCGGACCGACGAGAGCATCCTGCTCACCCTGGTGACGCTGGCCCACACGCTACGGCTGACGGTCACCGCCGAGGGAGTGGAGACCGCCGGGCAGGCCGAGCGGCTCCGGGCAATCGGCTGCGACGCCGCCCAGGGCTGGCATTTCGGCCGGCCCGGACCAGCCGACGGGATCACCGAACGACTAACGTGACGCCGCCGGGGGTCAGGCCGCTCAGCCGGCCAGCAGCGACGCCATCCGCTGCGCCTGGGTGTCCCAGCGCCACTCACGCTCCACCCAGGCCCGGCCGGCGGCACCCATCCGCCGGGCCAACTCCCGGTCGGCCAGCAGGCCCGCCAGCCGGTCAGCCAGCTGGCTCGGGTCTCGACCGTCCACGACGTACCCGGTCTCGCCGTCGCGGACCGCATCCGGCGCGCCGCCGGAATCCCCGGCCACCACTGGCAGCCCGGTCGCCGATCCTTCCAGGTAGACGATGCCCAGGCCTTCCACGTCGAGCCCGCCGCGACGGGTGCGGCAGGGCATCGCGTACACGTCCCCGGCGGCGTAGTGCGCCGGCAGTTCCGCCCAGGGCACCGCCCCGGTGAAGGTGACGTCGTCGGCCACCCCGGCGCGCCGGACGAGTCCTTCCAGCCGGCCACGGTCCGGGCCGCCGCCGACGATCAGCAACGCGGCACCCGGCACCCGACGCCGCACCTGCGGCCAGGCCCGGATCAACGTGTCCTGACCCTTGCGCGGCACCAGCCGGGACACGCAGACCACCACCGGCCGGTCCGACAGCTGGTGCCGGCGGCGCACCTCGCCGCCGTCGACGCCCGGATGGTAGGCATCGGTGTCCACACCCGGGGCGAGCCGACGCAGCTCGGTCAGCCCGCCGATCGCGCGATCCAGCCGGACCCGGGTGTACTCCCCCAGGTAGGTCACCACGTCGGTGGCGCGGGCGATCCGACGCAGCATCGACCGCGCGCCGGGCAGCGCGGCCCACCCCACCTCGTGCCCATGGGTCAGGGCCACCGCCCGGCTGATCCCGGCCCGACGACGCAGCCCGTCGGCGAGCAGGCCCAACGGCGCGGCCGCCCCGAACCAGACGGTGTCGCAGCCCCGGGCCCGCGCCAGGGCGGCGGTCTGCCGGGCCACCGCCGGCGTGGGCAGCAGCATGCCGGTCGGGTTACGGACCACCTCGAACGGCTGGTCGGCGTCGAACCGCTCGGCACCGTCGTAGCTCGACGCGTAGACCACGATGCTCTGTGCGGGCTGCCGCAGCGCCAGATTGTGCACGAACGACTGGATGCCGCCGGGCCGCGGCGGAAAGTCGTTGGTGACCAGCAGGGTGCGGTTCATCGGCCCGCCCGGTCGGCGTACCTGCGGGCCGCCGCGATTCGTTCCACGGTCGACGGGTGCGTGGCGGAGTAGAGGTACTCCCAGCGGGGCGGGTCCGGATCGGCGAGATTGATCGCGGACAGCCGGCGGTGCACCGCCGTGTACGCCGCCGGGTCACCGTGCAGCGCCAGCGCGTGCGCGTCGGCGCGGGCCTCGATCCGGCGCGACACCAGCGCCTGCGCCGGTGTCGCCACCAGGCCGACCAGCGTGACCACGGCCAGCAGCAGGGCGATCGCCCGCGGCTCGGCGATGTCGGCGACGCCGGCCGCCCGCAGCACCGGCCGCCAGCTGCCGAGCAGGTACAGCCCGACGACGGCCGCGGCGGCGCCGAGCGCGCCCAACCCGGTGCCGGTCAGCACGTCCCGCGCGCGGGCGTGGCCCAGCTCGTGGGCGACCACGGCGGCCAGCTCCGCCGGAGGCGCCTCGCGCAGCAGGTTGTCGTAGACGACGATCCGCCGGGTGGGGCCGAACCCGGACACGTAGGCGTTGACCGCGCGGGTACGCCGGGACGCGTCGGCGACCAGCACGTCCCGCACCGGGACGCCGTCGCGCTCGGCCAGCTCCAGCAGCTGCGTGCGCACCGGACCGTCCGGCATCGGGGTGAACTTGTTGAACACCGGCTCGACCAGCACCGGCAGGACGAACGACAGCAGCACCACCAGGGCGGCCGCACCGGTCGCGGCCAGCGCCCACCACCAGCGAGGGGCCAGCCGAACGACGGTGTAGAAGCCGAGCAGGGCCACCGTCGCGATGACCGCGCCGACCGCGTACGACCGGAGCAGGTCCAGCCCCCAGCCGGCCCAGCCCTGGGTGGCCAGCCCGTGCTCGGTCAGGATCCGGTGCCGCCAGGCGGCGAACGGCAGGGTCAGCAGGTCGGCCAGGAACACCACGAGCAGCCCGCCGAGCAACGCCTGGGCGGCCCAGTGGCCGCCGAACGGCCGGCCGGCGACCTCCACCAGCCGGGCACCGACCGGGGTGAACCCGAGCAGCAGCGCCACGAGCAGGCCGGCCAGCATCGCGCCGTAGCGACCCGGGCGCAACGCCGCCCGCAGGGCCCGCCCCCGCTCGACCTGGTCGACGGGCAGCTCACGCAGGGCGGCGAGCTGGTCGGCGCGGGGCACCGGCGGCCGCTGCCACGGCACCAGCACTGCCGCCGCGACGACGACCGCCACCACCAGGACGGCGAAGGTGACCAACGCCCATGCGCGAGGCGTCATCGGGCTCCTTCCGCCGGCCGGTCGCCCGACCATCCTAGGTGTGCCGGCGCGGTCCCGGTCCGCGCTCGGGCGACAGACCGGATCCTGTCAGGCGGACCGGTCGATCGCTCAGGCGACCTGTCTTCGGGACCGGGGCCGGCGCTGCCGGCGGCCACGCGGCGCGGCCGGCGACCCGCCGAGCACCTCGACGTCGAACCCGGCATGCGCGAACACCTCGATCGCGTACCGCTCGCCGGCGTCCAGGTTGGCCACCGCGTCCGGGCTGTCGATCAGGGCACTGACCAGGCAACCCCGGCAACTCGGGCCGCGCTCGACGGCGCAGGTGTCACAGTCGATCAGCATGGTCGTCTCCTCACGTGACGGTGCGATCGGACAGTGGCCGGCGGTGACCGGCCCCCGTACGACGCAGCATCGCCGACCGACCACCGCCAGTGACATCGACGATAAGCATCAGGTACGACAGTTCCGCGCGACCGGGTGTCGGCTCAGGACCGGGCCAGTCGACGCAGCAGCGAATCGGCGCCCATCGGGTACGCGCCGTGCCGCCGGACCCCGTCGGCCACCTCCCGGTCGGAGGAGACCACCACGATCACCCGGCCGGACGGCTCGGCCCGGACCAGCCGACGGATGAGTTCATCGGCCGTTTCCCCTTTGCGGGAGAACAGCACCCGTACGCCGCGTGGGGCCGGCGGCAACCCGTGCATCCGCTCGGCGCCGTCGAAGACCACGGTCACCTCGTCCCCGGTCTGCGCGGCGATCCCACCGAGCCCGGTGATCAACCGCTTGCGTTGCTGCTCCAGCGGCATCTCGCCGAAGCCCCGCTTGGTCACGTTGTAGCCGTCGACGACGAGGTGGGCCCGGGGCAGGGCGAGCAGGTCGTCCAGCCGGGCCGGGTCGTCGGTGTCGCGGGCCCGGGTCGACGTCGCCGCCGCCGGTCGGTCGGTGAACGCGTCGGCGACGTAGTCGGCCGGCAACCGGTCGGCCGGGTCCAGGGCAAGCTCCCGCCGCAGCCCCTGGGCCGCCTGCCCAATCGTCTCCAGCAGCAGCCACAGCCGGGCGTCGTCGACCGCCCGGGCCTCCTTCGCCGACTGCCGGGCGGTGCCGGCGGTCAGCTCCGCGTCGGCGAGCTTGGCGCGCAGCCGCCGCAGCTCCGCGTCGTGGTCGGCGGCGGCCCGCGCGGCACGGCCGCGTTCGGTGGCGAGCAGCTCGTTGGCCCGCCGCTGCTGTGCCTGCGCCTCACGCAGCGTGCGGGACAGCTGCCGGGACTCCTCGCGGAGCTGGCCCAGCTCCTCGCGTACCCGGGCCAGCTCGTCGCGGAGCTTCTCCACCTCGACCCGGGCGACGGTGCGGTCGTGTTCGGCCCGGTTGGCGCGGGCCTCGGCATCGCGGATCAGCTCGGCGACGGCGGCCCGGTCGGCCTCGGCCCGGACCGCAGCACCGGCGGCGTCGACCAGCTCACGCCAGCCCGCCGGCCGCATCAGGTACGCCAGGGCGGCGACCTCGACCGGGTCCGCCGCCGCGGGTGAGACCCCTTCGCTGACCGCCGTGCCCAGCTCACCGGCCTCGGTCAGCGCGCGGGCAGCCACCCGCTGCCGCAGCGACGGATCGTTGGTGAGCGCCGCCGCGATCGCCGCGCCGCCGTAGCGGGCCCGCCGGTTCGGCGCGAACTTGGCGACCTTGCGCAGCTGGGGTGGCATCTCGTCGGTCGGGATCTCGGGCAGCGCGGCGGCGGCGAGCACGACGATGCGCGACCGCACCGGCTCCGGCAGCACCGGCTCGGCGGGTGGACCACCGGCCGGCTGGTCGGCGGACAGGGGCAGGGCGCCGGTCGTCGGCGCCGCCCCCTCGGGACGAGCGTCGGTCGGATCCGGTGCGGCCATGCACCCCAGTCTCCCACCGGGTGGCCGCCGCGTGCCCGACAGGAAGAATGATCTCGCAGAGTCGATCGGATCGTTACCGATGGTACCCGTGGGACGGCTGTGTCGTACCCACGTCCTATCGTCTGCGCCGTGGCACCGCCTGACCCCGCACCTCGACCGGCCTACACCCAGGGCTCGATCGACTCGCTGCTGTCAGCCGGGCCGGACCAGTCGCTGTCGACCGGCGCGGACCGGTCGCTGCGGGAGACCACCTTCGTCGTGCTGGATCTGGAGACCACCGGCGGCGCGCCGGACGGCGGCGGCATCACCGAGATCGGCGCGGTCAAGGTGCGCGGCGGGGAGGAGCTCGGCGTCTTCGCCACGCTGGTCAACCCGGGCCGACCGGTGCCGCCGTTCATCACCGTGCTCACCGGCATCACCGAGGCGATGCTCGTTCCCGCGCCGCCGATCGAGCAGGTGCTGCCCAGCCTGCTGGAATTTCTCGGCGGCGCGGTGCTGGTGGCGCACAACGCGCCGTACGACGTGGGTTTTCTCAAGGCCGCGTGCGCCCGGCACGGCTATTCCTGGCCGGCGCCGACGGTGTTGGACACCGCGGCCCTCGCCCGCCGGGTGCTGACCCGCGACGAGGTGCCCAACCGCAAGCTCGGCACCCTCGCCGGCTACTTCCGGACCCCTCGGCGTCCCACCCACCGGGCGCTGGCCGACGCCCAGGCGACCGTGGACGTGCTGCACGGGCTGATCGCCCGGCTCGGCGGGCACCAGGTGACGAGCATCGGCGACGCGGTCGAATTCAGCCGGGCGGTCAGCGACGTCCAGCGACGCAAGCGGCACCTCGCCGACGGGTTGCCCCGCTCCCCCGGGGTGTACATCTTCCGGGCGGCCGACGACCGGCCGCTGTACGTCGGCACCTCGGGCGACGTCGCGACCCGGGTACGCAGCTACTTCACCGCCGCCGAGCGGCGGGCGCGGATGTCCGAGATGCTGGCCGCAGCGGTGCGGGTCGACGCGGTCGAGTGCGCCCACCGGCTGGAGGCCGAGGTACGTGAGCTGCGGCTGATCGCCGCCCACGCGCCGCCGTACAACCGCCGGTCGAAGTTTCCGGAGCGGATGGTCTGGTTGAAGGTCACCGACGAGGTCTATCCGCGGCTGTCCACGGTCCGGGCGATCTCACCGGCCGACACCACCGTGCTCGGGCCGTTCGCCTCCCGCCGAGCGGCCGAGCTGGCCGCCGCCGGCATCCACGACGCGCTGCCGCTGCGTCAGTGCACCCACCGGTTGTCCACCCGGACCCGGACCCCGGCCTGCGCGCTGGCCGAGCTGGGTCGTTGTCCGGCACCGTGCGAGCACCGGATCGACCCGCTGCAGTACGCCGAACTGGCCGTCACCCCGCTGCGTACGGCCCTCGAAACCGACCCGCAGCCACTGGTCGACACGTTGCTCGCCCGGATCGACCGGCTCGCCGCCGGGCAGCGGTTCGAGGAGGCGGCGGTGGTCCGGGGCCGGTTGGCCGCGTTCCTGCGGGCGACCGTCCGGATGCAGCGGTTGACCGCGCTGACCCGCATCACCGAGCTGGTCGCGGCACGACGGGCCGAGCACGGTGGCTGGGAGCTGGCGATCGTCCGGCACGGTCGGCTCGCCGCCGCCGGCGTGTCGCCCCCACGGCAGCACCCTCGGGCCACCATCGAACTGCTGTGCGCAACCGCCGAGACAGTGCCGGCCGGGCACGGTCCGGTGCCCCGGGCGAGCGCGGCCGAGAGCGAGCGGATTCTGTCCTGGTTGGAGCCGGAACAGACCCGACTGGTCAGGGTGAGCGGGGACTGGTCCTCGCCGGTCCGCGGCGCCGGCCGATTCCACCATCTGCTGGTCAAGGCCGAGGAAGCCGCCCGGACGACGGCTGGCGTCGACGAAGCGGACCAAAGACTCGACCGATCGATCACCCGCAAGTAGCCGATCGTACTACGCTCGCTCGCTTAGGCTGTTAGAGAAGTGCAGTCCTGTCAGCCAACGCCCGATTCGTGGCGTGCGTCCGGGCGGTCAACCGGCCGGGCGATGGGTGAGGAGGTGTCTCCGCGTGGACGTCGACGCCGGTCCCGGCGCCGCCATCGGACGTTTCCTGCCCACCGCGACACCCCTGTCCGCCCGCCTGCGGGCCTGGCTGTCCTGGTCTCCCGGCGCGCCGGAACCGGTCGCCGAGCTGATCCGGGTCCACCGGTCGATCCACCCGTCGGCGGACCCGTCGGTGCTGCGCCGCGGCTACCAGATCGCCGACAGCATGCACGCCGGCCAGTACCGCAAGAGCGGCGAGCCGTACATCACCCACCCGTTGGCCGTCGCGGAGATCTGCGCCGGGCTCGGCATGGACACCACCACCCTGGTGGCCGCGCTGCTGCACGACACCGTCGAGGACACCACGTACGACCTGCCGACACTGGCCGCAGACTTCGGCGACGAGGTCGCCCACCTGGTCGACGGGGTGACCAAGTTCGACAAGGCGTTCTACGGCAAGGCCGCCGAGGCCGAGACCATCCGAAAGATGATCATCGCTGCGGCGAAGGACGTCCGGGTGCTGGTCATCAAGCTCGCCGACCGGCTGCACAACATGCGGACCCTCGGTGTGCGCTCCCCTGCCTCCCGGGCCCGGATCGCCAAGGCGACCCTGGACGTGCTGGTCCCGCTCTGTGATCGGCTCGGCATTCAGAAGCTCAAACGGGAGCTCGACGACATCGTCCTGTTCCACCTGGAGCCGGAGGCCTACCAGCAGATCGAGGAACACCTGGCCAACCGACCGGGCTGGGCGACGTACCTGGACACCGTCTGCGGACAGGCGCGGGTGACGCTACGCCGGGAGAAGGTCACCGCCCGGGTCGCGGCCCGGCCCCGGCACCGCTACTCGATCTGGAAGGACACCGTCGCCGGCGGCCACCGGGCACCGTTCGACCTGCCCCGCATCGAGGTCGTGGTCACCGGGCCGGACACCGACTGCTACGCGGCGCTCGGTGCGATCCACTGCCGCTGGCGACCGGTACCGGGCAGGTTCAAGGACTTCATCGCGGCACCGAAGAACAACCTCTACCGCTCGCTGCACACCACGGTCATCGGCCCGGACGAGCGTCCACTCGAGGTGCTGATCCGGACCGACGCGATGCACCGCTCCGCCGAGTTCGGCATCGCCGCGCCGTACCACTTCCCCAAGCCCGGCCGCAGTCGTGCCGCCGCCCGCGCCGACGAACTGGCCTGGCTGCGCAGGGCGATCGACTGGTCACAGGAGAACATCGACGCCGACCAGTTCGTCCACTCGCTGCGCTGCGACCTGGTGGACGCGCAGATCCAGGTCTTCACCGACGGCCGGCCGATCGTGCTGCCGGCCGGGTCGACGCCGGTCGACCTCGCATACGAGCTGGATCCACGCAAAGGCGCGCACTGTCTCGCCGTCCGGATCAACGGCCGACTGGCACCGCTGGCCTCCGAGTTGACCGACGGCGACGTGGTCGAGATCTTCACCGAGAGCGACGACCAGCCGGCCGGGACGGCACCGACGTCAGCCGGGCCGCGAAAGGAGTGGCTGGGTTTCGTCAAGTCGCCACAGGCACAGATGCAGATCAACCGCTGGTTCGCCGAACACTCCGAACCGGGCATCAGCATCAGCGACAAGGTACGCCTCGGACGTGCCACCGTCAGCCTGATCCTGCGCAAACACGACCGGGCGTTGTCCAACGACAAACCGCTGCGCCAGCTCGCCGAGAACCTCAAGTACCCGGACATGGAGACCCTGCTGGTCGCGGTGGTGGACCGGACCATCGAGCCCGAGTCCGTCGTCAACCAGCTCATCGCCCTGGTCGACCAGCCGGGCTGACCTGACCCGGCACCAGCGACCGGCTACCTCTAGCCTGAACAGTATGATCATCCGCCGATCCCCCGCACGCGCCCTGTTGTACGGCGTGTTCTACCGGTTGCCGCACCCGGTCCGTCGGCGGTTGGTCCGGCTCGCTGTGCAGAAGTACATCGTCGGCGCCGTGACGCTGGTGACCGATGCCGAAGTCGATCCGTCGGCACCCGCCCGACTACTGCTGCTGCGCCAGCCGCCCGGCCGGGGCTGGACGCTGCCCGCCGGTCTGCTGCGCCACCGCGAGGCGCCGGTGGTCGGCGCGGCCCGGGAGCTCGCCGAGGAGACCGGCATCCGGCTGGCCCCGGACCAGCTACGCCCGGCGACACCGAATGCCGTGGTGCACGCCAAGGGCTGGGTGGACGTCGTCTTCGAAGCCGCCGTGGCAGCGTCGCGAACCCAACTGGTGGTCGACGGGGCCGAGGTGTACGAAGCCGCCTGGCATCGGCTCGACGACCTGCCCCGGCTGACCCCGGCGACTGCTCGGCTGCTCGCGCACTACGGCATCGGGCCGCTCGTCGTCCCAGCGGAGACCGACGTACCAGTGGAGACCGGCCCGCCAGCGGCCGGGCAGCCGCCGGCGGGCCAGGAGTCGGGGTGAGCGCACCGGCGGCCGGACCGGACCGGATCTGCGCAGTGATCCTCGCCGCCGGTGAGGGCCGCCGGCTGCGGCCGTTGACCGATCTCGTTCCGAAGGCGCTCTGCCCGGTCGGGAACGTACCGCTGCTGGACCGGGCACTCGCCCGGGTCGGCGCCCTCGGCTTCACCGGGCCGGCGGCGGTCGCGGTCAACGCCTGCTACCTCGGCCGGCAGGTGGTGACGCATGTCGGAGACCGGGCACAGCTGTCCGTGGAGCCAGGAGACCCGTTGGGCACCGCCGGCGGCATCGGCCGGCTACGGGACTGGATCGACGGCCGGGGCGTACTGGTCGGCAACGTCGACGGCTATCTCGCCCATCCGGATCTGGCTCCCGGGCCGGACATCGCTGCGCTGCTCCACGGCTGGGACGGTGAGACGGTCCGGCTGCTGGGCAAGCGGTTCACCGACCCGGCCGCTCAGGGCGGCTTCGACGGGCACCGGTTCGCCGGCTTCTCGCTGCTGCCGTGGCGCTACGTCAGCGAACTACCGGCCGCCCCCGGCGAGCTGGTCCGTACCGTCTGGCGGCCGGCGGAGGCGGCCGGCGCACTGCAGGTGATCAACTATTCGGGTACCTACCTGGACACCGGGACGCCACCGGACTACCTCGCGGCCAATCTGCACGCGGCAGGTGGTCGGAGCCTGCTCGACCCGTCGGCCACGGTGACCGGCCCGGTCGACCATTCCGTGGTCGGCGCCGGGGCGGTGGTACGGGGGACGTTGGTCCGCTCGGTGGTGTGGCCCGGCGCGCAGGTGCCGGCCGGGGAACAGCTGACCGACGCGATCCGGGTGGGCAGCGATCTGACGGTGTCCGCCGGTTGACCGTTCACTATTGAGTAACATCGGCGGCGGACGCTGGTGAGAGACGGAGGACCTGCGTGATCACTGCGATCGTGTTGATCGACTGCGCCACGGACTCGATCCCGGAGGTGGCCGAGGCGCTTGCCGGTCTCGACGGGGTGAGCGAGGTCTACTCGGTGGCCGGGCACGTGGACCTGATCGCGATCGTCCGGGTGCGGGAGTTCGACCAGATCGCCGACGTGATCGCCGGACGGATCTCAAAGGTTCCGGGTGTACTCAACACCGAGTCGCACATCGCCTTCCGCGCCTACTCGCAGCACGATCTGGAGGCGGCCTTCGCCATCGGGCTGGCCGACGCTGACTGACCAGCGGCCGCGCTACCGGCACTGTGGCGCTACCGGCACTGTGGCGCTGATCCAGGCGCGGGGCTGACGGTCGTCCGCGCCCGCCGGGATGCGACGGGCGCGGACGGACTGTCGTGGTACGGGCGGATCAGCGGCTGCCGCTGCTGATCTCCTCCCGGTCGGCCGGCTTCTTGTCCTTGTCGGCCGGCGGCGGATCGACCGGCTGTTCCTCGGCCGGGTCGATTGCCACATGCGCCGGCGGCGGGACCTGCACCGGCTTCTCGATCGGGAAGAAGAAGCCCTTGACCGCCGGGCCGAGCGCGCCGAGCCGGTTCATCTTCTTCGGCACCACCCAGCCGACGTACTCCAGCTTGCCGTGGCCGTGCTCGTCGGTCGGCCCCAGCGGCTGGTGCACTTCGACGAAGCGGCCGTCAGGCAGCCGTCGGATGATGCCGGTCTCGACACCGTGCGCCAGCACTTCGCGGTCGTGCTGCTGCAGACCGAGACAGATCCGGTAGGTGACGTAGTAGGCCAACGGCGGCAGCAGGATCAATCCGATCCGGCCGGCCCAGGTCATCGCGTTCAGGCTGATGAAGAACTTGTCGGCGAAGACGTCGTTGCCGCCGGAGATGGTCAGCACGATGAAGAAGGTGACGGCCATCGCGCCGACGGCGGTCCGGGCCGGCACGTCCCGGGGCCGCTGCAGCAGGTTGTGGCTGGCCTTGTCCTTCGTGTACCGCGCTTCGAGGAACGGGTACGCCAGGGAGAGCATGACCAGGATGCCGGGCAGCACCACGGTCGGCCAGAACAGCGGCGGGATCACGTACCCGTCGCCGATCGGGATGGTCAACTCCCAGGCTGGCATCAACCGGGTGGAGCCGTCCAGGAACATCACGTACCAGTCGGGCTGGCTCGCCGCCGAGACGACGGCGGCCTCGTACGGGCCGAACAGCCACACCGGGTTGATCTGGAAGACCCCCGCCATCAGGGCGACCACCCCGAAGACGATCATGAAGAAGCCGCCCTGTTTGATCGCGTAGCGGGGGAACATCCGCTCACCGACCACGTTGTCGTTGGTCCGTCCCGGGCCGGGCCACTGGGTGTGCTTCTGCTTGAAGACCAGGCCGAGGTGGGCGCTGATCAGCGCCACCAGCAGCCCGGGGATCAGCAGCACGTGGGCGATGTAGAACCGGCTGATGATGATCGTGCCCGGGAACTCGCCGCCGAAGATCGACGAGGTGACCCAGGACCCGATCACCGGGATGGACAGCATGATCGCCGACGCGATCCGCAGCCCGGTGCCGGACAGGCCGTCGTCGGGCAGCGAGTAGCCGGTGAAGCCGGCGAGGAAGCCGACCCAGAACAGCAGCGAGCCGATGATCCAGTTGGCCTCACGCGGCTTGCGGAACGCGCCGGTGAAGAACACCCGCAGCATGTGCACCACGATCGACGCCATGAACAGCAGCGCCCCCCAGTGGTGCATCTGCCGCATGATCAGGCCGCCCCGGACGTCGAACGAGATGTCCAGCGTCGACGCGTACGCCGCCGACATGGGGATCCCGCGCAGCGGGGCGTAACTGCCGTCGTAGACGACCTCCTCCATCGACGGGTCGAAGAAGAAGGTCAGGTAGACACCGGTGAGCAGGACGACGACGAACGAGAAGAGCGCGATCTCGCCGAGCAGGAACGACCAGTGGTCCGGGAAGACCTTGTTCAACAGCTTGCGCAGCGGGGTGGCTGCCTGGAACCGGTCGTCGAGCTGCCCGGCGGCCTTGCCGGGCAGCGCCCGGGCGTCGAACTTACGGCGTTTCATGGCCGCTCCCAGAAGTCGGGTCCGACGATCTCGGTGTAGTCGGAGGTGGCGACGAAGAAGCCCTCGTCGTCGACGGAGATGGGCAGCTGCGGCAGCCGACGGCTGGCCGGGCCGAAGACCGGCTTGGCGTTGTCGGTGATCAGGAACTGCGACTGGTGGCAGGGGCAGAGCAGCCGGTTGGTCTGCTGCTCGTACAGGCTCGCCGGGCAGCCCGCGTGGGTGCAGATCTTCGAGTACGCGATGTAGTTGCCCCACATGTAGTCGGGCTTGCCCACCGCCTCGTTGTTCTCCCGGGCGGTCCGGGCGTCGTCCAGCCGCAGGTGGATCAGCAGGGTCGGCGAGTCGGCGTACCGGTTGGTGTGTCCGCCGGGAATCCCGGGGAAGACCGTCATCTGACCACCGACGCTGACGTCGGCGGGCCGGATCGGCGAGCCGTCCTCCCTGGTCAGCCGGACCAGCTCGGTGCCGCCACCGACCGTCTCGACCGGCTCCCAGCCGGTGGTGGCCATCTGGTTGTCGGTGTGCGGATCCCGGATCAGGCCGCCGACCAGCGGAGCGGCCGCGACCGCGGCGACCGGAGCCAACCCGGCCAGCAGCGACACCCCGAGCAGCGGACGGCGCTTCACCCCGAGCTCGTCCACCATGTAGGTGAGCGTGCCGCCGGTGATCTTGCGGTCGTCCGGGCTGGACGGGCCGTCGTGCCGGTCCTGGATCGCCACCTCGTGGGGCAGCAGCTTCTTGCCCCAGGTGAGGATGCCGACGCCGATGGCCAGCAAGGTCAGCCCGAGGCTGACGCCGAGCAGCGGAGTGTAGAACTTACTGATCCCGGTGCCGAGTTCGTACTCCCAGGGCCACCAGATGTACACCACCAGGAACGCGGTCGCGGTGAGCCCGGCGAGCAGGAACAGCCCGGCGACGAACCGGCTGATCCGCCGTTCCGCCCTGGTGCCGGACACCGGAAATGGCGGCTCGTAGTGGACGATCTCGATGTCGTCGCGCCGGGCGCCCTCGCGCAGCACGTCGAACGACGTCAGCCGAGGGTCGTCCAGGCTCACCTGCGCCGGCTGGCGGTGCTGCTGAGTGGTGGTGTCGATGTCGGTGCTCATGACTTCCCCGCAATCCACAGGCTGGCGAAGACCAGCACGGTGATGCCGACCAGGAAGATGGCGATGCCCTCGGTCACCGGCCCGTACCGGCCGAGGTTGGCCAGCCCGCCCGGGTCACCGTCGGTCTTCAGCCCTTCCTGCACGAAGGCGATGATGTCGCGCTTCTGCTCGGGGGTGAGCTGGTTGTCCCCGAAGACCGGCATGTTCTGCGGGCCGGTCAGCATGGCGGCGTAGAGCTGCCGGTCGGTGGCCGGCTCCAGGCTCGGTGCGTACTTGCCGGACGACAGCGCGCCGCCGCCGCCGCTGAACGCGTGGCAGGACGAGCAGTTGATCCGGTAGAGGTGACCACCGACGGCGATGTCACCGCCGGTACGCAGCATTTCTCCGTCCGGCAGCTGCGGGCCACCGCCCAGCTCCTGGATGTACTGGCCGAGCTGGCGGATCTCCTCCTCGGTGAAGACCACCGGCTTGCGCTCGGCCTGGGCCTCCTGCCGGGCCATCGGCATCCGGCCCGTGCCGACCTGGAACTCCACCGACGCCGATCCGACACCGATCAGGCTGGGGCCGCGTCCCTCGACGCCCTGGGCGTTGCGCCCGTGGCAGGAGATGCAGCTCTGGTCGAACAGCGCCTTGCCGTCCTCGGCCGCCTGGGACAGCTGCGGGGTGTCCTGCGCCTGCAGGCCCGGGGCGAAGACGGTGTACGCACCGCCGGCCAGGAACAGCGCGGCGAGCAACCGGACCGCGGTGCCCAGCCGACGGCGGCCCCGGCCTCGCGGCGTGGCCCGCCCGCTGCGCAGCCGGGCGAGGAGACCACGTCCGCGGTCGGCTCGCCGGTCGGCGGGGGTGTCAGATGTCATTGACCTGAATCCTTGTCGGTTTTGCGACCTGCCTGGTCGGCACGACGCCGCACCATCACGGTGAGTGACCGCTCGATGATCATTGCAGCCAGTAGATCATGAAGTAGAGGCCGATCCAGACCACGTCGACGAAGTGCCAGTAGTACGACACGACGATGGCCGAGGTGGCCTGGGCCGGGGTGAACCGCCCCATCGTGGTACGGACCATGTAGATCAGGAAGGCGACCAGGCCACCCGCCACGTGCAGCCCGTGGAAGCCGGTGGTGAGGTAGAACACCGAGCCGTACCCGTCACCGTTGATCTTGATGCCGTGGTGGACCAGCTCCCGGTACTCGTTGATCTGGCCGAGCAGGAAGATCAGGCCCATCACGAAGGTGATCGTGAACCACCGCCGCAGCGCGTGCACGTCCCCCCGCTCCGCGGCGAACACCCCGATCTGGCAGGTGACCGAGGAGGCCACCAGGATCGCGGTGAAGACCGTCGCGTACGGGATGTTCAGCTGTGGGGTGTGCTCCTCCCACATGCTGTAGTCCGCCGCGCGGATGGAGAAGTACATCGCGAACAGCGCCGCGAAGAACATCAGTTCGCTGGAGAGCCACACGATCGTCCCGACGCTGACCATGTTCGGTCGGGTCAGCGAGTGGATCCGGCTCTTGTCAATCGCTGGGGCCGCAGTCACGCGGTCATTATTGCTGCCGGTCAGTGCCCACGGACGGCGGGGTGGCAAACCCGACCCGCCGGTGGGCCGGATTACGTCGGCTGAGGCCGCTGGCCTAGCCTCGTCACGTGGCAGATGTCGCTGCGATCGCCGTCCCGCCGTTCACGGTCTCGGCCCTGTTCACCGAGATCCAGCTGACCAACTGGCTGGCGCTGACACTCGTCGTGGCCGCCGGCCTCTATCTGTACGGGGTGCACCGGCTGCGGCTGCGCGGCGACCGCTGGCCGGTGTCACGCACCGTACTGTTCCTCGGCCCCGGACTGGGTGGCATCGCCGCCGTCACGGTGAGCGGACTCGGCGCCTACGACACCACGCTGCTGTCGGTGCACATGGTCCAGCACATGGTGCTGTCGATGATCGCGCCGATCTTTCTCGCGCTGGGTGCACCGGTCACCCTGGCGCTGCGCACCCTGCCCGGCAACCCTCGGCGCCGCCTGCTCGCCGTCCTGCACAGCAGGTACGCCCGGGTGGTCACTTTCCCGCTGGTCGCCTTCGGCCTGTTCGTCATCAACCCGTTTGTGCTGTATTTCACTGATCTGTACCGGTTGACCCTGGAAAGCAGCCTCGCCCACGAGTTCGTCCACGCCCACTTCATCATGACCGGCTGCCTGTTCTTCTGGCCGCTGGTCGGGCTCGACCCGCTGCCCGGCCGCTGGCCGTACCCGGCCCGGGCGCTGCTGATGGTGCTCTCCGTGCCGTTCCACACCGTGCTCGGGCTCACCGTCATGCAGAGCAGCACCCTGTTCGGCGGCGACTGGTACCCGTCGCTCGGGCTGACCTGGGCCGACCCGTGGGCCGACCAGGAGGTGGCCGGCGGCGTCCTGTGGGCCGGCGGGGAGTTCGTCAGCGTCACCATGCTCGCCGTGCTGGTGGTGCAGTGGATGCGCCAGTCCGAACGGGAAGCCCGACGCATCGACCGGGAACTCGACCGTCAGGAGGCGCGACAGGCCCGCGCGGCGGCCGCCGCCGACTGACCCGCTCGCCGGACGCGACCCGGACGGACGGTACGATCAGCGCGCAGCTACGAGGTGGGAGTCGAGCGAGAAGATGACCGAGCGCGTGCACACCGTCCTGCTCTACAGCGACGACCCGCAGGTACGGGACCGGATGCGGCTGGCCGTCGGCACCCGCCCCGCCACCGACCTGACCGTCGAGTTCGTCGAGGCGTCCGACTACGCCGGGTGCGTCCGGCTGGTTGACGAGTACGAGATCGACCTGATGCTGCTCGACGGTGAGGCCACCCCCGGCGGCGGGCTCGGCATCGCCCGGCAGATCAAGGACGACCGCGCCGACGCGCCGCCGACCTGCGTGGTGATCGCCCGCGCCGCCGATCGCTGGCTGGCCTCGTTCGCCGAGGTCGACGCCACCCTGATGCACCCGCTCGACCCGGTGACCACCGGCCAGACCGTCGCCGGCATGCTGCGCGGCCGGTCCGGCAAGCTGCCCGCCGCCTGACCTACCCCTGCACCGGGCCGTACCGTCCACGTTCCGCCGCACCGCCCCGTACCGCATCGCGCACGCCCCATCGCACCTGGGAGACCCCATGGGTGAACGGTCCTGGCCGAATCTGCTCAACGCGCTGCTCGCCGGCGAGCAGCTCTCCACCGCCGACACCACCTGGGCGATGGGCGAGATCATGACGGGCTCCGCCACACCCGCGCAGATCGCCGGCTTCGCCGTCGCGCTGCGGGCCAAGGGCGAGACGCCAACCGAACTGGTCGGGCTGGTGGAGGCGATGATCGCCAACGCGGTGCCGGTCGGTCTGCCGGACGGCCTGCGCGCGGAGACGGTAGACGTGGTCGGCACCGGCGGCGACCGGGCCCACACGGTGAACATCTCCACCATGGCGGCGATCGTCACGGCCGCCGCCGGCGCCCGGGTGGTCAAGCACGGCAACCGGGCGGCCTCGTCCTCGTGCGGCGCGGCCGACCTGCTGGAGCACTTCGGCGTCCCGCTCGACCTGGGGCCAGAAGGAGTGGCCCGGTGCGTGGCCGAGGTCGGCATCGGGTTCTGCTTCGCCGCCCGGTACCACCCGGGGATGCGGCACACCGGGACGACCCGGCGGGAGATCGGCGTACCGACCGTGTTCAACTTCCTCGGCCCGCTGACCAACCCGGCCCGGCCCCGGGCCGGGGCGATCGGCTGCTTCGACACCCGGATGGCGCCGGTGATGGCCGAGGTGTTCGCCAGCCGGGGCGACACCGCACTGGTGGTGCGCGGCGACGACGGGCTCGACGAGCTCAGCACCGCCGCCCCGACCAGGGTCTGGTTCGCCGCCGACGGGGCGGTCCGGGCGATGGTCGTGGACACCGCCGAGGACCTGGGGGTCGCCCGCAGCGCTCCCGGCGATCTCCGGGGCGGGGACGCCGCCTTCAACGCCGACGTCACCCGGCGGCTGCTCGCCGGCCAGACCGGTCCGGTCCGGGACGCGGTGCTGGTCAACGCCGCAGCCGCGCTGACCGCTCAGGCCGTACAGACCGGCGCCGCGCCGGCTGACGAGCTGCTGGAGACGATGCGGACGCAGCTGGGCCGGGCCGCCGAGGCGGTGGACAGCGGCGCGGCCGCCGCACTGCTGGACCGGTGGGTGCAGGTGGCCCGGTCGGCTGCGGGTACCACCACCGGCTGACCGCCCGCTGGGACTTCTGGGGCCGATGAGATCGTTGAGACATCCTCACAGCCAGCTACTAACATATTCCCAGCTTTGCCCCTTTTATCCGCAGATTCGATGACGTAGCGTAATCACTGACCGCAAGGGTGCGGTGCCCCCCGCCCCCTCCCCCCTTGAGGTCAGCGATGCTGCGGATCTTCCTCACCGCACTGGTCGTCCTCGGCGGTCTCTTCCTCATCTCCCTGCTGGTCGCCTTCGGCTACGGGCTGCTGCGCCCGGAGCGGGTCCACCGCGCCGCCCGGGTACGCCGCGCCAACCACCCCCGGTACGGCCCGGTACGCCACGATCAGGTGGCTGTCCTCGTCGCCTGCCGCAACGGCGCCGGTACCATCGGCGCCGCGGTGAGCGCCGCACGCCGTACCGGGGCACCGGTCTTCGTCGTCTCCGACGCCTCGACCGACGACACCGCCCGCCGGGCGGCCGAGGCCGGCGCCGACGTGCTGGACCTGGCCACCAACGTCGGCAAGCCGGCCGCCTTGCACGCCGGGTACCGGCACTTCCAGCTCGGCGCACGGTTCCGGGCGGTGGCGATCCTCGACGACGACGTGATCATCGCCGAGAACTTCGTCACCGAGGCGCTGGCCACAATGACCGACCAGGTCGCGATCGCGGTCGGCCACAACGTCACCTGGTGGCCACGTGAGCACCGGTGGAATCCCTGGCTGGCCAAGCGGGCCTACAGCTACTGGAACTACCAGCTGTTCCTGCGCCGGATCCAGAGCCACTTCAACGTGATGAACTGCATCTCCGGCTCCAACTCGCTGTACCGGGTGGAGCTGCTCGACCGGGTATTGCCGCAGCAGCCGCCTTACATCGTCGACGACACCTACTGGGTGCTGGAGACCCACCGCCGCGACCTGGGCCGGGTCGTCTACGCGCACCGGGCCACCGCGCTGTTGCAGGACCCGACCTCGCTGCGGGACTGGTACAAGCAGAATCTGCGCTGGCTCTGGGGCACTTTCCAGGGCATCCTCGGTCACCGGGTGGGGCGGCAGGTCAGCACCTTCGACTACGCGTACCTGCTGCTGATCCTGCACTGGGTGCTGTACGTGGCGGGTGCCCCGCTCACCATCTGGGTCCTGGCCACCGCCGGACCAGGGCTGCTGACCGGGCTGCTGCTCCTGGCCGCCGGTCAGGGTGTCTGGGTGGCGCTGGCCGCCTGGCGGCTACGGCACCCGCAGTTGCTGCTCCTACTCCCGCTGATCATGGTCGCCGACGTGATCTACCGGGTGATCTTCGTCCACGCGGCGGTGAAGGCCGTCCGCCAGCCCACCGTCGACCGCTGTGTCTGGTCCTCGCCGGAGCGGATCGGCACCCCGACAACTGTCGCCGGCACCCCGACAGCCGTCGCCGGCACCACCTGAGCCGCCGCCGGCACCAGATGAACCAGTCAGCACGGCCCGAACCATCTCAACGAACCGCCTCAGGAGGCACGATGTCCGCCAGTCAGGATCTCCCGGTCACCGGAGCACCGGCCGCAGCCGTCGGGCTGGTCGGTGCGATCTCCCTCGCCATCGGTACGGTCCTGGTCGCCGTCGCCGGCTGGGGTGCGAAGCTGCGCCGCCGCAACAACCGGTGACGGTCGGCTCAGCCGAAGCCGGCGACAAACCGGCTCAGTGCTCGGCCCGGCTCAGTGCTCGGCGGTACGCCGGGTGCCGGTGTAGTACTCGAACAGCAGGCCGGCTGCGGTGGCGATCACCGAGAGCAGACCGAAGATGAGCAGCCACCACTGCCAGAAGACCAGGCCGAGACCGGCGATGGTAGCGGCCAGTGCCACCCCGAACGGCCAGTAGCTGCCCGGGCTGAAGAAGCCGACCTCGCCCGCTCCGTCGGAGATCTCAGCGTCCGGCCGGTCCTCGGGGCGCAGATCGATCCGGCGCGACACGAACCAGAAGAAGCCGCCACACATCGTGCAGAGCAGGAAGGACAGGATCAGCGCCGTGGTGCCGATCCACTCGACGTGCCCGAGCTGCCCGTAGGTCCACGCCGGGTAGACACCGGACACGACGAGCAGGAACGCCGCGACGATGCCGAACAGTCGCCACTCGGTCTTCATGACCGGCCCTCAGCTTCCCGCGCCCTGGGCGCTCGCGTTCCCGAAGTTCTGCGCGTCACGCTTGGTATCGAACGGGAAGGTCGTCACCGCGTACGGCTCCTCCCCGATCGCGGCCAGCGCGTCCGGCGTCGAGCTGCCGGCCTGCTTCGCCGCGATGAACTGGTCGTACTGCTCCGGGTCGACCACACGCATCTCGAAGTTCATCATCGAGTGGTACGTGCCGCACAGCTCGGCGCACCGGCCGACGTAGGCGCCGTTCTGTTCGATGGTCACCTCGAACTGGTTGCGGATGCTGCCCGGGAAGACGTCCCGCTTGAACAGCAGCTCCGGCACCCAGAACGAGTGGATCACGTCGGTGCTGGTCTCCTCGAAGCGGATGGTCCGCTCCGACGGCACCACCAGCACCGGGATGATGTCGGACGAACCGACCGTCGACGCCACCGTGTTGGCGTCCTCGCCGACCCCGTCACGGTAGTTGAACTGCCAGTTCCACTTGAATGCGACGACCTCGACGGTGACGTCCGGGTCCTCGCTGAGCCGGTCGACGTCGGTCTGCACCACGGCCGTGTAGTAGAACAGCACCGAGACGACCAGGATCGGCGCGATGGTGTAGAGGAACTCCATCGGCATGTTGAACCGGGTCTGCACCGGCAGCTGGTCACCGCGCTTGCGGTACCGGATGATGCACCAGAAGATCAGGCCCCAGACGAAGACGCCGACCGCGAGCGCCGCGATCACCGAGGCGATCCACAGGTCGTACATCCGGTGGGCCTGCGGGGTGATGCCCTGCGGCCAGCCGAAGCCGCCGAACGCCGCCCCGACGTCGCAGCCAGTGAGCAGGGTGAGCAGTGCCGCGCCGCCGATACCGAGCCCGACGGCCCGGAACCGGAGCTGCCGCCGGCCGGGCGCGCGCCGTGCGTGCGTCGGCTGCCGGCCGTCGGCCGACGGCTGCCCTGCTGAATCGCTTGCGACCACCTGGTCCTGCCTCCCTCGCGGTGCCACCGATGCCACCTGTGGCAACCGGATCTACCTGGCCACGCGTGACGACATCGGCGATCAAAGGCGTCACCGACGGTCGCAGATTACTCGACCCGACGGGTCACCATCGGCGTGGGGTCTGGTTTGTCACCCGCCACGACCACCGGCGGCCCAGCCCACGGCCGGTACCGTCGGTGGCTGTGGACTATCTCGACGCCGCGACCGCCGCACCGCTGCACCCGGTCGCCCGCGAGGCGCTGTCGGCGGCGCTGACCGACGGCTGGGCCGACCCGGCCAAGCTGTACGCCCGCGCCCGCCGGGCCGGTCAGCTTCTCGACGCGGCCCGCGAGGTCACCGCCGACGTGCTGCGGGTTCGCGCCGACGAGATCTCCTTCACACCCAGCGGTACGGTCGCCGCGCACGCCGCCGTACTCGGCGGTCTCGCCGGGCGGCGTCGGGTCGGGCGCACCCTGGTGCACTCGGCGATCGAGCATTCGGCGGTGCTGCACGCCGGGCAGCGGCACACCGCCGACGACGGCGAGGCGGTGTCCGTGCCGGTGGACCGGCTCGGCCGGATCGACCTGGCCGTCTGGTCGGCGGCGGTGGCCCGGCCGGGTGTGGCGTTCGCCGCACTGATCAGCGCAAGCCACGAGGTGGGTACGGTCCAGCCGGTCGCCGAGGCGGCCCGGGTGTGCGCCGCGCACGACGTGCCGCTGTACGTCGACGCCGCCCAGTCGGTGGGTCGGGTGCCGGTGCCGGACGGCTGGTCGGTGCTGACGGCCAGCGCCCACAAGTGGGGCGGGCTGCCGGGCGTCGGGGTGCTGGTGGTCCGCAAGGGCACCCGCTGGGAGTCGCCCTACCCGGCCGACGAGCGGGAGTTCGGCCGTACGCCCGGAGCGGTGAACCTGCCGGCGGTGGTCGCTTCGGCGGCGGCGCTGCGCGCGGTGGCCGCCGAGGCGGACACCCAGGCCGCCCGGTTGTCGGCGCTGGTGGACCGGATCCGCGCGTCGGTGGCCGCGACGGTGCCGGACGTGGAGGTGGTCGGCGATCCGACCGACCGGCTGCCGCACCTGGTCACCTTCTCCTGCCTGTACGTCGACGGTGAGGCGCTGCTGCACGCGCTGGACCGGCGAGGCTTCGCCGTCTCCTCCGGCTCGTCGTGTACGTCGTCGACGCTGCGCCCGTCACACGTGCTGGAGGCGATGGGGGTGCTGTCGCACGGCAACGTCCGGGTGTCGCTGCACCGGGACACCACCGACGCGGAGGTGGACCGGTTCCTGGCCGAGCTGCCGCAGGTGGTGGCCGACCTGCGGGCCGAGGCCGGGGTGCTCGGGCTGTGACCGACGACGACGCGGCACCGCAGCCCTCCGGCGGCGAGACGGCGCAGCCACCTGGTAGCGAGGTGGCGGAGACTCTCGACTGCCTCGGTCAGCGCTGCCCGCTGCCGGTGATCGCGCTGGCCCGGCGGCTGCCGCAGCTGCCGGTCGGGTCGGTGGTCCGGGTGCTGGCCGACGATCCGGCGGCCGCCCTGGACATCCCGGCCTGGTGCCGGATCCGCGGTCAGGAGTTCGTCGCCGCGTCGACCGTCGCCGACTCCCCCGCCTTCGACGTCCGCCGCACCAGCTGAGCTGTCCGCCGCACCCACTGTGCGGATGGTGGCGCCACCGATGTGAGGCTGAGATACCTTACGACGCGCAGGTTAGGTATCTCAGCCTCACATCGGCGTGTCCAGAGGGTCGGCCGCCCGCGCGCGCTACAGGTAACGGACGTCATGCTCGAGTCGAAGAGGTGCGTGCGAGGATGGCGGGTGTGAGCGCGCAGAACGGGTGGAGCAAGCTGCTGGAGTCCAACCCTGGGCACTCACAGTGGTACGTCGACCGGTTCCGGTCGCTGGCCCGCGACGGTGCCGACCTCGACGGTGAGGCGCGGCTGGTTGACGCGATGCTGCCCCGTACGGCGCGAGTGCTGGACGCCGGCTGCGGTCCAGGCCGGGTCGGCGCGGCGCTGGCCGCCGCCGGTCACGACGTCGTCGGCGTCGACCTGGATCCGGTGCTGATCGGCGCCGCCCGGCAGGACCACCCCGGGCCGCGCTGGCTGGTCGGCGATTTGGTTGAGCTCGATCTTCCCGCACAGGGCATCACCGACGGCTTCGACGCGATCGTCAGCGCCGGCAACGTCATGACGTTCCTGGCTCCGGACACCCGTCGGGAGGTGCTGCGCCGGATGCGGCTGCACCTGCGCGACGGCGGCCGGATCGTGGTCGGGTTCGGCACCGACCGGGGCTACCCGGTCACCGACTTCCTGGCCGACATGCACGCCGCCGATCTGGTCGAGGATCTGCTGCTGGCGACCTGGGACCTGCGCCCGTACCGCGACGACTCCGACTTCCTGGTCGCGGTGCTGCGACCGGCCTGATCTCCGCCGATCAGGTCAGCTGGCGACCGTCGGGCGGGTCGACCCACACCAGCTGTACGGGGTGGACCATCCCGTACAGCCGCAGTGCTGCCTTGATGCCGCTGAACGGGTTGGGCAGGCCGCCGTTGGTCGGTACGACCACGGCTTCGTCGTCGAACGCCAGCCCCCAGCCGAGCACTCCACCGTCCTCGCCGTCCTCGCCGGCCTCAGTCTCCGCACAGATGGCGAAGCGCGCCGGCGGCTCCCCGTGTAGGACTTCCAGCAGCCTGCGCTGCTCGTCATCCATCCCCGACGACCCTCGCTCCTCGTTCCCGTCCACTACACGCTCCCTTCCATCGATGACTAGACGTCTAACGTAAGCAGTTGCATCGAGATTGGCAATAGGCAATGATAACTGCATCGCTAGCGGAAGGCGGGAGTGATGAGCACACGGATGGACCCCTCGACGCTGCGCTGGCTGATCGGTGCCGAGCTGAGTCGCTACCGGCGCGACGTGCCGATGTCGCTGAGCGAGCTGTCCGCCGAGACGGGGATCGGCAAACCCAAGCTCGGGCACATGGAGACCGGCCGCTACCAGCAGTTCCCGGACGACATCGCCAAGGTGCTGCGGACCTGCGGTGCCGACCAGCCGACGATCGAACGGCTCACCTCGCTGGCCGGACGATCGGACGCCAAGACCTGGTGGGCACCCTGGGCGAATGTCGTGCCCGACTGGTTCCGGACCTACGTCGGATTGGAAGGGCTCGCCGACGGCGCGTTCGTCTTCGAGTCGATGGTGATCCCCGGCCTGCTGCAGACCGAGGAGTACGCCCAGGCGCTCACCCTCGGCACCGGGTTCGTCCGGCCCGACCACGCCGAACGGTTCGTGTCCTTCCGTCAGGCCAGAGCACGCCGGCTCACCGACGACGAGCCACTGACGCTGCATGCGGTGATCGGCGAGGCAGCGTTGCGGCTCCGGGTCAACGGCGACGAGACCCGGCGCGCGCAACTGCGGCACCTCGCTGACCTCGCCAGCCTGCCACACGTCACCGTCCAGATCATCCGGCCCGAGGACGGGCCACATGCGGCCGGCGCGATCGGCAAGTTCGTGGTGCTGGACTTCGACCGGGTCCGGCCGATCGCCTACACCGAGCTCGTCGACGGTGCGATGTACATCCAGGACCCGGACGGGGTACGCACTTATACGATGGTGGCAGACAACCTGCGTCAGGCCGCCCTCTCGCCCGCCGATTCCCGCGCGCTGATCCGGGAGCTGGCCGACGCGGCATAGCACTGGAGGCTGTCATGCCCACCCCCGATCAGACCACCGCCCGCTGGTTCACCAGCAGCCGCAGCACCAACAACGGCGACTGCGTCGAGTGCGCCGTACTGCCGGACGCCATCGCGGTCCGCGACAGCAAGGACCGCACCGGACCAACGTTGCACTTCTCCGCCGACCAATGGACCGCCTTCGTCACCCAGCTGACCGCGCGGCGGGTGAGCTGAGCAGAGACCAAGATCAGGTGAGCGCTGTGGACGTCTCAACCGCGAGGTGAGATCCATGACAGTAGAGACGGTTGGTCAGGCCGGCAGGTGGGCGCGGACGTCGTCGGCGGCGGCGTCGCCGTACGAGTCGGCGAGCCGCTTGAGGAAGATGTCCGGCTTGACGGCGTACTCCTGCGGTCCGGTGGTCTCCAGCACCAGCGCGGCGAGCAGGCAGCCGACCTGCGCGGCGCGTTCCAGGCCGAGGCCCCAGCCGAGGGCGGCGAAGAAGCCGGCGCGGAAGCCGTCACCGACACCGGTCGGGTCGTCCGCGACCACGTCACGGGCCACCGGTACGTGGATCCGCTCGATGCCCCGGCCGGTGATCTCCACCCCGTCGGCACCGAGCGTGGTGACCCGTACCGACACCAGGTCGAGTACCTGGTCGCCGGTGAGGCCGACCTTGCTCTCCAGCAGCGATCGCTCGTACTCGTTGGTCAGCAGATACTCGGCGCCGTCGATCAGCTGGCGGACGTCCTCGCCGCTCATCCGGGCCAACTGCTGCGACGGGTCGGCAGCGAACCGGTAGCCCCGGGCCCGGCACTCGGCCGAGTGGCGCAGCATCGCCTCGGGGTCGTTGGCGCTGACCAGCACCAGTTCAAGGCCACCCACCCGAGCGGCGACCGGCGCCAACTCGATGTTGCGGGCCTCGCTCATCGCACCGGCGTAGAAGGACGCGATCTGGCACAGGTCGTCGTCGGTGGTGCAGACGAAGCGAGCCGTGTGCGCCAACTCGCTGACATGCACCGAGTCGCAGTCGACGCCGTGGCGCTCCAGCCAGGAACGGTAGTCGGCGAAGTCGGCGCCGACCGCGCCGAGCAGCACCGGGCGCAGACCGAGCTGGGCCATCCCGAAGGCGATGTTCGCCGCCACCCCGCCCCGGCGGACGACCAGGTCGTCGACGAGGAACGACAGGGACACCTTGTCCAGCTGATCGGCGATCAGCTGGCCGGCGAACCGGCCGGGAAAGTGCATCAGATGGTCGGTGGCGATCGAGCCGGTGACGGCGATCTTCATGAGGGCCCTCGGGTGTCGGGGGTACGGAAATCGTGCGCGGGCCAGCTTACCGGGACGGGAGCCACCGGAACCCGTACCTGTCTCAACTATGCACGTTCAGCGCACAACCGACCGACTGCCGCCCAGGGCCGGACTGACGTCTGCCCCGGACGGCACCGAAAGGACCGATCGGATCAGTGGAAGGAGTCGCCGCAGGCGCAGGAGTTCTGCGCGTTCGGGTTGTCGATGGTGAAACCCTGCGCGTCGATCCGGTCCGCGAAGTCGATCTTCGCGCCGGTCAGGTACGGGGCGCTCATCCGGTCCACCACGACCTCGACGCCACCGAAGTCGTCGACGATGTCCCCGTCCAGCGACCGCTCGTCGAAGAACAGCTGGTACCGCAGGCCGGAGCAGCCGCCGGGCTGTACGGCGACCCGCAGCCGCAGGTCGTCGCGGCCTTCCTGGTCGAGCAGTGCCTTGACCTTCTCGGCCGCCACGTCGGTGAGGACGACGGTGGTCGAGGCGGCGGTCTCGGCCGTTTCGGACTGCGCTGATGTGCTCACGTGAAGGTCTCCCCTGCGACGGTGCGAATTCGTCCGTATCAGGTAACGCTAACCGGCCGGGCCACGATTCCCAATCCGGGTGGCCACAATCCGTACGTGATCCGCCGCGCATCCCACCATCCGGAAGATCATCAGAACTCACCGTCCCTCGGCCGCCGGCCCGCCGTCAGCGGCTCCACTGCCCGGCCAGCCGGGCGGCGATCCCGCGCAGCCCGTCCGCCGGCCGGGCCAGCGCCTGCGCCAGCCCACCGCCGGTCTCGCCGCCGAAGTGGTCGACGAGGGCGTACGCCTCGGTGACGCCGGCCGCGGCCGACTCCCGCCGGCCGGTGGAGACCTGGCCGGCGAGCACCACGCAGGGCAGTCCCCGGTCCCGGGCCGCGCCGGCCACCCCGGCGACCACCTTGCCGCGCAGTGACTGGTGGTCGAACGACCCTTCGCCGGTGATCACCAGGTCGGCGGCGTCCAGCGCGGCGGGCAGCCCGATCAGCGCGGTGACGAGGTCGATGCCGGACTCGCACCGCCCGCCGAGGGCGAGCAGCGCGGCACCGATGCCACCGGCGGCGCCGGCCCCGGGCAGCGCGGCCAGCTCCGGCGGGCAGCCGGGCAGCTCCGCGACCAGGATGCCGGCGAACCGCTGCAGCGCGGCGTCGAGCAGCAGTACGTCGGCCCGGTCGGCACCCTTCTGCGGCCCGTACACGTTGCTGGCCCCGTGCAGCCCGGTCAGCGGGTTGTCGACGTCGGTCGCGGCGACCAGCTCGACTCCGCGCAGCCGGGGTGCGCCGTCGAGGCGGTCGACCCCGGCGAGGGCCGCGCCGCCGTACGGCAGGGCGTAGCCGGCGGCGTCGAGCGGAGTGACCCCCAGCGCGGTGAGCATGCCGGCACCGGCGTCGTTGGTGGCCGACCCGCCGAGCCCGACGACCACCCGACGGGCACCGTGCTCGACCGCCGCGACCAGCAGCAGCCCGAGTCCGTACGAGGTGGTGTGTTTCGGGTCACGTTCGGCCTCGGTGAGCAGGTGCAGGCCGCACGCCTGGGCGCTCTCCACGTACGCGGTCGGGCCGGCGGTCGCGGCCCCTCCGGCCCCCGGGCCGTCGACCAGCAGGATCTCGCCCGGCACCGGTCGGCCGAGTGGGTCGACCGTCGGTACCGGGACCCGCCGGCCGGCGGTCGACCCGGCCAGCACCTCGACGAATCCCGGACCGCCGTCGGACAACGGACGCAGCATCAGTTCGTCGGTCGGCGCCCGGTCCCGCCACCCGGTGGCGACGGCGGCGGCCACCTCGGCGGCGGGCAGGGTGCCGGCGAACTTGTCCGGACAGATCAGGACCCGCATGGTTTGGCAGTGTGGCAGGCCACACGCTGGCTGGTCGCAGGCGGGCGGACCTGTGCGAGCATGGATCTCGTGACTTCGACGTGGGTTGAGCCTTCCAGCACCGCGACCGCCCTGTTGCTGCTCGGTCGGGGCAGCGACCCGGCCAGCGAGCGCGGCGTCGACTGTCCGGGTGAGCTCCCGGCACCCAGCGACCCGGATCTGGTCGCCCGGGCCACCGCCGCCAAGGCGGCGCTCGGCGACCGGGTCTTCGTACTCGGTCACCACTACCAGCGCGACGAGGTCATCCAGTTCGCCGACGTCACCGGCGACTCGTTCAAGCTGGCCCGGGAGGCCGCCGCCCGGCCGTCGGCCGAGTTCATCGTCTTCTGCGGTGTGCACTTCATGGCGGAGAGCGCCGACATCCTGACCGGCGACGCCCAGCGGGTGGTGCTACCGGATCTGGCCGCCGGCTGTTCGATGGCGGACATGGCGGCCCTCGGCCAGGTGGAGACCGCCTGGGAGGCGCTGGCCGACGCGGGCGCGGCCGACTCGACGGTGCCGGTGACGTACATGAACTCGTCGGCGGACATCAAGGGCTTCGTCGGCCGCAACGGCGGGGTGGTCTGCACCTCGTCGAACGCCAAGCGCGCGTTGACCTGGGCGTTCGAGCGCGGTCAGCGGGTGCTGTTCCTGCCGGACCAGCATCTGGGCCGCAACACGGCGGTGCTGGAGATGGGCCTCGACGCCGACGACTGCGTGCTCTACGACCCGCACAAGCCCGGCGGTGGGCTGACCGCGCAGCAGCTGCGCGAGGCGAAGATGGTGCTCTGGCGGGGACACTGTTCGGTGCACGGCCGGTTCACCCGCAGCAGCGTCGACGAGGTGCGGATGCGGGTGCCCGGGGTGAACGTCCTGGTCCACCCGGAGTGCCGCTACGAGGTGGTCACCGCCGCCGACCAGATCGGCTCGACGGAGTACATCATCCGGACCATCGAGGCCGCCCCGGCCGGATCGGCGTGGGCAGTGGGCACGGAGCTGAACCTGGTCCGCCGGTTGGCGCTGGCCCACCCGGACAAGCAGGTCATGTTCCTGGACCGGACGGTCTGCTACTGCTCGACGATGAACCGGATCGACCTGCCGCACCTGGTGTGGGCGTTGGAGGAGCTGGTCGCCGGCCGGGTGCCGAACCAGATCACGGTCGAGGCGCGTACGGCGCATTTCGCGCGGGTCGCGTTGGACCAGATGCTGGCACTGCCCTGATCGGACAGGCCCCCTGGATCGGATAGCAGACACCGCATCGCCAGATCACCCAACGTAATCTAAGTCCTACGTATACGTGCCGTCGTTCCCGAATTCGTGCCAATCGCAGCCGCTGCGGGATCCCACTTTCATCACGGAGCGCTATGCTGCCTCAGGCGACGAACGGGCAGCGCGGATCTTCGATGCTCCCCGGTGACAGCCGGTAACCGGATGTCACCCGAGGTCCACCGACCGCCGGCTCCGTACGTGGGTCGTCCGGTTTCACCCACCGCCGGCTGGGACATGTTCATCCCATCTCGCCGGGCCAGCTCCACCCCACAAGACGGCAGCATCGACGCGCTGGAGGTTCCCTTGACCGACGACGTCCTGATCGTGCACGGCGGCACCCCCCTGCACGGGCAGATCCGGGTCCGAGGCGCCAAGAATCTCGTCTCCAAGGCGATGGTGGCCGCCCTCCTCGGCGACGAGCCGAGCAGGTTGTACGACGTACCGCGGATCCGCGACGTCGAGATCGTCCGAGGCCTGCTCGAACTGCACGGGGTCAAGGTCAGCGACGGCGTTGAGGACGGCGAGCTGGTGCTCGATCCGGCCAATGTGGAGAGCGCCTCGTTCGACCAGATCAACGTGCATGCCGGCTCCAGCCGGATCCCGATCCTGTTCTGCGGCCCGCTGCTGCACCGGCTCGGTCACGCCTTCATCCCGGACCTCGGCGGTTGCCACATCGGTCCCCGGCCGATCGACTTCCACATGCAGGCGCTGCGCGAGTTCGGCGCGGTCGTCGAGAAGACCCCGCAGGGGCTGCACCTGACCGCGCCCAACGGTCTGCACGGCACCAAGTTCGAGCTGCCGTACCCGAGCGTCGGCGCCACCGAGCAGGTGCTGCTGACCGCCGTACTCGCCGACGGGGTGACCGAGCTGCGCAACGCCGCGGTCGAGCCGGAGATCGTCGACCTGATCTGCGTCATGCAGAAGATGGGCGCGATCATCAAGGTGCACACCGACCGGGTGATCGAGATCCACGGCGTTCCCCGGCTCGGCGGCTACTCGCACCGGCCGATCCCGGACCGGATCGAGGCGGCCAGCTGGGCGGCGGCGGCGCTGGCCACCGGCGGCGACGTCAACGTGCTCGGCGCGCAGCAGGCCGACATGATGACCTTCCTGAACGTGTTCCGGTCGGTCGGCGGCGCCTACCAGGTCACCGACGCCCGCCCGCCGCGCGTCGGCAGCGCCGGCCAGGAGGGCGGCATCCGCTTCTGGCACCCGGGCAACGAGCTGCGCGCGGTGGCCCTGGAGACCGACGTGCACCCGGGCTTCATGACCGACTGGCAGCAGCCGCTGGTCGTCGCGTTGACCCAGGCCCGTGGGCTGTCGATCGTCCACGAGACGGTGTACGAGCAGCGGCTGGGCTACACCGAGGCGCTCAACACGATGGGCGCGACGATCCAGGTCTACCGGGAGTGCCTGGGCGGTACGCCGTGCCGGTTCGGTCGGCGCAACTTCAAGCACTCGGCGGTGATCGCCGGGCCCAGCAAGCTGCACGCCGCCGACCTGGTCATCCCGGACCTGCGGGCCGGGTTCAGCCACCTGATCGCGGCGCTCGCCGCCGAGGGCACCTCCCGGGTGTACGGCGTCGACCTGATCAACCGCGGGTACGAGGACTTCGAGGCCAAGCTGGCCGACCTCGGCGCCCACGTGGAACGCCCCTGATCCGACGCGACCCGTCTCTGATCCGACGCGTCCGCGCCCGGATCCGACGTACCCGCGCCCGGTTCGTGCCCTCGTGGACCGGACCGGGCCGGGGCGTCCGGTGCCCTCGTTCGCCGGCCGGCGAGCGACGACCGGGTGCGAGGTGCGGGTGACGCACCTGGTTGGCTACCCTTCACGCGTGCCGTCGCTGTTTCGCCGCAAGTCCGCCGATGTCGTGGAAGCCGACCTGCCGGAGGACGATGTTCCCCCGTCGCAGGAGGAGGCCACGTCCGCCCGTGCCCGCCGGCACACGCCGAGCAAGAAGGAGCTCGGTGTGGTCACCCCCAAGCGTCCGGGTGCCGGTCGCCAGCCGGCGGCGAACGCCAAGCCGCTGACCAAGCAGGAGGCCCGCGAGCAGCGGCGGGCCCGACGGGCGGCGGTCTCGGAGGAGTTCCGGCGCGAGGGCGGGCCACGCGACCGTGCCCCGGAGCGCGGGCTCGCCCGCGACGTGGTGGATTCCCGGCGTACGGTCGGCACCTGGTTCTTCGGTGGCGCGCTGCTCGTGCTGATCGGGTCCGGCCCGACGATGCCGCCAGCGGTGCAGTTGGCGTCGAACCTGCTCTGGGTGACCCTGGCGGTGCTGGTGGTCGTCGACTCGTTGTTGATCTCCCGCCGGATCCGCAGACTGGTGCGGGAGCGGTTCCCCAAGTCGGACCAGCGGATGGGCGGCCTGTACTTCTACGCCATCATGCGCGCGATGACGTTCCGCCGGATGCGCACCCCGATCCCCCGGGTGGAGCTCGGCGACAAGATCTGACCTGCCCGGCAGGCGCTGGCCGGGCTACGGCACCCGAGAGCCGGAGCACCTCGGCGGGGCGGAAAAGACACTGTTTCGATTCAGTACGGGCGGTTCGGTGGCGTCGACCGAGCCCGCGCGGCTACCCTCCATCCGCAACCACGCCGCCACTGGGCCGGGGGGACCCGATCGGGTTGCCACGGTCGCTCAGCGAGTATTCGACGAGGTGACACGCCGTGAGCGAGCCACACGGACCGCTGACACGGTTCTCGCCTGCCCGGCGGGCCGCCCGTAACGACACCCGCGGCGAGGTGCCGGCGTGACCGAGGGGTACTTCGACCGCCGTTGGCAATCTTGGCAGTGGGAGGACGACGGCGCACCGGACCGTTCGGCCGACGGACATCGCGACGTCGGCTGGGACGACGACGACCGGTGGGAAGCGATGCGCCGGGCGCGGGACCATCGGCCGCAGGAACCGGGCTGGGTCACCGATCCGACCAACGAATGGGTGCCGCTGCCGGGCCAGCGGTACCCCGGCGACAACGGCGCGGGTCGGTCGGCCCGGCGGGAACCGACCAGCCGCGGTGTCAGCCGTGGGCGAGCCAACGTCTACCAGTCCGGTTCCGGAACCGGGCGGGCACCTGTCGGCGACCGGACGGACCAGCCCCCGGCCCGCAGGCCGCGGATTGACGCCGACCGGGCCCGGCGGGACGGTCATCGCGAGGCGCCACGCCCGAACGAACCTGCGCCGGAAGCCGCCGGGGCCGCCGGCTGGTTCGCCGAGGGCGGCCAGCAACAGCCGTCCCACACCGACGGGACCGGCCGTCGGCAGCATCCCGACGACGTGTTCCACCAACGCCGCCGGCATCCGGACGATGTCTTCCACGAGCGCCCGTACCCACCGGAGCGACGCCGTGGTGGTCCACCCGTCGATCGGGACCGGCCCCCGTGGCAGCCGGCTGAGCCGTTCGACCGGGACCGGCCACAGCCGCGTGATCAACGGCCGGTGCGGCCGGACGGCCCGGCGTCCCGGTGGGACCCGCACCACCGGGCAGGCCCGCCGGACGGCCCTCGCCGGGACGGACAGCAGCCCTCGGACGCCGGCCCACGCCGCACACCGCAGCGCTGGCATGCGCCACCACCGACGGCACCCGCACCGCCGACGGCACCACCGCCGCCACCGACTGCACCGACTGCGCCAGCACCGGATCGCCCGGCTGCCGCCCGCCCGCACGGCCGGCAGCCGGGACCGGACGAGGTGTACCGGGTCCAGCCCGCCGCCCAGGCACCCCCGCCGACGCCTCCGGAGCATCCGACGCCTCCGGAGCATCCGGCGCGTCCGATCTCCGGCGCGGTCCCGCCACCGCCGGGTCGGATGCCCACGGGAGGGGCGGTCACCGACGGCCGGATCCACCGACCGGATCCGGGTCAGACCGGCGAACAACTGCCGATTCCGGTCTCCGCCCCGGCCGGGCCGCCCCCGGAGTTCCGGGTGCAGACGCCGACCGGCGAGCACCCGCAGATCCGGCCGGTTCCCCGAGGGGAGGACGCCGCCGAACCGGAGTACGTGGTACGGGCCAAGGCCGAGCCGCGGCACGCCCCGCCGCCGTACATCGTGCGCCCGCAGCCGGACCAGCCAGCACCGCCGCGACCGGTGCAAGCCTCCCCGACGGTGCCCGTGGCTGCTCCGCCGACGCCGGTCTCCCCCGCCGCCGCACCGTCCGGTCGAGTTCCGTCCGAGGCCCCGGGCCCAGTCCCGGCGGAGGCCCCAGCCGAGGTCCCGGCGGAGGCCCCACTCCAGCCGGACCTCCCGGCGTCACCGGCCGCCGCGCTGGTACGGCCGGATACATCGCCCGCTGCGGAAACCTCCGCTGCGGCCGCTGCTGCGGACAGCGACGGCGGACCGGCTCCGCTGCCCGACCAGCTCAATAGCGGCCCGGCCGACACCGACCCGGCCGACACCGACCCGCCTGGCACCGAGCCGGCTGCCGGACTCACCGACGATCCGATCGGTACCGCCCCGGACGACAACGATGGCAGGTCCGGCTCCGGCCCTGCCGGGCCGCCGGCCAGTCCGGACACTGTCCTACCGGTCACCGGGACCGCCGCCGGCTCGGCCACGGCGCTCGGCGCACCCACCATGCTGGCCCCGCTCGTACAGCCGGACCTGCCAACCGACGAACCCGACCCGGCGCAGGATCCCGAGACGGCACCGGACGAGACCGAGCCCCAGCTCAGCGATCCCGAACAGATGCTGTCGTCGTACCACTGGCGTTTCCACCACGAGACGCTACGTGAGCTGGTGGACAATCCCGACGAGTTCCGGGCCATCCGGGACCGGCTCACCGAGAAGATCGAACCGGCGACTGACAACGCCACCCGGGCCCGGCTGTTGAGCCTGCGGGCGGTCGTCTCCCGCATCCTCGGCGACCTCGGCAAGGCACTGGCCGACGCCAAACTGGCGCTGGCGCACGCCGAGGCGACCGGGGAACTACGCCGGGTCGCGATCGCCCAGGCGCGGCTGGCGCACGTGCTGCAGTGGCGGGGTGACTTCGCCGAGGCGGACCGGTTGTTCGAGGAGGCCAACTCGGCCGAACTACCGGACCGGCTGCGGGCGACGATGCATGAACACGCCGGTCGGTCCTGCTACGACCAGGGCCGCTACATGGAGGCGTGCAACCACTTCGAACGCGCCCTGGAGCTGCGCAAGGTCGAGGATCCGGACCTGATCGCGCGTACCGAGCTGGCGCTGGACGCGGTGTTCGCCAAGGTCGCCGAGAACGGTTGGGGGCCGTACCCCCGGGACCGGGAGGAGATCCTGCGGCTGCACCGTCCGCCGCGTCCGACCTTCAGCGACCAGGCCCAGCAATGGGGGTACGCGGGAGTCGACGGTGAGCTGGTGATCGCTCCCGGCTACGCCGACGTCCAGCCGTTCCACGAGGGGGTGGCCTGGGTCCGCCGGCCGGAGGCCAAATGGTGGGAGCTGATCGACGAGTCGGGGACGACGGTGATCGCGCCAACCGCCGGCTACATCGGGGTCGGCTCGTTCTCCGACGGACTCGCCTGGGTCACCGCCGACGGCACCGGCAGCTGGATCGCCATCGACCGGAACAACACCGTGGTGATCGGGACCGGCTTCGAGGACGTACGCCCGTTCCGGCGCGGCGTCGCGGTGGTCCGGCGCGGCGGCTGGGGCGCGGTCGACAAGACCGGCCGGATGCTGCTCCCGCCCCGGTTCGGCGGCTTCCCGACCGCGCTCACCGACGGCCGCTACATCGACGGCTTCACCGACGAGGGTTTGGCAATCATCGACTCGGGTGGGCGCAAGGGCGTGGTCGACCGGTCCGGACGGATGGTCGTACCACCGGTGCATCCGGCGATGGCGATCCATCCGGTGGCGTTCCTGGTCGCGGCCCCCGACGGACACTGGGGGGCGTTGGACCGGCGCGGGGAACCGCTGATCGACCCGGTGCTGCCCAGCCGCGCGGACGTGATGGACGAGATCGACCGGCTGCTGGCCGACACCAAACCGCTGCTGTGACGCCGCGGTACTCGGCGCCCGTACCGGACAACCGGTCCGTCGGCACCATCGCGAGATCGATTTACCGCTGTATGCAAGCTCATGCCGGACGCCCCGGCGGGCCGACGGCCCACTAGGGTTGGGGCATGGAATTCCGACACCTAGGCCGCTCCGGCATGCTCGTCAGCGAGATCTCCTACGGAAACTGGATCACCCACGGATCGCAGGTGGAGGAAGAAGCAGCCAACGCCTGCGTACGCGCCGCGCTGGACGTCGGCATCACCACCTTCGACACCGCCGACACGTACGCCGGCACTCGGGCCGAGGAGGTGCTCGGCCGGGCGCTGCGTGGTGAACGCCGGGAAGGGCTGGAGATCCTGACCAAGGTTTTCTGGCCGACCGGCGAGGGCCGCAACGACCGGGGACTGTCCCGCAAGCACATCATGGAGTCGATCAACGGCTCGCTGCGCCGGCTGCAGACCGACTACGTCGACCTCTACCAGGCGCACCGGTTCGACTACGCCACTCCGCTGGAGGAGACGATGGAGGCCTTCGCCGACATCGTGCATTCCGGCAAGGCCCACTACATCGGGGTCTCGGAGTGGAACGCCTCGCAGATCCGTCAGGGCCACGCCCTGGCCCGTGAGCTGAAGATCCCGCTGGTGTCCAACCAGCCGCAGTACTCGATGCTGTGGCGGGTCATCGAGGCCGAGGTGATCCCGGCCAGCGAGGAACTCGGCGTCGGGCAGATCGTCTTCTCGCCGCTGGGTCAGGGTGTGCTCACCGGCAAGTACCAGCCTGGTCAGCCGCCACCGGCCGGCTCGCGGGCCACCGACCAGTCCGGGGGCGCGACGTTCATCGCCCGGTTCATGACCGACCAGACGCTGAGCACCGTGGCGCAGCTCAAGCCACTCGCCGAGCAGGCCGGCCTGTCGATGGCCCAGCTGGCCCTCGCCTGGGTGCTGCAGAACCCCAACGTGTCGTCGGCCATCATCGGTGCCACCCGACCCGAGCAGGTGCGCGACAACGTCAAAGCCAGCGGGGTCCAGCTGGACGGCGGTCTGATGAAGGCCATCGACGAGATCCTGGAGCCGATCGTCGAGCGGGACCCGGGCAGGACCGTCAGCCCGGCCAGTCGGCCGTAGCCGGCACCGTGCCAGGTCATGCCGCTGCGGCCCCGACGCCGCAGCGGCGTGACACACCGGCCGACGCATGCGGCCCGGCACGGGTACCCCGCCGCTGGACCAGGCAGCCGTCAGGACCAGAACCGGATCAGCGCCAGACCGTAGCTGTAGAGCGGGTCGGGCAGCCCGAGCAGGTCGCCGAGCCGGAACACGGCCTGGAAGAACGCGCCGCCGATCTGGTCGTCCCACAGCAACGCGAACAGGCCGATGAAGCCGAACGGCGCGAGCACCTGGTAACCGCGTTGCCAGGCCGGCGGCAGCCACGGTTGGATCATGTTGCCGCCGTCCAGTCCGGGGACCGGCAGCAGGTTGAGCACACTGGCGGTCAACTGCAGAAAGCCCAGCAGGGCGATCCCCGCCCAGAACTCCTGTCGGCCGCCCGGATCCACGCCGACCAGGAACGGCACCGCGAGCGCCACCGCGAGGGACACGTTGACCGCCGGGCCGGCGAGGCTCACCAGGGTGTGCCGGACGCGGCCCGCGATGCGGTGCCGGTCCACCCAGACCGCACCGCCGGGCAGGCCGATCCCGCCGAGCAGGACCACCAGCACCGGCAACCCTACGGACAGCACCGGATGGGTGTATCTGAACGGGTTGAGGGTCAGGTAGCCCCGGTACGCCACGCTGCGGTCGCCGAACCGGTAGGCGACCAGCGCGTGCGCGTACTCGTGCAGGCAGAGTGAGACCAGCCAGCCGCTGACCACCAGCACGAAGACGGCCAACCGGGCGTACCGCTCACTTGACCAGGCGAGTGCGCCGCTGCCGGCCACCAGGGCGACCAGGACGAGGAAGACCGGGCTGGGCCGCCAGCTCGTCGCCGGCCGACCGGCCAGCGGCCCGTCGGACGGCACCGGCCGCATCTCACTTGCCTGCCGGCAGCAGACTCATCCGGTACTCGGTGCGGTCGTCCTCCAGCAGCTCGACCGAGGCGACGCCCGCTGCGGCCAACTCCCGCCAGGCCTGGCCGATCCAGGACTCGGCGTCGGCCTGGGTGCCGAACGTCTCGGTCGGCCCCTGCGCGGGCTGACCTTCCGCGTCCACGTACCGCCAACTCCATGGCATATCGCTGCTCCCGTTAGCTTTCAGTGCGCTTCGACCCAGTGCGCTTCAACCCTCGGCGATGGATGCATGCAAGCCTAGCCGCGACCGGTGACATCCCACCGCACCGGAGCACCGCCGGCACCGCCCCGGCAGGTCACGGCCGGCCGCGCCCGCCGTAAGGTACGGGCATGTCCGTTGGCGGGTGGCAGTCCATTCTCGTGCTCGGTGGGATCCGGTCCGGCAAGTCCGACTACGCCGAGTCCCTGGTCACCGGGAATCCGGTGGTGCGTTACGTGGCGACGGGAGCGGCGGATCCGTCCGACGCCGAGTGGCTCGCCCGGATCGAGGAGCACCGGGCACGCCGGCCGACCGACTGGCACACCGACGAGGCCACCGGGGATCCGGGCCGGCTGATCGAGGCGATCTCGTCGGCCCGCGCGGAGGAGACGCTGCTCGTCGACGACGTGGGCGGCTGGATCGCCGCGCTGCTCGATCCGGCTCGGCAACCGGCCGACGACCGGGCCGCCATCGCTGAGCTCGCCGCTGCGGTGCGGTCCTGTCCGGCCCGGTTGGTGCTGGTCAGCCCGGAGGTGGGGCTGGCGCTGGTGCCGTCCACACCGGTCGGCCGGGCGTTCGCGGATGCGCTCGGCCTGACCAACCAACTGCTGGCCGAGGTGGCCGACGCGGTGGTGCTGGTCGTGGCCGGACAGCCGGTGCAGCTGAAGTCGACCGGGCTGGCCGCGACCGGGCTGGCCGCGACCGGGCCGACCGTGACCGGGCCGACCGTGACCGGGCCGACCGTGACCGGGCCGACCGAGCAGGCCAGGCCGGAGCAGACCGAGCAGACCAGGCTGGCGAGCGGCCCGGAGCAGGCCGGCCCGGAGCAGCCTGAGCAGGCCGGCCCGGAGCTGGCGGCGGCCGATGGTTCCGGCACGGCGGCGCAGATCACCCCCGGGATGACCCTGCCGATGCCGGCGGAGAAGACCCGGACCGCCGGCGTCGCCCGGCTGGGCCGGCTGGACCTGCCCGGAGCCGGGTTCGGTGCGCTCGAGAACGTCATCGGGTTCGCCGCCGGTACGCAGGACGCGGCCAGCCCGCGACCGTGGGACCCGGTCCAGGTGGTGCTGATCCACGGCGACCACGAAGGTGGAGTCGCCGCCGGCGACAGCCCGCAGGACTCGGCGCGCCGGGCCGACCAGGCCCGCGCCGGCCACGGGGCGCTGGCGCGGCTGGCCGCCACCGCCGGTGCGGTCGTCGACGTCGTCGCCGCCCCCGTCGCCGCCCCGATCGAACACCAACCGGCGCTCACCCCCGACGAGGTGGACAGCGCGTTGGCGACCGGGTGGGAGGTGGCGCAGCGGGCCGGCCGGGCCGGCGTGGCGGCGATCGTCATCGCCGCCTGCGGCGCGGGCGGTGCCGCCGCAGCGGCCGCCGTCGTCGCGGCGACCACCGGCGCGGAGCCGGCGGCGCTGCTCGGCCGGGTGCCGGCGGCGGACGGAAAGGTCGACGACGCCGCGTGGATGTCACGGTGCGCCGCGGTACGTGACGCGCTGTACCGCACTCGGCGCGGCACCCGTGGTGCCCGGGAGGTGCTGGCGGAGTACGCCGGCGGGGAGATCGCGGTGGCCACCGGGGTGCTGCTCGGTGCGACCGCCAACCGGATCCCGGTGCTGTTGGACGGCCCGGTCGGGGTGGCCGCCGCGCTGGTCAGCCGGGATCTCGCCGGCCAGGCCCGGCACTGGTGCCTGCTGCCCGACCACGGCCGGCAGCCGACCGTGCGGCACGCGGCGGACGTACTCGGCCTGACCCCGCTGCTGGACCTGCGGCTCGACCTGGGTGAGGGCGCCACCGCGCTGGCCGCGTTGCCGCTGCTGCGTTCGGCGCTCGCCCTGGCCGACACGCTCGACGAGCACCCGACGTTCGCCGAACCGGAGCCGGCCGGCCCCGGTCCGGCCGCTGCCGACCCGGTGCGGTGACCGCCGGCCCACCCACCGGGCTGGGACGTACGGTGTCCGCCGGCGTCCGGCTCGCCGTCACCACCTTCACCGTGTTTCCGCTGCGGCCCGGCGCGGTGCACCGGGCGGCGGCGGCCGTGGCGATGTCGGTCGCCCCGGTGGTCGGCCTCGGGCTGGGCATGCTCCTCGCAATGGCCCTGCTCGCGCTCTCGGCCGCCGGGACCCCGGCGCTGGTCGCCGCAGCGCTCGTGACGGGCCTGGCCGCAGCGTCGACCCGGGGACTGCACCTGGATGGACTGGCCGACACCGTTGACGCGCTCGGCTCACACCGGCCCGCTGACGGCGCGCTGGCGGTGATGCGCCGGCCGGACATCGGTCCGTTCGGCGTGGTTGCCCTGGTCGTCGTACTGCTGGCGCAGACGGCGTCGCTCGGGTCGCTACCGGCCGGACGGTCGTGGCCGGCGGTCCTGGCGACGGTCGCCGCCGCAGTCGCGGCAGGTCGGCTCGCGGTCACCTGGGCCTGCCGCCAGGCCGTGCCGGCCGCCCGACCGGACGGGCTCGGCGCGCTGGTGGCCGGCACCCAGCGGTGGCCGGCGGTGGCGTCCGGCACGGTCCTGGTCGCCGCCGTGGCGGTCGCCGCCGTACCCGGCCGCCCCTGGCAGGGGCCGCTGGTCGTGCTGGGCGCGGTGCTGCTGTGGCTGATCTGGCTGCGCCATCTGGTCCGCCGGTTCGGCGGGATCACCGGCGACGTGCTGGGTGCCGGCGTCGAGTTCACCAGCACCGCCGTCTACCTCGGCCTGGTGACCGTGCGGTAACCCGGTGGCCGGTGAGCGGCGGCGCCGACCGTGCGCCGGCTGCACCCCGACCGCACCCGACCGTGCGCCGGCCGCAGGCCACGGCGATCGGCAACCTCGGCCGCCCCGGGTCCGCTGCGCGGTAGCGTTCACCTCGCCAGCCACGTACGACCCGGGGGGACAACCTGATGGCCGCGAGTTCGGACGACCTGCTGCTGCCGGTTCCGGTGCCGGAGTCGCTGGTCGCCACCTACCTGGTCCCGGTGGTACCGCCGGACGTGGCCGTACCGGATGCGCTGGACGCGGTGGACCGGCTCGGTGACCGGCTGTCCCGGCCGGTACGTGACCTGACCCGGCAGATGCTCGGCAGCCCGCTGATGACCGTGCAGACCCGCCCGGTCGACCGGCTGCCGCAGCTGCCGCCGGATCTGCTGGCCGCGTTCGGTGCTACCGGTGGCCAGCTCGCCCGGCTGCGCACCGCGCAGCGTTGCGTGGTGGTGCAGGCCAGCTACCGGCCGGGTTGGCCGCCGGCGCACGAGTGGGCCGCGCGGGCGGTCGGCGCGGCGCTGGCCGACGCGCTCGGCGTCGACCTGATCGACCTGTTCGGGCTGCAGTTCCTCGACCCGGCCGGCGCGTTGCGGTCGCTGCCCGACGCCGACGGACGGATCCGCCTGGTCGACTGGGTCCTGGTGCCCTACTCCCCCGACGACGACGGGCTCTGGTTCACCACGAAAGGGCTACGTCGGTTCGGGCTGCTGGAGCTGCAGGCGCAGCAGGTGCCGCCGAGATTCGTCCGGGCCTGGGGGGCGATCATGACCGGGACCGCCCGACGGCTGCTGCGGATCTGGACCGAGGCGTTGGCTGAACCGGAGCCGCCGGCCTTCGTCCAGCTGCCGGTGAACCTGCCGGTGTCCGGCCACGACATCGCCGTCGCGTACGGCAACCAGGACCGGCACGATTCGGCGGGTTCTGCGCTGCTGCGGATAGTGCTGGACCCGTCGACCGATCCGGAGGCCGACTCCTTCCTCACCCTCCGTCCGCCACCGCAGGTGGCCGACAGCGACGCCGGGGACTATTTCACCCAGGTCTGCGGCGAACTCTTCGGCGCCGGGCAGCCGGAGATTCACTACGCTCGACAGAGCGACGCGATGGCGCAGGCGATCACCACCGCCCGCCGGTCGCTGGGCGAGGTCCGGGCCCGGTTCCTCGCCCACACGCTCGGCGGTCAGCTGCTGGTCAAGTACGGTCTCACCGCGCCGGACGGCCACGAGTACGTGTGGGCCAGCGTCAGCGGCTGGCCGCATCCCGGCCGGATCCACGCGGCCAGCACGGTCGACGCGGTCTGCGACCCGACCGTACGGGTCGGCAGCCCGGTCGAGGTGGACGCCGCGGACGTCGTCGACTGGGCGCTGATCAGCGGGGACCGGATGGTGGAGGGCGGATGGACCGAGTCGGTGCTCGATCAGGGCGACCGAGGTGCGACCGGGCGCTGAGCCGGGGCGCCGTCAGCGCAGCTGGCCGTCAGCGCACCGACGACGGCACGAACGGCGGGGTCACCACCCGCATCGGCGCGTGCCGGCCGCGTACGTCGACCTGCACCTCGACGCCGTCGGCGGGTACCGCGGCGGTGTCCAGCAGCGCCAGGCCGACGCCTGTCTTGCGGGTCGGCGAGAACGTACCGCTGGTCACCGCACCGACCTGCGCTCCGTCGAGCAGCACCGCCATACCCGGTCGCGGGATGGCCCGCTGTACGGCCTGCAGACCGCGCAGCAGCCGGGCCGGCCCGGCCGCCTTCTCCGCCAGCAGTACGGTCCGACCCCAGAAGTCCGGTTTGCGCCAGCCGACCGCCCAACCGAGCCGGGCCTGCACCGGGGTGACCGCCACCGTCAGGTCCTGACCGTGCAGCGCGTACCCCATCTCGGTACGCAGCGTGTCCCGCGCGCCCAGCCCACAGGCCCGCGCGGCGACCGGCGTCTCGGCGGCCAGCAGCAGGTCCCACACCCGGCCCGCCGCCTCGGCCGGTGCCACCAGTTCATAGCCGTGCTCGCCGGTGTACCCGGTCCGGCAGACGACCAGGTCGGTGCCGGCCAGCCGACCGGCGGCGAAGCTCATGTACGGATGCCCGGTGGGCAGTCCCAGCCCGGCGAGCAGTCCGGCCGAGGCCGGTCCCTGCACCGCCAGTACGGCGTACCCGGTGTGCTCGTCGGTCACCGTGACCCCGCCCGGCGCCGCCGCCCGCAGCCGGCCGACCACCTCGCCGGTGTTGGCCGCGTTGGGCACCAGGAACACGTGGTCGTCGGCGTACCGGTAGGCGATGATGTCGTCGACGACGCCGCCGGTGGCGTCGTCGCAGCAGAGCGTGTACTGGGCCGAGCCGGCGGTGATCCGGTCCAGGTCGTTGCTGAGGCAGGAGTTGACGAACGCCGCCGCGCGGGGTCCGGTGACCCGGGCCTTGCCGAGGTGCGACACGTCGAACACGCCGACGGCGTTACGCACCGACTCGTGTTCACGCAGCACGCCGCCGCCGGCGTACTCCAGCGGCATCTGCCAGCCACCGAAGGCCGCGAACTTCGCGCCGAGCGCGACGTGCCGGTCGTGCAGCGGGGATCTGCGCGGCGCGCCGTCCCCGGTCATGGTCACCTCGGTCATGGGAGGCAACTTACCGGCGGACCCGCAGGTGGCTAGCATCGGCGGGGCACCACCCCGTCCGGCGGAGCAAGTTGCGCCGGAGACCAACCCGCCGGTCGCCCACAAGGCAACCGGCCCAGCTGCCGGAGACGCCGAGTGACATCAACCACCACAACCCTGGACCTGGTCGACACCGACCCCGCTGAGCTGGCCGTGGACGCGCTGGTGATCGGCGTACATAGTCAGGACCAGCCGGACGCAGACCAGGCGGCGAACGGCGCGCCGGGCACGACGCCCGCCCTGTTGCTGGCGACCGGGGCGGAGAGCATCGCGGTCGCGTTCGAGGGTCGACTGACCGAGGCCCTCAGTCTGCTCGGCGCCACCGGCGCCGCTGGCGAAGTGATCAAGCTGGCCACGCTCGGTACGGTCGGGCCGCCGCTGCTGGTCGCAGTCGGGCTGGGTCCGGAGCCGACCGGCGCGGCGCCCGCCCCGGAAACGCTGCGCCGAGCGACCGGCGCGGCGGTACGGGCACTCGCCGGCACGGCACGGGTCGCCGTGGCGTTGCCGGTCCCGGATGACGCGGACGGACCGGCGGCACTGCGCGCGGTCGCCGAGGGCGCGTTGCTCGGTAGCTACCGGTTCGCCGGCTACAAGACCCGGCCGCAGCCGGGCCGACGGGCACCGGTCGCCTCGATCGCCCTGCACGTGACCGACGCCGCCGACCCCGCGGTGCAGGCCGAGGTGGCCCGGGCGGAGGCGGTCGCCGCGGCGGTGATCGCCTGCCGGGACTGGGTGAACACCCCGCCGAACGAGCTGCGGCCGCCGGCGTTCGCCGATTCGGTACGGGACGCGGCGGTCGCCGCCGGGCTGACCGTGCAGGTGCTGGACGAGCAGGCGCTGGTCGACGGGGGCTACGGCGGGATCCTCGCCGTGGGCGGCGGCTCGGCCGCCCCGCCCCGGCTGGTGATCGTCTCCTACACGCCGCCGGAGGCGGCCCCGGACGCCCCACGGGTCGCGTTGGTCGGCAAGGGCATCACCTTCGACACCGGCGGCGTGTCGATCAAGCCGGCGCAGGGCATGTGGGAAATGAAGTCGGATATGGCCGGCGCGGCCGCCGTCGGGGCGGCCATGCTGGCGATCGCGGCGCTGCGGCCGTCGGTGCCGGTCACCGCGTACCTGCCGATGGCGGAGAACATGCCGTCGGGTACCGCGTACCGGCCCGGCGATGTGGTGACCATGTTCGACGGCAAGCGGGTGGAGGTGCTCAACACCGACGCCGAGGGCCGGATGGTGCTCGCCGACGCGATGGCCCGGGCCTGCGCGGACGGCTGCGACTACCTGCTGGAGACCTCGACGCTGACCGGCGGGCAGGTGGTCGCGCTGGGCAAGCGGATGGCCGGCGTGATGGGCAGCGACGAGCTGTGTGCCCGGGTACGGGCCGGCGGGGACGCGGTGGGCGAGCCGGCCTGGCCGATGCCGCTGCCCGACGACGTCCGCAAGGGCATGGAGTCGGAGGTGGCGGACATCAGCCAGGTGAACTCGGCGATGGACCGGGCCGGCCACATGCTGCAGGGCGGGGTGTTCCTCCGCGAGTTCGTCAGCGAGGGGGTCGCCTGGGCGCACCTCGACGTCGCCGGCCCGGCCTACCACGCCGGCGAGCCGTTCGGCTACTGGAGCAAGGGTGGCACCGGCGTACCGGTGCGCACGCTGGTGCACCTGGTGCAGGACATCGCGGCCAACGGCTGAGCCGGCGCGGCCCGAGGGGGGTCCGGGTGCCGGTCGGCACCCGGGCCCACGTCGGTGAGGTCAGCCCCGGTCGGGGAGGTCAGCCCACGTCGGTGAGGTCAGCCCCGGTCGGCCCGGTCGGCCCGTTTGCGCCGTTCGTTGAAGTCCCGCATCCGCTGCGGGTAGCCGACCAGCGCCACGTCGTAGATCGGGATGGCCATCTTGTGCGCGAAGCGACGGGCGGTGTCCGGGCCGTCGACCCGACGACGGGTCCACTCACCGTCGTACGCGATGAGCATCACCGTCGTCTCGGTGACCGTGGTCCGGGGCTCGATGAACGCCTCGACCCCGCGGCGGCTGCGGACGAACTCCTCGAGATGGTCGAGATCAGCCCGGTTCGCCGGGCGGCCTCCCGGTGCCCCGCTCGACTGCTTGCGCCGACGAAACCACGCCACCGGCGTTCCCCTCCCCCAACTGACAGACCGCGCAGGTGCCGGCCGGGCGGCCTGGTGCGGTCGGGCCGGGCCCGGCTGTCCGACGCCCGCGCGCATAGACGGACAGGGCAAGCCTACGTTGCGACCACGTGTCCTTGGGCACCTCGTTGAGCGTTCAGACACTACAAGTGACAAGATGACCGGGGAAAGTCTGCCCGTTCCATGGGACGACGCAGGGGACGGCCCTCCTGTGCAGCGACGTGACCTGGGAGTGAACTGTGAGTGAGCCGAACGGCGGGACCTTCGACCTGGTCATCCTCGGCGGCGGTAGTGGAGGCTACGCGGCTGCCCTGCGCGCCGTACAACTCGACCTGTCGGTAGCCCTGATCGAGAAGGACAAGGTCGGCGGCACCTGCCTGCACCGTGGCTGCATCCCCACCAAGGCGCTGCTGCACGCCGCCGAAGTGGCCGACAACGCGCGCGAGTCCGAGCAGTTCGGCGTCAAGGCGGACCTGGTCGGCATCGACATGGCCGGGGTGAACAGCTACAAGGACGGCGTGGTCGGCCGGCTGTACAAGGGCCTGCAGGGCATGATCAAGTCTTCGAAGATCACCTACGTGGCGGGCACCGGCCGGCTGGTCGGCCCGGACACCGTCGAGGTAGACGGGACCCGGTACACCGGCCGCAACGTGATCCTGGCCACCGGTTCCTACTCGCGCAGCCTGCCCGGCATCGAGGTCGACGGCGAGCGGATCCTGACCAGCGAGCACGCGCTGGAGCTGGACCGGGTGCCGTCGTCGGCGATCGTGCTCGGCGGCGGGGTGATCGGTGTCGAGTTCGCCAGCGTCTGGCGCTCCTTCGGCGTCGACGTGACCATCGTCGAGGCGCTGCCCCGGCTGGTCGCCGCCGAGGACGAGGAGTCGTCCAAGGCGCTGGAGCGGGCGTTCCGCAAGCGCGGCATCGGCTTCAAGACCGGCAAGCCGTTCGAGAAGGTCGAACGTACCGAGTCCGGCGTCCGGATGACGATCGCCGGCGGCGAGACCCTGGAGGCCGAGCTGCTGCTGGTCGCCGTCGGGCGCGGGCCGGTCACCGCCGACCTCGGGTACGAGGAGCAGGGTCTGAAGATGGACCGTGGCTTCGTGCTGACCGACGAGCGGCTGCGGACCAACCTGCCGAACGTCTACGCCGTGGGCGACATCGTGCCCGGCCTGCAGCTGGCCCACCGCGGCTTCCAGCAGGGCATCTTCGTCGCCGAGGAGATCGCCGGCCGCAACCCCGCGGTGATCGACGAGAGCGGCATCCCCCGGGTCACCTACTCGGACCCGGAGCTCGCGTCGGTCGGGCTGACCGAGGCGAAGGCCAAGGAGCAGTACGGGGCCGACAAGGTCAAGACCTACAACTACAACCTCGGCGGCAACGGCAAGAGCCAGATCCTCAAGACCACCGGCTTCGTCAAGCTCGTCCGGGTCGTCGACGGCCCGGTCGTCGGACTGCACCTGGTCGGTGCCCGGGTCGGCGAGCTGATCGGCGAGGCACAGTTGATCTACAACTGGGAGGCCGACCCGGCCGACGTCGCACCACTCGTACACGCCCACCCGACCCAGGGCGAGGCGCTGGGCGAGGCCCACCTGGCCCTGGCCGGCAAGCCGCTGCACGCACACGCCTGACTAGAGGAGTCTTGTAGATATGCCGGTATCGGTCACCATGCCCCGGCTCGGCGAGAGCGTCACCGAGGGCACCGTCACCCGCTGGTTGAAGCAGGAAGGCGACCGGGTCGAGGTCGACGAACCGCTGCTGGAGGTCTCCACCGACAAGGTCGACACCGAGATCCCGTCGCCTGCGGCCGGGGTGCTCACCCGGATCGTGGTGAGCGAGGACGAGACCGCCGAGGTGGGCAGCGAACTCGCGGTCATCTCCGGCGGGCAGGACGACGGCGGACAGCAGGACGACGGTGGGCAGGACGACGGTGGGCAGACCGCCCCCGCCGAACCCGCCGCGACCACGCCGCAGGAACAGTCCGCCGAGCCGGAGCCGGCCGCAGCGCCGGCCCAGCCAGCGGCCGACAGCGCCCCACCGGCGACCGGTGGCGACGCCACCGCGGTGCGGATGCCGGCCCTCGGCGAGAGCGTCACCGAGGGCACCGTCACCCGCTGGCTCAAGCAGGTCGGTGACTCCGTGGAGGTCGACGAACCGCTGCTGGAGGTCTCCACCGACAAGGTCGACACCGAGATCCCGTCACCGGTCGCGGGGACGCTGCTGGAGATCAAGGTGCCGGAGGACGACACCGCCGACGTCGGTGCCGAACTGGCACTGGTCGGCAGCCCGGGCGGGGCCTCGGCTCCGGCGGCGCCGGAGCCGTCCGCCGCAGCGGAGCCGGCCGCCACGCCGCCGGCCGAACCCGCCCGACCGACGCCGGCGGCCCAGCCGGAGCCGGCCGCTCCCGCACCGGCCCAGCCGGGTGCCTCGTACGCCAGCCCGGCCCCGGCCGCCGAGTCCGCCGCTCCGGCGCAGACCACGCAGGCCGCAGCACCGGCACAGCAGAGCGCACCGGCGGCCCCGCCGGCCAGCGCCAACGGTGACGGCGGTTACGTCACCCCACTGGTCCGCAAGCTCGCCGCCGAGCAGGGGGTCGACCTGGCCTCGGTGCGCGGCACCGGGGTCGGCGGGAGGATCCGCAAGCAGGACGTGCTGACCGCAGCCGAGCAGGCGCGGGCCGCCGCCGAGCGGGCCAAGGCCGAACAGGCCAAGCCGGCGGCACCGGCCACGGCGCCGACGGCGGCCAAGGCACAACCCAGCCCGCTGCGCGGCCGGACCGAGAAGATGAGCCGGATCCGGACGGTCATCGCCAAGCGGCTGCACGAGTCGCTGCAGAGCTCGGCCCAGCTGACCACGGTCGTCGAGGTCGACGTGACCAAGATCGCCCGGTTGCGGGCCCGGGTCAAGGGCGACTTCCAGGCCAAGCACGGCGTCAAACTGTCGTTCCTGCCGTTCTTCGCGCTGGCGGCGGTGGAGGCGCTGCGCACCTACCCGGTGGTCAACGCCTCCATCGACATGCAGGCGGGCACGATCACCTACCCGGACGGGGAGCACCTCGGTGTCGCGGTGGACACCGAACGGGGTCTGCTGACGCCGGTGATCCGCGACGCCGGTGATCTCAACCTCGGTGGGCTGGCACGGCGGATCGCCGACGTGGCCGAGCGGACCCGGACCAACAAGATCGGGCCCGACGAGCTGTCCGGTGCCACCTTCACGCTGACCAACACCGGCAGCCGGGGCGCACTGTTCGACACCCCGATCGTGCCGTTGCCGCAGGCCGCCATCCTCGGCACCGGAGCGGTGGTGAAACGCGCCGCCGTGGTCGACGACCCGGAGCTCGGCGAGATCATCGCACCCCGGTCGATGGTCTTCCTGGCGCTGTCCTACGACCACCGGCTGGTCGACGGCGCGGACGCCGCCCGGTTCCTCAGCGCGGTCAAGGAGCGGCTGGAGGCCGGCGCGTTCGAAGGCGAGCTCGGCCTGTCCTGACCGCGTTCGACGACAGAGCGACCCCCGGTTGCCGTAGCGGTGGGTGCCGGCCGATCCCGGCCGGCACCCACCGCCGTTTTGCACCGGATGGCGGTGGTCCGCATCCGGCACCACCACGATCAGCGAAGATGTCCGCATGCGCATCCTGCTGGCCGGCGCGTCCGGCTTCCTCGGCACCAGACTGACCGACCACCTGCACAGCTGCGGACACGAGACCGTACAACTGGTCCGCCGACCGGCGCGCGGGCCGGCGGAGTTCAGCTGGTCGCCGTCGGCCGGGCAGCTCGACCCGGCGGTGTTCACCGGCATCGACGCGGTGGTCAACCTGGCCGGTGCCGGGGTCGGCGACAAACGCTGGACCGACGGTTACAAGGCGTTGATCCGGTCCAGCCGGGTGGACAGCACCACCACGCTGGCCACCGCGATGGCCGGGCTCGTGGCAGCGGACCGGCCGGCGGTGCTGCTGAACTCGTCGGCGGTCGGCTGGTACGGCGACACCGGCGACCAGCCGGTCGAGGAGAACGCCCCGGCAGGTGAGGGTTTCCTGGCCGACGTGGCCCGGGTCTGGGAGGCGGCCACCGGGCCGGCGGAGAACGCCGGCGTACGGGTGGTCCGGCTGCGCACCGGCCTGCCGTTGCACCGCGACGGCGGCCTGCTCAAGCCGCAACTGCTGCCGTTCCGGCTCGGCCTGGGCGGCAAGCTCGGCAGCGGACGGCAGTGGGTGCCGTGGATCGCCATGCAGGACTGGCTGCGGGCGGTGGCCTTCCTGCTGGACCACGATGAGGTCTCCGGCCCGGTCAACGTGGTCGGGCCGGCACCGGTGACGAACGCGGCGTTCGGCAAGGCGCTCGGCGCGGCGGTGCACCGGCCGGCGGTGCTGCCGATCCCGGCGTTCGCATTGCACGTGGCGCTGGGTGAGTTCGCCACCGAGGCGCTGCGCTCCTCCCGGGTGCTGCCCGGGGCGCTGACCGAGGCCGGCTTCACGTACCGGTATCCGGACCTGCCGGACGCGCTGCACGCCGCCCTGACACAGGGGTGACCCGGCACCGGGTGGCGTCCAGACCGGTCAGGGCAGGGCCGGGAGCAGATCGGTGCCGATGGCGCTGATCAGCTCGCCGGTGGCGGCCGGACCGACGCCCTCGACCATCAGCACCAGCCGGTGGGCGCCGACGGTCGCCGCGCTGGCGGCGAGCCGCGCGGCGCACTCGGCCGCGCTGCCCAGTGGGTGGATTCGCAGCAGGTGCTCGGCGTAGGCGTCGAGGTCCCGGTGGGCTGGCGACGAGCCGTCGATCCGGACGTACTCCCGGGTGGTAGCCAGCCACGGTGGCAGGGTCCGGCGGAGCTGACGCTCGGCGGCGGCCCGGGAGTCGGCGAGCCCGATCAGATGCACCGAGGCGTGCGGCACGATGGCCGGGTCGTGCCTGTTGGCGGCGGCGACGTCGGCGTACCGGGCCAGCGTGGCGGCCTTCGCCGCGTCGTCGTCGTGCACCCCGAGCAGCAGGGGAAGCCCACGGCTGGCGGCGAGGTCGACCGTGGCCGGCGAGGTCGCCGCCACCCAGACCGGGATCGGGCGGGCCGGTCGGGGCACCACCGGCACGTCGCGGAACGTGAAGAACCCGCCGTCGGCGCCGACCGTCGCCGCGCCGGAGAGCCAGCGGCCCAGCAGGTCCAGCGACTCGGCGAAGCCGTCCCGGTACCGGTCCAGGCCGGTGCCGTAGACCTCCAGGTCCACCCAGGGACCACCACGGGCGACACCGAGCCGGAACCGGCCGGCGGAGACCGTGTCGAGCAGGACTGTCTCCTCGGCGAGCGCGACCGGATGCCGGTTGGACAGCACGGCCGCCGCGGTGCCGACGGCGATCCGACGGGTGGCGCCGAGCAGGTAGCCGGCCAGGGTGGTGGCGGACGGGCACTGCCCGTACGAGACGAAGTGGTGTTCGGCCAGCCACACGCCGCCGAGGCCGGCTGCCTCGGCGGCGCGCGCGTAGTCGACGGTGGCCGGTAGACCATGTGCCGCCAGCAGGAACAGGTCCACTGCTGGCTGGTTCAGGTCGCCGGCCACCGGCGCGGTGATCGGCTCAGCAGTCACGCAGCTCGGGTGACTGGTTGCGCAGCTGGGCCACCGGGGAGATGAACTCCTGGTAGGTCGCTCCGCCGACGGCGGAGAGTTTGAAGGCGGCCACCCGGTGGCAGTTCTGGAAGGCGAACTTGACGCCGAAGTGCCGCTCCAGGCCGCCCCGGATCGCGTCGCTGGCCAGCGCCCGCAGCAGCTGGCCACGCTCGGCCTCGCTGGGCGGTGGCACCGCGTGGTCGGCGAACTCGGCCGGGCCGCCCTGGGCCTCGGCGGCCACCTGGGACACCACCGACCAGGCGTACGGCAGGGACTGGCGGACGCAGTCGACGAACTCGGCGTCGTCGACCCGGCCGGTCTCGGCCCGCTCCAGCAGAGCGGCGGGTACGTCGAGGGACATGCTTTCTCCTCACGCTGACGGTCAGCGGACCAGCAGGTCTGGTCCGAGTACGAACTCCGGGTCGACCTGGTCGGCGAGGTTCTCGCCGACCCGGTCGTTGGCCCAGGCGGCGGCGTTGCGCAGGTGAAACTCCACCGCCTGCCGGGTGTAGCTGGCCCAGTCCTTGACACAACCATCGACGGCTGTACGCATCGTGTCCAGCGCGTCACGGTTCGCCGGCTCCATCGCGGTGATCGGTTGGTGCCGACCTCGTTCGGCGGCCTTGACGAAGGCCGACCGGCCGACCCAGGTAAGCAGGTCGGCGCCGACGTGCTCGCGCAGGAAGTCCACGTCCGACTCGTCGTCGATCTTGTTGCCGATCACGTGCACCCGTACGCCGTAATCGCGGGCGTACCCGACGTACTGCCGGTAGACCCCGACGCTGCGCACCGTCGGCTCGCAGACCAGAAACGTCGTGTCGAACCGGGTGAACAGCCCGGAGGCGAACGAGTCCGCCCCGGCGGTCATGTCGACGACCACGTACTCGCCCGGGCCGTCGACCAGGTGGTTGAGCAGCAGTTCCACCGCGCCGACCTTGGAGTGGTAGCAGGCGACGCCGAGATCGTCGGTGGCGAACGGCCCGGTCACGGCGAGCCGGATGCCGGCCACCTCGCGGACCAGCGCGTCGTAGATCGGGTTGGCCCCGGCGACGGTGAGCAGCCGCGAGCCGCGACCAGGCGGGGTGGTCTTGACCATCGCCGCGGCCGAGCTGATCAGGGGATTGTCGCCGCGCAGGTATTCCTTGATGTCGGCCAGGTGGTCACCCAGCGCCGGCAGCAGCACCGCCTCGTCGTCGCTGGCACCGAGGGCGGCGGCGAGATGCTGGTTGATGTCGGCGTCGACCGCCAGCAGCGGCGGCGGCCCGCCGTCGGCACCGGTCGGGGTGGCCGCCAGGTGGCGGGCGAACAGGGCCGCCAGGGTGGTCTTGCCACTGCCACCCTTACCGACAAAACAGATCTTCACCGTGGATCTCTCCCAAACAGCTCAACAGGTACGCGTACATTGGAAGTCATTTCCAATAACCTCGTCAAGCCTAGGTACGGCACGGGCGTGTCGGGCGAAATTGGTACTCTCCGCCGGTGCCGACCGCTCCGTCCCCACTGCCCGACAGCGCCGCGACCGACCGGCCGGTGACCAGCGGCCGTCCCCGGGGCCGAGCTGGCGAGCTGACCGGGTGGCGCGCCGACCTGGTCGTCGCGGTGGTCGCGGTGGCGCTCGCCGGCTGGGTCACCAGCGGCCTGTGGGCCGGGCCGGACAGCCGGGCGATCACCGTCAACTCCAGCGACCAGGCACTGTTCGAGTGGCTGCTGAGCTACGGCGCGTACGCGCTGACCCACGGCGAGAACCCGCTGTTCACCTACCTGCTCAACGCCCCCGACGGGGTGAACCTCGCGGTCAACACCTCGATCACCGTGTACGCGGTGCTGTTCGCGCCGCTGACCTTCCTGATCGGGCCGCCGGCCACCTTCCTGGTGATCCTCACCCTCAACCTGGCCGGCACCGGTTTCGCCTGGTACTGGCTGCTGTCCCGGCTACCCACCGGCGACAACGGCGCTCCGTTCGTGCCGTCCCGGCTGGCGGCCGCCGTCGGCGGACTGTTCTGCGGCTTCGCGCCGGCCATGGTGTCGCACGCCAATGCCCACCTCAACTGGACCGCCGGCTGGCTGGTGCCGATCATCGTCTGGCGGGTCCTCGCGCTGCGTGGGCGGCCCGGGGCCCGGCCGTTGCACCGGGGCGGCTGGGCACGCAACGGCCTGATCCTCGGCGTAGCTGTCGCGGCGGCCTTCTCGATCGCCGCCGAGGGCCTGTTCTTCACCGCCCTGGCCTGCGGCGTGTTCCTCGGCGTCTGGGCGCTGGACCGCAGCCGCGCCGCCGAGGTCCGCGACGCGCTCCCCCGCCTGCTGCGCGCCCTGGCGGTGACCGCGGTGGTCGCCATCACGCTGTTGGCGTACCCGTTGTGGTTGCACTTCTTCGGCCCGCAGGTGTTCCACGGCACCGGATTCGACGCCCGGGTGCACAGCGAGGACATTCTCGCCTACGGGGCTTTCCCGGAACGCTCGCTCGCCGGTGTCGCCGGGCTCGGCACCGGGCTGGCACCGAACGAGACCGAGGAGAACAGCTTCTTCGGCGTACCGCTGCTGATGTTGACCGTCGGCTGCCTGGTGCTGCTCTGGCGGGCCGCCGATCCCGGCCGGCGAGCGACGCTGCGGGCCCTCGCCGTCACCGCCGCCGTGTTCGCGCTGCTCTCCCTCGGCCCCCGACTGAAGATCGGCGGGACGATCACCGACATCCCGCTGCCGTACGCCCCGTTGGCCGGCGCACCGGTGTTCAACGCCGCGCTGCCGGCCCGGCTGGCCATGGTGGTCACCCCGGTCATCGGCGTCCTGCTGGCGCTGACGCTGAGCCTGCTACTCACCCGTCGGGCCGCCGGGCAGGCGCGGTACGGCCGGTGGTGGGCCGCAGCGTTCGTCGCGGCGCTGCTGCCGCTGACCCCGGCCAGTCTGCTCACCATCGAACGGGAGCCGATCCCGGACTTCATCACCTCGGGTGCCTGGCGCGACCACGTCAGCCAGGGCGGGGTGCTCGCCCCGGTACCGTTCACCCTCGACGTGCTCCCCGACGGTCAACGCTGGCAGGCGTACGCGTTCGCGAACCGGCAGGGCGAGTTCGCCATCCCGTCCGGCTTCTTCCTCGGCCCCGGCGGACCGGACGGCCGGGGCCGGATCGGACCGGTCCCCCGGGCCACCGACGGGCTGCTGCACGAGGTCGCCCGCACCGGCGTGGTGCCGCCGATCACCGACGCCGACCGGGCCGCCGCCCGCGCCGACCTGCGTTACTGGGACGCCGAGGCAGTGGTGCTCGCCGATCAGGTGCACGGCGCGAAGTTCCCGGTCGACGCCGAGGCCCTGCTGACCGCGACCACCGAACTACTCGGCCCGCCGCAGCGGATCACCGACGTCTGGCTCTGGCCGGCGCCCGAAGGCGGCTGGTGAGCCGGACCACGGACCGGCCCGACCGACCGGTAACGGACTAGGCTGGACGGCGTGACCAGCACCCTTCCCCGCGCGCGCGGGGTCCGAGCCGGAGTCGTCGACTACCAGACCGCCTGGGCGGAGCAGCGTCGACTGCACGCCGCCGTGGTCGCCGGTGAGGAGCCGGACACCGTGCTCCTGCTGGAGCACCCGAGCGTGTACACGGCCGGCAAGCGCACCGAACCGTGGGACCGCCCGGTGGACGGCACCCCGGTGGTGGACGTCGACCGGGGCGGCAAGATCACCTGGCACGGCCCGGGGCAGCTGGTCGGCTACCCCATCGTCCGGTTGCCGGAACCGATCGACGTGGTCGCCTACGTACGCCGGGTCGAGCAACTGCTGATCGACGTCTGCGCCGAGTTCGGGCTGGCCGCCACCCGCCTCGACGGGCCGAACCACAGCGGGGTCTGGGTGCCGGCCGACGACCGTGGACCGGCCCGCAAGGTGGCGGCGATCGGCATCCGGGTCGCCCGCGGGGTCACCCAGCACGGCTTCGCGATCAACTGCGATCCGGACCTGACGGCGTACGACCGGATCGTGCCGTGCGGTCTGCGCGACGTCGGCGTCACCTCGCTGAGCGCCGAGCTCGGCCGGCCGGTGACCGTCGCCGAGGTGCTGCCGGTCGTCGAACGGCACCTGCCCACGCTCGGGTGAGCCGACCGCTTCCGGGCCAGCCGGCCGATCTCGGGTCAGCCGACCGATCGATGCCTCAGGTGAGCCAACTCACCCAGTGAGCGGCGGCCGCGCGGTCGCCTGGCCGCCCGGCCGGGCACCGGCCGGCGTAGGCTGGCAAGGGTGACCATTGCTCCGGAGGGACGACGCCTGCTGCGCCTCGAGGTCCGCAACGCCGAGACCCCGATCGAGCGCAAACCCCCGTGGATCAAGGTCAAGGCCAGGATGGGGCCGGAGTTCACCGAGCTGCGCGGGCTGGTGCAACGGGAAGGGCTGCATACCGTCTGTCAGGAGGCCGGCTGCCCCAACATCTACGAGTGTTGGGAGGACCGGGAGGCCACCTTCCTCATCGGCGGGGACCAGTGCACCCGGCGCTGCGACTTCTGTCAGATCGACACCGGCAAACCGGCCGAGTTCGACGCCGACGAGCCCCGCCGGGTCGGCGAGTCGGTCGCGGCGATGGATCTGCGCTACGCCACGGTCACCGGGGTGGCCCGCGACGACCTGCCCGACGGAGGTGCCTGGCTGTACGCCGAGACCGTCCGGCAGATCCACGCGCTGCAGCCCGGCTGCGGCGTCGAGTTGCTGATCCCGGACTTCAACGGCGACCCCGGCCAGCTCGACGAGGTGTTCGCCGCCCGACCGGAGGTGCTCGCCCACAACGTCGAAACGGTGCCCCGGATCTTCAAGCGGATCCGCCCCGGCTTCCGGTACGAACGCTCCCTCGACGTGCTCACCCGGGCCCGCACGGCCGGCCTGGTGACCAAGTCCAACCTGATCCTCGGCCTCGGCGAGGAGCGCTCCGAGGTGTCGCAGGCGCTGCGCGACCTGCACGCCGCCGGGTGCGAGCTGATCACCATCACCCAGTATCTACGCCCGTCGCCGCGGCATCACCCGGTGCAGCGCTGGGTCAAGCCGGAGGAGTTCGTCGAGCTGCGCGAGGAGGCCGAGCAGATCGGCTTCTCCGGGGTGATGAGCGGCCCGCTGGTGCGTTCGTCGTACCGCGCCGGCCGGCTCTACCAGCAGGCGTTGCGCCAGCGCGAGGCCCAGCCGCTGGCCGGCTGACCGCCCGGTGAACGGCTTCGCCCCCGGCAACTAGACTGCCTCGCATGGCGAAACCCCAGGAGAAGGTGTCGTTCGGCCAGCGGCTGAAGCAGATCGGCATGGTGTTCTCGTTCACCGCCAAGCGCGACAAGTGGTTCGTCCCGCTGGCGGTGGCCGCCGTGGTGCTGCCGCTGGCGATCACCGTGCCGGTGTCGCTGGCGCTGGGGTGGATGTGGCTGCCGGTCGGCATCCTGGTGGCGCTGCTCGCCGTACTGATCGTGCTGAACCTGCGGTCGAACACGGCGATGATGAACGTCGCCGAGGGCCAGCCGGGTGCGGCGGCCTCCCTGCTGGAGAACATGCGCGGTGACTGGCGGGTGACGCCGGCGGTCAGTTCGACCACCCAGATGGACATGGTCCATCTGGTGATCGGGCGGCCCGGGGTGATCCTGCTCGCCGAGGGCAACCCGCAGCGGGTCCGGGGCCTGCTCGGTCAGGAGAAGCGGCGGCTGGCGAAGGTGATCGGCAGCGCGCCGCTGTACGACTACGTGATCGGCACCGACGAGGGCGAGTTGTCGATCCGCAAGATGCGTACGACGTTGATGCGCTTGCCGCGCAATCTGACCGGCAAGGACGTCAACGCGTTGGACAAGCGGCTGACCGCGTTGTCGGCCCGGCCGCAGTTGCCCAAGGGCGCCATTCCGAAGAACATGCGACCGCCGAAGGGCGCTTTCCGGCAGACCCGGGGCCGCTGACCGCCGGTCGCCGCCATTGCGGCCCGGGTCGCGGGCCGGGCGGTGCGGTCGTGGGTCAGCGGGGGGCGGCGACGACGACCGATCCGGCGGCCCGGTCGTGCAGGCCGCGCCGCCGACCGTCCATCACCAGCGGCGGGATCACCAGGGCCAGCAGCAGTCCGCGCAGCAGTGCCCGGGGTACGCCGATCCGGCCGCCGTCGGCGTCCGAGACGCACCGGATCCTGGCCAGCCACATTCCCGGGGTCTGGGCGAACAGGCCCAGGAAGAAGCCGTACTCGGCGATCAGCACCACCACCGGTGGCCAGCCGGAGCGGGCCGGGTCGGCGAAAAGGCTGGAGATCAGCACGCAGAGTAGCCAATCAATCACCAGAGCGCCGGTTCGTCGTAGCAGACTCGGCACCTCGTCACCCGGCCCCGCCGGGCCACCGGTCGCTCCACCCGCAGCCGCGTTTGCGCTTGCCGCCACGCTGCCCCCTCCCGATACCCACGAACGGCCAGACTAGTCTGGGCCGTCTGCCGTATCCTGCGGGGGACGATTGGTCGGGATCACGCTCCGCACCGGACGTAACACGGCGGAAACATTAGAGACATGGTGGGGCAACCCTGCGGCCATAGCGTCGCGACCAGCATAGCCATCAGTGCGACGTGCCAGGAGGACGTGTGTTCGCCAATCCCGAGGAACTACTGCGGTACCTCAAAGACGAGGGCGTGAAATTCGTCGACGTACGCTTCTGTGACCTGCCCGGCGTGATGCAGCACTTCAACTTGCCGGTCGAGTCGGTCGACGAGGACATTTTCACCACCGGCCTCGCCTTCGACGGGTCTTCGATCCGTGGTTTCCAGGCGATCCACGAGTCGGACATGCTGCTGCTGCCGGATGTCGCCACCGCCTTCATCGACCCGTTCCGGATCGAGAAGACGCTGGCGCTCAACTTCTTCATCCACGACCCGTTCACCCGGGAGGCGTACTCCCGGGACCCGCGTAACGTGGCCAAGAAGGCGGAGGCCTACCTGGCGGCGAGCGGCATCGCCGACACCGCCTACTTCGGACCCGAGGCGGAGTTCTACATCTTCGACTCGATCCGCCACGAGACCTCCGCGAACCAGGCCTACTACTACATCGACTCGATCGAGGGTTGGTGGAACAGCGGTCGCGAGGAAGAGGGCGGCAACCGCGGGTACAAGACCAACTACAAGGGCGGCTACTTCCCGGTGCCGCCGGTCGACCACTACGCCGACCTGCGTGACAAGATCGTCCGCAAGCTGATCGACACCGGCTTCACCGTGGAGCGGTCGCACCACGAGGTCGGCACCGCCGGCCAGGCCGAGATCAACTACAAGTTCTCCACCCTGCTGCACGCCGGCGACCAGCTGCAGCTGTTCAAGTACATCGTCAAGAACACCGCCTGGGCCAGCGGCAAGACGGCGACCTTCATGCCGAAGCCGCTGTTCGGCGACAACGGCTCCGGCATGCACACCCACCAGAGCCTGTGGCTCAACGGTGAGCCGCTGTTCTACGACGAGACCGGCTACGCCGGCCTGTCGGACACCGCCCGCTGGTACATCGGCGGTCTGCTGCACCACGCGCCGTCGCTGCTGGCCTTCACCAACCCGACGATCAACTCGTACCGCCGGCTGGTGCCCGGCTTCGAGGCGCCGGTCAACCTGGTGTACTCGCAGCGCAACCGGTCCGCCTGCACCCGTATCCCGGTCACCGGCAGCAACGCCAAGGCCAAGCGGGTCGAGTTCCGGGTGCCGGACCCGTCGGCCAACGTCTACCTGGCCTTCTCCGCCATGCTGATGGCCGGTCTGGACGGCATCAAGAGCAAGATCGAGCCGCCGGAGCCGATCGACAAGGACCTGTACGACCTGCCGCCGGAGGAGTGGGGCAACGTCAAGCAGGTGCCGGGTTCGCTGCCGGCCGTACTGGACTCGCTGGAGGCCGACCACGACTTCCTGCTCGAGGGTGGGGTCTTCACGCCGGACCTCATCTCCACCTGGATCGACTGGAAGCGGTCCAACGAGGTCGACCCGGTCCGCCTGCGGCCGACCCCGCACGAGTTCGCGATGTACTTCGACTGCTGAGACTGATCAAGGCGCTGACCTGGATCAACAGGATTGCCACTGATCCTGGGTCCAGGTTGGGTACAACCTCACGAACGGCGGTCATGCCGGGCTCACAGCCGGCGTGGCCGCCGTTCCGCGTTGGCCGAGTGCGCCGTCAACGAGCAGCCGGGTTCGGTTGAGCACGTCCGGAGTTCGTGTCGGGCCGGCAGACCGACCGTTCCCGAGCTCCGGGAGAAGGTCGCTGCGTTGACAGGCTCGCCACCGACATCCGAGAACAGCAGGCGTGCCGTCCGGCCGGCGACGGCCCGTATCGTCATCAACTTCGACCGCGTCGCAGCCGTCGGCCGGGTGTAGACCGCTTCACGGAAGCGGTGGACCTCACGAGCTGGATGGCTTTGCTACGTGGGCGAGGCGGATGAGGCCGGCTCGTATCCGTTGTTCGCCGAGCTCTGGCAGGAGTGCGGCTACGTGTTCGGCGCCCAGGGCGGCGAGCAGGGCGTGGGCGGTGTGTTCGGGGTCGGGCGTGCCGTCTAGCAAGATCGCTGTGTGGCGGTGCCAGAACCGGTAGGCACCAATCCGGTACCGGGCACCCGGTACCGCCGTCTCCGACATCCTGATCAGGGCCAGGTGTTCCAGCAGGTAGTCGAGGTAGGCGTTGATGAACGCGGCCAGGCGCTCGCCGGCCGATGCGCCGGGGCCGATGGGCGGTGGGCCGTGCAGGATCGCCTCCTGCAGTACACGCTCCCGGCTGTCCAGGAGCGCGACGGCCAGCCCGGACTTGTCGCCGAAGCGCCGGAACAGTGTGCCCTTGCCGACGCCGGCGGCTGCCGCCACCTGGTCCATGGATACCGCTTCGACGCCGTGTTCGGCGAAAAGTCTGCCTGCCGCTTCCAGTACGGCGGCGCGGTTACGTGCCGCGTCTGCTCGCTCCTTGGGCGGTGGGGTGCGCAGGAGTTCCAACGACGTTGCAGAACCGGACTGCGGTCCGATAACATGGCGAGACACAAGCGGACTATAGTCCAATTCTCTCGGAGGTAGTGGCATGACCGCACTCATCACCCGCGACGAGCTGAAGACAGCGATCGATGCGGGCACCGTGACCGTGCTGGACACGCTGGGCGGCGAGTACTACGCCAAGCAGCATCTGCCCGGCGCCATCGAACTGGTCCTGGCCGACGTGGAAGCCCAGGCGCCCGCCCTGCTCCCCGACCGCAACGCCACGATCGTCACCTACTGCTCCAACCCGGCCTGCCCGAACAGCGGACAGGTCGCCGACCGGCTCACCGCTCTCGGCTACACCAACGTCCGCAAGTACCGCGAGGGCATCCAGGACTGGGCAGAGGCCGACCTCCCCACCGAGTCCGCCTGACCACTTCAAAGGGGAAGGCAACGCCAGCACCTTGCCTTCGCCGTCCTACCTCGCCGGTCATCTCGCGCCGGATCGCTGGACGGACCGGACCGCACGTACCACCAGCACGACGATCAGCGCGCACATGGCGACCGTACCCGGTGCCTTGGTGAGCGCGGCGACCCCCGAACCGTCCGGCAGGACCAGGAAACCGGCGACCGCCACCGGCAGCAGAAACCACCCGGTGCGGTACGCGGCGGCGGCCAGCAACGCCAACGGCCAGCTCAGGTACCACGGGTAGACGACCGGCGCGGCGAGCACCGTGGCGGCCAGGGCCAGCCCTGCCCCGAACACCACGGTCCCCCGGTCCCAGGTCGCCGGTGCGCCGGCGGACTTCGCCACCGACGACGCCCGGCCGGCGGGTTCCGCCGGCACCGCCCGGCCGTCCGGACCCCGCCAGCCGGTCAACGGACCACCGCCGCGCCACACCCGCCACCACAGCCACACGAGGAAACCGGCGAGCAGCGCCAGGCCTACCACGCGGACCGCCCCGACCGCGTCCAGTCGCACCCCGACCAGCCGCCCCAGGTAGTCGATCAGCAGCCCGACGGCGGTCGGCGGCGAGGTCCACTGCCGCGAGTCGCCGCTGCGGGCCAGCCCGGCCACCCAGCCCAGGCCGAGCCCGGACAGCGCGGTGGTGGCCGCGACCGCGCCGACCACCCCCGCCACCACCGGCGCCCCGGCCCGGACCAGGGCGGCCGGTCGGCGCGGCCCGGCCACCGCGAGCACCGCCGCGAACGGTACGACCACCAGGGCCGTCGCCTTCACCGCGACGGCCAGCCCGAGCAGCAGCCCACCGGCGACGGCCGCCACCGACGCACCACCGACGCCGCCGGTCCCGGCACCCGCCCGGCCGGTCCCGCCGCCGGACTGGCGGGCCGATCCGGCGGTGATCACCCACAGCGCCGCGACCAGTAGACCGACCATCAACGCGTCGTTGTGCGCACCCGAGACCAGGTGGATCAGCACCACCGGGCAGCCGACGGTCAGCCACAGCGCCCGGCCGGCCGGCAGGCCACACCTGGCGGCCAGACCGGGCAGCGCCACCGCCACCAGCACCAGCCCGGCCACGGCGGTCAGCCGCAGCGCCAGCAGGGTGCCGGTCAGACCGGCACCGACCGCGACCGCCAGCCCGGCGAGCCAGACGAACAGCGGCCCGTACGGGGCCGGGGTGTCGCGCCACAGCGGGGCGACCGCCTCGACCCAGGGACAGCCCTGACCGGCCACTCCGGAGTACGGGTCGCCACCGTCGCGCAGAATCCAGCCCTGGCAGGCGTACGAGTAGACGTCCCGGCTGCCCAGCGGCGGCGCCACCAGCAGCGGCAGCGCCCAGAGGCCGACGGTGGTCGACGCCCACCGTACCGACGGCACACCGTGCCGGGCCGACCACCAGGCCCACACCATCGCGCCGGTGCCGGCGGCCCAGGCAAGCACGCTGAGCACGCCGGTTCCGCTGGTGAAGACCGCCCAGCCGGCGGCCGGTGGTTCGGGCAGCGCGCCGCCCAGGCTGGCGGCGACCGCGAGGGCGACCGCGCCGGCCAGACCGACGTAGCGGATGAGGTGGTACCGCGTTCCGGGGTCGCCGGAGCGGTCAGGCACCGAGGACCCGCTCCGCCGCGGCCCGGCAGCGGCGGGCGGTCCGCAGGTAGTCGTCCAGGAACTGGCCGGGGTCGGTGCCGCCGAGCAGCCGGACCACGCCGGCCAGCTCGGCACCGTGCCGGGGCAGTTGGTCGGTGGCCCGGCCCCGGACCAGCATCAGCGCGTCGCGGACCCGGGAGGCGAGGACCCATCCGGCGCGCAGCGCGGTCGCGTCGGCCCGGTCGACCAGGCCGGCGTCGCGGGCCGCGGCCAGCGCGACCAGGGTACGGGTGTCACGCAGCGCCGGCACCGCGTGCCCGTGCCGCAGCTGGGTCAGCTGCACCGCCCATTCGACGTCGGCGAGCCCGCCCCGGCCGAGCTTGGTGTGGGTGGCCGGGTCGGCGCCGCGCGGCAGTCGTTCGGTCTCCACCCGGGCCTTGATCCGGCGGATCTCGACGATCTGCTCCCGGCTCAACCCGCCGGCCGGGTAGCGGACCGGGTCGGCGACGGCGACGAACTCCTCGCCCAGCGACGGGTCGCCGCAGACGAACCGGGCCCGCAGCAGCGCCTGCGCCTCCCACACCTTCGCCCACCGGGCGTAGTACTGGGCGTACGCCGCGAGGCTGCGCACCAGCGGCCCCTGCCGGCCTTCGGGGCGCAGGTCGGCGTCCACCCCGAGCGGTGGGTCGGGGGCCGGCATGCCGAGCAGCCGGCGCAGCTCCTCGGCGACCGCCCGGGCGGCGGCGCTGGCCTCGTCGTCGGCGAGGCCGGGCGGTGGGTCGTAGACGAAGAGCACATCGGCGTCGGAGGAGTAGCTCATCTCGTACCCGCCGAGGCGGCCCATGCCGATGATCGCGAACCGCAGACCGTCCGGCGGCGGCACGGTCTCGACCGCGACCCGCAGCGCGGCGGCGAGCGTGGCGTCGGCCACCGCGGACAGCCCGGCGCCGACGGCGGCCACGTCCAGCCGGCCCCGGACCTCGCGGGCCGGGGCCAGCGCGCCGGCCCGGTTGAGTACGTCGGCGCAGGCCAGCCGGAGCAGTTCGCGCCGGCGCAGGGCCCGTACCGCGCGGACCGCCTGGACCGGATCCGGCGGCTCGCCGCCGGCGCTGCCGAGGTGGCGGGCCGCAGCGGCGTCGAAGCCGGCGCGCAGCACCGCCGCGTCGCGTGGGGTGAGTTCGACGTCGGAGGCCAGCATCCGCAGTGCCTCGGGCTCGCGGGCCAGCAGGTCGGCGGCGTACCGGGACAGCCCGAGGGTCCGGGCGAGCCGGCCGGCGACCAGACCTTCGTCGCGCAGCAGCCGCAGATACCAGGGGGTGCTGCCGAGCTTGTCGGACACCTGCCGGTAGCTCAGCAGCCCCCGGTCCGGCTCGGGGGCGTCGGCGAACTCCTGCAGCAGCACCGGCAACAGGGTGCGCTGGATGGCGGCGGTCCGGGAGACGCCGCCGGTGAGGGCTTCCAGGTGCCGCAGCGCCCCGGCCGGGTCGGCGAAGCCCAGCACCTCGAGCCGGCGCCGGGCGGCCTGCGGGGTCATCCGCAGCGACTCGGCCGGCACCCGGGCGACGGATTCGAGCAGCGGCCGGTAGAGCAGTTTTGCGTGCAGCCGGCGTACCTCGGTGGCGTGGCTGACCCAGTCGGCCCGGAACGCCTCGACGACGTCGGTTTCGGGGGTCGAGGCGTAGCCGAGGGCCTGGGCGAGCCAGCGCAGCGCCACCGGGTCGGCCGGCACGGTGTGGGTACGGCGCAGCCCCTGCAGTTGCAGCCGGTGCTCGACACCGCGCAGGAACCGGTAGCCGCGCAGCAACGCCTCGCCGTCGGCGCGGCCGACGTACCCGCCGGCGACCAGGGCCCGCAGGGTGGGCAGCGTGCCGGGGGCTCGCAGCGTCTCGTCCACCCGACCATGCACCAGCTGCAGCAGCTGGACGGCGAACTCGATGTCGCGCAGCCCGCCGGGGCCGCGTTTGATCTCGCGTTCCAGCTCGCGGGGCGGGACGTTCTCGATGATCCGGCGCCGCATGGCGCGCACGTCCTCGACCGCCTCCGGGCGCTCGGCGGCATGCCAGACCAGCGGCGACAGCAGCCGGATCCACTCCTGCGCGAGGTCGCGGTCGCCGGCCGCCGGCCGCGCCTTGAGCAACGCCTGGAACTCCCAGGTCCGGGCCCACCGCTGGTAGTAGGCGAGGTGACTGGCGAGGGTACGGACCAGCGGCCCGCGGTTGCCTTCCGGGCGCAGCGCGGCGTCCACCGGCCAGGCCACCAACCCGCAGATGTGGATCAGACGGGTGGCGACGGTGGTGGCGACCGTCAGATCGGCGTCGTCGGCGGCGACGAAGATGACGTCCACGTCGGACACATAATTCAGCTCGTTGCCGCCACACTTGCCCATCGCCACCACGGCGAGGCCGGGCGGACCGCTGCCGTCGGGCAGCTCGGCGACGGCGATGTCGTACGCGGCGGACAGGGTCGCGTCAGCCAGCGCGGACAACGCCGCCATGGTCTGTTCCAGACACCGCCCGCCGGTCAGGTCGGCCGCCGCGATCCGCAGCAGGGCCAGCCGGTACGCCCGGCGCAGCGCGGTGATCGCCGCCGCGCCGACCAGCGGAGGCGACACGGCGTCGGCAGCACCGTCGGCGTCGGCGACGGGGGGCGGGTCGACGTCGAGGGCACCGTCGGCGGTGGGGGCCACCCCGTTCTCGGTGACGAGCACCGACCACTGGTCCGGGTTGGCGACCAGATGGTCGCCGAGGCTGGACGAGGCACCGAGGACGGCGATCAGCCGACGGCGCAGCCCCGGGTCGGCGTACAGGGCGTCGAGGACCGGCGACCCGCCGGCACCGTTGCCGCCGGAGCCACCAGAGCCAGCGCCGGCACCGGAGCCGGTGCCGGCGTCGCGCCGCTGCGCCTCGACGAGCCGGTGCAGCTGGCGCAGCGCCAGATCGGGGTCGGCGGCCCGGGACAGCGCGGTCAGCAGTTCGGCGGCCGGCGGGTCGACCGGCTGCTGCGCCTGCACCTGCCACAGCCCGAGCCCGTCGGGGCCGAGCAGGTCGGCGGCCCGGACGGTGTCCGTACCGCTGACGTCGAAGCCGTACCGGGCGAGCCGGCCGGTGGCACTGGTCGGTCTGGTCATCGGGGGCCTAACTGCCGAGCAGTGGAAGGGTCCGGGGGATGTCCGAGTCGGGCAGCTGGCCGAGGGCGAGCGCGGCGAACCGGACGGCGAACGGTTGCCAGACCTCCTCGATGTCACCGAGCACCTCGACGCAGGCGTCGACGACCACGTCGGCGGGCAGGCGCAGCTCGGTCAGGATGGTGGATCCGGCCGCCCAGGTGCTGACCATGTCCCGGTCGCACTCGATGTGGAACTGCAGCCCCCAGGCCCGGTCACCGAGGCGGAACGCCTGGTGGGGGTAGTGCGTGGAGGCGGCGAGCAGCACCGCGCCGTGCGGCAGTTCGGTGATCTCGTCGACGTGCCACTGCAGCACGTCGGGCGCGAGCGGCACGTACCGGAACAGCGGGTCGGTGGCGGCGGCGTCGCGCTTGCCGACCAGCGCGGGTCCGATCTCCGGGCCGGCGGCGCTGCGTTCGACGGTGCCGGCGTGCGCGGTGGCGAGCAGGTGGGCGCCGAGCCCGATGCCGAGGGTCGGGATCCGCTGGCGGACGGCCTTGCGCAGCAGCCCTTCGACGGCGGGCAGCCAGCCGGCGGCCGGGTCGGGACCGACGGCGGACGGACGGCCGCCGAGGACGATCACCGCCGGTCGGTCGGCCAGGTCGGCCGGGACCGGGTCGTCGGCGTACGGGCGGCACACCTCGATCGGCAGGTTGGCTTCGGCGAGCCACTCCCCCAGCCGTCGCAGGTCGTCGGTCGGGTCGTTCTCGATCACCAGAGCGCTGCCCACGTGTCGAGGCTATCCAATCGGCCGGGGCGGTGACCGTAGGCGGTGCCTGCGTGCTCACCGTTGCGTACTCGTAAAATCTGCTCGCCCGGACCAGAACCAAATCTGCTCGTTCGGACCGGGAACCTCGCGTAGTCTCGCGCCGGTGACCGACCCGCGACCGGCCGACCGCCGAGGTGGCGAGCCGCGTTCCCCAGCCGCTGAGCCGGTCCGACCTGGTGCTCTGACGCTGCACCCGCCCGCGCTGCGACCCGGTGACGAGGTCCGGATCGTGGCCCCGGGTGGGCCGGTCGCAGCGGAGCCGGTCGAGCGGGGGATGGCCGTGCTGGCCGGCTGGGGGCTGCGGCCCCGGTTGGCCCGGCACGCGCTGGGCCGGCACGGTTTCCTGGCCGGCACCGACGAGCAGCGGGCCGCCGACCTCGCCGAGGCGTTCGCCGACCCGACGGTACGCGGCATCGTCTGCGCCCGGGGCGGCTACGGCACCCAGCGGGTGGTGGACCTGTTGGACATGGCGGCGGTACGCCGCGATCCGAAGGTGGTCTGCGGCTACTCGGACATCACCGCGCTGCACCTGGCGCTGTGGCGGGGTGCCCGGTTGGCGACGGTGCACGGGCCGGTGGCGGCCTGGGACGACGAGCGGACCCCGGCGGTGTCCGCCGGGTCGCTGCGCCGGGCGCTGATGGAGCCGGTGCCGACGGTGCTCACCCGGTCGCCGGACGAGGCCGGCGCGGCGGTGCTGGTGCCGGGTCGGGCCGACGGCACCCTGCTCGGCGGCAACCTGACCGTGTTCGCGGCCTCGGTGGGCACCGCCGACCTGCCGGACCTGACCGGGGCGATCCTGCTGATCGAGGAGATCGGTGAGCCGCCGTACCGGGTGGACCGGCTGCTGACCCAGCTGCGCCGCAGTGGCGTGCTGGCCGGCCTGGCCGGGGTGGCGGTCGGGCAGTTCACCGGCTGCGCCGACCGGCACGGGGTGGGCGTCGCGCAGGTGCTGGGCGAGCGGCTGGGCGACCTCGGCGTACCGGTGCTCGGTGGGCTGCCGCTCGGGCACGGGCAGACCCCACGCACCGTCGGCCTCGGCGTACCGGCCGCCCTCGACGCCGCCGCCGGCACCCTCACGGTCTCCCCCGCCGTGCGCTGACCTGAGCTTGCCGGATTCTCAGCCCGTTGACAGCTTCGGCATGGGTTGCGTTGAGGGCCGCCGGGCACCGTCGGTCAGGTCACCGCACCACACCGAGACGACATCCGGAGGTCGACTTGTCCAGACGGATCACGAGGAATCGGGCGCTCGCGGGCCTGGCTGCGGCGGGCGTGCTCAGCGTCGGGATCGCGGCGCCGACCATCGCCTTCGCGCAGGAGGGCGCCGAGCCGAGCGCCAGTGCCAGCGCCGACGGATCGACCGGCGAGGAGCGCCGGGCGGCGAAGATGACCGAGCTGGCCGAGACGCTGGCCGCAGAACTCGGCGTCTCCGCCGACGACGTCACCGCCGCCCTGGAGAAGGTCCATGAGGAGAGGGCCGGCGACCGGCCCGAACGCGGAGAGCGGCCGGAGGGGACGGCCGACCGGCAGGCGGCGCTGCAGGAGCGGCTCGACGCGGCGGTCGCCGACGGAAAGCTCACCCGGGCCGAGGCCGACGCGGTGCTCAAGGCCTACGAGGAAGGGGTGCTCGCCGGCCCCGGACGCGGCGGCGGTCCGGGCCGTGGCGGCCCGATGGGCGGTACGGACGAGGAGCCGGAGGCCGCCCAGTCGCCGGACGGCACCTGACCCGACCTCGCCCCCGAAAGGTCCTGGCGCCGGATCACCCCCCGCGGGGTTGGTCCGGCGCCAGGATCGTCTTCGGGCCGGCCGGCAGCGGCCCGTCGAGCCGGCTCAGGCGATGCCGGCTCAGGCGATGCCGGCTCAGGCGATGCAGGCGCAGACGATCAGGGCTGCGCCGAAGTGCGACGCGGCGCTGACCCGGGCGGCGGGGTGCGGCTCGTCGGAGCAGATCACCGCGCCGAGCCGACCGGGGGTCAGCCAGTCGAGCACGGCGAAGGCCAACGCCATGATGCCGAGCCCGATCAATCCGAAGAGGATCGTCGAGGCGAGCCCTTTGGTGAACGACGGGTAGCTCGTCAGGATCGCGGTGAAGACGATGCCGGCGACGCCGAGCTGGTTGGCGGCGAGCAGCAGCGCCGCGTTGCCGTTGCGCTGCACCCAGATCAGCTCGCGCAACTTCCCAGGGGTGAGCCAGTCGACCACCACGAAGCCGGCCGCCATCAGAGCGACGCCGACCGCTCCGAAGACGATGCTCTGCCAAGCTCCGGTGAGCAGATCCTCCAGCACGCACGTTCCTCCCGATCGGGTCGCCGCGGGGGCGGCGAGTGTCGGGAGGGACGATAGCGTGGCGGCGCCAGCCCGCTCAGAGCGCGCCGAGGTAGCGGCGACGCTCGTACGGGGTGACCTCGCGGCGGTACTGCTCCCATTCGGAGCGCTTGTTGCGCAGGAAGAAGTCGAAGACGTGCTCGCCGAGCACCTCGGCGATCAGCTCCGAGCTGGCCATCACCTCGATGGCCTCGGAGAGGTTCTCCGGCAGCGACTCGTACCCCATCGCCTTGCGCTCGGCGGCGGACAGCGCCGACACGTCGTCCTCGGAGCCGGGCGGCAGCTCGTAGCCCTCCTCGATGCCCTTGAGGCCGGCGCCGAGCATCACCGCGAAGGCCAGGTACGGGTTGGTCGCCGAGTCCAGCGAGCGGACCTCGACCCGGGCCGAGTTCGGCTTGCCGTACGCGGGGACCCGCACCAGTGCGGACCGGTTCAGGTGCCCCCAGCACACGTACGCCGGGGACTCGGTGATCCGGTCCGGCAGCGCCTGCGGGAACAGCCGCTTGTAGGAGTTGACCCACTGGTTGGTGACCGCGGTGTACTCGCGGGCGTGCACCAGCAGCCCGGCGATGAACGCCTTGGCGACCTTGGAGATCTTCATCGGGTCACCGGCGTCGTGGAAGGCGTTGCGCTCGCCCTCGAACAGCGACAGGTGGGTGTGCATCCCGCTGCCCGGCTGGTCGGTGAAGGGCTTGGGCATGAAGGTCGCCGCGACGCCGTGCGACAGGGCGACCTCCTTGACCACGTGGCGGAAGGTCATGATGTTGTCGGCGGTGGTCAGCGCGTCGGCGTAGCGCAGGTCGATCTCCTGCTGGCCGGGGGCGACCTCGTGGTGGCTGAACTCGACCGAGATGCCGATCCGCTCCAGGGCGAGCACGGCCTGGCGGCGGAAGTCGCGGGCCACCGCGTGGGTGGTGTGGTCGAAGTAGCCGCCGGAGTCGACCGGCACCGGGGTGGACCCGTCGGCCGGGCTGTTCTCCAGCAGGAAGAACTCGATCTCAGGATGGGTGTAGAAGGTGAAGCCCTTGTCGGCGGCCCGGGACAACGCCCGGCGCAGCACGTGCCGGGGATCGGCCCAGGACGGCGTGCCGTCGGGCAGCAGGATGTCGCAGAACATCCGGGCGCTCTCGCCGCTGACGCCACCCTCGAACGGGAACACCTGAAATGTGGTGGGATCCGGCATGGCGACCATGTCGGACTCGAAGACCCGGGCGAACCCTTCGATGGCGGAGCCATCGAAGCCGATGCCTTCTTCGAATGCTGCCTCAAGCTCAGCCGGCGCGACCGAGACGCTCTTGAGCGTGCCGAGCACGTCGGTGAACCACAACCGAACGAAACGGATGTCGCGCTCTTCCAGAGTACGGAGCACGAACTCCTGCTGACGGTCCACGTCTACCCCTCGTGACACTGGTCTGCCCGGACCGGTTCCATTCTCCGCGCTGCTGCCCTCCAGCGCAGGACCAGGTGCTGTCGGCTCCCACCTGAGCTGCCCAGTCTTTCCCGACCTCGTTACACCGACGTTACGGGACCGCTCCGGTCGCGCACCTGGCGGGGCCAGCCGACAATCCACGCCATTCCGGCGCTTTGCTATTGACCACCACGAAGGGGATATTAGACCACGGTCACCGGGGAATACCGGAGCATGTCCGCACAGTCACCTGACTGGTCCACCTCGCGACCGCCGGCAACCGGCGGGTTGGTCGGGGTCGCGCTGGGGGAAGATAGCGACATGCCGACGCTGCGCATCGCCCTCGCCCAGGTCAACCCCACCGTTGGCGATCTACCGGGCAACGCCCGGCTGGTCCGCGACTTCACCCGTACGGCGGTGGACGCCGGCGGGCAACTGGTCGTGTTCCCGGAGATGATGCTCACCGGCTACCCGGTGGAGGATCTGGTGTTCCGGGAGTCGTTCGTGGCCGCCGCCCGGTCCGGCGTCGGGCAACTCGCCGCCGACCTGGCCGCCGACGGGTTCGGCGACGTACCTGTGCTGGTCGGCTACCTCGACGCCGACGGACCGGCCGCGATCAGCGCCGAGGCCGACCCGGGCCGGGGTCCGCGCAACGCCCTCGCCGTGTTGCACGGCGGCAGCGTGGCGGCCACCTACTTCAAACACCACCTGCCCAACTACGGCGTCTTCGACGAGGACCGCTACTTCGTGCCGGGCACCGCGTTGACCGTCGTACGCGTCGGCGGGGTCGACGTGGCGTTGACCATCTGCGAGGACCTGTGGCAGGCCGGCGGGCCGTTCACCGCCGCCCGCCGCGCCGGTGTCGGCCTGGTCGTCACGGTCAACGGGTCGCCGTACGAGTTGGACAAGGACGACGCCCGGCTGCCACTGGTGCGGCGGCGGGCCGCCGAGGCCGGCGCCACCGTGGCGTACGTCAACCTGGTCGGCGGGCAGGACGAACTGGTCTTCGACGGCGACTCGATGATCGTCGCCGCGGACGGCACGCTGCTGGCCCGCGCGCCGCAGTTCGTCGAGCATCTGCTGCTGCACGACCTGACGCTGCCGGACGCGGACGCCCCGGCGCAGGACCCCGCCGCGACCCCGGAGACCCCCGACGCGACGGCCACCCCGGAGACCCCGGACGGCCCGGACCGGATGACCGTCGACCGGGTGGTGGTCGGTGACCGGTCGGCCGACCCGACGGGTGGGCCGGCCAGCGGCGGGGTCGCCGAGCCGTTGCCGGCCGAGGCGGAGATCTGGTCGGCGCTGGTGCTCGGGCTGCGCGACTACGTCCGCAAGAACGGCTTCTCCTCGGTGGTGCTGGGGCTGTCCGGCGGGATCGACTCGGCGGTGGTGGCCGCGATCGCGGTGGACGCACTCGGCCCGGACCGGGTCGTCGGCGTCTCGCTGCCCAGTCAGTTCTCCTCCGAACACTCCCGGTCCGACGCCGCCGAGCTGGCCAAACGGACCGGCCTGGACTACCGGATCGAGCCGATCCAGCCGATGGTGGACCCGTTCCTGGCCAACATCTCACTCTCCGGGTTGGCCGTGGAGAACCTGCAGGCCCGGGTGCGCGGGGTGATCCTGATGGCGCTGTCCAACCAGGAGGGCCACCTGGTGCTGACCACCGGCAACAAGAGCGAACTGGCGGTCGGCTACTCCACCCTGTACGGCGACTCGGTCGGCGGCTTCAACCCGATCAAGGACGTCTGGAAGTCGCTGGTGTGGACGCTGGCCCGGTGGCGCAACGACGACGCCGTCCGGCGCGGCGAGGAGCCGCCGATCCCGGAGAACTCGATCGCCAAGCCACCCAGCGCGGAGCTGCGACCCGGTCAGCTCGACACCGACTCGCTGCCCGACTACGCGCTCCTCGACGGGGTGCTCACCGGCTACATCGACGGCGATGCCGGCCGCGACGACCTGGTCGCCGCCGGGCACGATCCGGAACTCGTCGACGGGGTGCTGCGAATGGTGGACCTGGCCGAGTACAAGCGGCGGCAGTCGGCGCCCGGCACCAAGATATCGATCAAGGCGTTCGGCCGTGATCGACGGCTGCCGATCACCAACCGGTGGCGGGAGCCCGGCGACGGATGAGACCCCCGGGTGCCCGGGTGAGGTGTGAATTCCTGCACTGAAGCCTCTCCGCGCCGGTGCCGCCGGTGGCACCATCGGGGACGTACCCCGGGGACCGCGACCGCGGCCACGAGGGTGAGAGGAGACGACGATGTCCCGATCCACGCCGGCCGAGGCCGTCGCACTGTACGGCGGACCGGTCAGCCGCCGGGTCCGCACCCGTGACCTGATCGCCGCCAAGGAACGCGGCGAACGGTGGGCCATGCTCACCTCGTACGACCAGTACACCGCCGCGATCTTCGACCAGGCCGGCATACCGGTGCTGCTGGTCGGCGACTCCGCGGCGAACAACGTGTTCGGCCACGAGACCACTGTCCCGGTCACCGTCGACGAACTGCTGCCGCTGGTCCGGGCCGTGGTCCGGGCCACCCGGGGTGCCCTGGTCGTCGGTGACCTGCCGTTCGGCTCCTACGAGGAGGGGCCGACGCAGGCGCTGCGGACCGCCGTACGGTTCATGAAGGAAGGCGGCTGCGGCGCGGTCAAACTGGAGGGCGGCCGGCGGGTCGCCGACCAGATCGCCGCGCTGACCGGGGCCGGCATCCCGGTGATGGCGCACGTCGGCTTCACTCCGCAGCGGGAGCACACCATCGGCGGCTACCGGGTGCAGGGCCGTGGCGACGCCGCCGACGAGGTGATCGCCGACGCCCACGCGGTCGCCGAGGCCGGCGCGTTCGCCGTGGTGCTGGAGATGGTGCCGGGGGTGGTCGCCAAGCGGATCACCCATGACCTGCCGGTGCCGACGGTCGGCATCGGCGCCGGCCCGGAGACCGACGCGCAGGTGCTGGTCTGGCAGGACATGTCCGGCATGCGGTCCGGCCCGACCCCACGGTTCGTGAAGACCTACGCCGACCTCGCCGGGATGCTCGCCGACGCGACCCGCCGGTACGCCGACGACGTCCGTGCCGGCCGGTTCCCGACCGCCGCACACACCTTCTGACCGACCGCCGTCACCGTCCGGTCCCGGCGGATCGCAAGATCCCCCGGGACCGGGCGATCTCACAGATCGGTGACCCGTACCCCGGAATGCGCCTTGTACCGGCGGTTGATGGCGATCAGGTTGGCGGTGAACGCCTCGATCTGGTGCGCGTTGCGCAGCCGGCCGGCGTAGATTCCCCGCATGTCCGGGATCCGGGCGGCGAGCGCGGCGACGACCGCCGCCGCCTCCCGGTCCTCGGCGCAGATCAGTACGTCCAGGTCGATCCGCTCGATCTTCGGGTCGGCCAGCAACGGCGCGCTCAGGTGGTTGAAGGCGGCGCAGACCCGTGAGTCGGGCAGCAGCGCCGCGGCCTGCTGCGCGGCGCTGCCCTGCGCCACCGGCAACGGGTACGGGCCCTGCTTGTCGAAGCCGAGCGGGTTCACGCAGTCGACCACGATCTTGCCGGCGAGCGGGCCGCGCAGTGCGGCGACGGTTGCCTCGTGACCCTCCCACGGCACCGCGACGATCACCAGGTCGGACCCGCCGGCCACCTCGTCGTTGCCGTCGCCGCTGATCACCCCGGCCGCGACCCCGGGCAGCGCGGCGATCTCCTCGGCGGCGGCGGCGGCCCGGGCACCGTCGCGGGACCCGATGCGGACCGGCTGGCCGGCGCGGGCGAGCCGGTACGCCAGGCCCCGTCCCTGGTCGCCGGTGCCGCCGATGATGCCGACCGTCAGGCCGGAGACGTCGGGCAGTGTGCTGGCGTCATATCCCATCCGCTCATCCTCACCCACGTCACGGCCGCACGGGACCGGACCGTGACGTCGACCACCCCCCGGTTCCGCACCGGCCACCACCTGCTCCGACCTACGGTCAGCCGCCGTTCGCGGCGGGGACCGGCCCGGGCTCGTCGGCCGGGTACCGGAAGATCACCCGCCGGTTGGCCGGGTCGGCGGTGACCAGCCGGACCCGGACCCGTTCGCCGACCGGTGGAGCGCCGGTGCAGCGGGCGATCACCGCCGGCTCGTCGAGGGCGACGGTGCCGCGCGGCGCCCGCTTCGCGGTGCCCGGGTCGGCGTCCAGCACCGCGACGTCGAACTCCGCACCGACCCGGTTCGCCAGCAGCACCGCCTCGGTCAGGTCGATCGCGGCGCGGGCCGCCGCGCTGGCGGTCCGGTCGGTACCGGCCATCACCTCCGGCAGCCGGGGCAGCGCCTCGGCGACCGGCGGCGGTACCTCCCGGCCAGCGGTCACCGCCAGGCACACCTCCGTGGCGTACCGGTCGGCCAGCCGCCGCAACGGCGCGGTGACGTGGGCGTACGGGGCACCGACCCCGCCGTGGCCGGATTCTGCCGGCGGCTGGCCGGCGAACGCGGTGTACCGGGCACCGCGCAGCAGTTCGGCGGCGTGGTCCAGGAACGCGGCACCGCGCGGCTGTGCCGCGTCGACTCCGGCGGTGACCTCACCGACGGCCGCGCCCGGCGGCCACCAGACGCCCAGGGCACGGGCCGCTGCCCGCAGCCGGGTCACCGCCGCCGGTTGCGGTGCCGGCATGGTACGCAGCAGACCGACGCCGGCCCGCAGCATGATGTCGGCGGCGGCCATCCCGGTGAGCAGCGAGATCTGGGCGTTGTGCTCCTCGATCGGCAGCGGTGGACGCAGCACCAGTCGCCAGCCGTGGCCGGCTGGTTCGACGTCCTGGTCGGGCAGCGGGAGCGCGACCGCGCCCCGCGCCGCCGCCCGCGCGCTCAGCAGCCCGCCGATGCGCGGCAGCCGGGCGATCGGCTCGGCGAGCTCAGCGAGCCGACCGGCGGTCAGTGCGGCGTGCACGGTCGGGTAGTCGAGCTGCGCCCGGCTGCGGACCCGGGCGCGTTCCAACCGGGTGTCGACCAGCGCGCCGTCGGCGGCCAGGTCGAGCGTCCACACGACGGCCGGTCGGACGGCGTCGGGCAGCAGGCTGGCGGCGTTCTCGCTGAGGCTGGGCGGGTGCAGCGGGATGGTTCCGTCGGGCAGGTAGATGGTCTGGCCACGGCGCCAGGTCTCGGCCTGCAGCGGGCCGCCGTCGGTGACGAACCGGGCGACGTCGGCGATCGCGTACCGGATCCGGAAGCCGCCGCCGGGCCGGTCGGTCAGGCACATCGCCTGGTCCAGGTCGCGTGACCCGGGCGGGTCGAGGGTGACGAACGGGATGTCGGTGAGGTCGGTGAGGTCGGCCTCCGGCGGCGGTACGCGCGACGCCGCCTCGTCCGCCTCACGTTGCGCCGCGGGCGGGAACGCGGTGGGCAGTTCCAGCTCGCGGCGCAACGCGCCGAAGTCGATCCGGGGCGCGGTCAGGCGTGGCAACGGCACGGATCATTCCTAGCAGCCGGCCGCCACGGGACGCGTCGGTGGTACGGCGACGGCCGGCCGGACACGGTGTGCAGATGCGGTGGCCGGTGTGCGCCCCGGGTCAGCGGCCGGCCTTGCGGGCGGTCTGGGTCCCGGCCTTCTTGGTGGTCTTCTTCGCGGTCTTGCGGGTGGCCGCCGCCTTCTTGGCGGTGCCCCGCTGGGCGGGGGTGGCGTTCCTCGGTGAGGTGGCCCGCTGCACCCGGCCCGCGGTGCGTTTCGTCGCGGCGGCGACCTTCTTCCCGGCCCGGCCGGTGGTGCCCTTGGCCGGCGTGGACCTGGTCGCGGTCGTCGTCGCCGTGGTTTTCGCGGCTGTGCTCTTGCCTGCGGTCGCGGTCTTCTTCGCCGGGCTGGTCTTCCTCGCTGGGCTGGTCTTCGCCGCCGGACTGGTCTTGCGGGCGGTGGCCGTCGCCTTCTTGGCTGGAGTGGTCTTGCGCGCCGTGGCCGTCGTCCTGCGCGCCGCCGGGCTGGTCTTCTTGGCCGCTGCCTTCTTCGCCGTCGGGCTGGTCTTGCGCGCCGTCGGGCTGGTCTTCTTCGTAGCGGGTTTCTTTGCCGCCGTCGCGGACGTCTTCCGCGCGGACGTCTTCTTCGCCGCCGGACTCGTCTTGCGCGCCGCCGTCTTCGTGGTGGCGGTGCTCGACGCCCGCCGGGTGGCGGGACGGGTCGCGGCTTTGGTGCCAGCAACCATGACTTTCTCCTCCTTGCGGACTTTCAATGGATTTGTCCCCTATGGAGACAATGGAGTCTCCGGTCCCCGACCCAGGTACGGCCGGACCGGCCTAGCCCTGCTCCCCGGTCCAGCGGGCGTCCTCGGTCTCCCACTCCTCATTGCGCTCCGACACCCGCTGCAGCGCCTGCTCAGCTTCGGCCTTCGAGGTGTAGGGACCGAGCCGGTACTTGGCGGCACACAGGTCCGCCCCGGACTCCACGCGCTGATGACGAAGACACCAGAAGTACTCGCCACCAGGTCCGCTGTCGCTCATGAAAACACTGTGCACGGAAAAACGGCAAAGCGCCACCGTTTCGCCCAAAATGTCGCCGCTTTTCCATAATAGACGTGCGCCATTGCGACCGGCTCCCATGCCGGCAATTGACGGCTCGATACGAAAAGCCGGCAACGCTCCGCGCCAAGGCGAGTCGAGTCGAGTCGAGTCGAGTCCATCCTGGGCGGAGCGGACCGGGTGCCGTCGCGGAAACCGAGCCAGGTCAACCGGTCGCGAACGCGGTCTCGATCAGCCGCCGCAGCCCGTGGCCGTCATCGACGGTCACGTCCGGCACCCCGCCGGGCTGGCCACGTTCCCGACCGGTGCGGGCCGAGACCATCAGCACCGCCGCACCGGCACCGGCCCGCCGGGCGCACGGGATGTCCCGGGCCGGGCTGTCCCCGACGAACCAGCAGTCCGCCACCCGGACGTCGAGTGCCCGCGCGGCGAGCCAGGCGACCTCAGGGTTGGGTTTACGCACCCCGGCCTCGTCGCTGTAGATCTGTACGGCGAACCGGTCACCGAGATCCACCGAGTCGAGAAAGTCGCGGTGCGCCGCGCCGCACAACGTGTTGCTGACGATCGCCAGCGGCAGGCCGGCGGCAGCGGCGGCGTCCAACGCCGCACGGATGCCGGCGCGTACCGTCCAGTCCGCGCGCCAGGTCCACGCGTAGCTCAACGCGGTCGCCTCGCGCAGCACCGCGTCGCGGGCCGGGGCCGGCCAGCCGGTCGTGATGAACTCCCGCCAGACCTGTTCGTGGCCGTACTCCCTGGGGCGGTCCTGCTGGCCGATCCGGTCCCGCCAGGCGGCGTACTCGCGTTGCCCGTCGACCAGTGACCGGGTGATCCGATCGGCGGACAACGCGTCGCCGACCAGCCCGCACAGCCGGTCGACCAGGTGGACCGGCCGCGGTGACATGGACGGGGCGTCGACGAGGACGCCGCCGAAATCGAGCAGCAGGGCGCGAGGGGTGGGCAGCATCCGACCATCATCCCCGGTGGCTGGACACGTCGGCGACCCCTGGGACTCGCCATGTTTACGCAAACACGGCGAGCACTGCTAGTGTCAGCGCGGCTACCGGCGTACCCCCGGCACCGGGCATCGCCGACGCCGGGAGAGGAAGGTGTCGACGCCTGATGAGCTCGACTGCACCCGACCCGCCGGGGCGTCGCCGACGCCGGGTGTCGATGGCCGACGTGGCCCGGCTGGCCGGGGTCTCCACCCAGACCGTCTCCCGGGTGTCCACCGGGCACCCAGGCGTCATCCCCAGCACCCGCGAGCAGGTCGTCGCCGCGATGCAGCAGCTCGGCTACCGGCCCAACAGCGCCGCCCGGGCACTCAAGTACGGCGAGTTCCGCACCATCGGCGTGATCACCTTCACCCTGTCCACCACCGGCAACAGCAACACCGTGGAGGCGATCGCCACCCACGCCGCGGCCGAGGGTTACGTGATCACGCTGATCCCGGTCGCCGCTCCCACCCAGGACCGGGTGCTCGGTGCCTTCACCCGGCTCGGCGAACTCGCGGTCGACGCGGTCATCGTGATCATGGAGGTGCACCTGCTCGACGCCAGCACCGTGCTGCTGCCTCCCGACGTGCATCTCGTCGTGGTCGACTCGGACGCTGGCGACCGCTACCGGGTGGTCGACACCAACCAGGCCGATGGTGCCCGGCAGGCCGTCCGACACCTGCTCGACCTCGGCCACCGTACGGTGTGGCACGTCGCCGGCCCGTCGGAGTCGTATGCCGGCGAGCGGCGGGCGACCGCCTGGCGTACCACCTTGTCGCAGGCCGGCCGGGATGTGCCGGCGCTGCGCCGCGGCGACTGGTCGGCCGAGACCGGCTACCGGGCCGGTCTCGAACTGGCCGACGAACCGGACTGCACCGCGATCTTCGTCGCCAACGACCAGATGGCGCTCGGGGTGCTCCGTGCCATGCACGAACGCGGCCGGGTGGTGCCCCGCGACGTCAGCGTGGTGGGCTTCGACGACATCGCCGAGGCCGGCTCGTTCATCCCGCCACTGACCACCGTCCACCAGGACTTCGCCGAGGTCGGACGGCGCTGCGTCGAGGCGGTGCTGCACCAGGTCCGCACCGGCACCGCGCAGACCGGCACCACCCTGGTACCGACCCGCCTGGTGATACGCGACAGCACCGCCGCCCCGCCGACGGCACGCTGACCCAGCGGTGCCGACGGCACGCTGACCGGATCCCACGACCGGTCAGTGCGCCGTCGGCACCGCCCGTACCGAGACCCCCCGGGGCGGCAGCGTCTCGGCCGGCCCGACCAGCGGTACGCCCGCAACGTCGGCCAACGACACCGGCTCGTCGGTCCGGTTGATCAGGAACCAGTGCTCGCCCCGGACGGCCAACTCGACCCGGCCCCGCAGCCGCTCCGGCAGGTCGCTGGTCACCCCGGCCGCCGTCGCGAAGCTGGCCAGCACACCGGCCAGATCGGACACTCCGAGCCGGGTGGAGACGTAGCCGGCGGAACCGGCACCGACCGTACGGCGGGTGACCGCCGGCCGGCCGGCGTACTCGCCGGTGCGGTAGGACGCCAGCACCTCGACCTGCGGATCGGTCACCGTGACACGGTCGGTCCACAGCTGCCCGGTCGCGCCGGTGTCCAGCAGCACCTGGGCGCCGTCGGGCAGCGGGCCGAACTCCTCGATCCGCAGGCCGAGCAGGTCCCGCAGCGCCCCCGGGTAGCCGCCGAGCCAGATGTGGTCGTGCTCGTCGACGATCCCGGAGAAGTAGGTGGTCACCAGGTGGCCGCCGGCGGCGACGTAACCGCGCAGCCGGTCGGCGAGCGCCGCCGGCACCAGATGCAGGATCGGGGCGACCACCAGGCGGTACCCGGAAAAATCGGCGGCGACCGGCAGCACGTCGGCCCGGATGCCGAGCGCGAGGAACGCCGAGTACCAGTCGAGCGCCTCCTGCTTGTAGCGCAGCCGCGACGTCGGATGGGAGTCCTGCTCGCAGGCCCACCACGACTCCCAGTCGAACAGGATCGCCGCCGGTGCCGGGGTACGCCCGGTGCCGGCGACACCGGCCAGGTCGGACAGCGTACGGCCGAGCGCGGCGACCGAGCGGAACAGGTCGCTGTCGGCCCCGGCGTGCGGCAGCATCGCCGAGTGGTACTTCTCCGCCCCGGCAGCCGACTGGCGCCACTGGAAGAAGCACACCGCGTCGGCGCCGTGCGCCACATGGGTCAACGAGTCACGGGCCAGCTCACCGGCGCGTTTGGGCAGGTTGACCGGCTGCCAGTTGACGGCACTGGTGGAGTGCTCCATCAGGAACCACGGCCGTCCGCCGGCCAGGTTGCCGGTCAGGTTCGCCGAGAAGGACAGTTCGTCGAGGGCCTGCGGTCCGGGGTGCACGTAGTGGTCGTTGGCGACGAAGTCGACCTCACTCGCCCAGTCGGCGTAGTTCATCCCGGACGACTCCCCCATCACCATGAAGTTGGTGGTGACCGGCACGTCCGGGGTGACCTCGCGCAGCAGGTCGCGTTCGGCGCGCAGATGCGCACGCAGCGCGTCGGAGGAGAACCGCTTGAAGTCCAGCTGCTGGGTCGGGTTCGGGTAGGAGGCGGCCTGCCGGGGCGGCAGGATCTGGGCGAAGTCGGTGTACCGCTGCGACCAGAACGCCGTACCCCAGGCGTGGTTGAGCGTGTCGATGTCGCCGTAGCGGTCCCGCAGCCAGGTCCGGAACGCGGCGGCGGCGTCGTCGGAGAAGTCGTAGACGTTGTGGCAGCCGAGTTCGTTGGAAACGTGCCAGGCGGCCAACGCCGGGTGGTCACGGTAGCGCTCGGCGATCGCCCGGACCAGGCGCAACGCGTACACCCGGAAGATCGGTGAGGTGGGCCGCCAGTGTTGCCGGGCGCCGGGCCAGACGGTGGCGCCGTGCCGGTCGACCGGCAGGATCTGCGGGTGCGCGGCGGTCAGCCACGGCGGCGGCGAAGCGGTCGCGGTGGCCAGGTCGACGGCGATGCCGTTGGCGTGCAGCAGGTCCATCACGTCGTCGAGCCAGGCGAAGTCGAACTCGTCCGGGCCGGGCTGCAGCCGTGCCCAGGAGAAGATGGCCAGCGAGACGATGTTCACCCCGGCGGCGCGCATCGCCGCCGCGTCGTCGTCCCAGACCGACCGGGGCCACTGTTCGGGGTTGTAGTCGGCACCGTAGCCGATCCGGGGGCCGCCGTTGCCCGGCCAGCGCAGCCAGCGGTAGTCGCCACCGAACGCCACGTACGTCTCCTCGCTCCTGGGGGGTGGGCGTGGGCCCGGCACCGGCCGTCGCGGCGGTGCCGGGCTGCGCCGGGTCAGCTGACGGTGAAGCCCTGGTCGGTGCCGTAGCTGACGCAGGTGTCCCGCCAGGCGTTCAGCGCCTCGGTCAGCGGGGTGTCCGACACGTACGCCTGCCCGACAGTGTCGTTGAACACGCTGTTGGCGTAGACCTGGAACGGCAGGTAGGACCAGCCGTCGACGACGTTGCCGGCCGACTCGGCGAAGATCTCGTTGGCCTGCTGCCCGCCGAAGTACGCGAACTCGGTGCCGAGGAACTCCGGCGACTGCAGCTGCGCGGTGGTGGCCGGGAAGGCACCGCCGTCGACCCGGATCTGCACCCCGTCGCCGGCGTTGGCGTACTCGATGAAGCCGTACGCGAGGGCCTTGTTCGCCGCCGCCGACGGGACGGCCAGCGAGCTGCCGCCGTTCTCGGCGCTGGCGGTGCCGCCGGCGTCCCACTGCGGCAGCGGGGCGACCCGCCACTTGCCGGCGCCGTCGGCGACGCCGGAGATCAGGTTGGCCGGCATCCAGGCGCCGGTGGCGAGGCTGGCGATGGTGCCGTCGGCCAGCCCCTGGTACCACTGGTCGCTCCACGAGCTGACCGGGGCGAGCAGGTCCTCGCTGATCAGCTGCTGCCAGGTGTCGGCGAACCGGGCCGAGCCGTCGTCGGTGAAGTCGATGGTCACCTCGGTGCCGTCGACCTGGAACGGCTGGCCGCCGGACTGCCAGATCAGGCTGGTGGTGAAGCCGGCGTCGCCGACGTCGTTGGTGATGTACACCTGCGGGTCGGCCCGGTGCAGTTCACGGGCGGCGTCGACGTACTCGTCCCAGGTGGCCGGCACGTCGATGCCGTGCTCGTCGAAGACCTCCTGGTTGTAGAACAGCGCCATCGGGCCGGAGTCCATCGGCAGGCCGTGGACGCCGCCGCCGGTGTTCACCGACGACCAGGGTCCGGGGGTGAAGGTGTCGGCCAGGTCGCCGGCGCCGTAGCCGGTGAGGTCGGTGACCGACCCGGCGAGGGCGAACTGCGGCAGCGCGTAGTACTCGATCTGGGCGACGTCGGGCAGCCCGTCACCGGCGGCGATCGCGTTCTGCAGGGCGGTGTACTGGTCGTCGCCGGTGCCGGCGTTGACCAGTTCCACCGTGACGTTCGGGTAGGCGGCCTGGAATCCGGTGACGACCTCGGCGAGGGTCGGTTCCCAGGCCCAGACGGTCAACTCGCCGCCGGCCTCCAGGGCGGCCTGCACGTCGGCGGCGGAGACCTGCTCGTCACCGGCGGAGTCGGTCGGGTCGTCGCCGGAGCCGCAGCCGGCCAGCGCCAGGGTGGCCGCCGCGGCGACCGCGACCGCCCGCACAGTGGTGCCGTTCATGAGGTGTCCCTTTCGGTGATGGGTGGTCACTCCTTGACGCCGCCGGCGGCCAGACCCGACTGCCAGTAGCGCTGCAGGAGCAGGAAGGCCGCCAGCAGCGGCAGGATGGTCAGCAGCGACCCGGTGATGACCAGGTGGAACACCGGCTGGCCGCCGGCGGTGGCGGCCTGCGCGTTCCAGGCGTCCAGACCGAGAGTCAGCGGATACCAGTCCGGGTCCTTCAGCATGATCAGCGGCAGGAAGTAGTTGTTCCAGGTGGCGACCATGCTGAACAGCAGCACCGTGACGATGCCGGGAGCCAGCAGCGGCAGGCAGATCTGGAACAGGGTGCGCAGCTCACTCGCCCCGTCACACCGCGCCGCCTCCAGCAGTTCGTCGGGGATCGCCTCGGCGGCGAAGACCCACATCAGATAGAGCCCGAACGGCGTGATCAGCGACGGGATGATCACCGCCCATGGCGTGTTGGTCAGCCCGAGACGGCTGAACATCAAAAAGGTTGGCACGGCCAGCGCGGTGCCGGGCACGGCGACCGCGCCGATGACGATCGCGAAGACCGCCCGCCGGCCGACGAAGTCGAACTTGGCCAGGCCGTACCCGCCGAGGGTCGCGAGCAGGGTGGCGCCGCCGGCACCGGCGAGCACGTACAACAGGGTGTTGCCCAGCCAGCGCAGGAAGATCCCGTCGTCGTAGCGCAGCGTCTCGACGACGTTGTCCCACAGCGCGAAGTCGTCGGCGAACCACAGCCCGAACGAGGAGAACAGACCCTGCTGCGACTTGGTGGCGTTGACCAGCAGCCAGATCAGCGGGACGAGGCTGTAGACGAGGACGATCCCGGTCAGCGCGGTCAGGGTCAGACTGCGGCCGGGCCGACGCACCCGGGTGATGCCGGGCCGACGCACCCGGGTGAGGGCCGGCGTCATCGTCCCTCCTCCCGGATGCCGCGCAGCTGGACGAGGTACGCGACCGCCATGGTCACCAGGCCCATCACGATGGCGACGGTGGCCGAGTAGTTGTACTGCTGCCCGGAGAACGACAGCGAGTACGCGTACAGGTTGGGGGTGAAGTAGGTGGTGATCGCGTTGGGTGCCAGGTGCTGCAGGATGCTCGGTTCGTTGAACAGCTGGAAGCTGCCGATGATGGAGAAGATGGTGGCGATGACCAGCGCCCCCCGGATGGCCGGCAGTTTGATGGCGCGGATGACCCGCAGCTGACCGGCACCGTCGACCTCGGCCGCCTCGTACAGCGACGTCGGCACCACGCGCAGCGCCGAATAGAAGATGACCATGTTGTATCCGACGAACTCCCAGGTGACGATGTTGCCGATGGACAGCAGCACCAGGTCGGGGTGCAGCGGGTCGGGCAGCGTCACGCCGAGCGCATCGTTGATGTTGCCGACCAGCCCGAACCGGGTGCCGTACATGAAGCCCCACATCAGGGTGGCGACTACGGCCGGGACCGCGTACGGCAGGAAGATCGCGACCCGGAAGAAGCTTCTGCCGTACAGCCGACCGCTGTCGATGGCCAGCGCCACCAGCAGTGCGAGGAACAGCATGATCGGCACCTGGACGGCGAGGAAGACGGCCACCCGGCCGAGCGCCGACCAGAACTGGGGGTCGGTCAGCGCCCGCTGGTAGTTGTCCAGCCCGACGAAGGAGTTGCCGCCGATCAGCTGCCGTCGGTAGAGGCTGAGGTGGATCGCGTAGCCGATCGGTGCGATGAAGACGAGCGCGAAGACCAGCATGAACGGCGCGACGAACTGCCAGCCGGCCAGCGAGCGCCGGCGCGGCAGCCGGCGGGGTCGCGCCTGCGGTGCGGTCAACACGTCCAACCTTCGGTAGCTGAGGGGCCGAGGAGCAGAAGAGCCTATGTTTGCGCAAACATCGACCGCAGCCAGGTGATGTTTACGCAAACATCGGGGTCCCCGATGTTTGCACCGGCCCGGCCCCGCGTCAACCCCGGCCGGTCAACCCGTTCAGCTGGGCGCGGACCGGTTCGGCGTCGGGATGCCGCAGACTGTCCAGGATGCGCACCGCCGCGCCCCAGCACGCCTCGGCCGCCGCCAGATCCCCGGTGTCGTGCCCGACCTCACCCAGGCTGCTCAACACCAGCGCCTCCAGATGCCGGTCACCGAGCCGACGGAACAGCTCCAGCGCCTCCTGGTAGCAGACAGCGGCCTCGTGCGGATCACCGAGATGCTGGTACGCGTACCCCAGGCTGTGCCAGGTGCTCGCCTGCCCGGGTCCGTCCCCGAGCTCGCGCAACAGCTGCAACGCCCGACCGCACCAGGTCAGCGTCTCGGCGTACTCGCCGAGCCGGGCGTGCTGCCAGCCGACCACGTTGAGTGCCTTGCCCTCCCCCCGTCGGTCACCGGCCGCCGCGTAGAACTCGTACGCCGTCCGCCCGTGCGCCAACGCCTCGCGATGACGCTCCTGCCTCTCCCGCAGCAACGACAGGTTCAGGTGGGTGAGCCCCTGCCGTGCCAGGTCGCCTCGGCCCTGCTCCAGCTTCAACGCGGCACCGAGATGCCCCTCGGCCTCGGCGTACCGGCTGGTCCGGGTGTACGCACGGGCGATGTTGCGATGCGCCACCGCCGCCGCGGCGACATCACCGACCTGCCGGGCCAGCTGCAAGGCGGACCGCTGCATGACGGTCAACGCCGACCAGTGCCCGCGTCGGTCCAGATAGGTGTACGTCACCTGCGTGAGATGCAGCGCCTCAGACCTCAGCCCGGCGGCGACGGCCGCGTCGAACACCGCTTCCAGCACGGTGTGCTCGGCGGCGAACCAGGTCAGCGCCGCCTGGCTGTCCGTCGGCAGCTCGGCGACGACACCGGGGCGGGCCGGACCGGGCACCGTCGGCGCCGGGTTCGGCTGCAGGGTCTGATCGGCCTGGTACGCGCTGCGGACATAGTGGTCGACCAACCGGCGCAGAGCGGCGTCGAGCGCCGACCCGGTCTCCAGCTCCCGGGCCCGTTCCGCAGCGTAGACCCGCAGCAGGTCGTGCAGACCGTGCCGCCCACCGGGGTACGCGTTCAACAGGTTCGCCCGGACCAGCTCGGCGAGCAGCGGCCGTACCCGCGCCACCGGCAGACCGGCGAGACTCGCCGCCGCCGGAGCCGACACGGTAGGACCGGGGTGGATACCGAGCAGCCGGAACAGCTGCGCCGCCGACGGGCTCAGCGCCTGGTAGGACCAGGAGAAAACGGCGCGTACCCCGAGCTGCGGGTCGTCCGGTGCCAGCGCGTCGAGGCGGTGCCGGGCGACCCGCAGCTCGGTGGCGAGCGCCGCCAACGGCATTCGCGGTGCGATGACGGCACGCGCCGCGACCACCGCCAAGGCCAACGGCAGGCCGGCGCACCGGGCGACGATCTCGTCCACCGCCGTCGGCTCGGCGGCGCACCGCCGCTGGCCGACCCGGCGCCGCAGCAGTTCCGCCGCATCCGACGGATGCAGCAGGTCGAGGGTCAACGGCTGGGCGCCGTGCGCGGCTACCAGCCCGGTGAGCTGGTGCCGGCTGGTCACCACGACCAGGCACTGCGGCGAGCTGGGCAGCAGCATCCGTACGTGACCACTGTCGCGGGCGTTGTCCAGCACGATCAGCAGCCGACGACCGGCCAATGTGGTGCGGTACAGCGCGGTCTGCGCGTCCGGATCGTCCGGCACCTGGGCCGGCGGTACGCCGAGCGCGTCGAGCAGCAGCCGCAGCGCGGTGGCCGGCTCGGTCACCGAACCGTCCGGGTCGAACCCGCGCAGGTTCAGGTAGAGCTGTCCGTCGGGGAACCGGTCGGCGACCTGGTGCGCCCACTGCACGACGAGGGTCGTCTTGCCGACCCCGGCGGTGCCGCTGACCGCCACGATCCGGACCGTACCGGCCGGGGTGCTCTGCCGCGCCGGGTCGGTGGCCGGCGCGAGCCGGGCGAGCTGCGCCAACTCGGTACGGCGGCCGCTGAAGTGCCCGAGCGCCGGTGGCAACTGCCGGGGCACCGCCCGGACGACCGGCTCGACGGGCCCGACCGCCGGGTCCATCGGCACGGTGACGCGACGCTGCTCGTCGACCCGGTCCCGGGCGCTGGCCAGCACACCACGCTCGACCGGACTGGCGCCGAGCAACCCGACCAGCACGTCGAACCGGTCCGTCGGCGGCAGCGTCTTCCCGGTGAGATACTCCGCCACCGCCGTGTGCGACCAGCCGGCGCGGGTGGCCAGCACCCGGTAGGACAGCACCCGCTGACCCTCGCGGCGGGCGTGCCGCCGCCGCAGCGCCCTCAGCAACGCGGCAAGGTCGTCCACTGTCCGCGCCCCGGCGGCGTCGCGCACCAGCCGGTCGGGCGGCCGCGTGTCCACTCCGTGCACCATCGCGACTCTCACGACCTTCACCGGTCAGACGTCACTGTGGCGACCCGCCGTGCGACGAACCGCTCCACAGCGGATGTTAGTCGATGTACGCCGATGTACGGAGATGATCGTGATCACTGTCCCGACTCCGGTCGACACCGCACCCTGGACACGCACCAAATGCACACCGGACAGAGAGGATGCCGGCCGATGTACTGGTCCACGCGGGTTCGCGGGTAGCGAAGACGCACTACGGTCAGGCGGCGGGTGACCGGACGGGACCCCGGTCACCCGCGTGTTCGTTCCCGGCGTACCGCCCACCGCAGGGTCCGCCGACCGGCAGACTGTCCTGGTGAACGACGAGCCGACCGCCGGACGCCGGTCGCCGCGCTGGCGGACCTGGGCGCCGCTGGCGGCGCTGACCGCCGTGGTGCTGGCCGGCGGCGTGCTGCGCCTCGCCGGTGCCGGGCCTGTCGCCGACGGGGTGTGGGCGGCCGCCACGGTCGCGGCGCTGCTGCCGGCGCTGCGCTGGATGGGTCAGTCGCTGCGACGGCGACGGATCGGCGTCGACGTCATCGCCGTACTCGCCCTGGTCGGCGCGCTGCTGGCCGCCGAGTACCTGGCCGGCGCGGTGGTGGCGCTGATGCTGGCCAGCGGGCACACCCTGGAGACGTACGCGCAGCGGCGAGCCAGCCGGGACCTGCAGGCGCTGGTGGCACACGCGCCGCGTACCGCCCGGCGGCGGGCCGCCGACGGCACCGTCGCCGCCGTCGACGTGGGTGAGGTCGTCGCCGGGGACCGGCTGGTTGTCGGCCCCGGCGACGTGGTGCCGGTCGACGGCGTCGTCGAGGAGCCGGCCACCCTCGACGAGTCGGTGGTGACCGGCGAGTCGCGGCCGGTGGAGCGGGCCGCCGGGGAGCGCGTCGCCAGCGGGGTGGTCAACGCCGGGGCGGCGGTCGGGCTGCGTGCCGTCGAGACCGCGCAGGGCAGCACGTACGCCGGGATCGTCCGGCTGGCCACCGAGGCCGGTGCCGGCAAGGCGCCGACGGTACGCCTCGCCGACCGGTACGCCGCCGCGTTCGTCCCGTTCACCCTGGTGCTGGCCGGGACCGGCTGGATCGTCTCCGGCGAGTTCGTCCGCGCGGTCGCCGTGCTGGTCGTCGCCACCCCCTGCCCGTTACTGCTGGCCACCCCGGTCGCGATCGTCGCCGGGCTGTCCCGCGCCGCCCGCCGCGGCGTGCTGGTCCGCGACGGCGGCGCGCTGGAGCAGCTCGGCCACGCCCGTACCCTGCTGGTCGACAAGACCGGGACGTTGACCACCGGCCGGCCGGAGACCGCCGACGTGGTCACCGGCGACGGAGCCGACCCGACCGAGCTGCTGCGGCTGGCCGCCTCGGTGGAACAGCTCTCCCCGCACGTGCTGGCCGGCGCGGTGGTCCGGGCGGCCGGCGACCGGGGCCTGCGGTTGACCGCCCCGGCCGAGGTCACCGAGGATCCCGGCCGAGGTGTCCGTGGCCGGGTCGACGGCCGTACGGTGCGGGTCGGCCAGCCGGACGGGCCGCTGCCGGACTGGGCGGTCCAGGTCCGGGACCGGGCCGAAGCCGACGGGCTGTCGGCGGTGTGGGTCGGTGTGGACGGCGTACCCGCCGGGGCGATCCTGCTGCGCGACCCGGTGCGGCCCGATGCCGCCGGCACGGTGCGGCGGCTGCGGCAGGCCGGGTTCACCCGGCTGGTCATGCTGACCGGCGACCGGCGGGAGGTGGCCGAGCGGGTCGCCGCGCAGGTCGAGGTGGACGACATCGTGGCCCGCTGCCCGCCGCAGGAGAAGACCGCCCGGGTACGCGACGAGTCGGCCCGCGCGGTGACAGTGATGGTCGGCGACGGGGTGAACGACGCCCCGGCGTTGGCCGCCGCCCACGTGGGCGTGGCGGTCGGCGGCACCGGAACCAGCGCCGCAGCCGGGGTCGCGGACGCGGTGCTGACCGGTGACCGGCTGGACCGGCTCGCCGACGCGGTCGACATCGCCCACCGGTCCCGGCGGATCGCGGTGCAGAGCGCCTCGGTCGGCATGGGCCTGGCGGTGGTGGCGATGGCGGTCGCCGCGTTCGGCCTGCTGCCGCCGGTGGCCGGCGCGTTCACTCAGGAGGGTATCGACGTCGCGGTGATCCTCAACGCGCTACGCGCGCTGCGCCCCGGCCGCCGCCGACCCGCCACGTCGTCACCCGGCACGCCGTGACCCAGGTCGGGCAATGACCCTGGTTCAGGCCGCCAACAGATCCGACAGCGCCGCCATGTGCGGCACCTGGCCACGGTGCTGCCGAGCCTGCAGCACCAGGTTGGCCACGACGAGCGACGGGTCGACCTGCGGCACACTGATTCCGAGGTGCCGGCTGACCCAGGGGACGACCTCGCACCACCGGTAGAACAGCGCGCCGTCGCGGGCCGGATTGACCGGCGGCGGGAAACCGCCGGGGCCACGCTCACCGGTGACGTACCGACGGATCGACTCCCGGCTCTGGCCAACTCGCTGCGCGATGTCCGCCAGCGTCACCAGGTCCTGGTCGATCAGCCGCAGCGCGGTGAGGCCGACCGACTCGACGGCTCGGACCGCTGTCGCGATCGCGTCCGCGATGGTGTCCGCCTGCCGGTCGAACTCCGCGACGGGGAGTCCGCCCTCGACGCCGAAGGCCGCGTCGTCACATCCGGCGGCGAACAGGGCATCGACCTCGTCGTCTGTCGGACTTCGATCGAGCACGAGGGTGAAGGTATGCATGGTCATCGTCGCACTACGCATCCCGGGTATGCCGTGCCTACAACATACCCGGGGCGGTGCACTTGTGCACCACTTTGGGCGATCGGTCGGTGGCGGGGCGGCGGTAGCCTCGGGGCGCGTGGACGTCCGCGAGATCATCGGGTTGCTGGGCAGGGTGTACGCCGCCGCGAACAGCCACGTCGACGACGCCGGGCAACACGTGCACCGCGTACCGTCGACGATCCCCGCCGCCGACCTGGCCGCACTCGCCGCGCACGGATTCGCCCCGAACACCTTCCGCCGGTTCGAGCACGACGACGCGGTCACCGGACTGCGCCGGCTCGCTGCCGCCGTACCGGAACGGGTCGCCGCCGACGCCTTCGTCGCCGGGCTGGGCAGCGCGTCGCGCAGCTGGCGGGCGGTGCTGCCGGCGTGGGCGCTCGGCACCACCATGCCGGCGCATCCGGGTCCGATCGGTGACCGATGCTGCGACGTCTGCTTCCTGACCGCCGAGACGACCCTCGACACCACGCTCGCCTGGTGGCAGCGGGCCCGGTCCGGGTCACCGCTGCCCGGCGACGTGTGCGGCTACCTGCTGACGCTGGAGTCGGCGACCCCGCCGCTGCCGGCACCGCAGCCGTACGACGTGTGGGTGCTGCACGAGATCCTCGACGTGATCCGCTCGCTGCCGGCGACGACCCGGGCCGGCGGGGCGGTGCAGGCGCTGCGGGCAGCCGGGCTGCTGCCCGGTGCCGACAAGTGGACATACCGGTCGCTGTTGGAGGACCTCGCCTTCGTCGGCGTCCTGCAGACGGCGGACCATCCGGGGATGCTGACCGCGTTCACCACGGCCAGCGAGCGGGACCGGCGCCCGAGCAGCCGGGTCGAGGTGGACGCGCCGCTGTCGTTCTGGCGGGCCGCCGACGGGGTGACCGAGTCGCTGGTGCGGCGACTGTTCGGGCACCTGCCCAGGCCAGCCGACCGGCCGCCGGCGCCGACCTCGGTGTCGGCGAAGCCGGTGTCAGCGCGGCGTGGTGCCCGGTCGGCGCCGCTGCCGGTGGCGCTGCGCGGTGAGGCCCGCGCCGGTGACCTGTACGCCGTACGCTGCCGCGAGGACGCCTGGGTGCTGGCGTACTGCCATCGGGTAGACGACCGGGGCGGGCGCCGCTACGGCCTGGTCGAGTTCCTCGACGGAGGGTTCACCGCCCAGCCGACCGCCGCCGAAGTGGACGGGACCGTCGACCGGCGGCTACGCGGCCGTGGGTCGGACCGCTGGCAGATGTGGACGTCGCGGTTGGACGCCACCACCGGGGTACGCCGGATCGCCCGCGACATCGCTGCGCCGGTCGACGATCGGCCCGCGCCGGAGCGGGTGTCCACCGGCGGAGCGAAGGACCTGGCACATCTGGCATCGTGGTGCTTCCCGGACATGTGAGCAGGAATGAGCCCTCCATGCGTGTTGCCCGTACCGCCGCCGCGGCCTGTCTGATCCCCGCCGCGCTGACCCTCGCCGCCTGCGGCGATGCCGCAACCGAGGAGGAGCCGACCGCCGACGCGTCACCGACCGCCAGCGCGGCGCCGGCCGTCGGAGCGGACCCGTCCGGTGCCGGATCCGACGCGCCGGATGACGGTGGCACGGCGGCCTGCGCCAGCACCGACCTGGCCGTCGACGTGATCTTCCAGCAGGCCGGCGTGGCGATGCTGGCGCTGACCAACGACTCAGCGGCACCGTGTCAGCTCGACGGTTGGGTGACACTGGCCTTCGAGCGCGCCGACCGCAGCCCGGTCGACGTCGCCCAGCGACAGGTGGAGCAGCCGGGGCCGCCGGTCGCGGCCGACCTGGATCCGGGCGAGTCGGCGTTCGCCGGGGTCAAGTGGGCCACCTGCGACCCGGCGTCGACCGACTGCGCGGTGGCGACCACGGTCCGGGTCGGCGCGCCCGGCGACAGCACGACGGTGGTCGCCCGGACCGTCGGCCTGGACGGCGAAGAGGCGGTCGGCGAGCTGCCGGTCGCCGACGTGCAGATCGGCTCGATCCAACCGTCCACCCAGGGCGTCGTCGCCTGGTAGACCGAGTTCAGGTCCCCGCTACCCGTCGACGTTTGCGCGGATCGAGTCACGGGAGGCGGTCACCGTACGGCGTAGTTCGTCGATGTCGACGTCGACCAGCCGCCCGGCCGCCTTACGGATCCGGCCACCGACCACGACCGTGTCGATGTTGCGGGCGTCCGCGCCGAGCACCAGCGTGCCGACCGCGTCGTTGAGCGGCATCGTGTTGACCTCGTCGGCCCGGACCACCAGCAGATCCGCCTGCTTGCCAGGGCTGAGTGAGCCGGTGACGTCGCCGAGCCCGTTGGTCCGCGCACCCTGTGTGGTGGCGAAGTCCAGCACGTCGCGGGTGGTGACCCGATGCCCCACCGGTTTGTCCGTGCCGTACGCGGCGTGCACCGCGCGCATCCGTTGGATCGCGTGCAGCGCCCGCATCTGAGTGAACATGTCGCTGGCCAGCGCCACCTCGACGTCGATGCTGAGTCCTGGTCGCACACCGACGGCCAACGCCTCGTCGATCGCCGGCACCGCCGTCTCCAGCCCGATCTGCGCCTCGGAGGTGGGTGCCAGCGCCACGGTGGTCCCGGTGTCGCCGATCGCCCGCCATGCCTGCCCGGTGAGCCCGGTGGCGTGGATCAGGGTCACGTCCGGGCCGAGCAGGCCGGCGGTCGTCCAGCTCTCGATGGCCGCCGACGACGACTCGCCGAAAACGGCGTCGACGCTGACGCCGATGCCGAGATCGCGGGCGAGCGCCGCCAGTTCCGGCCCGTAGGCCAGCGCCGGTCCGGCGATCTCGTCGGTGGCCAGCGCCGCCAACCGTACGGTCACCAGCCCGTCGTTGGCACCGTGGAACGTCTCCCGCAGCCGGACCAGATCGGCGGGCCACTGCTTGTCCCAGTCGCCGAAGTGCGGACCCATCGAAGCGTGCACGCCTCGGATGCCGGTGTCGATCAGGGCCTGCACCGCTGCGTCGGAGTGCGCCGCCGAGCGGGAGTTGTGCGAGAAGTCGAGCATCGTGGTGATGCCGGCGTCGAGGGCGGTGAGCGCGGCGAGCCGGGTGCCGACGTACATGTCGTGCGGGGTGTACGCGGGTGCGACGCCGGCCAGCGTCGACATCACGTACTCGCCGAGGTCGTTGACGTCCGGGATGCCGCGGCGCAGCTGCGCCTGCCAGGCGTGCCGGTGGGTGTCGACGAAGCCGGGGCAGACGATGCCACCGGTGGTGTCGACGACGGTCGCACCGGCCGCGTCCGGGTGCGACCGCAGGTCCGGGCCGACGGCGACGATCCGGTCGTCGCGGACCAGCACGTCGCCGGAGTCGAGGTCGCCGATCGTCGGGTCCATGGTGACGACCGCGCCTCCGCTGAACAGCGTCTTCATCTTCTTCTCCTACTCTTCGTCGAGGTTCACTGGCTCTCTGTCGGGTTCACCTGCGGTGGAACGCGTAGCCGGCGTGGTGCAGCACGTCGTCCCTGAACCGGCCGTACGCCCAGAAACCCAGGTCGTCGCGGTAGACGATCCGGTCGCCGTGGATCCAGAACGACCCCTGGTACGCGTGCGGCCGGCCGCCGCGCGTCTCGTCGTAGCGGCCGTCGGCGGTGAGTTCCTGGTGGATGAAGCCGGTCTCGTCGATCCACATGCCGAGGTACGGGCTGTCGACGACCCGGGGGCTGCCGTCGTCGGAGCCGGGCGGGGTGGTCTCGTCGACCGTGCCCGGCGTCAGTCGGCGGCCGTTGAACAGGGCGATCTCGCCGTCGACGACGATCGCGGCGGCCTGCTCCGGCCGCCAGATGACCATCTCCACGGCGGAGTCGTCGGCGCCTGCCCCGGCGATCACGGCGAAGGTGGCGGGGTTGCCGGGGGTCAGGGTGCCGACCCGGTCGGCGGGGCCGGTACGCAGGCCGGCGACAGCGACGCCGTCGACGACCGCCGGCACGATGGTCAGACCGGTGCAGTCGACGACGATCGCCCCGTCGTCCTCTGCCGCAGTGTGCAGGCCGGGGCCGACTGCGACGATCACGTCGCCGCCGAGCAGCAGGTCGGCGGTGGCGAAGTCGCCGATCACCGGGTCCAGGGTGTGGATGGTGGCGTCAACGAACATCAGCGGCCGACGATGATCTGTTGTGGTGTCCCCACCTGCGGTGTCGGCGGTGATCTCCGCGAGGACTGCCTCGTCGAGTGTGCGGGTGGTCACGAGAACCTCCAGTAGTCGTTCTGCTGGGTCCCCTCCACCATCGGCGCGGCGGTTCCGGCCAACCAGGCCGGCCGTTACCAGGGTGTGGCGCACCCTGGTTGGCCGGTGCCGGTGCTGGCTACCGTGGGCGGCATGCCCACCACCGAGCTCGGGGCGTTCCTCGTCGCCCGCCGGGCCCGGCTCACACCGGGCGACGTCGGGCTGACGTCCAGCGGCACTCGGCGGGTCGCCGGGCTGCGCCGCGAAGAGGTCGCGGTGCTGGCCGGGGTGAGCGTCGACTACTACACCCGGCTGGAGCAGGGCCGGGAGCGCCACCCATCGGCGTCGGTGCTGGATGCCGTGGCCAGGGCGCTCGATCTCGACGCCGACGCCCGCGACCACCTGTTCCGGCTGGCCGACGTCGCACCCGGGTCGACCCCGACGCCGGCCTGCCCCCGGGTCGACCCGGCGCTGCGGGAGCTGCTCGACGCCTGGCCGGACACCCCGGCGATCGTGATCGACCGCCGCCTCGACCTGCTGGCCGGCAACGCGCTGGCCGACGCGTTCTACGCCGACTTCACCGAGCCGGACAACATCGTCCGGATGACGTTCCTCGACCCGGCCGGTGCCACCTTCTTCGTCGACTGGCAACGTGCCGCGCAGGCGTGCGTGGCGAATCTGCGGCTCGCGCTCGGTCACGACCCACACGACCGGCGGGTGCACGAGCTGGTCGAGGAGGTGAGCGCAGCCAGCCCGGAGTTCCGCCGGCTGTGGCAGCGCAACGACGTACGGGGCAAGACCCGTGAGGCGAAGACGTTCCGGCACAGTGTGGTAGGCGAGTTGACGTTGACGTACCACGCGTTCGATGTGCGTGGAGTCCATGGTCAGCAGCTGATCGTGTACCGCGCCGAGCCGAGCAGCCGCAGCGCCGAGGCGCTGCGGCTGCTCGGCACTCTGGCCGCGAGCAACTGGCTGTCCTGACCGGCCGGCGATATGTGCCACTTTGCCGACGGCGGTAACCCGTACTGGCAAATGTCGTTCCTGGACATCGATTGATGGCCAGCCCGCAGGGTGGGTAATGTGATCGATAACATCGATGACCATCGGTTCGATGGCCCACCCCACGACGGGCAAGGAGACACCCGATGCCAGGAACTGCGACTACACACCCACCACCCGCGGACTCCCGTCCCGGCCGGCGGCCGGCCCGACGACGACCACTCAAGCTGCTCGCCACGGCAGCGGCGGCCACTCTCGGGCTGGCTGTCGGGATCGTGGCAACCGGTCCGGCGGCGGTCGCGGCGGACAACCCGTACCAGCGGGGTCCGGACCCGACCCCCGCGAGCGTCGCCGCGCCCAACGGACCGTTCGCCACCGCGCAGGTCAGCGTCCCGCCCGGGTACGGCTTCAACGGCGGCATGATCTACTACCCGACCGACACCAGCCAGGGCACCTTCGGCGCGATCGCCATCTCCCCCGGCTACACCGCGCTGTTCTCCGTCGAACTCGCCTGGATGGGGCCCCGGCTCGCCTCGCAGGGCTTCGTCGTCATCGGCATCGAGACCAACGACCGCAACGACTTCGACACCGCCCGGGGCACCCAGCTGCTGGCCGCGCTGGACTACCTCACCGGGCAGAGCTCGGTGCGCAGCCGGGTCGACCCGAACCGGCTCGCCGTCGCGGGTCACTCGATGGGCGGCGGCGGCGCGTTCAGCGCGGCGCTGCGGCGGCCAGCGCTGAAGGCCGCAGTCGGCTTCACGCCGTTCTCGCCGTCGCAGAACCTGACCAACATGCAGGTTCCGGCGTTGCTCTACTCCGGACAAAATGACACGGTCACCACCCCGTCGTCGGTCAGCAACCTCTACAACGGGCTGCCGTCGACGACCGAAGGCGCGTACATCGAGGCCGCCGGGCTCGACCACAGCTTCCCGACCCGACCGAACACGCTGCTGATGCGCACGATGATCCCCTGGGTCAAGATCTTCCTCGACAACGACCTGCGGTACACCCAGTTCCTCTGCCCGCTGATGGACTCCTCCGGGGTGCTGCAGTACCGCAACACATGCCCGCTCGTCCCGCCGGGCCTGCCGTCGCCGTCCCCGACGACCGCCCCGCCGACGACGGCACCGCCCACCACCGCGCCACCGACGACGGCGCCACCGACCACCGCGCCGCCCACGACTGCACCACCGACCACCGCGCCGCCCACGACTGCACCACCGACCACCGCGCCGCCCACGACGGCCCCGCCGACGGGTGCCTGCACCGCCACCTACCAGACCATCGGGTCGTGGCCGGGTGGCTTCCAGGGTGAGGTGACCGTCCGGGCCGGCAGCTCGGCGATCAACGGCTGGACCGTCGGGTGGAGCCTCGGCAGCGGCCAGAGCATCACCCAGATATGGAACGGCACCCTGAGCACCAGCGGCTCCAGCGTCTCGGTACGCAACGTGTCGTACAACGGATCGCTGCCGGCCGCCGGCACCGCGACCTTCGGCTTCCTCGGCTCCGGATCGCCGTCGACGCCGTCCGCACTGACCTGCACCAGTCCCTGATCCCGCTGAACAGTCCGGGGCGACGACGGCAACTGGCCGTCGTCGCCCCGGACAACGCTCACCGCTGCCGCCGGTAGAGTAGGCGCAGCCCGTCCCGCTGCACGAAGATCTCCCGTCGGTCGACGGCTGTGCCGTCGCGGTCCAGCACGTAGCCGGTGAGCCACACCCAGTCGGCGTAGGTCCAGCGCTTGTCGACGGCGGTGACCCGGAAGCGGAAGCCCCGGTCACCGGCGAACTGGACGCTGGCGGCGGCCCCGATCGCCAGCACGTCACCCGGCTCAGGTGCCGGGGTCGATGTCGAGTTCACCGACGTACGGCAGCCGGGCCTGATCGCTCTGCCAGTCCCGTAACGCCTGCTTGAGCAGTGACAACTCGTCAACGAGTTGGGCGATGTTCTGATCGCGACGGCGCAGCTCGGCGGCGACCTGGGCGACGTACGCCGCGACGTGCCGTGGGTCGAGGCCCCGCCAGCGGGTACGGAAGCGCACCCGGGCCACCTGCTCGGCGGTCAGCGGGACCGGCGCAGCGTCCCCCTCGTACGTCTCGCCGTTGACGCTGACCACCGGCGGCCGGTGCCGGCCGGATGACCTCGCGGATGCCCTGGTCACAGCGCTTCTCCCTCCGTTGGCGGCGGTCCGGGCCAGGTCGTCCGGCCGCACCAGGGACACCATCTGACTTTCACCTTGAAGGCGAACAGTCCAGCCAGGAATCCCAGCAGGACCGCGCCGACCAGCGCACCGACTTCCACGAGGACCTACCCCCTCTTCAGGTCGGGACGCCGGCCGGCCTCCTTGCCGCGACGCCGGCCGGCGCCCAGGTGGATGGGGATGTGCGAGGCGACGAGGCGGTACGCCGACTTCGGGTCTGCCGGCCCGGCTCTCGCAACCAGAGACAGATTGACATCTCTATCGTACGGCTACAAGACTTCAGTGTAAGTTTTCTCCAGATGACCGACTGGACGGAGTCAGGTCTTGAAAGTTGCGGTAATCAAGGGAAGACTGCCTACCGGCAGGTCCGAACAGGATCCGGAGGAGGTCTACATGTCACGAGCAAGCGGACCAACGATCGCCCGATGGCAGCTCGGCAGGCAGCTCAAGACCGCCCGCGAGGCGGCCGGCATCACCCAGATCGCCATCGCCGAGGTGCTCGCCTGCAGCGAATCGAAGATCTACAAGATCGAGGCCGGTGACGTCGGCGTCGGCCGTGGCGATCTGATCGTCATGCTCGACCGCTACGGCGTCGCCGACGATGAGCGCCGCGCCACCATCTTCGACCTGCAGAAGCAGGGCAAGCAGCGCGGCTGGTGGTCCAAGTACGGCAATCTCCCGATGAACTACAGCATGTACGTCGGCCTCGAAGGCGCCGCCCGCGAGGTGCGCAACTTCGAGCTGGCCATCGTCCCCGGCCTGCTCCAGACCGAGGAGTACGCCCGAGCCGTCGTCGAAGCTGCCTGGCCGGACAACCCCGGTGAGGTGGACCGGCGGGTCGAGCTACGGATGGCGCGCCAAGCGTGCCTGACCGACGACCCGCCGTTGAAGTTCTGGGCCATCGTGGACGAGGCCGCGCTACACCGGCGTACGGGTGGCGACGCGGTGATGCGGCGGCAACTCGACCACCTGACCGAGGTGAGCACCCAGCCGAACGTCATGCTGCAGGTGCTGCCGTTCAGCGAGGGCCATCACCCTGGCACCAGCGGATCGTTCTCGATCCTGGAGTTCGACGAGGACGTGCACAGCCCGGTCGCGTACATCGAGAGCCAGGCCGGCGACGTGTATCTGGAACGTCCCGAGGACATGAATCGGGTTACGCTTACCTACACCCACCTGCAGACAGCAGCGCTCAGCGCCGGGAAGTCCCGGGACCTGATCGCCGCGATCGCCAAGAACTTGGCGTAGACCAGAAGGAGGGGCGCGATGGATCTCACCCGCGCCGTGTGGATCAAGAGCAGCCGCAGCAACTCGAACAGCCAGTGCGTCGAGGTCGCCCGGAACCTGCCGGGAGTCGTCGCCACCCGCGACAGCAAGGACCCGACCGGCCCGGCGCTGACCTTCGCCCCCTCCGCCTGGACGACCTTCACCACCGCGCTCAAGTCGTCCCAGCTCTCCGCGTAACCGCTGCTCCCCCACTTCAAGGAGGCACCGCGAATGCGAGACACCGACCTGACCGACGCCACCTGGCGTACCAGCAGCTACTCCGGCGGCAACGGCAACTGCGTCGAAGTCACCGACAACCTGTCCGGCGTCGTCGCTGTACGCGACAGCAAGGACCGCACCGGCCCCGCGCTTGCGTTCCCACCGGCGGCGTGGGCGGCCTTCACCGCGTCAATCGGGGCGCAGATGCGCCAGCGGTAGCGGAGCCGTGACCGCGTTGCGAGTGCGGGCGCGGTCACGCCAACTGCTTCGGGAGCGGACCGCCATCGCCCGCGAGCACGCCTCATGAACGCTGAACTCGCCGCCGTCATCGGCCGCGCCCGGTTCCTGCTGCTCGACTTCGACGGACCCGTCTGCAAGGTCTTCGCCAACCATCCCGCGACCCAGGTCGCCGCCACCCTGCGCCGACTGCTCGTCGACCAGGGCGTCACCGTCCCGCCCGACCTGCTCGACGAACCCGACCCGCTCGCCGTGCTGCGCTGGAGCGCCACCCTTGACCGGCCAACCATCATGCGCCAAGTCGACGACGCCCTGCGCGCTGCCGAGTTGGACGCCGTCGCCGTGGCCGAACCCACCCCGTACGCCCGGGAAGTCATCGTGACCGCCCACCACGCCCAGCGCGGCATCGCGATCGTCTCCAACAACAGGGCCGACGCCGTCAGCCGGTACCTGATCGCGCAACAGCTGGACGCCTACATCAACCCCGTCATCGGCCGACCCCACGCCGACCCAGCCGGAATGAAACCGAACCCCGCCCTGGTGCTCGCCGCCATCTGCGAACTGCACACCCATCCCGAGGAATGCGTACTCATCGGCGACTCACCCACCGACGTCGAAGCTGCCCGCGCCGCCGGGGTACCCACGATCGGCTACGCCAACAAGCCCCACAAGTACTACAGCCTGGCCGACGCAGACACCATCGTCGGCAGCATGGCCGAGATCGTCGACAGCCTCAACGCAACGAACCTATGACCCCAGACTCCCACCTGGACGCACAGGCAGCCCCACCGGCCTGGCGCGGACCTTCGCCACCTCGCTTCGATCACCTTCACCACCACCGCCCTCAGGTGAATCCTCGCTCCCTGGCGACGAGCCAGCCCAGCCAGTTGCGTCGTCTCACCCTCGATGGGACGTACGATCAGGCTCAGGAGGTGCAGCCATGAGCACGCCAAGCGGACCGCCGCCCGGCTCGCGATATGTCGACCAGCGACACTACGTAGTCGCCGCAACGCTTTCCGAGCTACGCGGTCCAGTGTCCGGGATGGTGACGCTCGACCGCTGGCTGGACTGGTCTAGCGACGGCACCTACGACCTTGACGATCCCGGCGATTTGCAGTTGATGTACCAGACGGTGCTGAACCAGGCAACCACCGTGGCAGACCTTCGACGATGGCTTCACGGCGCGACGCTCTGCCGCCTATGGCCGACCCTCTGGTTGCCTGCCCGGTTGCGGGCGCTCTGGCAGGCGCGGCTGCCAGAGTTGGCGACGCCGCCGAATTCGATGGCCGGATAGCGTTGAAGGAGACGCACGTCCGCTTGGCAAAGATCGGATTACGGGTAGCGGGCAGATACGGCTTCGCTCTGGCTGGCGGCTATGCCGTCCAAGCGCATGGGATTCTCGACCGGCCCAGCGAAGATGTCGATCTGTTCACCGCGTGGGAGCGCCGTGAAGACTTCGTGACAGCCGTCGACTCGGTCATTGTAGAGTACCGATCATCCGGATATATCGTGGAAGTCATCCAGCAGTTCGAGACCTTCGCCCGGCTCTCAGTCATCGATCCGAGCGAGCCAGGAGAGTCATACAAGGTCGAGCTCGCGGCGAACTGGCGGGCGCTACCACCGGTCGTGATGGACATAGGCCCGGTTCTACACCCTGACGACGTGGTGGCAGGCAAAATGTCCGCGTTGTTTACGCGGGCGGAACCCCGAGACTTCCTGGATGTCGATGCCGCCATCACCACTGGGCGCTACAGCCGTACACGTTTGTTGGAGCTCGCCGAACAAGCCGACGCAGGTTTCGATCGCCGAGTGCTGGCAGACCTCTTCGCGATGCTGGAGCGGTACCCGGATCGCCGATTCGCCGCCTACGGCGCACACCCTCAGCACATCGCCGCCGTACGCGAGCGGTATAAGGCGTGGCGGGAAGAACTGCTGAACGCCGATTCACACAAGAAAGAACCCGGCCAGGAAGTTCCATAGGTCTCGCCCCGCCATGCCTCCGAAGCGCCGAGCGATACCCCCACTCGACAGATCTCCAGTGCTCCTACGACATCTACCGGTCGGGTACCAAACGGTAGACCTTCGAGTCACGGAGGTGGAAGCCGAGCCGCTCGTAAAGCCGGTTCGCGGCCTCACCGGACGGACGCGACGTCAGGTCAACGGTTCGGGCACCGGCCTCCCGGGCCAACCTAACCGCCTCCTGGGTCAGCGCCGCGCCAACCCCGAGACCACGCGCCGCCTCGTCGACGACCACATCCTCGATCCATGCCCGCCTACCGGTCGGGATCGGAAACATCACCAGGGTCAGCGCGCCGACGATCTCGCCCTCACGGCGAGCGATGAGCAAAGTGCTTGCGTCCGACGCCACCAACTCGTCCAGCGCCGTCAGATCAAGTGGCTTGGCGGAACGGGACAGCTGCGGGAGGAGCCGGCCGAACGCCTTCACCACCTCGTCGGTGGCAACTCGGACGGCCTCGATCTCGACACTCATGCTCGCGACTCTATCGACCAGGCACGCCACGCGAGCGAGTACGGGACCGGCGGACCAATCCAGCGGTGCAACCAGCTCAAAGTTGGCGGCGGCTGGTAGCGTCGCATCACTTGATCGTATGGCTGAATGGCACCCACGGCGTGGGAAAAACGACGACCAGCGCACTCCTGCAACAACTGATACCTGACTCCCGGGTTTTCGACGCCGAGAAGGTCGGCGAGACACTCATGGACATCACGCCAGGGCTGCCTGAGACGGACAACTTCCAACACTGGCCGCCGTGGCGGCAGCTCGTAGTCGAGACCGCCCGCCGCGTACTCGACTACACCGGCGGCACTCTGGTGATGCCGATGACTGTCCTGGTCGAACGGTACTGGCGCGAGATCAGCATCGGACTCGCCCACCATGCCATCCCGGTGAGGCACTTCGTCCTCCACGCAGACCAAGGCACCCTCCGCAGGCGTATTGCGGGCGAACACCCCGTGCCCTCCCCGTTCCGCCTCAAGTACCTCGAGCCCTACGCCGAGGCGGCCCGCACGTGGCTGCACGCCGAAGCCGAGGTCATCGACACCACACACCTCACGCCCGCCCAGGCCGCCCTGAAGATCGCAGAGTCCGTCAAGACTTGAGCTGCTCGACGGCCTCGCATCTGACGGCCGACACGGTCGTTGCCGACCGCCTCCTCGTTGGGTAACTGGCTCGCCGCGTCGGCCGGAATGCCGGTGTAATCCCTGCCATGCGCATCACCTCAGAAACCGTCGCTGACGGCATCCGCGAACAGCTCTTCTGTCTCGGGGACGTCCCCGGGGTGCTCTGGACACCCGCCGAGGGCTCCGGTCCCCGTCCGCTGGTCCTGATCGGGCACGGCGGCGGCCAGCACAAGAAGGGGTGGGAGGTCGTCTCAAGGGCCTTTCCCTACGTCACCTCCGGTGGCTTCGCGGTCGCCGCGATCGACGCGCCGGGCACCGGTGACAGGCCGGAACACCCGGAGATCCGGCGTCTTGTCGCGGTCATCGACGAACGGAAAACTGCGGGCGAGCCCTTCGGCCCGGCGTGGCCCGCCCTGAACGAAACCGTGGCGGCGCAGCTCATACCCGACTGGCAGACTATCCTGGACGCGCTCCAGGGCCTGGACTCCGTCGGCGACAGCCAGCCCGTCGGGTACTACGGCCTGTCCGAGGCCGGTGAGATGGGCATCCGCCTGGTCGCGGCCGAACCTCGGATCACGGCAGCGGTCCTCGGCCTCATCGGAAGCGACTGGCTCACCGACATCGCGGCGCGGATCACGATCCCGGTCGAGTTCCTGCTGCAGTGGGACGATGAAGGCAATCCACGGGACTCCGTCATGAGGCTGTTCGACGCACTCGGTTCTGACGAGAAGACCCTGCACGCCAACCCCGGCAGCCACTTTCGAGTCCCGCCCTTCGAGATCGAAAGCTCGCTTCGGTTCTTCACCCGGCACCTGGGCAGCCCTGGCCCCGCGAGCATCTCCTGACACCACCGACGCCACAGTGGCGCTGGTACGATCGCTGAGCCGTGCATGGCTGCTGCCCGAGGAGGTGAGTCCGATCAACGCTGTGACAGGTCGGGACTCCCTCCCCCGCATGGTCTAGGGAGCGCCCGCACAGGGACTCTCGAAAGGCGCGTACGCGCATGCACAACATCCAGGAAGAACACTTCGCCGTCGACGGCGTACCCGCTGTGCTCTGGACCTCAGCCGGCAGCGACGCCGACCGCCCGCCGCTGATCGTCATCGGCCACGGCGGCGGCCAGCACAAGACCGCCCCCGGCGTCCTGCACCGTGCCCACCGCTTCGTGTCCAGCGGCTTCGCCGCCGTCTGCGTCGATGTGCCGAACCACGGCGAGCGCCCAACCGACGAGCGTTACCAGAGCATCGCCACCGAGATCCAGGCCGCTGCCAGCTCCGGTGGCGACCTGGCCGCGCTGCTCGCCGACTTCCACGCCCTGGTCGCCGAGCAGACCGTTGCGGAGTGGCGGGCCGTCCTCGACCATCTCGACGCCGGGCCGGTCGGCTACTGGGGAGTCTCGCTGGGCTGCGGGCTCGGCGTACCGTTCGTCGCCGCCGAGCCGCGCGTGCGCGCGGCGGTCCTCGGACTGGGCGGAGCCAGCGCCGCTGCCACGCTGGACGCCGCAGCACGGATCGCCGCGCCGGTCGAGTTCCTGATCCAGTGGGACGACGAACGGGTCCCCCGCGAGCAGAGCCTGGCCCTGTTCGACGCGTTCGGCTCGACCGAGAAGACGCTGCACGCCAACCCGGGCCGGCACGCCGACCGGCTCCCGGAACACGAACTGGACAGCACGGTACGGTTCTTCACCCGTCACCTCATGCCGCACTGACCAGCACTGATCGAAGCTGGCACCCGTCCGGATCGGCTCGGGCTCAGCAGACCCGGTTGCCGTCCTCGAGATAGCGGGTCCCGCCGTCGTCGGCTGCCTCGACGGCGGCGGTGGCCCGCCGGGCCAGCAGCGGTGACAACCGCTGCTGCGCCTGGGCCAGGGTCGACCACGCCCAGCTGCGCAACTCCTGCGGCGGCAGCCGGATCGCGTCGGTCCGCGCGGTGTCCAGGACACCGCCGTCGTAGACGAACATGACGCCTTCGGTGCGACCGGTACGCGGCGGCACCCAGTCCACGACCAGCAACCGGCCCGGAGCAACGGTCAGGCCGAGTTCTTCCGCCAGCTCACGGACCGACGCGTCGTACGGCGACTCGTCGGCCTCCACCACCCCACCTGGCAGCTCCCAGTAATCCTTGTACGTAGGCTCGACGATCAGGATCCGTCCGACGTGGTCCCGGAAGAGCACCCCCGAACCCATCCGCTTGCGCGGCAACCTCGCGGTGTAGTCGTCCACCGATGCAGTCATCCGGGGACGCTAACGGCACCCCACGTTTCGAAACGGCTACGACACGTCAACGAGTTCGAGTCCGTCGTACTCGGCGAAGTCGATAAAATCCTTCGTGTTGAAGGTGGCGAGCGGAAGACCTTGCACCAGGCAGCAAGCGGCGATCCAGGTGTCGTTGACCGGCCGAGGACGACCACGGAGCTGAGCGTGGGCTTGAAGTTGGCCCCAGGTCGTTGCGACTCGTTCGTCAAACCCGAGCACAAGAATTCGCCGACGCCAAGTTTTCAGGCTCGCGCGTCGTCGCGGACCCCCAACTACGGATAGCGGTCCACTTGGTCAGCTCGCCGAGCGTCACGAAGCTGATGCAGGCCGAACTCGCGGCGAGTCGAGCACTGAAAGTAGCCGGCAGCCGACCCAGGAAACTGGCAGAGGCAACATCAGTGTCGAGGACGATGAAGCTCACGCAAGACCTGCCCGCCGTGAGGCGTAAAGGTCGGCGAGGAACTCGTCCAGCTCCTCGTCAGATTCGAACATGCCAGGCTGCAGCAAGTCATCGGCTGAACGAAGTGGGCGAACCCCCTGCTGTCGCGCCAACTCTTCCACCGTTACGTGCTGGTCGGACTGCGACCAGTCAGATAGGTCCTCAGCATTGCTTGACACGGATGCGCTCCCTTCACACGCAAGGCTCCGCCAAGCCTACCTTCCTTGCCGTGATCGACTTCGTACTCCCCGTCGACCAGGAACGTGTCAGCCACGGTCAGTGCTGGTGGCTGCGGTGGGCGGGGCGGCGACGACGGTCCCGGGCCGTGGTCAGGCATGGCAGGCATCGGCCGTACGAGGGGTTCGCGTCCGGTCAGCCGTACCGGATCGCCCTGATGGGTGAGCTCGACGGTGGCCGAGGTCAGCGTCGGGCGGCTCGTAGCGCACCTGGTCGGCGGTCAGGGGGACCCGTCGATGGTCCGATCGCCGAGATCCGCCAGGTCGTGCAGGGCGGCCTCGGCGAACAGGTCGTACGCGAGGTCCGGTGCATCGCCAGCACCAGATCGGCCTGTTTGACCACCTGCTTGCGGTAGAGCTTGAGGTACGAAAAGCCCAGCAGCAGCGGACAGTCGTCGGATTCCATCGCGGCGAGTCCGGTCAAGGTCCGCCCGGTACGTCGCACCAGCCAGTCCTGATCTGCATCTGCCTGCACGGGCCACAGATACCCAGCCGCCTCGCACGGCAACCGCAGCGCCCACTCGCTGATGGCGCATCGACACCGCCGACCCGTCTTACCCTCACCGCATGAGCACCAGCGACGAGCCGAGCCCGCCCGCGACTTTCGAGGGCTCGGTTCTGACGACGAATGCCCGTGCCCTTGTCGAGTCGCTCGCCGACCTGGTCGGCTACGAGGCCGACGACTGGGACTGGGACGCCGTTGCCAACGAACCCGGCGCCACCATCACCTCGGTCCGGATCCACCACCGGGCGGACGAAGCCCTGACCGCTCGCGTCGAAACCGTCGTGTCGATGCTGGCCCGCTATCAGGTCACCCCGTGATGGGACGGACGAGTCGACCTGTACGCCGGATTCTGTCCCGTACGCGCCGGTTGCCCGGATCGCGCAGCGGTGGCGGCCATCCATCTAGGCCTACCGTCGCCGGCAGGCTCCAGCGGCCTACCCGCAGACTCGGGCGGGCAGCCCTCGAACGCCTGCGCAGGTCGGCGTCTCGCGACACCGGCCCTCTTGGCCTTGCTCCGGGTGGGGTTTACCGAGCCATCCCGGTCACCCGGGATGCTGGTGGGCTCTTACCCCACCGTTTCACCCTTACCGGGCGTTTCACCGCCCGGCGGTCTGTTTTCTGTGGCACTGTCCCGCGGATCGCTCCGGGTTGCCGTTAGCAACCACCCTGCCCTGTGGAGTCCGGACGTTCCTCGGCAGCAGGGGACGTATCCCCGCTGACGCGGCCGCCCGGTCGACTCGTCCGTCCGAGGATCAATCGTACGCAGCCCACAATCATTCCCCGCCCGCAGGCCCGGCAGGCCACCTCGACCAGCCCAGAACAGTGATCTAGAAGGATTATGGTCGATATACCGGCCAAATCCTTCTAGATCCACCGCATGACCTACGCCCACAGCCAGGCAACAGCCAGGCGGCTCAGGTCAGCAACTCCACCGGCGGCTGGCCTCGCTCGCCCGGCGGCAGGTGGCCGATGTCGTTGAAGCTCACCAGGGTCGGCGGAGCATCGCTGCGCCGCGACCCCGAGCAGGAGGGCGACGATCTCCTCGGCGGTCTGCACGGCCCGCGCCGCCGGGTCGTGGTGGACGGTATCCCGGCCAACCGTCGCCGTCAGTGGGCCCGGGCGCTCGAGTTGAAGGTCAGCGACCTTACCGGCGGCAGATAGGGTATCTGGCCTTCAACTCGAGCGCGGACCCTGCGGAGTGGCGGTCAGCGCGGGCAGGAGAAAGCAGGCTCGGCGGTCAGCGCGGGCAGGAGAAAGCAGGGCTCGGCGGTCAGGGCGGGCAGGAGAAAGCAGGCTCGGCGGTGAGCGCACCGAGAGCGGGTCAGCGTAGGGCGCGGGCCAGCAGCAGGACGCCGATACCGACGCCGAAGGCGACGATGCCGAAGCGCAGCACGGTCGGCGGCAGCTTGCGTACCACCCGCGCGCCCACGTAGCCACCGACGATCGTGGCCGGGGCGACCGCCAGCGCCGCGACCCAGTCGACCGGGCCGAAGATGGCGAACACGGCGACGGTGGTCACCCCGACCGCCGCCGAGAGCAGGTTCTTCAACGCGACGACGCCGTTGAGCGCCTCGTCAAGCACCAGGGCCAGGCCGGCGACCAGCATCACCCCGAGCGCGGCACCAAAATATCCGCCGTACGCGGCGCAGAAGAAGGTCATCGCCTGCAAGGACACCTGTTCGCGCCCGGCTGGCAGGTCGTGGGGTTCGCCGACGAGGCGCCGCAGCTGGTTCTGGAAGCCGAGCACCGCCGCCGCGCTGATCACCAGGAACGGCACGATCAGCTCGAAGGCCCGGGGCGGGGTGATCAGCAGCAGGACGCAGCCGAGGACCGCCCCGGCGACGGCGGTCGGCACCAGGCGCCACAGTCCGCGTCGGCGCGGCAGGTCGTCGCGGCTGCCGACGGTGCTGGCCACATAGCCGGGGCAGACCGCGATCGCGTTGGTGACGTTCGCCGACACCGGCGGCAGGCCGACGGCGATCAACGCCGGGAAAGTGATCAACGAGCCGCCGCCGGCCGCCGCGTTGACGGTGCCGGCCGCCAGCCCGGCCCCGACCAGCAACGCGAACGCGGGAAGATCCATCCTGCGAGGCTAGCGGCGCACCGGCCGCACCAGGTCACGGTGTGGCCAGGCCAACGCCAGCAGCGGCGGCCCTGGCCTCAGTCAGGGGGTGGCGATGCCGGCGAGGTGGGCGGTGTCGTTGACGGTGCGCACCGCCACGCCGCCGTCCGGCCAGGTGTCGATCACCGAGATGCCGGTCGGGTCGAGGTAGAGCCGGTGCAGCAGCGCGTCCCCGGCACCCAGCGCGTCCCGCAGCATGATCTTCAGCGGGGAGACGTGCGAGACCACCACCACGGTCTTTCCCCGGTACGCGGTGAGCAGCTCCCGCACCACCCGGCGGACCCGGCCGGCGACCTGGGCGAACGACTCCCCGCCGGGCGGGGACAACTCAGTGGAGGCGAGCCAGGCGGTCAGCTCAGCCGGCCAGCGTTCCCGCACCTCAGCGAAGGTGCGGCCCTCCCATTCGCCAAAGTCGCACTCGATCAGGTCGGCCTCGGTGCGTACCGGCGGGTCGCCGACCTCGGCGGCGATCGCCCGCGCCGTGTCGACGCAGCGCGACAGCGGCGAGCAGACGATGACGTCGACCTTGGCCCGGATCACCGCGATCCGCGCGGCGGCGGCGGTGGCCTGCGCCGCGCCCTGCTCGGACAGCGGTACGTCGCCGCGCCCGGAGTAGCGGCTCTGCTTGTTCAGCCCGGTCTCGCCGTGCCGGACCAGGATGAGCCGGGTGGCGGTGGCGGTGGTCGGCGGCTCCCAGGAGGCGGCCGGGGCGTCGCCGGCCCCGGCGACGGCGAACATCGACGGCTGGGCCTCGACGACCGATCCGACGGAGGCCGCCGGGGCCGCAGCGGCAGCCGACGCGGCCGAAGCCGCAGACGTAGCCGACGCAGCAGGTGCCGGCGGAGCCTTGGCGGCCTTGGCCGGTTTGCCGGCGGCCTGGTCCATCGCCTGGTTGGCCAGGGTGTCGGCGCGCTTGTTCTGCTCCCGGGGGATCCAGCTGAACCTGACCAAATCGAACTCGCGGACCAGTGTGGCGGCCTGCGCGGCGAGCGGCCGCAGGCCCGGATTCTTGATCTGCCACCGGCCGCACATCTGCTCGACGACCAGCTTCGAGTCCATCCGTACGTCGACCGAGGTGGCGCCGATCTCGGCGGCGGCCCGCAGCCCGGCGATCAGCCCCTGGTACTCGGCGACGTTGTTGGTGGCGACGCCGAGCGCCTCGCCCCGTTCGGCGAGCACCGTGCCGGTGTCGGCGTCGAGCACCACCGCCCCGTACCCGGCGGGCCCGGGGTTGCCCCGGGCACCCCCATCGGCTTCGACGACGACCCTCATCGCGGCGCTCACAGGCCCGACTCGGCAGTCCGCACCATGATCCGACGGCAGTCCTCGCAGCGGAGGACCTCGGCCGGGTCGGCCGCCTTGATCCGGCCCCGTTCGGTGGCGGACAGTTCGAGGCGGCAGCCGCCGCAGCGGCCGGCGCGCAGCAGCGCGGCGGCCAGCCCGCCGGAGTTCTCCCGGATCTTGTCGTAGAGGGCGACCAGGTCGGCTGGGAGGTCGCCGGCCAGCGGGGCGCGGGCGGAGGTCTTGAACTGTTCCTCGCTGGCGATCTCGGCGAGGGTGCGTTCCCGGGTCTGTTCGACCTCGGCACGCCGTTGCCGGGTGCTGTCGATCCGGCCGGTGACCTGGTCGAGCGCGGCCTGCGCGGTCTCCCGCTGTTCCATCAGCTCCAGCTCGGCGTCCTCCAGCTCGGTCTGCCGGCGGGTCAGCGACCCGAGTTCGTGCTGCAGCGCCTCCAACTCCCGGGCCGGACCGGAGCCGGCGGTGAGCCGGGCCTGGTCCTTGTCCTTGCGGGCGCGGACCTGGTCGACGTCGCGTTCCAGCCGGGCGATGTCGCGGTCCAGGTCGTCGACGGCGACCTGGGCGCGGACCCGCTCGTCTTCCAACGCCGACAGTTCCCGCGCCAGGGCGTCCAGCTCAGCGTGCTCGGGCAGGGTCCGTCGCCGGTGGGCGAGCTGGGCGAGCGCGGTGTCGATCGCCTGCAGGTCGAGCAGGCGGCGCTGGGCTTGCGGGTCTGCCTTCACGGATGGGGCTCCTCATGGGTGGATACGGCGGGCGCGGAACGGGTGGGTGCCGGAGGCGTGGGGCCGGTGGGTACCGCGCGGGTGGGGGTGGCGCTGGTCGCCACCCGAGCGCGGCCGGCGGACGGCGTGTGCAGCGTCCACGGGTCGGTGTCGAGGTCGGAGACGGTGGCGGCGACCCCGAGTTCGCCGGTGAGGTACGCGGCGAGGTCGTCCAGCCAGGGGCGTTCGGTGGCCCAGTGGGCGGCGTCGAGCAGCGCCGGGCCGCCGCTGGCGATCTGCTCGCTGACCGGGTGGTGGCGCAGGTCGGCGGTCAGGTAGGCGTCGACTCCGGCGGCGCTCGCGGCGGCCAGGTAGGCGTCACCGGCGCCGCCGCAGACCGCCACCGTGGTGACGAGGCGTCCCGGGTCGCCGGCGGCCCGCACCCCCCAGGCGGTGGCCGGCAGCACCTCCGCGGCGTGCCGGGTGAGCGCGGCGAGGCTGAGCGGCTGACGCAGCGTGCCGATCCGGCCGGCGCCCTGGCCGGCGACGGCGGCGGCCGGGCTGCCGGGTGCCGCCGGCACCAGGGGCCGCAGGTCGGTCAGGCCGAGCCGGTCGGCGAGCGCGTCGGAGACGCCGGGTCGGGCCACGTCGGCGTTGGTGTGCGCGGCGTACAGCGCGACGCCGGCCCGGATCAGGTCGTGGACGATCCGCCCCTTGTACGTGGTGGGGGCGACCGAGGAGACGCCGCGCAGCAGCAGCGGGTGGTGGGCGATGATCATGTCGGCGCCGGCGTCGACCGCCTCGGCGACGGTTTCCGGTACGCAGTCGACGACGCACCACACGTGCCGTACCGGGGCATCCGGTTCGCCGAGGACCAGGCCGACGCGGTCCCACTGCTCAGCCCAGGCCGTCGGGTAGCGCCGCTCGACGGCGGCGGTCACGTCGGCGACCCGTACCGGTGATGCTGCAGTTGTGTCCACGGCGGCCCAGCTTACCCATCCGCCCGCCGCGCTCCGGACGTTCAGGCGCGGCGGCTTCCATTACGTCGTGGGGCGTCGCGCCCGTCGGGCGCTGCGGCGTCCCGGTCAGCCGTGGGTGGTGCCGGCGGGCAACTGCTCGTCGAGGGCCTCGAGGGTGAGGTGCCAGGGGATCCGGTCGATGATCTGGTCCCCCTCACCGGGCGGCCGCAACGGCAGCACGTCGTCACCGAGCAGCACCCGCACCCCCCAGTCGCGCAGCCGTGCGACGCTTGCCTGGAACGCCGGATGCCGGGCGAGCGCGGTGTTGGTGAACGGCAGTGTGACGATCGGCAGGCCCTTGCCCTGTGCTTCGACGACCAGTCCGAGGGCGAGGGTGTCGGTGATCCCGGCGGCCCACTTGTTGATCGTGTTGGCGGTGGCCGGAGCGATGATCATCGCGTCGGCGGGGGGTAGCACATCCGGGTCGCCGGGGTTCTTGTAGTCGACCCGCACCGGGTGGCCGGTCTGTGCGGCCAGCGCCGGCAGGTCGACGAACTTGCGTCCATCCGGGGTGACCACCACGCAGACCGACCAGCCGCGTTGTCGGGCCAGCGTGACCAGCCTCCCGACGTGACGGGAGGCTGGACTGCCGCAAGCGATCACGTAGAGAATCCGGGCACCGGCCGGGGTCACACCGTCACCTCTCCGTCGATGGGTACGTGGCTGTCGCGGGGGTGTCGGGTCACACGCCGACCCCCATCTGTTCGGCGAGTTCGGCGACCGGCGCCGACGGCGTACCCCGGGTGCGGCGCAGCACGTCGGACATGACGGCGTGGGCCACCGGTCGGCAGCGGATCTCCGCCGGGGCGAGCCGGTCGCCCTCCAGCAGCATCTCGGTGGCCTTCTCCAGCTCGCCGAACTGGGCGTAGCCGCGGGCGATGTCGAGCAGGTGGTGCGCCCGCCGTTCCGGCAGCAGGGCGCTGAAGCCCGGATCCTCCATGATCACCCGGTGGGTCTCGACCGCCGCCCGGCCCTCGCCGAGCTCCACGGCGGCCGCAGCCCGGTGCAGTTGCACGTTGGTCGGGCCGAAGCAGGTCCAGTAGTGGTTGCGGTTCTCGCCGAGCGCCCGGGCCGCGTCGTCGGCACCGTTGACCAGGTCCCGGACGGTTGCGCTGTCGCCGAGCCGGGCAGCGGCCATCGCGCCCTGCAGCAGCAGCAGGCCGTAGACGGACAGCTGCTCCGGGGTGCTGCTGCGGCTGTCCGCCGGGGCGAGCCGGTTGGCGATGTTCACGTTCACCTCAAGGGCCGCACGGGACCGGCCGAGGGCCAGGAGCGCGTTGCCGACCCGGCAGGTCGCCACCCCGGTCAGCAGCCGGTCGCCGGCCCGGTGCGACACCGCGATCGAGCGGTCGGCGGCCAGCCAGGCGAGATCGTGCTCACCGAGCTTGCGCAGCGTGGACGAGGCGATCTGGTAGAGCTGGCCGAGCAGACTCGCCGCCTGCTGCGCATCGTCGTCGTCACCGGTGTAGTGGGCGTCGGCGGCCTGCGCGTCACGCAGCAGCCGGGGCAGCGCCCGGGCCAGCACCCCGTACTTGGCGTGCTGGAAGGTCAGCCAGGCGTGGTTGGTGGCCTTGTGCATCTCGGCGAGCGGCGGCAGGCTGTTCGTGGGTCGGAAGAACGTACTGATCGAGTCGTAGCGTTCCAGTGCGGCCCGAATCTCCTCCACCTCCACCTGGTCTATGCAGGTGACGCTCTCCGGCCGCCGCTCCGGGTCCTTGCCGAGCAGCAGTTGCGCGTCGAGCTGTAGCACGTCGGCGATCTCGTGGATCACCGAAAACTTGTCCAGTCGGCGCACCCCCCGTTCGACCTTGTCCACCCAACTCTTGGATTTGCCGAGCCGGTCGGCGAACACCTGTTGGGACATTTTGCGCCGGCCACGCCAGTAGGCGACCCGTCGACCGATGGGTAACTCTTCCACGCTCATGTTCCCCCTCGCGGTGCCGGGCACCTAGGAGCCGGCAAACGTGCTGGTCGATGCGGCATCCCCCCGGACACCGGGACCACTGACCGTGCTCATCGCACAGGCAGTGCGTTAGGTCCATCACAGATCGTCGTAGTTTTCGATGCAACTTGCAAAGGGTTGGCAGTCGAAAAGTTCCGGCGTGTCGCCGGGGCGTACCCGCCCCGACCACGCCGGATCCGGCTGCCCTGATCCGACCGGCCGGACCCGACGAGTGGTCCGGCCGGCACCCAGATGTCTTGGAGGAATCTCGATCATGCGGTGGACGGTCCAACCGCCTTTCGTCCGCCTGCGGCTACGCCGCGGCGCGCTGCGCTACGCCAGGCACGGCTGGCCGGTGACGCCAGGGGCATACCTGCACCAGGGGCGCTTCCGGTGCGACCGCCCCGGCTGTCCCACCACCGGCTGCCATCCGGCGTTGCAGCACTGGGAACGGGACGCCAGCGACCAGCGCTACCAGGTTGGCTCGTGGTGGCGCCAGCAGCCGCATACCGTCCTGCTGACCACCGGACAGGCGTTCGACGTACTCGACGTGCCGGCCCGGCTCGGCCTGCGGACGCTGTGCACGCTGCGGCTGCGTGGCGGTGCCGCAGCACCGGGCCGGGGCCAGCTGCGCGGGCCGGTCGCGGTCACCCCGACCGGGCGGTGGATGTTCCTGGTACGCCCGGGTGACGCGCTGCGCCCGGAGCTGGCCGATTCGCTGGACGTCATCCAGCACGGGCCGGGTTCCTGGATCCCCGCCCCACCGACGGTACTGCCGCAGGGGCCGGTCCGCTGGGCGGTCGATCCGGACGAGGTCGGCTGGCGGCTACCTGACTCGTACGCCGTACAGCGGATCATCGTCGACGCCCGGGAAACCGCCGCCGCGCCACCACGGCTGCCGCAGCCCCGCAGCGCGCCGGTCGGGCCGCTGCCGCTCGCCGTCCCGCTCGCTCCGGCGGCCGCGGTTTTCGTCCCCCGGCAGACGTCCACCCTGCGCCGGGCGTTGTGACCTGCCCAGCGGTCACCTGCGGGTGACTCCACCGCCCGGGGGCTCACCCGGGTAGGCGGATCTTCCCGGCGGCCGCCGGCCCGAGACCTGACGGTCCCGGGCCGGCGGCTGTCCTGTTTGCCGGTTGAGGCGCAAGCTGCAGGACCGGGCTGCGTGAGCGGCGGGCGATTGGGTAATGCCCCGATGGCCGTTCGGTACGCATCGTTCGGTAGGCACAGCGCGCTACCGCACCACGCCACCGAAGCCACCACGCCACGGCCGTCGGGACGTTCGGAGGGAAGGCACGCCATGCTCAGCAGGGAGGATCAACGCCGGTTCGACCAGATCGCCCGCCATCTGCGGACGACCGATCCGGACTTCGTCGCCCGCCTGGGTGATCAGGCCGCCGACCGGCGGAACCGGGCGGCGATCATCGCCAGTGTGCTGCTCTGGGCGGTGGTGCCGCTGCTCGCCCTGTTCGGCGGCTGGATCGCCGCGTCGATCTGCACGGTGGCACTCACCGCCGCCGGTCTGCTCGCGCTGCGGGCCCGCCGCTGGTAGCCAGAGCCGGCCGCTGATAGCCAGGGGCACGCCGCTAGTAGCCAGGGCATGCCGCTGGTAGCCGGGTCAGTCGTCGGCCGGCGCGGGTTCGGCGAACCGCCGGTAGGCCCGGCCCAGCACCGTCGCCAGGCCCGGTCCGCCGATCGCCGGTGACGGCGCGCCGAGCTGGCGCAGCAGCAGGTCGGCGCGGGCCGGCAGGACCGGCTCGCGGTCCGGCAGCGGCACCGGCGCACGCCAGAATCCGGCGTCCGACGTGGCGACGGGTTCGGACAGGCCGGCCAGCGCGGGACCGGCACCGACCGGGGACCTCACCGGCAGCGCACCGGAGTCGGTGGACGGCGGGACAGCGTCGGCGGACGGCGCACCGCCGTCACCACGGGCGGACGGCCCGTCGCCACCACGGGCGAGCCGCAGCTGACGCAGTAGAGTGGCCCGGTCCCGCCCCCGCCAGTGCAAGATCTGGAACGGGTCGGTGTCGAACTCCTCGGCGAGCAGATAGCAGGTGGCGGCCAGATGCTTGCACGGCACCGCCGTGTCGGGACAGCTGCAGCTCATCGCCAGCTCGTCGACCCCGGCCGGGAACAGGGGTGCCCCGGCGGCGACGAACACCTGCTCCAGCTCCGGCGGCAGGTCGCCGGCGAGCAGCCGGGCACTGTACAGCGCCTGGCCGGCCAGGGTGCCTTCGATCCGCCGCCACACCGCGTCGCCGTAGCGCCGCAGCCCGATCCGCGCCTGGTACGGCCGGGGCCGGGAACCCTGTACCTGGGCGGTCACCACGCCAGGTGCCACGGTCAGGGCGAGCACCTGCCCGGCCCGGGCGTAGGAGCGGCCCCGGGTCAGCCGGGTGCCGAGCGCGAACGACTCCAGCACGTCGACGAAGCGGCGCGACCACCAGGACTGACCGATCGCACCCCGGGTGCTGCGGGCCCGCAGCCCGCCGTCGACCCTCCAGGGCCGGCCGAAATCGGCGAACGAGCTCATTCCACCACCGCCCCCGCCTCCAATGTGAACAGCTCCCGCAGCTGCGCGGTCGACAGCTCGGTCAGCCACTGCTCACCGCTGCCGACGACGGTCGCGGCGAGGCCACGCTTGTCCGCCACCATCGCCGCGATCTTCTCCTCCACGGTGCCGGCGCAGACGAACTTGCGGACCTGCACCGCCCGCCGCTGGCCGATTCGGAACGCCCGGTCGGTGGCCTGGTCCTCCACCGCCGGGTTCCACCACCGGTCCACATGCACCACGTGGTTGGCGGCGGTCAGGGTCAGCCCGGTGCCGCCGGCCTTCAACGACAGAACGAACAGCGGCGGACCGGCCCGCCCGTCGCCGTCGGCGTCGCCACCGGCCTGGAACCGGGCGACCAGGTCGTCACGGTCCGCCTTGCCCAGACCGCCGTGCAGGAACAGCACCTCCCGACCGGTGTACGCCGACAGGTACCCGCGCAGCATCGCGCCGAACTCGGCGTACTGGGTGAACAGCAGCGCCTTCTCCCCCGCCGCCAGCACCTCGTCGAGAATCCCGGTGAGCCGGGCGAGTTTGCCGGAGCGTCCGGCCAGGTGCGAGCCGTCGCGCAGGAACTGCGCCGGGTGGTTGCAGATCTGCTTGAGCTTGGTCATGGTGGCCAGCACCAGGCCGCGCCGCTCGACGCCGTCGCTGGACTCGATCCGGCCCATCATGTCGTCGACCACGGCCTGGTAGAGCGACGCCTGCTCGGCGGTGAGGTTGCACACCACCTCCATCTCCAGCTTCGCCGGCAGGTCGGAGATGATCGAGGTGTCGGTCTTGAGCCGGCGCAGCACGAACGGGCCGGTGATCCGGCGCAGCCGCTGCGCGGCCTCGGCGTCGCCGTGGCGTTCCACCGGTTCGGCGTACCGGCGGCGGAACGTGGCCGCGCCGCCGAGCAGGCCCGGATTCGCGAACTCCATGATCGACCACAGGTCGGCGAGGCGGTTCTCCACCGGCGTACCGGTGATCGCTACCCGGTGCCGGGCGGGCAGTGACCGGACCGCGACGGCCTGCCGGGTCGCCGCGTTCTTGATCGCCTGCGCCTCGTCGACCATGATCCGGTGCCAGCCGACCCCGGCCAGGTCGGCGGCGTCCCGGGCGGCCACCGCGTAGGTGGTGACCACCAGCCGGGCGCCGGTAACCGCCGCGACGAATTCCGGGCCACGGGGGCGGTCGGCGCCGTGGTGCACGTGCACCGTCAGGTCCGGCACGAACCGGGCGGCCTCCCGCTGCCAGTTGCCGACCAGCGACATCGGACAGATCAGCAGCGTCGGTCCGGCGTCGGGTTCGTCGGCGGCGAGCAAGGCGAGCAGCTGTACGGTCTTGCCGAGTCCCATGTCGTCGGCGAGCACCCCGCCGAGTCCCAACGAGTCCAGGAACCGCAGCCAGGCCAGACCCCGCTGCTGGTACGGGCGCAGCCGGCCCTGGAATCCGGCCGGCTCGGCCACCGGGGTGAGCCGGCGCTCCACCTCTCCGCTGAGCAGGTCACCGAGCGCCCCGTCGGCGTCGATGCCGAGCACCGGCAGCGGCAGCGCGTCGTCGTCGCCGTCGAGAGCGACCCGCAGCAGGTCGGTGACGGTCAGCTCACCGCCGGAGCGCAGCAGTTTCAGTCCGGCGGCGAGCCGGGTCGGGTCGACCTCGACCCATTCGCCGCGCAGCCGTACCAGCGGGCTCTTGGCCCGGGCCAGGTCCCGCAGCTCCTGTTCGGTCAGCGGCTGGTCGCCGAGGGCGACCTCCCAGCGGTAGTCGACCAGGGCGGACGTGCCGAAGTCGCGGTCGACGGCGACGGTGCCCGGGGCGGTACGGCTGCTCGCCCGCAGCCGGGCACCGAGTCGGGCGGTGGGTCGCCGCCACCACGACGGCAGCAGGACGCCGAACCCGGCGGCGTGCAGGGCCGGCGCGCCGTCGCGCAGGAACCGGTGGGCGGCGGCGACGTCCAGGTCCATCCCGTCGGGGGTGGCGGTGCGCAGCGCGTCGTCGATCGCCGGCCACAGCCGGCTGGCCCGGCCGAGCTCGGCCAGCAGCGTCTCCTGCGGGTCGGCGGTGTGCCGGGTGAGCGGCTGGAGCTGCCGGCCGCCGCGCCAGATCGCAGCGGCGTCAACCAGCAGGCTCGGCTCGGCGGTGGCCTGCAACGCGAACTCCAACCGCCATCCGACGGTGCCGTCACCGTCACCATCGGCGGCGAGGTCGGGGGCGGCGGGGTCGGATTCGGGTTCGCGCAGCCGGAACAGGGCCCGCACCGGACCGCCGGCCGCGTCCCGCTGCCAGTGCTCCAGCTCGGCGACGAGCGTGTCGAGCGCCGCGACCGGGGCGGTGAAGTCCCGCCGGGGCCCGGTCAACGCGGTCAGCCAGGCGTCGCGGGCGGCCAACGGCCCGGACCGGGCCCGGCCCTCGGCCAGCCGTACACCGTGCAGCGCGGCGCGGGCGGCGGCGTCGGTCAGCGCGTCCAGCGCCTCGGCGACACGCCGGTGTCCGGTGCCGGGCGCCCCGGCGGCCAGCGCCGCCGCCGGAGTGGCCAACGCCAACGACCGGGCCCTCCGCTGGTCGACACCGGTCAGCAGCGGCAGCCAGCAGGCGGTGGCCGACCCGGGTGCCGCGCCGGGCCGGACGGCGGGTAGCACCCGGCCCCGGGCGACCAGTTCGGCGGCGAACCCGGCGAACAGCGCCAGGTGGCGCACCCCGGCGCCGATCACCAACCCGCCCGGCAGACCGTCGCCCGGCGCGACGTCGCCAGGCAGACCGTCGCCAGGCAGACCGTGGCTAGGCGCGGTGTCGGCTGCCGGATCGACGTCGTGCAGAGTGCAGAGCACCGGCAACGCCTCGTCGGCGTCGAACTCCAGGGTGGACACCAGCCAGTCGGCGTGGCCGCCGTCGCGGGCCAGCCCGGTGGTCGGCGCGTCGGACTGGGTACGGACCAGCTCCGGTGACTCGACCGGAGCACCGGCGACGGTCGGCAGCCGGACCGCCGTACTGCCGGTGACCGCCTTCACCGCCACCGGCCCGAGCAGTGGGCTCAGCGCAGCGACCAGGGTCTCGTGTCCGGCGGCGAACGGGTGCGGTCGGCGGCGCGGCGGCCGCCCCGGCCGCCGGGGCGGCGCCGACGGCAACGTCGAATCCTCGGCCCAGACGGCGAGCCGACCGGCGGGGCCGAGCAGCCCCTGCACCACCAGCACACTCACTCCTTCGCCGTCGCACCTGCGCCGATGGTACGGGTGGTTCGGCTGGTACGGCCGACACGCCACCGCCGGGGGGCGGTCAGCCGTGCCAGGAGCGCCACAGGGCGGCGTACGCGCCGTCGGCGGCGATCAACTCGTCGTGGCTGCCCTGCTCGGTGATCCGACCCTGGTCCAGTACCGCCACCCGGTCGGCGTCGTGGGCCGAGTTCAGCCGGTGTGCGATGGCGATGACGGTCCGCCCGGCCAGTACCGCCGCCAACGCCTGCTCGGTCCGGCGGGCGGTGGTCGGGTCCAGAGCGGCGGTCGCCTCGTCCAGGATCAGGATGTCCGGATCGGCGACCACCAGCCGGGCGAGCGCCACCTGCTGGGCGTGCGCGGCCGGCAGGTCGAGCGCGCCGTCGCCGAGCAACGAGTCCAGGCCGGCGGGCAGGTCGGCGTACCAGTCGGCACCGACGGTGACCAATGCGGAGCGCAACGCCTGGTCGGACGCCTCGGGGGCGGCGAACCGCAGGTTGTCGCGCAGCGTACCGATGAAAACGTGGTGTTCCTGGGTGACCAGGGCGATCCGGCGACGCCGCTGCGCCGGGTCGAGGTCGGTTACCGGGCAGCCGCCGAGGAGCACCGCGCCGTCGCGGGGCGCCTCGATGCCGGCGATCAGCCGGGCCAGGGTGGACTTGCCCGCCCCGGACGGGCCGACGATCGCCAGCCGTTGTCCGGCGGCCACCGTCAGGTCGATGCCGCGCAGCACGTCGACGCCGCCGCCGTAGCCGAAGGTCAGACCGGTCACCCGCACCTCACGGCCGGTCGGCGTGGCGTTCCGGCCGCGCGGCTCCGGCGGCACCTGCCCGACGCCGAGCACCCGGGCGTACGACGCCAGCCCACGCTGGGCCTGTTCGATCCACTGCAGGATGGTGTCCAACGGCTCGACGGCCTGCTGCAGGTAGAGCGCGGCGGCGACCACCGCGCCGAGGGTGACGGTCTCCCGGTGCAGCAGCAGCCCGCCGACCAGCAACGCGGCACCGATCGGCAGCGCGACACTGGCCTCGGCCACCGGAAAGTACACCGAACGCAGAGCGAGGGTGGCCCGCCGGGCGGCCCACAGGTCGGCGATCCGGGTCCGGCCGGCGCGGATCCGTTCGTCGCCCAGCCGCAGCGCCTCCACCGTACGGGCACCGTCGGCGGTGGTGGTCAACGTGTCGGTCAACGCGGCCATCGCCGCGCCCTCGGTCAGGTAGGCCGGGCGGGCCCGACGCAGGTACCACCGGGTCACCGCCACGATCGACGGCAGGCCGATCAGGCCGGCCAGCCCCAGCAGCGGATGCAGCCAGAACACCGCACCGAACAGCAGGACCAGCTGCGCGGTGGCAATCACCACCACCGGCACCACATCGCGGACCATGGTGCCGACCGTGGCGACGTCACTGGAGCTGCGGGTGGCGAGGTCGCCGGTGCCGGCTCGTTCGACCACCGACACCGGTAGTCCGAGGACGCGGTGCACGAAGTCCTCGCGGAGCCGGGCGACCGCCCGTTCGCCGAAGCGCAGCCCGACGTACCGGGCGAAGCGGGTGAGCAGCCCTTGCAGCAGGACGAACCCGATCAGCGCCGCCGCCAGCCGATCGACCGCGGCCACCGACGCGCCGACGGTGACCACGTCGACGATCCGGCCGAGCAGCCACGGCCCGGCCAGGCCGGCCAGGGCCGCGCCGACGTGCAGCACCAGGATGCCGGCGACCACCCAGCGTTGCTGACCGAGTAGTTCACCGGTCGCCCGCCGGACGGTACGCGGATCGGCCACCGGCAACCGACCGGAGGCGGTCACGGTTGCCCCGCCCCGGGCGTCGCCCCCGCAGTCGGCCCCACGGTCGCCCCCGCAGTCGGCCCCACGGTCGGTCCGGCCGCGTCGGTCAGTTCGCCGCCCCGGGCGACCAGCGCTCGGTAGTCCGGGTCGCCGGCCAGCAGCTCCGGGTGGCCGCCGATTCCGACGACCCGACCGCCGCGCAGGTACGCCACCGTGTCGGTGGCCGCGAGCAGCAGCGGGGACGTGGTGACCAGCACTGTGGTCCGGCCTGCCCGCGCGACGCGCAGCCGGTCGGCGACCCGTGCCTCGGTATGCGCGTCGACCGCCGAGGTCGGCTCGATCAGGATCAGCACCTCCGGCTCCACCAGCAGCGCCCGGGCCAGCCGGACCCGCTGGCGCTGGCCACCGGAGAGGGTGCGGGCGCGACTGCCGATCGGGGTAGCCAGGCCGTCCGCCAGCGACGTCACCACGTCGTCGGCGGACGCGACCCGGACCGCCGCCCGCACCCGTCGGTCACCGGCCGCGTCCGGCTCGTCCGCCCGCGCACCCTGCAGGATCTGCCGCAGCGTGCCGGCGAACAGGTACGCGTCGTGGTCAGCGACCAGGATCCGGGCCCGCACCTCGTCGAGCGCGACCGCGCCCAGCGGCACCGCGCCCCAGGTCACCCCGGACCGGCGGAACCGGCCCAGCCGGTCGGCCAGGGCCTGCCCGTCGCCCGGGTCGTCGGCCGCCACCCCGATCATCCGTCCGGCCGGCACGGTCAACCCGCTGTCGGGGTCGTGCAGGTCGGCCGGCTGCCGTGGGGCGGCGGCGGTGTGCCGCGCCGCCAGGTCCGTCACCGGGTCGGGGGTGAGCCGCAGCAGGGCCACGATCCGGCGGGCCGCGACCCGGCCCCGGATGAACTGGTAGCTGCCCTCCTGCAGGAACCAGACCGGGACGGTCAGCGCGGCGACGTACCCGTAGACGGCGACCAGCTCCCCGATGGTGATCTCGTCGGCGACCGCCATCCGGGCGGAGATCCACACCACGGCGGCGAGGAACAGGCCGGGGACGGTGACGGTGAGCGCCTCGATCCAGCTGTTCACCGCCGCGACCCGGTAGCCGTGCCCACGCAGCCGCTGGGAGTGGTCGACGTAGCGGTCGGCGAACAGGGACCGACCGCCGACCCCGGCCAGCACCCGCAGCCCGGCGACGATGTCACCGGCGCGGGCGGTGAGCTGGCCCTGTTCCCGCCGGTAGGTCTGCTCGGCCCGGTCCAACCGGCGCAGCAGCGGGCCGAGCAGCGCCGCGACGACCGGCACGCCGATCAGGATGACCGCCGCGAGCACCGGCGAGACCGTCCAGAGCAGGACCGCGACCACCAGGTACGCCAGCACCGCACCGACGCCCGGCCCGGTCAGGGTGAGCACGTGCGAGGTGTGGGTGATGTCGGTGCCGCCGACGGTGGCCACCTCGCCGGTCGCGAGCCGGCTCGGCAGGACCGCGCCGATGCGCGCCAACTGCCGCGACAGCACCCCGGCGGACCGGGCGGTGGCGTCCTCGCGGATGTAGGTCATCGTGCGGTGCCGAAACACACCGACCACGGAGATCAGCACCCCGGCGACCAGGACGGCACCGACCCACCACGCCAGTACGGCCCACCGGCCGGGGCGCAGTCCGTCGTCGATCGCCCGGGCCACCAGATACGGCCGACCGGCCAGGCCGACCATCCACACCGTACTGAGCAACGCGCCGCGCAGCACCCGCCACGGTTGGCGACACACCAGCCACCACAGGTAGCGCACCGGCCCCCGGATATCGGGACTGCCCGGATCGGGGTGCGGGATCAGCGGCGGCACCCGCCCAGGCTAAAACGTCCCAACTCACGCCGCCGACGCATTTTCCCCCATCTGCCGGCTGTGTCGTCGGTCACCGGGCACCGCTGAGCTGGGCCGCACCGCGACCGGGCAGCTGGCACCGGTCGTGCAGAATCGGCGGCAGTCCGACGATTCGATCATGGGGGGTGGGTCGACCATGGGATGGTCCTGGCTGGTGTGGCCGGTCGGGGCTGCCGTGCTGGTGGCCGCCGGATACGTCACGGCGACGCTGCCCCGACGTCGGGCGCACCAGCACGCCCGGCGCGTCTCCTGGTCGACGGCGAGATCCGCGATCGACGCGGCCACGGTCAGCCGCGACGCCGCGCCCCGGCCGGTCGCCGAGGCGGAGCAGCTGCTCACCCGGGCGCAGACCCTCGCCGCCGACCGGGGTGGACCGGCGGCAGCCCGCGCCGCCACCGACTACGCCCGGCGCGCCGACGAGCTGTGGCGTACCGCCGCCGGATCGCAGGACCGGGCATGAGACGCGCCGTCGGCACCGAGGTGGTGCGCTGGGGCGCCCTGACAGCGGCCGTCGCCGTCCTGGTGGTCTTCCTGCTGGCACAGCGGCAGGACATCGACGTCAGCTACGGGCAGTCGCCGGCCCGTGCGACCATCGCCGAGGGCAGCGCCGGCGAGTTGAGCGACGCCAGCGTGCCGTCGGTCGAGGAGATGACCGCGCTGGTCGCGGCCGACCCGGTGGTCCGCCTGCCCGGGGCGGTCGCCGACTGGGACGACGACCGGGTGGCCGCCGTCATCGGCGACGCCGACGTGCGAATCCTGGTCGCCCCGCCCGGCCTGGACGAGGCGGAACGCGACCGGGTCCGCGAGGTCGACAACGCCACCGTACGGATCATCGGCACCCAGGTCAGCGGCGGCTTCTACCAGGCGTACTCCACCGATCTGGACAGCTGGCGCGGCCAGTTCGCCACCGGCGACGTCACCGGCCTGCTGACCGTCCTGATCGCCGCGCTCACCGACCAGCCGAAACCGGCCGACGAGGAGGGTTTCGCCTGGCGGGACCCGACCCCGGCGGAACTCGGCGTGGTCGTCGGCGACCTGCGTACCGCCGGACGGCACGTCGCCGACGGCGCGACCCTGGCCGACGCGCCGCGACCGGGCGCGGCGGACGCCTTCCCCGACGGCACGGTGCGCTACGTCGCCCTGCCCCGGCAGCCGTTCGGCGAGCCGGTGCCGAACTACGGTCCGGCGCTGGCCGAGGTCTTCCCCGGTGACCCGGTCGTGGTGCAGTACGGCAACTGGGTCGAGTACCACGGGCCGGCCGCCGACGAGTTCGCCGAGGTGGCCGCGGCCAGCTTCTACGGCCAGTTCAGCGACCGGCTGAGCCGCTACGACTACCCGCAGACCAACGTGCTCGACGCCTACCTGAGCCGGGTCACCGACGTGCGGTACTCCGGCCTGTTCGACCGGCCGTTGCCGTACCAGCCGGTCGATCCGCTCCGGGTGGCGTTGCCGGCGCTGCCGTGGCTGTTCGCCGGCTGCGTGGTGCTGTTCCTCGTGCTGTCGGTGCGGTCGGTGCTGCGCGCCGACAACCCGGCCGGGCAGCGGCGCAGCGTGCGTGGCCACAGCACGGTCCCGGCCCGGCTCGCCGGGTTGACCGCGCTGGCCGTAGAGATGTCCGCGGTGCCCGGCGGTGCCAGCGACGCGCCGCTGACCAGAGGCATCGGCAAACTGGGGGCGGCCCGCGCCGCGCTCGACGACGACCTGCCCGACCGGCACGTGCACACCCTGCTCGACGACGCGGAGGACGAGTTGGACGGCGCCGCCCGGCTGCTGGGCTTCGACGGTTACCGCCCGGACGTCTACCTGCGGAGCAGGCTCGGATGAGCCGGCTGACGCGGTTCATCGCAACGCCGTTCGGCCTGGCCACGCTGGCCTGCCTGGCGCTGGCCGGCTGGGCGTTGTGGTCCGGTGGTGTCCTGGACGGCCCGATCGCCCGCGAGGTCCGGGGTTCATCGGTGTACGCCGCCCCCGGGGTGGAGCTCGACGAGCCGGCTGCCGAGCAGGTGATCGGCAACCGGCGGCTGGTCGTGCTCTTCCTGGAGCCTGGTGCCGATCTGCGCGACGGCTGCCGGGCGACGGAACGGGCGGCGGACGGGACGCTGGTGCTGGCGTTGAGCCGGGAAATCGACGACGAGGGCTACGACACGTACGGCTGCGCCTGGCTGCCCGGCCGCGACGACGCGAACTTCGGCCGGGCGGCGGTCGCCGAGACGACCATCGGCCGGGGTGCCGACCAGTTCCCGGACGAGCCGGTCGAGGCGGTCAAGGTGATGGTGGTCAACTACGACCTGCTGGTACGGGCCGACATCGTCCCCGACGGTGCCCGCACCATCAGCCCGTCGCTGCCGCGCTTCCTGGTCGCGGCCGCTGCGGTCGCGGCGGTCGGCGTCGGCGCGGCGAGCATCTGGCTGGCCGCCCGGCGGGCCGGGCGGCTAGCGGACCGGCGGCGGGCCCGCCGGCAGCAGTTGGCGGACAGCCGCAGCCGGTTGTCGGCCGCCGCTGCCGTGCTCGGCCAGCAGATCATCGACCTGGACCGCCGGTACGCGCGGGCGGAACGAGGTACGGCCAGCGGCAAACAAGACGCGGTCGGTGGCACCGGGGAGCGAGGTGACTTCATCCGGCGGTACCGTCGACTCACCATGGACTACACCGACCTGCTTGCCGACATCGTCGCCGCCGACCGGGCCGACCGGCCGGACGTCGACCGGCTCACCGAGCGGCTGGAGCAGTTGATCGGACGCGGCCGCGAGCTGGCCGGCTCGCCCGCCGTACCGGGGAACTGAGCGCATGCGCGGCGCGCGGCCGGCGGCCGGCGGCGGCCGGTGGGTGGAGATCTCCCCGGAGCGTCTCCGGGGCTGGCTGGACGGCTTCTACGGCCGGCACGACGGCGCGACCGAGGACGGGCTGACCCTGACCGGGGCCAGCAACGGCGACACGGCGACCCTGCATCCGCCGCCCGGCGTCGACGGGGTCACCGACGTCGACGGTCTGCTCGCCGCGCTGATCCGGCTGCCACGCATCGGCCTGCTGTTGGCCCGCAAGGGTGCGGTGGCGGCCGGTGTCGTCGACGGCACCGCCGTCGTCGTGTCCAAGGTAGAGCGGCACTACGTGCAGGGACGCACCGCCGCCGGCGGGCAGTCACAGCAGCGGTACGCCCGCCGACGCGACAACCAGGCGACGGCGGCGGCCGGCCGGGCCGCCGACATCGTGGCCCGGGTGCTGCTGCCATACTGTCCCGCCGACGCTGAGGAGCCGATCCGCGCGCTGGTCTGCGGCGGCGACCGGTTGATGGTTGACGCGGTCCTCGCCGACCGGCGGCTGGCACCGTTGCTGCCGATGCGCCACCCGCACCTGCTGGACTGCCCCGAGCCACGGCTCGCCGTACTGCAGGACGCCGCAGTCGCCGCCCGCCGCGTCCGCATCCACCTGGTGCCGTAGGCCGCACGCCGTCGGCTCAAGAACGGACGAACGTGGCGGTGCCGGTGTTGCTCGGCGAGCCCGCATCCACCCAGTGCATGTCCGCCCGGTCCGGCTCCTGCAGGATCAGCGTCCACTGCGCCGCGCCGACGCACAGGGACCGCGAGTTGACCGTCGTACGCTGGCGGAGGTGAATCTCCCGGCTCGTCGGACGCGGTTCGATGATCGTGAGAGTGCCCTCGCAGCCGAGACTGGTCGATCGGAAGGTCCCGCCGTCGGCGCCGGCCGCGAACGTCGCCGTCAGGTTCCACGAGGTGACCGAGCCGGTGGGCTGGTCGACGATGCCGCTCCACTGGCCGGCGAACGAGGTAGGCACGCCGGTCGGGGTCGGCAGCGCCACGGCCAGCGGGCTGGCCGACTCCGGTGGGTCGGTCGAGGGCTGCCGGGTCTGGTCCTGCCCGGTCTGCGGCGACCCGCCGTCAGGGTCGTCGTCCCGCCCTTCCATGACCAGGTATCCGACCCCGGCTGTCACCGCGAGTACGACGGTCAGCGCGACCACCAGCATCCGCCGGGTGCCACGCACGGACAGCGACTTTCCGACCGGCGGCGGGCTCACAGCCGGCGCCGGACTCACAGCCGGGGGCGGGCTCACAGCCGGCGGCAGGCTCACGGGTCGGGGTGGCGCGGCGACGCTGCCGTACGCCACGGCAAGCTCCGGCTGGTCTAGCACCACCGGCGGACGGCCGTACGCCTGGTGCAGCAACGTGCCGACCAGCGGGATCCGGGTCGAGCCGCCGACCAGGAAGATCTCGGCAAGGTCCGATTCGGCGAGCTGGGCGTCCCGTAGGGTCGCCCGGCTCGCCGCGATCGTCCGGTCCAGCACCGGACGGGCCAGCGTCTCGAACTGCTCCCGGCCCAGCGGCACCTCCGTCTCCAGCATCGGAACGTGAACCGACGTCGCCGCCGCCCGGGACAGCACCTGCTTGGCGACCCGGACGCCGTCGAGGAACATCCGCCTGGCCCGCAACTGCGTCGGTGTGCTGGGGCTGCGCAGCCAGCGCCAGGCGGCATCGTCGGGTCGCAGGTTCGCGCTGATCGACGCCGCGACCGCCTCGTCGGCTGTACAGCCCACCGGCGTCGGACAGGCCCTGGCTGGCGATCACCTCGAATCCGGTCGCCGAACGCCGGATCACGGTCGCGTCGAAGGTGCCCGCGCCGAGGTCGTACACCAGCGCCAGTTGTCCCTCGGCCAGCCGGACGTCCGGCAGCCCCACGAAGTGCGCGGCGGCGGCCACTGGCTCGTGCACCGTCGCCGGTTCTGGCAGGCCGGCCAGCCGTGCCGCCGCGGTGAGCGTCGCCAGCCGACGCTGTCCCCAGGCCACCGGATAGGCGATAGTCACCGCGTCCACCCGGCCGGCCGCCTGCTCGGCGACGACCCGCACCCGGCGCAGTACTGCGGCGAGCAGCGTCTCCACCGGGACTTCCTGCTCACCGAGCAGGACGTACCGGTCGTCGATGCATCTTTTGGGGTTGGGCTCCAGTTGCGCCGGCCGGGTCATCGCGGCATGCCAGGCGTCGGGTCCGACAAGCGTCGTGTCACCGTCGACGAACACGGCGGACGGCAGCAGCGGCGCCCCGTCGAACAGCACCGGCTGAACGCGACCGTCCCGGCCCCGCAGCGCAGCCGCCGTGTTGTAGGTGCCGATGTCGACGCCGAGGTGCACCTCGCCGGAGCCGGCCGGGCTTGTTCCCATCGGTCTGAAGTCTAGGCCGGCGACGCTCGTCGGACACAGTGGCCGTTGCGCCGAACGTGCCTCGCCGACCGCCACGTCGGGCGGCAACCTGGGACATTTACCAGGGTCTACATCCATTGGTCCCGTCCGGTAACACTTCTCCACCAGGATCGGGTGACGACCCGACTACAGAAGGCGTGCCCGACGATGACTGTGACGAGCCGACCCATCACCGACCCGCCGGTCGGGGAACGCGCCGACCAGACCGGCCGGACCGACTGGCACGGGTTCATCCGGCTGGCCCGGCTGCGCTTCCTGCTCTACAACCTGCTCCCGGTGGGGCTCGCGGTGGCGGTCTCGGTGCACCAGGGCTATCCGCTGCACCTCGGCTGGTACGTCCTGGCGCAGCTGTTCGCCTGGACGGTCCACCTGATGACGCACTACTGCAACGAGTACTTCGATCTGGCGGCCGACCGGGCCAACGTCTATTTCACCCCGTGGACCGGCGGCAGCCGGGCCCTCGTTGACGGCCTGGTGCCGCCGGTGGTGGCGCTGGGCACCGCGTTCGTGCTGGCTGCCGTGGCGCAACTGATGATCGTCGCGATGCCGGACTGGCCGGCCCGGTTGGCCGCCACCGCCGCCGTCGTGCTGGCCTGGTTCTACACCGCGCCGCCCGGCCGGTTCAACTACCGTGGCCTCGGCGAGGTGACGGTCGCCGCGATCCTCAACGGACTGTGGCCAGTGGTCGCTGTGCTGCTGCAGACCGGCACCGTACCGGTCCTGTTGCTGGCCGTCCTCGCCCCGACCGCGCTGCTGCAGACGGTACGGATGATGGTGATGAACCTCGGCGACCGTCGCTCCGACGAGCAGGTCGGCAAGCGCACGATCCCGGTCATCATCGGCTACGACCGGGCGGTACGCGTCGTCGTCACCGCCCAACCGGTCGCCTACGCCGCGCTGACCGGCTTCGCCCTGGCCGGCTGGGTGCCCTGGCTGGTCTGGGCGCCGATGACGGCGACCGCGGCGATCTCCGCCTGGCTGGTGCTGCGGCTGCGTCGGGGCGACATGCGCGACCTCGACCAGCGGCGGATGACCCCGGTGGTCTTCTGGGCCTCCAACCACGTCTCGCTGATCGTCGGCGCGGCGATGCTCGGCGTACTGCTCGACGCGGCCCGCACCGGCGCCGACCGTGGAGCGATTCTCCTGCTCGGCGTCGTCGGCGCTGGCTACCTGGGCCTGTTCGCCCACCGGCTGTGGCTGGCCGGGCGGACCCGCCCGACCAGCGCACCGGTCGACCACCGCTGATCAGAGCGGCTGCGACACCAACTGGTCCGGCACCGCCGTCGGTGCCGGACCGGCGCCGTCGGCCGCCCGCCGGTCGGCGTCGGCGACAGCCGGCCCGGTGGGTGGCTCGGCGGCCAGCAGTTCGTTGAGCACCTGGATGGCGCCGGTGATCCGCAGCAGGGTCTGCTGGATGTCGGCCCGCCTGGCCTCCACCTCGGCGAGCATCTGCTGGCCGGCGCGCAACTCGGCCTCCAGCTCAGCGACCCGCTGCGCCAATTGCTCCCGCATATCTTGATCCATCCCGTCGAGGGTCGTTCGTCACTGGTCGGAGACCTCGAACTGCCAGAAGGTCTTCGTGTGCGAGGCCACCGGCTGCCCCGGGATCCAGGTCAGGGCGTACCGGTACTTGGTGTCACCACGCTTCTGGCCACTGTCCCAGATGTAGCTGTCGTAGTAGGTGTTCCGCAGCTTGCAGACCAGCTCGTTGTCGGCCAGCTTCTTCAGGATCTTCAGCTCGCGCTCGCCGATGGTGACGTCACCGATCCGCACCGTCTGCGCGGTCACCTGCCCGGCGTGGATACCGCGATACTCGTCGTTGCCGGTCTTGAAGTGGAAACCGGCCGGGTCCACTTCGAGCTGGTACGCGTACCGGCCGCCATGGTGGAACCGGATGGCGAGCGTCGTGGGCGACACCGTGGGCGGGGCCGTGTCGGCCTGTAGCAGTTCCAGGAAGACGAGTTTGCGTCCCGGCTCGACGTCGCGGGCGTCGCGACGCAACAACAGATGCCGGTGCTCCGCCCGGACAGCCAACTGGTGACCCTCCGAGGCATTCATGCCGACCCCGACCTGGCCGGCCGGGTTGATGGTGATCCGGGCGGCCTGGTTGGTGACCAGCGTCAGCGGGCTCGTCGTCCCGGTGCCCACGATCATCCCGGCCGGCGCACCGAACATTCCGGTGTCGTGCGCCATCACCCGACCGTCCACCTTCGCCGTGCGTACCGACAGCTTGGTGGTCGCCGTGCCGACCACGTCGACCACCCGCCCCCACCCGTCGGCACCGGACAGATCGGTGGTGCCGATGCCGACGTGGCCGTTCGCGCCGACGAAGAGTCGGGTCGTCCCGGCCGGGTCCGAGTCGTGGGTCCGCACGTGCAGGCCGCGTCCGGCAGCCGACCGTCCGTCGTACTCGATGGAGAAGCCCTGGTTGGCCGCGCCGGCCCAGAACCGGATCCCGCCGCGACGCTGATCGTCGGCGGCGAACCGGAACGTCAGATGCCGGTCCTGCGGGTCGAAGTCGCCCACGTCCAAGCCACCGCTGCCGACGGCGTCGGTGCCGATCCCGATACCGCCCGCCATCGACAGGCTGGACCGGTGGGCGGCGGTCGGGTCCACCGTGACGTCGCCGTTGTCGGCCACCGTGAGTCGACCGAGCAGCACCGTCGGCCCATCCAGCTCGGGCGCGGCCTCGGTGGGGGCGACCGCCGTCGCCCCGTTCGGGGCGACCACCACGACCTTCGGCCGCTCCTCCCAGCGCCGGGCGCCCACCCCGCCGTCCCCGGTCTGTCCCACGTCCGTCGGGGACTCCTGGTAGGCCAGGTGCACCTCGACGTTCTGCTGGTTGGCGAATCCCGAACCCAGCGGCAAATCGGTGCCGGCGGCCAGGACGAGGTGCCGGCCCAGGGCGTCGACCGCCATCCCCGCGGACACGGTGACCGTGAACGGCTCGTCCGCCGCGGCCAGGGTCAGGCCCTCGCTGACGCCGGTGAGCCGCAGCAGCCGGCTCTGCCGGCGTTCGCGATCCAGGTGGAACTTCTGCTCGTCGATGAAGTCCTGGTCCTCCAGGAACTGCCCGTCGAAGAAGCGGACACGCTTCGATACGACGTCAGGTTGGGTGTAGTCCGCCATCGGACCTCCTCCGGTTTCAGGTCGAGTCGCGCGTGCCGAGCAACGTGTTCCGGCCGAGGACGAGCCGCTCCGGCTTGCCGCCCTCGTTCTCCTTCAACTCCTCGGAGACCAGCCGCATCGTGGGCACCACGACCTTGAGCGCGTAGAACGTGTGGGCCGGCTTCTCCCGGTCGATGATCGCCCGGGCGGTCTCCTGCACCCTGCGCAGCTCGTCGCGGTCGGCGGCGCCGAGAGTCAGCTGGACCTGGAAGTAGTGGGCGGGAGCGTCGTAGTCATCGAGGATCACCACGTCCTCCCGGGTCACCTGGTCGGCCAAGGGCCGCAGGTAGATCTCCAGCATCCGGCGCAGCCCGGCCAGGGTCCCCCGCTGCCGGTACAGCGGCACGACCTCCCGGATGAAGCCACGCTTGGTGGCCGCGTCCCAGTCCGCACGCAGACTCAGCGCCACCCACCCGGCCAGCCACGGCAGGAAGTCCTCGCCGGTCCGGACCGGGTCGATGTAGTCGGCGGACCGTTCAATGGTCTGTTCCAGACCCTCGACGTCGTCGCGGCCGGTCAGGATCGCCTCGAAGGCCAGCAGGAAACGCCCGGCGAACGGGTCCTCCCGGAACATCGCCGGCAGGTGGTCGAGGTACCGACTCATGGCGCGCCCTCCGCACTCGGCAGGTGGGTGCGGCCGTACGTGTCGTAGCCGACCAGGTCCAGCCGGGCCAGCCGGGGCAGCTGGTGCACATCGAACTCGATGCTGGCAGCCGTGCCGCCGCTGACGGCGGCACCACTGGCGTCGACCAGGGTGAACTGGACGTTCTCGATGTAGTCGAGCAGTGGTGACTGTTCGAGTACGGCGTACACCTCGGACGGGTGGATGCCCTGCCCGAAGGGCCAGCCGGTGCCGGCGGCACCGCCGGTGAGCGGGTCGTAGAACCGGCGCAGCCGGGCCTGCGCGTCGGCGAGGGCGTCGGCCGGCGGGGCGTCCTCGCGCAGCGCCAGGTCGGCGGAGACGCCGATGTCGACGTACTGCGGGCCGACGACATGGTGGCGTACGGTCAGCAGCCGGCGCGGCTCGAGAAAGTCGTGCAGCTCGGTGGTGAGCGCGTCGGTGGGCACCGGGTGGGTGTCGGTCGCCGCGCCCGGCTCGGGGACGACGACGACGCTGACGTGTGCGGGGGCGGCGGCGGCCGGGTCGGCGCTGGCGAGGTTTCGGCCGGCGACGCACCGGACCCGCCGGACCGGAGCCGGTCCGGCGGGCTCGCGTTGCGCCGGCCAGAGGGTGCCGACCAGGTACTCGTAGTCGTCGGCGGTCGCGGCCCGGTAGCGCTCATGCAGGTCGGCCAGGCTCTGCCGGACGGCGGCGTCGAGCCCGCCGCTGGCCGGCGGGGTCCACTCGGGGCCGTTGAGCAGCTGCAGGAAGTTGCGGGTGTGGCTCTGTGGGATCTGGTTGACCTGATACAGCTGCATCTCGGTCAGCCAGGCCAGCATCTCGACCAGGACGATGCCGGGGTCGCTCGGGTTGTGGTCGGTCCACTGCGGCAGCAGGACCGGGATCAGCGACCGCGCCTCCCCGACGAGATCGTCGTAGTCGCGGTCGTCGAGGTTCGGCAACGGAATCGGCACGGCGGTCCTCACGCTGGAAGGGTCACGGTGATCTGGTGCCGCCCGGAGTAGACCAGCGCCCGCGCCAGCCACCGGGTCAGGTCCGCGGCCACCGGCTCGGCCGCACCCTGCGCGAGCGAACGGTCCAGGACGGCCGCCAGCCGCTCACCGAGCGCTTCGGACTCGGCCACCTGCGCCACCGCGAGCTCGCGGACATGGTCGACCCCGTCGACGGCGGTGACGGCCGCGTACAGGTCCGAGCGGTGCGGCTTGCGGCCGAACGCCCAGCCGGCGCCGTCCGGTCCGCCGGTCAGCGGGTGCAGGAAGCGGTCCAGGGCCTGCACGACCCGCGCCTGGATCAGCCCGGCGGCCTCGGGAGTGGTGGCCACCACCGTGGCGGCGACGGTCACCTCGATCCACTCCGGTCCGGCGACCCAGAGGCCGGCGGTCGGCGCGCACCGCGCCCGCAGGTGCTGATCCACCTGACGCAACAGTCCCAGGCTGGGCACCGGTCGGGCGGCGTTGGAGACCGGAACCACGATGACCCCGACCCCGCCGACGTCGGCCTGCTGATGCTCGTCACCCGGCTGCTCGTCCGGATCGAGCCACAGGTTGAACGGGTCGAACCCGCTCGGCGGCACCGCCTGGGCCCGAGCCACCTCCGTCGAGGACTCGAACGCGAGGTCCACGAAGTCGTCGACCGTGACCGCCCGGTCGCGGTGGCGCAGCGCCTTCGGTCCCCGGTCCCGTACCCGCTCCAGCGGCTCCCAGCCCGCACCACCGGAAGCTGGCTCGTGGTTGGTCACCGAGTCCAGGTAGGGCACTGCGGATTTCAAGGTGGTGATGGTGCCCGCCGGTCGGTTGCCCTGCTCACCGCCGCCGGTGCGGTAGGTGATCCGGACGTTGTTCTGCCCAAGCGGCACCACCCGCCCCGCCTGGCCGTCGCCGAAACCGATCTCACCGGTCGCGGCGTCGATGGTGTAGTGCCGGTCGCCCGGCCCGGAACGGTGGAAATCCGTCACCTCGTGCCAGCGTACCCAGATCTGCTCAGCGTCGTCGGTGACCGCGCCCGGGCCGTCGGCCTCGACGAGCGCGGCCTCCTCCGTCGGCGACGGCCGCTGCGGCTCGCGCACGACGAGCCGCTGGCCGGCCAGCACCGGCGTCTGCGCGGTGGTCAGCCGTTGGCCGGCCTCGGCGACGCCGGACCCGAGGATCTCCTCGGCGATGGTGGTCGTCTGTGTCGCCCATGTCGTGTTGGGAGAGACCCGGCGCAGCCGGGGCGGGATCGCGAAGCTGCCGCGCCGGTGCCGTAGGCGCAGCCAGCACCGGTGCTGCCCGAAACGTTCCCCGGCGGTCAGGTCCGGCGGGCCGACGAAGCGGACCACACCACGGTCGCCCAGCGTCCCGGTCTCGTCGATCGCGGCCAATGGCCGCCAGCCGTCGACGCCGCTGTACTCCCACACCAGGTCGGCCCGGTCGGTCAGGTCGGCCCCGGCGAGCCGGTCGGCGGCCACCTCCTCCGGCGCCGGTGGCTCGACCTGCAGGTAGAGCGTGACCGGGCGGTTGCCGAACGGCTGGTCGAAGCCGAGGTAGAGGGCGGGGTCCCGGTGCGGATTGGGGACGAACGGGGTGACCTCCCACGGCTCGTCGCCGGCACGGTGATGGGTGACGAGGCGGAAGTCGTTCTCGGTCACGCAGGCCTGCGCCGGGACCGCGGCTGCCAGCCCGGCCCGGGACTGCCAGGACAACGTGGTGACGACCGGCGGCGCGAAGGTCGCGTCGACGAGTTCGTAGCCGCCGTCGTCGTCGCGCGTGTAGTGGGCCGCGACCCCGTAGTCGCCACCGATCAGCCGGAACCGCACCCAGTATCCTTCGACGCCGTTGACCTCGGTAGGCGCGAAGCCGGCCGGCGGGGTGAGCGTCACGGTGGCGCTGTCGGTGAAGGCGTACTCCGGATCGTCGACGGTCACCGTACGCCAGGCCGTGCCGTCCCATGCCTCCCAGACCAGTCGGGGGTGGCCGTCGGTACGTACCGGTGGCACCGCAGGGCCGGCCGGGTCGTCCGGGCCCGGCGGGTCGGCTGGGTCGTCCGGGCCCGGCGGGTCGGCTGGGCCGTTGGTCAGCGTCACCTCGACGACGAGCTCCGCGCCCGGCCAGACCAGGTTCGCCGGGCAGGCCAGGTAGCAGGTGTCGTTGAACCGGGGCTGCTCGCCGAAGGGCCGGAAGTCCTTGGTCACGTCGATCGGGCTGGTGTTGCTGAAGGCGTGCGGCAGCGCCACCGGGTCCGGTGCCGTCTGCATCCGTACGTCGATGGCGGTGACGGTCGGTAGCTCCCAGTCGTAGCCGATGGTCACCGTCGCCAGTTGGGGCAGGGTGGCGTAGGTCGCCCCGTCGTCGACGACCTCGGCCCGCAACCAGTGGCCGGCCCGGCCCTGGAACAGCTCGGCCGACCAGTCGGCCGGCACCCGGAAACTGACCTCGCCGTCACCGGTGAACGCCAGCGTGCCGTCCACCAGTTCCCCGTCGATGTCGCCGTCGGACTCCACCGCCGTCGTGCCGGATTCGCCCAGCCGCCGCCAGTCGTCGCCGACCTTGTACGACCACACCAGCCGGACCGGGGACGCCGGGTCAGCGGCCACGCCGGGCCGGGCCAGGGTGATCGCGAGCCGGGCGACCGCGCCGGGGGTCGCCGCACCGACGCTGAAGTAGCACCACCGGCCCTGGCTGGTCTCGCCGAACGGGAAGACCCCGGCTACGTCGATCTGCGGGCTCCGGCGGCCGGACGCGACGGCGTCGAGGGCCAGCCCGGCGACCGGCTGCGGCATCGGCATGTCGAGCTGGGCGCGCAGCCAACCGGCGGTGGTGCCGTTCACGTCGTACGGGGGCAGCGGCGGCAGGTCGGTCAGCGTCACCGTCCACCCGCCGCCGAAGACTGTCGTCCCCGCCTCGACGGGATACCACCGGGTGCCGTCCCAGTAGGACCAGGAGATCGGCCACTCGGCGAGCAGGGCGGCCTGCGAGGCGGCCAGGGTCAGGGTGACCGTTTTGGTCCCCTCGGTGGCGAGCACCGGATCACAGGCCACGTAGAACCGGTGCGGCACCGGCTGATCGCCGGTGAAGGCGGCGAACGGCTCGTCGCGCTGGCCGGTTGCCGCTGCGCTGCGGTCGGCGTAGGCGTCCTGCGGCGCGTCGTCCACGAGCACGGCCTGCAGCTGGGCCGGGGTGACCACCAGGTCGGTCGCGGTCTCGAAGACGACCTCGTCGTCCTCGCCGTCGCGCGGGGTGGCCGCGACCTGCGTGCCGGCCGGGACCACCGCTTCGGTGCGGCTGCCCTGGGCCAGGGCGAAGGTGAGCGGTACGCGGGCCGGTCGCGGCGGCACCGGCCGGGTCCCGATCAGGTTGAGGAACGCGAGGTAGTCGCGTTCGGGCACCTGGTTCAGCCGCTGCACCACCAGTTCGGCGTAGCGGGCGAAGATGCCGATCAGCGCCTGGCCGGCGTCGGGCCGCCCGTCGGCGCGCGGCCGCCAGTCGCTGTACCGGGTCGCCAGCGCGGTGGTCTGCGCGGCGAGCGCCGCCCGGTCGCGGGGATCGATGGGTGGGGGCTGTCCGGTCATGCGATGTAGAAGGGGTAGACGAGGTTGAACCGGCTGTTGGTCGAGCGCACCTGGTAGTTGATCTCGATGAGCAGTCGGCGCCGGTCGGCGGGGTCAGGTGCGGCGTAGACGTCCAGCACGTCGATCCGGGGTTCCCAGCGGGCCAGTGCCTCCCGCACCGACCGACTGACCCGGCCCGCGGTGCCGATGTCGTTGACGTCGAACACGATGTCGTGGATGCCGCAACCGAAGTCCGGCCGCATCACCCGCTCGCCGGGTGCGGTGCCGAGGATGAGTCCGATCGACTGGCGGATCAGTGCCGCGCCGTCGTCGCTGAGCCGGATGCCCTGCGCCGGCTCGTAGCTGAGCGGGAACGCCCAACCGGTGCCGAGAAATCCGTGTTTCACCGCGCTGGTCACCCGATCGTCACCGTGCCCGTGGCCAGCACCGTGCCGCTCGGCAGGTCCTGCGGATCGTTGCAGGTCGAGGCCAGGTCGCCGGACCTGATCGCCGGCTTACCGTTGATCTTCACGGTCGTACTGCCGCCTTCGAGGGTGGCCGTGTTCGACGGCTGCTTCTGAAACGACGTGCCGGGCGCGGTGGGTACGTGTGCCGGGGTGTTCTCGGCGGTGGAGCCGGCCACCGCCGCCGGCATACCCATGATCTTGACGTCGGCGCTCAGCCCGCCGTTGATGACCCCGGTGAAGGGATGCGGCAACGGTGTCGGTGTCGGCGCGGGTGCTCCGGGCACCATGACGATGTGGATGTCGGTCGCGTTGACCCGGTCACCCTGCTTCGCCGCGAACTGCCCCATGAGAACTCACCCCCCATTCAGTTGATGTTGACTTGACTGCCCTTGATGTCCAGCTGCCCACTGGACTTCACCGCGAGCGCGGACTTCGCCTCGACCTTGACGTCGGCAGTGGAGGTGATCTCGACACCGGCACCGGCCAGCCGCAGCCGCCCGCCGGCGGAGATCACCACGTCCGCGTCGGCGGTGACGGTGATCTGGTTGTCCTTCGTACTGATCACGATGCTGTTCTTGCCGCTGCCGTCGACGATCTCGATTCGCTCGTCCTGCTTGGTGTCGATCAGCCGGATCACGTGCTTGCTGCGGGAGACCATCATCCGTACGTCGTTGTTACCGTCGGCGTTGGTGGCTGGTGGGGCGTCCTTGCCGTTCCACAGCGCACCGACGACGTAGGGGACCTCCGGATTGCCGTGTTCGAAGGCGACCAGGACCTCGTCGCCGACCTCGGGCAGGAAGTAGCAGCCACGGCCGGGGCCGGCCATCGGCGCGGCCACCCGCGCCCAGTCGGTCTCGACATCGTCGGCCAGCCAGGGCAGCGCCACCTTGACCCGGGCCAGACCGTCCGGGTCGCTGTTGTTGGTGACGATGCCGATCACCACCCCGTGGTACCGCCCGTCCGGGCTGGCCGGACCGCCACCCGCCAACTGGTGGTAGACGTCCGTCACGCCGCGTTCCTCCGTACTTCGAAGCTGGACCGGTAGCCGGCCGCTGCGGTCACCGAGTGTTCGACGGAGACGACGTAGTACTCGCCGCTGAAGGTCTCACCCGCTCCCTCGATCCGCACCACCTCGCCGGCGTGCAGGCGAGGTTGCCCACCGCACTCGGCCTCGCCGGTGATGTAGCTCAACGCCAGCTCGTCGAACTGCCCCCGGGCAAGCTGGTCGGCGCGGTTCTTGTTCGGCGCCGGCAGGTCCACCCTGGTCGATCTGCTCCTGCCGAAGACCCGGCCGACCTCGCGGGGTCCGGTGACGGCACCCATCGCCGTGGACTCGGATCCAGAGCCGAACGTGGCGACGACGGCCTTCTTGGCAGCCACGTCCCAGCCCCGTACGGAATGCTCGGCAGCCTGGCCCATGGTGCGCAGCCGGGGGGTGAACTGGGAGATGTCGTCACCGACGCGCAGCTTCGCCGCCGGCACCCGGCCGAGCTGCGGCGGCCGGAAGGACAGCACCTTGTCCCGTACGTGAATCTCGTACCCGAGCAGCCCCGCCCGCCGCTGCAGGAACTCCAGATCGGTCTGGTTGTTCTGCAGTACGTAGTCGAGGTCGGTGCGGGTGTCGGGTACGTCGGCGCGCAGACCGGCCTCCTTGGCCAACTGCCGAGCGATGGTGCTGTCCCTGGTGCGGGTGAAGGTCCTGGTCCGCTGCCGGCGGGCCAGCCGGTGTCGCAGGTCGTAGCCACGGACGGTCAACATCGGCGGCCGGCCCTCCACGAAGGACGGCTCCAGGCTGGTGATCTCCCCGGTGATCGCCAGGTGCAGGTTCTTCACGTACCCGAGCGAGATCCGCACCTCGGTGCCGACCGCGAACAGCGCGGAGTCCGACCAGGTGACCGCGAGCCGCTCCGCGTCCCAGTTCTTGAGTGTCACGGTGAACATGCTCAGCGCGTTCAGGTCCTCCAGCACGGTCACCGACTCGACGTCCTTGTGGGCGTCCGGCGGCAGGCGCCGGCCACTGCACCGGATCTCGAAGTCCGGCCCCGAATCAGCAGTCTCCATCTCCTGAATCTCCGCTCAACTCAGCCGCGGGATGGTCAGGACCGTGCCGGGACGCAGGTCACGCGGGTTGACGATGCCGTTGGCCGAGGCGATGTGCCGCCACAGCCGCGGATCCCGGTACTCGGCGGCGGCGATGCTGTGCAGCGTGTCGTTGCGCCGCACCACCCACGTCTTGTGCACGTCGGAGGAGTGCAGCTCACGCTCCTTGAGCTGGGCGTCGGTGAGCGACTCCACGAAGCTGCACGAGACGGTCGCCCGCACCGGCGTGCCGTCGGGCAGGAACATGGTGAACCGTTCGCTGATCTGGGTGAGCACACCGGTGAAGATGTCGGCGAAGGCCCCCCAGGACAGGGTGCACAGCGGTGGCCGGTGCAGTTCCTTGTCGAACTCGGCCAGCCGGGCCACCCGGCTGGTCAGCGCGGTGACGTCGGTCGCGTCGCCGGTCTGGAACGGATTGGGTGGCGTCACCAGCGAGGTGGCCCGGGCCCACATGGACGCCTCCGCCCTCGACTCGTAGGTGTCGAAGAACAGCTCGAGCGACAACGTCGCAGGTTGCATGGCCGCGAACTCCTGCTGCAACCCGCTCCACGTCCAGGCGCTGCCCTTGCCTGCGCTCTCGTGCGCGTGCCAGTTGACCGACCGCGACCGGGTGATCTCGTGCGGGTTGAACAGCGCCTCGATCGGGCCGTTGCGATCGAAGTCCGTGCCGTCGTGGGCGATGGTCAGCTTCTGCAAACCACCGCCGCCGGGTCCGAGCCCGAGCGCGGCGCTGGCCAGGCCCGCCGCCTTGTTGAGACTCACCGCCGCACCCCCCGACGCTCGGCCTCGACCGCCAGCCGGCGCATGATCCGGCCGTGCACCTGCGCGGTGACGTGCCCGACGTCGACCTGCGGGGCCGGCTGAACAGGCGGCTGCGGCGCACCACGGTCGGCACGGGTCGGCACGGCCCCGAAGCCACCGGGCAGGTGCCCGCCGCCGTCACGCGAGCCGAATCCACGGCCGCCGTGGCCGGGTGCACCGTGCCCGGGGCCACCGGAAGCCGCTGGCACCGAGCCCGCGACGGCCGGGTGGTACGGCACGCCGGTCGCCGACGGCACGCCGACGGCGCCGGGTGCCGACCGGACCTGCGGGCCGGTTGCTGACGGTACGGCCAGCGGAAGCTGCGGCACCGGTCGGGCCGCCGGCTGCCGCGCGGTGACCACCTGGGCCGGCGGTACGGCGGGCGGGCGCTGCCCGACGGTGGACGGCACACCGGCGGCGGGCCGACTGGCGTGATCTGCCGTGGGTGGGGTGCGGAAGGTCAGGTGGGATCCGCTGGCCATCCGGCCAGGGACGCCGATCAGCCCGGTCCAGTCCGCAGGGCCGGCTGCCGTCGGACCCGCCGCAGCGGGAGTCCACGACCCGGCGGCCGCGTCCGGAGCACCCGTCGGCACCGCCGGCCTGGTGGCCGACGGTCCGATGGACGCAGACCGTTGGGCCTGGTCGGCCGGCGATGGCGCGGCACCCGGTTCGGCGGGCGCGGCCGCCTTGCGTTGGATGGTCAGCGGCCGGCCGGCGGCCGGCCGGGGCGTTACCGGCTGCGTGGAGCGGCCGGCGATCCCGGGACCGGTGGCGGTCCACACCGGGCTCAACTCGGCAACGGGGCGGGCCGGACGCGCCAGCACCACCGGGCCGGACGCGGCGGCCGGCGATCCGCCGGCCGGGTCGGCGGCCGGTCGGCGGGCCGACGTGACCGGCCCGCGGTGCGCCGGGGCCGGTGGCCCGGCGTTCGGCGGGGCGGCGGCCGGGCTGGTCGGCAGAGCACCGAGCGGGGCAGCGTGCCCGGCGGACGGCGGCAGTGCGGGTCGCGCGTACACGATGGGTGTCGTCGGCCCGGTGTGCTGCTGCGTGGCCACGTCGACGTAGCGTGAGGCGACCTCGGCCAGCGGCAGACCCGCCGGCATGGCGTGGTGGCGGGTGAGCGCGGACCGGGCCTGGCCCAGGTCGATCAGGCCGGGTCGCCGGGCCGGCCGGGCCAACCGGTGGACCAGCGCCGGGTCGAAGGGCGTGTCGTCGTCGGTCATCCCAGGTTCCCGGTCAGCCGACCATGCCGGCCACGCCGTGCGCCAGCGCGGCGGCCTGGCCGAGCAGCGGCTTGGTCAGGCCCTCGTGCACCAACTCCAGCGACTCGAAGCCGACATCGTCGCCGCTCGCGCTGAACGTCGGGCCGGTCCAGCGCACCGGCAACGCGTTGCGGAAGTTCCACCACATCACCGGGATCTGTCGCCGGTCGAGCAGCACGATCGTGCCGCTGCGGCGCTGGATGACGCCCCGGGTGGTGTTGTCGTACCAGCCCCACAGACCGCTGAGCGGGCTCAGCCCCTGCCGCAGCACCAGGTGCGCGGGAGTGGCCGCGCCGGGCAGCTGGTGAACGAAGCCGTTGACCCCGCCCTCCCGGTAGGACTCCATCTCGATCTGACTTTCCAGGCCGCTGACCTCGTTGAACCCGGCCAGCAGCAGGCCCTCGATCTCCACCGCGAAGTTGAAGGTCTGGAACGGGTCCGGCAGCCGCAGGCCGGTCCAGTTGCCCACGGCGGCAGGTGCCCAGCTGAGCCCGAGCGGAATCCCGGTCGACATCATCTCCGTGCCCCTCCCTGTTCATTGAGTCGCTCGTTGATCCGCGCGACCTCCGCGACCCAGCGCTGCCGTTCCCGGTGGTCCAGCTGCATGATCTCGTGATAAGGCCAGTGAAAGTGATAGGCCAGGTACGCTACTTCCTCGTGCAGCCGGTCCGGGGAGTAGCGCGTCATCCCCCCAGGCTGGGCGGCTCCACTTCGAACGATCCGCTGCAGTGTGGGCAGTCGACCTGCAGCCGGGCGTGCCCGTTGAGGTTGATCCGCTGGTAGAAGTCCTGCAGGTAGGCGAGATCGGCGGAGTAGAGGTTCTCCACCACGTTGGTGTTGATGTACTCCAGTCCGCCCAGCCGGGTGATCACCCGGGCCAGCAGGATGATCACCAGGTAGCCCGGGTTCGACCGTACCCGGGGATCCTTGATCGGCTCGATCTCGTCGAGCGCGGTGGCCATCCGCATGGTTCCCTCGCGGTGCACCGTGCCGTCCGGCGCGACCAGGCCGTGCGGCAGGGTGAACGGGAACTCGGTACGGCGGGCCTCGGCGACGCCGGTCAGCTCCACTGGTCGACCTCGATGCGTTCACAGGCGAGGATGAGCTGCTCCACGGCGATCTCGTCGCTGGTCGCGCTCAGGCTGGGTCCGCTCCACGACTTGGGCCAGCAGTCGAACAGGTTCCAGGTCACCTTCGGGTTGCCCTGCTGGTCGAGCAGGGTGATCGACACGTTGTGCCGTTCCACGGTGCCCTTCATCACCTTCTGCCGCCACTCCCACAGCTTGCTGTCGCTGGTGAGGCCACGGCTGAGCGTGATGTCACCGTAGCTGTTCAGCCCGGGGATCTTGCGCGGCGCCAGGTTCCGGTCCGTACCCTCCCGGTACTCGGCGGCGTTCTGGCTGGTCTCCAGCCCGGAAGCCTCCCGGAATCCGGCCCGGGTGATGCCGTCGAGCTCCACCGCGAAGTTGTACCCGAAGTAGGGGTCGAGTCTGTCCACAACCGCACCTCACTGTCTGTCCGCACCGAACTTGTTGTCCGCACCGACTGTTGTCCGCACCGGTCACGCCACGCCGACCGTCACCCCACTCGCGCCATGGATGACGCGAACGGTGACGAACTCGGCCGGCGCGGTCGGTGCCACTCCGATGTGTGTCACTACCACCCCGGCCTCGATGACCGCCGGTGGATTCGTCTCGTGGTCGCACTTGACGTAGAACGCCTCGGCGGGCGTGCGGCCCTGCAGGGCGCCGCGTTGGAACAGCCCGTCGAGGTACGCGGTGAGTTCCCGCATGATCCGCACCCACAGTCGGATGTCGTTGGGCTCGTGCACCAGGCCGGTCATGAACTGCTCGATCCACCGGCCGATCGTGCTCACCAGGCGGCGGGCGGTCACGTCCCGCCAGGCCGGGTCGGCACCGAGGGTACGCGCGCCCCAGACCCGTACGCCCCGGCCGGGCAACGCCCGCAGGCAGTTGACCCGCTGCCCGTACAACGTGCCGACCTCGGCAGCGGTGAGCTGCACCTGCAGGTCGACGACGCCCTCGACCACCGTGTTGGCCGGTGCCTTGTGGACGCCGACCCGCTGGTCGGCGGTGGAGTACACGCCGGCCACGTGCCCGGACGGCGGCAGGTGACGCAGCCGCCCGTCGGCGCCGGACGCACCCAACCAGGGGTAGTACAGAGCGCCGAACGCACCGTCGGCCCCGGTCAACGCGGCGCACTGCTCGGCGACTGTCGCCGGGTCCACCGCCGGGACGCCGTCGAGCAGCGCGAACCGGTCACCGCGCTGCCGGCAGTGCCGCAGCATCGCCTGCTGCGCCTGCACGATCGGGGCGAGATCCTTGTCGACCGGCCACGGCGCGGCGGCGACGATGTCGGGGGCACAGACCAGGTCGACATCGTCCAGGTCGTCCAGCGTCGCCAGTCCCTCCTGCACCGCCTCGGCCGGCGACAGCGCCCTGGGCAGCCGGACCACATGACACAGCGTCCCGCCGTTGTCGAAGAACCCCCGGACCGCGTCGGCCAGGAAGCCGTCCGGGGTGTCGCCGGAGGCCGCACCGCCGAAGACCGCCTCGAATTGCGGCCACAGGGTCAGCCGCTGCGGGGTGTACGGGCCGGCGGCGGCCCGGCCGAGGAAGGCGGGCACCCCGGTGAGCTGGGTCGGTGGCGGCGGCGGGAACACGTCCTGCCGGTGCACACCGGGTGTCAGCTGGTGGGTCACGGTCTCGTCCGGCTGTCCGCTACTGGACCCCGCCGGCCCACTGGCTGATCCGGAACACCACGAACTCGGCCGGGCGTACCATCGCCACTCCGATCTCGACCACCAGTTGGCCGGCGTCGCGGACCGCAGCCGGGTTGACGGTCTCGTCGCAGCGTACGTAGAACGCCTGCTCCGGGGTGTTGCCCAGCAGCGCACCGGAGGCCCACACGGTGGTCAGGAAGGCGCCGACGTTACGCCGGATCTTCGACCACAGCTCCGGCGCGTTCGGCTCGAAGACCACCCACTGGGTGCCCTCGTCGATCGACTCGCGCAGGAAGTTGAACAGCCGCCGGGAGGATATGTAACGCCACTCGGCCTGCTCCTTGCCGGCGAGGGTACGGGCACCCCAGATCGTGATGTTGCCGCCGAACTTGCGGATCACGTTGATGTCGTCCGGGTTGAGCCCGGCCTGCTGCTGCTTGCTGACCAGCGCCTCGACGCCCAGCGCACCCCGGATCACCTCGTTGGCCGGTGCCTTGTGCACACCCCGTTCGGTGTCCACCCGGGCGTACACCCCGGCGATGTGCCCGCTCGGCGGCTGGTACACCTTGTTGCCGTCGGCGTCGGTGACGCCCACGTCGATCCACGGGTAGTAGATCGCGCCGTAGCTGCTGTCCCGGACGTCGCCCTGGATCGCTTCCTTGGTCAACGTGGTGGTCTGCCGACCGTCAAGGATCGCGAACCGGTCCTGCAGGTACTGGTTCTCGCAGTGGTCGAGCAGCGCGGTCTGCACCGCGTCGCTCACCGCGCCGGGGATCGCGACCAGGGCGATCTCGTCGATCGCGGCGAAGGTCGCCAACGCGTCGATCAGGTCGTCGTCCGACGATGCGGTGTCGGCGGCAGCGGCGGCGGGGGCGTCGTCGTCATCGGCGGCGGCGTCGTCGTCATCGGCGGCGTCGTCCGCGGGGGCGGGGGCGGAGGCGGCGACCCGGGTGATCCAGCAGCGGCCGCCACCGTTGTTGAAAAAGCCGTACACGGCGTGGGCGAGGGTGCGGTTGCCGGGCTGGATGTCGCCAAAGAGGTTCTTGAACGTCTCCCAGCCGTCGACGAGCTGCGCCTCGCCAGCGGGTGCCACGACGTGGAAGTCGGCCGGCACGGGGTCACCGTCCGCCGTCACGCCGGCGCGACCGGGCAGCAGCGGCATCGTGACGTCGTCGGCGACGACACCGACGAAGCCGGCGGTGCTGGTCCCCACACCGGCGATCGGCTTGATCGCCGAGGGGACCTCCTCGACGTACACGCCCGGCGCTAGATACTGCGGCATCTGTGGGTACTCCCCCTCGTCAGGACTCGTGACTCACGCTCTGGCCAACCCGGATGACCGTCCCGGTCACCTCGGGCCCGACCGGCGTGGATTCGAACACGTCGACGCTGAGCGTGACGCTGTAGTGCAGAACCGCCTTGGGCCGACCGCCCATGGCCTGCCAGAACTCGCCGATGCCCTGCAGCTGGCTCTCGGCGGTGACCATCGCGCGCAGCGGTGGCTGCTGGCCGGCCAGGTCGCCCCGCAGGTAGTCGGCGGGAATCTCCCGGTGACGCAGCAGCACCCGCAGTACGTCGCCGAGCAGCCGGTGCTCGTCCTGCGCCGGGTTGGGCGCGCTCTCGTTGGGCCACGCGGTGACCAGATAGGAGCAGTCGACCCGGGCCGGCACCCGCCGGCGGGTGATCATCCCGGACTCCTGCCGGGTGTTCTCCCACTGGTTGGTCCGCAGCTCGTGGTTTTCCCGCACGTCGTAGAGGAAGAACGCGATCGCGGGCAGGGTGACGCCCGACGGCGGGAACTGGTCGTCCGGGGTGGCGAAGCTGACGGTGATCCCGGGCAGCGCCAGCTCGCCCTGTACGAGGGCGGCGAGCGACGCGTCCAGATCATGAAACACTGCCCTGTCCCGCCCCCAATTGCGTCCTTCGCGCTGGTCGACAGGTCTACCGGACGGGCGTCCCACGAGCGTCTGCGCCGGCGTCTACCGGACCGCCTCGGTGGATCCTGGGCGACGAACCAAAGGGCTCTGACGTGGCAACTCACATGTCAATGTGATGCGCACCACATGGGCATCAGGCTGTCCCGACCACCACAGTCACGAGATGAACAGCCCCTTGAAGATCTCTCCCGCCTTGGAGACCTCCCCCGGCGCGTACCCCTGTCTGGCCCGCAGGCTGTTGCGGACCCGGACCGCCATGTCCGCCCACTCGTTGGGCTGGTAGGTATGCCGGTAGGTGTGCCCCTCGGTCTGGGCGAACCGCCGGTTCTCGACGACCACACCGGTCCCCCGCTTGGCTCCCCGACCGACACGAGGAGTGACCAGCTCGGCGGCGTTCGCACCACCGTTGGCGGAGACGTCAAAGACCAGGTCAGCTTCCCCTTTGAGAACCCCCTCGACCCACGCACCACACATCACGCCGAGCCCCATGCCGGGAAAGACCGGTTGCGTATAGCCACGCCCGTTGCGGTCCAGCAGTTCATCAATGAGGTCGTCCTCCGCGAAGAGCGCTTCGAGTTCCGGATACGTTTCGACCATCTGGTTCCGAACAGTGGAAAGCCTTGTCTTGTAGAAGAAGATGCCGGCGTGGTTCTTGTTCAGCGTGGTCCACCGTTTAATCCGACCGATGATGAGATAGTTGATAATGAGGGCGAACAGTCCGCGCGCCTCGGCGAGCGCCCCGTCGCTATAGTCGCCATCGATGTTGTTCTGGATCCATTGAACGACATCACCAGATCGAGTGTTGGCCGCCCCCATGGCGGCCTTGTATGTATCCAACTTGTACTGCCCCGTCCCGACCGCCGTCGGCTGCGCGCCCAGGTCGGCGAGTTCGTCGCCGACCTGGGTGACCGACAGGCCGTAGGTCGCCTGCACATGCCCGTGCGCACCCGTCAGCGTTCCCGCCGGGGCGGTGGAACCGTCCGGATACCCGACAAAATTCACGCCGGCCGGGTTCGCGGTCAGGCCGGGGGCACCGTCCAGCGGCACGTTCGTGTTCGGCGTGAGCGCCCGGTTCTCGATGTGCGTCGCCACCTGCACGAGCCGGTTCATGACGCCGCGTACCGTGCTCTCGGAATCCTTGAACTCATCCATCGGTCCGGTCACGAGCTCAAGGATCGGGGCCGGCTGGCCGGCGCCACGAAGCGCATCCGGCACGACGGTGGTGTCCAGGTCCGGCGAATGGTCGACATGCGCCTCGAAACGCCTGCCGCGAGCAACCGCTGTGGCGTTCGCCACGGGCCGGCTCTCCACCCCGCCCTGCCGGCTGAACAACGGCACATGATGGAGTTCCAGCTCGAACCCGAACTTGCGCTGGGCGACAGCCGGTCCCGCCGCAGGTGCCGGCCCGGTGGTGCAGGGTCCGGCGGCTCCCTGCTGGACGGTGTGCGTCAGCTCGTGCCCCAGCAACGCGTCACCCCGCGCGCTGCCCGGCCGGTACTCGCTACGGCGTACGAACACGTCGGCACCCACTGTGAAGGCCCTCGACCCGAGCGTGTCGTTCAGCTGGTCGGACTCGGCGCCGACGTGCACCCGTACCCCGCTGAAATCCGCCCCCGACACCCGCTCCATTCGCTCCCGCACACCGCCGGGCACCGCCCGCCCACCGCTGCCCCGCGCCCGGTCCACCGCCCGCGAGAGGTCAGGGCCCGCCGTGCCACCGGTCGGCGTGTGCACCCGACGGATCGCCTCCGGGGCACGCTGCACGGACGACCCGAACGCCAGCTGGGAGATCCGGTCCGCCTCCCGCTCGTACGGGTCGTCCACCGGCCCGACGTTCAGTTTCGCCTGGATGATCGCCCGTGCCCCACGATTGCCGTACCGCCGCTGCAACGCGTCGCGGGACGCGACGGGTCGACGCGGAGCCGGCCCAGGCCCGGATGCCACCACCGGCGACCGGTACGCCACGCCGCTGTCATGCTGCGCTGAATGCACGTCGAACCCTCCACAGTCTCGTCAGAAGCGCCGATCAGCGGCGACCTGCCCGTTCGGCGGGTCGGTGCCGAATTCCCCCGCCGAGAGGATCTTGCCCATCTTCTGATACTCACGCCGGGTGGCGTGGAGCAGATGCGCCATGGTCACCTTGCCCTCGTCGGCGGCGGCGAGGAAGGCGCTGGCGAGTGCGATATTTCGGATGTTCCCGCCGGGCAGATCGATCTGCCCGGCCAGCAGGTCCAGATCGACTGTCGGGTCCAGCGGCGCCTGCTCGGGCCAGACCTGCGTCCAGATGCGGCGACGGTCCGCCACCTCGGGGACCGGGAAGTCGATGGTGGCGTGCAGCCGGCGGGTGAACGCGTCATCGAGGTTCTTGCGCAGGTTCGTCGCCAGGATGACCATGCCCTCGTGCTGCTCCATCCGCTGCAGCAGGTAGCTGACCTCCAGATTGGCGTACCGGTCGTGTGCGTCACGGACCTGGGAACGTTTCCCGAACATCGCGTCGGCCTCGTCGAAGAAGAGCACCGCGTTGCTGGTGGCCGCCTCGGCGAAGATCCGGGACAGGTTCTTCTCCGTCTCGCCGATGTACTTGCTGACCACCATCGACAGGTCGATCCGGTACAGGTCCAGGCCGAGTTCGTGGGCCAGCACGTCGGCGGCCATCGTCTTGCCGGTGCCCGACGGGCCGGCGAACAGCACCGCCAGGCCGCGCCCGTTGGCCAGCTTGCGCTCGAACCCCCAGGACTCGTAGACCAGGGCCCGGTAGCGGGCCTGGTCGGCGATCTCCCGCAACTGCTGCATCCGGTCGGCGGGCAGCACGATGTCCGACCAGCCGTAGTGCGGCGTGATCCGCTGCGCCAGGTCGGTCAGCTTACGGTTGGACTGCAGGCGGCACGCCGCGTACAGGTCGTCCTGGGTGATCCCGGGCGCCTCGGGCGTCCGGGCGTACGCCAGGTTGTGAGCGGTCACCGCAGCGTCGCGGATCTGGCCACCGGTGAGTCGGAAGTTGCCGGCGACGGCGGCCGGGTCCAGGTCACCCTGGTCCGCCCCGACCAGCACGTCGTCCCAGATGCGCAGCCGCTCGGCGTAGCCGGGCGCGGGAAACTCCAGCCGGACGAAGGTCAGGCCCGCAGGCAGGTCGACCGGCTCCCAGGTGGTGCCACCGGCCAGAAACGCCGGAGCAGGGTACGCCGCCAGAACGGACAGCAGCAGCGACAACCGCGGTCGGGCCGGCTCGACGAGCAGGGAGTCGACGTCCGCCCAGCACATCACCGCGCCCTGCAGCCGGGCCTCCCGCTCGACCAGGCCGACCAGCGTGGCGAACTCGTCGAACGGGCGGTCGGCCAGCAGCTCGGCGGACACCACCAGCAGCGGCGCGCTCCAGTGACGGGCGCACGCCGCCGCGAGGCTGCGCCGGCCGACGCCGTACGGCCCCTGGCAGTAGACCAACAGGTCGTCGCCGGCGTGCTCCCGCAGCCGGGCCAGGGTCGCCGCGAACTCCGCCGGAAAGTGCAGGTCGTCGAGGGTCCCGGTCGGTGCGACGATCCGGGCGTACGGCTGAAGCTGCTCGGCGAGGTCGTCGTCTTCCAGCAGGAAGCCGACGACCCGTGGGTCCAACCTGAGGTTGTTACCCAGCAGTGAGTGCACCGGCGCGGCCGGGTCCTGGCTCGACGTGACGAGCCGGTGTCTGAGCAACGGCGCCGACGGCGCGAACCGGGCTCGCGCGGCCATCCGTGACTGACGGTCCGCGCACAACATGGTGAGAACGAGATCGACCGTCGGCAGCCGGCGGGTCAGATCGTCGTGCAGGTAGCCGTACAGCCGCTCGTAGCTCCGGTCGATTTCGGGCGCGAGGCAGGCCACGATCACTTCGACGTCGAACGGGGCGAGGTCGAACATTCCGGCCAGTGCCACCAGCCGCAGACCCACACCGTCCCGCAGGCTCTGCGCCACCCGCTCGCCGATCTCGTGGGACAACTTGTCCAGCTCGGCCGCGGTCCCCAAGTCGTCGCCCGGCGGCGCCCAGTCGGGTACACCGTCCAGCAGCGCGTCCGCTTCGGCCTCGGAGACGTAGAAGGTGGAAAGCTCGCCGCCGGGCCGGGGTCGGGCATTCCGGACCCGACTGACCTGCCTACCCAGCACCAGGTCGAGCCTGGCGAGTTCGGCCAGCAGGTGTTCCGTCGAGTTGGCGTACCCCGAACCGTCCATGGATCCCAGCACCTCGTCCCGGTTGTCCCCGACCGGTAGATCATCGCCGCCGGAAGAGGCCGGCACGATCGTGGATACGCCGACCGTCAGCACCGGTCGGCCGCTCCCCGGTCGGATGTCCGCTGTCCGGTCCGCCCGGATTTGCTCGTAGAGGACCGTGGTGTCCACCGACGGGCGCACCCCGAACTCCTGGTCCACCACCGACGTACACAGATCGTACTGGCGAAGCGCGGCGATCCGGTCACCGGCGGCGTAGTGCAGCCGCATCAGCTGGCGGTGGGTCCGCTCGCGCGCCGCATCGTGGCGCAGCACGGTCTGACCGAGGCTTACGCCCTTGGCGTAGAGACCACGGGCCTCGCAGTAGCCCATGAGCTGTTCCTGCATCAACAGGTAGGTATCGCGTAGCCGGTCCCGTTCGGCACCGCACCAGTCGTGGTACCAGGTGGCGAGGAGATCTCCACGGTAGAGATCCAGCGCGTGCTCGACCGTATCGGCCTGGTCGTCGGAGAGCGCTTCGCCGGGCACGTCGCGGACCGCCGCGTAGCTCTCCTCGAACGCGTCAACGTCCAGCCAACAGGACGCCTCCGGATTGATCCGTACCCAGCCGGGGTCGATAACGACGAGTTCGCTCGCCGGGCGCTGGTCGTTCGGCTGGTCCTGCATGCTCGTGTTGAGCCGCCACAATGCCTGGCGCAGGTACTTGCGGGCAACGCCGGGCTCGGCCCCCGGCCACAGTAGTTCCGAAACGGATTCGCGGGCGTGGGTCCGGTCCCGGTGGACGAGCAGGTAGCCGAACAGCTCGAGAGCCTTGCCGGGCGGAGCGTTCAGTGGCTGGCCACGTCGGAGGATCGAGACGTCATCGAAGAGTCTCACCTGCACGACGCGTCTCCTTCGTACCGCAACGGCCCGCCCGCCCGGCCACCGCCGGCACGGATGCGGGCGCCGCTCACCGCCTCGTCGCCGCACGTCGTCCCCGGCTCCGGTGCCAATCAGGACATACGGGCGCCACGCTACTCCACGGTGGTTCGACTGGTCACCGTGACTGTCGTCGACCGGCCACTTGGCCGCGGCAACCGGACCGGCCGGTTCTGCCCCCGCGACGGGCTGCGGTCCGTCCTGGGCGGAGATCGCCGTCGAGACCAGTGCGGGTGCGACCGGCTCGACCTCGACCAGATCCGCCGCCGAACGCATCTTCGGCGACGCCGGCGTCCACGGCTTCAGGTTCTGGATCACCTGCTCGTAGAAGGCGTCGATCGCGTCGAGAAGCGAATCGATGAACGATCCACGGCCAACACCGCGTTTGGTCCCGGCCGGTGAAACCGTGGCGACCCGGAACGACTTGATCTCCCGGCCGTGGTCGGCGACCAGCAGGGCCGGGTCTTCCCGCACCGCGCTCAGCAACTCGGCGCTTCCGGCGTCTCTCGCGTACGCAGCGAACGCCTGCAGCCGGGTAGCGACCGACACGTCCTTAAGCTGACGTACCAGCCAGTTGACCCGGGTCGTCGGACGTCCTCGACGAGGCGCCTCGACATCGACGTGGCAGGTAATCTTGCCGGCCCGCAGATCGGCGGTGACGAAGCGTCCCGGCGCTCACCGCGTCGCGCAGCGGCACCCAACTCGGCCCCATGTCGCTGAATTCGAGCGCGCCCGACCGGGGATGTTCCAGGTATCGAATCAGCTCGCCCAGGACCCACGCCTGATCTGGATCGGCGATGCCCCGGTACTCCTTCTGCATCACCGCCATGGTGAGCACCTCCGACCACGGGACGTGGTGGAGTGCGATCTTCCTCAGCCTCCGCTTGTCAATGGGTGTCGGATGTTGTCCGGGGACCGGCGGGATTTCGTTCGATATCGTGTCAGTGCGTCGAACCCGTTGTCCCGGGCGATGTCCAGATAGCGTTCGAGCTGCTCAGGCTGCAGCTCACCACCTCCTGTCTTCACTTCCACCAGCGCCGTCCACTTCCGCTGGCCCACCGACCACTCGGATCAGGCCGTCGGGAAAGAACTTCCGGTCGCCAAGCTTGAAAGGGACCTCGATGAAGGTCTGCACCGGGCCGGCCGGCGCACCGAACCGCTGGGTGAACGCTCTGCCGAATTCACGTACCGCGCTCATGACGGCAAGGAGGGCCGACGTCGCACGTCGTTCCTGTTCCTCTGCGCCATTGATTCCCGACGTCGGGATAAGGCGGGCGGCAAGCCAGGTGTCTTCGCTCATACGACGCTCCCATGTGACGAAATTGCCCGAGCAGACTACGCCGAAGCCGGCATAACGAGCGTATCGATCCCATCGCCAACCAGTCACCATGCGCTGGCCGTCCGCACTCCCTGCCCTACGACGACCGCACAGGGACCAGAGATCGCCTACCTTCTCCGACTCCTCCCGTTCAACCCGGTTGCTGTCACCGCTGCTGTCGACAGCAACCGGGCCACAGGCGCCTCAACCGTTACCGCCAGCTCGGGGATCGGGTTGACCCATGCTTATGGTGACGGCCAACCAGTTACCCGACCTAAAGAGCTGGGGTTATTGGGTAGCGGCCCTCGATCCGGACTGTAGCGGCCATGCGACCGTCAACAGTTGCGATCTCCGTCGTACGAAAGTGTTCGGCTGCCGCAATCACCGCCGCGTCCACCATTCCCAAGGGAAGATCAGCGTACTTACGCACCAGTTCCGCCATCCGAGCGAGATTTTCTCTGCCCGGATAGAAGAGCCGAAAGTAAGACGGCGTTTTGGCAAGTCCCTCAAGGAAGGCCGCCTCGTGAGCACTGCCCACCGCCCGCTTCAATAGGTAACAGACCTCGGTTATCACCGGAACGGGAATAACGAGAGTTTTATGGTCCTGCAATGCCTGCTCAAGCCACTTGACACAAGTAGCGTGATACTCGTCATCTTGATCCGTCAGCGCCACCAAGGGCCCCGTATCGACAACCACGAACCTTCGCGGCCGGATGCCACTCACTTGACGTCGGTGCCGCGAACGATCTCCTTGGCGCGCGCAGCGAGGTCACCATGACCGCTCCGCAGCATCCCAACAAAACTAGGCAAATTAATTTTATCCGACTCAGGCTCGGGCGAGGATGACATCACCTGCTTATCCTGCCGCTGAGCAGCCTCAGCCGTATCAGCGGCGCGCTGACCAGCAGCCCTGATCCTTGCTGCGCGCACACGCTTGCCCTCAGACCAGGCAGTCACCCTCGTGACGTAGAAGGCAGTCTTGGCAGAGCGCACGACCTTGCCGGAAGTCGACGCTGAAGGCTGCTTTCGCTGAGGCATAGCCTAAGAGTACCGGCAGAGGGACGTTCGCGGCCATGCGTACGCGCGACGAGCACGACGGCTATCCGCCATCCTCCAGGACCGGCACCTGCCGACCGCGACCGTCCACTCGCGGCCCTGCCTGCGGCGTTGGCGTCACGTGCAGGACGTCGCCAGGAAGGCCGACAAGAGCAGTCACGGTCTGGACCCGACGGACGCCAAGGTTCCGCTCCGCTGCTGGCCACAGGGTGGGCGCGGCAGGTTTCGAACCTGCGACCCCTCGCTTGTAAGGCGAGTGCTCTCCCACTGAGCTACGCGCCCGGGCATCACAAGAATCGCCGGCCCGGCGGCGGCCAGTTTACCCTGCCTTCTCCAGCGCGGCGCGACCGAGTTCCCGGCGACCGGCGACCGTACGGCCGGCAAGCGGACCGCCCCGGCCCGCGGGGCCCGCTGGACGGTAGCGGGTCCCGCAGGGTCGGACGCTGGTCAATCGGCCCGGAGACTGGTCAGTTGTCCGTGACGCTGGTCAATCGGCCAGGTCGGCCAGTGCCTTGCGCCACACGGCCTGGTCGCGGGCCTGGCCCGGCCCGTTCATTTCGGCGAAGCGGACCACGCCGGCCTTGTCGATCACGAACGTGCCCCGGTTGGCGATCCCGGCGGTGTCGTTGAACACCCCGTACGCCTGGGCGACCGCGCCGTGCGGCCAGAAGTCGGCGAGCAGCGGGAACTGGAAACCTTCCTGCTCCGCCCAGATCTTGTGGGTGTAGACGGAGTCCACGCTGACGGTGAGCGTCTGCACGTCGTCGTTGACGTAGGCGTCGATGTTGTCCCGGACCTCCTGCAGCTCGCCCTGGCAGGTGCCGGTGAACGCGAGCGGGTAGAAGATCAGCAGGACCGCCTGCCGACCCCGGAAGTCGGCCAGCCGCACCTCCTGGTTGTTCTGGTTCTTGAGGGTGAACTCCGGTGCCGGCGTGCCGACCTCTACGGGCATGTGCGCTCCTTCACTCACTTCTTGGCCTTGGCTCCACGGCGCAGTACCAGCCGGGCGGCACTCCAGTCCTTGCCGGCGTTGACCATGGAAGTCTGTTGCAGTCCGGCGCTGGGCGCGGACTCGCTGATGTCACTCGGCTCGACGTGGCCGTCACGCCCGGCCTTGGGCGTCAGCAGCCACACCACCCCGTTGTCGGCCAGCGGGCCGAGCGAGTCGACGAGCAACTCGAACAGGTCTCCGTCACCGTCGCGGTACCACAGCAGCACCGCGTCGACGACCTCGTCGGTGTCCTCGTCGACCAACTCGCCGCAGCGGTCGGTCAGGGCGTCGCGGAGATCCTGGTCGACGTCGTCGTCGTAACCCATCTCCATGACCACCATGCCCGGCTCGATGCCGAACCGGTCCGCCAGGCTCCGTACGCCGTCGGCGGCCTGACCAGCGGTCGCGCTCACTGTTACTTGCCTCCTCGTCTTGAGCTGCCGGTATCCGTCGGACACCGATAGCGGGTAGTTCACACAGTTGTGCCGCCCGGCGCAAGTGGCGCACCGAGTTCACCGGAATTTACCGTGCCAGCAGCGCTCGGGCACCCTGGGTGATGGCATCTTCGCCGACCAGCACCTGGTTGGCGACCGGGCCGAGGGGGACGTAGGTGTCCAATGCCGCGATCCGGGCAGCGGCTCCGACGTACCCGGCTTCCACCAGCGCTGCCAGCACCCCCTCACCGACCCCGCCGGAGCGGCGGGTCTCGTCGACCACCAGCACCCGACCGGTCGCCGTCGCCTCGCGGATGATGTCGGCCACCGGCAGCGGTGCGAGCCAGCGCAGGTCGACGACCCGGCAGCCGGCCCCTTCGGCGGCCAGCCGGGCCGCGACCCGCAACGACATCCGTACGCCGTTGCCGAAGGTGATCACCGTCAGGTCCTCGCCGCTGCCGACGGAGTAGCTGCGGGCCCGGCCGACCGGGATGTGCCGGGCACCCCACTCCCCGGGCGGGGTGTACGGCGCCAGCCACAGTCCGTCATCCGGACTGTGCAGGTCACGGGTGTCGTAGAGGGCGACGGGCTCCAGGAAGACGCACACACTGCCGTCGACCGCCGCGCTGGCCAGGCAGGACCGCAGCAGCCCGGCGGCGTCGTCGGCCCGGGCCGGCACGGCCAGGACCAGGCCGGGTACGTCCCGCAGCACCGCCAGCGAGTTGTCGTTGTAGAGATGTCCGCCGAGGCTCTCCTGGTAGGCGAGACCGGGCACCCGCAGCACCATCGGATTGCGGTAGCCGCCCCGGGAGAGGAACTGCAGCGCGGCGGCCTCACCGCGCAGCTGGTCCTCGGCGCTGTGCAGGTGGCTCAGGTACTGGATCTCCGGTACCGGCAGCTGACCGGCGAGTCCGGCGCCGAGTCCAATGCCGAGGACCGTGGTGCCGTCGCCGGTGGTGTCGAAGACGCGGTGGACGCCGAACCGGTCCTGCAGCCCGGCGGTGACGCCGTGCACCCCGCCTTTGGCGGCAACGTCGGCACCGAACACCGTCATCGCCGGGTACGCCAGCAGACCGTCGGCGAGCGCCGCGGTGATCGTCTGGGCCAGGGTCATCGGCCCGCGTTCCTCCGGCAGCCGGGTGCCGAGGGTGGTGGCGCGGGTGGTGGCAGCTGCTCCGGCCGCGCGGGCACCGGTGTCGGCGACCACCCGGGCGACCCGGATCGGCCGGCGCGGGGCGAGAGTGGCCACGACCTGTCCGGCGGTGTCGAGCTTGGCCTCCCCGATGACCTCCTCGGCGACCTTGCGCACCTGCCAGCCGACTTCGTCGTACCGGGAAATGATCTCGTCGGGGCTGGCCAGGCCGGCGGCGACCAGCAGCCGCGCGGTGCCGACCAGTGGGTCGCGGGCGACGTCGCGGTCGATCTCCTCGGCCGACCGGTACGCCGCTTCGACGTCGGCGCCGCTGTGCCCCATCAGCCGGACGGTGGACAGGTGCAGCACCGCCGGCCGGCGGTGCTCGCGGACCCAGGCGGCAGCCTCGGCGGCGACGTCGTAGGTGGCCGCCAGGTCGCACCCGTCGGCGGCGAAGTACCGCAGCCCTGGTCGGGAGCGCAGCGTCTCGGCGACCCAGCCGTCCGGCGACCGTACGCTGCCACCCAGGCCGTTGTCCTCGCAGACGAACAGCACCGGCGTGGACAGCCCCGCGTGGTCGGCCCAGCCGGCGGTGTTGAACGCCGCTGTCGCCGCCGCATGGTTGACCGCCGCGTCGCCGAAGCTGCAGACCACGATGGCGTCGTCCGGCCAGGGCAGCCGGGGTTCCAGGTACGCCCGTCCGACTGCGGCTGACCGGGCCAGCCCTGGTTGACGTTGCCGGACGGTCGGCACCATCCGGCGCATCCGGTCGATGCCGAGCGCGGTCCCGACCGCCCGGGGCAGGTGCCCGCCGACGGTGCCGGAGGTGGGCACGATGTTGATCGCGGTGTTGCCGAACACCTTGCCCCGGCCACCGGTGGTCGGGTCGGCGGCGGAGGCGACGGCACCGCGCAGCACGTCCCGAGCGGCGTCGGTGACCGGGTCGGTGCCGGGGTCGCCGGTGTCGGGGTCGGCCGCGTCGGGGTCGGCCACGCCGGAGCGAAGGCCCGGCTCGACGCCGGGCTCGTGGCCGGCGGCGAGGCCGGCCTGGGCGAGCCGGGCGCAGTAGAAGCCACCGGACCGGTAGTGCAGCAGCGCCGGGTCGGTCACCCGGACGGCGGCGGCCAGCGCCGCGTTGCCCTCGTGACCGGACGAGCCGAGCGTGTAGAAGCCTTCGCCGAAGCTGCGCAGCCAGCGTTTGGCCAGATCGAGATGGCGGCTGGTGAGTTGGGCGTCGAACAGCGCCAGCGCGGACTGCCCGGTGAGCAGGGTGCCGTCGCGGACCGGCTGTTCGGGTGCCCGTCGGTCCGGCGCGGGGTCCATCGCGGCGACCGCGGTGCGGAACCGTTCGTCGAGGTCCTGCGGGGTGGTCACGTCGGACAGCATTACCGACGCCTGCCAGGCGCGGCCACCGGGCGGCGAGCGGGCCGCCGCTGGGCCGGGTCGGGGCAGACTGCAGCGCCGCTGGTGGCCGGGGAGGTCATGGTCGCGATGCTACGCGGCGGCCCGGCAAACGGCAGCGCAGCCGCGCCGCCAGGCGCGGCCTGGACGGGGCAGCGCAGCCGCGCCGCCAGCGGGGTCACTTGCGGGCGGCCGATAGCATAAGGTTCAGTACGTTCTGAACGTTCGCAACACACGTTGATCGTCACACACGTTGATCGTCACAGACGTGGATCGCCACAGACGTTGATCGTCGAACGCTTCGAGGTGGAGCGTCGTCAAACTCAAACCGAGGAGGCGAGGTCCGATGGCTGACCCGGCCATCCGTACCGAGCAGTTGATCAAGACGTACGGCCGCAACCGCGGCCTCACCGGCCTCGACCTTCAGGTCGAGACCGCGGAGGTGTACGGGTTCCTCGGCCCCAACGGGGCCGGCAAGTCCACCACCATCCGGCTGCTGCTGGATCTGATCCGGCCGACCAGCGGCACCGTCCGGGTGCTGGGGCTCGACCCGCGCGCCGACGGCATCGCGCTCCGCCGACGGATCGGCTACCTGGCCGGCGACTTCATCGTGGACGGCCGGCAGACCGGCCACGAACTCCTCACCTACCTGGGCAACCTGCGCGGCGGTGTGCCGAAGGCCCGGATCACCGAGCTGGCCGACCGGCTCGACCTCGACCTCGGCCGGCGGATCAAAGGGCTGTCCAAGGGCAACCGGCAGAAGGTCGGGGTCGTGCAGGCCTTCATGCACTCTCCGGAACTGCTCATCCTCGACGAACCGACCAGCGGCCTGGACCCCTTCCTGCAACAGGAGTTCGTCGCGATGGTCCGTGAGGCGAAGGCCGCCGGGCAGACCGTCTTCATGTCCTCGCACGTGATGAGCGAGGTGCAGCAGACCGCCGACCGGGTCGGCATCATCCGCGACGGCCGGTTGGTCACCGTCGAACGGGTAGAGGAGCTGCGGGAACGGGCGGTACGCCGGATCGAGATCGTCTTCGACGCTGCGGTGCCGGCCGACGAGTTCACGACCGTTGCCGGGCTCAGCGACGTCACCGTGAACGGCGCCCGGCTCAGTTGCCGGCTCGACGGGCGGGCCGATCCGCTGATCAAGGCGGCGAGCCGGTACACCGTCGTCAGCTTCCTGGCCGAGGAGCCCGACCTGGAGGACCTCTTCTTCACCTACTACGAGCGGACGGAGACCGACGGTGTTGCTGCGTAACCCGTTCACCAAGGCGCTGCGCGACAACCGCCGGTCCATGCTGGGCTGGGCGGTGTCGATCGCGGCGGTCGGCACCATGTACGCGGCGTTCTGGCCGACCATGCAGACACCGGAGATGGCGGATGCGCTGGCGGCGTATCCGGAAGGGATGCTGGAGGCGCTCAACTTCGAAGACGTCACCAGCCCTGCCGGCTATCTCGGCAGCGCCGTCTACGGGCTGCTCATCCCCCTGCTCGTTGCGGTGTTCGGGATCGCCGCCGGGGCCCGGACGATCGCCGGTGACGAGGAGGCCGGCTCGTTGGACCTGCTGCTCGCCCACCCGGTCAGCCGGGCGCGGGCCGCGCTGCAACGGTTCGCCGCGCTGCTGGTCGGGCTGGTGGTCACCGGGGCGCTGCTGTGGCTGGCCCTGGTCGCGATCCGTGGTCCGGCCGAGTTCACCGCCGTCGGGGTCGGTGCGCTGGCCGCGATGACCCTGCATCTGGTGCTGTTCGGCACCGCGTTCGCCGCCCTGGCGTACGGCGTGGGGGCCGCTACCGGCAGCCGGGCGACGGCGCTCGGCGTCGGTGCGGCGGTCGCCGTGCTCGGCTACCTGGCCAACGCCGTCCTGCCCCAGGTCGACGCGCTGGCGTGGGCCCGCGACATTTCTCCGTTCCACTGGTACCTCGCCGGCGACCCGCTGGTGAACGGGGTGCAGGTCGGTGGCGTACTGCTGCTTGCCGGCTTCGCCGCGGTCTGCGTCGCCGCCGGCACCTGGCGCTTCACCCGTCGCGACATCGCCGTGTGAGGGATCGCCGCGCGGCCGGCCGGTGGGTGCGGCGCCTGCCGTGCCCACCGGCCGGACCGGCCCGGCTGCCACACTGGCAGGCATGGACTCCGACGTGATCTCCATCCGGACCGGCTCCCGGCCCGTGGTGCGCGACATCACCGCCGAGGCGGGGCGGTTCGTGGCCGGACGCGGCGACGGGCTGCTGCACGTGTTCGTACCGCACGCCACCGCCGGCATCGCGATCATCGAGACCGGTGCCGGCTCCGACGACGATCTGCTCACCGCCCTGGACCAACTGCTGCCCACCGACGACCGCTGGCAGCACCGGCACGGCTCGCCCGGGCACGGCCGGGACCATGTGCTACCGGCGTTCGTCGCCCCGTACGCGACGTTGCCGGTACTCGACGGCCGGCTCGCGCTCGGCACCTGGCAGTCGGTCTGCCTGGTCGACCCGAACGGGGACAACGCCGACCGCAAGGTCAGGTTCTCCTTCCTCGCAGGCTGACCCGCGCCGCCCGGAGCTGGTCGGAAGTTACCGTCTGGTACCTGTGTCCCAGATCGCCTCTATGGCGACCGCGCGTGACGCAACCGGCCTCCAGGGGGCAGGATGGTCAGTAGAGACCTATCCCACACACAACTGAGGGAACGCCTGTGGCCACGGAACGCAAGCGCCCGGTGATCAGCGACGGCCTGCCGAGCCAGCTTCCGGACATCGACCCTGAAGAAACCAGCGAATGGGTCGAGTCACTCGACGGAGTGATCGACGAACGCGGCGCCAAACGCGCCCGGTACGTCATGCTGCGCCTGCTCGAACGGGCTCGGGAGCGTCAGGTCGGGGTGCCGCCACTGACCACCACCGACTACATCAACACGATTCCGCCGGAACGCGAACCCTGGTTCCCCGGCGACGAGATGATCGAGCGGCGGATCCGCGCGTACATCCGGTGGAACGCCGCGGTGCTGGTGCACCGCGCGCAGCGGCCGGAGATCGGCGTCGGTGGCCACATCTCCACCTACGCCAGCGCCGCGTCCCTCTACGAAGTGGGGATGAATCACTTCTTCCGTGGCAAGCAGCACCCCGGCGGCGGTGACCACATCTTCTTCCAGGGGCACGCCTCCCCCGGCATGTACGCCCGCGCCTTCGTCGAGGGCCGGCTGTCGGAACAGCGCCTCGACGGCTTCCGGCAGGAGCTGTCGCACGCCGGGCTCGGCGGCGGCCTGCCGTCGTACCCGCACCCGCGACTGATGCCGGACTTCTGGGAGTTCCCCACCGTCTCGATGGGCCTCGGCGCGATCAACGCGATCTACCAGGCCCGGTTCAACCGGTACCTGCAGCACCGGGGCATCAAGGACACCTCCGATCAGCACGTGTGGGCGTTCCTCGGCGACGGTGAGATGGACGAGCCGGAGTCGCTCGGCGCGATCGGGGTGGCCGCCCGCGAGGAGCTGGACAACCTCACCTTCGTGATCAACTGCAACCTGCAGCGGCTGGACGGCCCGGTGCGCGGCAACGGCAAGGTCATGCAGGAGCTGGAGGCGTTCTTCCGGGGCGCCGGCTGGAACGTGATCAAGGTCGTCTGGGGTCGGGAGTGGGATCCGCTGCTCGCCGCGGACACCGACGGCGCGCTGGTCAACCTGATGAACACCACGCCGGACGGCGACTACCAGACCTACAAGGCCGAGTCCGGCGCGTACGTGCGGGAGCACTTCTTCGGTCGCGACCCGCGTACCCGCAAGATGGTCGAAGGGCTGTCCGACGACGAGATCTGGAACCTCAAGCGCGGCGGACACGACTACCGCAAGCTGTACGCGGCGTACAAGGCGGCCACCGAGCACACCGGCCAGCCGACGGTGATCCTGGCCAAGACGATCAAGGGCTGGACGCTCGGGGAGCACTTCGAGGGCCGCAACGCCACCCACCAGATGAAGAAGCTGACCCTGGACGACCTGAAGACCTTCCGGGACCGGCTCTACCTGGACGTGCCGGACGAGCAGTTGGAAGCCAACCCGTACCTCCCGCCGTACCTGCGCCCGGCCGACGATTCCCCGGAGATGACCTACCTGCAGGAGCGTCGCAAGGCCCTCGGCGGGTACGTGCCGACCCGGCGGACCGCCGCCCGCCCGCTGGCGGTGCCGGGCAGTGAGCGGTTCGGTGACGTCAAACGCGGCTCCGGCAAGCAGAAGGTCGCCACCACGATGGCCTTCGTCCGGCTGCTCAAGGACATCATGAAGGACCGCGAGTTCGGCAAGCGGTGGGTGCCGATCATCCCGGACGAGGCGCGGACCTTCGGCATGGACTCGCTGTTCCCGACGCAGAAGATCTACTCACCGCACGGGCAGAAGTACACCGCAGTGGACCGGGAGCTGTTCCTGTCGTACAAGGAGTCGACGGCCGGACAGATCCTGCACGAGGGGATCAACGAGGCCGGGTCGGTGGCGTCGTTCACCGCCGCCGGCACGTCGTACGCCACCCACGACGAGCCGATGATCCCGCTGTACATCTTCTACTCGATGTTCGGCTTCCAGCGCACCGGCGACGCGTTCTGGGCGGCGGCCGACCAGATGGCCCGCGGCTTCGTCCTCGGGGCCACCGCCGGGCGGACCACGCTCAACGGCGAGGGCCTGCAGCACGAGGACGGGCACTCGCAGTTGCTCGCCGCGAGCAACCCGGCGGTAGTCGCCTACGACCCGGCGTTCGCGTTCGAGATCGCGCACATCGTGGAGAACGGCCTGCACCGGATGTACGGCGAGTCGCCGGAGAACATCTTCTACTACCTGACGGTGTACAACGAGCCGATCCTGCAGCCGGCGCAGCCGGACGGGCTCGACGTCGAAGGGCTGCTCAAGGGCCTCTACCGGTACGCGGCGGCACCGCAGGTGAGTCGGGCCGACGGCGGCGAGGCGCCGCGGGCGACGATCCTCGCCTCCGGCACCGGGATGCAGTGGGCGCTCAAGGCGCAGCAACTGCTCGCCGAGGACTGGGGGGTGGCCGCCGACGTGTGGTCGGTGACCTCCTGGACGGAGCTGCGTCGCGACGCGGTGGCCTGCGAGGAGCACAACCTGCTCAACCTGGGCGGTGAGGCGCGGGTGCCGTACGTGCGCACGGCGCTGGCCGACGCGCCGCAGTCGGTGGTCGCGGTCAGCGACTGGATGCGGGCGGTGCCGGACCTGATCGCCCGGTGGATTCCGGGCGACTACACCTCGCTCGGCACTGACGGGTTCGGGCTGTCGGACACCCGGCACGCGTTGCGGCGGCACTTCCATGTCGACGCCGAGTCGGTGGCCGTCGCGACGCTGCGGCAGTTGGCGTTGCGCGGCGAGGTGCCGGCCGAGGTGCCCGCCGGCGCCGCCAAGAAGTACGCGATCGACGACGTCAACGCCGCTCCGGTCGGGGAGACCGGCGGCGACTCCTGATCCGCAGCGACCGCAGTCGACAGGCCCCGGCGGGTGACCGCCGGGGCCCGTCGCGTCCGGGGGCCGCACCGCCTGCGGACCTGCCGTAGCCGGGGTCGGCCACGGTCAGCAGACGTTGGTCCGGTCGCAGACGTTGGTCCGGTCGTCGGCGTTGGCGGCGTGCCGGGCTGCGGCCAGGTCGGACAGGCGGCCCAGGGAGGTCTCCAGATCGGCACCGACCCGGTGCTTGCCGAGTCGCAGCAGGGTCGCGCTGACCTGACCGGCCGGCCACCGCACGATGGTCAGCCGCACTGCGGTGCCGTCCCCCTCCGGGGTGAGTTCGACCTGCACCTCGGTACGGGCCTCGGCCCGCAGGCCGGGACCGGCGGCCCGCTCCCGCCAGGCGATCAGCTTGGGCGGCTGGAACTCGATGACCTCGGCGTCCGCGGCCGCGCCGTCCGCCGTGTGTACCCGCATCCGGCGGATGTCGCCGCCGATCACCTCGGCCTGGCGGACACCGGCGAGCCAGTCGGGCAGCAACGCGGCCTGCCCGACCACCTCCCAGACGGTGTCGATCGGGGCCTCCGCCCGTCCGCTGCGTTCGATGAGGATCATCTGCCCGCCTGTCTCTGCCTGCTCGTCCTGACAGGCGCAGCCTAAATCACATTTTCCACAAAAGGTGCAGACTTCGCTGTTCACCCGACGCCACCACGACCGCCGCACGCCGACCGGTCCGGTTCGTCGCCCCGGAGCCGACGACGGTGACCGGACCTGGCCGTCGGGCGGGGATCGGCCGCCCGTAGGCTGGGGCCGTGACGGTACGCGTACGCTTCGCCCCATCCCCCACCGGTATGTTCCATGTCGGCGGTGCCCGTTCAGCACTGCAGAACTGGATCTACGCCAAGCAGCACGGGGGCGTGTTCGTACTGCGGGTGGAGGACACCGACGCGGCCCGCAACCGCCCCGAGTGGATCGAGGGGATCCTCAGCGCGCTGGACTGGATCGGCATCCGTCGTGGTTCGTACGAGGGGCCGTACTTCCAGTCGACCAACGCCGGCGAGCACCGCGCGGCGGCCGACCGGCTGCACCAGTCCGGACGTGCCTACTACTGCGACTGCGCCCGCGCCGACGTGCAGGCCCGCACCGGCAGCGAGTACCGCGGGTACGACGGGTTCTGCCGCGACCGGGGTCTCGACGCCGGCGCTGGACGGGCCCTGCGGTTCCGCACTCCGGACACCGGCAGCACCACGGTCGTCGACCTGATCCGCGGCGAGCCGACGTTCGAGAACCAGTTGATCGAGGACTTCGTCATCGCCCGGGGCGACGGCTCACCGGTCTTCCTGCTGGCCAACGTGGTCGACGACATCTCCCAGGGGATCACCCACGTGATCCGCGCCGAGGAGCACCTGCCGAACACCCCGAAACAGCAACTGCTCTGGGCGGCACTCGGGGTCAAGCCACCGGTCTGGGCGCACGTACCGGTGGTCGTCAACGAGAAACGCCAGAAGCTGTCCAAGCGCCGCGACAAGGTGGCGCTGGAGGCGTACCGCGACGAGGGGTACCTCGCCGACGCGATGCGCAACTATCTGATGCTGCTCGGCTGGGCGCCGAGCAACGACCGGGAGATCGTGCCCTGGTCGGTGATCGAGGAGGAGTTCCGGCTGGAGGGGGTGAACCCGTCACCGGCGTTCTTCGACGAGCGCAAGCTACGCGCCTTCAACGGCGAGTACATCCGGGCGCTGCCGGTCGAAGACTTCATCGCCGCCTGTCAGCCCTGGCTGACCGGGACTCCGTCGGCGCCGGCGCCGACCGGCAGCGGTATCGCGCCGCCGCCGTGGCGGGCGACCGACTACGACCCGACGACGTTCGCGGCGGTCGCCCCGCTCGCTCAGACCAGGATCGCCGTACTCAGCGAGATCGTCGCCAACGTCGATTTCCTCTTCCTCGACGTCCCGGTGATCGACGACGCCGCGTGGGCAAAGGCGATGAAGGACGGCTCGGCCGACCTGCTGGACGCGACGATCGCCGCGTTCGCGGCGCTGCCGGACTGGTCCGCCGAGCCGTTGAAGGCGGCGCTGGAGCAGGTCGGCACCGAGCGTGGCCTCAAGCTCGGCAAGGCCCAGGCACCGGTACGGGTCGCAGTGACCGGCCGGTCCGTCGGGCTGCCGCTGTTCGAGTCACTGGAGGTCCTCGGGCCGGAGCGCACGTTGCGTCGGCTGCGCGACGCCCGCGCCCGGCTCGGCTGACGCCGCGACGGTCCGGCCGGATCGCCTGGACGCCGCGACGGTCCGGCCGGATCGCCTGGACGCCGCGACGGTCAGGTCAGGTGCTACGGCGGCGGACGAAGAACGCTCCGGCCGCCACCGCGACCAGCAGGACGACGGCACCGACCAGCCACGGCCACCAGGGCGTCGACTCGGTGGAGCTGGTCGCCTGCGGCGTCGGGGTCGGGGTCGCCTCCGGTGTCGGTTCGGCGGCGGTGGGACTGGGCGCCCCGGTCGGTGACGGCTCAGCGGTCGGCTCGACACCGACCGTCAAAGTGAAGGCAAGTGTGCCCTTGACCCAGTGCCCATCAGTAGACAACACATTGTAGTCCACTGTGTATTCGCCGGCGGGTCCGGGACGGAACGGTACGCTCACCGCCTTGCCGTCCACTACGGGCGCCCCGGTGGACGCCGCAGCGCCGTCCGGACCGGTCACACTCAGTTCGGCCTGCTCCTGGTTGAGATTGGCCAGAAAGGTGAGCCGGACCGTCTCGGGGGCCTGCGCAAGCTCCGCGCCGTCAGCCGGATCGCTCCCAGTCAGCACGTTGTGTGCCTGGGCCGGCGATGCTCCGAACAGCACCGCGAGCATCCCGACGAACACCGCGAGCAACACCCCTGGTACGCGTACCACCCTGTCCCCCACCTGTTGCGATCGCCGGATACGATCGGTCGCCAGACAACGTACCGGGCCGTCATCGGCCGACCTCCCTGGTTGGTCGGTCACCGGTCGTCGATGGTTCCCGAAAAATCCGTCCAGCGGGTGCAACCGTCCAGGGTCATGCGGAGTCTCTCACAGTGAGGGTCCGCGACCCCGCCCGCCGCTGATTACGTCGGGCAGCCATCGGGTAGTGAGCACATCGACTAGGGACCTGACCTCCGCGGGGCGAGGGAGTTGACCATGGGACAGCGGGCAGCCAGCCGTCTCTTAGCGGCCGGTGCGCTGCTCCTGGCATTCGGCACGTCCATTTTGTCGGCGAACCGGGTGTACGCGGCACCACCTGCACCAACGACCGTCACCATCGAAGGTGACGACCTGCCGGAGCCGCTCGCCGTGCACGCCGACGCCGACGCCGAGTTGTTCGCGGCGGTGCTCAGCCAGGTCAGCTGGCTCACCGGACCGGGTCAGACCAGTTCCCCGGAGCCGGGCGACCTCGGCCCGAAGTACCTGGTCGTGGTCATGGTGGCGGACGAGCCACATCGCACCTACGAGCTGTATCCACTGGCCAAGGGAGGCCCGCGCGCGTTCCGACCGGCGGAGCAGCCCGGTGACGGCAAGGCCACGGCCGGCTGGTTCTTCGGCCGGCTGACGATGTCCGAGACGCTGCGGGCGGCCGGCGCACCGCTGCCGGCCCGCCCGGACAGCATCAGCGGCGGCATCGGCGGCGGCGAACGGGTGATCCCGGAGGACGCGCTCAACCCGGGTGAGGACATCGACAAGATGCTCACCGACCTGCGCCAGGTCATGATGCTCAACGCCGCCGTGGTGGTCGGCATCACCCTGGGTATCGCGGGGATCGCCCTGCTGGTGCGCCGCCGGACCAGGTGACGTGCCGGCCGGTTTCAGCACCAGCGGTGCGGCGGGCGTTCCCGACGTACCACCCGGGAGCTCGGCCGGACCCCGAGGTGACGGTGCGCGCCCGCCCAGCCCCGTTGCCCCGCGCAGCAGGTCGACGGCGGCCGCGGGTCGGCCGGGCCGCCCCGGCCGGTTCCCTGCCCGGTCAACGTCCGACCGGGTGACGGTTGGTCCCGCTCCCCCGGATGGTCCCGCTCGACGCCGCCGCTGTGGCCAGCCCCCAGGTACGCCATCACGAACTCCTCACCTCGCACGAGCCGTCCCGAGACGACACCTTGCCAGGTACCGGGCCGGCCGCCGCCGGCCCCCCCGCCCGTGGTGCCCAGAGGCGGGCGGCCAGCGCCACCACCGTCACCGCCACCAGGACGCCGCCGATCACGTCGACCGGCCAGTGCGCGAGCAGCACCAGCCGGGTCGCCGCGATGAACAGCGCGCCGGCTCCGGCGAGCACCGCCACCAGCAACCGCCCGGTACGCCGTACCCCGGGCCAGACCAGCAGGACGACCGCGAACGCCGCAGCGGCGGCGTTGGTGGTGTGCCCGCTGGGGAAGCCGTTGGCGGCGATGGTCACGAAGCCGTCCGCCGGGCGGGGCCGGTGCAGTAGCCACTGCCCCAGTTGCCAGCTGACCGGGGCCGCGACGGTCACCGTCGCGCAGAACCAGGCCCGGGCACGGTCCCGGCGCACGGCGAACAGGGTGGTCGCGGCGGCTCCGACGGCCAGGAACGACAGCGTAGCCGCCAGGTCGGTGGCGGTCCGCAGGACCGCCACCAGCGTCGGCCGGTCGGCGGCGTAGGCCCGCAGCCCATCGGTCACCGGGGCGTCCAGTCGGGCGACCAACGCGGGATCCACCACCAGACCGGTGGTCAGCGCCGCGAGGGCGAGCAGGGCCAGCAGCGGTACGACCAGCGGCGGACGGGCGATCATCAGCACATGTTGGCACGGTCGGCGCGGTCGTGCCCGCTGGCCGTGACACCCTGACGGGGTGGCGACCAAGCGCAACGACGCCGGGCTCACCGCGACCCTGCGTCGTATCGAGCGGTCGGCCGGGGCGCTGGCGACCGCGAGCGTGGCCCGGATGGACGAGACCCTGCCCTGGTTCCGTGAGCTGCCCGCCGACCAGCGTTCCTGGGTGATGGTGATCGCCCAGGCCGGGGTGCGGTCCCTGGTGGAGTGGCTACGCGACGGTGGCGGCGCGAACGGGAGCCCGCAGGAGGTCTCCGACGAGGTCTTCGCCGCGGCGCCGCGGGCGCTGGCCAGGTCGATCAGCCTGCAGCACACGGTCGCCCTGATCAAGGTCACCATCGACGTGGTCGAGGCGCAGGTGCCGCACCTGGCCGCGACCGGCGAGGAGTCGCTGCTGCGCGAGGCGGTGCTGCGGTTCTCCCGGGAGATCGCCTTCGCCGCCGCCCGGGTGTACGCGCGGGCGGCGGAGTCGCGCGGCGCCTGGGACGCCCGGCTGCAGGCGCTGCTGGTCGACGCGCTACTGCGCGGCGACTCGTCGGACGTGCTGGCCAGCCGGGCCGCCGCGCTGGGCTGGACCGATGCCTCCCCGGTGTCGGTGGTGGTGGGGCGGTCACCGGGCGGCGAGGTCAGCGCGGTCCTGCAGATCGTCTACCGGGCCGCCCGGCGGATCGGGGTGGAGACGATCGGCGGGGTGCACAACGACCGGCTGGTGGTGGTGCTGGGCGGGGCGGCCGATCCGGCGGCGGCGACCGGCAAGCTGCTGGACGCGTTCGGCGCCGGCCCGGTGGTGGTCGGACCGATGGTGGCCAGCCTGGACGAGGCGACCGAGTCGGCTCGGGCGGCGCTGGCCGGATACCGGGCGGCGCCGGCCTGGCCGGCGGCGCCCCGCCCGGTCGCGGCGACCGATCTGCTGCCGGAGCGGGCCCTCGCCGGTGATCCCGAGGCCCGCCGTCGGCTGCGTCGCGACGTGTACGGAACCCTGGTCCGGGCCGGCGGGGAACTGCTGGAGACCCTGGACGCGTTCTTCGCCGCCGGGGCCGTGCTGGAGGCGACAGCGCGGGCGCTGTTCGTACACCCGAACACGGTGCGTTACCGACTGCGTCGCATCGGTGAGGTGACCGGACTGTCGCCGTTCGCCGCCCGCGACGCGTACGCGCTGCAGATGGCCCTGGCGATCGGCCGGTTGGATCCCCCGCCGCTGCTGCGCACCTCGCCTGACTGAACGCACTTCCGAGCAACATTTGCGGGCAAAAGACGTGCACATCCGACGATCTTTGTAGGAATCCTCCAACGACGGTAGTGCGGATTGGTATCTCAGCGCACCCAAGTGACCCGTGGGTATCAGGAAGAGTCATAGCCGTGCTCGCCGTACTCTCCCCCGGCCAGGGGTCCCAGAAGCCCGGCTTCCTCACCCCGTGGCTCGACCTGCCCGGCGCCGAGGCCCGCCTGCGGTGGTGGTCCGCGCTCGCCGGGGTCGACCTGGTGCACCTCGGCACCACCGCCGACGCCGACGAGATCAAGGACACCGCTCGCACCCAGCCGCTGCTGGTCGCCGCGGCCCTGCTCGCCGCCGAGCACCTGCCTGGCGGATCACCGGCCGGGCACCGCCGGGGCGGGCTCTACGACGTCGCCGTCGTCGCCGGTCACAGCGTCGGCGAACTCGCCGCCGCGTCGCTGGCCGGGGTGCTGCCCGCCGAGTCGGCCATCACGCTGGCCGCAGTCCGGGGCCGAGAGATGGCCGCCGCCTGCGCGCTGGAACCCTCCGGGATGGCCGCCGTGCTCGGCGGCGACCGGGACGAGGTGCTGGCCGCGATCGACCGTCACGGACTGCACCCGGCGAACCACAACGGAGCCGGTCAGATCGTGGTGGCCGGAGCCACCGGCCAGCTGGAGAAGTTCGTCGCCGAGCCGCCGGCCCGGGCCCGGGTGGCGGTGCTGCAGGTAGCCGGGGCGTTCCACACCCCGTACATGGCCCCGGCCGAGCAGGCGCTCGCGAGCGTCGCCGCCGGGATCATCCCGGCCGATCCCAACCGAATCCTGCTGTCCAACCTAGATGGCGATGCCGTCAACCACGGCCGGGAGCTGCTCCAACGCCTCGTCCGGCAGGTGACCGCACCGGTGCGCTGGGACCTGTGCATGCAGACCCTGGCAAACCTCGGTGTCACCGGAGTACTGGAGCTGCCACCGGCCGGCACCCTCGCCGGTCTGGTCAAGCGGGAGTTCAAGGACCGTGGCGTGCCGGAGATCGTCACCGTGAAAACCCCGGACGACCTGCCTGCGGCGCGGGCCCTGATCGCCCGGCATGGGATGGCCCCCAGTCACGAGCCCACCAGGCAGTTCCGGGTCGTCGTGTCGGCCAGCGCCGGCACCTTCGAACCGGCTGCCGGACTCGCCGAGGGCGACCCGCTCACCGCCGGTCAGATCATCGGACACGTCACCACCCGGCAGGGTCCGGTCGAGGTCGCCGCACACGACGCCGGTGTGCTCACCGAATGGCTCGCCCACCACGACGACCCGGTCGCACCGGGCCAGCCGCTGGCCCGGATCAGCGGTTCCGCACTGTGAGCGCGCACCCCGACAGCGCGCCGGGAAAGGCAGCAACATGACCGGATCACAGATCGTGGCACTCGGGCACTACCAGCCCTCCCGGGTGGTCACCAACGACGAGCTCGCCCAACTGGTGGATACCAACGACGCCTGGATCCGGGACCGTGTCGGTGTCGTCACCCGCCGGATCGCCGACTCGGAGACCGTCGCCGATATGGCCTCGGCGGCGGCTGAGAAGGCACTGGCCAACGCCGGCCTCACTGCGGCCGACATCGACCTGGTGGTGGTGGCGACCTGCACCGCCATCGACCGCAGCCCGAACGTCGCCTGCCGGGTCGCGGCCCGGCTCGGCATCGCCGCCCCGGGTGCGTACGACATCAACACCGCCTGCTCCGGCTTCAGCTACGCGCTCGGCACCGTCGACCACGCCGTACGGGCCGGTGCCGCACGCAACGCCCTCGTCATCGGCGCGGAGAAGCTCTCCGACTTCACCAACTGGACCGACCGCTCCACCTGCATCATCTTCGGTGACGGCGCCGGTGCCGCCGTGGTCACCGCCACCGGCGGCAACGAGCCGGCCGGGATCGGACCGGTGGTCTGGGGCTCGGTTCCGGACAAGAGCGACGCGGTGCGCATCGAGGGTTGGCGGCCGTACGTCGAGCAGGAGGGCCAGTCGGTGTTCCGGTGGGCGACCACCGCGCTCGCCCCGTTGGCCCTGCAGGCCTGCGAGCGCGCCGGGGTCGACCCGACGGAAATCGCCGCCTTCGTCCCCCACCAGGCGAACGCCCGGATCATCGACGGCATCGCCAAGCGGCTCGGGATGCCCGACGCGATCGTCGCCAAGGACATCGTCGAGTCCGGCAACACCTCGGCGGCGAGTGTGCCGTTGGCGCTGTCGAAGCTGGTCGAGCGGCGGGAGATCCCGTCCGGCGCCCCGGTGCTGCTGTTCGGCTTCGGCGGTGGACTCACCTACGCCGGGCAGGTCGTCCGCTGCCCGTAAGCTCCTACCGCCCGCTCCGAGGTGGAGCGGGCCGCCCGCCGACCCGGCAGGCATCATTGTTTCAACCGAGAGGAAAGTAGAAACCCATGACCCGTGACGAGATCACCGCCGGCCTCGCCGAGATCCTCGAAGAGGTCGCCGGGGTCAACCCGGACGACGTGGCCGGCGACAAGTCGTTCACCGATGACCTGGACGTCGACTCGCTCTCCATGGTCGAGGTCGTGGTGGCCGCCGAGGAGAAGTTCGGCGTGAAGATCCCGGACAACGAGGTGCAGAACCTCAAGACCGTCGGCGACGCGGTCGCCTACATCGAGACGCAGGCGTGACGATGGTCGACGTCGTCGTCACCGGGCTCGGCGCGACGACCCCGCTCGGCGGGGACGTCGCGGCGACCTGGGATGCCATGCTCAACGGCAAGTCCGGAGTCGACAAGCTCACCCACGACTGGGCCGCGCAGCTGCCGGTCCGGATCGCCGCCGAGTTGGCGTCCGAACCCGCCGAACGGTTGGACCGGGTCAAGCTGCGCCGGCTGGACCGATCCGAGGCGATCGCGCTGATCGCCGCAGGTGAGGCGTGGACGGACGCTGGGCTGGGCGACGCCGGCGTCGACCGGGAACGGCTCGGCGTCAGCATCGGTTCCGGCATCGGCGGCGCGCTCACCCTGCTCGCCCAGGACGACATCCTGGAAGCCTCCGGGCCCCGACGGGTGTCGCCGCACACCGTACCGATGCTGATGCCCAACGGCCCGGCCGCCTGGGTCGGTCTGGAGTTCGGCGCGCAGGCCGGCGTCCACTCGGTCGCCAGCGCCTGCGCGACCGGCGCGGAGGCGATCGCGCTCGGCCTGGACATGATCCGGGCCGGCCGGGCCGACGTGGTGATGGCCGGCGGCACCGAGGCCGTGGTGCACGGCCTGCCGATCGCCGGCTTCGCCGCGATGCGGGCCATGTCCACCCGCAACGACGACCCGGAACGGGCGTCGCGACCGTGGGACAAGGCCCGCGACGGGTTCGTCCTCGGTGAGGGTGCCGGCGTCGTGGTGCTGGAACGGGCCGAGCACGCGGCGGCCCGCGGCGCCCGGGTGTACGCCCGGCTCGCCGGGGCCGGGCTCACCTCCGACGGGTACGACATGGTGCAGCCGCATCCCGAAGGGCTCGGCGCGGCCCGGGCGATCCGGCTGGCTCTGGCCGACGCCGGGGTGTCCGGCGGCGACATCGTGCACGTCAACGCGCACGCCACCTCGACCCCGGCCGGCGACCTCGCCGAGCTGGTGGCGCTGCGCGAGGCGATCGGCGACCACCCGGTGCTGACCGCGACCAAGTCGATGTCCGGGCATCTGCTGGGCGCGGCCGGCGCGCTGGAGTCGATCGCCACCATCCTGGCGATCCGCGACAGCGTCGTCCCGCCGACGATCAACCTGGACGACCCGGACGACCAGCTCGACCTCGACGTGGCAGCGCAGAAGGCCCGGCCGATGGACGTCCCCGCCGCGTTGAACAACTCGTTCGGATTCGGCGGACACAACGTCGCGCTCGTCTTCACCCGGGTCTGATAGCCGACCGGGTCACGACGACAGCAGACGGGGCTCCGGCCCTGCCGTCGGCGCTCCGGCCCGCGCGGGCCGGAGCGCCGTCGGCGTCTGGTCGACGCGCGTGGTCAACCGGTGCAGCTGGTGGCAGGCAGGCCGGACACCGGCACCGGCAACCGGCCGGGTGCCGGTGCGGCACCCCGCAGCACGTCGGCCAGCGCGGACATCGACGCCGGACTCGACGAGTAGGTGGCCAGCAGCGTCGCGGACCGGGCCTCGGCGAGCAGGTACGGGGTGTCCATGGCAACGGTCACCGCCGCGTCGACGTTCAGGTCGGACGGGCCGTCGCCGTAGCCGACCAGGTGCACGACCGTACCGCCCTGGCCGACCACCTCGACGCCGGCGGCGCGCAACTCCTCGATCAACAGCGCCCGGGTACGCTCCCGGCCACCCGAGGCGGTGACGGTCACCGGCCCGTCGACCCCGGCGCAGTCCCCCCGCACCTGGGTGACGGCGGCGGCGGCCAACCGCCGGGCGGCGGCGTAGTGGTCTTCGGCGCCGAGCACCGTCATCGGCGGGGTCCTCTCCTCGGCGAGCCGCTGTTTGAGGGTCAGCACCCGGGTGACCGCCTGCACGAGTCGCGCCCGGGGCAGTGACCCGTCGCGCAGCGCGCCGAGCAGACCATCGTACGCGGCCGTCACGTCCGGCGGCATGAGGATCAGGTCGTTCCCGGCGTTGATCGCCGCGACGGCCGCGTCGCCGGGCGACAACGCGCGGGCCGGCGCCATGTTCATCCCGTCGGTTACCACCACCCCGTCGAAGCCGAGTTCGCCGCGGAGCAGGTCGGTGAGGACCTTGCGGGAGAACGTCGCCGCCACCCCCGGGTCGACCGCGGCGACGTCCAGGTGTCCGGACATCACCAGGCCGGCGCCGGCGTCGATGCCGGCCACGAACGGCGGCAGGTCGGCGGCGGCGAGAGCGGTCCGGTCCTGGTCGAGCACGGGCAGGTCACCGTGGGAGTCGACAGCGGTGTGGCCATGCCCCGGGAAGTGCTTGAGGGTGGCCGCGACGCCGGCCGCCTGCAGGCCACGGACGGCGGCGGCGACCTGTCCGGCCGCCGCGTCCGGGTCGGCGCCGTACGACCGGGAGCCGATCACCGTGCTGTTCACCCCGAGGACGTCGGCGACCGGCGCGAAGTCGACGTTGACGCCGAGCGCCGCGAGTTCGGTACCGGCCGCCCGCCAGGCCGCCTCGGTCAGCTCCGGCTGCCCGGCCGCACCGGCCGCCATCGCGCTGGGCAGCAACGTCACCCCCTGGTTGATCCGGGTGACGATGCCGAACTCCTGGTCGGTGCCGATCAGCAGCGGCAGCTCGCCGACGCCGTCGGGCAGCGCGGCGGCGGGCAACCGCCCGGCGGCGTCCTGCAGCCCGGTGGTCAGCTCCCGCACCTGGGTGGTGCTGTCGACGTTGGTGGTGGGTTGGTTGCTGCCGGTCGGGTCGTCGGCCGAGAAGCCGACCAGGATCAGGCCGCCGACCCGGTAACGGTCGATCATCTCGGCCGGGGTGTCGACTCCGGCGAGCTGCTGGTTACCGGCCGCCGAACCCGGCGAGACCTCGGTCGCGGACGCCCCGTACGCGTACGGCATCAGCACCTGACCAACCAGGTCCTCGTCACTGAGAGTCGCGGCCAGCTGGGCGGCCGGCGATGCTGCAGGGCTGGCTTTCGGTTCGCCGGAAGGGCCTTCTGGACTGCTGGGAGTGCTGGCTTCAGGCCGGTCGCCGGCTCCGGCGCAGCCGCTGGTGACGCCGAGGATGGCCAGCAGAACGGAAGCAATGGTTACGCGGGGTGAGGGGAGCACACCGGCCATCCCATCAGGCTACGGTCGCGGCGGCAACCCGTGCCCGGCTGGGGTAGGTTCCGTGCCCGGCTCACCCGGCCGGGTCTGCTCACCCGGTGACCGGATCAGCCCACCCGGGTGAGCAGGGTCACCGGCGCTCCTTCACCGGCGTGCCGGTACGGCTCGAGTTCGGTGTCCCAGGCGGTGCCCATCGCCTTGTCGAGGGCGTGCGCGATCGCTTCGGGAGCGGGCGACGCCGCGATGATCGCCCGGATCCGGTCCTCGCCGAGCTGGATGTCCCCGGCCGCCCCGATGGTGGCCCGGAACAGGCCGCGACCGGGTACGTGCATGAACCGCTCCCCGTCGGCACCCGGACTGGGTTCCTCGGTGACTTCGAAGCGGGTCATCGGCCACTGTCGTAGGGCAGCGGCCAGCTCGGCCCCGGTCCCCGCCCGGCCGGTCCAGCTGCACTCGGCACGCCGGCCGTTCGGATCGAGCGGCTGAGCGGTCCAGTGCAGGTTGACCGGCGCGACGAGGACGCGCGATATCGCCCATTCGACGTGAGGGCACACGGCGAGCGGGGTCGAGTGGACGTATACGACGCCACGCGTTGGCACGGTGACCTCCCGGAGAGCGAGGTGCGTCTTCCCCTACGACCTCGACCACCGGGCGGTGTGACCAATGATGACTGTTGTGACGGGTGGTGCGCCAGTGAATCGGCAAACTGGTCACGGAAATTGTCGCCGCCCGGCTCCTCGGCTCCGCCCCGCCGCCGGGAATGCCGGCCACGGGTGCGTCGTTGTCCCTGCTGGTCGGCCGGAAACCACGGCCGAGCGCGAGGTGGCCGAGCCGATCTGCGGCCGGCCGTCCGGTAAGATGAGGGCGGCGTATGCCGACACCCAGCGAACCCGTTCGTGTGATCAGCCGTACCGCCAGCCCTGCCCGTACCACCAGACTTGCCCGTACCACCAGTCCTGTCCGTACCGTCAGTCCTGCAAGGGAGTCCCCCCGTGGCGAGCAACACCTCCAAGACCGCGCGCGCGTCAGTCCGCGCCGGCCAGGCCGGTCAGGGTGGTGCCCTGAGCGTCCTCGGCGAGTTCAAGTACCTGATCCCGCTCAACGGCGGCAAGCACGCCTATGTCCGCAACCTCACCAACGGGAAGACCGCTCACCTGCGTACCGACTCGGACGCGTTCGTGGAGGAGATCCGGTCGCTGGCCGGTGCCGGCCACGCCGCGAAGATCCGGTTGGAGATCAACGCGCTGGCGGCCGCCCACCCGGGTCACGGCTGGGAGCTGACCGAGAAGCGGCTCGTCGAGGCCGGGGTCTTCGAGGCCTGAGCATGATCTGACGGGTCGGCGACGACCCGGACCTTGGACGGCCCCGCCGGGCGACACGCCCGGCGGGGCCGTTTCCGTCGCTGGTGGTGGCGGTGGCTGCTCAGTTGAGCAGTTCCACCTGGCCGTTTCCGAGGTCGTAGACCCCGCCGGTGACGTCGATCCGCCCGTCCGCGAGCGCCGTGGCGAGCAACTCCACCTGCCGCAGCCGTTGCACGGTCCGCCGCACGTGGGCCCGTACCGCGAGGGGCTGCACGTCCGGGTGCCCGACACCGACCTCGGTCACCGCCGGAGCGATCTGCTCCACCAGGTACCCGATGCTGCCGGCCGGGCGGCTGCCGGTGCGTTGCGCGCTGATCGTCGACGCCACCGCTCCGCACCGCTCGTGTCCCAGCACGATGACCAACGGCACACCCAACGCGCCGACAGCGAACTCGATCGACCCGACGATCGCCTGGTCCAGCACCTGGGCGCCGGAGCGCCCGACGCAGATCGAGCCGAAGTTCTGATCGAAGATCGCCTCCAGCGGCACCCGCGAGTCGATGCAGCCGAGCACGAACGCGATCGGATACTGCTCGCCGAGCGCCGCGCTGGCCGCAGCCGCCGACACGTCGTGACCGTGCCGTGGTTGTCCGGTGACGAAACGCCGGTTACCGGCCAGCAGCTCAGCCAGAGCCTCGGCCGGGCCGGGGTGATCGGGTGGTGGCGGGCCGGACGGACGCGGTGCCCGGGAATCCGGCATCGGGAACGACGGTGACGACATGGTTGCAGCGTGGCGTGCTACTGGCCGGTCGGGAAGGCAGTTGCGAGTCTTCTCACCGTGCTGGTTCCAGATCCGGCCTACCGGGGTACGTACGTCTGAACCGGGACCGCCAGCGACATGGGCGGAGGTGACGGCGGTGGGCAGACCTCAGGAGTTCAGCGTCCGGCTGCCGGACGGAGCGGTGCTGCGCGGGCGGTCCAGCGGCCCGCGCGCTGCGGAACTGACCCTCCTCCTGTTGCACGGCTGGACTCTCGACCAGCACACCTGGCACCGTCAGGTCGGAGAGCTGACCGGGACGTCCGGGCAGCGGGTCCGGGTGGTCACCTACGACGCCCGCGGTCACGGCCGGTCCACGGCCACCGGGCTGGCCACGATGACTCTCGGGCAGTTGGGCGACGACCTCGCCGCGGTGTTGCGCCAGGTGGACGCCGCCGGCCCGGTGGTCCTGGCCGGGCATTCGATGGGTGGCATGGCGATCATGGAGTACGCGCACCGGCACCCGGTGGATTTCGCCGCCCGGGTCGCCGGGCTGGCGTTCGTGGCCACCACGGCGGAGGGACACACCCACACCGCGTACGGGCTGGCACCCCCGGTCGCCCGGCTGGTCCGGCTCTGCGAGGTGGCCGGAGCCGGCGTGCTGGCCAGGTGTGGCGCCTGGCGACCCCATCCGGGTCTGCTGCAGCCGCTGCGGCCGACCCTGCGGTGGCTGCTGTTCGGCGACACCTGCGACCCGCAGGACCTCGAACTGGCGACCACCGCCGTCGGTCGGACGACGCTACGGGCGATCGGCGGCTACCGTGCTTCGATCGGCGCTCAACGCCGGCTCCGCACGCTGGCGGCGCTCGACGAGGTCCCGGCGGCGGTGCTGGTGGGAGATCGTGACCGGCTGACGCCGCCGATCTGCGCCGAATCGATCGTCGACGCGTTGCCCGGAACCGACCTGACGGTCTGCCACGGGGCCGGACACATGCTGATGCTGGAACGACCGGACCGGGTGACGGCCGCCCTCGTCGAGGTGCTCGGCAGGGCGGCGTGCTGAAACAGGCTCGGCAAGGCGGAACGCGGTCGCCGGGTGCCCCGGGAGCCGGCGCCGGGCTGGCGCGCGGACGGTAACGTCGTAAGGCTGCCGGGTCCAATCACGTGACGGGGTCACCACGCTCCGCCGTCGCCGCCCGGCGCCGTGACCGTCCGCCGGCGGACCGGCCGCCCTGCCCCGGCCGGCCCGCCCTCGCCCAGGAGCCGCAGCGTTGACCGACGCCACCACGTTGGACCAAGAGATCGCCGCCGAGCAGCGGCACGTCGACCGGGTCTACGCCCGGTTGGCGCAGCTACGCCAGGACGCGGTACGCGCCGAGCGGGACGGCTACCGCCTCGCCCGGGTGGGCAACGTCGGCGCCCTGGTGGAGCGCGACGCGATGGTCTTCCACGCGGCCCGGCGGCGGCATCTGCTCGACGCCGAGCACGAAGGGCTGGTGTTCGGCCGGCTCGATCTACGCGACGGCGCGGTGTTGCACGTGGGTCGGCTCGGCGTGCGCGGCGAGCGGGCCGAGCCGCTGCTGATCGACTGGCGTGCCCCGGCCGCCGCCGCGTTCTACCAGGCGACGCCGGCCCGACCGCGGGGCGTGGTGCGGCGGCGCACCATCCAGTCCCGGGGCGAGCGGGTCACCGGCGTCTCCGACGACCTGCTCGATCCGGCGGCCGCGCCGGCCGGGATGCGGGTGGTCGGCGACGGCGCGCTGCTGGCCACCCTGGCCCGGGCCAAGGGACGTGGGATGCGCGACATCGTGGCCACCATCCAGCAGGAGCAGGACCAGGCGATCCGGTCGCCCGCCGCCGGGGTGACGATCGTCTCGGGCGGCCCCGGCACCGGCAAGACCGCGGTCGCGCTGCACCGGGCGGCGTACCTGCTCTATTCGGACCGGAGCCGGTTCGCTGGCGGCGGCATCCTGGTCGTCGGCCCGACCGGTGTCTTCGTCGAGTACATCGCTGCGGTGCTGCCGGCCCTGGGTGAGGAGAGCGCCACCCTGAGGTCGTTGGGGTCGCTGCCGCCGGGAGTGTCGGCGACCCGGACGGATCCAGCGGCGGTCGCCGTGCTGAAGGGGTCACTACGGATGCGGCGGGTGCTGGAACGGGCGGTACGTGACGCGGTACCGGACGGGCCGACCGAGTTACGCCTGCTCTACCGGGGGCAGTTGCTGCGGCTGCGCGGCCCGGAGCTGGACGGCATCCGGGCCCGCGCGCTGCCCCGGGGTGCACGGCGCAACGAGGTCCGGCGGGCCGGTATCGACGGGTTGTTCGAGGCGTTGTGGGCGCAGGCCCGGCAGTTGGTGGCCCCGGCCCGGCTGCCCGGCCAGGCCGAGTTCGAGGACGAGTTGTCGGACCGGGACGATTTCCGGGACTTCCTGCGGGCCTGGTGGCCCCGGCTGCTGCCGCGACACGTGCTGGGCTGGCTGGCTCGGCCGGACCGGCTGCGTCGGTACGCGCGGGGAGTGCTCGACCCGGCCGAGATCACGGTGCTGGCCGACGCGTTCGGTGACCTGGCGGACAACGGGCCGACGATCGCGGACGTGGCGCTGCTGGACGAGTTGGACGAACTGCTCGGCCGGCCACCGCAGCCCCGCCGCCGGCACCGGGATCCGTTCCAGGTGACCGGCGGGGTGCGTGAGGTGACGACCTTCGCCGACCGGGACCGGGCGGCCCGTGCCGCCGCCCGGGAGCGGCCGGCCGACTACCGGGAGTACGCCCACGTGGTGGTCGACGAGGCGCAGGACGTGTCGCCGATGCAGTGGCGGATGATCGGGCGCCGGGGCCGACTCGCCTCCTGGACGGTGGTCGGGGATCCGGCGCAGACCGCGTGGACCGGGAATCCGGCCGAGCTCGCCCAGGCCCGGGACCGGGCGTTGGGGCGGCGGCCGCGGCGGGAATTCCAGCTGACCACGAACTACCGCAACCCGGCGGAGATCTTCGAACTGGCCGCCGAGGTGATCCGCGAGGTCGCTCCGGACGCCCCGTTGCCGACGGCGGTCCGATCGACCGGGGTGGCGCCGCGCCGGGACCGGGTAGCTGCGGCGGTGCTGCCGGCTGCCGTCCGTACCGCGACCGCCGAGATGCTGGCAGCCGTGGAGGGGACGGTCGGCGTCATCGCCGCGGTGGCCCGGCGGGACGAGGTCGCCGGCTGGCTCGGCGAGCTGGCGACCTCCCGGCTGCAGGTGGTGTCGAGCCTGCAGGCGAAGGGCATGGAGTACGACGCGGTGGTGCTGGTGGCCAGCGAGGAGATCCGTGCCGAGTCCGAGGCCGGGGTGCGCACGCTCTACGTCGCGCTCTCCCGGGCGACGCAGCGGCTGGTCACCATCGACCTCGACCCGGAGTCGATTGCACATATTGCTATGTGAGCATTAGTCTACTGACGAGACGCCGGGCAACGGAGGGTGGCAGGCGTGGGAGTCGGACACGATCACGGCGCCGGGAGCACCGGCCAGCGACACTACGGGCGTCTCTGGGCTGCCTTCGCCCTGCTGGCGGGCTTCATGGTCGTCGAGGCGGTCACCGCGCTGGCCACCGGCTCCCTGGCACTGCTGTCCGACGCCGGGCACATGTTCACCGACGTACTCGGCATCGGCATGGCGCTCGCGGCGATCGCCGCGACCCGGCGACCGACCGGGGAGCCGCAGCGCACCTTCGGCCTCTACCGCCTCGAGGTGCTGGCCGCGCTGGCGAACGCCGTACTGCTCGCCGGGGTCGCGCTCTACGTCCTGGTTGAGGCGGCCCGCCGGTTCGCCGATCCAGAGCCGGTGACGGTCGGCCCGATGCTGGTGGTGGCGGTCGCCGGACTGCTCGCCAACATCGTCGCCTTCGCCCTGCTGCGCCAGGGGGCCAGGGAGAGCCTCAACGTACGGGGCGCCTACCTGGAGGTACTCGGCGACCTGCTCGGCTCGGTGGGGGTGCTGGTGGCCGCCACGGTGATCGCCACCACCGGCTGGTGGTACGCCGACCCGCTGGTCGCCGTCGGTGTCGGGGTGTTCATCCTGCCGCGCACCTGGCGGCTGGCCCGGGCCGCGCTGCGCATCCTGGTGCAGGCGGCGCCGGAGCATGTGGAGGTCGCCCGGGTCCGCAGCCGGCTGGCCACCGTGCCGGGCGTCTGCGACGTGCACGACCTCCACGTCTGGACGCTCACCCCAGGCATGGAGGTGGCCTCGGCACACCTGGCCGTGACCCCGTCAGCCGATGTCGGCACGGTGCTGCGGGACGCCCGGACAGCCCTGCACGACGAGTTCGGTATCGAGCACGCGACGCTGCAGATCGAGCCGCTGGCCCCCGCCGACTCCTGTGGACCGGCCGACTGGTGATTAGCAGATGCTTAAGTTTCGTGACCTTACCGCGACGTTGACAGCTACGATGTACGTATATTTCTGTTTTTTCCAGACATAACATGGCTGTCGATACCGGGACGGCAACCCGGGGAACCGGTAGTGTCGGCCCCGGTCTCCGCTCGGGCGGCGCCCCTCCGGCGCCTGCGGAGGCCGTCGCCTAATCGCCGTACGGCGAGCCGGGGAACCACGTACCTGGGGTGCATCCGCGTCACGCGGTAGGGATCTTCCGTCCCGAACCCGTCAGCTAACCCGGTCGGCGGCTGACGGAAGGAATGCACAGTGTCACGCACAGTCCACAGAAAAACCCGATCCGCGTTGTTGGCGGCGTTGACCGCTGCCCTGATGGCCGTCACCGGCACCCCGATCGGCTCGCCGGCCGGAGCCGCCCTGCCCGCGAACCGGCCCGACCGGGTCGACGACGAGGGAGGCACCGACAGCCTGCGCAAGGAGCTCGATGCGGCCTCGAAGGGCTGGATCGACGCCAAGGCGGCGCTCGACCACTCGAAGGGCCGGCAGAAGAAGCTGTCCGAGCAGCTCGACACGGTCGGTGCTGAGCTGGAGCAACGAAACAGGAACGTCGGGCACATCGTCGACCGCGCGTACCGCAACGGCAGGCTCGGCCCGGTCTCCGCGTTGCTCAACAGCACCTCACCGGAAGGGTTCATCGACCGGGCGGCGGCGCTGAGTGCGGTGACCGCCAACGAGGAGAAGCAGCTCCGCGAGCTGTACCGCACCCGCGACCAGGTGACCAGGTCCAAGGCTGCGATCGAGCATGAGATCCGGGAGCAGCAGAAGCAGGTCACCATCATGGACCAACGCCGGAACCAGGCGGAGCGGGCCTTGGCCGTCGCGGTCGCCGCCGAGAAGGAGGCGGAGGAACGGGCGAGGCAGCAGGCGGCGGAGGAGGCCGAGCGGGCCGCCGCCAGCGGATCCTCCGGCTCAGGATCCTCCGGCTCCGGGTCGTCGGGATCCGGGTCGTCCAGCGCGTCGGCGACCCCGGCCCCGCGCAACGCCAACGGCTCCTGGCCGGCCGAGTCGTGCAACGTCGACGACCCCACCACCTCCGGCTGCATCACGCCCCGTACGCTGCACGCCCTGAACCAGGCGAAGGCTGCCGGCTTCACCCGTTACGTGTCCTGCTTCCGCAACGGCAGCTCCGGCGAGCACCCCAAGGGCCGGGCGTGTGATTTCGCCGCCCAGCCCAACGGCTTCGGTGGAGTGGCGACCGGCGGTGACAAGAGCTACGGCGACAACCTCGCGAACTACTACATCAACAACGCCGACCGGCTCGGTGTGCTCTACGTGATCTGGTACAAGCGGATCTGGCTGCCCAGCAGCGGCTGGAAGACGTACAGCGGTGCAGGCGGCGACCCGTCCAGCGACCACACCAACCACGTGCACCTGTCGGTGTACTGACGTCGCGCGTACGGGGGCGGACGGCCACATCGGTGGCCGTCCGCCCCCGTACGGCTATGCACCGACGCCCCTCCGGCTCGACGGTGATCCCCCCGAATCGGGGTAGCGCATTCCCGGAGGACGATTCCTATCAGCATCGATAATAGATGCGCGGGAGCCTCGGGCAGCACCGAAAGACCGATCGGCATATCAACCGACGGCCACCGGCATCCACGCGAGAGCGCTCTACCACCACGCAGTCACACCCGGCTCACGCAGGGCACATTGCAGCTCGCGAGGCCGAGAGAGCGCTCTCACAGTTAGATATATAGCAGCAGCGGTACGGCTGTCAACAGACCGCGACGACCCCGTACCGGATGCACGAAACTTCATGTCGAGATATTGACAGGAGCCCGTATGTCTGATGACCTCCTGGCAATAACTCATTAATGGGCGTGAAATTTTTCGCGATCGTGGACCGCGCCCGACCCAACCCGGAGGCACCATGAACCTGTCGATCCGTGGCGCGCGAACAGGTCGTACGCCGCGCCGGATTCTGGCAGCCACCACCGTGACGGCGCTGGCCGCCACCGGACTGATCTTCGGCGTACTGCGCACCGCCGACGCCGCCACCGTCGGCGCCGGCAGCTACACCACCACCCGCCCGGCGGGCGCGTCCGCCCCGACCGCCTGCGGCAACATCTCCGCCAACCCCCGGCAGTACGTCACGGGCAACGCCCCGGCCGGTGCGGTGCCGACCAACGACTGGTGGTCGTCGCTGCTGTTCAAGCGGTACAACTGCGCCTACTCCGACCCGCTGCACGCCCATCCGATGTCGTTCCAGCCGACCGCCGGCGGGCTCGGCGTCTCCTACACCACCGAGGCGGCGATCTCCGGCACGTCGACCGGCGTCGGCGAGTACCACTACCCGTACACCCGGGAGTTCACCCTCGGCGTCGCCGGGCTCAACGCCCCGGACGTCAAGGTCGACGGCTGGACCGACTGGACGGTCAGCCCGTACTGGTCCGACGGCGCCCGCACCCTGCGCGCCACCGTCGGCCACGGTCTGCCGTTCGTGTACGCCCAGGTCACCGGCGGCAACGCACAGCTGTCGTTCCCCGGCACCCCGACGGTCTGGCACCACGGCGGCACCCGGGTCGGGTTCTCGATGCGCGGCCACGACTACGTCGCCTACGCCCCCAGCGGCGCGACCTGGGCCGTCAACGGAACCACGATCAGCTCCACCCTCGCCGGCCGCGGCTACTTCTCCGTCGCGCTGCTGCCGACCGGCGCCGGCACCAGCGCCGCGCGGCGTACCGCCCTGATGGACAGCTACGGCCGGTACGCCCACGCGCATGTCACCGGCACCCGGGTCAGCTGGAGCTATGACCAGGCCAGCAGCACGGTCGACGCCACCTACAGCTTCACCACCACGGCCCGGGAGGGCTCCGCCACCGGCACAGTCGTCTCCCTTTACCCGCACCAGTGGAAGCACCTCGACGGCGGCAGCCCGATCGCCGAGACCTACGTGTCGGCCCGCGGCCCGATGCGCAACCTGGTCGGCGCGACGTCGTTCCGGACCGCGATGCGCTTCCACGGCGTACTGCCGGAGGTCCCGGCGGTGGCCACCAGCGTCGGTGCCGACCTCGCCACGCTCACCGCGCACCTCGACCAGGCCGCGTCCGGCGACCCGCTCGCCGGATTCGACAACGACACCTACTGGACCGGCAAGGCGCTCGGCCGGGCCGCCCGGCTGGCCGAGATCGCCGACCAGCTCGGCCGCACCGCCCAGCGCGACCACCTGCTCACCGCCATCCGGAACCGGCTCACCGACTGGTTCACCGCCAGCCCCGGCAAGACCCAACGGGTGTTCTTCTACGACCAGGCCTGGGGCACCCTGGTCGGCTACCCCGCCTCGTACGGCTCCGACACCGATCTCAACGACCATCACTTCCACTACGGCTACTACATCGCCGCCGCCGCGACGCTGGCCAAGTTCGACCCGACGTGGGCGTCGACCAACCAGTACGGCGGCATGGTCAACCTGCTGATCCGCGACGCCAACAGCTGGGACCGCAACGACCCGATGTTCCCGTTCCTGCGCGACTTCGACATCTACGCCGGCCATGACTGGGCCGCCGGACACGGAGCGTTCTTCGCCGGCAACAACCAGGAATCGTCGTCGGAGGGGATGAACTTCGCCAACGCCCTGATCCAGTGGGGCCTGGCCACCGGCAACACCGCGATCCGCGACGCCGGGCTGTACATCTACACCACCCAGTCGGCGGCCATCCAGGAGTACTGGTTCGACTCGTCGGACACCAACTTCCCGGCCTCCTTCGGGCACCGGTCGGTCGGCATGGTCTGGGGCGACGGTGGGGCGTACGCCACCTGGTTCAGCGCCGAGCCGGAGATGATCCAGGGCATCAACATGCTGCCGGTCACCGGTGGCTCGCTCTACCTCGGCTACCGGCCGGACTACATCGCCACCAACTGGAACGCGCTGGTCACCAACAACGGCGGCCCGCCGACGGTCTGGCAGGACATCCTCTGGTCGTTCCAGGCGCTCGGCGACGCCAACGCCGCCCTGACCAACCTGCGGGCGAACCCCAACTACCCGGTCGAGGAGGGCGAGAGCCGGGCGCACACCTTCCACTGGGTACGCAACCTGGCAGCGTTGGGCCGGGTCGACACCGGCGTCACCGCGAACACTGCGCTGTACGCGGTGTTCAACCGCAACGGTGCCCGCACCTACGTGGCGAGCAACATCACCGCATCGCCGGTCACGGTCACCTTCTCCGACGGCACCCGGATGACCGTGCCGGCCGGCCGGACCGCCACCACCGGGGCGCATACCTGGAGCGGCGGCAACGCCACCGGCGCCCCGACCACCCCGAACCCGTCACCGAGCCTGTCCCCCACGCCGTCGGCCTCGCCCACGCCGGATCCGACCACCCCGCCGGTCACCTCGGACCTGTTCCATCTGCGGTCCGCCGGGGTGCTGAGCAACACCGCCGGGACGAACGCGACGACGGTCACGGTGCCGTCGGCCGGCGGGGCGAACTACGACGGTACGCCGCACAATCCGGTCACCTTCCGGGCCTGCGGGTTGACCGGTGCGTACCGGTCGGCGGCCAGCACGTTCGACCTCCAGGTGGACGCAGGCACCTCGGTCGGCGCGGGTATCCAGGCCCGGGTGTCGTACGACTTCACCGGCTCCGGCAGCTACAGCCGCACCGAGACGTACCACTACTTCGCCACCGACCCGGTGCCCGGCACGGAGTCCTACCGGCAGAGCGCCGGACTGAAATCCGCCTCGGGTGAATTCCGGGCGATGAGCAACGGGTGCGTCCGGCTGGAGTTGTGGAACGCTATCGGTAACGCACCGACCACGGTTCGGGTCGACGCGGCGAGCGCCGACGCCGGTCGGTCGACCCTGCGGGTGCCGTTCCGGATCGGCTGATCCGACCGGCACCTCCGACCGGCACCGAAGGAGGAACCCTTTCCCGACGCGCGGCGCCGGGAAAGGGTCCTCGCCGTTGACGATGCCGGACGCGCCGCGACGGCGGAGCCACTTCCCGGACATCTGCTATATATTGCACAATCCCCCAGAATGACCGATAACTACCAGATTCAGGGCAGAACGTCGTGACTCGCCCTGGCAACGCCGCTGCCGCTGTCGGGGCCGACGCCGATGTCTGGGCCGACGCCGCTGTCGATGCCCCTGTCGCCGAGCAGGTCCCAGAGCGCGAACGCCGCCTCGACGCTGGTCGGTCGGTTCTCCGGACGCTTGCTCATGCAGGCCCGGCAGAGATCGGCCACGGGACGCGGCAAGCCGGCGACCGCCAGCACCGGAGTGGGAGCCAGGGCACCTGTCCGCACACCGGTCACCGGCGACCCCGGACTGACCCCCGGGTACGGCAACCGCCCGGTCAGCATGTGGTAGAGCAAGACGCCGAGGGAGTAGACGTCGTCGCCCGGTCGACCGGAGCCGGCCACCGTCCCCGGCGGCCGGCCGGCCGCCGGCGGGCCCGCCAACCGAGCCAGCCCGAAATCAATGATCTTGGCACCGGACCGGGTCAACATCACGTTGCCGGCGGTGAGGTCCCGGTGCACCACGCCCCGCCGGTGGGCCACCGCCAGCACGTCTGCGGCGGTGCCCGCCGTGCGCACCGCGGTCGGCCACGGCAACGGACCGCCGGTCAGCCGGTCAGCCAGCGACTCGCCGCAGATCAGCTCCATGACGACGTACGACGACGTGCCGCCCCCGGGTAGCGGCAGTTCGCCGACGTCGTAGACGCGGGGCACACTCGGATGCCGCAACCGCTGGGTGATCGACGCCTCCCGGCGGATGTCGTCCCTGGCCCGTCGGTCGTCGGCGGCGGCGGGTGCCAGCAACTTGATCGCGAACGGTCGGGCCGAGTCGACGTCGATCGCCTGGTAGACGACCGACACCCCACCCCGACCGATCGGGCGAAGGAGGACATAGCGCCGGAGAATGGTGGTACCCACCAGCAACCATGTCACGATGGACCATTTTCCGGCAGGACAGCGCTACCGACAAGATCTACCGCCGGGTGTTAACACGGCCCTAATCAGCCGTTCGAGCTGCGGCCGGACACCACCGACCGCCGCGAGTTCAGGAGAGCGGCACCTCGCGCTCGGCGCTGTCGCCGACATACGGCTCAGGCGCGCCGAACAGACCGAGCAGCCCGGTCACCCACAGCTGACGGTGCACGAACCGGCTCGGCTCGGTCACCACCAGCTTGATGCCGCTCACCTCGGCCGCCTGGAAACCGGCAACCATCGCGCTGATGCCCACCGAGTCGATGAACGTCACCAGCCGCATGTTCAGCTGGATCCGGGTCGGACGGCCGTTGGTCAGCACCGCCTGCACCGCTTCACGCACCTCATGCGCGGTATCCACGTCGATCTCACCCTGTGGTGAAATCTCGACCACTGCGCCAGGCAGCGTCGATGTGACAACCGACAGGCTCACGCGAGCACCTCCACTCGCCCATCCGGGCGTCTCGTCAGTACGCGGGCCGCGACCGAGAGTATTCCGGTGCGGGCGTCACCGCCAGCTTTCGCCGGGCCGGATCCGCATCCGACGGGCACAATAATCGCTAACAATCAGACATCCCGCATCATAGCCCCCTGCGCGCTGAGCTACGGCACGGACACCCGGGGCACGATTCGTAGAGGCTTGGGGCGCCTGGGTGCCAACCACGAACCTCCGGTGCCCCACCGGCCTCCGGCTCCGCGCCGGCTGTCGTCCCAACAGTAGCGGCCCGGTACGACAGAAGACAGCCGTAACGGCGCGACGACGAGGGGGTTTGCCGCCGACCAGGGCTGGGCACGTGGAGGCAACCGCAGCGCGCCACAGCCTGCCGGGCGCTACCGGCAGCCGTGGCGCTGGAGGAGGTAGCAGCATGTTCGCGACCAACCTGATGGAGCGCCGCCGCAAGCCGCAACGCGTCACCGACCAGGCCTGGGCGCATCTGGTCTCGGCGGTCGGCTCCGCCGGCGACGCCGCTCGCCTGGCCCGCCAGCACACCTCGAACCTCGCCACCGAGACCGGATCGCGGATGGGCCCGGCCAGCGCGGAGGCGCGGCACCGGGCGCGAGCGGCCGTCGACGTGCTCGCTGGCCGTCGTCGGGCCATGCCGTGGGCGTGGCTCGCCGGCGCGGCGGCGGCCGGGGTGGCCCTCGGCTGGCTGGCCGGGGCGATGACCCGGTCGGTGCTCCGGCCCGGCGAGCGGTCCGACGAGGCGCGGATCGAGTTCGTCGACGTGGACGAGCCGACCGGCAGCACCCCGCGACGGTGACCCGGCACTGACCGCAGCACGACCGCCGGGGCGGCGTCGACCGACATCGACGCCGCCCCTGGCCGTGAATCCGCCACCCGGCTCAGTCCGCTGCGCAGCTCACGCCCGCTGGAACTCCGTTACCAGCTGTCCAGTCGGCCAGGAAACCCAGTGTGGTGCTGCCCCCGGGACCGAGGTCACCGTTCCACGACACGTTCCGGACCGTGACATCGTCACCGGTCTGCGTGTGCTGCCCGCCCCAGAGCTGGGTGATCCGCTGACCGTCGGGGAAAGTCCAGGTCACCGTCCAGCCGGTGATCCCGGCGCTGCCGGTGTTGGTCACCCGGACCTCGCCCTGGAAGCCGCCCTGCCAGGAGCCGACCAGCTGGTAGACCGCCGTGCATCCGCCCGGCGGCGGGGTGGTCGGACCGGGGGTGGGGCTGCCACTCGGACTCACCGACGGACTCGGACTCACCGAGGGACTCACCGACGGACTCGGACTGGCCGACGGGCTGCCGGACGGGGTCGGGCCGACGGTCGGTGACGGCGGCGCACCGAGCCGGTCCGCCATCAGAATGCCGCGGCCGTTGGTGCCGAGGTACACCCGGCCGTACACCCGGGGATCGCCGGTGATCGCGTCGCCCATGTTGCCGTACTGATGCTGGTCGTCGTTGATCCGCACCCAGCTGGCACCGGTGTCGTCGGAGCGGAACACCCCGGTGACCCCGTCGATCGTGCCGACCAGGAAGACGGCGTGGTAACCGGCCCCGGGTGCGGCCTTGCCGAACCCGACGTTGCGGCCAGCGGTGACGCCGGCCACCCGGCTGAACGTGGCACCGGAGTCGGTGGAACGGAACAGGCCGGAGTCGCCGGCAAGCCAGATGTGACCTTCGTGGCCGGCGACCGTGGCGAACCGGCCCTGCTCGGCCGGCAGACCGGTGGCCGCCGAAACGACGAAGCTGCGACCCCCGTCGGTGCTGACGTAGAACTGCCCGTCCGCGTAGGCGTAGAACGTCTCGCCGTCGACCCGGTCGGCCTCCACGCGCGCCCCGGCCGGCACCCCGGTGGACGGGCTGAACCCGCCGCCGAAGCTGGTCGCATGGTGCACGCCGACCCCGCCCGGGCTCCACACCACCGCGCCACCGTCGGCCGCGACGGCGACCGTACCGCCGGAGGTGACGCCAGCGGGCTCGCTGCCGGCGTACCAGTTGGCCCCGGAGCTGTACGAATAGGCGATGTGGCTGACACCGGAGTCGCCGTTGCCGACCCGGACCATCTGCTGCGGGTTCAGCTCGGCGTAGTCGATGCTGGTGTTGCCGGAGAGGTTGGGCTGGTCATGCATCATCGCCGGCACGGTGTCGGGGTCGGTGTGCCGGAAGCCACCGATGTCGCCGAGCCCGGAGATCAGGAAGGCGTCGCCGGTCGGCGGGCTGACCAGGTCGAGCACCGCGGTCTCCTCCAGGCCCTCGACCATGGTACGGATGGCGACCGTGCCGCCGTCGTCCAGCGCGGTGAGGTTGGTCGAGCCGTAGATGGTGGCACCGGTGCCGTACATGAACCGGTCCGGGTCGTGCGGGTCGATCGCCAGGGCCTCGGTCATCCAGCCGAGCTTCGGGGTGACCTCCGGCGGCTGCGGGTTGGCCCCCCAGGAAAGCCACGGCGAGTCGCTGATGTCCATGGTGTAGTGGTTGGTTCGGTTCGGGTAAGTGATGTCGTAGAACGACGTCCAGGAAGCGCCGCCGTCGGTGCTGCGGTAGATGAACGTGTCCGGCCACCACGAGCTGTAGCCGGTCACCATCACCGTGCCCGGGTTGTTCCGGTCCACGCTCAACCCGGAGTAGCCGTACCAGTTGTTCGCGGTGTCGTCCGACGGCGTCGGGCTGATCCGGGTCCACTCACCGGTCGCGGTGGCGTACTTCCAGACGTCGCCGTGGTCGCCGGCGTACGGCCCGCCGTTGTCGCTGGTGGCGATGTAGAGGGTGCCGGTCGCATGGTCGATCTTGCCCTGGTGGGCGATGAAGCCGGTCGGCTGACCGGCGAGCCGCTGCCAGGTCACCCCGGCGTCGGTGCTGCGGTAGACCGTGTTCTGCAGATCCGCCACCCCGACGTAGATGTGCGGGGTACGGCTGCCGGCGCTGCCCGTCGACTCGTCGAAGGTCACCCAGACCACCCCCGGCTGGTGGTCGAGGTACCCGTTCGGGTCGGCCGGATCCTCGGCCCAGTTGCCAGGGTTCGGGAAGCTGGTCACCTCGGCCCAGGTCTGGCCGTGGTCGGTGCTGCGCCACAGGCCGTTGCCGTTCTCGGCGCCGAAGTAGACGACGCGGTTGTCGTTCGGGTCGACTGCCAGCCGCTCCCCCATGCCCCGGCCGGGCATGTTGCCGCCGACCTTGAACGGCAACTCGCTCGCCTGCCAGGTGTCGCCCCTGTCGGTGGAGCGCAGGATCGCACCGTTGTTCGGGTCCCAGTCGTTGGTGTACATGCCGACCGCCGCGTACAGCCGGTTGGTCTGCACCGGATCGGTGGCCAGGCTGAGCACACCGTTCCAGCCCCAACGATCCCAGCCCACCCAGTCCAGCAGCGGGGTCCACGACTGGTCGGCCTGGTTCCAGCGGTAGGCCCCGCCGATGTCGGTCCGGGCGTAGATGAGGTCAGGTTCGGTCTCGTTGAAGACGATGCCCGGCACGAAGCCGCCGCCGTCGATCCGGACGTTGCGCCAGGAGTACGGGTCAGCGGCGACGGCGCGGGCGGGCGAGGCGGCTCCATCGACCATCACCTGGGTGGCGACGGCCGCGACGCCGGCGAGCACCACCGCCGCGAGTGTGCCGACAAGGGTTCTGCGCATGTAACGGGCTTCCTCTCTGCACAGGCAGACGAATCCTGCGTCGGGTTTGCCGGGGGTGCCCAGGCCCCACTTCCGGCTTGCCGACTCCCGCAACCGGCCGATGTCCAGACGTTCACACACACCGCGACGAGGTGTCAATAGTTTGGTTGGCAAACAAAGAAAACCCCCACCACCGGCCCGTCCGCCGACCGATCGGCGACGGTACGAGCGCACCGGACGGCGGCGTCGACAGTAGGCTGGTCGGGTGGGGCAACGGGACCAGCAGGACTGGGCGCGGCAGCGCCGGCAGGCAATCGCCGCCCATGCGGCCGACCAGCAGCGCCGTCGGGCCAACGAGGCCCAGCAGGCCGCGGATCTGCTCGCCGATTTCGTCGCGACCGCCCGGCGTCACGGAATCGCCGCGCAGCACCTGTCCGCCCAGCCACACCACGGCCGGGGCCGGTACCGGACCGGGCTGCACGGCTGGTACCTGAAATCGGACCGCACCCTGGCCGTCGGTACGGACGGAAACCTTTACCTGTTGACCGTCCCAGCCGGCCTGCGGTCCAGGTTGACCGGCGTACGCGTCGCCCCCATGGAGCCACGGCTGGTGATCGGTGCCGGCGGTCGCGACGGCGAGTCCATCCCGCTCGCCACCCTGCTCGACCGGCGGCTCGCCGCAGGGCCCGGGCAGTCCGGCTGACCGGAGCCGCCACCCTGTCCTCGATTGGACATCACCGGGCTCTAGTTACTCTCCGCTGTCAAACATAAACTTCAAGTCACTTGCCGTTCTGCTCGGGCCCAGCGGACGGCACCGGTTCCATCCCTTTTTCGGCATCTCGCGTCCACGCCGCGGAATGCCAATCTGCGAGGAGTTTCACCATGTCCGAGTCATTCAGCGCGGAACGCGACGCCGGCATCACCGAACAGCCGCCGGTGTCCAAGACGGAACGGGAGCAGGCCAGTATCGCGCTGGTCCCCGCCACCACATCCGGAATGCCGCCGACCGCCCAGAGCTTCTTCGCGGTCGTCAACGCGAACGGCACCCTGGCCCGTGGCTTCGGCGCGGTCTCCGCGACCCGTCTCGCCACCGGCACCTACCAGGTGGTCTTCAGCCACAACCTGACCGGGTCGGCCTACGTCGGCAGCATCGGCCTGTCCGGCAGCGTCGGCGCGTCGGCCCCGGGTGAGATCACCGTCGTGGGTCGGGCCGGCATCCCCAACGGGGTGTTCATCCAGACCTTCACCAGCGCCGGAGTGCTGGCCGACCGCGGCTTCCACCTGGCGATCCTCTCCTGACCGGCCGGTTCTGTTGATCAGCCCAGAACCGTCGTACGACCGGAACGGCTGCGGGCCCGGACTCGTTCGAGTCCGGGCCCGCAGCTGTGGTGATCGTTGCGCTAGAGCACTGGTCAGTTCACGGTGATCCGGACCGAGTCGAAGGCCGGGGTCTGGTTGGCCCGCTCCGACATCGGCAGCCGGTGCGAACCGTCACCAGCCCAGACCGAGCACTGCGCGGTACCGGACTGCGGCATGCCCGAGACCTGGATGGTGACCTGGTCCGGCTCGCGACCGCCACCGCCGTCCTCGGTCGCCACGAAGAACTCCGGAGCCGGAGCCGGGTCGGGCGCGACCTCGGTCGAGTCCAGCATCCGACACGCGGTGTGGAAGTGACCGCGGGTCAGGCCCTGCTCGTTGAGCAGCGAGCTCTCGACGTAGTAGCCACCCTGAGCCGCCGGGAGGAAGCGGTCCCGGACCAGGTTACGGGTGCTGACCCGGATGGTGAACGGCTCTTCCACGCCGACCTCGTCCGGGAACTCGGTGATCAGCAGCGACGGGTTGTTGGCGGCCGCGCCGACCTCACCGAACTGCGTGTCGACACAGCGGTTGCCGACCTGGAAGCCGTCGTGGTCGTCCAGATTGCTGTCGTCACAGCTGTTGGCCAGGATCTCCAGCCCGTTGCCGCCGTCGTTGCCGCCGCCGTCGTTGCCGCCGTTGTCCCCGCCGTTGTTCCCGCCACCGTCGTTGTTCCCGCCACCGTCGTTGTTGCCGGGGCGGTTGACGAGCTCGCAGGTGGCCAGCTCGTCGAGCCCACGCGGACGCGGCGCGACCCGGCCGATGGCGATCGCGATCCGGTCCAGGGTGGCGACCCGCTTACTGGCCAGCGGGCCGAGGATGGCGTTGTTGATGAAGTTCGGCCCGCCCTCGCCGACACTGTTGGCGAGCCGGTTGTTGGCCTCTTCGATCTGCTTCTCCAGCAGGCCGAGGTTGCGCTCCACCTCGGTACGCGCCGCAGCGGGAACCTCCGGCAGTTTGTCCGCTACGGACGGGCACTCGATGGTCGGAGCCGCGACGACGGTCGTGCCGCTCTCGCACTCCTCGAGCGTGGTCTGTCCGTCACCCCAGTGGTGCCGCACCTCGCGACCGTTCTCCCGGGTCACGGTGGTGGTCACGCCGCCTTCAGCCGTGGAACCGGGGCTCGGCGCGACACATCCGGTGGCGGTACGCAGCTGGTCGTTGGCGGAGGAGACCTGGGTGACCGCGACGATGCCCGCGAACACCGTGACCGTGCCGAGGACAGCGATGATGCGTTTGTTGCGGCCACTGACAGTGCGCTGGTTTCGGCCACGCGGGGTCGAACTGCGCCGTTGTGCCGACCTGTACATGGGGGGTTACCTACTCCTTCTCGTCGAGGGCGGCGCGGTTGACAGGCGTCGTCCGGTGGGGCAGCCGTGTTCTGCTAGCTGGTCAAACGGGTGCCTTCAAACGCCCACTTCCATTGCCGGAACGAGTTCGCACCACGTTTACGAGAAGCCACGCTAAAAGTGGGTTCTCTGGGCTGTCAAGCAGCCCGATCCCGTATCCGGGGTGTCTCACGGTTAGTGGAAAATTGGCGGGCGTCCCTCAACCCGCCGACATCATACTTTCGGTCAATGGGCCGGGTTCAACATCGGCTCAAAAATCTTGTTTCGGCAGCTCAGGGCCGCCCAGCGGGCACGGGCCGTATTCACCTTGTTCGACTGACAAGACGGATCACGTACCGCAAGCGACCACCTGGGAACTCAGTGGAATCGCGCCGGGTCGAGCCGATCCCGAAGTGAGAAAATCCACCCGCCGGCGGATCCGGCGGGCGGCGGGCGGCCCGGTGGCGACGACGGGTGACCGGGGGCCATGAACAGAGGCACCACAGGGCGATCGCAGGAGTGCGCCGCACCGGCTGACCGGTGCGGCGCACGAGATGGGCAGGGAATCAGGCTGGCACGGGTCAGGCAGGCAAGCCACCCACCTGGGTGTTGATCCAGGAGCGGATCGACGGCAGATCGCCGTAGATCGACGGACCAGTGGCGCAGGTGGAGTTGTTGTTGCCGGCGCGGCTGGTGGCGCCGACCAGGTACCACCGCCCGGAGACCTTCCGGACCTGCGGACCACCGGAGTCGCCGTAGCAGGCACCGGCGTTGCCGTTGGTGTTGTTGGTGCAGATCTCATAGCCGGCATCGATGCCGAGACACCGGCTGTCCGCCACGATCGAAGTGTCCAACTCGTGGGCGATGGTCGGGGCCGAGCCGCAGCCGCGGGGAGCGCAGGTCTGGCCCCAGCCGATGATCCGGGTGGCGGTGCCGACCGCACCGGAGGTGGTCGGGATCGGTGCCGGGGCGTAGCTCACCGAGCTGGCCAGCTGCATCAGCTTGACGTCGATCCGCGGGTGGTTGACCGCGCGGATCACCCGGACCACCGTGCCGCCGCTGGTCCGGTTGACGCTGCCCACCCGTACCGAGATCGGGGTCGGGCAGTGCCGGGCGGTGACCACCCAGTTCGACTTGATCAGCGAACCGGTGCAGCCGGACGTGTAGACCATGAACGGGTAGTTCTCGGTGGCCGGACGGCCGTTCACCACCAGGGTGCCGATCTCGTCGGCGGTGCTGGACGGCGGCGCGGCCTGCGCCGTGGTGGCCGGCATCGCGAGGCTGGCGGCGGCGAGCCCGGTGGCCAGCAGCATCCGGGACAGGAGCGGGAGTGCCTTCATCGTGCGGTGTCCTCATCGTCAGGGGGTACGCGCCGACTGATGGGCGGCGCGGCGATAGAACAGGTTGTTCGGCCTTGTCAGACAGGCGCTGCTGGGTACCCGATGCGAACACTATCGACAAACGACGATACTTCAATGCTTCTGGGGATACCGGTCCTGCCCTATTACCGGGTGATGGGGCGCCGGCCGTTGGAAGGACTCACGCTCGAGCCGCTGCGGCTGGTGACCCCCCGCGCCGAGGTCACCGTGCACGGCGTTCCCGAACCGAACTTCCCGGCGATCGGGATCGGACTGCTCGCCGTCGCGCTGAGCGCGGTCCTGCTCTGGGGCTGGACGAGACCGTGGCCGGCCCTCGCCGCGATCATCGGCACCGGCATAGTGGTCGAAACCTCCGCGCACCTGCTGTGTCCCTGCCGGATCACCAGCGGTCAGTTGACCGTGCTGCTCGTCGTCTGGGCGTCCTGCATGGCGGTGGTCACCGTCTTCCTACCTGTTACCGAGCAGTCCCCCGATCGGGTCTGACGCCGCCCGGTCACCGTCCGCCCGGCGCTCACCGGTCAGGGTCCGCCGGACGAACTCCAGCAGCAGTGCCCATTTGAACGCCTGCTGTGCGTTGTCCGCGGCTGCGGAATGCCCACCCTCGACGTTCTCGTGGTAGGTGACGTCGTGGCCGTACTCGCGCAGCCGGGCGACCATCTTGCGGGCATGACCGGGATGGACCCGGTCGTCGCGGGTCGAGGTGAGAAAGAGCGACGGCGGGTACGCCGTACCCCGTCGGATGTTCTGGTACGGCGAGTACTCCCGCAGAAACGCCCAGTCCGCCGGATCGTCGGGGTCACCGTACTCGGCCATCCAGGAGGCTCCAGCGAGCAGCTTGTGATACCGGCGCATGTCCAGCAGCGGCACCTGCCCGACGACCGCGCCGAACAGCTCCGGGCAGCGGGTCAACATCACGCCCATCAGCAGCCCGCCGTTGCTGCCGCCGTAGGCGCCGAGCCGGTCCGGGCTGGACAGTCCACGGGCGACCAGGTCGGTGGCGACGGCGGCGAAGTCCTCGTACGCGCGGAGCCGGTTCTCCCGCAGAGCGGCGGTGTGCCAGCGCGGTCCGTACTCACCGCCGCCCCGAATGTTGGCGACCACGAAGCTGCCGCCCCGGGCCAGCCAGCCGGCACCGACGACGCCGCTGTAGGTCGGGGTCCAGGCGATCTCGAAACCCCCGTACCCGGTCATCAGGGTAAGCCCGGCCGCCGGTCCGGGCGGGCTGGTCTCGCCCGGTGTGACCAGGAAGTACGGCACCTCGGTGCCGTCGGCGGAGACGGCGAAGAACTGCCGGACGGTCATCTGGTCGGCGTCGAAGAAGGCCGGACCGGTCTTGACCGGCCGCGTCGGGCCGTCGACGGTACCGTGCAGCAGCGTCGGTGGCCGGATGAACCCGGCGGTGTGCAGCAGGAACTCGTCACCCCGGTCCGGCTCGGTGTCGGCCACGTCGGTGTGGTCGAATCCGCCGGCGTCGGGCAGCGTTCGACGCCGCCAGCCGTCGTCGCCGGGGGTCAGTACGGTGATCTCGCTACGGACGTCGGTCAGGGTGACCAGCAGCAGATGGTTGCGGGTCCAGGCGTGGTAGCTGTAGGCGGAGCGCTCGGTCGGCTCGAAGATCGTGGTCAACTCCCGTTTGCCGGCCAGGAACTCGTCGACCGGGGTGACCAGCACCGCGCCGGCCGGGTAGGTGACGTCACCGGCCAGCCAGTCGCTGCGCAGCTCGATCAGCAGCCACTGCCGGTGCAGGTCGATCTCGGCGTCCGAGGGCACGTCGACCAGACCCCAACCGCCGTCGGGCCGCAGCAGGTAGGTCCGGTTACGGAAGAACTCGGTACGCCGTACCGCCAGGTCGCGCTCGTAGCCGGCGGTCGGGTCGTGCACCACGGAGACGGTGACGTCGTCGACCTCACCGGCGAACGCCAGCGGGGCGTCGGCCAGCGCGGTGCCGCGCTGCCAGCGCCGGATGGTCCGCGGGTAGCCGGAGTTGGTGACGGTGCCGGGCCCGAAGTCGGTGCCCACGTAGATGTGGTCGCGGTCGATCCAGCAGACGGTGCTCTTCGCCTCCGCGACGATGAAGCCGTCCGGCACGAAGTCGCGGGTGGTCAGGTCGAACTCGCGGACCACCGCGGCGTCCGATCCGCCCCGGGACAGCACGACCAGGCACCGGTCGTACCCGGGCCGCAGCACGTGGGCACCCTTCCAGACCCAGTTCTCCCCTTCGACCCGGGCGAGTTCGTCGAGGTCGAGCAGGATCTCCCAGCTCGGCTGCGGCCGACGGAACTCGTCGAGGGTGGCCCGCCGCCACACCCCGCGGGGATGTCCGGCGTCCTGCCAGAAGTTGTAGAGGTGGTCCCCCCGCCAGGTCGGGTCGGGGATCTTGTCGGCGGAGTCGAGCACCTGCTTGATCTGGTCCCGCAGCTGGGTGAACCCCGGCTCGGCGGTCCAGCCGGCGGTGGTCTCCGCGTTGCGGTCGCGGACCCAGTCCAGGGCAGCGTCACCGAGCACCTCCTCCAACCAGAGGTACGGATCGCCGCCGTGCGACACCCGGCCGTCCATCACCATCCGTCTGTCCTCCCCCGCCCCCGGCCCGCTCTGCGGGGGTACGCACCAGGATAGGCAAACTCGTCGTACCGCACCGCCCACCAGAGGGTGCCGTCCCAAGGCCGGCTGCGAACGTCGCCGCCGGAAGCTGGACACTGGACGCTACCGTGACGGTCGGACAAGATTGACGCACGTCCAACGTGCAGACGTGCGACCGGTGATCCGTCCGGGCCGGGTGGCGCGGACGGTTGGGGCGGGAGTGGACCGGCGACGATCGGGGCTGACAGATGAGCAGCATGCAGGAGGCGCAGCGGGCACACGCCCAGCAGGTGCACGCCCAGCACCGGGCCCAGGCCTTCGCCTACCGTCAGCATCAGCAGATGGTCTGGGAGGCGGAGAACGCCCGGCAGGCCGCCGAGCAGGCCGCCGCCGAGGACGAACGCCAACGCAAGCGTCTCTACACCGAGGCCCGTGCGGCGAAGGTCGCGGCGGCCAACGCGAACCTGCGGTCGCGGGTAGCCGAGCTGGAGGAGCTGCTCGCCGACACCCTGGCCGTCGACGACCACATCGACCTCGAACGACTCAAGCGCAGCAGCACCCCGCCGCCGTTCGATCCGGGTGACCTCGCCGTACCGCTGGCCGCACCGCAGTGGTCCGATTTCGCCCCCCCGGAGCCGGCCGGTCTGGGCCGGATGTTCGGCGGCGAGGTCCGCCACCAGCAGCAGGTCGCCGAGGCGCGACAGGTGTTCGAGCAGGCCACCGCGACACACGAGGCGGCGGAGGCGCAGCGGCGCCGCCGGCTGGCCGCAGCCGAGGAGAAGTACCGTCAGCAGTGTGAGAAGCTGGCCGCCAAGATCGCCGCGCACAACGCGGCGATCGACCGGTTCTCCGCCGTCTTCGCCGCCGCCGACCCGAAGGCCGTCGTCGAGTACTTCGGGCTGGTGCTCGGAAATTCCGTCTACCCGGACGATTTCCCGCAGCGTTACCGGCTGGCCTACCTGCCCGAGTCCCGTCAGTTGGTGGTCGAGTACCACCTGCCGGCGGTGGAGGTCGTCCCCCGGATCCGGGAGTACCGTTACCAGCCGGCCGACGACGAGGTGACGGCGGTCGGCCGGTCGGCGACCGAAATCGCCGATCGGTACGCCGACCTCATCACCCAGATCACCCTGCGTACGGTGCACGAGTTGTACGAGGCGGACCGTACCAGGCTGCTGGAGACCGTCTGTATCAACGGCATCGTCGAACGGATCGACCCGGCCACCGGCCGACCGGCCCGGCCCTGCCTGGTCAGTCTGCGTACCACCCGGGACGAGTTCGTCGCGATCAACCTGGCCAACGTCGACCCGGCCGCCTGCCTGCGCCGGCTCGGCGCACGGATCTCCGCCCATCCGGTGGATCTGGCGTCGGTGCCCGCCGTCGTCGATTTCGACCAGGTCGACAAGCGGTTCGCCGACGAGATCGACGTCCTCGCCGACCTGGACCAGCGACCGGACCTGCTGACCATACCGGCTGACCAGTTCGAGCAGCTGATCGCCGACCTGTTCACCAAGCTCGGGCTGCAGATGCGCCAGGTGCGCACGACGGCCGACGGCACGGTGGAGTGCATGGCGCACGATCCCCGCCCGTTGTTCGGCGGCACGGTCGTCGTGCTGGCCCGGCGCGGCGGCGGCACCATGGACGTGTCGGCGGTCCGTGACCTGTTCGGCGTCGTCCAGGCGGAGAACGCCTCGAACGGCATCCTGGTGACCACCGCCGGCTACACCTCGGCGGCCTTCGACTTCGCTTCCGGAAAGCCGTTGGAGCTGATCGACGGCTCGGCGCTGCTGCACATGCTCGCCGAGACCGGCGGGGTCAAGGCCCGCATCGACCGCCGGGCCTGAGCCGCGACCGTCGCGGGTCAGCGGGTCAGCGGGTCAGCGGGTCAGCGGGTCAGCGGGTCAGCGGGGAAAGTACCGGTCCAGGAAGTCGTTGTGGAACACCCCGGCCGGGTCGTAGCGGACCAGCAGGTCGGCGAAGTCGTCCCACCGCGAATACCTGCCGGCAAGTTCGTCCCGGCCGATGCCGAACAGCTTGCCCCAGTGCGGTCGGGGGGCGTACGGCGCCAGCGCCTGCTCGACCGCAGCGATCACCGGCGTCACCGCCGTAGCATCCGCGACCCAGGTGAAGTGGATCGCGACGCTGTCCCGCGAATGGTTCATGCTCAGCCACAGTTCGTCGGCGGCGACGGTACGGATCTCGCAGACCTGCAGCACGGGCGCGACCCGGTCGCGAATCCGGGCCACCGCGTCGAGGGCGTCTACCACGTCGCCGGCCGCTACCAGGTATTCCGACTGTAGTTCGGCACCGCTGCTCGGGGTGAAGTCGAGCCGGAAGTGCGGCAACCTGGTGTGCCACGGACCGGCCACCCCCAGCTGGCTGGTGCAGTTCTCCACCGGCATTCCGGGCACCGGGTGGCGGGGGCCGTCGGCGGCGGCGAGCCCCAACCCGTCGGCATCGACCGGCGGATGGTCGTGGTCGGTGCGCCGTTTCACCCACACCTGGTCGATCCCGGTCCCGGTCCAGTCGGTGAACATGCTGACGCTGTAGCCGCTGGCCTGGAGTCGGTCCCATCCGGCGACGAGCGCGTCGCGGGACAGCCCGTGATAGACGTACTGCGCCACATCGAAGGTCGGCTCGATCGTCAGGGTAACGCTGGTGACCACGCCGAGCCCGCCGAGACCGACCACCGCGCCGGCGAAATCGGGATGGGACCGGTCCAGCCGGACCAGGTCTCCGTCGGCGGTCACCAACTCCACCGCCCGTACGGCGGTGGCGAGGTTGCCGTTGCCGCGCCCGGAGCCATGGGTAGCGGTCGCGCAGGCACCGGCGACCGAGATGTGCGGCAGCGAGGCCAGGTTGTGCAGCGCGTACCCGTGTGCGTGCAGGTGTTCGGCAAGCTCGCCGTAGCGGACACCGCCGCCGGCGGTGACCGTCAACGTCTCGGAGTCGACCGTCACCTCGGCGGGCAGGCCGGCGAGCGAGACGAGGTCTCCGTCAGTGTCGGCGATCCGGTTGAACGAGTGCCCGGTGCCGAGCACCCGCAGCCGGGCCGATCCGCCCACGACCTGTCGCAGTTCGTCGACGGTGGTCGGGCGGTGGACGTGACGCGCGGCGAAGGTTACGTTACGCGCCCAGTTGGTGACCACAGCGGCCATCAGCCCGTTCTCCTCTCGCCGACCCGCCTCACCGTACCCTGGACCAACGGAAGCTACGGTCGCGCCGGAGGAGGTCCCATGCGGGTGGCGGTGTTCAGCACCAAGCCGTACGACAAGCGGTTCCTGGCCGCCGCGAACGCCGAGGCCGGTCACGACCTGGTGTTCCTGGAGCCGAGGTTGTCGGCGGACACCGCACCGTTGGCCGCCGGTTGCGACGCGGTCTGCGCGTTCGTCAACGACGACCTCAGCGCACCGGTGCTGGAGACGCTGGCCGGCGGCGGGGTCCGGCTGGTCGCGCTGCGCTCGGCCGGGTTCAACCATGTCGATCTGGCCACCGCGCGCCGGCTCGGGCTGACCGTCACCCGGGTGCCGGGCTACTCGCCGCACGCGGTCGCGGAGCACTGTGCCGGGCTGATCCTGGCGCTCAACCGCAAGATCCATCGCGCCTACAACCGGGTCCGGGAGCACAACTTCGCTCTCAACGGGCTGCTCGGCTTCGACCTGCACGGCCGGACCGTCGGCGTCGTCGGCACCGGCAAGATCGGCGTCCGGTTCATTCGAATCATGGCCGGGTTCGGCTGCCGGGTACTCGCCGCCGACCCGTACCCGTCGGACGAGGCCGTCGCCGCCGGCGCCAGTTACGTCCCGCTGCCGACGCTGCTTGCCGAGTCGGACATCGTCACCCTGCACTGTCCGCTCACCCCCGACACCCATCACCTGATCGACGAGGAACGGATCGCGCAGATGCGCGACGGCGTGATGTTGATCAACACCAGCCGGGGCGCGCTGGTCGACACCGCCGCCGTCATCCGAGGGCTGAAGAGCGGCAAGATCGGCTACCTGGGGTTGGACGTGTACGAGGAGGAGGCCGATCTGTTCTTCGAGGACCTGTCCGACCAGATGCTGCGCGACGACCTGTTCTCCCGGCTGGTTACCTTTCCCAACGTGCTGATCACCGGCCATCAGGCGTTCTTCACCGAGGAGGCGCTGCACAACATCGCCACCACCACCGTCGGCAGCCTGACCGCGTACGAGCGGGAGGGCACCCCGGCGGACATCCAGCCCGACGCCCTGGTGCACTGACCGACGAACCCCGTACGCGGGCGTCCGGGCCCAGCGCCCGGTCGCAAGCCCGGTCCGATCCGGCCGGGAGCAGACAGTGTCAAAGTCATGGCTGAAGGGCGGCCGGTTCCCCGTTCCCGCCGGTTCACACCGGTTATCTTCCCACGTCCGCGGAGACTCTTCACCCTGACGGATGCTCAGCCCGGGCCGGCCCGGCAGCGCGGCCCAGCCGGCCGACCAAGGGGCAGAACCAGGAGCGCACCGAGAGTCAGGAGTGACGCCATGGGGTACCTCACCACGCAGGACGGCACCCAGCTCTACTACAAGGACTGGGGTTCCGGCCCCGCCATCGTGTTCTCACACGGCTGGCCGCTGAACGCCGACGCATGGGACGGCCAACTGCTGTTCCTCGCCCAGCAGGGGTTCCGGGTCATCGCGCACGACCGGCGTGGGCACGGCCGGTCCAGCCAGTCGCCCGAGGGCAACGACATGAACGGCTACGCCGACGACCTCGCCGCGGTGATCGAGGCGTTCGGCCTGACCGACGCCACGCTGATCGGGCACTCCACCGGTGGCGGTGAGGTCGCCCGGTACATCGGCCGGTACGGCACCGGTCGGGTGGCGAAGGCGGTGCTCATCTCTGCCGTACCGCCGATCATGGTGCAGACGCCGGACAACCCGGACGGGCTGCCGCTGGCCGTGTTCGACGAGATGCGGGCCAGCCTGGCCCACGACCGAGCGCAGTTCTACCAGGATCTGGCGATCAAGTTCTACGGCGTGAACCGGCCAGGTGCCGAGGTTTCCGACGGCATCCTGCACCAGTTCTGGTCGTGGAGCATGCAGGCCGGGCTGTGGAACGCGTACCAGAGTGTGGCGGCGTTCTCGGAGACCGACTTCCGTGACGACCTCGCCGCCTTCGACGTCCCCACCCTGGTCATGCAGGGCGACGACGACCAGATCGTGCCGATCGGGAACGCTTCGATGAAGACCGCCCAACTGGTGTCCGGCGCCCAGGAGGTCTACTACCCGGGCGCCCCGCACGGTATCACCGCGACCCACCAGGACCAGGTCAACCAGGATCTGCTCACGTTCCTGAAGAGCTGAGCCCGGCACCGGCCGCGTTCGTCGGCCTGAACCGACTCCGTTACAAGTAGCCGAGCGGTCCGTTTCGCCAGGACCGCTCGGTCCCCCAATTCGTCTCGCACCTCACGCCGCACACCGGGTCCTGCTGTCCGCAGGGGATGAAGTCGATCGACCCGCCGTTGAAAAATTCGTAGCGCTCCAACGGAATTGCGTGCTGCTGGACCCTGGCGACCCGGGCCAGTCTGGCCGCTGACAGCGGCCCGTACTGGTCGACCTCCTGGCGGTAGTGCGCCATGGCGTCAATCACTCCCGGCGACCGACGCAGCTCATGCGTCGGCCAGGAACGGCCGGAAGTACGGGTGCAAGCCGGGCGAGTCGAAGTCACAGTCGACAGTCAGCACCCGGCGGCCGGTACTGGCGAGTGGCTGATTCCAGCGCTCGGCAACCTCGTCCCTGCCCCGTCGGGCCCGCCCCGGACAGCAGCAGGCTGATCGACCAACGCGGTCTACCGCCGGATCGACGTACGCGGCGGTCTACCGCCGGGCCGCGCCCGGCGGCCAGATCACCCGCACCGTGATTCCCCGCCGGTTGGCCTCCGCGACCATCTCGGCGGTGCCACCGACGCCGCCCTCGGTGCCGTCCCAAACCGCGAAAAGAAGATCGCAGCGGTCGAGAATGAGCCGACCCGCCTCGGCATAGGTCCGACTACCGGAAACCGTTCCGGCGTACGAGACCGATCGCGCGAGGGCGAGCAGATCGTCGAACGCCGGCCGTCGCACCGGTCGGATGCACCTGGACCGGTAGTCCGGCGCGGGCAACACCACATCAAAGGTCGCGCCGACAGCGACGATCTCCTCGGCGAACAACTGGTCGGCGCCTTCCGCGAGGCAGGTCAGCCCGTGGATCGGTCGGCGGCCGGCCTGTCGGTGGACCTCACGCAACGCCGCTCGCAGCGCCAGCCGGACCAGCCGGTCGGACCCGGCGGCCAGCCCGATGTGACCGGAGACTCCGATCCGCAGTTCACGATGCCCCGACGCGGCGCCGGGTCCGGTGCCGCCGGCGGCACCGGAGGTGTCGGCAGACCTGGTCGCCGTACCGCCCCTCACCGCCGATGCTCCCGGGTCGCCGACCACCGCGTGACCGGCTCCGGCGCGCCGGTACCGACCCGCACGATCTCCAGCCCGACATCGGCCAGCACACCGGGGATCTGCCGCATCTCGTCGCGGTTCTTCTCCTTGACCTGCTCCGGAAGCTCACGCCAGGGACGCAGGTCCGGATGGGTACGGGCGGCTCGGTCCCGCTGCAGGCCGTGCACCCAGCCGGTCGACCTGCGCTCCCGGGACCACCGTTGGTGTTCCAGCACGGCGAGCCGTTCGATCTGCTCCCGGGTCAACCGCACTGCCACGTTCGTCCGGGTCCGTGGCGCCAACGCCAGCCCGAGGACCCGCAACTTCCGACCGATGTCGGCGGCCTGGGCACGGTTCGTCCGACGCAGATCCTCCGGTAGCGAGGCCCAGGGCAGCAACGCCGGATCGGCGACCGACCCGACCGCCCCGACCCGCGACGCCAGCAGGTACCGGTCGTGGATCGACCGGCCGAGCCGCTCGACCAGGTCGTCGCCGATCCGATCGGGGTCGCTGGCCGCGTCGACCGTCGGGTAGCAGCGCACCGTGCCGGAAATCGCGTCGAGCAGGCCCGAGCGGCCGTCGCCGTCGGCGAACGCGCCGGCCAGGCCGGCGAGCCGGGTGACCGGTACGGTGACCGATCCCGGCCCGCCCCGCCACAACGACGGTGTGGTCAACGCGATCTTCAACGCCTGCTCCTCGTCGTCGAGGCAGAGCAGGACCCGGTCGTGCGGGACGCGGAAGGCCGGGCCGGGCAGCAACGCGTCCGGCTCGCGCTCGTAGCACACGACGTCGCAGACGCCGCCGAGGAACGGGTACCGGTGCACCAGATCGTCGACCACCGACCGGGCGTCCGCGGCAATGAGATCGACACGGAGCCGGCCGGCGGTGTCCGGCTGGTGGATCCGCCAGTGCCGGGCCGCTTCGACCAGCACCGCGCGGCCGAACGACGACATCCCGATCACCAGCAGCCGACTCAACCGTACGGTCGGCAACGGGTCCTGCCGGAACAACCAGCGGGCGGCGAGCTCGTCGACGTTGAAGAAGTCGAGCCGCAGATCGACGCCGGCCGAATGGCTCAACCGGCGGGCCTGCATCGCCAGGCAGAGTTCCGGATCGTGGAGTTGGGCGTAGACCCGCATGCCGCCGTTGTGTTCGTCGCGCAGCATGCCGGCGGTGGTGGCGGCGAGGATGTTGTCCGTGCTGTCCTCGGTGCAGGCGTACACCAGCGCGGCGCGTCCTACGCCGGCCGCCCGCAGCACCTCGGCGGCGGTGGGGTCCCCGGGTACGGTGTACCACCGACGACGGGACGGGACCGGCGTGCCCGACGGCAGGCCCACCACGACCACCTTCCTGCCGGCGGCGTGCAACCGGGCCGCGAGGTTGCGGGCCATGGCCGAGTCACCGCACACCACGACGTGCCCGCTGGCCCGCCGGGCACGCAACCGGTGCAGTTCACCGGTCAGCAGTACCCGGGCGGTCTCGACGAGAGCGAACACGGTCGCCGCTGGCGCGGTGAACCGGGCGACCTGCAACTGCCAGGGCAGGTCGGCTCGGTCCGCGAGCTGATCTGCATCGAGGACGAAGAGCTGCAACGTGTAGTAGAGAACGTCGACCGGCGTGGTCGTGCCGCCGCGCTCGCCCACGAGCAGCTCGGCGTAACCGACGAATCCCAGGATCGCCGACACCCCCGCCAGCAGCACGAAAGTGATGCGGAGCAGGGTGATCGTCGTTCTGTTCCGGTCCTGGTCCAGGGAAGCCTCCCCACCGTCCGGTCTGACGGCCGATGTAACGAGTATCACCCATAGGCGCCAGTCGGCTACCGAACGCTTGACCATCACATTTCACGGTGAAGTAGGAAAATTCGCCTTGGTGCCACTGGTCCGTCACCACGCACACCGACCGGATAAGATTCCTTCGCCGGGGCGGTAGCTCAGCCGGTCAGAGCAGGGGACTCATAATCCCTCGGTCGCGGGTTCGAGCCCCGCCCGCCCCACCAGGTGCAGCGTTTCGCGAACCGGATCCAATTCTCAGGTGTTGCCGGTTGACGTCGTGGGTCATCTGCGTCCACAGGGGACTGCGCGCCCAGCGACAGCACCACGGCGACGAACAGGACGGCGGCCGGAGACCGGGGAGGAGGACAGAGGCGCTCGGGGCGCCGATCCTTGTTCGCCGAGCTATGGGTGGCTCGTCGGGGCGGCGGGATTCGGCACCAGTGTGACGGCCGCCGAGCCGAGCAGGGCATCGTGCAGCGCAGCCTGGACGGCAGCATGCCGGGTTACCCGAAGCTGTACATCCCGTTCGTCGACGTGCGCGACGTCGCCGCCGCCCACGTGCTGGCCATGACCACGCCCGGTGCCGCCGGCCAGCGGTTCCTGCTCTCCGACGGCCCGGCGATCATGATGAAGCAGGTCGGCGTCCTGCTAAAGGCCAACCTCGGCTACGCCAAGAAGGTCTCCAACGACAAGGCCCGCCGCGTGCTGGGGTTCCAGCCGCGCCAGGCCGACGAGGCGATCCTCGCCGCCGCAACCACGATGCTCGACAAGAGCCTGGTCAAGAAGTGAGGGGTGCCGACAGTGACCCGCCTACGGGTCACCGCCAGCTTTCCCGGCTCCGCTGCAGACCGTCGAGGATCAGGTCGAGTCCGACGTCGAACTCGACCGCATAGGAGTAGCCGGGTGCCAGCGCCCGATGAACGATCATCTCGGCGAGATGCGGCAACTCGTCACGGGGCAGTTGCTCCAGGATCGCGCCCGCCACCTGGGTGACCTCGGCGGACGAGGTGAACGGCAGGCTGAGTTCCTGCAGGGTGAACCCGTAGACATAGCTGTCCAGCATGGAGAGCGCGTGCGCCGCGCCGGCGACGGAGAATCCACCTGCACGCAGACAGCCCAGCACCGCGTCGTGGTGGCGCAGGGTCGCCGGGCCGGGGTTGGTCCGGGAGTCCATCAGACCGATGGCCCACGGGTGCCGGATCAGCGCCGCCCGCATCGAAGCCGCCCGGTCCCGCATCGCGGCACACCAGTCGACCCCGTCCGCCGGTAGGTCGATCTCACCGAACACGACATCGACCATTCCGTCGAGGATCAGGTCCTTGTTGCGGAAGTGGTGGTAGAGCGACATCGCCTCGACGCCGAGCCGCTGCGCGAGCCGACGCATGCTCGGCACCCCCGAACCGGCCTCGTCGGCCAGCGCGACCGCTTCGCGCAGCACCAGGTCCCTGGTGAGCGCGGTGCGCCGGTTCCCGGGCGTACCGGCTGGCTCTGTGACCACGTGATCCTCCTGCCGTCATCCGCTCGGACCGCTTGACAACCTTACACCGCAAGGCTGTACCTTACAGCGTAAGCCAATCGTGGTGCGGGGAATTCGAGAGACAGGAGTGGGACCATGGAACCGATCGGCACCGACGGAGTCGGCCAGCCAGGTGCGGGCCGGCGGATCTGCGTCGTCGGCGCGTCCGGGAAGCTCGGGCGGTACATGGTGCGGCAGGCGCTGGAGCGCGGGTACGAGGTCGTCGCCGTGTGCCGCGAGAAGAGCGTGCCCAAACTGTCCGAATTCGACGGGCGGATCACCGTGGTCCCCGGTCCGACCAACTCCCGTACGGTCATCGCCCAGGCGGTACGCGGCTGCGACGCCGTGCTCACCGTGCTGGTGCCGTGGGGGGTGCAGAGCTACGCTTCGGGCACCGCCCAGGCGGTGCTCGACTACGCCGAGCCCGGTGCCCGGCTGATCTTCTCCTGCGGTTGGCACATCACCCGCGACGGCCGGGACGTCTACCCCCGGGGGTTCAAGCTCTACACGACGGTCTTCGGCTGGCTGGCAAAGCTGCTGCGGGTGGTGGACGTCGACGACCAGGTGCAGGCCTGCCAACGGGTCTTCGCCAGCGGCACCGACTGGACCGTCGTACGCGGCAGTGACCTCGAGGAGGGCGACAGCCAGGGCCTGCCGGTGTGGAGCCGGCACGTGGGTGACCCGGTGCTGGCCAGCAACCTGACCCGGCGCATCGACTACGCCCGGTTCATGGTCGAGGCCGTGGACGACGACACCCTCATCCGGGAGGCCCCGGCCATCGTCGGTCGGCTGACCCCGTCCGCCCTCGCCCATGCCGGTCGACCGCAGTGACAGGCGTGGCCCAGCCGGTGCGCCGACGCACCGGCTCGCCGGCCCGGTGTCCGAGGTCGGACAGGGCTGCGACGGCGGTCTCAGGATCCCTGTCCTACCTGGTCAGCGGCGTTTGATCGGGATAGCGTCCGGATTGCCCGGCGGGGACGCCCGCAGGTATCCATCGTCACCGACGGTCGTCGCGACCACCCCTCGGTCCGGCGACACGTACCGGACGGCGCCCCGGTGACCGCGCGGTGACTCCCGTACGCCAGTGGGAGGACAGATGCATCCGTCGTTTCCTGAGTCCGAAGACCCGGCGCCGGCAGCCCGGCATTCCGCAGCTCCGCTCAGCCGTGATTGCGCACATCCGCCCGCCCGGCGCTCCACGCACCGGATTGCGCACCGGTCCGCGCGGCCGGATCGCAGCCGGCGTCGAATCCGGGGTGTGCTCGCCGCAGCGACGGCCGCGCTACTGGCGGTCGCCGGGCTCACGTTGATCCCGAACGCGAGCGCCGCCGAGAACCCGTTCGAGCGGGGTCCGGCACCGAGCGCGTCCAGTCTCGCCGCCGCCCGGGGCCCGTTCGCGACGTCCCAGGTGACGGTGTCGTCGCTCGATGCCAGCGGGTTCGGCGGCGGCACGATCTACTTCCCGACCAGTGGCGGCGAAGGCACCTTCGGTGGAGTGGCGGTCGCCCCCGGCTTCACCGCGTCCCGGTCGAGCATGGCCTGGTTGGGACCCCGGCTGGCATCGCAGGGGTTCATTGTATTCAATATCGACACCATTACCCGCTCCGACCAGCCGGCGAGCCGCGGCCGGCAACTTCTCGCCGCGCTGGACTTCCTGGTGGAGCGCAGCCCGATTCGGGACCGGGTGGACCCGGACCGGCTCGCGGTGATGGGTCACTCGATGGGCGGTGGCGGTGCGCTCGAGGCGGCCGAGTCGCGCCCGACATTGCGGGCGGCGATTCCGCTCACCCCGTGGAATCTCAACAAGAACTGGTCGCGGGTGCAGGTCCCAACGATGGTGATCGGCGCCGAACGAGACACGATCGCCTCGGTACGATTTCATTCCGAGCCATTCTTCGACAGCCTTCCCTCCGATTTGGACAAGGCATATCTGGAGCTCAACAACGCCAGCCATTTCGCACCGAACATTCCGAACGCTACCATCTCGTCGTTCAGCCTGGCGTGGCTGAAGCGATTCGTCGACGACGACACCCGCTACGAGCAGTTTCTCTGCCCACCGCCCCGACCCGACGGAGAGATCTCCGAATATCAGGACACCTGCGCCCGCGCGTCCTGATCACGCGGTGAGCCCGGCCGGCGCAGACCGCCGGCCGGGCTCACCGTGGGCTCACCGCGCCCCGCAGAGCAGGGACCGCAGCGCCTGTTCGGTCAGGTCGAGGTCCGGCTGCCGGCCGGCGAGCAACTCCGCGTAGATGGCGGACTCGACGATCCGGATGTAGAGATACGCCAGCGCCTCCGGTGCGGCGTGGATGGCCAGATCCGGGTCGAGCACGTCGACAAAGATGTCCGCCTGGGCACGGATGAACCGCCGGTGCACCCAGCCCGGCTCGGCGAACAGGACCCGGGCCGCCGTCTCGGGTTCGTCGGCGAGGAACTGCCGGAACGGCGCGGACCGACGCACCGCGGCGGCGTAGCGCATGGTCACCTCGATCACGCCGTCCACCCCGGTCCGTCGACATGCGCCACGCGCTTCGGCCAGTTGACGGCTGCCGAGCCACCACAGGACTTCACCGAGCAGCCGGTCCCGACTGCCGGTGACCCGGTAGAGCGTCGCCCGGCTGACTGCCAACGCGTCGGCGAGCCCGCCCATGTCGATGGTGCCGTGGCTGAGGAAGTACCGGCCGCCACCGCGTACCACCGTCTCCTCGCTTACCACCCGACGGGGTACCGGACTTCGGGCGACCGGTATCTGTGCGGTCTTGCCGTTGCCGTGTCGCGTGCTGCTGGCCGGGCGGACCCGGTAGGCCATTGACCCCATACTCTGGGCACGTTCCGTGATCGCCAATGGTTCAAAGCATCGCCATGATTGATCCGGCCAGCGGATACTCCGCCAACAGTTGGTGACTCACCGCAATCTGCCCGACTCGGCGGACGGGTGGAACCCCGCCGCTCAGGATGGCGGCCGCCATAGATCAAGCAACCAGGAAGAAGCAGCCGACCGGTCGGCAATGTAAAGATCCATGCACTTCATTCCGATCGGAAGGCAGGCTTGCCATGAGCAACGATACGGTGGTTCTCCTATTTCCCATCGCCGTGGCGATCATCATGCTCGGACTCGGGCTCACCCTGACAATGGAGGACTTCCGCCGGGTCCTGCGATACCCGCGGGCCATGGTGGTCTGCCTGGTCAGTCAGATGCTGGTACTGCCAGCGCTCTGCCTCGGTCTGGTCTTCGTGCTCGGTCTGCGCCCCGAACTGGCGGTCGGCATGATGCTGCTCGCCGCCTCACCGGGCGGCAGTACGGCGAGCCTTTACAGCCACCTGTTCAAAGGTGACCTGGCGCTGAACATCTCGCTCACCGCAGTCAACTCGGTGCTGGCGCTGTTCACCCTGCCGGTGATCGTGAACCTGTCCGTCGCCGGGTTCATGGGGTCGGACAGCTCGATCGGGCTCCAGTTCGACAAGGTGATTCAGGTGTTCGCCCTCGTGCTGATCCCGATCTCCATCGGCATGGCGGTCCGGCGGCGGTTCACCGGCCTCGCGATCCGGTTGGAGCGCGCGGTCAAGGTGCTGTCCGTCCTCGTGCTGCTGATGATGATCGCCAGCGTGATCGCCGGTCTCGGCGAAGAGGTGTTCGACGTCCTTGGCGAGATCATCCTCGCCGTCGTGCTGTTCAACCTGCTCAGCATGACGATCGGCTACTTCGGCCCCCGGCTGTTCCGGGTCGGCGAACGCGAGTCGATCGCCTCCGCCTTCGAGATCGGCCTGCACAACGCCAGCCTGTCGATCACCATCGCGATGACCCCGACGCTGCTCGGCAACACGGAGATGGCGATGCCCTCGGTGACGTACGGATTCGTCATGTTCTTCACCGCCGCTGTCTTCGGCTTCATCGTCGCCCGGCGGGTCCCGGCGGCAAGGGCGACCGCCGAGCGGGCGGTGCCGTCCAGCCGGGTCTGACCCCCGCTGACCCCTGATGTGACCCAGGGCCCGAAGGTCGGCGCCGGCACCGTAGCGACAGCCCGGTGCCGGCGCCGGCCTCTGGTCAGGAACCGGCAGCCATCGTCTGGTCCGGAACCGGCGCCGGCCTCTGGTCAGGACCGACGACGCAGCACCGCGCCCGCGACCCGCCAGCCGCTGGCGAGTGCACCCTGGATAGACGGGCTGTCGCGATGGTCGCCGGCGACGAAGATGCCGCTGCTGACCTGCGCCGGTGCGCGCACCGTGCCACGCGGCGGCACCGCCGCCGGCAGCGCGCCGACGACCGCCACCGTCCGCAGGTGACACCAACCGGTGGTCGAGGTCTGGTACAGCCGTGCCAACTCGGCCCGGACGACCGTCTCTGGCGGTGTCTCTCGGCCGACAACGGAGGTGGCGATCAGGTGCTGACCGGGCGGGCGTAGTCCGGTGCCGCCTGACTGACCACGACGGGCGGCCGCCGGTGGATCGGTCGCCACGATGATCCACCGGCAGCGCAGGTCGGTGTCCCGGGTGCGCACCAGGCCAGGCTCGATCGCCGTCACGTCGGTCGCCAGCCGGAGCCGGTCGGGCGGCAACGGGCCGGCGACGGCACGGGGCAGGGCGGCCATTCCGGCGGCCGGCACCCCGATCCGACCCCGGGCGAAGGATCGCAGAATCATCGCGACGACATGATTCGACGTTTCCAGGTCGGGGTCGGCGAGCACTCCGGACAGGACTGGTCGCAGCAGTTCGTCGATGATCCGGGTGGAGAGTCCGGCTCGCCGCAACTCGTCCACAGCGCTCGTCTCCGCTCGGGTGAGCAGCCGGGCGGGACTGGTCAGGGCGTACCGCATCAGCAGCCGACCGAGTCGAAGTCGGTCCGGCAGGGTGCCGACGCCGGCGAGCAGCGTCGCCGGTGCGGCGAACGGCATCCGCAACGGGTGCGCCAGCCGTACTGTGTCATCGGCTCGCCGGACCAGCTCAGCAGGAGTGAAGAAGCGCAGGTCGAGGCGGTCCAGATCGATCAGGCTGCCGCAAGCCCAGCGAGCCCGGCACCGACGATGACGACCTCCGCCGCGACGGCCATCCGTGGAAGCTCCCCCGTTTGGACTCGAACCAAAAACCTGCCGGTTAACAGCCGGCTGCTCTGCCAATTGAGCTACGGGGGACTGCTGCGTAGCCGGCAGCGGATCTCTCCGGCCGCCTGGCGACGGGACAAGAGTACAGGACGCCACCGCCGGATGGGCGACCGGGTTCGCCACCCGGACCGACCGGGTCCACCGTCTCGAACCGACCGGGTCCACGGCACGGCCCGGCCGGTCGAGCTCCGACAAGAAGCCTATCGAAACGGACAAAAGACCGAGTTGTCTGTGCTGACGCGTGAGAAAGGAGCAGGATGGGTAGACAGCACCGGACAGATGACGATGGCACGACCGGGTCACTCATCGGCCAGCCGGCACCGAACCGGACCGACGGCCGACGGGTACACCGGGTCAGGTACGGAAGGAGCCGCCATGCGCGGAAAACTTTGGTTCATCGGCGGGGTGGCCGTGGGTTTCGTCCTGGGCGCCCGCGCTGGCCGGGAGAGGTACGACGAGCTGGTACTCAACGCACGCAAGGTGATGGACCACCCGACGGTGCAGGAGGCCGCCGGGGTGGCGCAGGCTCAGGCCAACCGGATCTACGCGGAGGGCCGGGAGCGGCTCAGCCACACCCGGCTGGGCGAACGCCTCAACGGCCACGACCACCTCACCACCCCCGACAGCAGTCTCGCCGACGCCGGGATGGGCACGGCCTCCTCGCCCGGGTCCACCGGTGCGACGACGGCCGGGAACAAGCCAGGCAAGGGCACCGGGCCCGGCGGCAGCGCCAGCTGACGCCGGCACGCACCGTCGAGAACGCGGCGTACGCGTGGGCCGGTCACCCCCGTTGACGGGGGTGACCGGCCCACGGTCGTCCCGGTGTGTTCGCCGCCGCTGGTCCGGCGGCGGCCAGGTCAGTCCCGGCTGCTGGAGAACGCCGCGTCGAACGCCGCCGTCGGGGCGTCGAACGCCTGCTGACGGACGAACCGCAACGCCTCGGGGGCGCCGACCAACCGGTCCATTCCGGCGTCCTCCCACTCGACCGAGATCGGTCCGTCGTAACCGATCGCGTTGAGTGCCCGGAAACAGTCCTCCCACGGCACGTCGCCGTGCCCGGTGGAGACGAAGTCCCAGCCCCGCCGCAGATCCGCCCAGGGCAGGTGGGAGGCGAGCCGGCCACGCCGACCGTCGCCGGTACGGACCTTCGCGTCCTTGCAGTCGACGTGATAGATCCGGTCGGCGAATTCGAGGATGAAGTTGACCGGGTCCAGTTCCTGCCAGACGAAGTGCGACGGGTCCCAGTTGAGGCCGAACGCCGGCCGGTTGCCGATCGCCTCCAGGGTGCGGCGGGTCGTCCAGTAGTCGTAGGCGATCTCGCTTGGATGCACCTCGTGGGCGAACCTGACGCCGACCTCGTCGAACACGTCGAGGATCGGGTTGAACCGGTCGGCGAAGTCCTGGTAGCCGCGTTCGATCATCTCCGGCGGCACCGGCGGGAACATGGCCAGGGTGTGCCAGATCGACGAGCCGGTGAAGCCGATGACGGTGTTGACGCCGAGCTTCGCAGCGGCCCGGGCGGTGTCCTTGATCTCCTCGGCGGCGCGCTGACGGACGCCTTCGGGCTCACCGTCGCCCCAGATCCGGGCGGGCAGGATCCCCTGGTGCCGCTCGTCGATCGGATGGTCGCAGACCGCCTGGCCGACCAGGTGGTTGGAGATCGCGTAGACCTTGAGGTTGTACTTGGCCAAGGTCTGCAGCTTGCGCTCGACGTAGTCGTCCTCGGCCAGCGCCCGGTCCACCTCGAAGTGATCGCCCCAGCAGGCGATCTCCAGGCCGTCGTAGCCCCACTCCGAGGTCAGCCGACACACTTCCTCGAACGGCAGGTCGGCCCACTGGCCGGTGAAGAGCGTGATGGGTCGCGCCATGGTCCTTCTCCCGTTGTCGTCACTGGGATTCCATCCCGCGCCGCAGGTGCGGCGCATGGTTGGACCGGTGCGAGGTGACGGCCCGATGAGCTACCGGCGTTGAACTACCCGGTCGTGGTACACCGACCGGTGGGGCGGGCAGCGGACACCGGCCGGCTGGTCACGACGGCACCCGGCACGGTCACCGTACCGGCGCGACGCTTCCCGACCGGGCGGGTTGCGCCTCCCGCCCGGACACCGGCCCGGGGTACGGGCCTGCCCGCACCACTCTAGGCCGGTTGCGGGCCGCCGCGATAGAGGCAGCCGAGGTACGGGCCGACAGGGTACGACGCCAGCGGGTCACGAGCCTGGCTGGTCAGTAACCCCACTCGGCGAGCGGCTTCTCCAGCACCCGGTCAACCGCAGCCAACTGCTCCGGGCTGAGTTCCCGGTGGTACGCCGCCCCGCGACCGCTGTGGAACTCGTACCGGCGGAAGCCACGCTCGAACGCGGGCGACCAGTCGAGGCCGAGAAAGTCCAGCATCCGGGCTACTTCGTCGCGCGGTGCGACCAGCAGATCCTCGTACCGTATGTCCAGCCATTGGCCGACCGGGTGGCTGGCCCGAGCCTCGGCGAACGCGGCCATCAGCATCTTCCAGCCGAGCGCGGCCAGCACCGGAAACGACCGGTCGGCTTCTTCCCACTCGGCCCGCAGGTCGGCCGGCAGCGGGCCGAGGAACCAGTTGTCCGGCCCACGCCAGCCGTCCCACCAGCCCATCTGCAGCCACGAGTTGGCCACCGCCCGTCCGTCGCGGACCACGTTGACCACCCGCAGATCCGGGTACGCGGCATGCAGCCAACCGGTGCGGGGCCAGCCGGTGACGTGTTGCAGCAGCACCTGGCAGCCCTGCCGCTCGACCCGGCGGTCGAAGAAGGCGCGCAGCCGCTGGCCCACGTACGGGGTGAGGTCGTCGGCCCGCAGGTCCCGGCACGGCCTGGAGTAGCCGGCCATCACCTGCCGGTCGATCAGCCGGTACGCCTCGGACGGCGCCACCCGCAGCCGGCCGCGTTCCAGCAGGCGACGGCTGTGCCCGAGCGAGGTCATGCCGGCCGGCCGGGGCGTCGAGCGGCGGTAAAGCCGGCCGTTGCGGCGACCGGCCAGGTTGAGCCGCGGCAGCTTGTCGTCCAGCCCGGACACGAAACCGACGGCCGGGTGCCGGGCCAGGATCTCCTGGACGAGGGTCGATCCGCACCGTCCGGTGCCCACGACGACGGACAGCATCGGGTCAGCCTTCCTTGCTCGGTGTCGTGGCGGGGACCGGCCCGCCCGGTACCCCGGCCGGCCCGCCCTGGACCGGCCCGCCCTGGGTCCCGGCCGGAGGCACGGCCGGGGCCGGGGGCGCTGCGGGTCGCCGTACCGGGTAGCCGAAGCGGCGCAGCAGCGGCAGCGTCACCGCGGTGACCACCGCGAACGACCGGCCGGGCAGCGCCCGGACCCATTCGGCGTCGTCGCTGACCGGGACCGCTCCGGTACGGTGCCGCGCCGGGTTGCCCGCCACCGAATGGGTGGGGGCCAGAGTGACCCGGCCGTCGGCGTCCACCGGCAGCCCGGCCGGATCCAGCCCGGCGAACAGCGCGATCCGGCCTAGCTGACCGGCCGGGTCGGCAACCACGTCCTCGTAGCGGATCCGCAGGTAGCGGGCGGGTCCGGCGGCTTCGAAAAACCGCGCGGTGGCGGCGTTCCACACCCGCCACAGCAGCGCCGCCTTCCACACCGGCGGGCGGCTCATCAGCTTGCGGTCCGCCGCGCCGTCCAGTCCACGCCGACGGCGCCAAGAGAAGGCGGTGCCGCGCGGGTCCCGGACCAGGTGCAGCACCCGCAGGTCGATGCCGGGCAGGTCACGCAGCAACGCACCGTACGGTGGCAGCTTCGACGAGTCGACCACCACCACCGGTCCGTCGCCGCTACGACTCACCTGGCGGGCGACCGCCGGATAGACCGCTGCGATCGCGGCATCGTCGGCGTGGTGCGGCACGGCCCGCCGGCCGGCGCCGGCCCGGCGCAGCATGGCTGGCAGGTCCCGCATCCGCAGCCTGGTCCGCAGTCGTCGGGCTATGCCGGCGGCGGCAGCCGGGTCGGCGGCAAATGCCGGACCAGCAACGGCTGCCAGCTCGGCGGTGACCGCCCGCCAGACCGGACAGGCGTTGAACGGCGCGCCGCAGCCGCAGGGACGGTTGTCGACCATCCCGCGCTGCCAGAGGTAGCGCAGCTCGCCGGCGGCGAAACAGCCGTCCAGCTGCCCCAGGACGGTGGTGATCAGGGTACTGCCGCTGCGACCACTGCCGGCCAGGTAGAGCACCCGGACCGGAGGACTCGACGGGCCGGACGCGCCAGCGGCAGAGGGCGTACCCGCAGCAGAGGGCGTACCGGTCATCGTCGGGTTCCGGCCGGGGCGGTCAACGCCGCGGCCAAATAGGCGTCGCGGAGCCGGTTCAGGTGCAGGTCGGGCGTGAAGTCACGGTCGATCTTGTCCCGGGCGGCCCGGCCCATCGCGTACGCCCGGTCCGGGTCGGCGACCAGCCTGCCCAGCGCGTCGCCGAGCGCCACCGGGTCGTCGGCCGGGACGGTCTCGCCATCGACGCCGGGACTGATCAGCTCCGGCAGCCCACCGAGGTCGGTGCCGACCACCGGCACGCCGCAGGCGAACGCCTCGAGCACCGCCATCGGCTGGTTCTCGTGCCAACGGGACGGCACCGTGACCGCCGCCGAGGACCTGATCAGGTCGTGCAGCCGGGACTTGTCCAGCCGGCCGTGGAACCGCACCCGGCCGGGTGCCACCCGGTCGGCGAGGGCCCGGACCGCAGGCAGCGCGGGGCCGTCGCCGGCCACGTGGACGGGCACCTGCCGGGGCAGCCGGGCGACCGCCTCGACCAGCGTGTCCACTCCCTTCTCGGCGGAGATCCGGCCGGCGAAGACCACTCCCCCGCCCGGCGAGTCCTTCACCGCCACGGCCGCTGTGTCCACGAAGTGGTTGATCACCCGTAGCCGGTCCGGGTAGACGCCGGCCCGGCGCATCACGTCGGCGAGGAACCGGCTGGGGCTGACGAACACCCCGACCGGACCATAGGCCTGTGACTTTCTGTGTATCCACGACTCCACAGCGAGTAGCGTACTGGCGGATGCCGATCCGTCCTTGCACCTGCGCCGCGCGGCGTGTAGCGGACCTCCATCGACGCACGCTTCACAGACCTTCCCCTGGTCCAGCAGCTGGTAGCTGGGGCAGGCGAGCTTGTAGTCGTGCATGGTCAGCACGCACGGCACCCCGACGTCGCGGGCGGCGGCGAGCACCGACGGAGACAGCTGGTGGTAGATGTTGTGCAGGTGGATGACGTCCGGCCCAAAGTCCTCGATCACCCGGGTCAGGCCGCGGCGGCTCGCCGGCGACCAGATCATCCGACCGGCGACGGCCAGCCGGGGGCGCAGTCCGCGCGGTGCCGGTTCCAGCTCGACGTGCGGCGGGAAGTGCCGGGCGTACGGCAACGGCCCGTCGTTGTCCGGGTGGGTCATCCCGAAGTACGCAACCTCGTCCCCGGCGGCGCGCTGCAGATCGGCGAGGTCGATCAGATACCCCTCAGCGCCACCCCGACGGTACAAAAACTTGTTCACATGGAGGACACGCATCAGTCCGGCCCGCTCGCTCGATACCGGGGTGTGGCCACCCGGTTATGGTGGCGCAGGGCTCCCGCCCTGGCTGCTGCCTCACGCTATGCACCCACGCCGGGTTAGTCCAGTACCGAATCGCCAACTAGCTGATCGGATGATCTTGTGTGGCTGACCAGCCTGCGTTCTGGCGTTTCGCCCCGATCCGTGGGTAGCCTGACCGCGGCCCGACCTCGCCCCAGCCTGGCCACAGCGGCTGGTGACGTGCCCGAGGAGGACCGGTGAACGACGACGAGCCTTCCACCCTGGCCTGGACCGCGCGGCGAATCGCCCGGCACGCCCGATGGATCCGCACCGAAGGACTCCGCCGCCTCGTCGAGGAGGACCGGCTCAACCCGGTCGACCGGGCCACCACGGCGTGGACCAAGCTGCGCTGGCGACGCCAGCACGGCGTACCCCGTGGTCAGGCCACCCCGGTCTACCTGGTCGGCCTGCAGCGGTCCGGCACCAACATGCTGGTCCGCGGGCTGGAGAACGCCGGCGAGTTCGAGGTCCGCAACGAAAGCGACCGGCGGGTCTTCCATCGTTTTCAACTCCGCGACGACGCGGTGCTGACCGCTGTGGTGAACCGGAGCCGACACGCGTACGTCCTGGTCAAACCGCTGTGTGAGAGCCACCGGGTGGACGAGTTGCTCGCCCTGCCCGGGATGGCGCCGGGTCGGGCGGTCTGGGCGTGGCGCGACGTCGACGACCGGGCCCGCTCCGAGGTGGCCAAGTTCGGCGACGCCAACCTGCGGGCGCTCGCCGCCATCGCCGACGGCACCATCGGTCGCCGCTGGCAGGGCCAGCGCCTCGACGCGGACACCTACGAGCTGATCCACGGCTTCGACTACCGACGGATGGACCGGCACACCGCCGCCGCTCTTTTCTGGTACGTCCGGAACACCCTCTACTTCCGCCTCGGCCTGGACCGCCGCGACGACGTGCTGCTCAGCTCGTACGACGCGTTGATCGCCGATCCGGCCGGGCAGATCAGCCGGCTGTGCGATTTCCTCGGGATCGCCTACCGCCCCGACCTGTCCGCGCACATCGCCCCTCGCACCCCCGCCCGCCAGCCGCTGCCGATCGACCCGGCGGTCCGTACGCTCTGCGACGAACTCACCGCCCGACTGACCGCCAGCGGCCGCCCACACTCCCCCACCACCCCACCTCAACAAGCCGACACCGACCGGCGTACCCCAGTGAGCGTGGAAAGGACCGACCATGGCTGAAGCCCCCGCGCCGGCCGCCGCCGAAGTGGCGCAGTCGCCGACGGCGCCCATCTTCCTGGTGGGCTGCCAGCGCTCCGGCACCACCTTCCTGCGGCTGGTGCTCGACTCGCACTCCCGGATCTCCTGCGGTCCGGAGACCCGGTTCCTGCCGGACCTGCGACGCATCGTCGGCTCCGACTGGGAGCGGCTGGCCCGCTTCGGCTTCACCCGGGAGGACTGGCTGCGCCGCATCGCCGATTTCTTCGGCGGCGTGCACGCCGACTACGCCGCCGGCCGGGGCAAGGCTCGGTGGGCCGACAAGACCCCGCTGTACGCGATCTCGCTCGACTTCGTCACCGAGGTTTTCCCGGACGCGCAGATCGTGCACGTCATCCGGGACGGCCGCGACGTGGTCGTCTCGCACCGCAAGCGCTTCGGGTACTGGTCGGCGGTGAAATGCGTGGTCAAATGGCCGCGCTACATTCGTACCGCCCGCGCGGTGGGCGCCACCCTGCCAGCTGACCGCTACCACGAACTGCGCTACGAGGACGCGGTACGTGAGCCGGAGAAGTCGATGCGCGCGCTGTTCGAGTTCCTCGGCGAACCGTGGGAGGAAGGCGTGCTCGACTACGTCGACAAACCGCATGACGTGGCCGGAAAGTACACCAGTGAGGCGGACCGACGCCGCGCCTCCGCCGGCACCGACTCGGCCATCTACCGCTCCCGGGTGGGCAGCTACCGCCGGGAGCTGGACCCGTTCCTGCGGCTGCTCGTCGCGGTCTTCTCCGGTCGGATGCTGCGCGAGCTGGGCTACCGATGAACGTTGTCACCCGGCGGCCGAACACCGCGGCCCGGCGCTGCGTCGCGGCGGCGCTCGGCGGGCTGTTGCTGCTGGCCGGCTGCACCAGCGCCGACGAGGACACCACCCCGCCACCGGCGCCGCCGACCGGCGCGCCGCTGCCGAGCCTGCCGCCGTACCCCGAGGACACTCACCCGTTCGGCGCGCACTGGGACTGGAACCGGTACGACGAGTTCCTGCCGTACCTGCGCAAACTGTCCGGATCCGCCACCTACCACGAGATCAGCTGGTGCAGCATCGAGCCGATCCAGGGGCAGCAGGACTGGTCGGCCCTGGACCAGATCGCCCAGCGCAGCCGGGAACTCGGCATCGTGCTGAACATCAAGATCCGGACCGAGATGTGCTGGGCCACCGGTGGTACCCCGGAGCACGTCCGCGGCCAAGCCAACAAGACCGAGTCGACGATGCCGCTGGACATGGCCGCCTACCGGCAGTTCGTCGGTGACGTGGTCCGCCGTTACACGCCCTACGGTGTCCACCAGTACGCGATCGAGAACGAGGTCAACGCCCCGCAGTACTGGCGTGGGACCCCCGAGGAGTACGTCGAGCTAGCCACCGCCGCCGCTGAGGCGGTGCACGCCGCGAACCCGGACGCGGTGGTCGTCGACTCCGGCATCAGCAGTGTCGCGTACGGCTTCGGGGTGGTCGACCGGCTGGTCCAAGCCGGCCGCAACGACGAGGCGATCGCCGCCTACAACGCGTACTTCCAGCGGCGGATCGGCACCCGGGGCCGCAAGATCCCCGAGGTGGACACGATCGAGACGCTGCGGACCGCGCTCGACAACGAGACCAACGTACGCAACGTCGCCTTCCTGGCCGCGACCGAGCAGCTGATCGACGACGGGGTGGTGCAGCTACGTCAGGTGCACTACTACGAGCACTTCGACGGCGTACCGGCGCTGCTGGACTACCTGGCGGCACAGACGCCGGTCGACGTGCCGATCGAGGCGTGGGAGGTCGGGCAGTTCTGGCGCGACGGTGACGGTGACGACGTCAGCCGGGCCGAGGAGGTCGTCAAGGTCTCCACCATGCTGTTGGCCGGCGGTATCCGGCAGGTGATGTGGCTGCCGCTGGGCTACAACCCGAACAACCGGGCTGGCAGCGAGGTTCGCTACGGACTGCTCGACCCGGACGGTACGGAACGTGAGGCCGGCCGGATGTTCGAGAGCCTGGCGGTGGCGGCGCGTGGCGCGACCGTCACTCCGGTCCGCCGGGACGGACTGATCGGCGTCGCGTTCCAGCAGGGCGGGGAGAGCACCCTGGTCGTCTGGTCCGGCGAGGTCAACGACGCGGTACGGGTGTCCGCGGTGCCGAGCCTGCACGCCGGGCCGGCCGGTGCCGCCCCGACCAAGACGACGGCCGAGGTGACCGTCACCGACCGGCCAGTGCTGCTGCGTGCCACCGGCACCCCGGAGACGATCCTTGCCGGGGTGGACTGATTCTGTGCCGACCAGCTGGGCTAGCTGACCGATCCAACATCGCCCACGCCACCCGACGCGCGACGCGCGATAGGCGCCACCCGACGCGCGACGCGCGAACCGACGTTCCATCCGCCTCATCGGCGCCATGACCAGCAGTAACCCAACCCGGCAATAGCTTCTGCATCAGTGCCTGAATAAGATCATTTTTTTCGGGACCGTTGGATCTTACACAGTGATACAGCCAACCGATGTGTCCAAACCGGACCTATGCATTCCTCATATCCCCCTAAAACAGACACTCCGCACCTATCCAAAAACCCGCAGCTCGGACTACCTGACCGCTCGGCCAGACGCAGTTAGCACCAAACCCATTGCGTTCTTTATCGATGTATGGGACCGTTGGACACGTCGACGGTGGGCGATGCCGGGCAAGGGAGGGCGTGGTTCAGCGATGTTACCACCACCCCTCTGGCAGTGATGACCATGGAGTGTGGCGACCACCCTGTCGACAAGCTTCCCGCCCAGGAGCGGGCGCCTTAATCGGAAGGAAACGATAAACGCCGCTCGACATGAATCATGGGGGAAAGAACGTTGCAACAGACAACCACAGAATCCCTGCGAGCAAATCGCCGAGCACAGTCACTCAGCACGCACTCCATGGAGTCACTAGTACCACCGGGCAGACCCAGTGTACGGTTTTCAGTCCTGGGGCCACTACAGGTGTGGAATCTGGACCGGGAGTGTGCACCTCGAACACCCAAGGTTCTGCAGGTACTCGCGCTACTACTGATGCGAGCAAACCGCACAGTAGAAAAGGATGCGCTGATTAACGAGTTGTGGGGCGAGGATCCACCGCGCAGCGCATTGACCACCATTCAAACGTATATCTACCAGATTCGCAAGTTGATCGAGCGCCAGGCCATCACATCTCGAGGCGACGACATACTGACAACCCGACCCCCGGGGTACATACTACAGGTGGCGCCGGGACAACTCGACCTCGAAGAATTCCGCCGACTCCGTCAGCATGGTCGAACCCACATGGCAGCAGACAGATTCAGTGAAGCATCCGCAGCACTACGTAGGGCGCTCGACCTATGCAACGAGAACCCGCTCTCGAATGTCAAGCTGGGCCCACAGTTGGAGGCGCACGTCACCGACCTGCAGGAACAGCTGAGGGTCACGCTGCAGCTCGCTATAGAAGCCGAACTCAAGCTCGGACACCACCGCGAGCTAATTGGCGAACTGCGATCACTAATAGCCGCCTACCCACTGGACGAGTGGTTCTACCAACAGCTGATACTGGCCCTCGACCACAGCGGTCGCCGCAGCGACGCCCTGCATGTCTATCGGAGTCTGCACAGCCTGCTCAACGGCGAACTGGGAATCGATCCCTCTGAGGCGACTCAGAAACTGCACCGTCAGCTGCTGGATTGAACGTTTGCGCGCAGGGGTCGGGCGGAATGACCCGTTCGACCCCTGCAGCATCGCTCACCCACGCTTCAGGACGAATCCTCGCACCGATTCCGCGATAAACTCGACCATCTCCAATGTGAGACTCGGATAGACGCCGACCCAAAAGGTCTGTTCGGTGATGAGATCGCTGTTGTACAGCGTCCCACTGACCCGCTTCCGCACATCCCGGTACGCGGGATGCCGGGTCAGATTTCCACCGAAGAACCGCCGGGTGCTGATCCGCCGGGACTCAAGGAAGTCGACGAGTGCCGCCCGCGTGAAGCTCGCCTCCGGGTCGACGGTGATAACGAAGCCAAACCAACTCGGGTCACTGGCTTCGGTCGGTTCCGGCAAGATCAGGCCAGGCAGGCCGTCGAGCGCCTTGCGCAGATGGGCCCAGTTTCGACGACGAACCGCGCCGAATTCGTCGAGCTTCGCGAGCTGACTCAAGCCGAGTGCTGCCTGCAGGTCAGTCGATTTTAGGTTATAGCCGACATGGGAGAAAATGTACTTGTGGTCATAGCCGTGCGGAAGCGCGCCGAGCTGCTGGTCGAACCGCTTGAGACACTTGTTGTCCTCTCCTGGCTCGCACCAGCAGTCGCGACCCCAGTCCCGCATCGATTCGACGATTCGGGCCAGTGCGAGATTGTCAGTCGTCACGCACCCGCCCTCACCCATAGTGATGTGATGCGCGGGATAGAAACTCGTCGTGGCCAGGTCACCGAATGTCCCGGTCAGGCGACCGCGGTACGTCGTACCGACCGCGTCACAGTTGTCCTCGATCAGGAACAGTCCGCGCTCCTCGGCTAGCTGGGCGACCTCCGCGACGGCGTAGGGGTTGCCCAGCGAGTGGGCGAGCATGATGGCTCGGGTGCGTGGACCGATCGCCGCCTCGATAAGTTCGGGCGTGGTGTTGTAGGTCGGGAGTTCGACGTCAACGAAGACTGGCACCAGGCCGTTGTTCAGAATCGGGTTTACCGTAGTCGGGAATCCCGCCGCCACGGTGATCACCTCGTCACCCGAACGCAGCTGGCGCTCGTCCAGTTGTGGCGAGGTCAGCGCGCTGAGAGCAAGCAAGTTCGCCGACGACCCGGAGTTCGTCAGATGCGCCTTGCGGAGGTTGAAGTAACGGGCGAACTGGCGTTCGAACCGCTGCGCGCTCACGCCGGCCGCGATCCGCAGGTCAAGCGCCGCCTCGGCCAGGGACAGGCGGTCTGTCTCGTCGAGTGTGGCCCCGGACGCCAAGATCGGCGTCACGCCCGGAATGAACACGGTGGATTGCTGATCCTGGTGGTAGCGGCGGACGAGCTCAAGAATGTGGGTCTTGTCGAGCGTCATGCGAGATCCCATCGGGTCACGATCGGCGTCTACGAGGTGCGGTGCAACGGCAAGAGCGCACCGGCAAGCCGGCTGCTCTCCAAAAGGCGGGCCTGTGCGATGATCGCGTCGTCGATGAGAGGCCCTTCCCGGATGGCTCTAACGAACGCGGCGACACTAGCTGCGCACTGGTCGCTGGCCGGTAGGACGACCTCCTCTCGGCGGTCCTGCCAGTCCAACCGGAGAACCGGCCGGTGATGCGCGGGAGTAGTGAATACGTGCTCCATGCTGAGCGTGCCGGCACTGCCGAGCAGTTGGTAAGTAGCGGTGTAGCGGTGTTCCAATCCGAACGTGAGATGTGCAGGCACCCCGTCCGGTCGGCGCAGGAGGATGCCCCCAGCGACGTCGACGCCGTACTCGTCGTCGATTTTCAGCACGGCTCCGGCGACAGACAGTTCCGGTCCAAGGAGGTGCGACGCCGCCCGGATCGGGTATCCACCCACATCCAACAGTGCTCCACCGCCAAGATCCCTGCGGTAGCGGATGTCATTCGGCGAGCGGGTTGGGATGGCAAAGGTCGCCGAAAACGAGCGAAGTTGCCCGATCAGACCCTCCGCGAGCCGGCGACGAACCTCGTCGTGTTGCGGGTGGTGCACGAACATAAAGTTCTCCCGCAGAACCAAGCCGGCTTCGTCCGCTTGCGCGACTAGGCGTATCGTGTCGTCGAGATCGGTGGTCAGCGGTTTCTCTGCCAGCACGTGCTTGCCGGCGGCGAGCGCCCGCGCAATCCAGGTCGCATGCAGGCCAGACGGCAGTGGCAGGTACACGGCGTCGATGTCGTCGCGCTCGATCAGGCGGTCGTACCCGCGTACCGGCGTCGCCCCGAACTGTGTGGCGAACGCCTCAGCCTTGTCCCGGGTCCGGCTCGCGACCGCAGTCAGGGTAATCCCTGGGGTGGCGACAACCGCCGGAATCACCCGGCGGGCGGCGACATCCGCGCAGCCGACAAGCCCGAGCCGGACCGAACTCGTGCTCATCGCAGCACATCGCCAACGCCGTGAAACGCCCGTCGGTAGAACACCAACGGTTCGCCATCGATCGTCGCCAGCGCTCGGTGGACCCGACCTACCAGGATCGTGTGGTCGCCGGCCTCGTACCGGCCGTAAGCGGTGCACTCCAGCACGGCGAGTGCGTCCTCCAGCGCCGGAAGGTCTCCGGCGGTCCGCCGAAACGCCCCGTCCGCGAACTTGTCCCTGCCGGAGCGAGCGAATCCGACAGCGAGCTCGGCGTGGCAGGGACGGAGCAGGTTCACCACGAACGTGTCTCGCACCACGAACACCGGATGACACCTCGCCGACCGGGCGAGGCAGACGCTGACCAGCGGTGGTTCGAGCGACACCGAGCAGAACGTGCTGGCCGTGAATCCGTGCGGCACGCCATCGACATCCACTGTCGTCACGATGACGACACCACTCGGAAGCAACGCCAGCGTGTCCTTGAAGCTGGCCGGATCGATGAGCGGGCGGTCGTCGTCCACGATGCTCCGACTCGTCGCGAGCCTTGTCTCGGGCCGCATCATCAGCTGATACAGCTGAGCAGGGAACGTGCACAGACGGCGACGTGATTGCCGTAGCGCAGCAGATTTGCCAGCTGCGCGATCGTCATCCAGGTGAAGTCCTCCGGTACGTCGGTTGGGAAGTCCTCCGGCACCTCGACCACCCGGTACCGGTTCTCGGCGGCATAGAACCGGCCACCCTCCTCGGACAGCACCACGTCGATGAGTAGTCGCTCCGGTGGCGCCGACATCACCTCGTCGAGGAATCGGGGCCGCCGCTCGGGCGGGAGGTGCAGGTGGTTCGCGGGGGAACAGTTGACGGTGGCCGCCATCTCGACGACGTCGCGGGTGCCGGCATCCGTACGTGCCTGCACGAGCACGTGCAGCGTCCCGCTGATCTGCTTGACGAGGAACGCGATGACCCCCTGGGACGTTGGAGCCAGCATTGGTTGCGACCATCGGCTCACCTCCCGGCTGCCAGCCACGACATCCACGCCGATCACGTCGAAGTAGCGCCCCTGCTCGTGGGAGATCCGCTCAGCGGACCGCACCCAGTTCTTGACCGCGGAGAGCCGGATGACCTGCCGTTGCAGTACATACCTGGCCTTTGCCTCGGTGAACCAGCTAAGCAGCTCAGCCGTGGTGTGCACCGCGCCGGCGTCCGGGTTGCCGCTGGCCGTCTGCCGCGGCAGGCCGGACAGCACGGTCCGCGCATCCATGTTCACCAGATTGTCCACGCGCAGCAACTGCTGGATCTCGCTCATGCTGAGCCAACGGAAATCGGGTAGGACGGGAAGGTCCGCGTCCACCTCGACGATGATGTTCCGGTTTCGTTTGGCGAGAAACCACGATCCCTGCTCGGACTGCAGCGCGTCGAAAAGGACACGGCCGGGACGCGGGGCGACGAACTGATCGAGGTAGGGCACCGTCCGGCCCCGGTGGATCCCGGTGTAGTTGCTGCGCGTCGCCTGCACCGTAGGCGACAGCTGGAGGAGGTTGACGTTGCCAGGCTCCATCTTGGCCTGCATGAGGTAGTGCGGTACACCGTCGATCCTCGTCACCAGGATACCGAGGATGCCAACCTCGGGTTGGACGATGATCGGCTGGGACCATGTCGTGGTCTGGCCATGGTCAGTAAAGACCTCCAACCCCTCGACGGAAAAGAACCGCCCACTGTGGTGCCTGACATTGCCTGTCTCCGGGTCGAACTGCCAGCCGGTGAGTCGGTCGAGGCCCACAACGGTGACGTCGTAGTCGTGGGCGGCGCGGCGTTGTTCCCACCACTGGAAGAACTCGGGTTGCCCTTGGAACACTGGGTTTCCTCCTCGAACGCCCTTGTCGAGCGGCCGCCCTGAATAGCCAGGGCGGCCCGCCGCCGGTCTGTTCGTCGGAGTCAGCCTTCCCGATGGCACTCGAGAAGTAGACGGGCGTCAGCTGGAGGTCGGCTGGAACCCGGCTTGACTGCGCTGGCGTCAGACCTTGTAGGGCTGCTTCGCCCGTGCCTCACGCAGTGCCGAGGCCCACCAGATCAGACGGTCGACCAATGTCTGGGCGGCCGCGCCGCAGCTGTCCGGGTCCACCGGCGCGCCGTCTGGGGCGAACTGCTCGTGCACATTGTGGAAGCTGACCGTGTCCCGGATCGTCACCGCATGCAGCTCGGCGAAAACCTGTCGAAGGTGCTCGACCGCGCGCAGGCCGCCAGCCTGGCCGCCGTAGGAGACGAACGCGACCGGCTTTGCCTGCCACTCGTCGTAGTGCCAGTCGATCGCGGTCTTCAACGCGGCCGGGTAGCTGTGGTTGTACTCGGGCGTCACGACGATGAACGCGTCCGCGGCGCGTAGCCGTGCCGCCATGGCGGCGACCTGCTCGGTGGGCACCTGGCCGAACGATCCGAGCGTCTCAGGGAGCTGAGTGGTAGCGAGGTCGACCACGTCCAGCTCGATGTCGTCCCGCTGTCGCACTTGGTTGGCGAACCATGTCGCCACCGTGGGCGCGAATCGGCCGGTCCTCGTACTGCCGATAATGATGGCGACCTTGATCGGCGATTGCCTCATGATCTCTTCCTCCGGTCGGATTCGGGCATCCCGCAGCTCCTTGAACAGCGGGCCTGGACTCCACCGTAGGACTTCAACCAATCTTGAGGTCAACAGCACGGGCGGCCCGGTCTTGAGGTCGCTTCGAGCCAGGCACAAAGTCAGCCGCCGAGAATGATCCGCATGAAAGTACTCTTCGTCGTCGGCGGCAGCTCAGGCGTGATCTTCTCGTTGATGCCGCTGGCCCAGGCCGTCCGCAACGCCGGACATCAGGTCTTCGTCGCCGGTCCGTACGACGTGATACCGACAATCACCAGCGCCGGCCTGCCTGCCGTGAACATCAGTGACCGTTCGATGCACGGCATGATGGTGGACCGTCGAGGCGAGCTGCAGTCGATACCGGCGGACCTGCACGAGCGCTACATCTTCAACGGCCGGTGCTTCGGCCGTTTCGCCGCGGCCTGTCTGAACGGCCTGTTGGAGCTGGCGGACCAGTGGCAGCCCGACCTTGTGGTCGGAGGGGTGCTGGCCTTCGCAGCGCCGCTGGTCGCGCACCATGTCGGGGTGCCCTACGTCAAACACTCTGTCGACATGGGCGAGCCGCGGACGATCGACCTCGCCGCGGCAGCGGAACTCGGTCCGGAGTTGGAACGGCTCGGGCTGTACGACATGCCACGCCACGACCTGTTCATCGACACCTGCCCACCGAGCCTGCGTCCGGCGGACGCCACGGCGGCGCAGCCGATGCGGTACGTGCCCTACACCACCCCCCGTCCGGTCGAGCCGTGGATGTACACCCGGAGCGACAAACCTCGCCTTCTCGTCTCCGCCGGCAGCCGGGTCACACCTGACCGGGACTTCGAAACGCTCACCGGCCTGGTGCACAAGATCGAGGGTCTCGACGTGGAGCTACTGATCGGTGCTCCCGATGACGTGGCGGAGAAGCTGCAGCCACTGCCGGCCAACGTACGAGCCGGCTGGCTCCCACTCGACGTGCTGGCACCGACGTGTGACCTCGTCATGAGCCATGCTGGTGGCAACACGGTGCTGGGCACCATGGCCCACGGCGTTCCACAGGTGCTGGTCCCCTACCTTCCCTACGTCGTCGACTACACCCGACGACTGCACGAGTACGGGGCGGCGCGGATGGTCGACCCCGCGCATGACTCTGCCGAGAACCTGGTCGAAGCCTGCCGCGAGGTGCTAGCGACGCACTCGTACACCGAGCGCGCGCGAGCAGTCGCAGCCGAGATGACCGCGATGCCGAGCCCGGCTGAGGTCGTTCCGGTTCTGGAGATGTTGGTCGATGCCTGACCTCATCCGCGAGCAGCGGACGTCGCACCGGAGAACCTCATGAGGCTGCTCTTCCTGTCCGCGCTGCGGAAAACCCTGCACGAGACGACCATCGGCGTTGAGCTGGCCCGGCAGCTGTCATCGGCGGGAGTCCGCAGCCACTTCGTGGTCGACGGCTACAACGTGGCGCAGCTGGCCGCGGTGGGCATCCCCCACACAGTGGTCGATCCCGAAATGGGCGAAACGGTGCGCTCCGTTGTCGGCGACGCGGTACGTGCGTTCCGGCCCGACATGATCGTCCTGGCGGACTACCTCGCGCATTGGATGACTTTCCGGGTGACCTACGACGTGGATCCGTGGTTCATCGACGACCTGGGCGTGCCAGTGACCGCGATAGACCTCTATGAATTGGCAAACACCAACCGCGAGGTGGAGATCCTGGGCCGGACGATGCAGGTCGACGACCGCATCCTGCACATGCCGTTCGTCATGCACCCGGTGCCGGCGTGCCGGCCGACGTCGCGGGCCGGCGGGCCGGGCCGGCCATACCGGGCAGGCCGCGGCGCACCCCCATTGTCGCTCGCTCGCCGCCACGACGTACGCCGCACGCTCGGCGTCGACGACCATCAGCGGCTACTCATGGTTCCCACGCTGCCCTGGCAGGACTTGATGCGCCGGCACGCCGGGCCGGCGACCCGGGAGCTGGCCACCCGTCTGCCCAGACTCGTCTCGCACTATCTGCGACGGTTGCCGCACGACGTCCATCTGCTGCTCACCGGGCCCGCCCTCGACGGTATGACCGGCCTGCCCGCCGACCGCGTCCACCGGCGACCGGAGTACAGCGCGGCCGAGTACGACCAGCTTCTCGCCGCCGCCGACGCAGTCTGGTCGTTCCACGTACCGTCCTTCGCCCTGGAAAGGGCCGTGCACGCCGATGTCCCCGGCCTGCTGACGATCAACCATTTCGACGTGACCGGCCCGGACGACCTGGCAGCGCTATCCGGCCACCTCGGCGGTCCCTCGGCCACCGTCGCCCGCTGGTTCGAAGACTATCCCGGCGCCGTTCCCGCCTTTCACATGTGGCCGCTGCGTTGGAACGCTCTTCTGGCGCCGTTGCTGGCGGACAACCCGTTCACCGACACCATCGCGCATGCGGAGATCTTCGACGAAGAGTCCGTCGTCACCAACCTGCACGCCATCCTTTACGACCTCACCACGCGCCGGCACCTCGCCGAGGCGCGAGCCCGGTACCGCGACCAGGTCGACGCGCTTCCCACAGCGGCGGAACAGTTCCTGGCAGGGATGCAAGCAGGGGACATCAGTCACAGCGGAGGAAGGAGGCGATCAGCTTGAGACTGGCTGATTCTGTCGCATTGGTCACCGGTGGCGCCCGTGGCCTGGGCCGCTCGGTCACGCGCAGGTTGACAGCTGAGGGTGCGCGTGTGTTGTGTGCCGGGCGCGACGCGGAAGCGGCCTCGGATCTGGTGGCGGCCGGCCGCGGCCGCGTGCGATTCCACCCGGTCGACGTACGGCAGCCCAAGTCCGTCCAGGAACTCTTCGACTACATCACCGACAGTTACGGCGTGCTCAACGTGCTTGTGGCGAACGCCGGAGTCAGCCGGCCCGGCCGCATCGAGAGTATGTCCACAACCGACTGGCAAGATGTCTTCCACACCAACGTGGATGGCACGTTTCACTGCATCAAGGCCGCGATCGGGCTGCTCGAGCGCAGCGGTGGCGGCCGGATAGTCACCTTGTCATCAGCGCTCAGCGCGGGTGCAGTACCTGGCGCTGCCGCCTACTGCGCGTCCAAAGCTGCCGTGGAGAAACTGACCACGGTGGCCGCGGTGGAACTGGCGGACAGAAACATCACCGTCAACTGTGTCGCACCAGGCTTCATCGACGAGGGTATGGGCCGTCAGCTCGCCTCGAACGAAGCCGTCTGGTCGCAGTACCGGACCAAGCTCGCGGGCGGCCGGATGGGTACCGGTGACGAGGTGGCCGCTGCCGTGGCATTCCTGGCCTCATCGGACGCCGGGTACGTCAACGGGCACGTGTTCCACGTCGACGGCGGTCTGAAGTGGTGAACGACGCACCCTTGGTACCGCTTTCTGCACATCACTCAGATGGGATTCAAATGGCCGAGAACAAGTCCATGACCGCCGAACAGGTCGGCGAGTACTTCGACGATCGCAGCTGGCTGTTCCAACTCAACGGCTTCAACCTGCACATCGGGTACTTCGACGACGGGGACCCGACGGCCGACCCGAAGGAACGCCACACCGATCGGCTGATCGAGGCGATCGGCCTCGGTCCCGGGCAGCGTCTGCTGGACGTCGGGTGTGGATTCGGCCGGCCGGCTATCCGGTTCGCCGAGCGGACCGAGGCGCAAGTACTCGGCATCAATGTGAGCGAGGAGCAGATCCGCATCGCTGAGCGGTTGGCCGGCGAGGCCGGCGTCGCGGACCGGGCGAGGTTCGAGGTCGCGGATGCCAACCAGTTGCCGTACCCGGACAGTTCGTTCGACGCCGTGTGGGCGGTGGAGGTGCTGATGTACCTGCCGAACCGACTGCAGGCGCTGCGCGAGATCCGCCGCGTACTCAAGCCCGGCGGAATCTTCGTGCTCAGTGACTACACGGAACGCGTCGACCTCACTGACGGGCAGCGGGCGGCGCTGGCGTCCGGCTTCACCGTGGACTCACTGCCCACCGCGGCGCAGTACGACGAGTTGACGGCCGAGGCTGGTTTCGTGACCGTACGCAACGAGGACGCCACCAGTCACCTGCACCGATCCGCAGCCCGAATCCCGGCCTCGCTGGAGGAGAACTACCCGGTGATCCGCGAGCGGGGCGGCGAGGAGTTCGCCGAGGAGTTCCGGACGATGCTCAGCACGGTCGCGGTGTTGGAGCGCGACTACATGGGCTACGTCATCAACGTGCTACGCAAGCCGTGACCGGCTGGCGCGACCAAGTATGGCGGGTTCGTCCGCCGAGAGGAGAGACCATGATCCGCAAGGGACTGGCCGTGTGCGCGGCACTCACCACGGCTGGGCTGATGCTGAGCGGCGGGGCAGCCCAGGCAGCGACGCCAGCGACCACGACGGTGCCGTACCTGTGCCGGACGACGGACGCGGGCGGATGGGTACCCATCAACGGGCACACCCGCCAGTACGAGTCGTCGGCACCAGCCGCTATGCCGATCTGGCGGGTGTTCACCGTCTCCCTCGACCCGGCACCGGCCACGACGAACGCGTCCTACATCGCCTCGATCAAGGACGTGCAGGTGGTCTATCGGCTGCCGGACAACGCGGTTGTGATCGGATTGTCCCTGTCAGGCGGCTCAGGTCTCGGCCCGGGCACGCCGTGGGTGACCATCGCCGGGAAACAGTTGACGATCACCGCACCGGGTCCGATCGCGGGCGGTACGACGTACGACTTCCCCAAACTTGACCTGAAGCTGTTCGGCCTGGCGCCGGGAGACGCCACCATCGGGACTGGCGGCTCCAGCTTCGAGCAGCCGAGCTTCGCCCACCAGCGTCTCGGGGTAGGCGAGACCGAATGGGGCCCGGTCCAGTGCTACGCCGATCCTGCCCAGCCGGTGACGTTCACCTCGACGATGCTGACATCGTAGGGCGAGCGGGGAAGGTGTCGGCGCGGCAGATGCTCCGACACCTTCCCCTCCCACGGTCAGTCAGGTAGGTACTCGCGAATGGGCGGCCGAATTCCAGCGCGCTTGAGCTCGAAGAACGACTCCTGTTCAGCCAACACGCGGAATGCGTCCCAGAACCGGGCTGCGGCCTCACTCACGAGGCGCTCACCCACAACCGGCCCGAACACGGCGGCACCTCCGTTTACCGAGATCATCGGTACGCCGATCGGGTCGGCCTGCAACCGCCCGCTGGGCACCTCACGCCGGAGTGCCCGAAGGCGATCGTCCCAGCTGTCGCTGTTCATCGCCGCCGCGAGCCCAGCTGGCAGCTGTGCGTCGGCGAGCGCCGCGTCGATCACCGCGCCAGCTTCCTGCAACGCAGCGACGCGGGCTGCGGTGAGCTCTTCCGGCGATGCGGCACGCACCGCCTTGAACAGGCCACCCGCACCGTGAATTCGCGTTCCCAGCGCCGTGTAGAACTCAGCCACCGCATCATTGTCGTGCTCCTCGGCCACCGCGGCGCATACCCGCGCGAACCGCTTGGACAGCTCATGCACAAGCAGCCACTCGCCGGTCACCTCGGGCTCCTGCGCGACACCCACGGCGAGTCCGATCGGGTGCCAGCGGAGCGTGATCGGTCGCAAAAGGGCCACCTCGGTGAGCCACCGCGACGCGATCCACGACCATCCGCAGATCGGGTCGAACCAGAAGTCGACCTCGGCCAGCTCGGTACTTCCCGTCACGTTGTTCCTCCTCGGCTCACACTCACCCAATCGTCAGCACGACCTTGCCCCGGCCATGGCCGGTGCCGACATCGCGGTGCGCGTCGGCTGCCTGCTCGAGCGGGTACGCCTTCCGTAGCTGAATCTTCAGCGCGCCCTCGTCGTACAGTCGGACCAACTCGGTCAGTCGCTGCGCTGACCGTTTGCTGCCGATCCACCGCACGCCAAGTTCCTCATACAGGTCGAACGCAACGATTGTGCCGATCCGGGCGCGCTCCGGCACCAGCTCCACCGCGGCCCGCAGGGCGTCCGCGCCCGCCGCGTCGAGGCTGACCGTGACGCCCTCCGGCGCGGCCTGCCGGACCCGATCCACAAGTCCGTCGCCATACTCGACCGGGACGGCACCCAGCGATCGCAGGTACTCGTGGTTCGCCGGGCTGGCAGTACCGATGACCACCGCGCCGGCGCCCTTGGCCAACTGGACAGCCACGGTGCCGACGGCACCAGCGGCACCGTGTACCAGGAACACGTCGCCCGCGCCGACGCCGAGTTCCTCGACAGCGGTGTGTGCCGTCTGGCCCGCGCCTGACAGCCCGGCTGCGATCTCCCAGGGCATGCTCGCTGGTTTCGCGACGACCTGGTCAGCGGGCACCACGACGTACTCCGCGTAGCAGTTGAGGGTCCGGAAGCCGAGCACTTCGTCGCCGATCGTGAACCCCTCGACATCCGGACCCACCTGGTCCACCACGCCCGCGAACTCGTTGCCCACTACACGCGGGAAGCTCGGCGTGACGCCCGGCGGGTTCCATCCCTCGCGCACCGCCAGATCGGTTGGTTGCACCCCGGCCGCACGGACTCGCACCCGCAGTTGTCCAGGTTCCGCTTTAGGCTCGTTCAGCTCGATCATTTCCAGCACTTCGGGCCCTCCGGGGGCATAGAACGCTGCGGCTCTCATCGTGGTTGGGTCTCCTCTCGGAAATGTCAGACCGTTCGCTGCTGTGCGACGGTCGTCGGTCGGCGCCTCCTGGCTGCCAGCGCCAGCACGGCCGCCGCAGCGACCAGCACGGCGATCGTCAGGAAGACGGTGCTCATCGCGCTGGACAAACCGTCCAGGATGGGCCGGGCGATGCGGGCATCGAGGCTGCCCAGCACCGATGTGTCGTTCAGGTCGATGCCGGCCGTTCCGGCCTGCAGCCCGTCCAGGACCCCTCGGTCGACCGGGTCAGCGAGAACCGCCGGATCCCTGCTCGCCGCGACGAACTCAGGCGTCTCGGAAGCCGACCGGTAACTACCCGCGATCCGGCTCGTGGCCAGGTTGAACAGCAGCGACAGGAAGATGGCGGTGCCGAGGATCCCGCCGAGCTGACGGGAGAAGCCGTACATCCCGCTGGCCACGCCCAGACTGGCCGGTGGCACGCTGTTCTGCAGGGCCGTGACCACGGTCTGCATGAACATGCCCAATCCCAGACCCATGACGGTGACCACCACCGCGATCACCCATACGGGTGTGTCGACGCCGGCGAAGGCCAGCATCAGGTAGGTCAGGCTCATGATGCCGAGGCCCGGTGCCAGCAAGAACCGGTAGTGGGTGCCCCGGGTGAGGACCGGACCGCAGAGCTTCGCCCCTATGGTGGTCGCTACCGACTGGGGCAATAGCAGCAGGCCAGCCGCGGTTGGCGACAGACCCGAGACGATCTGCAGATGCAGCGGGATGAACGCCAGCGCGGTGAAGGCACCCACGCCACCGAGGAAATTGATCACATTCACCTGGGCGAAGGCGCGGACGCGGAACAGGCTGAACGGAATCAACGCGTGGTCGCCCATCGCCCGCTCGACGGCGAGGAAGAACAACAGCCCGAGCAGGGCCGTGGCATACGAGATCAGCGCCGCCGGGGAGGTCCAGCCCCACTCACGGCCCTGCTCCGCGACCAGGAGTAACGGCACCAGGCACCAGACCAGCCCGATACCACCGAGCTTGTCGATCCGATGCGCCACCCGCGAGGACCGGACGGTGTAGAGGCGAGCGATCACCAGGAGCACAAAAACGCCGATCGGTACGTTGATCAAGAAGATCCAACGCCAACCGGCGAGGCCGAGAATGCTGTCCGCGCCAGCGAACAGCCCACCGGCCACCGGGCCGGCGACGCTCGCGACGCCATAGATGATCCCGACGTTGGCCTGGTGGCGGATCCGCTCCGCCGGGGGAAAAAGGTCGGCGATCGCGGCGAGCGCGAGCGAGGCGAGCCCGCCGGCACCGAGACCCTGCACACCACGAAAGACGGCGAGTTCATAGATCGACTGCGCCGCTGCGCACAGCACGGAACCGATGACGAAGAGCGCGACGGCGATCATGTAGAGCGGCTTGCGCCCGAAAATGTCGGACAGCCTGCCGTACAGGGGCGCGGTGATGGTCATCGTCATGAGATATCCCGTACTCACCCAGGCCTGCGCGGTGAGTCCCTGCAGCGAATCAGCGACCGTTCGCATCGCCGTCGCCATGATCATTCCGTCCAGCGCGGACATAAACACGCCGGTCAGTAGGCCGACGAGGATGGCTCGGACAGCAGTCCGACTCAGCTGCGGTGGCTCGATCATGGGCGCGCTCGTCGCCGTCATGACTCTGATGCTCCTCCCCGTCCCGGAGCCGCGTGGGGGTTGCGACTCCGAACCCAGTGTTCAACCTCAACATTGGTTTAGGTCAAGCACGACGGCCCGATAGGTCGCTCGAGCGCCAAGGGCCGAACTATTAGCCCGCTGAGCAGCCAGGACGGCCGTACGGTCAGTCCACGAAGTCGCCGTCGAGCAACCGGTGCGGGCCCGGACCACGCTGGCTCATCTCGTCCCTGACGTTGCCGAGCCGGCATTTACTGATCGATAGACAGCCGCAACCGATGCAGTCCGAAAGATGATCACGGAGTCGTTCGAGATGGAGGATCCGCTCGTCGAGCTCTGCTCGCCAGGAGACCGACAGCCGTGCCCAGTCGCCGCGGGTCGGTGTCCGCCCTTCCGGTAACAGCGCCAAGGCCTCGCCGATCATGGCTAGTGAGACACCCAGACGCTGCGCGAACCGGATGAACGTGACCCGACGGATCGCGTCACGTGGATACCGCCGCTGGTTACCCGAGGTACGTACGCTGTGGATCAGCTTCCTCGACTCGTAGAATCGAAGCGCCGAGAGCGGCACTCCAGTGCGCTCAGAGAGCTGTCCGATGGTCAAGTCCTTCGCATCCCATGGAAGTCCGGTCACGATTCAAGAATGCCAGGCACTGGTGGAGTCCGTGTCGGCAAGTGTCGCCAGGACCGCACGTTGCAACGCGTCCCGCCGGGCCACCAGCTCGTCGTACTGCATGCCGCCGAAGGCCTCGTCCGCCTGCGCCAGAATCTGCTCGATCGCCTGGTCGTCCAGCACCGGCCGGCCGAGCCCTTCCCATCCTCGCTGCAACCCGGCACCGAGCGTAGTCAGCCAGCGGCGGAGTCCGCCCTGACCACCGCCGAGGTGGAACGACCGGAACGGGCCCATCGTGGCCCACCGCAGGCCGATGGAGCTGACCACGATCCGGTCGAGTTCCTCGACGGTGACCACGCCCTCCAGTACCAGGTGAATGGACTCCTGCAGAAGCGCGGCCTGCAAACGGTTAGCGGCGAACGCGGCGATCGGCCTCCGGAGTGCAACCGGCACTTTGCCGAGCTCCCGGTAGAACGCCGTGGCCTCGTCGACAGCGCCGGGAGCCGTCCTGGCGCCGGTCACCACTTCCACCAGCGGCACGACGTGCGGCGGATTGAACGGATGTCCGACGATCACCCGGCTCGGGTCGTCCATGTCGGCGCCGAGGTCATCCGGCAGCAACGTCGAAGTGGATGACAGCAGCAGCGTCCGAGGGCCAGCCGCCTTGCCGAGTCGGGCGAACAACTGCTGCTTCAATCCGAGGTCCTCCGGAATGTTCTCCTGCACCACCTCGGCCCCGTCGAGCGCCCGGTCCAGGTTCGGCTCGACCGTCAGTCGCGCGGTCAACTCCTGCGGATCACGGCGCGGGCCAGGCAGGCCCGGTGCCAGCATCGCAACACCAGTCCGCACGGCCGAGCCGACGTCGGACCGAGTGCTGTTGACGCGTACGTGGTGACCGTGTGCCAGGAAGAGGGTGATCCAACCGAGCCCGATCGTCCCGGCACCGATCACCACCACGACCCGCTCGATCGTCCCGCCTGTCGTGTCTGCTCCGGTCATTGAAACTCCTTTAGCGCCGGTGTATCGGATCAGGCCTACTCGCCGGTGGTGGCGTCGTGCGTGAGATCCCGGTGGCGCACCAACCAGCCGCCGCCCTCCACCGGAACCAGGTGGTCGCGACACACGACGCTCGCGAACACCTCAAGGTCGCCCCCCTTGGGGGTACGCACGGCCAAGGCGTAGCACCGGCTGCGCACCGAGCCGTCCGCCTCGAGGTCCACCTGGATCATGCCGAGCCAGTGCCTCATCTGGAGCCCGGCGGCAAGGTGCCGTTCGGCGCTGGCCCGGGCGGCGGTACGAATCGCCGCCCGGCCCTGCAGCCCGTCCATCCGGCTGGCCTCCTGGAAGACCGCGTCCTCGGTGAACGTGTCCGCCCACTGGTCGGGCTGACGGTCATCCATCAGACCCATCTGCCACGCGTAGAACTGCTGAATCTGGGTGTACAGCTCCGCAGACACGAAGTTTGGAACGGGCGTGCCGGGGACATTCATGATCGGTGCCTCTCTGTCGTGAAGTCGATAGGGTCGATCGGCGGCGGTGTAGGCGTCGTCCGGCGCCAACGGGCTCAGCAACCATTGAGCAGGTGTCGCCCGTAGGCGACGCCAGTCGGCTCCGGCCGAAGCGCGGTGTGACTGGCCAGGCAGTGCAGGTCACGCCAGAACCGTTGCAATGGGCTAGTGGTGAGCTGGCCACGGGATCCGGCGGCGCGGAACATCCGCTCGGTAGCCGTCACGAGGATGTCGGTAGCGATAGCGCAGTGGTACGGATTGCGGACGGTGTCGTCGCGCGACACGCCTCCGGCATCGCAGCTGTCGGCGACGCGCTGGAGCAGGAGCGCGGCCATCTCGATTCGACCGGCCACGTCGGCGATGATGTCGGCACCGATCCGCCCGCCGGTACCGGCGATCCAGGCGCGCATGGCGCCCCGCGCGCCGCCGAGCGCCGGCGTGGCGAACAGGATTCCACTCAGCGCGCGCAACGGCACGGTGTGACAGCGTGCCGTGGAGCCGATCGGGCGACCCAGCAGCATCGCGTCGCGGTCGAAGGCACGGTGCGCCGGTACGTACACGTCGTCGAGCACGAGGGTGTTGCTGCCAGTGCCTCGCATACCGATGCTGTGCCAGGTGTCCCGGATGGTGAACTGGCCCCTGGACACCGCCAGAAAGTACGGCGTGAACGTGTCACCGTGCGGCACCGGTGCCGCTACGAGCGCCCAGTCCGCATGGTTGATCCCGCTGGTGAAGGGCCATTCACCGGTCAGCCGCCAGCCGCCGTCGGCCGGCTCAGCCCGGCCCGACGGGATCAACGCTCCGGCAACGAACGCGTCCGGCCCGTCGGCCCACAGCTCGGCCTGCCCCTGCTCGGGCAGGAAGGCACCCATCCGAGCGGCTCCGGCGGCCAACGCCCCGCACCACGCGGCCGACGTGCAGCGTTCACCGACCATCGCCGTGGCGGCCAGCAGGTTCGCGACCGTTCCGTCGACGCCGCCGAACCGCCGCGGTACGAAGTGCCGCGCGAAGCCGGCCGCCACCGTCGCCTTGGCGACCTCAGGTGACAAGTCCCGCTCGCGGTCGGCTTCCTCGGCGTGACGGCCCGCGGTCACGGCGGCGTCTGCGGCCCGTTCCAGCAGGACGGCACTGGCCCGGTCGGCACCGGCAGCATTCTTCTCGATCATGTGTCTCTCCGTCCCAGCGAAAGCGCGGTCCACTACGGCGAGCGGTCCCTGACCCGGGCATGGGCCACGCGGCCCGTTAGGTCCGGCGCGCCTGCGCGTACCGCTTCGCGTGCTCCAGGGTGGCGAGGCTGTTGGTGCCCAGGGCGTTGCGTACGAACGACCGTGCGTCGGCCATCGTCGCTTTCGCGCCCAGCACTTTCGCCACGTTGGCCTCGTTGATCGCAACCGTGTGCCGGGACGTCACCTTCAGCCCGCCGCCAATCTCCTCGAGGAGCCATCGGCCGGTATGCAGCGTCATCAGCGCCGGCAGCACCACCTGCTTGTAGACGATCCGGTGGGGAGCAAAGCAGACCCGTACCGACCGGGTGGTATGCACCGATCCATCCTTCGTCCGGGTGTCCATCTCCAGTACCTGCAGGCCCGCTGTGTCCTCGGTCAGCGACACCCGCGCCACGTGCGGCAGTCGCCGCTGCCACAGCTGGGCCTGGTTGAGGAAGTCGTAGACGTCCTCGGCGGCACCGTCGACGTGTACCGCGTCCTCGAACGTCAGCAGTACGTCAGGGGTGGCAGCAGCCAGCTCGGAGTTGGCCTTGAGAGCGGCGAGCTCCGCCCGACTGTTGCGGTCGACCGCTTGATCGATCCAGGCCAACTTGTCCGGGTCGTCGCCCACCGCACGGTAGTCGTGCAGCAGCCGGATCCGGCACCGATCGGTACCTAAAGGCTCGATGATCCAGGTGCCGCCCATGGAAGCGACCGGGGGCTGCGAGGCCTCCTGCCGGAACTCGACCCGCTTGGCGACAGGGTCGAGGAGCCGCTGGGACCGCCACGTCTTCGCTTCGCCATTGGCGGTGGCCCAGATCTGGATACGTTCTCGTGATCCGTTGCTCTCCAGCCGCTCGACGTGCACGCTCGGTGGGAAGATCTGCGGCCAGTTGGTGACGTCGGCGATGTACCCGTAAATCACCTCGGCGTCGGCGTGTACGTCGATCTCGTGCACGACCTGGCGATCAGCGACATCCGTCATACTGTCAACCTGCTCTCGCTCATCGTTCGGGAAGGTGGTCGACCAGGAAGAAATTTCTGATAGGGAGAAGGCCAGACACCACTGGCCGACGGAATCAGAAGTTCCCGAGCCCGCCGCAGACGTTGATCGCCTGGGCGGTAACCGACGCGGCGGTGTCCGAGGCGAGATATCCGACCATGCCGGCAACCTCGTCGGATGTGGAGTACCTGCCGAGCGGAATCTTCGCGTGGAACCGACTGAGGACATCTTCCTCTGTGGTCCCCCATGCGGACGCGTACCCGCTGCGTACCCGCTGCGCCATCGGTGTCTCCACGTAGCCGGGGCAGACCGCGTTCACGGTGATACCAGTCTTTGCCAACTCGTTGCCCAGCGACTTGGTGAAGCCGACGACACCGTGTTTGGAAGCCGAGTACGGCGCGCCGAGTACGACGCCCTGCTTGCCGGCGGTGGAGGCGATGTTGATGATCCGACCCCACGGCCGCTCGCGCATACCGCCGACGGACAGCACGTCACGGGTAACGAGGAAGACACTGTTCAAGTTCGTGTTGATCACGTCCAGCCAGAGTTCGTCGGTAAGTTCGGCAGTCACCCCGCCGCCGCTGCGCCCGGCGTTGTTCACCAGTACCTCGATCGGTCCGTAGCGCTGCACCGCCGCCATGACGAACTTTCGCACCTGGACAGCGGAACCAACGTCGCATGGCGTGCCGTCCACCTCATGGCCTTCGTCGCGCATTCGCTTGACGATGTGGGCGAGGTTGTCGGCGTTGCGCGCACAGATAAAAACCCGATGACCGCGCTCGGCCAGCAGTCTCGTGACCGCCAGGCCAATACCGCTGGTAGCGCCGGTGACGATCGCGGTCCGAACCGTTTCCTGCATGTCGTACTCCCTCATGATCGATGGACGGCCGGCACAGAGTCGCCCGGTCCCTCCGCCATCACCTTGATCTCGACGTGCCGCCGTCAGGGGGACGCAGGCCATGCGCTGTTGACGGCGGTGAGCAGCTTGCGGGGGGTGTTGGCATCTACGACGACGTCATCGTCGAGCTTCACACCGAACTCGTGGCTGATCCGAGCCGCCGTCTCCAACAGCGCCAGCGAGTCATAGCCGAGGTCGGCGAATTCGAGGTCGAGAATGTCGCCGTCGAGGTCCACGTTGTCGGCGGCGCCTGCCGCCTCACGGAGGACCCGGCGGAGATCGGCGATAGTCACGTCAGCGTGTGCCATGGATTTCTCCTGTCGTAGTGCGAATCAGTGCGACGCCCGTAGCACCAGGGCGGAGTTGAAGCCGCCCTGTCCCCGGGCAAGAACGAGAGCGGTTCGTACGTTCGCCGGCCTGGGGCCGCCGACCACCAGGTCGATGGCATAGCGAGGATCCGGCGTGACATTCGTCGTCGGCGGTATGACGCCATCTCGGATCGACAGCAGCGCGCTGGCGACATCGAGTGGCCCGCCACCCGAGTACAGGCGTCCGGTCATCGTCTTGGGCGCCGTCACCGGCACCCGTGGCCCGAACACCGCGTGGATCGCAGCCGCTTCAACGGCATCCAGCTCAGGGACTCCCGCCGCGTCTGCGAAGACCACGTCGACCTCGGTCGCGGCAACTCGCGCATCGGCGAGGCTCTGCTCGATGGCGCGTCGCAGCCCTGGCGGGCGCCCACTACCAGGCCTGGGGTCGAACGTGGCGCCGTACCCGGCGATCTCGCCGTAGCCGAGGTCGCCCCCGCGCTCGCGGGTCGTCCGGGCATCCTCCAGGATCAGCATCGCGCCGCCCTCACCCGGCACGTAGCCGGATGCATCCGCGTCAAAGGGGAGGTAGGCGCGGTCCGGGTCGTCACGGGTGCTGATCCGACCGCTGGTCAGCAGTGCGGTCCACCCCCACGGGCACAGCGATCCCTCGACGCCGCCGGCGACCATCACCGGCGTACCCCAACGGATTTGCCGGCGGGCCTGAGCAATCGCGTCGAGACCGCCTGCCTGCTCGCTGACCACCACGCCACTGGGTCCACGCATCCCGTGGCGGATGGAGATCTGGCCGGTGTTCACCGCGTAGAACCAGGCGAAGGACTGATACGCGCTCACATGCTCGCCGCCCCTGCGCCATAGATTCTCCAGCTCGCGCTGGCCGAACTCGAAACCGCCAGCCGAGTTGGACGTCACGACGCCCATGTCGAACTCTGGCAGCCGGGCCGGTTCCAGGGCCGCGTCCCCCAAGGCCCATTCGGTGGCGACCAGCGCCAGCCGGGTCATGTGGTCGGTCTGCGGAATCAGCCGGCTGGGCAGATACTCCTCGGGTACGAAGCCGGGCACCTCGCCGGCCAGCCGGGCCGGGTACCCCGTCGGGTCGAACCGCGTCAGGCGGCCGATGCCGTTCTTGCCTGCCAGCGTCGCCGCCCAATACTCCCCGGTGCCGAGCCCATTCGGCGCCACCACGCCAAGGCCGGTCACCACCACCGATGGAGTCATGCTCCGCTCCGTCCGCCCGAGGTGAGCACCATTGCAGTCTGGAAACCGCCGAACCCGCTGCCGACCGTGAGCACGTTCTCGACCGGGCATTCACGGGCGACCTGCGGCACGTAGTCGAGATCGCACTCCGGGTCCGGAGTGGTCAGGTTCGCGGTCGGCGGTACCACGTCGTACCGCGCGGCGAGCACCGATGCCGCGATCTCCAGTGACCCGATCGCGCCCAGCGAATGCCCGATCATCGACTTGATGGAACTGACCGGTGTCCGGTAAGCGTGCCGGCCGAGACTTCGCTTGAACGCCGCCGTCTCGTGGCGGTCGTTCTGCTTCGTCCCGGACCCGTGCGCGTTGATGTAGTCGATGTCCTCCGGGTTGAGTCGCGCCGCGTCCAACGCCACCCGGATGGCCTCGGCCATCTCCCGGCCGTCCGGCCGCAGCCCGGTCATGTGGAACGCGTTGCACCGGGTGGCGTACCCGGCAATCTCTGCGTAGACCGTCGCGCCCCGCCGGCGGGCGTGTCCGTACTCCTCGAGAACGAACATCGCCGCGCCCTCGCCGAGCACGAACCCGTTACGGCGTCCGTCGAACGGCCGGGACGCATGCTGGGGGTCGTCGTTGCTGTTCGTGGTCGCCTTGATGGCGTCGAAGCAGGCGACGGTGATCGGGGAAATCGGTGCGTCGGTGGCGCCTGCGATCACCACGTCGGCGCTGCCCTCGCCGATGAGCCCGCAGGCATACCCGACGGAGTCGAGACCAGAGGTGCAACCGGTCGAGATCACCGTCGTTGGACCTTCGGCGCCGATGGCCCAGGCCACCTCCTTGGCGAACGAGCTCGGCACCAGATGACCGAACAGGTGCCCGACGGCGTACCGGTGATCCACCAGCCACGACTCGCCGCCGTTGCTCACCACGCGGTATTCCTGGTCGAGACCCATCGTGGCGCCAACCGCGCTACCCACCGTGACGCCGACTCGGTGCGGGCCGAGTTCGTCCAGCGCGATGTCGCTGTCCTCGACTGCCTCCCGCGCCGCGACGACGGCCAACTGCGCAGCCCGGTCCATTCGCCGGATCTCCTGCGGGCTCAGCCCATGTGCCTCCGGATCAAAGTCGATCTCAGCCGCGACTTGGGAACGAAACGGCGTCGGGTCGAAGAAGGAGATCCGCCTGGTCGCCGTCCGGCCCTCCGACAGCAGGTCCCAGAAGGATCCGGTGCCGATCCCACCGGGTGCCAGCACACCAACACCCGTGACCACCACACGTCGATTCACCGGTAAGCCTCCGATCGGTAGCGCGCCCCGGCCGGCGGCCAAGGCCGCGCCTCAGATACGCCGGAAGTGTTGCAGCGTGTGCTTGAGCGTTGACCAGGCGTCGTCTGGAGCGCAGCTGAAGCACCGGTCGAGGACTGTTCCTCGGTCCTTCAGCGGTCCTCGACACGGCGTCGTGCCGTGCCAGGCAGGCTCGTACCCGCCGGCGGACACGGGACCTGACGCGCAGAGGGGATCAGACATGCAGACAGAACTGACCGAGGTCGCCGACGGCGTGTACGCATGGCTGCAGCCAACGGGTGGGTGGTGCCTCAGCAACGCTGGCGTGGTCGTATCCGACGAGGACGTGGTCGTCATCGACACGGCCGCAACGGAGTCACGTGCCCGGCGACTGGCCGAGGCCGTCGGAGCGCTCAGCGCCACGCCCGCCCGCGTCGTCGTCAACACGCACTTCCACGGCGACCACACGTTCGGCAACTACCTCTTCCGTCCGCACGCCGTCGTCGTCGCACACGAGGCGTGTCGCGCCGAGGCGGCGACCGCCGGTCTCGGGTTGTGCGGTCTTTGGCCGGACGTCGAGTGGGGCGCGGTACGCCTGTCGCTGCCGACCCTGACCTATCGCGACCGGATGACTCTGCACGTGGGCGACATGAACGTCGAACTCCGCCACCCCGGCCCGGCGCACACCCTGACCGACACCGTGGTTTGGATTCCCGACCGCGGTGTGCTCTACACCGGCGACATCGTCATGAGTGGAGCGACCCCGTTCTGCCTGATGGGCTCGGTATCCGGCTCACTGCGCGCCATCGGGGCGCTGCGCCGGTTCCAGCCGCAGACGGTCGTCACCGGGCACGGCCCGGTAGCCGGTCCGGAGGTGTTCGACAACGCCGAGTCGTATCTCCGCTGGGTTCAGCGGGTCGCCGCCGACGGCGTACGCCGAGGGCTGACCCCGCTCGACGCCGCGCGCGAGGCGGACCTCGGCGAGTACGGCTCCCTGCTCGATCCTGAACGTCTGGTGGGCAACCTGCACCGCGCATACGCCGAACACCAGGGCGCCCCGGAAGGCTCCGAGCTGGATGTGCTCGGAATTGTCAACGAGATGGTCGAATATCACGGCGGACCGTTGCCGAGCAACGCCTGAGGCCGAGCCGAGCAGTCTCACCAAACCGGGGTGTCGTGCCCGGCGAGGTCCGCGACGGCCATCACATACCGCCCGTAAGGTGAATTTTCCAGCTGTTCACCCAGCTTGTGACACTGACCGGCGTCGATGAAACCCATCCGTAGTGCCACCTCCTCGATACACGCGATACGCACGCCTTGGCGGTTCTCCAGGACCTCCACGTACCTGCCCGCCTCCATCAGGGAGTCGTACGTGCCGGCGTCGAGCCAGGCGACCCTGCGGCCCAGGTTCACCAGGCTCGCTCGTCGCTGGCGGAGGTAGTGCAGGTTGATATCGGTGATTTCCAGCTCGCCGCGGGCCGACGGGCGCAACGTCCGGGCAACCGACACCACCTCGTTGCTGTAGAGATACAGCCCGGTCACCGCCAGATTCGAACGCGGACGGATGGGTTTCTCCTCGATGGACAGGAGTTGACCGGCGTGCCCCACCTCGGCGACACCGTACCGCTCCGGGTCGTTGACCGGATAGCCGAACAGCACGCAACCCTCGATCGACGCCACCGCCTCGCGTAGCACCCGGGAGAAGGCGGCACCGTGGAAGATGTTGTCGCCCAGTACGAGGGCAACCTCGTCATCGCCGATGTGGTCCGCTCCGACCAGGAACGCGTCCGCCAACCCCCGCGGCGTGGCCTGCTCGGCATAGGACAGCCGCAAACCGAGTTGCGACCCGTCGCCGAGCAGCCTGCGGAAATTCGGCAACTCACCCGGAGATGAGATGACGAGAATGTCCCGGATGTTCGCGAGCATCAGCACAGACAGCGGATAGTAGATCATCGGCTTGTCATAGACCGGTAGAAGCTGCTTGGAGACGCCAAGGGTGATCGGGTGCATCCGCGTGCCGCTACCCCCGGCCAAAATAATTCCCTTCATGCCGCCCTACCTTCCATAGCAAGCCGCCTCTCCTCTCGCGCCGCCCGGCCGACGCCCGACGGCACACTGTTCCGGTCGTCCTGCAGTCTTCCCGGCACGGTTAGGAACAGGCTCAAGCCGCAGTACAGACACGGGGGCGAATGAAGCACGCGGCAGCGAGTCGAGCGACCGTCCAGCAATGCTCGAGTGGAAGTCCATTCGGCGTCGAAACGTCCTGTCCAGACTGGCAGAATCAGCAATTGTCCCGGATTCGCCGAGGAGGCCAGATGATCCACCTCTTCCAACCGCAGCTAGGCACCGCCGAGATCGCCGCGATGACCGAGGTGGTGGAGAGCCGCTGGATCGGACACGGGCCGCGCACCACCGCCTTCGAAGCCGCCTTCGCCGACCATCTCGGAGTGGACCCGGACCGGGTGCTTTTCCTCGCGTCCGGCACCGCCAGCCTCTTCCTCGCAGTCGACCTGCTCGATCTGCGCCCCGGCGACGAGGTCATCATGCCGTCCGTCAGTTTCGTTGCCGCTGCGAACGCGGTCATGGCCTGCGGCGGGCGGCCGGTGTTCTGCGACGTCGACGAACGAACGCTCAACCCGAGCCTCGGCCAGATCGCACAGGTCGTCACGCCGCGTACCAAGGCGGCGATCATCCTGCACTACGGCGGCTATCCCGGTGACGTCGCGGCCATCGCCGGCTTTTGTCGGGATCAGAACATCACACTGATCGAGGACACCGCCTGCGCAGTCGCGTCAAGCGTGGCCGGACGCCGCTGCGGCACATTCGGTGACCTGGCCATCTGGAGCTTCGACGCCATGAAGGTGATGACGACCGGCGACGGCGGGATGCTCTACGTCAGCGACGCCAACCTCGCACTGCGCGCCCGACGCCTGGCTTACCACGGACTGCGGCACCTGAGCGGCCTCAGCAGTTCCAAGGTGTCCCGGCAGTGGTGGAAGCTTGAGCTGGAAGAGCCGGGTCGCCGGGTCATTGGCAACGACCTGACCGCAGCGGTCGGCTCCGTTCAACTCGGTCGGCTGCCGGAGATCGTGGCACGACGTCGGGCGGTTGCCGAAATGTACGACCGGGAGCTCACCGACGTCGCAGGTGTCCGGATTCCGCCCCCACTGCCCACCGCTCACGAAACGTCATACTACTTCTATTGGGTGCAGTTCGATAATGGGATCCGAGATGCGGTTGCGGCGGATCTGCTGGCCGCCGGCGTCTACACGACCTTCCGGTACGAGCCATTGCACAACGTTCCGTTGTACCGGCACACCGGTAGTCTGCCGGCAACCGATCGACTCGCGGCATCCACCTTGTGCCTACCGCTGCACCCCGGCCTCACCGACGCCGACGTCCACGTCGTCGTCACACAACTGCGGAAGGCGATCGAGACCCACGGCTGACACCGTGCGGAGCGCGACGCGGTGCCACTCGCGGTGCGATTAAGCGGGCAGCCCACCGAATTATATGGCAGGTCGACGGATTGCCTGAGCCGTCAAGACAGGAGGAGAAGTAGCGTGGAGCTGCGACCGTTGGGACGCACCGGCGTGCAGGTAAGCAAGCTCTGCCTGGGCACGGCGATGCTCGGAGAGTGGGGCACCAAGGACAGCGACGAGTGCGTCAGAATCATCCACCGCGCACTGGACGCCGGAATCACCTTCATCGACACTGCTGACGCCTATTCGCATGGCGAGGCCGAAGTCAATGTCGGCAAGGCCCTGGCCGGCCGGCGCGACGACGTCATTCTCGCCACGAAGTTCTTCATGCCCGTTGATGACAACCCCAACCACCGAGGCGGCTCACGACGCTGGATCATGACGGCCGTCGAGAAATCGTTACGCCGACTGGGGACAGACTACATCGATCTATATCAGATGCATCGGTACGACCCGACAATCGATCTGGACGAGACGCTGGGCGCACTGAGTGACCTGGTCCGCGAGGGCAAGGTGCGCTACGTCGGGCACTCGACGTTTCCCCCCTCGGCGATCATTGACGCGCAGTGGACGGCCCGGGACCGCGGCCGCGAACGCTTCATCAGCGAGCAGCCCACCTACTCGATACTGGTCCGCGGCGTCGAGAACGAGGTCCTACCGGTCTGTCAACGCCTCGGAATGGGCGTGATCCCCTATAGTCCACTCGCCGCCGGTTGGCTCTCCGGCCGCTACCGCAGGGGCGCCGAGCCGACCGGGCCGATGTCCATCGCACGGCAGCGGCTGCCCCAACGATTCGACCTCACCCTGCCGGAAAACCAACGCAAGTTCGACGCCGCCGACGAACTGGCCAAACTTGCCGACGCCGCCGCGATGACCCTCGTGGAGCTGGCGATCGCATTCGTGCTACGGCACCCGGCCGTCACCGCCGCAATCATCGGCCCGCGGACCATGGAACACCTGGAGTCACAGCTGACCGCAGCCGACATCGAACTTTCCGAGGACGTGCTCGACCAGATCGACAAAATCGTTTCGCCGGGCCTGACCATCAATCCCGCGGACAACGGTTGGACCAGTCCATCCCTGCGCCCTGCTGCCCGCCGCCGTTGACCGGGTGGTCTCCCAGGCCACCCGTGTCCACACCGGCTGCTCCCCCGACCAGCGCTCCGAGAGCGATAGCATGTCGGCACGGCCGTAGGGTCGTCGACCAGGTTCGCAGGCCGGTCCGAGTCGCTAATAGGTCAGCCGCCGAAAGGACTGTCAATCAGGTGGAGAAGCACCCATTTTCGCCCGCCGAGTTCGCCGATATCTACAGCAAGGTGCCTCGGCTGACCGCCGAGGTGGTGTGCACCACCGCTGACGGTGTCGTGTTGACCAAACGGGCGATCAAGCCAGCCAAGGGGCAGTGGCACCTGCCCGGCGGGACAGTGCACTTCGGCGAGCATCTGCACGATGCTGTCCGCCGGGTCGCGCGCTGCGAACTCGGCATCGCCGTAACGGTTGGTCGACTACTCGGGTACATCGAGTACCCGTCCCTGCTGCGGGACGGGTACCGCGGCTGGCCGGTCGGCGTCGCGTTCGAAGCGACGCCGACCGGCAGGCTGCTGGTCACCGACGAGCAGGCTGACGAGGTCAGCTGGTTTCGCAGCGTCCCACCTGGCACCCTGCCGGAGCAGGCGGCATTCCTGGAACGGTTCTTCGCCGCCGAAGTGGCCGTCGGCGTGTCGGGCGTGTCGACGAATTCTCCGTAGATCGATCTTGAGGCGGCAGGCGGCTACTCCGGCTCGGGCCGACGGTCGTAGGCGGCCATAGTCGCCTTGTTCGTGCTGGCGTCCTGGAACACCAGCTCCCACGGGCCGGTGTTGACGTCCATCTCCTTGCCGAACCCAATCCACTTGCCGGCCAGCCGACGCCCGGTCGGCTCGGCCAGCAACTGGATCGCGCCGTGGTAACGGGCGCCCCGGTAGTAGCCCTGCGGCGCGGTCTGCTCGACCCAGGTTCCGGTGACCACGTTGCCGTCGACGGTCAGGTCCATGGTCAGCGGCGCGTCGGAGGAACCGGGCAGACTGCGTACGGTGAGCCGGTCACCGTGCTGCAGCAGCACGACGTAGTGCCGACCGGTGAACGTGGCACCACGACCCGAGCTGTAGTACTCGTACCTGGACAGCCACACCCCGGAGTAGTTGCCGGTCGGCGCGGTCCGCAGGGCAGGGCCACCGCGCGGCACCGGGGTGGACGCCTGCCCGGTCGCCGGCACCTGAGCACCCCGCGCTTCGTCACCGCCTTCGCCACTCCGGCCGCCGGTTCCATCCTCGCTGGCGTCGGCGCTGCGGGCCTGCGGGACCCCCACGGTGAAGCCGAGCGAGCTGATCGGCAGGCCGGTGACCGACTCCAGGGCGCGCGCGTACGCCGGACGGGGCGACGTGATCGCCCCAGCCTCCCAGCGTTGCACGAGGCGCTTGTTCGCATCGTTGGGCATTCCGGCGCGATCCCCTGCCTGCCGCAGCGCGCGGGCGAAGTCGTCCTGACTCATCAGCAGGCCCATCCGCACGGCCCGCAACGTCGCGTTCGGAGTGGTCGTCATGCGAGTGATCGTAGCCCTTGTGTCGCCGGAATGTCGCCTTGCAGGTCGCCGGAACGTCGTCCTGGAAGCCGTCGCGCGGGGCGACACTTCGGCGACATCCTTGTTTTCGTGGCAGCCGGCACGACCGCCGGCGCGAGCAGGCAGGAGACATGCGATGGCAGAGGTTCAGATCCTGGTGGTCGGGCCACGACAGCTACCCGCCAGCGGGACGGTCGAGGTGTGGGCCGACGCAGGCAGCGGCGCGACTGGACAGCGAATCAACGTACCGGTGACCGACCTGCAGACATCCGAACTGGACAGTGGATCAGGCAGTTCGGCTGTCTACGTACTCCGCCCCCGTGGCTGATGCGACAGGGCACGGGGGCTCGCCAGCGAGTGATCGGGTCAGCCGGGCGGCTGGAGAAGGAAGACCGGGTGGCGGTCCGCCTCGGCGAGGAACGCGGACGGACCGTCGCCGGGGGTGGCGTCGAAGGCATGCCGGACGAACGGGATGAACCCGAACGCGCGGCGGTAACGATGCAGGACGTCCAGTTTGGTTTCGCCGTCGACCTCGACGATGCCGACAGTGCGGAACCAGTGTCCGCGGCCGAGTTCGGCGCGGCCGTTGGCGCGGATGTTGCGCACCCACTGTGTGACACCGAACGGTGAGACGAGCCAGTCGAGGTCGGCGTGCCGCAGCGTGACGACCGGCACGGTACGCGGCAGGCCGGTGCGCCGGCCCTGGGTACGCAGCAGGGTCAGCGGCCCCATCGGCACCCCCCAGCTGAGCAACCGGTACGGGATCCGGCTGACCCGCTCCACCCCGGCGGGCAGGGCAGCGGCGTTCACGACGGGGCCACCGTGGTGGTGGCTTCCCGGGCGGCGAGGCGGCGGGCGGCCTGGCCGAGCATCTGGCCGTTGAGGCGGATCGACCGGGTCCGGGGCAGCAGCCGGGTCATGATCCGCATCGACCGACCCGGGATGTGGGTGGGCCGGCCGCGCAGGAACGCGGCCACGCTTTCCCGCACGGCGGTCTGGACCGGCTGGGGCCGGATCGGCATCGCCGCACGGTCGATGCCGTAGGCGTCGATGATCGGGGTGTCAACGTTGCCCGGTAGTAGCACGGTGACGTCGACGCCGCCGGCGGCGAGCTCGTGATGCAGGGCCTCGCCGAGGTTGAGCACGTAGGCCTTGGCCGCGCTCTCGTGGGCCATGTTCGGCAGCCCGTGCACCGCGCCCAGTGCCGACACGAGGATGATGCCGCCCCGGCCACGGGTGACGAACCGCCGCCCGAAGGCGTGGGCCAGATCCAGGTGCGTGGTGGCGTTGATGGTGAACCGCCGGTGCAGGTCGGCGAGGTCCTGGTCGAGGAGCGGGCCGGGGCGGCCGGTGCCGGCGTTGGAGATCAGCAGGCCGACGTCGAGATCCGCGGTCGCGTCAACGAGCTCGGCGGCGGCCTCGGTCCTGCCGAAGTCGACGGTGACCACCCGGCAACTGATGCCGTGGGCACGGGTCAGCGCGGTGGCGAGGGTTTCGAGCCGGTCGGTGGATCGGGCCGCCAGAACAAGGTGCAGCCCGGCAGCGGCGAGGTACTCGGCGAACGCCTCACCGATGCCGGACGAGGCACCGGTGATCAGCGCCCACGGACCGTAGGATCTGATTTCAACCATGATTTAGACTGTAATCTGGATTCTGGTCCAGGACAAGCGGATAGGCTGTGCCAACGTGAAGAACCCTCCGGCCGACCTTGCGCGACGCCTGCTCGACGTCAGCGAGCAGGTGCTCCACGGCGACCCTGCGCCCCGTCTGGAAGACATCGCCGGCATGGTCGGGGCATCGCGAGCGACGTTGTACTACTACTTCGCCGGCCGCGACGACCTGCTCACGTACCTCCTGACCGCGCACGCCCACGACGGAGCCCAGGCGGTGCAGGCCTCGATCGACCCCACCGACCCACCCGCGCAGCGACTACGGGCGATGGTGACGGCTCTCGCCGCCTACTTGTCACAGCACCCTGGGATCTGCGCCGGCCTGCTCAGCGCCCTCGGCTCCACCGGCCGGATGACCGACGTCATGGCCGCCAACGACAGATGGATCGCCGGCCCGCTCCGGGAACTCCTCGCCGAGGCCGGCACCGTCGGTGCGGTCACCGTCGACGACACCGCCGACGCCGCCAACGCCATCCTCGGCGCGTTGCTGCTCGCCGTGCTCGGCCGATCCGTCGCCGGGGCCGACCCCACCGACGCCCGGTTCCGCGACCAACTCACCGACCAGGTACTGCACGGCGTACTCACCCGTGCACCAGTCGACGGATCCTGAGCCATGACCTTGCCGCCGGATCATGATCACTTGATGCTCTGCTGGGGGCCGGTCGGCGTGTCGGCCGAATTTTCGTCATGTGATCATGACGCGGCGGGATGTGATCATGAGGCGGTGGGCGGCTGCTCCGAGGTCACTGCGGGCAGGGCACCGCCCTGGCGGTGATGTCCCGAGTAGAGCCGGCCGGTGAGCCCGAACACCCGCGCCCCCGATTGCTGCAGCGGATCCTTGCGGAACTCCAGCACGGCGGCCGTCAGACACAGGGTGCAGGAAACCGCCACTACCCCGCAGAACACGAGCAGCAGGGACGCAGCGGCTTACGGGGTCGAGACGGCAACGGACAACCGCCATTCTGGCCGGAGACACCCAGTGTCTCAGCCGACGGCAAGCCCGCCGGCATCAGCGGAGCCGCGACCGAGCGTCGGTCAACTCCGGGGCGACCAGGTGTGTGGCCAGCCGAGCAGGTCGGCGAGGTCGGCGTTGTGCGGGGCGAAATAGCCGCCGAGCTGGGCACGCAGCGCGTCGGTGAGCTCCCCCGGCCCCCGGTCGGTCCGCCGGGTGTGCTGGGCGAACCCCGCCGGCGTGAACGGATCCAGGTCGAGGAAGTGCAGCACCCGGTCGTAGACGCCGGCCGGGTCGGCGTACATGTCCTCGCTGCGCAGCACCAGCAGCCGGTCCGCCGGCAGGACGGCGTACCAGCGTTGCAACTGCTCGGCGTAACGGCCCCGGGCCAGGTACGAGTGGTTGCGCAGCGCGGTGTGCGCGGCCGGGCTGTCCGGCCCGTCGCGCAGCGCGTCGGCCAGCCGCTGCTCCTCGGCGGCGACCGCGTCGGCGAACGGCAACGGTTCGGCACCGTACGAGCGGGTGTGCAGGTAGTGCGAGTAGGCCCGCTCGACCGGGTCGCGCAGCAGGGCGATGCACCGGGCCTGTGGCAAACCGGCGGCGACCCGGGCCGGCACGCTCGGATGGAACAGGTAGTACGGGCTGGCCTCGAAGCTGCGCACATCGGCCGGGCGGGCCGGGAAGTGCGCCCGGTACCAGCGTTCGCCACGTCCGTGGTGGATGCTGAAGTACTGCAGCTCCTTGCCGGTGGCCGGGCGGACCTGCGGATGGGCGGCGAGATAGTGGTGCAACGAGGTGGTACCGCAGCGCTGCCCACCGATGATCAGGAAGTCCGGCAGGGCGCCGAGCTGGCCGGGGACCATCGTGCGCGCCCAGGCCCGGGCACCGCGTACCGTGCGGCGCAGCCGGTCGGTGGTCCCCCGGTTGCCGGTCAACGCGTCACCTCCTGCAGATCCGCCGCCGACTCACCGGAACGGCCCTGGCCGTCCGCGCCGCCGGGACGGCCGGCCCCGCCGCGCCGGCCACCCCGGCGCAGGGTACGCAGCACCATGATGTCCTCCCGGCTCAGGCCGAGCGCCAGCACCACGCCAACGTAGACGGTCACCACCACCGGCAGCCCGACCAGCAGCTGCTCCGGCCAGCCGGGCAGCAGCAGCCGAATGACCAGCCCGGCGGCCAGCGCGGCCAGCCCGGCACCGAGGCCTTTGATCATGCCCACGGTCACCGGCACCGCCCGGATCAGGGCCCGCACCTGCAGCACCCGGGCGACGTTGACCACCGCGAGGGAGAACGCCCAGGCGATGGCCGCCCCGATGATCCCGTACGCCGGGATCAGCCACAGGTTGAGCAGGATGTTCAGCAGCAGGGCGGCGATGTTGTCGTACATGTTGATCGCCACCCGGCCGGACATGTTCAGCACCGTTCCGCACGGCCCGGTGGCCGCGTTGACCAACTGCCCGACCGCGAGGACCAGGGTGACCGCCGCACCGGCGGCGAACCCGCCGCCGAAAACCGTCAGCAGGCTCTCCGGGAAGACCAGCAGCGCCACGAACGCCGGCAGCGACAGCCGCACCACCCAGCCGGTGGCGGCACCGTAGATCCGGCGCACCTCGTCGGCCCGCCCCTGGTGGTGCAGGTACGCCAGGTACGGCCCGAACGCGGCGTTGATCGGCGCGAGCACGAAGATCGCCACGGTGACCAGTCGGGTGGCGACGTTGTAGACGCCGATCTCATCGTTGGCGAAGAAGCCGAGCATCAGGGTGTCGACCCAGATCAGGCCGGTCGACGACAGCGACGACACCCAGCTCACCGTGGAGAAGCTGAACAGTTGCCGGGGCCGGTAGACGACCGGGCCCGGCGCCACCCGGCGCATCAGCCGGGCCAGCGCACCGAGGGCCAGCAGCGCGGCCGACCAGCCGGCCACGACCAGCGCCCAGTAGCTGCCGGTGACCCCGACGCCGGTGATCAGGGCCAGCGCGGTGAGCAGCAGCCGGGTGCCCGGCTCATAGATCTGCCCGATCAGGGTGAACGGCCGCTGGGTGCGCCAGCCCCGGGTGGCGGCGAGCGCCGCCTCGCAGACGGTCAGCGCCGGCAGGGTCAACGCGACCAGCCGAAGCCCGGTGACCAGGCCGGGGTCGTGGAGCGCGGCGGCCAGCACGGGGGCGGCCAGGGCCAGCACGATCGCGATCACGGTCGCCGAGCCGGCGGAGATGGCCAGGCCGAGTCGGATGGTGCCGCGGATCGCGGCCGGGTCGTCGTCGGCGAGGTGTACGGCGACGAACCGGGTCAGCCCGGCCCGGAACCCGGACAGCGACAGCAGGCTGAGCAGGGCCAGTACGGCGTAACACTGGGCGTACTGGCCAACCTCGCTGATCCCCAGGAACCGGGCCAGCAGCAGCATGACCAGGAAGACCGCGCCCTGGTTGAGGATCGCCCCGACCAGGTTGAGTCCGCCGCCGCGGGCCATGCCGCGGATGTGCTGGTCGCCGGAGTCACGGCCCGAGGGGGTGCCGGCGGGGCCGGACGGGGTGCCAGGGGCAGGGCCCGACGGGGTGCCGGCGACGGGGGTCGGGGCCGGCTCGGCCGTCACGTCACCGCCCCGGGTGCGGTTCGAGCGAGCCGCCCGCGCCGTACACCCGACCGGCGGTACGGGACACCTGCCCGACCGGAGTGGCCCGGCCGACCCGGGCGGCCGGGATCTCCCGGGTCTCGTCGCCGCCGGTCGGACCGGGCCCCGGGGGCGGGGTGGGGTCGCCGCTGGGCGACGCCGGTGGTTCGTCGGCCCGGTTGCGGGCCAGCAGCTCCAGCATGGCGACGAGGACCACGGCGAGCAGCAGCCCGGCGCCGGCGACCGGCACCGTGGTGTTGACCAGGCTCCTGGTGCGGGAGACGGCCCGGACCGCGCCGACGCTGGTCACCTCGGTCGGATCGGCCGCCTGGGCCTGCGCCCGGGCGGCCTGCAGGCCCTGCCGGGCCGAGGAGAGCGCGCTGGTCGCGGCGTCCCGCTGGGCGAGCAGCGCCTCGTAGTCGGGCAGCTTAGGGCCGATGGTGTCGAGTCGGCGCTGCCCGGCCTCGATCGCCTCGGTGGCGGCGTCGACGCCCCGGCCGTTGCCGACCGCCTGCATCTGCAGTCGCTGCTGGCGCAGGCTGGCCAGCTCGTTCAGCGTCGCCTGGTAGATCTTGTCCGGCTGGGTGACCTCGTTCTCGTCCTCCCAGGCGGTGATCGCGGCGGTCGCCTCGTCGACGTCGGTGCTGGCCGCGGTGACCTGCTCGGTGGCGATCGCGACCTGGGAGGAGAAGAGGAAGGCGAGGGCCCGTTCGGCGGTGGCGGCGAGCACCGGGCTCACCATCGACCGGTCCGCCGACGCGAAGGTGATCTCCATCTGGCTGCTCGCCCCGACCTGGCTGACCACCAGCCCGGACCGCAGCCGGTTGGCGGCGACGCCGGTCTCGGCGGTCACCTCGTCCACCACCCGGGGCGAGGTGGCGGCGGCGCTGAACGCGGCGGCGAACTGGTTGGCCGCCTGGTTGCCGGTGTACTGCTGGGCGGCCGCCCCGCCGACCAGCGCCGGTGCCGCCACATACGCGGTCGCGGTGTACTGCTGCGGGGCGATCAGCACCAGGGTCGCGGCCGCACCGGCGGCCAGCACCGGCACACCGACCAGCAGCCACAGCCGCCGGCGCGCGATGCGCAGGTAGTCGACGATCTCCACGCTATGGGCTCCTACTCGTACCGAAATTGTGGTGCCGGGGTGGTCACCGACCCGGTGTCGGCCCGGCCGTGGGTGATGGCGTCCGCGACTCGGCCGTGGGTCGTCGCGCTGGTCGTCCGGCCGTGCGCGATGGCGCTGGTCGTCCGGCCGTGCGCGATGGCGCTGGCCGCGGCGGCGAACGCGACGAAGTACCACAGCGTCACCACGTTGGAGATGACGTTGGAGCCGAGGCTGACCGCGATGAACACCACCGCGCAGCCGGCGAAGCCGACCGCGACGCCGCGTTCCAGGCTGTCCGGCGGGGCGCGGCGCAACGCCGTACGGGCGGTGTAAAGCAGCAGCACCAGCATCGCCAGGTAGGCCAGCAGCCCGGCCAGACCGGTCTCCACGTACGCCCGCAGCAGGTCGTTGTGCGGCTTCTTCGCCTCTGAGGTCTCGTGCTGGGTCATGTTCGGCCCGATCCCGGTGACCGGGTTGCGGTTGGCCAGGGTGACGATCTCCGCCCAGTAGTCGACCCGCCACTGCAGGGTGTTTCCGGTCGGCCCGCCGCCGGTGGGCCGGTCCTCGGCGAGCTGGGCGAACCTGTCCCCGACCGAGGGCAGCAGACTGACTCCGGCGACCGCGACGACCAGCAGGGTGGCGAGCATCCGACCGCTACGGTGCAGCACCGCGACGACGATCAGCCCGAGCGCCGCACCGAGGATCGCCGAACGGGTGTTGGTCAGCATCAGGAAGACCAGGGAAAGCCCGAGCAGTACGGCGAGGACCAACTGGGCGCGCCGGGCCAGGAACCGGTAGATCGCGAACCCGAAGACGATCATGAACATCAGGTACCGGCCGAAGGTGGTCGACTGGCTGAACGGGCCGCTGACCCTGATGAACTGGCCTTTGACCTCGGACGGCACCTGCCCGAAGGCGCTGACCAGCACGGTGTAGAGCAGTGCCAGGGCCAGCGAGCCGTAGCAGGCGATCAGGATCCGCCGAACCGCCGCCCGGTCGGGCATCAGCTGTTCGAGTACCACGAACATGACCACCACGGTCAGGATCCGCATCGCCTCGAGCAAACTCGGCGTCGGCCGGTTCGCGCCGAGCGCGCTGACCAGCGCGGTCGCGCCGACCAGCAGCATCGCCCAGCCCAGCGGGGTGCCGCGCAACCGGCCGCTGCGGCGCAACTGGGCGGCGAGCCAGAGCCCGGCGGCGAGCAGGAAGAGCACCGCGACCATGGTCGACGGGTCGCTCAGCCGGGACGCCTGGTCGGTGTCCGCCCGGCCGGCGGTCGGTCCGCTCAGCTTGACCACGTCCAGCAGCGGACGCACGGCGAGCATCAGGATCACGTACCCGGAGAACCGGGTGATGGCCAGCACCCCGACGGCGGCTCCGGCGACGAGGGCGATCGGCAGCACCACGCCGCGCCGGTCACCGGCGGCGAGTGCCGGGCCGGCGACGACGGCGACGGCCGCGGCGGCGATCGCGGCGAGCACGCTGAGCAGCCGGCCCGCTGGCCGGGGTTCCCGCTGTCGTCTGGTCACCGCACGCCGATCCGCTGTCCCGCTTCGCCAGTTGTCCCGCTTCGCCCGTTCTCGGGTCGAGCCGCGCCGCATACCCGGACCGCCACCGACCCCGGGTCGGGGCGGACGGAGGTCGATCTGCCGTCCCGGTGAGCCGGCCCGGCCCCACCGCCGTTCGCCGGTGGGCCGGCCTAATCTAGCTGGATCCGCAACGAGGCAGTATGGGCCGACACGCCGGGGCCGGCCATCAGCCGTCCGGTTCGCTGCGGGGCCGGCGGCGGGGCCGGATCAGCTGCGGCTTGCGGGCCGGCAGCAGATCCAGGTACAGCGCTTCCAGCTCGGCGGTGGCCGCGTCCCAGGTGTACTCGGCGCCAACCCGGTCACGCAAAGCTTTTGCTCCAGTGCGCTCCGCGTCCGGATCGGCGGCCACCTGACGCAGCGCGCGGACCAGATCGTCGGCGTCACCATCACGGAAGATCCGGTGACCAGGGCCGTCGGTGGCGAGCACCTCGACGTGCGGGGTGATGTCACTGGCCACCACCGGCAGTCCGTAGGAAGCCGCTTCCAGCAGGGTCAGCGGCAGCCCTTCCAGCCGGGACGGCTGGACGAAACCGGCGGCGTGCGAGTAGAGCTCGGCCAGCAGATCGCCGTACGCGAAGCCGGTGAAGACCACCCGAGGGTCGTCGACGGCCTCGGCGCGTACCCGGGCCACGAAGTCGTCGCTGAACGACGATCCGCCGACGATGGCCAACCGCAGGTCGGTGTCGACCTGGCGGAATGCGCGGACCAGCAGATCCGCCGATTTCTCCGGCACGAGACGGCCGACCATCAGCAGGTACCGGCCGGGGGTGAGGCCGAAGCGGGGGCCGATCTGTCGGGCCGGGACCTGGCGTGGGATGCCGACTCCGTTCGGGATGTAGCTGGCCGAACTGCCGAACCTGGTCTGGTAGTGGTTGGCCAGGCCGCGAGAGACGGCGACCCGGGCGTCGGGCACGTACCCGCTGAGCCAGTGGGCGGTGCCGAGCACCGTCTGGGCGAGCCGGCTCCACTTGGCCCGCTGCTGGTCGAGGCCGTGCACGGTGAGCACCACCTTGCTGCGGGCCAGGTAGCGAGGCAGCGGCGCGACCAGGCCGGGGCCGAGACCGTGGTAATGGACGATGTCCGGCCGGTCACGCATGGCGGCCAGGGTCGAGGTGGTGGAGTGCACGATGGCGTCGAGGTGTTTGCTGGCCACGGTCCGCACCTGGCGCAGCCGTACGCCGCGGTACCGGTCCATCGGCACCGACCCGTAGCTGGGCCGGCAGTAAACGGTTACATCGTGTCCCCGAGCGGCCAGCCGGCTGGCCAGCTCCTCGACGTGGCGTTCGATCCCGCCGTACGTCGCCGGCATCCCCTTCTGGCCGATCATGGCTATCCGCAGCCGCCGGTGCTCCGTTCCCGGTTCGACACCATGCTGGTCGACAGGGTGCGAACCACCGGTCACCTGATGGGGTACGGCCACGATGCCTCCTTGGGGGTCCTGCGGGTCAGCTCTGCCGCTCGGCCACCGATTCAGCCAGGGCGGTCAATTCCGTGCGCGTCTCGAGGGTCAACGACGCATCGACGAGAATGGTCACCGCTTCCTGGGTACGAATCCGGATCATCTGCTCGATCGCCTCGAGAGCTCCCGTGTCGACGATGATGCTGCGCAGTTCGTCGGCCCCGGTCGGGTCCAGCTCCGGATTGCCGAACAACTCTCGCAACCGGGCGGCCTGGCTGCGGTCCGCCAGGTTGCGGGCCTGCGCCATCATCACCGTCGACTTGCCCTCTCGCAGATCGTCGAGCACCGACTTGCCGGTGACCGCCGGGTCGCCGAACACTCCGAGCACGTCGTCCCGGAGCTGGAACGCGTCGCCCAGTGGATCACCGAAGGCAGCGTACGCGTCCAGCAGTTCGGGCCCGGCCCCGGCAAGGGCGGCACCGATCTGCAATGGTCGGGTAACCGTGTATCTGGCGGCTTTCATCCGGATTACCGTCAGCGCACTGGCCACCGAACCATCGCCGACGCCGGACACCAGGTCCAGGTACTGCCCGGCGATCACCTCGGTACGCATCCCGGCGAAGACCGCGTAGCCGCGCCGGATCTGCTCGGCGTCGAGCCCGCACTCGTGGAACATCTGGTCCGCCCAGGCGGCGCAGAGATCTCCACAGAGCAGCGCCGCGTTGCGCCCGTACCGGCCGGAGTCGCCCCGCCAGGACGAACGGGTGTGCAGGTCGGCGAAGATCCGGTGCACCGACGGCTCGCCCCGGCGACGGTCGCTTCCGTCCATGATGTCGTCGTGGATCAGCGCGAACGCGTGGAAGATCTCCAGCGCGGCGGCGGCCGCGACGATCTCCCGGCAGTCCGCTCCCCCGGCACCGCGCCACCCCCAGTAGCAGAAGACCGGACGCAGCCGCTTACCGCCGACCAGGACGAACCGGCGCAGCGTGTCGTACACCCCGCGCGGCGCCCCGTCCGGCCAGTGCGGGTCCTGCCGGTCGAGGAACGCCGTCAGTTCAGCGTCGCACCGTTCCCGCAGCGACCAGCCCACGGCATCGGCACCGGCCGGGGCGTCCGGACCCGAACCGGCACCCGCTGGGGCGTCCGAATCCGGGCTGTCGCCGGGGCGGGCCGGCGCCACGGTCACCGAGACACCTCGGGCGACGGTGCCGGTGCCGGTGCCGGTGCATCGGCGTCGAGCCCGGCCAATTCCAGCAGCAGCGACTTGACCTCGGTGGCGGCGAACCGGTCCCGGGCCGGCGCCGGGTCCGAGCAGAGCAGCACCGGACCGTCGGCGGGGTCGTCCGGCAGCCGGCCGTGTGAGCCACGGACCGCCCGCGCGCCGGCGTCCAGCCCGACCACGTTCATCGTGTACCGCAGGCCGATCTTCTTGCGGGCCAGGGCGATCGCCGCGCGTGCCTTGGCGGCACCCGGGTTGGCCGGGTCGAACAACAGCTCCGCCGGGTCGTATCCGGGCTTCCGGTGAATTTCTACCAACCGGGCGAAGTCCGGCGCAGCGGTGTCGTCGCGCCAGTAGTAGTAGGTGAACCAGGCCTGCGGTTCGGCCACCAGCGCCAGCTCACCGGAGCGCGGATGGTCCAGGCCGGCGGCCGCCTTCCCGTCGGCGTCGAGGACCTGCGCCACCCCGGGCAGGCCGGCACAGAGCTTGGCCACCGTCGCGACGTCGGCCGGATCCCGGACGTACACGTGGGCGACCTGATGGTCGGCGACGGCGAACGCCCGCGACGTCCACGGGTCGAGGTACTCCATCCCAGCCTGGGTGTAGACCCGCAGCAGCCCTTCGGCGCGCAGCAGCCGGTTGACGTGCACCGGCTGCGACACGTCGGTGATGCCGTACTCGGACAGCGCAACGACGGTCGCGCCGCGCGCCGCCGCCGCGTCCAGCAGCGGAGCCAGCACCGCGTCGAGTTCGGCCGCCGCCCGCTGCGCGTGCGGGCCGGCGCCACCGTAGCGTTGCAGGTCGTAGTCGAGATGCGGCAGGTACGCCAGGGTCAGATCCGGCGAATGGTCGGCCATGATCTGCCGGGTCGCCTTCGCGATCCACTCCGACGACACCAGCCCGGCACCCGGCCCCCAGTAGTTGAACAGCGGGAACGTGCCGAGCCGACCGGTCAGCTCGTCGTGCAGCTGCGGCGGATCGGTGTAGCAGTCCGGGTCCTTGCGCCCGTCGGCGTGGTAGATCGGCCGGGGGGTGACCGTCCAGTTGACGTCCGCACCCATCGCGTACCACCAGCAGATGTTCGCCACCGTGTAGTCGGGGCGGACCCGGCGCGCGGCCTGCCACAGTTTCTCCCCGCCGACCAGGGCGTTGTGCTGCCGCCAGAGGAACACCTCGCCGAGGTCGCGGAAGTACCAGCCGTTACCGACGATGCCGTGGCCGGACGGCGGCTCGCCGGTCAGGAAGGTGGACTGCACCGAGCAGGTGACCGCCGGCAGCACGGTGCCGAGCTCGGCCTGGAAGCCGGTCTCGGCGACCGCCGCCAGCCGGGGCATGTGGCGCAGCAGCCGGGGGGTCAGGCCGACCACGTCGAGCACCAGCAACGGGTTCATGCGGCGGCCTCCGATCCGGCGGCGGTACGGGTGGCGGTGGTACGGGTACGGGCGCTCATGCCGAGCCCGACCAGTTCGTCGCGGGCCTGGGCCAGCTCGGCGGCGATCCCGGCGGCGAGCTGGTCGGGCCCGGTGGGACGTTGCCCTTCCGGCAGCACCCCCCAGGTGTAGGTCTCCACGTCGAAGTGGTCGCAGTCGGTGCCGTCGACGACTGCGGCCAGACCGGCCCGCAGCTGCGGCATCGTCGAGGTCAGCGGCGCGACCGGCGCGGCGTGCAGCGGCACGTGGTAGTGCACCCGCCACGGGCCGGGCAGCCCGGCGTCGAGCGCGGCGTCGAGATCGTCGGTCGCCCCGGCAACCCCGGACCGGGTCTGGTGCAGGAACCGAGGTTCGACGTACCCGGCGATCGCGGACCGGTCCCGCACCGGGTCGGTGACCTCCAACGCGGCCGACACCTGGACCTTGACCACCGGTAGCCCGGCGGACCGCAGCCGACCGACCGCGGCGACCGGCTCCTCCCAGGCACAGGCGAGATGGGCCAGGTCGACGCAGACGCCGAGCCGGTCGGTGTCCACCCGGCCCAGCTGTTCGGCGGCCTGGGCGGTGGTCTCCACGACGCAGCCCGGTTCAGGTTCGAAGCCGACCCGGATCGTCCGGCCGGTGTCCCGTTCGACGTCGGCCAGGCCAACGGCCAGCCGGTCCAGCATCCGGGCGCAGGCGTCGGCCCGCTCGGCGTCCCACGGCTCCCGCCAGGCCAGCGGCAGCGTGGAGACGGATCCGCGCTCGGCGTCGTCGGGCAGCAGGTCGGCGAGGATCCGGGCCAGTGCCAGGGTGTAGTCGAGCCGGCGCGGATCGGCCCAGTCCGGGTGGTACACAGCGTGTTTGACCACCGGCGCCTGAAACGCCTCGTACGGGAACCCGTTGAGGGTGACCACTTCCAGGCCACGGTCGGTGAGCGCGGTGCGCAGCCGGCGACGGGCGGCCGGGTCGGCGGCGAGCGCGGCGGCGGCCGGCGCGGCCAGCCACAGACCCAGGCCGAGCGGGTCGGCGGCGAGCCGGTCGCGGACCGGCACCGCGTACGTGTCGAGCTGGCCGAGCACTCCGTCGAGGTCCTCGGCCGGGTGCACGTTGGTGCAGTAGCTGAGGTGGACGGTGCGCCGCCGCCGGTCGTGCAGACGCATCAGCCACCGCCCCGCATGATCGAGCTGCCTTCGAAGGTCGGTGCGGTGGCGGCGACGTCGCTCAGGTCGAGCCGGCCGGACTGGCCGTAGAACTCCACCGGGTTGCGCCACAGCACCCGGTCGACGTCGTCGGTGCTGAATCCGGCGGCCAGCATCGCCTCGCCGGTGGTCCGGGTCAGCAACGGGTCGGACCGGCCCCAGTCGGCGGCCGAGTTGACCAGGATCCGCTCCGGGCCGTACTGCTTGAGGATCTCCACCATCCGCGGCGGCGACATCTTGGTCTCCGGATAGATGGAGAAGCCCATCCAGCAGCCGGACTCCTTGACCAGCCCGACCGTCACCTCGTTGAGGTGGTCGACCACCACCCGGCCGGCGTCGATGCCGGACTCGGCGACCACCGCCAGGGTCCGTTCGGTGCCCCGGGCCTTGTCCCGGTGCGGGGTGTGCACCAGGGCCGGCAACTCGTGCGCGCGGGCCAGCGCCAGCTGGGTGGCGAACGCCTCGTCCTCGGCCGGAGTCATCGAGTCGTAGCCGATCTCGCCGACCGCCACCACCCCGTCCTTGACCAGGTAGCGGGGCAGTACGTCGAGCACACCGGCGCAGCGGGGGTCGTTGGCCTCCTTCGGGTTCAGCGCGATCGTGGCGTGGTGCCGGATACCGAACTGGCTGGCCCGGAACGGCTCCCAGCCGAGCAGTGAGTCGAAGTAGTCCACGAACGAGCCGACGTTGGTGCGCGGCTGGCCGAGCCAGAAAGCCGGTTCGACCAGGGCCCGGACCCCGGCGTCGGCCATCGCCTGGTAGTCGTCGGTGGTCCGCGAGGTCATGTGGATGTGCGGGTCGAAGATGCGCATTCACCCCTCCTGTCGGGTGGTGGTGTCCGCTGCGGCGGAGCGCAGCCGCTGCAGCAGGGCGAGCGCGTCGTCCGGCAGGGTCCGGCCGGCGGCGACCCGCTCGTCGTGCAGCCCAGCGAGCATGATCAGCAGTTCGGCGTCGGCGCGGGCGTCGAGGTCGTGCACGGCGGCCAGCGGTACGCCGGTGAAGACGCACTTGAGCACCGCCTGACGCCACGCCGGCTGGTCGAGGTGGCGGGAGTACCGGCCGAGCGCGGCGGCCAGCAGCCGGGTGTCGTTGGTCCGGATCGCGTCGTCGAGCAGCGGCACCGCCCGGTCGCCGACCGGCAGCAGCGGCAGCGCCTTGAGCACCGCCCGACGCTCCGCGGCGTCGCCGTGGTGGTAGCAGTCGGCGACCGCGGCGGCCAACTCCGCTTCGGTGGTGACGGTGGCCAGGTCGACGAGCAGCAGCACCCGGGCGGCCTCGTCGGCCGACCATCCCGGTACGGCAGCCAGCTCGGCCCGGCCACAGCGGCGGCCCGCGCTGGCGAACAGCATCGGCAGGCTGACCGGGTCGGTGACGATCCGGCTCCGCGCCTGCGCGAGCCAGTCCGGATCGGGTACGCCGGCCAGCGCGGCGACGAGTCGGCCGGCGACGTCGGCGGGGTCCTCGTCGGGGTTGTCGGCGGGCTGGGCGGGTCGGTTCACGGCTGACCTCCTTCAGCGACGGTGCGGGCCGAATCCGTACCGGCTGATGCCGTACCGGCCGGTCCCGTGCGGGCCTCGAGCTCGGCGGACCGAAGGAACTCGATGGACCGGGCGGCGACCGCCGGGGCGGCATGTGAATGCCGGGGCAGCTCGACGGCGACCAGGCCCCGGTAACCGGCGGCGTCGAGGGCGGCCAGCACCGGCGGGAAGTCGATCTCCCCGGTGCCGAACTCGAGGTGCTCGTGCACGCCCCGGCGCATGTCGTCGATCTGGACGTTGACCAGGTGCGCGGCCACGTCGGTGACGCACTGCGGCACCGGCACCGGCTCCAGGCACCGGCAGTGTCCGATATCGAGAGTGATGCCGAACCGGTCCGGGCGGCCCAGCGCGTCGCGCAGCCGCCACCAGCCGGCAATGTCGGCCACCAGCATCCCGGGCTCGGGTTCGAAGCCGAGGGTGACGTCGGCGGCGTCGGCCGCCTCGACGACCGTCGCGCAGCCGGCGACCAACCGGTCCCAGGCGGTGGCGTCGTCGACGTCGGCCGGGCGCACCCCGGACCAGAAGGAGACCGCCTCCGCGCCCAGGTCGGCGCCGATCGCCACCGCCCGGCGCAGGAAGTCGACCCGACGGGACGCGGTGTCGTGCAGCAGGGTCGGGGCGTGTTTGTGCCACGGGTCGAGCAGGTACCGGGCGCCGGTCTCGACCACGACCGCGAGGTCGAGGTCCCGCAACTGGTCGGCGACCCGGGCCACCTTGCCGGGCAGACCGGCGCCGTACGGGTCGAGGTGATCGTGGTCGAGGGTGAGCGCGACACCCTGGTAGCCGAGGTCGGCGAGCAGCGCCAGCGCGTCACCGAGCCGATGGTTGGCGAAGCCGTTGGTGCCGTACCCGAACCGCAGCCCGGCTGCCGCGGCCGGGCCGGGCCCGCCGGTTGCCGGTTCCCGCTCGCCGGCCGGGTCGGCGTTCATGTCGGGGACACCTTGCGGGCCAGCCGCCGACCGATCGGCGCGGCGGCGGAGACGGCGAGCCCGACGGCGGTGGCCAGGCCGGTGCCGGTGGCCGCCGCCCGGGCGGTGAGCGCGCCCTGCAGGGCGGGCAGACCGACGATGCCGGCGCCGACCGCCGCGCGTACCTGCTCGGGCCGGGGGTCGCGGGCGACCGCGATCTGCGCGGCACCGTATCGGGCGGCGTACCAGCCGGCGAGTCCGGCGGTGACCCCGGCCCGCCACCAGCGGGCGGAGGTGGCCTGGCGGGTCGTCGTGGCACGGACTGCCGTAGCCCGGCCGGTCGGCGTCGCCGCGCGGACCGACATGGCCCGGCCGGCCGCCGGCGCGACGCTGGCCAGTGCGATGGCGGCGGTCCCGGCCAAGGTGGCCGCCGGCAGCCGGGGATCGGCACCGCTGACCTCGCTGCGGGACAGTTCGGTCACGGTGTAGGTGTGCGCGGCGACGGCCAGCGCGGCAGGCAGCGCGGCCCGGGTCCGGCCGGTGCCGGCCGAGCCGAGCAGGACGTCGAGCCCTCGGCAGGCGGCCATCACCGCCGGGCCGGCCGGGGTGTTCTTGGCCCACAGGTCGTACGCCCAGATGGCGGCGGTCAGCGGCACGCCGACGGCGAGCGCCCGGCGGCCGCCGGTGACAGCGGTGAGCGCCAGACCGGCGGTGGTGAGCCCGGCGGCGACGGCGAGCGCGGCACCGGGGGTGACCCGGCCGGACGGGATGGGTCGCTGTGGCCGCTCGACCGCGTCGAGCTCCCGGTCGGCCCAGTCGTTGGCGGCCATCCCGGCCCAGTAGAGGCAGACCGACGCGCCGGCCAGCCCGGCGGTACGCGGGCCGAGCCCGCCGGCGGCAGCCGCCCCGGCGACCACGTCACCTGGTACGGACAGCGCCGCCGGTGCCCGGACCAGCTCGGCCAGATCCGACAGCCGTGGCGGTGTCATTCGACACCGCCCGGCTCGCCGGTCTGCCCGTGCAGGTACGCGGCGAACTCGACCAGGGCGCGCCACTGGTCGCCGAGGGCGTGCGGGCCCGACCCGATCGGGTCCTTGAAGAAGAACGCCAGTTCCGGCAGGGGCCCGGAGCGACCGGCGCGGGCGGCGGCGGCGGTCAGTCGGGCCAGGTCCAGCACCAACGGGGCAGCAAGTGCCGAATCGCACCCGTGCCAGGTGAACTCCATCCGCATCCCGGTGCCGAGGAAGCCGGAGAAAGTGATCAGATCCCAGGCGGTCTTGAAGTCGCCGATGTCGTCGACGTACTCGATCCGGGTGTGTCCCTGCGGCTGGTAACCGAGGATCTCACCGAGCACCCGCTGTTTGCTGGCCGCCTTGGCCGCGTTGGCCGCCGGCTCGGCCAGGTTGGCCCCGTCGCCGCCACCCAGCAGGTTGCTGCCGGACCAGCTGCGGACCCGCAGGTTACGCAGCGCGAACATGGGGGCCAGCACCGCTTTCACCAACGTCTCGCCGGTCTTGCCGTCGTGCCCCGCGTACGGTGCCCCCCGCTGCCGGGCGAGCTCGTCGAGGGCCGGCAACCGGGCCCCCACCGACGGGGTGAAGTCGACGTAGCCGCAGCCGGCGCCGAGCGCGGCGTACGCCGCCAACGCGCTCGGCGGCAGCACCGGCGCGCCGCTGGGCGCCTCGGTGAGCGCGGCTGCGAGCGCGGCGAGGTCGTCGTGTGCCGGATGCGGCGGCGGCGCCGGTTCAGTGGTCGAGACGTTGACCACCACCACCTGGTCGAGGTCGTGCCGGCGGCGGAAAGCGACCAGGTCCGCCGCGATCGCCGCCGCGGTCTCGGCCTGGGTGGCCCCGGCCGGCAGCGGACGCAGCTGCGGTTCCAGGCCGGCCAGCTCGGTGTGCAGCGCGGCGACCAGCCGCCCCGGGACCACACCGGCGCTGGCCAACGCGTCGGCCTTCTTCACCAGGGGCGTCGGGGCGATGTCGTGTCCGCCGAAAACGAGATCGGCGAAGCTGGGCAGGGCAGGGCCGCGCAGCGGCGGTAGTTCGGTGACGCAGCCGGTGGTGTCGGCCAGGCCGGCGCGCACGGCCAGCGCGCCGACGATGCTGGTGACCGCGACCGAGCCACGCGCCCCGATCAGCCAGACTCCGGTACGCATTCGTGCCTCCAAACGCCCGCCGCTGGCGGTGGTCGTACTGCTGCCGGTTGTCGCCTTGCCGGTCTGGCAAGGCCCCGTCCGTCCGGGCGCGCCAGGGTGGCACCACCGTCGACGGCGCCGAGGTCGGCGTCAACGACGCCGTCGTTGGGCCCGGTCGACCGGACGGACGGGGCTGTGGCAGGCAGGGACGTTCGGCGTTCGGCCCTGCCTCCCCCGATTCGGTTGTCCCCGGCCGGGTCACCCCGGCCGCGGTCCTGCTGGTCGGTCCCGCCGGGGCGGGCGGTACGCCCGCCCCGGCGGTCACCGGTTGTCGTCCGTGGGCCGGTGGCCGGCCGGCCACCGGCCCACGGACCGGGTCAGCTCGCCGGAACGAACTGCACCCAGTTGAGGTTGAACAGGTTGAACGTTGCTCCACCTTCGACGGTTCGGAAGACCAGGTACAGCTGGTGGGTGCCGGCCGGGTGGTCGACCGCCACGTCGGTGCTGGCCCAGTCGTTGGAGCCGGTGGTGGCGGTCAGCGTGGTGCTGGCCACCAGCGGCCCGTCCGGCGCGTCGACCCGCAGCTCCACGGCCGCACGGGGGTTGCCCGCAGACGACGAGGAGCCACCGGCGTGGCGCAGTGTCACCGTGTCGATCCCGCCGAGGTTGATCGGGTCGAACGCGATGTAGTCGCCCTCGTTGATGCCGGAGACGTGCTGGCCGCCGCCGGTGTCCGAGGTGTTGGAGATCGACACGCCCTGCTGGATCGGGGCGAACTCGGCCTGCTGCTGGTAGAGCTGGATGGTGGCCTGGCCGATCGTGGTCAGCGCCGGCTGGCCGCCGCCGCCCAGGTCGGTGTAGCTGGCGCTGATCCCGCCGAACAGATAGCTGCCGGCGTGGTCGGCCCCGTCGGCCGGGGTCGGCAGGTTACCGGTGCACCCGGTGGTGGTGGTCTGCGGATGGCCGTGCTCATCGTGGCCGAGCACGAAGCTGACCTCTACCCGCTCACAGTCGATGGCGCCGTCCTCGGGGTCGGTGACGGTGACGGTGTACGGCACCGAGTCGCCCCAGTTGAAGAAGGAACCGGACAGCGGGGCGGTGACCTCCACCGTCGGTGCGGTGTTGCCGACCGTGATGGTCCGGCTCAACGTCGCCTGCTTGCCGTTGGAGTCGGTCACCGTCAACTGGGCGTAGTAGACGCCGTTGCTGGTGTAGGTGTACGACGGGTTGGCCTCGGTGGAGTCGGTTGTGCCGTCCCCGTCGAAGTCCCAGGCGATGTCGATGCTGGCGCCCGGCTCCGGGGTGTTGGTGCCCTCGCTGGAGAACTGCACGGTCAGCGGGGCCTGGCCGGAGGTGGGCGACGCGTCGAGTTCGGCGACCGGTCCACGGGTGCCCTTGACGTACCGGATCTGGTATAGCGACGCGTCCGGGTTGGGCCGGAAGAAGCCGTCACCGTAGTCCAGCACGTAGAGGGTGCCATCCGGGCCGATCTCCATGTCCATCGGGTTGTCGAAGGTGAAGGTGGACAGGAACCGCTCGACGCCGAACAGCTTGCCGCTGCCGTTGGTCCGCATGGTGAACATCCGGTCCCGGCTGAACTCACCGAAGAAGACGGCGTCGTGGAAGTACTGCGGCAGCTTGTAGTCCGACTCCAGCGACTCGTCGAACTTGTAGATCGGCCCGCCCATCGGGCCGACGCCACCGGTGCCGACGACCGGCCACTGGAAGTCGCAGGTGCCGGCCGGGTCGACCAGGTAGCTGTCCCGGCAGGTGGTGGTGGCGTTGAACGTGTACCAGAACTGCGGCTGCTCGACCGGCGGCAACAGGCTGCGACCGGTGTTGCGGGGCGAGTCGTTGATCGGCGCCGCGCAGTTGAACGGCTCACCCGAGGTCTGCGTCTCGAAGTCGTAGTCGATGTACGGCAGGGTCGGCGAGTAGCAGTACGGCCAGCCGTAGTTGCCGGCCTGCTTGGCGGCGAACCACCGTCCGGTGCCCTCCGGCCCGCGGGTCGCGCTCGGGTTGCGCGAGTCCGGCGAGTAGTCGCCGATGTAGACCCAGCCGCGCTCGTCGACGTCGAACCGGAAGGGGTTGCGCAGACCCATCAGGAAGATCTCCGGGCGGGTCTGGTCGTCGAGGTCCTGCGACTCGGGGAACAGGTTGCCGGCCGGGATGGCGTAGCTGCCGTCCGGCTTGACCCGGATGCGCAGCACCTTGCCGCGCAGGTCGTTGGTGTTGGCCGAGGAACGGGCGGCGTCGTAGGCCGGGCCACGGGTCAGCGACCGGTTGATCGGCGTGTAACCGTCCGAGCCGCTGGCGTTGGTGTCGTCGCCGGTGACCAGGTAGAGCAGGCCCTTGCCGTCGAACTTGACTTCACCGGCGACGTGGCAGCAGGCACCCCGGTCGGTGCCGACCTTGAGGATCTCCTGCTCGGTCGACAGGTCCAGGTGCGGGGTCGGCTCCTCGACGAACTTGACCCGGGACAGCAGGTTGTAGCCCTTGAACGCCTCCCAGACGCTGGGGTCCTCGCTGTTGGCCGGCGCGTCGCCCTCGTTGACGCCCGGGGTGGCCGGGTCGTCGACCGGGGTGTCCAGCGGCGGCGCGTAGTAGAGGTAGACCCACTTGTTCTCGGCGAAGTCCGGGTCGAGGGTGACCGACTGCAGGCCGTCCTCGTCGTGCTGGTAGACGTCGATGTTGCTGATGACCGGGCTGGCGCCGCTGGCCGGGTCGTAGAGCCGGACCTCACCGCTGCGGGTGTTGTGCAGCACCCGGCCGTCGGGCAGCACGGCGAGGCTCATCGGCTCACCGGGCTGGTCGTTGAGGACCACCCGCTCGTAGTTGGACTCGACGGTCGCGCCGCAGTCGCCCTCGGCGACGCCGGCGGCCCACTGGATGCCGCCGAGCAGGTGCTTGCGGAACGCGCCGATGGTGAACGTCTCCGGGGCGGAGCCGAGACCGGTGTACCAGGAGCGGCCGCCCTGGTAGTCCTGGCACCAGGAGACCGGGTGGTCGTAGCCCATGCTGCTGTCGCTGACCGTGTCGGTGTCGACGGTGGCCAGCACGTGCTGGATGCCGCGGACGTTCTCCGCGAAGTTGAGGTAGTTCTCGTCGATGGTCAGCTGGCGGGGGACGGTGCTGGTCGACGGGTGGTAGCGGTCCGCGACGTCGATCACGCCGGCGCCGCTGGCGGTGGTGCCGGTCGAGGTGGTGCCGACCAGGTCACGGTAGAACGCCCAGTCCGGTTCGGCGTCGACGGCGGCGTGCACGCCGATGTACCCGTTGCCGGCCTTGACGTAGTTCTCGAACGCCTCCTGCTGCGCGTCGTCGAGCACGTCGCCGTTGTTGTTCAGGAAGACCACGGCGGCGTAGTTCGCCAGGTTCTCCTCGGTGAACACGGTTCCGTTGCGGGACACGTCGACGGTGAACCCGTTGTTCTTGCCGAGGCTGCGGACCGCGTTGACGCCCTTGGCGGTCGAGGGGTGGGCTACTCCCTCGGTGCTGGTGAAGACCAGCACCTGGTAGTTCTCGTCGTGGTCGTGGCCATCGTGGGCGACCGCTGGCGCGGTGGTGATCATGGGTGCGGCGAGTGCCGCGCCCGCGGCGACGGCAAGCCATCGCCGGGCGGATCTGCTCATCAGTCGTTCCTCCGGGGGTTGGGGAGGCTAGCGCCTCACCGTGGGCACTGATTCCGTTGTGTACGGCCAGTTACGGTTGGTGCCTCACCCCTGGCGCGGTGCCACGTCCGCCAGAGTCTCTTCTGGTACGCCCCTGCTGGCCGTCCGGCGTGACCGGGGAATCCCGATCCGGTCACGCCGGACGAGCCGTCCTCGTACCCGCGGATCACCCGGCGCGGGGCGCAACCGCGCCGGGCGACCCTCGCCCACGGGACGAGGAGTCTCGGTTCCAGGCGTCTCGACGAGAGGTCGAGCCGCTCAGGCCGGTGCCGTGGTCTTCGCCGAGTCCACGGTGACCCATTCGCCGAGCTCGGCCGACTGCTCCACTGCGGCCAGCGCCTGCTGAACCTGGAGGGCGTCGTCGAAGGACGGTGTCGGGTCGTCTCCGGCCGCCAGCGCCGCGACGAAGTCGCGTGCCTGGTGGGTGAAGGAGTGCTCGTACCCGATGCCGTGGCCGGGCGGCCACCAGGCGGACAGGTACGGGTGCTCCGGTTCGGTCACGATGATGCGGGTGAAGCCCTGCTCGGCCGCAGGCCGGGTGGCGTCGAAGAACTCCAGCTCGTTCATCCGCTCGAAGTCGAACGCGACCGACCCGAGCGAGCCGTTGATCTCGATCCGCAACCCGTTCTTGCGTCCGGTGGCGAAGCGGGTCGCCTCGTAGTTGGCCACCGCCCCGCCGTCGAGCCGGGCCATGAACAGCGCGGCGTCGTCGACGGTGACCTCGCCGGTGGCTGGTTCGGCGCCGTCTGCGGACCCGCCGCCGGCCGCAGCGGTCAACCCGCTGGAACCGGCCGGCAGCGGCCGCCGCTTGACGAACGTCTCGGTCAGCCCGCTCACCTGGGCGATCCGTTGTCCCGTGACGAACTGGGTGGCGTCGATGATGTGCGCACCGATGTCACCCAGCGCCCCGGAACCCGCCTTGTCCTTCTGCAACCGCCAGACCAGTGGAAAGTCCGGATCGAGGATCCAGTCCTGCAGGTACACCGCCCGCACGTGCCGGATCGTTCCGATCCGGCCGTCGGCGACGAGTTGACGCATCAACGTCACCGCCGGCACCCGCCGGTAGTTGAACCCGCACATCGACCGGACGCCGCTGGCCCGGGCGGCCCGGGCCGCGTCGGCCATCTGCTGCGCCTCGGCCACGGTGTTGGCCAGTGGCTTTTCGCACAGCACGTGCTTGCCGGCGGCGAGTGCCGCGATGGCGATCTCGGCGTGGCTGTCACCCGGTGTACAGATGTCGACCACGTCGATGTCATCCCGAGCGATCAGCGCCCGCCAGTCGGTGGTGTGCGACTCCCAGCCGAGTCGGTCGGCGGCCTCGGCCACCTTGGACTCGTCCCGGCCGCACACCGCGGTCATCCGGACCCGCGCCGGCAGATCGTAGACCCGGTTCACGGTTCGCCAGGCTTGCGAGTGCGCGGCGCCCATGAACGCGTAGCCGACCATGCCGACCCGCAGTTCGTTGTGTTCAGCGGACAAGGTAAGCCTCCCCGAAAAGGTCAGAACCCGAGCGGCAGGTACTCGCTCGCGTTCTCCTTGGTGATGGTCTCCGAGGCCAGGATGATCTCCTTGGGCACCTGCAGCTCGACCAGATCGGACATGCCCCGGCCCTGCGCGATCAGGCGGGCGAGTGAGATCGCCGAGGAGGCCATCGACGGGCTGTAGGTGACGGTCGCCTTCAGCACGCTGTCGTCGGCCTGGATCGCCTCCATCGCCGCCCGCGAACCGGCGCCACCGACCATGATGAACTCCGACCGGTTGGCCTGGCTGATCGCGGCCAGCACCCCGATGCCCTGGTCGTCGTCGTGGTTCCAGATGGCGTCGATCTTCGGCAGGGCCTGCAGCAGGTTGGCCGCCTCGCGCTGGCCGGAGTCTGCGGTGAACTCGGCCGCCCGCCGGTTGGCGATGGTGAAGCCGTGCACCTCGAGGGCGTCCTTGAAACCGGCGGACCGCTCCTGGGTCAGCTCCAACGCGTCGATCCCGGCGATCTCGGCGATCACCGGGTTGGCGATGCCCTTCTCCTGCATCTGGGCGGCGATGAAGTTGCCCGCCGACACGCCCATGCCGTAGTTGTCGCCCTTGATCTGGGTACGGTAGGCGAGCGCCTGGGTGAACGCCCGGTCCAGGTTGACCACCGGGATGCCGGCCTCCATGGCCTGCAGGCCGCTGGCGGTCAGCTCGGCTCCGTCGTGCGGCAGCATCACGATGACGTCCGGGCTCTGCGAGATCAGGGTGTCCAGCGCGGCCCGTTGAGCGGCGGCGTCGGCGCCGGCCTCGACGGTGAGGAACTCCACGTCCGAGTACGCCTCGGCCTGGGCCCGGGCGTTGTTGGTGATCGCCGCGAGCCAGCCGTGGTCGGCCGCCGGGGCGGAGAAGCCGATGGTGACGGTCTCACCGGGCTCGGAGTTGGGGTTGCCCTGGTTGGCGGCCTGCGTCTGGGTGTTGGTCGGGGCGGCTTCGTTGCTGGTGCACGCGCTCAGCAGTACACCGGCACCGACTGCGGCACCACCGGCGAGCAGCCGACGGCGGGACATGTCACCGGCGGCGGCGCCGCGCGCGCCGAACAGTGTCCGACGGGAGAAAGCGGTCATGACGACCTCCTGGATCGCAATGGCGGGGGTTATCGGGGTGTGCGGGGCCTGGCGACCGTCGGAGTCGACGGTCACCGGGCGGTGGATGGGTGTGTCAGGTGGGACTCAGGCGGTTCTTCGGTTGAAGAGCTGGCTGAGGGAGTTGAACCGGAACTGCTGGATGAGTACGGCCACCACGATGATCCCGCCCTTGATCATGTTCTGGGATTCGGTGGAGAGTCCGTTGATGGCGAACAGGTTGGTGATGGTGGAGAAGACCAGCACCCCGAACAGGGCGCCGATGATGGTGCCGCGACCGCCGGTGAGCAGCGTGCCGCCGATGATCGCCGCGGCGATCGCGTCAAGCTCGTACAGGTTGGCCATGGCGGCCTGGGCCGAGTTGGCCTGCGCGGTCAGCATGATCGCGCCGATGCCGCAGCACAGTCCGGACAGGCCGTAGATGAGCAGCGTGTGCCACCGGACGTTGATCCCGGCGAGTCTGGCCGCTTCGGCGTTGCCGCCGATGGCGACGGTGCGTCGGCCGAAGGTGGTGCGGTTGAGCAGCACCCAGCCGGCGGCGACCACCGCGGCGAGGATGACGACCAGCAACGGGATTCCGAGGATCCGCTGGGTGGCCATTCCGTTGATCACCGACGAGGTGGAGACCTGGGTCTGCTTGCCGGAGATGAGCGCGGCCAACCCTCGCGCGGCCACCATCATCGCCAGGGTGGCGATGAACGGCACCAGCCGGCCGTACGAGATCAGCACTCCGTTGACCAGCCCGACGCACATCCCGACCACGACGGCGGTGAAGATCATGCCGCCGGGGCCGAAACTCTGGGTCGCCACCGTGGTGGCCCATACCCCGGCCAGCGCCATGATCGCGCCGACCGACAGGTCGATGCCGCCGGCGATGATCACGAATGTCATGCCGACGGTGACCACGCCGATCGCGGAGGCCTGCTGCAAGATGGTGAAGATGTTGTTGCGGACCCAGGTCGGGTCGCTGTATAGGTCGGGCCGGGTGGCGGCACCGATGATGACCAGAATGACGAGGACGCCGACCAGCCACAGGTTGCGTCGGGCATACTCGCTGGCGTCGGAGCGCCACCAGCTCTGCCGGGGTGGTTCGTCCGCGCCGTGCGCCGGCGGCGCTGCCGGCTTCTCCTTACCGGGTACGGTCGCCGTGGCCTCTTCCGCGGTCACAGTCCTACTCCTTCGTTTACCGGCTGGCCGCTGGCCAACCGGTCGGGTCGCCCGGTCACGCCGCGGCACTTTCCTTCGCCGACCCCGACATGACGAGGTCGAGCACGGTCTCCTCATCGATCTCACCGGCCGGGGCCTGGTGGACGACGCGTCCTTCCCGCATCACCAGCACCCGGTCGGCCAGCCCCAGTACCTCGGGCACCTCGCTGGAGACCAGCAGGACACCCACGCCCTGCGCGGCGAGGTCGTGGATCACCTGGTACAGCTCGGCCCGGGCACCGACGTCGACGCCCCGGGTCGGCTCGTCGAGCAGCAGCAGCCGGGTGTCACCGAGCAGCCACCGGCCGACCACCACCTTCTGCTGGTTGCCGCCGGAGAGCTGGCGCACCGGACGGTGCACACCCCGGGGACGCAACTCCAGCGAGCCGGCCACCCGTTCGGCGGCGCTGACCTCTCGGCCGGCGTCGGTGAACCCGGCCCGGGCGAGGCGACCGAAGGTGGCCAACGTGATGTTCCGGAAGATCGGTTCGCCCAGCAGCAGCGCCTGGCTCTTGCGTTCCTCCGGCGCCATGCCCATGCCGGCCCGCACTGCGGCACCGACGCTGCCGGCCCGTACCGGTTTGCCGGCCATCGTGACCCTGCCGGTGTCGGCGGTCCGGGCTCCGAAGATCGTCTCCAGCAGTTCCGAACGACCGGCACCGACCAGACCGGCGATGCCGACGATCTCCCCCCGCGCGACAGTCAGTGAGACGTCGCTGAACTCCCCCGCGCGGCTGAGCCGGGACACCTCCAGCAACTGCTCCCCGTGCGGGTTGGGCTCCCGCTGTGGGAACACGTACTCGATCGACCGGCCGGTCATCCGGCTGACGAGTTCCTTGGTCGGGGTGGTCTGCGCCGACAGGTTCTGCGCGGTGGTCCGGCCGTCCTTGAGTACGGTGACCCGGTCACCGATCTCGCGGATCTCCTCCAACCGGTGCGAGATGTAGATGACCGCGATGCCCTGAGCGGTCAGTTCGCGAATGATCCGGAACAGGTTCTCGACCTCGTCGTGGGCGAGCACCGCGCTCGGCTCGTCCATGATGATCAGCTTGGCCTGGTGGGACAGTGCCCGGGCCATGCTGACCACCTGCTTGCCGGCCGCCGGCAGCGACCGGACCAGCCCGCGGGGTCGGATCTCGGCGTGGCCGAGTCGGCCCAGGATGTCGCGGGTGCGCCGGGCCATCGCCGCCCGACGGACGAAGCCCGCGGTCCGCGGCTCGTGGCCGAGGAAGGCGTTCTCCGCCACGGAGAGGTCGTCGACCAGGTCGAGTTCCTGGTAGATGGTGGCGATGCCGGCCCGCATCGCGGCCTGCGGGTTGGCGAACCGGACCGGTCGGCCCTGCCATTCGACCCGCCCGGAGTCGGGGCGGTGCACGCCGGCCAGCACCTTGATCAGGGTCGACTTGCCGGCCCCGTTCTGGCCGAGCAGGCAGTGCACCTCCCCGGCGCGCACCTCGAGCTGCACCCCGTCCAGCGCGCGTACCCCGGGGAAGGTCTTCACGACGTCGGTCAGCCGCAGCACCACGTCGCCGCCGGCAGCCACGGCCGGAGTGCCGCCGGGCTCGTCGGCCGGCGCGGCGCCGGTGGCCTCGGGGGCGCTCACGACGCCTGCTCGAAGGCGACGTCGCTGGCCAGCACGGAGGCGCCGGTCACGCCGGCCCGCGAGCCCAGCTCGGAGAGCACGACCGGCAGGTTGCCGGTGGCCAGCGGCAGCGACCGCCGGTAGACCACGCTGCGAATCTCGGCCAGCAGGATGTGCCCGAGGTGGGCCAGACCACCGCCGATCACGATCATCGACGGGTTGGCGAAGCTGACCAGACCGGCGAGGACGCCGCCGAGCCGTCGGCCGCCGTCGCGAATCAGCCGGATGCAGGTGACGTCGCCTTCCATGGCGCACTCGGCGACGTCGCGCGCGGTGAGCTCGGTCCGCTGGGTGAGCCGCTCGGCCAGCGCCGGGGAGGTGCCGGCCCGGGCGGCGGCGGCCGCCTCCTTGGCCAGCGCCGCACCGCTGAACAGCGCCTCCAGACATCCGGCGTTGCCGCAGGAGCACATCGGACCGTGCGAGTCGACCTGGATGTGGCCGATGTCGCCGGCGCAGCCGTCGATCCCCCGGTAGACCTGGCCCGCGAGGTAGATGCCGCAGCCGACGCCGGTGCCGAGCTTGACGAACAGGAAGTCGTCGACCGAGTGGGCCACGCCGCCGTGCCGTTCCCCGATGGCCATGATGTTCACGTCGTTGTCCACCACCGCCGGGCAGCCGTGCTCCCGGGCGAGCAGCTCACGGACCGGGAACCGGTCCCAGCCCGGCATGATCGGCGGGGAGACCGGCACTCCGTCGCGGTAGCTGACCGGCCCGGGCACCCCGATACCGATACCGTCGAGGCGCTCGTGCACCCCTTCGACCCGGGCCTTGGCGAGCAGCTCGTTGATCCGGTGCAGGATGACCTTCGGCCCCTGCCGGATGTCGGCGGGCTCGGTGTACGCGGCCACCGGCTCCAGCCGGCCGTTGGTGATCTCCACGTCGACCGAGCTGGCGCCCAGGTCGATCGCGGCGAACCGCAGGTCCGGGTTGAGCTCAACCAGGGTCGAGCGGCGGCCGCCCCGTGAGGCGGCCATCCCTGCTTCGGTCACGAAGCCGGAGGCGACCAGCCGCTCCAACTCGGACAGCAGGCGAGGGCGGGGAATCTCCAGCTGGTCGGCGAGCTCGGCCCGGGAGACCGGTCCGTTGTCCCGCAGCAGTCGCAGCAGCTGGAGGTGCAGAGGATCCGCCGTACGCATGGGGTCCACCTCCGACCGTGAGTTAACACCGAGGCGACCTCGGCGTGTCGTGACCGAAACACTAAGAGTCTTCTCAGCCTCGTGTCCAGAGTTTCGGTCTGCTGAAGCAAAACTTTTTCTGTTCGTGACAGAAGTTGGGGAAGCATGCTCGAACAGGGGTTGACCTGGCCCGATGAATCTGGTTCAGGGCACGAGGGATCGACAGACCGGCCCGCTAGGACGAGGGCGGAACGGGCACGCGGAACCGGGGTGTCGACCGCCGCCGTGGCGGCGGTCGGCACCCCGGGCGGGCACCCGCGGTTGGATCAGTGGCCGCCGCGCCGGTGGCTCGGCGACCAGTGGATCACTCGCTCTGGCTGTAGACGGTCAGCTCCGACATGTGCTGGTAGCTGCGCTCGGCGAACTCCAGCGACTGGCCCGGGTTCGCTGAGCCACCGGGAGCGGTGTCCTGCTCCCAGTTGGCGTGGTGGAAGTCGTAGTGCCCGATGGTCTGGAAGAACTGCTGGAAGTTGATGTCGCCGTCGCCCATCGGCGTCATCTCGTAGCCGTTGCTCAGCTCGGGGTTCTTGTCGCCGTCCTTGGCATGGAACAGCGGGAACCGCCGGGGCCGACGGGCCACGGTCAGCAGCGGGTCGAACACCCGGGTCCGCTCCTGACCGGCCGAGTTGACGAAGGTGTGGTGCTTGTGCCGGGCGACGTAACCCCAGTAGATGTCCATCTCGAAGTAGACGTACTTCGCATCGGTCTTGGCCATGAAGTACTCGAGCTTGCGGACGCCGGACGACCGGGTCGGCCGTCCCTGGTCGTCCAGCGGACCGGCGTCGAGCAGGAAGTTGTACGCCGCGTCGTGGTTGTGCGTGTAGAGCCGCATCTTGCGGTCCCGGGCCTGACGGCCGAGCTCGTTCCACAGGTCAGCAGCCGCGTCCCAGTCCGACTGATAGTCGCTGCGGGTCGGGTCGCTGCCGGTGCCGATGTTCTTCATGCCGAGCTCTTCGGCGATGTCCAGCTGCTCCTGGAAGGTGTCCGGCCGGATCGACACGTGGCAGCCGTTGGCGACCAGCCCGTTGTCGTCCAGGATCTTGCGGATCTCGGTCGGCGTGATCTGCCGGCCGAGGATGTCGGGGTGCTGGTTGTAGCCGGCGAACTCGATCTCCTTGTAGCCCATCTCGGCGAGGCGGGCCAGGACCCGCTCGAAGCCGTACGGCACGCCGCTGTCGTCCGGGGCCGCACCGATCCGGTCGCGGACCGAGTAGAGGATGATGCCCCGGTTCTGCTCGGGGATCAGCGGGTCCACGGACCAGCCGCCGCCGGCCCGGGCCGGACGGCTGGTCTGCAGCACCGGCAGCCCGGCCGCGCCGAGTACGGCGGCGGCGCCGGCCGACGCGGCGAGGATGTTGCGGCGGGTGAGCGCGGGGTTGGGCGGAGTGAGCTGACCGTTGCGGCGTAGCACCTCGTCCATTCTTGTCCACCTTTCTGCAGCGGCTCGCAGAGCCGCCGATGACGAGTGAGGAGGGTCGGGGTGTACGGAGTCGCACGCCGCCGAAACGCACGACCCCGGGGGCGGAGGGGTTCGGGTGGGTGGGGGTTCGGGTCGGTGCCGCGGTGGCGGCACCGACCCGAACCGCGGCTGTCTCCGCCACGCCCCTGGCGGGAGACAGCTCGGGCCTGGTGGCCCTGGTCGCGACCGGCGTTTACGACGCTGTGTCGCTGGTGTTACGTCTGGGGCAGACATTAACCCCAGAGACCAGGGGAAAGAAAGACCCCGACGAACCAAACTTTCAGGTGAACTACCGATGGCTTTGTCTTCTACCAGCCAGAAGTCTCTACCACAAGACCCAGGTAGATCGATGGCTGTCGCAGAAGGGTACTCCTAGGACGTCAGTTGCAGAGCAGCCGACCGACCCGACGCCCGGCGACGGTCAGCCCGAGCACCGTCACCGCGACGAGATAGCCGACGTCGACCAACTGCATCCACCCGACAGTGTCCACGGCGATCGCCCGGATCAGATGGACCGACCGGTACAGCGGGGTCAGCTCGACCAGCCAGCGCAGCACCGACGGGTACGCCTCGGCCGGCACGAACGTCCCGGAGAACAGGAAGACCGCGAACTGGGCCGAGCCCATCAGGTCGAAGTCCTGCCAGCTGCGCATGTAGGTGGACAGCGCCATGCCGAGCCCGCCGAAGGCGAACCCGACCAGGATCGCGGCCGGGAACGCCAGCAGCGCCCGGGGGACCGTCGTCAGCCCCATCACGACCATCACCAGCAGGAAGGTCGCCGAATAGATACTGCCCCGCGCCATCGCCCAGCCGAGCTCGCCGAAGGCCAGCTCGGTCGGGCGGACCGGGGTGGCCAGGATCCCGTCGTAGAGCTTGACGAACTTCATCTTGGCGAAGAAGTTGAACGTCGTCTCCGACAACGCGCCGGTCATCGCCGAAGCGGCGAGCATCGCCGGCGCGACGAACGCGGCGTACCCGATGACGGCCCCGCTGCCAGGCAGGGTGATGTCCCCGATCAGCCGGCCCACGCCGACACCGATCGAGAACAGGTAGAGCAACGGCTCGACCACCCCGGAGATCATCACCACCCAGTACGCGGACTTCAGGGCGGCCGCGTTGCGCTCCATCACCGACCCGGCCCGCCGCACGGCCGCGCCGGCCCCGAGCATCTGCGGCAGGACGAGGGTCACCACTGTTGCCTCCTCTAGTGGATCAGACGCTCTCTAGTGGATCAGACGCTTGCGGAACCGGGTGACGGCCAGCCACCACCCGGCCGCCACCCAGAGGCTCAGGTAGCCGAGATGCCCGGGGACGGACCAGGCGGGCGTGGTGCCGAGCGAGGCCGCCCGGCACAGGTCGACCCCGTGCCAGAGCGGCGACAGGTACGCCAGCCAGCGCACTGTCACCGGCAGCGACTCCACCGGAAAGAACACTCCGGCGAACAGGGTCATCGGGATGACCGCGAACCGGAACACGATGACCATGTAGCTGTCGCTGCGGATGGTGGCCGCGAAGGCGGCCACCGGCAGGGCGACGGCCGCTGCCAGCAGCACGGCCACCGGCAGGGTCAGCACCGCCCAACCCGAATGCAGCGCACCGAACGCTGCGGCCACCGCGAGAAAGGCGACGGCACTGGCCAGCACCCGCAGCAGGACGAAGGCGAGCAGCCCACCGACGATGTCGGCGATCCGTAGCGGAGCGGCTATCTGTGAGTAGTAGGTCCGTTGCCAGGTGAACCCGCCCAGCACCGGCCAGGAGGACTCCCCGATGGCCACCTGCAACGCGGTGGAAGCGATCAGACCGGGGACGATCCAGTCGAGATAGCTGAACCCACCGACCCCCTGGTCGACGTATGCTCCCACCCCCACACCGAAGCTGAGCACCGTCAACAGCGGCAGCAAGAACGACGAGAAGACCGACGACCGCCAGGTCCGGCGGTAGGCGGTCAGGTTGGCTTCCAGGACGCTCGACGCCGGCCCGAACCAGCTCCGGGCCAGCGACCCGGTCGATCGCGAGGTTGTCGTGGCCGTCGGCGTCGCGCCAGTGTCTGTCCCGGACATCCGTCGTCGCCCTTCCCCGTACCCGGTCCCCGGCCGATGTTGTACCGCCCGGGTACGACATCGTGGAAACGACGCCCCGGAACGACCGCCCGGGACGACCGCCCGGGATTCGCCGGCCCGGCGTACTCTACGGCGACGGCGGGACATCCTCACCGGGATTTCCGTCTCCCGGGTCCGCCGCCCGGGCTACGGCGCAGAGCACCTCGGCCAGCGGGCGTCGCGGCGTGGCCGGGGCGGGCTGGCCGTAGCCGACCCGGACGACCATCTGTGCCACGGTCCCCCGCCGCTGGTTGGCCAGCAGTTGCCGGATCCCGGGTATCTCCAACGGCTGACTGATCGGGGTGGTCGCCAGGTTCTCGACGGTGGCCAGCAACAGCACCCGTTGCAGCGCCTGCCCGGCGGCCAGCCACTGCCGCTCGGTGTCGCCCGTGGTGGACAGCACGAGAATGGTGGGGTAGGGCTCGAAGCGTTCGGTGGACCTGGTCAGACGCGGCGCCACCAGGCCGAAGTCACGGATCGGCAGGGTTTCCAGGGCGTCCCACGGACCGATCGCCGAGCGGGGAATCCCCTCCCGCCGCCCGTGCCTGGGCATCGTCCATCGGGACAGTTCCGCACGGTAGGCGCCGTCGGCCCGCTGCCGCTGTTCGGCGCTGCGGGCGAGGGTGAGAATCGCCCCTCGGGCGACGGCACCGGCGACGGCGAGCTCTGCTCCCTCTCGACGTGCGGCGACGACCAGACCCTCGATCACGTCGGCCGGAACGACCGCCGGAGTGAACGGCCAGCGGTTGGTGTGTCGCCGAGGGATGGCATCGGCCAGCGCCGCGAGCTGTGGGTACGGTGCGGCGGTGCGCCCGGGGACGACCCGGGCCACCAGATCCGGTTCGGCCGGGTCGGGAAACGGATGGACCTCGGGCAGCCAGCCCTGCTGCCGCAGGGCGACCCGCAGGTTGAACAGGGCCGCCCCGACACTGATCAGCAGTTCCCGACCCGCAGGATCGATGACGTCCAGCTGACGGTGCCGATCGGCGAGGACCTCGATGGCCGGCACGGGCATGCCGTCGGGGTTGTCCGTCGCCGGGTGGGTGCCGCCCTCGCCGGGGCCGGTCCGGCCACCGGGCCGGATCCGGAACCGCCACGGCTGGCTGTTGTGCAGTGACGGCGCGGCGACGGCAGCCCGTACGCAGGCGACGGGATCGTACGAGGAGCCAGCCCCGCCGGGCACAGCGGCGGTGTCGGGCGCCGGTGCTGGTACGCGTTCCTCGGTCACAACCCCAGCCTGATCCGCCGATGCCCGGCCGACCCAGAGGCTTCCCGCCCGTCCGGGCAGGGTCCAACGGGCCTGGTCGAAGACCGCCGTCAGTGCGGGCGGTTGCGCTCGATCGCCGGTGCCGGGGCGACGGCCCGCACCGACCAGTCGACCCGGCGCACCTCGTACTCGACCTCGCCGTGCTCGACGCCCTCGATCGGATCGTCCCACTGCAGGTGGAAGCAGCGGGCCAGGCGCAACCCGGCCGCCTCCATCACCCGCCGCGAGGCGACGTTGACCGCCATCGTCTCGGCGAAGACCCGGTCGACGGTCGGGTGGTCGAACGCCATCCGCAGCAGCGCTCGGGCACCCTCCGAGGCGTACCCCCGGCCCCAGGAGGCGCGCCGCAGTCGGTACCCAAGCTCTACCTCGGTGATCGCCAGCCGACCACCCCGGCCGTTGACCACACCGTCGGCGGGACCGGTGACAGCCGGACCGGCGGCGGCCGGCTTCAGCGCGAACCAGCCGATGAAGGCACCGCTGGAGCGCTCGATGGCGGCCCACTTGCCGAAGCCCGGAAAGCGCAGATAGTCACGCAGGATCGCGGGCAGGACCTCGCGGCGTACGGTCTCGGCCGGGGTCGGTCGGCCCCCGGTGAGGTACCGCATCACCTCGGGGTCACTGTCCAGCTCGACGAGCAGTGGCAGGTCGTCGATGGTGAAGCGGCGTAGTGACAGCCGGTCGGTCTGCGCGATCATGCCCGGCCGATTCTAGTCGATCAGGGTCCGGCCGGTGAGATGCAGGAAGACGTCCTCCAGACCGCTGCGCCGAATCAGCGCGCTGGTCGGCGCCAGCCCACGGCGGTGCACCTCGTTGAGCGCCCCGTCGCCGTCGCCGGTGTAGAGCAGGATCCGGTCCGGCAGCACCTCGGTCCGTTCGGCGATTCCGCCCAGTTTGCCGGCGAAGCTCTCCTGGTCGTCGGTCGGGAACCGGAGTTCGACCACCTCACGGGTGGAGTAGCGGGTGATCAGGTCCCGCGGCGAGCCCTCGGCGACGATCCGACCGCCGTCCATCACCACCAGCCGGTCGCAGAGCTGCTCGGCCTCGTCCATGTAGTGCGTGGTCAGCACCAGGGTGACACCCCGTTGCTTGAGCCGGAACAGCCGCTCCCACACCAGATGCCGGGCCTGCGGGTCCAGCCCGGTGGTCGGCTCGTCGAGCAGCACGATGTCCGGCTCGTTGACCAGGGCACGGGCGATGGTGAGCCGGCGTTTCATGCCGCCGGACAGCGGCTCCACCTTGCTGCCCGCCCGGTCGCGCAACTGCACGAAGTCGAGCAGTTCGTCGGCGCGTCGCCGGGCGACCGGTCGCGGGATCTGAAAGTAGCGGGCGTAACTGACCAGGTTCTCCCGTACCGTCAGTTCCTGGTCGAGGTTGTCCAGCTGCGGGCAGACGCCGAGCCGGGCCCGGATCGCCGGGCCGTCCCGCTGCGGATCCATTCCGAGGATGCGCAGGGTGCCGCCGCTGGGCGGGGAGACGCAGCCCACCATCCGCATGGTGGAGCTCTTGCCGGCGCCGTTCGGCCCCAGGAAGCCGAACGCCTCACCGGGCGCGACATCGACGTCGATGCCGGCGACCGCGGTGAACGCCCCGAACCGCTTGACCAGACCGCGTGCGTGGATGAGTGGCCCGCTACCCCGTTCAGTCACGGCCACGACGCTACCGCGCGGCCCCGACAGGGACGCCAGCGAGTTTCGCGAGCAGGCGTCTTTCGTCAGATCGAGGACAAAGTGTGGTACGAACATCTTGAAGTTTTAGCTTCAATACACTAAGTTTGCCATCCTGACTCGCTACTCCCGGGTCAGCGGGCGAGTTCGTCACCTCGCCTGGTCCCTGCCCACGCCGGTTCGCTTCGCCCGCGTGTCCACCGGCACTCCACGTCGGACGACGCCACGTGCCGGACCCAGGTAAAGGACAATGACCAACGTGTTGGGAGTGTGGCCGGAGAACACGCATCAGGCGCAGATCCTGCGTCTGCTCCGCGACGGCCCGTGCTCGCGCGCCGAACTCGGCGACGCGGTCGGCCTCTCCAGGTCGAAGGTGGCCACCGAGCTCGACCGGATGATCGACCGGGGTCTGGTGGAGACCGCCGGTCCGGCCGCGTCCCGCGGCGGTCGTCCGTCGTCGATCGTCCGGATCGCCGCCGCCACCCGCTTCCTCAGCATCGACATCGGCGCGAGCACCCTGGACGTGGCACTCACCGACGGCGAGCTGCAGGTCGTGGCCCGGCTGACCGAGCGCACCGAGCTGCGCCAGGGTCCGACAGCGGTGATCGCGCAGGCTCTCGAGCTGGTCACCAAACTGGCCGCCGACTCGGGGACCACGCGGTTCACCGGCGCCGGTATCGGAGTGCCCGGTCCGGTCAGTTTCCACGAGGGTGTGCCGGTCTCGCCACCGTTCATGCCGGGTTGGCACCGCTTTCCGGTACGGGAGATGTTCAGCACCGAACTCGGCTGCCCGGTGCTGGTCGACAACGACGTCAACATCATGGCGCTCGGTGAGAAACATGCCGGCATCGCCCGTTCGTTCGACGACTTCCTGTTCGTCAAGATCGGCGCCGGGATCGGTGCCGGGATAGTGGTCGGCGGGGACGTCTACCGGGGGGCCAACGGTTGCGCCGGCGACATCGGCCACACCGCCGTCGACGAGAACGGGCCGCAGTGCCTCTGCGGCAACGTCGGCTGCCTGGAGGCGTACTTCGGTGGTGCGGCGCTGACCCGCGACGCGGTCGCCGCCGCCCGAGCCGGGCGTTCCGACCAGCTCGCCGAGCAACTCGCCCGGATCGGCACGCTCACCGCGCTGGACGTCACCCGGGCGGCCGCCGCCGGCGACCCGGTCGCGGTCGGCATGGTCCGCGACGGTGGACGACGCGTCGGCCAGGTGCTGGCCCGGCTGGTGAGCTTCTTCAACCCGGGGATGGTGGTGATCGGCGGCGGACTCGCCGGGATGGGCCACGCGTTGCTGGCCGAGATCCGGGGCGTCGTCTACCGCAGCTCACTGCCGCTGGCCACCGGCGACATGCCGATCGTCCTGTCCGAGCTGGGCGACCAGGCCGGTCTGATCGGCGCTACCAGGATGATCAGCGACCACGTCTTCACCGCCAGCTGAGCCGACCTACCCGGCCCGGGCGCATCCGCTACCGGACGGCTCCACCACGGCGGCTGGTCACGGCTGTTGCTCGACCGACGCCCGGGCCGCGGCCACCAATTCGGCGGTACGCTCCGGCAGCCAGGCCGCGTCGGTGTCGACGCCGACGTCGTAGCGCACCGTCCAGCTCAGGCCGTCGATGCCGGACACCCGCCGGCCCACCACCCGGGCCCCGCCGCCGTCCAGCTGGTGGTGCATGCTGTAGCCGACCGACCGGGTCACCCTGGTCCGGACCTGGTCCGGGACGTCTCCCGGGTCCGAGAGGTCGAACGAGATTGCCGGTCCGTCGGCGACCACGGTGTAGCCGTCGTGCTCCGACACCGTCTCGGCCGGCGTGACGACCAGCGTCTCGCCCGACCAGACCGCCTTGTGCACCCGGTGCCAGCCGAGCCGGGTGTCCCGGCCCGGCAACCACAGGCCCCGGTTGGTGACGACCAGCGTGCCGGTCGCGGTCCCGCTCCAGGCCAGCACCCGCTCGTCACGGTCTAGCGGCGGCCGCTGGTCGGCCGGCAGCCGCGCGCTACGCCGAAACAGACTCCACACCGTCACAACCCTCCCACGGCTTGTTCGCGCAACGCACGCGCATGCTGTTCCAGGGAGAACAGCTCTCCGGCCAGGGTCAGATACTCGTCCTGGTTGGTCACCGGATTGATCCGCTGCACCTTCGACTTCAGCTCCCGGATCCGGGTGGTGACCGCTCCCCACTGCAGGCGGGCCAGGGTCACCGAGACGTAGTACGGGTCCGCGTCCCGGTCGACGTGCAGCGGTTCGACCGCCAGCTCGGCGACCAACGCCCGGGCCGCGAGGTCGGCGCAGTTGTCCCGGACCCGCTCGATCCACACCGCTCCGGTGGTGGCGGCCGCGGCCCCACCGGCCTGCGCCATCGCGTCCCGCAGCACGGCGTGTACCGGATGCTGGTAGACCTCCGCGCCGAGGTTGTCGAACATCGGACCGGCGAGCACCGGCACCTGGAGCCCGAGCTTCAACGCCTCCCGTTCGACCAGCGTCTGAGGATCGTCCGGCTCGTTGCGCGGCTTCGGCGCCGCCGGCTCGGACACCGCCGCCCGGCCGCCAGCGGTCCGCTGCGGCCCGGCCGCCGCCGCGAGCACCGCCCGCTGCACCGGTTCGATCTCCATTCCGAGATCGCCGGCGAGCTTGCGCACGTACTCCGGGCGTTTGTCCCGGTCCTTGAGCTTCGCCACCAGCGGCGCGGCCCGCCGCATCGCCTCCACCCGGCCATCGACGGTGTCCAGGTCGAACCGGCTCAGGACCTGCCGCAGCGCGAAGTCGACCAGCGGTTCCCGGCGCGCGACCAGGTCGCGCACCGCGAGGTCGCCCTTTGCCAGCCGCAGATCGCACGGATCCATGTTGTCCGGGCTGACCGCGATGAAGGTACGCCCGACGAAACGCTGATCCTCCTCGAACGCGCGCAGCGCCGCCTTCTGCCCGGCCGCGTCCCCGTCGAAGGTGAAGATGATCTCCCCAGCCACCGCCTCGGTGTCCATCAGCAGCCGGCGCAGTACGCCGATGTGGTCCGCGCCGAACGCGGTGCCGCAGGTGGCGACGGCGGTCGGCACCCCGGCCAGGTGGCAGGCCATCACGTCGGTGTAGCCCTCCACGATCACCGCCCGGCCCTGCCGGGCGATCTCCCGCTTCGCCTGGTCGATCCCGTACAGCACGTGGGACTTCTTGTAGATCGGGGTCTCCGGGGTGTTCAGGTACTTGGGTCCGTCGTCGTCGTCGAAGAGCTTGCGCGCACCGAAGCCGATGACGTCGCCGCTGAGCTCCCGGATCGGCCACAACAGGCGGCGCCGGAAGCGGTCGATCAACGAACCGGACCGGGCCTGGCGGGCCAGCCCCGCGGTGATCAACTCCTGGGCGGTGTAGCCCCGCTGGCGCAGGTGCCGGGTCAGCTCGTCCCACGCGTCCGGGGCGAAGCCGCACGCGTACCGCTCGGCGGTCGCCCGGTCGAAGCCCCGGCGGGCGAGGAACTCGCGGGCCGGCCGGGCCGCCGGGTCGGTCAGCCGGTCGACGTAGAACTCGACTGCGGCGGCGTGTGCCGCGGTCAGCCGTTGCCGCTGACCGGTCTGCTGGCGTACCGGCGCGGGACCGGCCTCGATGTAGCGCAGCTGGATCCCGGCGCGGGCGGCGAGCCGCTCCACCGACTCGACGAAGGTGAGGTGCTCGGCCTCCATCAGGAAGGTGATCGCGTCCCCGCCCTTGCCACAACCGTGACAGAAGTACACGTTCCGGCCGGGTGCCACGGTGAACGACGGCGTCTTCTCGTCGTGGAAGGGGCAGAGCCCTTTGAGGTTGCCACCACCGGCCGACTTGAGCGTGACGCTCTCCGAGATGATGTCGGCGATCGACGTACGCTCCCGCACCAGCGAGATGTCCTCGTCCCGGATCCGACCAGCCATGCGCTGCCGCCCCCCTTCGAGGTACATCCTGCCCTGCCGCCACCATCACCGACGGTGCGGGTGCCGGGAGCCGGGTCCCGGCACCTCACCGGCTGCGGCGGACCTCCCGAACCCCGCCCTGACCAGGCAGGCTCCTGTCAATACGCACTTTCCACGCCTCGCCGAAGAACAGACCTTGTCCTTCCCTGTGACCACGGCAATACTGTCTGTGTCGTACCTAGTGAACCGTTCGCTGGCTTGTTTCTCTTTCTTCACGATTCACTGTGTCTTGTCTACATTGCCGGATCCCCAGCCCAAAATTGCCGGATCCCCAGCCCGAAGGAGGAGGCACCCCCATGCCCCAGCTGCTGCCCGAGACCAGCGCCACCGACCACCTGGACGTGATCGCCCTCGACGAAGCGCCCCGACTGTGTGCCCTCTACCGCAGCCAGGACGCCGAGCTGGCACCGGAGGACGAGCTCCCGCACATCGCCGGCTGGGTGCTGGCCTGGCCGGACGGCTCGGCCCTGACCCTGCTCACCGAGGGCGACCAGCCACGGATCATCTCCGGATCGCTGTCGAACGTCGAGACCTGGTGGTCGGCGCTGCTCGCCGCAGACCTGGTCGCGGTCCGCCCGCCGGCCGAGTGAGCCACCGGCCGTGAACCGGATCAGACGCGGGTCGGACCCGGCCGCCCCGCCGGCCGGGTCAGCCGCCGGTGCCAGGAGATCGCCGCCAGATCGGTGAGTGACGCGACCTGGTCGATGATCACCCGGGCCCGGGCCCGGTCATCCGACGCGTCCGACCACAATGGGAGAAAGACCGGGTCCAGACCGGCCGGGGCGTACGCGGTCAACGCGTCGACGAGTTCGGCGAGGATCTCCCGCTGCCGCAGGTAGCCGGCGGCGGCACCGGGCCGACGCATCACGTAGCGCAACGTCAGCCCTTTCAACAGCGCGCAGCGGGCGCGCACCACCCGGGGCACCACCAGATCGGCCGCGTACCGCCGCACCGGCAGCCCGCCGGAGCGCTCCCGGGTAGCGGACACCGCGGCGGCGACGAACGCCCCGGTGAGCATGCTTGTCGTGCCCTTCAGCGCCGCCTGCGCCGGGTGGCTGCCGTCGTAGCCGACCAGCAGCCGCAACGCCGGTCGGGCCAGCAGTTCGGCCAGGATGCCGGCCAGGTCGTCGGCGGACTCGGTGGAGTACACCGCAGCGACGTCGGCCGCCAGCGCGGCCTGTTCGTCGGGGTCCGCGATCAGCCGACCGAGGTCGATGTAGCCGCCATGGATACCGTCCTCCAGGTCGTGCACCGAGTACGCGACGTCGTCGGCCCAGTCCATCACCTGCGCTTCCAGGCAGCGCCGCCGGCCGTCGGGAGCGCCGTCGCGCAGCCAGGCGAACACCGGCTGGTCGTCGGCGTACACCCCGAACTTGCGCTCACCGGGCCCGCGTGGCCAGGGGTACTTGCAGGTAGCATCGAGCGAGGCCCGGGTGAGGTTGAGCCCGACGGAATCGCCGGACGGACCGATCACCTTGGCTTCCAGGCGGGTGAGCACCCGCAGCGTCTGCGCGTTGCCTTCGAAGCCGCCGTAGCCGGCGGCGACCTCGTCCAGTGCCCGCTCACCGTTGTGTCCGAAGGGCGGGTGTCCGAGGTCGTGGGCCAGGCCCGCGACGTCCACCACGTCCGGGTCACAGCCGAGCCGGGCACCCATCTCACGGGCGATCTGCGCGACCTCCAGAGAATGGGTCAGCCGGGTCCGGGGTACGCCGTCCGCGCCGCTCGGATCCGCCAGATGCACCTGGGTCTTGGCCGCCAGCCGCCGGAACCCGGCCGAGTGCAGCACCCGGGCCCGGTCCCGCTCGTACGGGCTGCGCCCGTAGCCGGTGTCCTTGGCCGGCTCCGGCACCAGACGGTGCGCGTCGGCGGCACGACCAACCGCCGGGCCGTCCGGAGAGGCACTCACCTTCAGCAGCCTAACCGCCCTGGCGGGGCGGCGAACCGGCAGCCCGACCAGCCCAGCGGGGCGGCGAACCGGACCCCTCGTGCGGCGGTGCCGTCACCCGATCGGGTGACGATTTCGGGGTGGTTTCCAGTTTGTGTCGTGATGTTGACGTCGGTCCTGCGGGACCACACCGACCAGCCCACAATCGGGGCGTGGCTGACCAGGGGTGGACCCGTACCAGCCGGCTCGTACACATCTGCGATGTCGCCGAACCGATGCGGTACGCCGTCGAGGAGCACTGCGCCGGCCAGCTCATGGGAGAGCTGGCCGGCGCCAGCGCCTGCTGTCTGACCAGTTCGACCGGCCCGACCGGATCGGCGCGACCACCGCGCCGTCATCATCGGGTCGACATCCTGCTCGGGCGGCACCTGGTCACGGCCGGGGACGATCCGCCGCACCGCTACGCCCGGTCGGCCCGACTGGCCACGCTGGCGCTGGCCCTGCCGGCCACGGACGGCATCCTGGTCACCGCCCGCTGGCAGACCCACGGCCGGCCCGAGTCCTGCTGGCTGGGATTCGGCGACGGGCCGGACGGCCGGACGTTCCTACTGCTGCTGCAGGCCGCGGTCGAGCGGGCCACTCAGCCACGTCCGCTGAGCACGCAGAACTCGTTGCCCTCCGGATCCGCCAGCACCATCCAGGTGACGTCGCCCTGGTCGATGTCGACCCGGCGGGCGCCCATGTCGACCAGCCGCTCGACCTCCGCTGCCTGATCCGTCGGACGCAGGTCGATGTGCAGCCGGTTCTTCAACTGCTTGCTCTCCGGCACCGGGACGAAGATCAGACCGGGCAGTTGGTCCGGCGAACGCCGGATCTCCACCTCGTCTGGCGCCTCGTGCACGATCTGGTAGCCGAGCGCCTGCGCCCACCATCTGGCCAGCCGGGCCGGGTCGTGGGCGTCGACCACCAGGTTTTCCCACTGACTTGCCACCGGCCACCTCCTGAGGTCGTACGGAACCCGGTTCCAGGCCTACCGTACGGCGGCCACCACCGACCCGGCAGGGTGACGGGCCAAACACCCGAAGTCAGTTTGATGATCGTTCGCAATAGCCGATCAGTTATCAGTTGCTGTCCGATTGCCGATGGTTACGGGTCCACAAAGAAACATCGCCTGCGGTAACGTGCCAGGAGCACATCGTCACTGCCGCCTCGACCGGACGATTGGACAATCCGCTGGTGTCGATCATCGACCGACCGAGGCCCGCCGGCACCCCACCCGGCCCGGTGGCGGAACCCTGCGCCCCACCGTCGCGCGACGCGCAACGTCGCCGACGCCGCGCCGACCGCAGTCGCCCTCCCCACCCGGCCACCACCCGCCCGTACGCCTGCGGCGGGTCGGTCGGAACGAGGTCGGCGACCAGCCAACCGGACGATCGAGTGAAGGAGACCGCCGGTGGACACTGACACCGCTATCGTTGCCGAGCTGAACGGGCTACGCCACCGGGTGCCCGACGTGACCGGCTCCGTACTGACCGGGGTGGACGGCCTGCTGATCACCCACGACCTCGCCAACGCCGAGGCGGAGAGCATCGCCGCACTGGCCGCCGCCAGCGTCGGCCTGGGGCGGCGGTTCGCGATGACCGCCGGCCACGGTGACCTGCGGGAGACCGTCATCCACGGCAACCGTGGCCAGGTCGCCCTCTACCCGGTGGGCGACCGGGCGCTGCTCGCCGTACTCGCCGGACCGGGCACCGATCCGGGCCTGCTGCACGCGCATGGCCGTCGGGCCGCCCGGTCGATCGGCGAACTGCTGCGGAGCAGACCGGCCGGCAACGTCGCGGCACCGGTGCCGGGCCTGCTGGACAACCACGCGCCGCTGGCGGTCCGCACCCCGATGGCGACCCTGCCGTACAACCCGGCGCTACCTCGCCGCCGGTTCTGACCAACGCCGGCCGGCGGGAACCGAGGCGGCGGCCGGGCACCCTCCGCCCCCCAGGGTGCCCGGCCGCTCTTCGCCAGCGGCCGGTCAGCGACTGTCCGAGCCGGTCGACTCGACCGTCGCCCGGCCGGCCTCCAGCCGGGCCACCGGCACCCGGAACGGCGAGCAGGACACGTAGTCCAGGCCCGCCTCGTGGAAGAAGTGCACCGAGTCGGGGTCACCGCCGTGCTCGCCGCAGACCCCGATCTTCAGACCGGGCCGGGCGGCACGGCCCTCCTCGACGGCGATCCGCACCAACCGGCCCACCCCGTCCCGGTCGATCGACTCGAACGGCGAGATGCCGAAGATGCCCAGCTCCAGGTAACGCCAGAAGAACGCGCCCTCCACGTCGTCACGGGAGAATCCCCAGCCCATCTGGGTCAGGTCGTTGGTGCCGAAGGAGAAGAACTGCGCCGATCCGGCGAGCTGACCGGCGGTCAACGCGGCCCGGGGCACCTCGATCATGGTGCCGATCAGGATCTCGACTGACCGGTCGCCGAGCACCTCGGCGATGATCCGGTCGGCTTCCGCGCGTACCGTCTCCAGTTCCTGGACCGCACCGACCAGCGGGACCATGATCTCCGGGCGCGGATCGCGCCCGGCGGCGGCCAACTCGACGGCAGCCTCGGTGATCGCCCGCACCTGCATCGCGAACAAGCCCGGGATGACCAGGCCGAGCCGCACGCCACGCAGGCCGAGCATCGGATTCTGCTCGTGCATCCGGCGCACCGCGGCGAGCAGCGCCGTGTCGCGGCCGGCGTCCTGACCCCGGGCCTGCGCCAGGGCGACCGAGACGGCCAGCTCCTCAAGCGACGGCAGGAACTCGTGCAGCGGCGGGTCGATCAGCCGTACGGTGACCGGCAGGCCGTCCATCTCCTGGAAGATCTCCCGGAAGTCGGCCCGCTGCAGGGGCAGCAGTTCGGCCAGCGCAGCCGCACGCTCCGCCTCGTCACGGGCCAGGATCAACCGCTCCACCAGTTCCCGGCGGTCGCCGAGGAACATGTGCTCGGTGCGGCACAGCCCGATCCCCTCGGCGCCGAACCGCCGGGCCCGCGCGGCGTCTGCGCCGGTGTCAGCGTTCGTGCGCACCGCCAGCCGCCGCCGGTCGTCGGCGTGGGACAGAATCCGGTGTACGGCGAGCACCAGCGGGTCGGTGGTGCTCGCCGGATCGACGGTGCCTTCGAAGTACTGCACCACCTCGGACGGGCGCACCGGCACCGCGCCGAGGTACAGGCAGCCACTGGTGCCGTCGATCGACACCACGTCACCTTCGGAGACGGAGAGATCGCCGACCATGAACCGCCCGGCCCCGGCATCGATGTCGAGGGCGTCGGCCCCGCACAGGCAGGTCTTGCCCATCCCCCGGGCCACCACGGCGGCGTGGCTGGTCTTGCCGCCCCGGCTGGTCAGGATGCCCTGCGCGGCGATCATGCCGGGCAGGTCATCGGGGTTGGTCTCCCGCCGGACCAGGATCACCTGCTCCCCCTGCCTGGCCAGCTCGACCGCCCGCGCCGAGTCGAAGACGACCCTGCCGACCGCCGCACCCGGCGAGGCACCCACCCCGGTGGCGATCGTCGGCGGCGCGCCGGACAGGTCGAAACAGGGGAACAACAGCTGCGCCAGCTGTGCCCCGCTGACCCGGTGCAGCGCCTCGTCCAGATCGATGATCCCCTCGTCGACCAACTGGCTGGCGATGACGAACGCGGCGGCGGCGGTCCGCTTGCCGACCCGGGTCTGCAGCATCCACAGCTTGCCGCGTTCGATGGTGAACTCGATGTCACACAGGTCCCGGTAGTGGTTCTCCAGTCGGGCCATGATGGCCAGCAGCTCGTCGTACGAGCGGGGGTCGAGCCGGGCCAGCTCCTGCAGCGGCAGCGTGTTGCGGATCCCGGCGACCACGTCCTCGCCCTGCGCGTTGGCCAGGTAGTCGCCGTAGACCCCCTGGTCACCGCTGGCCGGGTCGCGGGTGAAGGCGACGCCGGTGCCGGAGTCCGGCCCCAGGTTGCCGAAGACCATCGCGACCACGTTGACCGCGGTGCCGAGCTCGGCGGGAATCCGCTCCTGACGCCGGTAGATGACCGCCCGTTCGGCGTTCCACGAGTCGAAGACCGCCCGGATCGCCAGGTCGAGCTGCTCGCGGGGGTCCTGCGGGAAGTCCCGGCCGGTGTGCGCGAAAAAGATCTTCTGGTACGCCCGGACCAGTCCGCGCAGCGCGGCGGCGTCCAGCGCGAGATCATCGTCGGACCCGGCCGCCCGCTTGGCCGCCTCCAGCTCCTGGTCGAACTCCTCCCCCGGCACCCCGCAGACCGTCCGGCCGAACATCTGGACCAGCCGACGGTAGGAGTCCCAGGCGAACCGTTCGTCACCGCCGGCCTGGGCGGCGAGCCCCGCCACGCACTCGTCGTTGAGGCCCACGTTGAGCACCGTCTCCATCATCCCCGGCATGGAGAACCTGGCCCCGGAGCGGACCGAGACCAGCAGCGGGTCGGCCGGGTCACCGAGCCGTTTGCCGCGCTGGCGCTCCAGCCGGGCCAGGGCGGCGGCGATCTGGTCGGGCAGGTCCGGCGGTACCGCGCCGGTCGTCAGGTAGGCCCGGCACGCCTCGGTGGTGATGGTGAAGCCGGGTGGGACCGGCAGGCCGAGGTTGGTCATCTCGGCCAGGTTCGCCCCCTTGCCGCCGAGCAGATCCCGCTGGGAGCGGTTCCCCTCGGTGAAGTCGTAGACGTACCTGTGGTGATCGGTTGTCTGCCGGGACGGGTCGCCCGGTCCGCCGGATTCCGCCATTGTTGGCCTCCCATGTGCCGTTCGGCGCTGAACGATGGTTCACCAATGGCCATTGGTTCGCGCAGGTTAAGCGACCAGGGAGGCCAGCCGACAGTAGTGGGTGACCAGCCGCACAGGAAACGACACGGGTGGCGATCGGATACCCGTTCTGGGAGCGCTTCCGTGCGCAGTTCTGCGCATTCACCGGTGTGCTGGATCACGCCGGCCGAGCGGTGTGAAGTACGGGATCCGCCAGCCGATTCCAGCCGATTTCAGCCGCCGGAATCGGCGATCTCCGCCCCCGCCGGGACGGAATCGTCGTCCCGGCTGGCCAGCCATCCGTACGGAAGGAAGACCTTGCCCGGCGAGTTCGTCCGGCCCCGCGGCTGGCCCAACGTGTGCCGGGGGAACGGCTCGGCCGGGTCGAGCTTGGACAGCAGCGCGTCGAGCTCCGCCAGGCTGGACACCATGGCGAGGGCCCGGCGCAGCTCACCGCCGACCGGGAAGCCCTTCAGGTACCAGGCCACGTGCTTACGGAAGTCGGTGCAGCCGTCCCGCTCGGCGTCGGCCCGTCCGTCCCGTCCGGTGCCGAACCAGTCGACCAGCAGCTCGGCGTGCCGGCGCATGGTGGCGGCGACCGCGCCCAGGGTCGGCAACGTCCGCCCGGACCCGCCCTCGAACGCCGCCGACAGGTCGGCGAACAGCCACGGCCGGCCCAGACAGCCCCGGCCGACGACGACCCCGTCGGCGGCGGTGTGCGCCACCATCCGCACCGCGTCGTCGGCCTCCCAGATGTCACCGTTGCCGAGCACCGGCACGCTCAGCGCCTGCTTGAGCCGGCCGATCGCGTCCCAGTCGGCGGTGCCCGAGTACCGCTGGGCGGCGGTACGGGCGTGCAGCGCCACCGCCGCGACCCCCGCCTCCTGGGCGGCCAGCCCGGCGTCCAGGTACGTCAGGTGATCGTCGTCGATGCCCTTGCGCATCTTCACCGTCACCGGCACCCCGGCGGGCGCGGCCGCCCGGACCGCGCCGGCGACGATCCGGCTGAACAGCCGGTGCCGCCACGGCAACGCCGCACCACCGCCCTTGCGGGTGACCTTGGGCACCGGGCAGCCGAAGTTCAGGTCGATGTGATCGGCCAGGTCACGTTCCACCACGATCCGCACGGCGGCTGCGGTGACCTGCGGATCGACCCCGTACAGCTGCAGGCTCCGGGGCCGTTCGGACGGCGCGAACGCGATCATCCGCAACGTCTTCGGGTTGCGCTCGACCAACGCCTGCGTGGTGATCATTTCGCAGACGTACAGCCCACCGCCCTGCTCGCGGCACAACCGGCGAAAGGCGACGTTGGTGATCCCGGCCATCGGCGCCAGGACCACCGGTGGCCACACCTGGTGACGGCCGAGCGGCAGCGGCGGCAGCACCGGCGCGACACCGCCGGCCGGTCGGGGCAGGGTGACAGACACGCCGTCCAGGATTCCACGGGCCCACCCGGCCCCGGCCCCGGGTTGGGGGTCAGCCGGCCGGCCCCGGGTCGGGTCCGGTGGTCAGCCGGTCGGCAACCGCTCCAGCAGGTACCGCTCGACCTGGTCCAGCGACACCCGCTGCTGCGCCATGGTGTCCCGGTCCCGCACGGTCACCGCGTCGTCGGTCAGCGTCTCGAAGTCGACCGTGACGCAGTACGGCGTACCGATCTCGTCCTGCCGCCGGTAGCGGCGACCGATGGCCTGGGAATCGTCGAACTCGACCATCCACCGGCGGCGCAGCGCGGCACCCAGGTCACGCGCCTTCGGCGAGAGGTCGGCGTTGCGCGACAGCGGCAGCACCGCCACCTTGACCGGGGCGATCCGCGGGTCGAGACGGAGCACGGTCCGCTTGTCGACGCCGCCCTTGGTGTTGGGCGCCTCGTCCTCGTCGTACGCCGCCAGCAGCAGGGCGAAGACCGTCGCGGTGAGGTCCGCCGCCGGCTCGATCGCGTACGGCACCCACCGCTCGCCCCGGTCCTGGTCGAAATAGGAAAGGTCGGCGCCGGAGTGCTTGGCGTGCGCGGTCAGATCGTAGTCGGCGCGGTTCGTGATCCCTTCCAGCACCACGAATTCCTGATAGGCGCCACCGAGCCGGAATTCGATCTCGACGATCCGCTTGGCGTGCTGCGGCAGGCCGGCGAGGGGCACCTCGGTACGGCGCAGCTGCTGTGGCGCGAGACCCAGGTCGACGTACCAGTCCCACCGCTGCTGCGCCCAGTACTCCAGCCAGTCGTCGTCGGTCCCGGGCTCGACGAAGTACTCCAGCTCCATCCGCTCCCGCTCGTGACTGCGCAGCAGGAACTCGCCGGGGCCGACGACGTTGCGGAAGACCCGGCCGACCTGGGCGATGCCGAACGGCGGCTTCTTGCGGGCGGCGATCATCACGTTGGCGAAGTTCACGAAGGTGCCCGGTGCCGCCTCCGGCCGCAGGTAGTACCGGTCCGGTGGTGGCCCCGGACGGTCCGGCGAAACCTCGAGCAGCCCGCTGACCTGCTGCGGGTCGGTGAGGCTGCCCCGGCTGCCGCAGCTCGGACAGGCGAGCTCGGCGAGTGCGGCAGCCGGCTGTTCCCGGCGTACGGTGAACGCCTCGACGATCCGGTCCAGCGGTTGGGTGAGGTCGCAGGCCCGGCACCGGACCCGGGTCTGGGTGTAGGTGTCGAGCAGGCCGGACGCGGTGAACACCGGCCTCGCCTGGATGACCGCCGCGTCGAGGCCGACGACGTCGTCGCGGTGCTGCACCACCGTGCGCCACCACTGCCGGCGGACATGCTCCTTGAGCTCCACGCCGAGTGGCCCGTAGTCCCAGGCGACCGGCTGGCCACCGTAGACCTCACCAGACGGGAACGCGAAACCACGCCGGTGGGCGAGACTGGCCACGGCGTCGATGCGGTCGGCTGGCATGCGCTGCTCCTACACCGGCTGGCGGCCGGCGGGGATGTGCGGACGGGCTGTTCTGGCAGATGTTCGGAGGCTACCCCTCGACGCCGCAGACCTCTAGCTCACCGGTGCCGGTGTCCTGGTTGAGCGACACCCGCAGGGTGTCCTCGCCGCCCCGGGCGTAGTCGACCTCCACCGGTACGACGATCCGGCTGGTGACCGAGACCTGACCGACCTCGTAGCCGGTGATCTCCGGCTCCGTGGCGAGCCGCCGGGCGAATTCGCTGGCCGATTCACGGCGCTGCGCCTCGGCGCAGAGCATGTCGTACGCAGCGCCGAAGTCCTGCTGGCTCACCGCTTCGAAGTAGTCGCCGACCGCGATCCGGGCCTGTTCGTCGATCGCTTCGGCGCCGGTGACGATGAGTCCGACCAACGCGACGGTGCCACCACCGCAACACAGCAGCAGCGCGAGCGCCGCGACGCCCAGCCCGATCCAGACCCGCGCGGTACGGCCCTCGGCCGGCGGAGCGGCGAACGGCGGCGCAACTCCTGGACCAGCCGGCACCGGGTAGGTCGGGCCGGGCACCGGAGTCACCGGGCCGGCAGCCGGCGTGGCGTCCGGTGCGGCCTCAGGCTGTCCGGTCGCAGCAGGCTGCGGCGGCGGCTGGCGGTCCGGCGGCTGGCGATCCGGCGGAGCCCACGGCGAGGGTGCCTGCCACGGGGACGCCTCGTCGGGCACGGCGGACGGCGGGCGCGGTTGCGCCGGTCCGGGATCGGTCATGGGGCAAAGGGTAGTGCCCGCCGGCTCACCGTCCCGGCTCCGCCGCCCGGTCACTGCTGTGGGCTGCGGGTTCTTCTCCGGGCCCGGCGGTGACCAGTTCCTCGTACGCGGACGGCTCGTCAAGCGATTCGGCGAGCAGCGGCGTCGCGTCCACCTTCACCTCGAAGGAGCCGAGCGCCCGCCGGTAGGTGCCCACAGACTCCCACTCGGTGACCAGACACCAGCGGAGCGGGTCCTCCAGCGCCCGGGTCAGTGCGCCGCGCCGGTACCCCGGGCGGCCGGCCAGGGCCCGCAACGCGGCCCGGGCACGATCGACGAAGCCGGGCGTGTCCGCCTCCGGCACGGCGAACCGGTTGACCACCAGCACGTCGAGTCCCCTCCTGACTAGAGTCGGTCGGATGCAGCCTACGCAACCGTCGCCGCCGGTCCGCTCGGGGCGGATCAGCCCGACCGGGGCGTTCCTCGCCGCCCTGGTGCTCGTCCTGGTCGGGCTCTTCGCGCCTGGGGTCGTCGGCGCGGCGGCGCTGCTGGTGCTGGCCGCCGGGCTGGTCTGGTTGCTGCGTGGCAGCTGGCCGGCGGTGCCGGCCGCCGGGCGCATGTTTCGCCTGGTGGCGCTCACCCTGCTGGTGGCGGTCGCCCTCGCCAAGATGTTCTAGCCGCTTCAGCCCGCTCGCCGCGGGCGGCACCGAATCATGCAACCATGCGTTTTTGACAATCATTATCGTCACCACGGACAGTTGCCCCATGCACAGCCACCTCTTCCGCCGTACCGTCGCCACCACCGCAGGTGCCCTGCTGGCCCTGGGCGGCACCGCCGCCTGCGCCCAGGACGGCGGCGACGGGTCCGCCGACGACGCAACGGTCGGCGTGGTCGCCGCCTTCTACCCTTTGCAGTTCCTGGCCGAACGGATCGGCGGCGACGCCGTCACGGTGACCGGTCTCGCGCCCCCCGGCGCGGAGCCGCACGACCTGGAGCTCAGCCCACGGCAGATCGGCGAGGTCAGCGACGCCGACCTGGTCGTCTACCTGAGTAACTTCCAGCCCGCCGTCGACGCCGCGGTGGAGCAGGAGGCCGGCGACCATGCCTTCGACGTGGTGGAGGTCGAGCCGCTGCTGAACGCCACCGACGGCGGTCACAGCCACGACCACGACGGCGTCGACGAGCACGCCGACGAAGACGGCCACGCCGAGGACGAGGCGGACCACGCCGACGAGGCGGACGACCACGCCGAGGAGACCGGCGCGAAGGACCCGCACCTGTGGCTGGACCCCACCCGGTTCGCCACCGTCGGTGACGCGCTGGCCGAACGACTCGCCGCCGTCGACCCGGACCACGCCGCCGACTACACCGAGCGTGCCGCCGCGCTGCGCACCGAGTTGGCGGCCCTGGACGCCGAGTACACCGAGCGGCTGGCCGACTGCGAGCGCCGGGAGATCATCACCAGCCACGCCGCCTTCGGCTACCTGACCGTCCGCTACCAGCTCGACCAGATCGCAATCACCGGGTTGAGCCCGGAGGACGAGCCGACCCCGCAGCGCCTCGCCGAGGTGATCGAGGAGGCCCGGGAGCACCAGGCGACGACGATCTTCTTCGAGACCCTGGTCAGCCCGAGCGTCGCCGAGACCATCGCCGACGAGACCGGCGCCGAGACCGCGGTGCTCGATCCGATCGAGGGACTGCAGCCGGACGCCGATGGGGACTATTTTTCGGTGATGCACAACAATCTGAACAATCTGACCGACGCCCTGGGATGTTCGTGACCACCAGCGTCGTCCAGGTATCGCGCGGAGCGGTCGGCTACGACAACCGCACCGTACTGCGCTCCGTCGACCTCACCGTGACCAGCGGTGAGGTCGTCGCGCTGCTGGGCGCCAACGGTTCCGGCAAGTCGACCCTGATCCGCGCGGCACTCGGGCTGGTGCCGCTGCGCGGCGGCTCGGTACACCTGTTCGGGGTGCCGGCCGGGCGGTTCCGGCAGTGGCACCGGATCGGCTACGTCCCGCAACGGCTCGGTGCCGGCAGCGGCGTACCGGCCACCGTCGGCGAGGTGGTCGCCTCCGGTCGACTGGCCCGTCGCGGCGTACTGCGGCCGCCCGGCGCCGCTGACCGCACCGCTGTCGCCGCGGCGCTGACCGCCGTCGGCCTCGCCGACCGGGCCCGGGATCCGGTGGCCACGCTCTCCGGCGGCCAGCAGCAACGGACGCTGATCGCCCGGGCGCTGGCCGGCGAACCCGAGCTGCTGGTGCTCGACGAACCCACCGCCGGGGTCGACGCGGCCAGCCAGGAGGCGTTCGCCCGGGCGCTCGGCGCGTTCGTGGCCGGCAACGGTACGGTGCTCCTCGTCGCCCACGAGCTCGGTCCGCTGCAGCCGCTGATCGACCGGGCCGTGGTGCTGCACCACGGCGAGGTGGTGCACGACGGCCCGGTGCCCGCGCCGGCCGGCCACCACGCGGACCCGGGACACGACCACGTCCATCCGCACGCTGCGGTGGAGCCGTCCCGGATGTGGAGCGCATGAGTATCTTCCAGTACGAGTTCATGATCCGGGCCCTGATCGGGGCCCTGGTCATCGGTCTGGCTGCCCCGGCCCTCGGCATCTATCTGGTGCAGCGTCGGATGTCGCTGATCGGCGACGGCGTCGGCCACGTGGCGCTGACCGGCGTCGGCGTCGGTCTGCTGCTGGACCGCTCCCCGGTGCTCACCGCCGTGATCGCCGCCGCAGTCGGCGCGGTCGCCATCGAACTGCTGCGCGAACGCGGGCGTACCTCCGGCGACATGGCGCTGGCCCTGCTCTTCTACGGCGGCATCGCCGGCGGGGTGATGCTGGTCGGGCTGGCCGGCGACCGCAGCAACGCCAACCTGATGGCGTACCTCTTCGGCTCGCTCACCACCGCCTCCGTCGAGGACCTGTGGGTGATCGTGGTGCTGGCCGCAGTCGTGCTGACCGCGATGCTGCTGCTGCGGCCGGCGCTGTTCGCCATCTGTCACGACGAGGAGTACGCCCGGGTCTCCGGCCTGCCGGTGCGCACCCTCAACCTGCTGATCGCGGTGACCACCGCGGTGACCGTCACCATCGCCATGCGGGCGGTCGGCCTGCTGCTGGTCAGCGCGCTGATGGTGGTCCCGGTGGCGACCGCGCAGCAGATCACCCGGGGATTCCGCAGCACCATGGCGGTGGCGATGATCATCGGTACGGCCTCCGCCGGCGGCGGGGTGTGGCTGGCCGGTACCGCCGACACCGCGATGGGCGCGACCATCGTGATTCTGGCCATCGCCGCCTTCGCGGCCACCGCCGTCGGTGCCGGGACGTGGCGGCTGCTGCGCCGCCGGGCCGGCATGCTGGCCGTCCACCGCCGGCAGCCCCGCGAGGTCGAGCCACCCGAGGTGGTCCTGGACCGTCCCGCCGAGATGGTCCCGGAACGTCCTGCCTAGGTGTCCCGGATCGTCCCGTCTGACGTGGTACAGACCCGGCGACGAGCACCGCTGAGCCGCCTGCCTGCCGATCCGGCTCTGGTATTGGTTACCGTTGCGGGGTGACGATGGCCAACGGCTACGACGGGTACGAGAGCGCCAGCGAGTTGCTGCGCGCGCTCTCGGCCCCGCTGCGGGTGGCGATCGTGACCGAGCTCGCCCAGGGCGAGCGGTGTGTCCACGAACTCGTGCAGAAACTCGGCGCGCCGCAGCCACTGGTGTCCCAGCATCTGCGGGTGCTGCGGGGCGCGGGGGTGGTGCACGGCTCCCGACGTGGCCGGGAGATCGCCTACGCGCTGGTCGACGAACACGTCGCGCACATCGTCGCGGACGCTGTCAGTCATGCCCGGGAGGTCCGGTGAGCAGCCGCCGGCTCCGGCCCGGGCAGAACCCGTCCCGGAGGCCCTGATGAGGACTGGAGACACCACGCCCGGCACCGCGGAACCCTCGACGGTGCGCAACACCCGGCAACGCAGCGCGGTCAGCGCCATCCTCGACGAGCTCGCCGGCTTCCACAGCGCCCAGGAGCTGCACGCCATGCTGCGCCAGCGGGGCGACCGGGTCGGTCTGACCACGGTCTACCGGACGTTGCAAGGGCTGGCCGACTCCGGCGAGGTCGACGTGATGCGCCCGCCCGGCGGCGAGCACCTGTACCGGCGGTGCAGCCAGGGCCACCACCACCATCTGGTCTGCCGCTCGTGCGGCAGCGCGGTCGAGGTGGCCGGGCCGGCGGTGGAGAGCTGGGCGGAACGGATCGCGGCCCAGCACGGGTACGTCGGGGTCAGCCACACGATGGAGATCTTCGGGACCTGCCCGAAATGCGCCGCCCGGCGTACCCCGACGACGTGACCGGGCAGGCCGCCGGCTGCCGGCATTCCACGGGCCCGGCTGGCGGGACTGCGCACGCGCGATTCGGGCCCTCGTACGGCACGCTGTGCGCATGCAGATCTACGCCGACCGCTTTCCGCGCGCCGCCCGGCAACTCGCCACCGACCTGATCGTCGTCGTCTGGGTCTACCTGTGGATCCGTGCCGCCAGCTGGCTACATGACCGGGTCGGTGGGCTGGCCGACGCTGGTCGGACGCTGGAGAACGCCGGCACCGGGCTGGCCGACAACCTCGCCGACGTCGGCGGCCGGGTCGGCCGGGTGCCGCTGGTCGGCGACGAGCTGACCGGGCCGTTCGAGCAGGCCGCCGGGGCGGCCCGTTCGGTCGCCGCCGCCGGGCAGGAGCAGCAGGACCTGGTCGGTGAGCTGGCCCTGGTGCTGGCCGCTACGGTGCTGGTCTTCCCGCTGGGTCTGGTGCTGTTCGGCTGGTTGCCGTTGCGGGTGCGCTGGATCCGGCGGGCGAGCGCGGCCGCCCGACTGCGCGACGTACCGGCCGGGTCGGATCTGCTGGCGTTGCGGGCGCTGGCCACCCGCCCGATCGGCACCATCGCCGCGCTGGGCCCGGACGTCGCCGCCGGGTGGCGGCGGGGCGACCCGGCGGTCACCGACGCGTTGGCGGAACTGGAGCTGCGGGCGTTGGGCCTACGTAGCCGGCGCTGACCGGCCGCCGCGCCCGGCACCACCGTCGGCACCACCGTCGCCGTCCTCGTCCTCATCGTCCTCCTCGTCGCCGTCCAGCCAGCCACGGTGCACGAAGGGCAGAGCTGCCCAGAAGATCAGGAACCACACCCCGGTGAGGCCGCTGAGCACGAACGCGACCGGTCGGGGCAGGATGAAGTCGGTGACCAGCAGCACCGAGCTGACCATGGCGACCAGCATCAGGCTGAGGCCGCCGCTGGCCATCCGGTGGGCGAACCGGACCAGCTCCGGCTTACGGCCACGCCGGAAAAGCGCCCGGTGGAACGCCACCGGCGAGATGATCAACGCTGCGGCGGCCGCCGCCGCCAGCAGCGCCACCACGTACACGTCCCGTTGAAACCCGTTCGTGTCGGGGAACCCGCTGCTGAACGGCAGGGTCAGCAGGAACGCGAAGAGGATCTGCACCCCGGTCTGGGCGACCCTCAGCTCCTGCAGCAGATCGGAAAAGTTGCGCTGCCAGCGTTCCTTCTCAGTCTCCCGGTCCACGTCCGCTCGTCCTCCTGCCGGACCGCCCACGCTCAACTGGCGGTCAGCAATGTGCCCCGGACGCCACGGCGGGAAACCTCTACTCGTACTGCTGCCGGGGTGCGTCGATCTGCTGCCACGACTCGACCGCCAGGTAGGGGATGCTGGCCCCGTTCACCGGGTCGGTGCCGATCCGGTCGCTGTACCGGCCGACCACCTCGATCCAGGTGTCCGCCGGCAGCCCGGTCGGAGCGCTGCCGTCCATCCCGACCTTGATCGGCCGGCCGTCGGCGGCGCAGCAGGACAGCACGATCCGGGCCAGCATCGGCTCACCGTCCGGGCCGTCGGTGACAAATCCGGTGAGCCGTACGTTGCGCCCGTCCAGCGACCGGCCCTCGTCGAAGATCGCCCGGGAGGCGTAGTCGAGCACGCTGATCTCGGCCGGATCGCCGTCCGGCAGCGGTGGATAGTCCGACGACGCCTGCTCGCTGCTCAACGCGGTGCCGGCCTGCGCGACGGCGTACGAACCCAGCGCCGGCGGGGCGACCAGCAGCAGCCCGAGCACCGGCAGGATCAGCAGCCAGCCCACCCTCGGCTCGTGATGGGCGTGGCCGTGGCCGTCGTCGGCGTCGCCGGGTCCGTCGTCGACGGCGTGGCCGTGCCCGGCATGTACGCCGACGGCAGGGGCCGGTGACGACCGACGCCGCAGGTCGTGCCAGAGCGTCATGACCGCTGCGGCGATCAGCAGCAGACCGGCGACGATCAGGAACGGCTGCAGCGCCTCCTTTACGTACCGCAGGTACATGTCGGTGACGCTGGCCCGGACCACCGCGCCGCCGAGCAGCAACAGCACCACGCCTTGAGCCTGTTTGTTCACAACAGCACCGTCCCCACCGCGACCGCCACCACGACGGCGATCAGGAATGTCGCCGGAGCGAACCGGTACGCGAATCTGCGCCCGAACGTGCCGGCCTGCATCGAGACAAGTTTCAGGTCGACCATCGGGCCGACGACCAGAAAGACCAGCCGTGAGGTGAGCGAGAACTGCGACAGCGAGGCCGCGACGAAGGCGTCCGCCTCGGAGCAGATCGACAACAGCACGGCGAGTACGGCGAGCGCCAGGATGGACAGCACCGGGTTGTCGGCGAGAGTCTGCAGCCAGCGCTCCGGCACCAGCACGTTGATGCTGGCAGCGGCCATCGCCCCGATCACCAGGAACCCACCGGCGTGCATGATGTCGTGCCGCACCGCCGCCCAGAACGCCCGCGCCCGGGACAGGTCGTCCAGGTCGGGCCGGTGCGGCAGGCGGATCCAGTCGGTACGGCCCAGCCGCAGCCACAGCCAGCCCATCACGACCGCGACGAGCAGGCTGGCGACACCTCGACCGACGACCATCTCGGGATTGTTCGGGAAGGCGACCGCCGTGGCGACCAGCACGATCGGGTTGATCGCCGGGGCGGCCAGCAGGAAGGCCAGCGCGGCGGCCGGCGCCACGCCCCGACGGATCAGCGACCCGGCGATCGGCACCGAGCCGCACTCGCAGCCGGGCAGCACCACCCCGGCGGCGCTGGCCACCGGCACCGCCAGCGCCGGGTGTTTCGGCAGCGCCTTGGCCCAGAACGACCGGGGTACGAAGACCGCGATCACCGCGGATAGCACCACCCCGAAGACCAGGAACGGCATCGCCTGGACCATCACCGACACGAAGACCGTGGTCCAGGTCTGCAGCCGGGGGTCGGAGATCAGGTTGGCCAACGGCTCGCGGAAGATCACCAGCCCGATCAGCAGGAAGGCGAGCACCTCCACCGAGCCGATCCGGTCACCGAACAGCCGGCGTCGGGGTGGTCGTGGGCCACCGGGGGGTCCGGCGGCGCCGCCGGACCCGGACAGGTCGTCGTCGGCCGGTGCGGCCCAGTCGATGTCGTCGCCTGGGCGCGTCCGACGCGTCGCGGTGCGATCGGCAGCGGTCACGGCGGGCTGGTCCCCTCGCTGGTGTGAAGACGGGCAGTTCACGATAACCCGCGCAGGGGTGCCCGCCACCACACCGGGACGCGCCCACTGTCGGTGCGGTGCCACCGGTGCTAGCGTCGGTGGCACAACCTATGTCCCACAGGGGAGCGCACGTAGCGCTGAGAGTGCGGGGAGTCCCGCAGACCCTCGAACCTGATCTGGGTAATGCCAGCGCAGGGAGTTGGAGCGACGTATGACGCAGCAATCTTTGCCCGCCGACCGTAGCTGGCGGACCGTCGACATCGTGGTCGCCTCGGTGATCGCGGTCGCGTTCGGGGTGGTCTTCTGGCTGTGGGGGTTGATCTGGACCGCCACCGAGGCCGCGTTCACCTTCTTCCCGCCCGCCCAGGCGGTGCTGTACGGGGTGTGGCTGGTGCCGGCCGTGCTCGGCGCACTGGTGATCCGCAAGCCGGGGGCCGCGCTGTTCTGCGAGCTGGTCGCCGCGGTCGTCTCGGCGGCGTTGGGCAGCCAGTGGGGTGCCGTGGTGATCGTGCAGGGGCTGGCCCAGGGGGTCGGTGCCGAACTGGTGTTCCTGGCGGTGGCGTACCGCTCGTTCCGGCTGCCGGTGGCGCTGGCCGCCGGGGCCGCCGCCGGGCTCGGCGCGGCGATCTTCGACCAGATCCGCTACTACGCGCCGTACGACCTGGTCAGTTTCCGGATCCCGATCTTCATCGTCACCGTGGTCAGCGCGATCGTGCTGGCCGGTGCCGGCAGCGTTGCGCTGACCCGGGCGCTGGCCCGTACCGGGGTGCTCGACCGGTTCCCCGCCGGCCGCGACCGCACCACGGTGTGAGCCGGCTGGGGCCGGCCGGGTCGTGAGCCGGCTGGAGCTGCGCGGGTTCGGCTGGCGGCACGCCGGCCGCCGGGCCTGGGCGGTCCGCGACGTCGACCTGAGCGTCGATGCCGGCGAACGGGTCCTGCTGCTCGGGCCGTCGGGGGCCGGCAAGAGCACGCTGCTGGCGGCGATCGCCGGGCTGCTGCCGGCCGACTCGGGCGAGCAGGCCGGCACCGTCACCGTCGACGGGCTCGACCCGCGCAATGCCCGCGAGCGGGTCGGCATCGTCTTCCAGGACCCGCAGAGCCAGCTGGTGATGGCGCGCAGCGGCGACGACGTGGCGTTCGGGCTGGAGAATCGGGGCGTGCCGGCCGACCAGATCTGGCCCCGGGTGGACGCCGCGCTGGCCCGGGTCGGCTTCCGGTACGGCCGGGACCGTCCGACGGCCGCGCTGTCCGGCGGCGAGCAGCAGCGGCTGGCCCTGGCCGGGGCGCTCGCCCTGCGGCCGGGTCTGTTGCTGCTGGACGAGCCGACCGCCAACCTGGACCCGGCCGGTGCCGACCTGGTCCGCGACGCCGTCGCCGGGGCGCTCGACGGAGACCGGGACACCACGCTGGTGATCGTCGAGCACCGGGTGGCGCAGGCGCTGCCGCTGGTCGACCGGGTGGTGGTGCTGTCCGCCGGTGGCGGGGTGCGGGCCGACGGCAAGCCGGACGAGATCTTCGACCGGTACGGCGGGCAACTGGCCGCCGATGGTGTCTGGGTGCCCGACCAGCCGCTGCCGCAGCGCGGCGGGCCCGCCGCCCCGGCCGGCGAGCCGCTGCTGATCGCCGACCGGGTCGGGCTGGTGCCCCGGCTCGCCCCGCTCGCCGACGAGGTGCCGGTACGCGCCGGCGAGGCACTGGCCGTGCTGGGGCCCAACGGTGCCGGCAAGACCACGCTGGCCTTGCTGCTCGGCGGGCTGGTCGCGGCCACCGACGGAGCGGTCCGGGCCACCGCCGCGTTGACCGGCGACGGCCGGGTCGGCCCGGCCCCGCACCGGTGGCGGGCACCGGAGCTGGTCCGCCGGATCGGCAACGTGTTCCAGAACCCGGAGCACCAGTTCGTCGCCACCACGGTGGCCGACGAGCTGGCCCTCGGCCCGCGCCGCTGCGGGCTGCCGGAGTCGGCCGTCGCCAGGGTGGTCGACGAGTTGCTGCAGCGGCTGCGGCTGGACCGGCTGGCGGCGGCCAACCCGTACACCCTCTCCGGTGGTGAGGCGCGGCGGCTGAGTGTGGCGACCGCCCTGGCCACCGCGCCCCGCCTGCTGGTGCTCGACGAGCCGACGTTCGGCCAGGACCGGCGTACCTGGCTCGAACTGGTCGCGCTGCTCGGTGAGCTGCGCGACGCCGGGCACGGGATCGTGACGGTGACCCACGACGTCGACCTCGTCGCCGCCCTCGCCGACCGGCGGCTGACCCTGTGAGCCGATCGGCGGCTGCCCCGGTGATCGGCGGCGCGTTAGCCCGCCGCAACCCGGTGGCGAAGCTCGCCGCCGCACTGGTCTTCTCGGTGCTGCTGCTGGCCACCCTGGACCCGGTGGCACCGGCCGTCGCGCTCGCCGTCGAGCTGGCCGTGGTCCCACTGTTCGGGCTGGGCTACCGGGCCCTGCTGCGCCGGATGGCGCCGCTGCTGCTGAGCGCCGCCGGTGTGCTGGTCACGCTGACGCTGTTCGCCGCCGAACGGACCGGCCCGGTGCTGCTCGCCGCCGGCCCGGTGCTGGTGACCAGCGGCGTGCTGGTCACCGCGCTCGGTCTGGCGTTGCGGCTGCTGGCCGTGGCGCTGCCCGGGGTGCTGGTCTTCGCCACCACCGACCCGACCGACCTGGCCGACGCCCTGGTGCAGAACGTCAAGGCCCCGCCCCGGTTCGCGATCGGGGCGCTCGCCGCGTTCCGGCTGGTGCCGATGCTGGCCGCCGAGTGGCAGCTGCTGGCGATGGCCCGCCGGGCCCGGGGCATCGACGCGGGCCGCAACCCGGTGCGCCGGTTTCGGCTGTTCGCGGCGACCGCCTTCGGGCTGCTGGTGCTGGCGATCCGCCGGGGCACCCGGCTGGCCACCGCGATGGATGCCCGGGGGTTCGACGCCGGTGTCCCCCGGACCAGCGCCCGCCGGCAACGGTTCGGGGCGGCCGACGCCGCTCTGGTCGTCGGTGCCGCAGTCGCCGCTGGAGGGTCGCTGGCGGTCAGTTTCGCCGCCGGGGTCTTCCGCCCGGTGATCGGCTGACCGCTGCCGACAGACTGCGCTGCAGGTCAACAGTGGTGTAACTGATGCACACATGGCAACACCTTCACGGCACGTGCGCCGCGACGACGGCAGTACGTCGCCTGCTGTTTCCCCACCTCCACGAGATTGACCGCGACAAAGTTGATCTGGGAGGCGGAACAGGGATGGGACACCACCACCATCATCACCACCACGACCACGCGGCGAGCGGTGCCGACGTACCGGCACCGCTCGACCTGTCGGTGCCGGACGCCGAACTGTCGCCGACCGAGGCGTCCCGGCGTACCTTCCTGCGTAACGCCGGGTTGCTCGGAGCCGGCGCGGCCGCGTCGTCGGTGCTGGCCGGCGGACACGCCGCACACGCCGCACCGGCCAACGACCACAGCGGCGGCGGCACCGGCGGCGGCCAGGCCAACGACGGCGAGTTCGTCTGGCTGGCCGGCGACCACCACATCCACACCCAGTACAGCTCGGACGCCATGTACCGGGTGGTCGACCAGGCCAAGCACGCCCGTGCGTACGGTCTGGACTGGATCGTCATCACCGACCACGGCAACGCCACCCACTCCCGCATCGGGGTGGAGAAGGTCAACCCGGACATCGTCGAAACCCGCAAGGAGATCAAGGACCTGCTGGTCTACCAGGGCCTGGAGTGGAACATCCCGTCCGCCGAGCACGGCACGGTCTTCGTCCAGCCGGGGCCGAACGAGGTCGCCGTACTCAAGCAGTTCGAGACCGACTACGACGGCTCGGTGAACGGCACCAGCAGCCCGAGCCCGGAGAACGAGGCGCTCGCCATCGCCGGCATCAAGTTCCTCGGTGACGAGGTGCGCCGGCGCCGTATCGGCGGTGCGCTGTTCCTGGCCAACCACCCGTCCCGGCGGGGCGTCGACTCGCCGCACGAGGTGCGGGCCTGGCGTGACGCCGACCCGACCGTGGCGGTCGGCATGGAGGGTGCCCCCGGTCACCAGGCGTCCAGCCTGCCGGCACCGAACGGCCCGGGTCGCGGTCGCGGCTACTACGAGGGCAGCCCGTCGGCGGCGTCGTTCCCCGGCTACCCGCTGGAGAGCTACCGCACCTGGGGCGGGTTCGACTGGATGACCTCCACCGTGGGCGGGCTGTGGGACAGCCTGCTCGCCGAGGGCAAGCCGTGGTGGATCAGCGCCAACTCCGACTCGCACATCAACTACCTGGGTACGTCGATGCGCGGGCCGGACAGCGACTTCAACGCCAACGGCAAGTACAACGACCCGGTGTACGGGCCGCTGATCACCACCGCCGGTGACTTCTGGCCGGGCCAGTACAGCCGTACCCACGTCGGCGCGCAGGCGTTCGGCTACCGCGCGGTGATGGACGCCATCCGGGCCGGCCGGGTCTGGGTGGACCACGGCGGTCTGATCCGGGGCCTGGACATGCGGGTCCGCCGGCTCAACGACCAGCGTCCCGGTGCCGGCGCCACGCTCGGCGGCACGCTGAAGATCAAGAGTGGTACGTCGGTCGTGGTGACCCTGGACATCGATCTGGCCACCGTGCCGAACTGGGCGCAGTTCGTGCCGAAGCTGGCCCGGGTGGACCTGATCGTCGGCGACGTCACCGGACCGGTCACCGACCAGGACACCTTCACCGCACCGACCACCCGGGTCGCCGCCTCGTTCGAGGTGCAGCCGGGCCGCAAGCGGGTGTCGTTCAGCTACCCGCTGGGCCGGGTGGACCGGCCGATGTACGTCCGGGTCCGGGGCACCGACGGTAACCGCAGCGCGCCCGGTCTGATGGGTGCGGCGGTCGACCCGCACGGCCCGGCGATGGACGTGCTCGGCGACGCCGACCCGTGGCTGGACCTGTGGTTCTACGGCAACCCGATCTGGGTCCTGCCATCCTGACCGCCACCGCCACCGCCGTGACAGTCATCGGAATCAGTCTGGGACATGCCGACGACGCCGCTGCCGAACACTGGCTGCACGACGTCGTCGGCGTGGCCGACCTGCCCGGCCTCGTCGCCTGCACCCATCTGGTGCGGACGCCGAGGCCGCACGTGGCGATCAGTCTGGCCGCCCCCGACGGGCTGCCCGACCTGCCTGCCACCCCGGCCGATCTGGTCCCGGCGGCGGAGCTCGCCGCCGACGAGCACCGGGCCGGTCGGTCCGGGCGGGCGGTGCGCTACCCCGGGGTCGACCGCCTGGTCGGCACACTCACCGTCGCGGAGCTGCTCGACTTCAGCGCGATCGAGCAGGTCATCATGCTCGGTGGCGCGGTCCCGGAGCCGGAGACGCCGGTGCAGACCCGGGACTTCGTCCGGCCGCAGTGGATCAACGGAGTGCTGACGTTGATCACCACTGCGGTCGGGCCGGGGCGGATCGGGCCGTTCGAGCTGCCCGACCCGACCCCGTGCTGCGCCGACAAGCACTGACCGTACGCCTCACCTATCCAACCTCCGGCGCTGGTCACATCCTGTGGCCAGCGCCGGAGGCTGTCACGCTCGACGGCCTTCCGCTGCCGGAGCCGCGAGGTGAGGCTGACGCACGTCATTTCGCGAAAATAAGGTGCGTCAGCCTCACCTCGCAGGCGGTGGAGTGGTGGTCAGTTCGCCGCACCGAGGGCACCAGCGACTCTTCACTCGGAATGAGAACAGCCCGGCGAGGAAACCGAGTAACGCCGCGCTCGTCAACGCACAGATTTCCATGATCCTCTTTGACTTCTCTATGAGTGGGGATGGTCGACGCCGTTGAGTGGCTGCCGGCGTTGCACCACACCGGAGCGGGTCAGGGCACTCTTGTAGACTCCGATCGCGGCCATCCGCCCGTCCCGACCGGCCGAGGTGATCGTGGCGAGGATCCCGACCACCGGGCAATCGGCGTCGTCCAAGCCGTACCGGATGTCGGAGACCCGAATCGTCATCGACCGGTCGCCGAACACCCAGTCGGCCTTGCCGAGGTGCAGGGTGTCACCGACCCGCAGGAGTTCCCCGTCGGCCATCAGTCGTCCCGCCCGTCGTGGACGTACCCGTCCGGCCACAACCCGGCATACTGCAACACCGCCCGCACCCGACGCGCCTTGACCTGATCCCAGCGGTCCAGCACCGCCAACGCGCTGGTGAACGGCGGGCAGAACGCCGCCACGTCACACACCCGACACTCGGCCAACCGGCTCGGCATGTGCTCGGCGACCGTTTCCCGCGCACGGTCCAACACGGCGACGTCCGGCCGGTTCCGCATCGCCGCCGCCACCTCGTCCAGCACCGCCTGCTCGGCGTCGACAGCCGGCCGTCCGGCATCCGGCGCGGGTGCCACCCCACGCGCGGCCAGCAGCCGGAACCGTGGATCGCGCCCGATGTCCGTCTGCCCCGGCGTTCGCCGCGCCAACGGCGGCCGGTCCGGCGTCGGACCTTGGTTGCGGACGACGTACGGCGGCACGCCATACCTACTGCGGGGGCTCTGGTTCCTGGTCAAGAGCTTCTCCTTCGCAGGGAGGACTGTTGAGAGGTCCACAGCAGGCACAGGGTCGAATTCAGGTACAGCGGGCAAGAGCACTGGGGTCACCAGTGCTCTCGATTCCGCATCCGTGATCCGTGGGGGCCGGGATCCTTGATCGACTGACCAGCGCAGGAACCTCAAGTAAGCAGAGCTTATAATGATTGTGATAAGGCTGCAAGTGGCGTTGGCCAACAAGGTTCCCCACCCAAGTACGGTCAGTGAGCCAAGCCGCCACGCATCCGGCACCATGATCGGAGGCAGCAACCGGAGGCAACCATGACAGACCAAGGCTGGACCAGCAGCTCAGACCCGTACCTCGTCGCGCAGCAGCACGACGCGTGGTCCGCCGAGGCCGCCGGCCGGGGACGCGTCGGCACCCAACAGCTACTCGGCGTCGAGACCGTCGACACGGACACACAGGTCAGACGCGCACTCGGACTCGCCGCCGGCGAACGAGCCATCGTCCGCCGCCGCCTCATCCTCGAAGACGACCGGCCCGTCGAACTCGCCGACTCCTTCTACCCGGAGCCCATCGCCGCTGGCACCCCACTCGCCGACAACCACAAGATCAAAGGCGGCGCGGTACGGGTCCTCACCGACCTCAACCTCGCACCCCACCAGGTCACCGAACACGTCACCGCCCGACGGCCGACCGACCACGAACAGGAACTCCTCGACATCCCCGCCGACGAACCACTCCTCGTCCTCACCCGCATCAGCCGCGCCACCACTGGCCAACCCGTCGAGTACGCCGTCATGCGCACCGTGACCAGCCGCTCCACCGGCCACACCTACCAGATGCAAGTCCCACTCGCATGACCAGCGAACCCGACAACACTGCTGCCAACGACGTACGCGACCGCCAACGCCAGATCGCCGCCGACCTGCGCCGGCAGATCCTCACCGGCGAGTTCACACCCGGCGACAAGGTGCCCTCCACAGCCCAGCTCTGCGAGCGGTACGGCGTCTCCAACCTCACCACCCAGCGCGCGCTCGCCATCCTCAAGAGGCAAGGATTCGTCCGTGGCGAGTCCGGGGTCGGCGTGTTCGTCACCGCCAACCAGCCGATCGCGGTCGAAGCGAACCACTACCCGGGCCAGGCCAGCAGCGCCACTCCGTACCCGTGGATCAGTGAGATCGCCAGTCACGGCCGCCGCAAGACCAGCCGCCTGCTGTCCGTCGACGAGGTGACACCGCCGGTCGCGGTCGCCGCAGCGTACGACCTCGAACCCGACACCCGCGTCATCCGCCGGCGGCTTCTGCTCCTGCTCGACGACGCCCCGGCCGAACTGGTCACCAACTACTACCGGACCGACCTCGCACGCGGCACCCCGCTCGCCGAACACCGGCTGATCAGCGGCGGATCGCTGCGCGTGCTCGCCGGACTCGGCAAGCACGCCGGACCAGCCGTCGACGACGTCGAAGCCACCATGCCCACCATCGACGAGTTCATCGCCCTGCAGATGCCCGACGACATGCCCGTGCTGCGTCAGTTCCGCACCGTCTACACCACCGACGGCGAACCCATCGAAGTGACCGAAATGATCAAAGCCGCCCACCGACACAAGGCCAGATACCTCCTGCCCGGACCTGACGAAGCCTGACCTCACTGCCCCCCACGACACTTACCAGACCGCCGCCGAGGTAGTGGAGGTGGCCACGGCGAACTCTCCACTCGGCGGACCGCAGCAGGCGCACAACAAGCCACTTTTCCCCTTGCCGGAGCCAACCGCGTACGCGACAATTTCCACATCGGCCTTTCGGTAGGTGCCGGACGGAGGAGGGACAGCCACGCCGAACCAGCCAGCATCCGTTGAGGACAGACAACGCATCGATGTACGCAAGATTAGGTGCCGGAGTTGTGGCGAAATGTCGATTGCGGCAACCTCCGACACGCCCGGGATCCGGGGGAGGTTGGCGGAAAGATCCCAAACCGCCCCCGAGCTGCGAAAACCAGCCTCATAGAGATCATCTGAGCCACTACCAAGATCATGATCAACAGAAGGTTGCCCTCCAGGCCCCCTGTTTGCCCAGGTCAGACCGCCTGACATTTCGGACACGGTCCCCGAGCACACGAAAACCGCGCCGGATTGAAACTCTCCCCTCTATCTCAAGAGGGGGGAATTCCAGTGTCGTCCCCGAGCACACGAAAACCGCGCCGAATTGAAACCCGGCGTACGACTTCCGTGCGCGTCGAGAGGTGCTTGTCCCCGAGCACACGAAAACCGCGCCGGATTGAAACGATCCCACCGTGACCATTCCCACATACACCAACCCGGTCCCCGAGCACACGAAAACCACGGTTGTACTCGAAGGAAATGGAGGCAGGTCGGCCGTAGAATTGGTCTGTGACGGCGCTGCCGCTATCCGGAGCGAATGCCAGGCTTCCCAGGGTCGCCGACGAGGTCGACCGTACTCATCGCCGCGTTCGCATCAGGCGCAACGGCCGCGAGTGGTGGTGCTGATCTCGGCAGAGGGCCGTGAGTCGCTGGAGGCAACCGTCGAGCTGCTTCCTTCCGGAACGGGCCGGATGAGGGGACGGACTCCGCTGGCCCGTCACCCCACCGCGAGCCGCGACCGTCAGCGACGGCCGGTGACGATGTACTGCAGCTTGAGCTCGTGGTCGGGTGCCACGCCGAACCGTTGATCGAGTTCGTAGATCGAGGTCAGCGGTACGGCCGTGACATCACGTAGTCCAGCCCGCTCCAGCACCGCCACGGTCTGGTTGATGGACTTCGCGGTGGCCAGCGGCAGCGCCGACCGGACCGCGCTGTCGTAGTGGTCGGCGAAGTTCTCCGAGGCGTTGTCCAGCCCGTCAGGGAACCAGGTGCTGTCGACCACGGCGACCGTGCCGCCGGGGCGCAGCAGGCGTACCCAGTTGGCCACGGCGACCTGCGGCTCCCGCAGCGTCCACATCAGGTACCGGCTGGTCACCGCGTCGAAGCTGGCCGCCGGGAAATCCGGGGACACGGCGTCGCCGTACTCGATGACCGGGCCGCCGGGCATCGCGGCGGCGTGGTGCCGGGCCCGCTCCAACATTCCCTCGGACAGGTCGATGCCGGTGACCCGGTGGCCGAGGCCGGCCAGCACGATGGCCGCCTGCCCGGTGCCGGTGCCGACGTCGAGCACGTCCAGCGGGGCCGGCGGCAGTGCCGCCGCCCAGACCTGTGACCAGGCCTGCTGGTCGGCGGCAAACCGCTCCGGGCGCTGCACGTACGCGTCATACCCCGTCGCCCGGTCGGTCCAGTACGCGTTGATCCGATCTTGTACGGCCGTCATGCCGCGATCCTCTCCTCGGTGACACCGTGTGGACGGAACAGCAGGTGGATGGCTCCGTCGAGGTCCAGCCGCCGGATGCCGATCCCGTAGACCGGTTCGAGCACCGCCGGGTCGAGCACCTCGTCCGTGCTGCCGGCGGCCGCCACCTGCCCGTCGCCGAGCAGCACCAGGTCGTCGCAGTAGCGGGCGGCCAGGTTCAGGTCGTGCAGCACGACGACGGAGCAGGTGCCGAGGTCCCGCACCAGTCGCAGGACCTCATGCTGGTAGCGGATGTCCAGATGGTTGGTCGGCTCGTCGAGCAGCAGATGGGTGGCCTGCTGGGCGAGAGCGCGGGCAATCAGCACCCGTTGGCGTTCGCCGCCGGACAGCCCGGCGAACGCGCGGGCACCCAGGTGGGCGGCACCGACCCGGGCCAGGCATCGGGCCACGATCTCGTGGTCGGCCCGACTGGTCCGCTGGAACGTCGACAGGTGCGGACCCCGGCCCAGCAGCACCAGCTCGGCCACGGTCAGCGCGGTGTCCGCGCCGCCGGCCTCCTGCACCACCACGGCCAGCCGGCGGGCGACCTCCCGCGACGGCAGGCCGGTCAGCTCGTCGCCGTCCACCACGACCCGCCCGGCGCCACCACCACTACGCCCGGCACCGCCGCTGCGCAGGGCACCGTGGAGCATGCGCAGCAGGGTGGTCTTGCCGCTGCCGTTCGGGCCGATCAGCCCGAGGACCCGGCCCGGTCGGGCGGTCACGCTGACCCCGTCGATCACCGGGTTGGCGCCGTAGCGCCAGGAGACCTCGGTCGCGGTGATCACGACTCGGCCTGGAAGTGCTGCACGATCCGTTCGAGTCCGTCGATGGACAGTGGGGTCGGTGGCTCGGTGAAGTTGAACAGCTGGGTCAGCACGTCGCCGTTGCGTACGGCGGCCAGGTTCTCCGCCCCGGGCAGCCCGGTCAGGCCCTGTTCGACGGCGGCCGGGTCGCCGTCGCTGTACAGCAGGACCAGCACGTCGGGGTCGCGGCCGAGCAGTTCCTCCACGGTGACTTCGAAGACCCGTTCGGGTACGTCGTCGAAGACGTTGCGGAACCCGGCCGCCTCCAGCTGCGGGTGCGCCATGCTGGCGGTGCCGTACGCGTAGGTGACACCGCCGCCGACGGTCGGATACAGCACCGCGGCCGTACGGCCGGTGCCCGCCCCGGCCTGGGCCTGCACCTGCGCCATCCGCTCTTCCAGCGCGGCGACCGCCGCTGCCGCCTCGTCGGCCCGGTCGAACACCTCGCCGTACGTTCGCATCTGGTCGTAGATGTCGTCGAAGGTCGGCACCGTCGTGCTTCCCGGGCACATCGCCGGCTCCTCCAGCAGCGGGATGTCCACCGCCGACAGCGTGTCCCGGGACAGGTTGTCCACCTCGCCGAGCACCAGGTCCGGCTGTTGGCTGATCACCACTTCCTTGGAGATCTGCAGGTGGCCGCTGGTGTCGGTCTTGTCGGTCAGCAACGGGATACGGTCCAGCTCGGCAAGGGTCGCCTCGTCGTAGTACTCCGGCGGGTACTGCCCGGCCCGGGCGGTGACCCGGTCCAGCACGCCGAGCGCGTGCAGGTACGGCACGGCAGCGCTCTTGAGCAGCACGACCCGCTCCGGCGCGGCGTCGAAGGTGACGTCGACGCCGCAGTTGGTGACGGTGACCGGGTAGCCATCGGCCGCGTCCGGCGCGGGGTCGGCACCGGCCTCGCCGCATCCGGCGGCGAGCAGCACGGCGGCGGAGACCGCCGCGACGGCGGTGGTACGGCTTGTCCTCATGGTGCTCCTCGACTGTTCGGGACAACTCGGGGGCCCAGTTGGACCCGGTGCTCGGGCAGGCCCGGTGGTCACCCGGACGTGGCGTGCAGGCGGCGGATCAGAACCAGCAGGAAAGGTGCGCCCAGCAGCGCGGTGATGATCCCGATCGGGATCTCCTGGGGGGCCAGCAGGACCCGGGCCAGCACGTCGGCCCAGACCAGCAGGATCGCGCCGAGCAGTGCGGCCACCGGCACCACCCGTACGTGTGGTGCGCCGACCAGCCGCCGGGCCAGGTGGGGCACGACGAGGCCGACGAAGCCGATGCTGCCGGCGGCGGAGACCAGCACGCCGACGCTCAGCGAGACGAGCACCAGCAGGCGCAGCCGGAACCGGTCCGGTGACACGCCGAGGGTCTGCGCGGTCTCGTCGCCGATGGCGAGCACGTCCAGTCGCCGGCCGACGATCGTCAGGTACCCGGTCATCCCGACCAGCACGACGGCGGCCACCGCCAGCAGGGCGTCCCAGCGGGCCAGCCCCAGCGACCCGAGCAGCCAGAACATCACCGACCGGGCGCCTTCGGCCGACCCGGAGGCGAAGATCAGGAAACTGGTGGTGGCGTACAGCGCGTAGCCGACGGCGACGCCGGACAGCAGCAACCGGATCGAGGTGACCCGGCCGCCGCTGCGGGCGATCAGGAAGACCAGCAGCGACGCGGCGAGGGCACCGAGGAATGCGCTGGTGGACAGGGCGTACTGGCCGAAGCCTGCGCCGGCCCCGAACAGGATCGCCGCCGCCGCGCCGCTGGACGCTCCGGAGTTGATGCCGAGCAGGTACGGGTCGGCGAGCACGTTGCGGACCATCGCCTGCAGCGCCACTCCGCACACCGCCAGCCCGGCGCCGACGAGCATGCCGAGCAGCACCCGGGGCAGCCGGACCTGCCAGACGATGGCCTGCTCCGGCAGGCTCCAGGTCGCCTCACCGGGCAGTCCGACGAGTTGGTGGCCGATGATGGCGGCGACGGTCGTCGGGGCGATCCCGATCGCGCCGGAGCCGACCGCCACCACGGCGGTGGCCACCAGCCCGACGGTCAGGACAACCAGCCAGATCCCGGTCCGGCGGCGCTGTGCGGCGACGCCGAGCAGGTCGCTGCGGGCTGCCGACAGGGTGGCCGCCGCCATCGCCCCACCCCCGTACGCCGATCTGTTGCTCTTGCAAAGTTATGGCAAAAGCTAGCAGCAAGATCAGCGGATCCGGAAGGCGGTGAGGCACTGTTCACCTCGGCGTCGGTCAGCTGCGCCGGAACTGGTAGTTGCGGCCCTTGCCGGCGCGCTGACCGCGACCGGCGAGCCGGTCCGGGCGGGCGCTCCTGGCCTGCGGGCCGGAGCCCGGCGCGAGCGCGCGGGCAGCGCGCCGACCCTCGGCGGGCAGCGCGTCCTCAGGCAGCGCGACCTCGGGCAGCGCGATCTCGGATAGAGCGAGTTCACTCGGGGTGGCATCGGGCACGGTGAACCCGGGCGTCGTCGTGTCTTGTTCTGGTCGTTGCGCCATGCGAGAAGACCTCCTGGCTACGAACCGCCACGCGAACCCGCGGCGGTGACGGGTGAGATGCGGGAGGCGGGCGCCGCAGTCACCGACGACGGTCCACGATGACGGGACCGGGCAGCCGGAGAAACACCGTGACGCCCGCAGTGCCGACCGGCGGCGGGAACCCCGCACGGCACGGATCGACGGCGACCGCCGGGCGGTCGCGGCACTGCGAAAAAGAGGGCGTCAGTAGCGCATGACCGTCACGCTAACCGGTGCGCTCCCCCGACGCACCCGATTTTCCAGACAGTCCGGCGGCGGCGCGGGATCGGGGCGCGCTCAGCCCTGCGGGGCGACCGGGTTGGGCAGGGCACCACCGAACCGGCGGTCCCGCTGCGCGTACAGCTCGCAGGCGTACCACAGGTGCCGCCGGTCGAAGTCGGGCCAGAGGGTGTCCAGGAAGACCAGCTCGGCGTAGGCCGACTGCCAGAGCATGAAGTTCGACGTCCGCTGCTCGCCGGACGGCCGCAGGAACAGGTCCACCTCGGGCACTTCCGGGTGGTAGAGGTAGCGGGCCAGCATCTTCTCGTTGACCCGGGCCGGGTCGACCTTGCCGGCCGCGACGTCCCGGGCGATCGCCGCCGCCGCGTCGGCGATCTCCGCCTGGCCGCCGTAGTTCACGCAGAACTGCAGGGTGAGCGTGCTGTTGTGGCGGGACATCTCCTCGGCGGTCTGCAGCTCGGAGATGACGCTCTTCCACAGCCGGCCGGCCCGGCCCGACCACACCACCCGTACCCCGAGGTCGACCAGCTGGTCGCGGCGGCGGCGGATGACGTCGCGGTTGAAGCCCATCAGGAAGCGGACCTCGTCCGGCGAACGCCGCCAGTTCTCCGTCGAGAAGGCGTACGCCGACAGGTACGGAATCCCCAGCTCGATCGCGCCTTCCACGGTGTCGAACAGCGAGAACTCCCCCTGCTCGTGCCCTTTGGTCCGGGGCAGACCGCGATCCTTGGCCCACCGGCCGTTGCCGTCCATCACGATCGCCACGTGGTCGGGCAGCGCCTGCTTCGGCAGCGCCGGTGGCCGGGCACCGGACGGGTGCGGAGTGGGTGCCACCGGCGGGCGCAGGCCTCTGCCCTTGGTCATGGTTGCGTCTCCTGGGAACGGTCGACCAGCGGCAGCGAGCGTAACCCGCGCTCAAGATGCCACTGCAGGTGCGCCGCCACCAGCCCGCTGCACTCCCGGCGGGTGGCCGGTTCCGACGTGTCCGCCACCTGCCAGTCGCCGGTGGCCAGGGCGGCCATCAGGTCGATGGTGGCCGGGGCCGGATGGGCCGCGCCGGGTGGTCGGCAGTCCGGGCAGACGCACCCCCCGGCCGGTACGGAGAACGCCCGGTGCCGGCCCCGGGTGCCGCACACCGCGCAGTCGCGCAGCGCCGGCGCCCAGCCGGCGAGGGCCATCCCCCGCAGCAGGTACGCGTCGAGCACCAGAGTGCCGGCGTGGTCGCCGTCGGCCAGGGCCCGCAGCGCGCCGAGGGTGAGCTGGAACAGCCGCAGCGACGGCTCCCGTTCCACCGGGGTGAGCCGCTCGGCGGTCTCCACGATCGCGCTGGCCGCCGTGTAGCGCGGATAGTCGGCCAGGAACCGTTTGCCGTACAGGTGCAGCCCTTCGACCTGGCTGACCGTGTGCAGTGAGCTGCCGGGACCGTCGGGGTTCCCGGCGATCTGCAGGTCGACGTGGCCGAACGGCTCCAGCCGGGCACCGAACCGGGAGGTGGTCCGGCGTACCCCCCGGGCGACCGCCCGCAGCCGGCCGTGCCGGCGGGTCAGCAGGGTGATGATCCGGTCGGATTCGCCCAGCTTCTGTACGCGCAGCACCACCGCGTCGTCGCGGTAGAGCTGGCGGCGGTATCCGGGCACCCGGTCATTGTCCCGTGCCCACGGGGTGTGCCGGCGGCCGGCCCTGATACGGACTCAGGGTCGCGATCCGGGACAGATCCGTGGCCGTGCCGGATGTGCCCCGTCGCTGGCGCTCATAGCGTCACCGGTATGACTCGCACCCGCACCACGACCACCGCACTCGCCGCCGCGTCGACCGTCGCGCTGCTGGCCGTCACCTCGGCGGCCTGCGCACCGCTTGACTGGCACCAGGAGGACTTCAACGACACCGAGACGGTCCCGATCACCGCCGTACGGATCGTGGAATCCGGCGACGGGGACGTGCTGGTGCGGACCCGGCCCGGTGACACGGTCGAGATTCAGCGGGTCGTCCGCTACCAGCGCTCCGAGCCGGGTCGGACCTACCGGATCGACGGGACGGTGCTCGAGCTGGACACGTCGTGCGGCTGGCGGTGCGACGTGTCGTACGACATCGTCGCGCCCCCGGGTGTCTCGGTCGAGGGTGAGAACGGCTCCGGCCAGCTGATGTTGTTCGACGTGTCGGACGTGTCGGTGCGGGTCGGATCGGGGAGCATCACCATCGACCGGGCTACTGGTCGGGTGGACGCGCGGACCGGTTCCGGCGGCATCACCGCGTACCGGCTGTCCGGTCCGGCTGAGCTGCACACCGGTTCCGGCTCCATCGATGGCCGCGGTCTCAGCGGCGATGGCGTGGTCGCGACCACCGGCTCCGGGAAGGTGGAACTCACCCTTGACGACCCAGGTCCGGTGCGCGCCGAGACATCGAGTGGGTCGGTGCACGTCACCGTGCCCGCGGGTAGCTACCGGATCCGTACCGAGACCGGATCCGGATCGGCCGATGTACGGGTGCCGGATGATCCGGACGGCGAGCATCTGATCGACGCGCGGACCGGCAGCGGGAGCATCGTCATCGATGGCGACCGGCCCGAACCAGTGTGACGTCCCGCAGATGCCGGGTCAGAAGCCCAGTTTGCGCAGCTGCCGGGGGTCACGCTGCCAGTCCTTGGCCACCCGCACGTGCAGATCGAGGTAGACCCGGCTGCCGAGCAGCTCCTCGATCTCCCGTCGGGAGCGGGTGCCGACGTCGCGTAGCCGGCTACCGCCGGCGCCGATGACGATCGCCTTCTGACTCGGCCGCTCGACGTAGATGTCGGCATATATCCGGATCAGCGAATCCTCCGGGAGGATCTCCTCGACGATCACCGCGATCGAGTGTGGCAGCTCGTCCCGTACGCCCTCCAGCGCGGCCTCCCGGATCAGCTCGCCGATCAGCACCTGCTCGGGCTCGTCGGTGAGCATGTCGTCCGGGTAGAGCCGGGGAGATTCGGGCAGGTGGCCGGTCATCACCTCGACCAGGGTCTGCACCTGGTGGCCGGTGGCGGCGCTGACCGGCACCACGTCGGCGAAGTCGCCCAGCTCGCTGACCGCGAGCAACTGCTCGGCGAGTCGGCCCCGGTCGACCAGGTCGGTCTTGGTGACCACCGCCAGCACCGTCGCTTTGAGCTCGGCGATCTCCCCGGTGATGAACCGGTCGCCCCGGCCGATCGGCTCGTTGGCCGGGATGCACAACCCGATCACGTCGACCTCGCTCCAGGTCTGGCGGACCAGGTCGTTGAGGCGTTCGCCGAGCAGCGTCCGCGGCCGGTGCAGCCCGGGGGTGTCGACCAGGACCAGTTGCGACTGCGGCTGGTGCAGGACGCCCCGGATCACGTGCCGGGTGGTCTGCGGCTTGCTGGAGGTGATCGCGATCTTCTGCCCGACGATCGCGTTGGTCAGGGTCGACTTTCCGGCGTTCGGGCGGCCGACGAAACAGGCGAAGCCCGCCCGGAAGATCTCCGGCGGAGCTGACCCGCGCCGGCTCACTGGCGTACCGTGCGAACGTGCTGGCGTACCGTGCCGGCTCACTGGCGTACCGTGCCGAGCAGTTTGCCGTCCGGGGCCGCGACGTGGACCGGCGCGTCGGTGGCGAGGTCACGCACCACCGCGTGGCCAGCACCGTCCAAGGTGGAGGCTTCGGTGACCACCGCGGCCGCCTCCAGCCGGGTGGCCCCGGACGCGACGGCCGACGCGACCGCCAACTGCAACGCGGTCAGCGTCAACGACGGCAACGCGACGTTCGCCCCGGCGTAGGTGCGCCCGTCCTGGTCCCGCACGGCGGCGCCCTCGGCCGCCCCGATCCGGGCCCGGGCGCTGCGGGCCAGCACGACCAGCTTGCTGTCCTCGGCGCTGAGCTGCGGCTCCGGCTCCGACCCGGCCGGCGTGGCCGACGACGACTCAGGCATCTGCGTGCTGCCTTTCCTCTGCTCTGGCATGACGGTGGTCTCTGCCGCCGGCGGTACGCTCGGCCGACGGCTCGGCCGGCTGGTCGACGGTCCGGCTGACCAGGACGGTGTCCACCCGGTTACGCCGGCCGGTGGTGCCCTCGGCGACCAGCCGAAGACCGGCGACGGTGACCTCCGCACCGGGGATCGGCACCCGGCCGAGCAGGTGGGCCATCAACCCGCCGACCGTCTCGACCTCGTCGTCGGAGATCTCCACGTCGAACAGCTCACCGAGGTCCTCGACCGGCAGCCGGGCGGTCACCCGGACCCGGTCGTCGTCGAGTCGTTCGACCGGTGGCCGCTCGACATCGTACTCGTCGGTGATCTCGCCGACGATCTCCTCCAGGATGTCCTCGATGGTGACCAGTCCCCCGGTGCCACCGTACTCGTCGACCACGATCACCAGGTGGGTGCGGGCGGCCTGCATCTCGGAGAGCAGGTCGTCCACCGGCTTGGACTCCGGCACGAACGTCGCCGGACGCATCAGCTCGACCACCGGGACCTCGTCGCTGCCCGGCCCGACCGCGTGGGCCCGACGGACCACGTCCTTGAGGTAGATGATGCCCACCACGTCGTCGACGTTCCCGCCGATCACCGGAATCCGGGAGAAGCCGGACCGCAGGAACAGCGCCAGCGCCTGGCGCAACGTCTTGTGCCGTTCGATCCACACCATCTCGGTCCGCGGCACCATCACCTCGCGGGCGATGGTGTCGCCGAGCGCGAACACCGAGTGGATCATCTGGCGCTCGCCGTGCTCCACGACGCCGCGCTGCTCGGCCAGGTCGACCAGCTCCCGCAGCTCGATCTGGGTGGCGAAGGGACCTTCCCGGAAGCCCTTGCCCGGGGTCACCGCGTTGCCGATCAGGATCAGCAGCGAGGCCAGCGGGTTCAGGGCGCGGCCCAGACCCCGCACCAGCGGCGCGGTCGCCCGCGCCACGACGAAGGCGTGCTGGCGGCCGATCGTACGCGGGCCGACCCCGACCACCACGAAGCTGACCACGGTCATCGCCCCTGCGGTGACCAGCGCCGCCGTCCAGCCGGCACCGAAGGTGTCCACGGCGACCAGCGCGACCAGGGTGGTGGCGGTCAGCTCGCAGAGCAGCCGGAGCAGCAGCAGCAGATTGACGTGCCGGACCGCGTCCGCTGCGACGATCTGCAGCGCCCGGGCGGAACGGCTGCCGTCACGGGCCAGCTCGGCGGCCCGGGCCGGCGAGACGACGACCAGCGCCGCCTCGGTCATCGCGATGATTCCGGCCAGCACCACCAGACCGGCGGCGATGACCAACAGTTGCAGGTCCGGCAGCCCGGTGGCTGCCGCAGCGGCGGCCAGCGGGGTGCCGGTGGTATGGCCAGAGTTCACGTGGCCCGGGCTTCCTTCCAGCTGTAGAGCAGGCGAGCCTGCAACTCGAACATCTCACGTTCCTCGTCCGGCTCGGCGTGGTCGTAGCCGAGCAGGTGCAGCACCCCGTGCACGGTGAGCAGGTGCAGCTCGTCGGCGGCGGCGTGCCCGGCGGTGGCCGCCTGCTTGGCGGCCACCTCCGGGCAGAGCACGATGTCGCCGAGCAGGCCCGGCTCGTCCGGGCTCGACTCGCCCGGACCGTGGTCGACGCTGCCCTCGTCCATCGGGAAGGCGAGCACGTCGGTCGGCCCGTCGCTGCCCATCCAGCGGTGGTTGAGCTCGGCCATGTAGTCCTGGTCGACCAGCAGCACCGACAGCTCCGCGAGCGGGTTGACGCCCATCTCGTCCAGCGCGTGACGGGCGACGGCGAGCACCGCGTCGGTGTCGACGTCGATTCCGGACTCGTTGGCGATCTCGATGGACACGTGTCTCTCCCGAAGCTCTATCGGCGCCGGTTCGCCCGGCCGCCGTGGGCGGTCCGGCCCTGGACCGCGTGGACGCCCTGATTCTGCTGTGCCTCGCGGTCGGCGTCCCATCGGGCGTACGCGTCGACGATGTCGCTGACCAGCCGGTGGCGCACCACGTCGGTGCTGGACAGCTGCGCGAAGTGCACATCGTCCAGGCCGGTGAGGATCTCCCGCACGGTACGCAGCCCGCTGGAGGTGCCACCGGGCAGGTCGACCTGGGTGATGTCGCCGGTGACCACGATCCGGGAGCCGAAGCCGAGCCGGGTCAGGAACATCTTCATCTGCTCGGCCGTGGTGTTCTGCGCCTCGTCGAGGATGATGAAGGCGTCGTTGAGGGTGCGACCCCGCATGTAGGCCAGCGGCGCGACCTCGATGGTGCCGGCCGCCATCAGCTTCGGGATGGAGTCGGGGTCGAGCATGTCGTGCAGCGCGTCGTAGAGCGGACGCAGGTAGGGGTCGATCTTCTCGTAGAGCGTCCCGGGCAGGAAGCCGAGCCGCTCACCGGCCTCGACCGCCGGCCGGGTGAGGATGATCCGGTTGACCTGCTTGGCCTGCAGGGCCTGCACCGCCTTGGCCATCGCGAGGTAGGTCTTGCCGGTACCGGCGGGGCCGATGCCGAAGACGATGGTGTGCGCGTCGATCGCGTCCACGTACCGCTTCTGGCCCAGGGTCTTGGGCCGGATGGTCCGCCCGCGCCGGGAGAGGATGTTGAGGGTGAGCACGTCGGCGGGGCGCTCGCTGCCGCCCTGCGCCAGCATGCCGACGGTACGCCGGACCGCGTCGGTGGTCAGCGTCTCGCCCTTGGCGATGAGCTCGAGCAGCTCGCTGAACAGCCGCTCGGCCACCGCATTGTCCGACGGCACACCGGTGATGGTGATCTCGTTGCCGCGTACGTGGACGTCGCTGGCGAGGGACTGCTCGACCAGCCGCAGGATCTCGTCGCCTGCACCGAGCAGGTTGACCATGATCTGCGGGTCCGGGACGGTGATCCTGGTCTGCACCCGGGCCTGCCCGGGAGGTGGAGTGCCGGTCATGGGTCGGCCTGACGGCCTTTCGCACCTGCTTCCATTTCAGCGCCCCGACCCGGTCGGCCGTGGCGGGCGGACTTGCTGCCATCGTATCCGCTCAACGCCCGGCACAGCGGCTCCATTTCCGCCGGTTGTCACCGGGACAGCAGCGGACCGAGTGGTGCCCCACCCAGCACGTGGGCGTGCACGTGGAACACCTCCTGACCGGCGTACCGGCCGGTGTTGAAGATCAACCGGAACCCGTCGGCGGCCAGCCCTTCGGCCTGCGCCACCGCAGCCGCCGTGGTCAACAGCTCGCCCGCAACGGCGGGGTCGGCCGCGGCAAGCGCGGCGACGTCGGGGTGGTGCTGCTTCGGTATCACCAGCACGTGGGTGGGTGCCTGCGGGTGGAGGTCCCGGAACGCGACCGTGTTGGCCCCCTCGTACAGCAGGGTGGTCGGCAGTTCCCCGGCGGCGATCCGGCAGAAGACACAGTTGTCGCTCACCCGACGGATGGTAGCGGTGACCGGGGTCCGGCCGGTCCACCGCCGCGCCACCAGCGCCTCACCACGGCGTTACCAGCGCCCCAGCCGACCGGAGAGCAGGGCGAGTGCCGCGACACCGGCGGTCGACGTCCGCAGCACCGCCGGGCCGAGCCGCACCGGCCGGGCCCCGGCGTCGACGAAGGTGGCCAGCTCGGCGTCGTCGATCCCGCCTTCCGGCCCCACCACCAGCATGACCGACCCGGTGGTCGGCAGATCGGCGACGGCCAGCCGCTGCTGCGCCGACTCGTGCAGGACGAAGCTGGCGGCCGACGCCGTGCACCGGGCGGCGACCGCGTCGGTCGACTCGGCCGGCTGCTGGTCGGAGCCGCCGATCGTCGGCAGCCACAGCCGGCGGGCCTGTTTGGTGGCCTCCCGCGCGGTGCCGACCCATCGTTGCCGGGCCCGGGCACCACGGTCGTCGCGCCAGCGGGTCACCGAGCGGGCGGCCGCCCACGGAACGATCTCGTCCACCCCGACCTCGGTCATCGCCTGCACCGCCAGCTCGCCCCGGTCGCCCTTGGCGACGCCCTGCGCCACCACCAGCCGGGGGTCGGTGGCGCTGACGTACCCGGTGTCGAGGACCCGCAGGTCGAGCTGGTGCCGGCCGACGGCCTCGACCACCGCGTCGGCGACGCCGCCGCGCCCGTCGGCGAGCCGCAACCGCTCGCCCGGACGAAGGCGGACCACGGTCGCGGCGTGGTGGCCCTCCGGCCCGTCGAGGGTGTGGGTCGGCCCGGTCGGCAGGCGCTCGACGAGAAACAGTGGGGCGCTCACGTCGGATCGGTTCTCCGCTGCTACTCGCTGGCCGGGCCGGGCGGCGGGTCAGCCGTGGCCGTTGAACGCGTCGCGCATCCGGGAGAAGAACCCGCCCTGCTTGGTCAGCTCGGCGACCTCCTCGCCCCGGGCCTTGGCGAACTCCCGCAGCGTCCGTTCCTGCTCGGCGTCGAGCTTGGTCGGGGTACGCACGTCGAGGTGCACGTAGAGGTCACCGCGGCCGGTGCCGCGCAGGTGCGGCACGCCGCGCCCGCGCAACCGCAGGGTGGCACCCGGCTGGGTGCCCGGCTTGACGTCCACCGGCTCGTCGCTGTCCAGGGTCCGGATGGTCAGCCGGGTGCCGAGCGCCGCGGCGGTCATCGGCACGGTGACCCGGCAGTGCAGGTCGTCGCCCTTGCGGGAGTAGACGTCGTGCGGCCGCTCGTGGATCTCGACGTACAGGTCACCGGCGGTGCCCCCGCCCGGCCCGACCTCGCCCTGCTGGGCCAGCCGGATCCGCATCCCGTCCTCCACCCCGGCGGGGATCTTGACGGTCAGTGAACGTCGGGTCCGCACCCGGCCGTCGCCGGAACAGGTGGTGCAGGGGTGCGGGATGACGGTGCCGTAGCCCTGGCAGGCGACGCAGGGCCGGGACGAGACCACCTGGCCGAGGAAGGTCCGTTGCACGGACTGGACCTCGCCGCGCCCGCCGCACGCCTCGCAGGTCGCCAGGTGGGTGCCGGCCGCGGTGCCCGCGCCGGAGCATGTGGTGCAGATCACCGCGGTGTCGACGGTGATCGGCGCTTCCACGCCGAACGCGGTGTCGGTCAGATCGAGTTCCAGGCGCAGGATCGCGTCGGCGCCGGGACGGGTCCGCGACCTCGGCCCACGGGAGCCGGCTGCCGCCCCGAAGAAGGCGTCCATGATGTCCTGGAAGCCGACGAAGGGGCCGGCCCCGCCGGGGCCGCCGCCGGGCGCGCCGCCGGGTGCCAACGGGTCGCCACCAAGGTCGACGATCTGCCGCTTCTGGTCGTCGGAGAGCACCTCGTACGCGGCGTTGATGTCCTTGAACTTGTCAGCCGCCACCGGATCCGGATTGACGTCCGGATGGTACTGCCGGGCCAACTTGCGGTAGGCCCGCTTGATGTCGTCAGCGGAGGCGTCCCGGCTCACGCCGAGAATCCCGTAGTAGTCCTTGGCCACTGCGTCTGGTGTCCTCATGTGTCAGTCTCGCATGTGCAGTTCGCCGGGTCGGTTATCCTGCCCGCCGGTCAGTTCTGCGCCAGCAGATCGCCGACGTAGCGTGCCACGGCGCGAACCGTGGCGATGGTGCCGGGGTAGTCCATCCGGGTGGGCCCCAGCACGCCGAGGCCACCGACGATGACGGTGCCCGGACCGTAACCGGTGCTGACCACGGATGCGGCCCGCAGGTTGTCGATCTCGTTCTCGTCGCCGATGCGGACCCGCAGGGTGCTCGGCTCCACCTCGCCGATCAGTTTGAGCAGGACGACCTCCTCCTCCAGTGCCTCCAGTATCGGACGCAGGGAGCCCTGGAAGTCGAGTAGTCCCCCTCTGGTCAGGTTAGCGGTCCCGGCCAGCGCGATGCGTTCCTCGTGCCGCTCGACCAGCGTCTCCAGCAGGACCGTCGAAAGCGTGGTCATCGCCGGTCGCAGGTCCGATGGCGCCTCGTCGACCAACGCCTGGACCAACGGCGGGGTGTCGGAGAGCCGACAGCCGTCGAGCTTCTCGTTGGCCAGCCGACGCAGGTCGGTCACGTCGTCGGCACTGATCGGGGCCGGCAGCTCCACCAGTCGCTGCTCGACCCGGCCGGTGTCGACGATCAGGACCAGCATCAGCCGGGTGGTCGAGATCGGCACCAGCTCCAGGTGCCGTACCGACGACCGGGACAGGCTCGGGTACTGCACCACCGCGACCTGGCGGGTGAGCTGGGCGAGCAGCCGGACGGTGCGGTGCACGACGTCGTCGAGGTCGACGGCGCCGGCGAGGAAGCGTTCGATCGCCCTGCGCTCCGCCGGGCTGAGCGGTTTCACCCGGGACAGCCGGTCGACGAACAACCGGTAGCCACGGTCGGTCGGGACCCGCCCGGCGCTGGTGTGCGGCTGCCGGATGTAGCCCTCCTCCTCCAGCACCGCCATGTCGTTACGGACGGTCGCCGGTGACACTCCGAGCTGGTGCCGCTCGACCAGCGCCTTGCTGCCGACCGGCTCCTGAGTGGCGACGTAGTCCTCGACGATCGCCCGAAGCACGTCGAGTTTGCGGTCGTCGAGACCCATCTGCACCTCCTCCGCTGGCACCGGTCGGACCGGTCCGAGGCTACGGCCCCGGCCGTCGCGGCGGCCGGTGGGTGGCCGGACCGACGACGGACGCCCCTGCTGGCACTCGCCGGTTGTGAGTGCCAGCATACGTCGATCGGGCCGGGCCGGCGATGATCAGTTCGCCGGGCGGGGGCGTACCGGGCGATATGTCACCAAGGGCACTCACCCGGGTCGGATCGGTCGGCCGGCGGGGCTCCGCAAGCCGGCCGGCGGGCCAGAGAAGCCGGCCGGCGGGCCCCACACAAGCCGACCGACCAGCGGAGACGGCCTGCCCGGACGGGAAAATCGTCGGCGGGGCTAACTGGCGCGGCTTGATCCGTCCCCCTACCGTGTCGGGCATGACTGAACCACCTCGCCCACCAGGGGAGAACGGTCCCGGCGGGATGCCGCAGGACCCCAACTCCCCGCCGCCACCTCCAGCGTCCTACTCGATGCCGGGCGAGGCCTCCTCTCCCGGATACCCCCCGCCGCCCGGCGGCGCCGGCGGATATCCCCCGCCCGGCGGTTACCCGCCCGGCGGTCCGGCGTACGGAGGTCAACCCCCGTCCGGCTACGCCACCAACGACGACAAGACCTGGGCCCTGATCGCCCACTTCGGTGGCGCCCTGGGCGCGTTCATCAGCTTCGGACCGCTCGGCTTCGTCGGCCCGCTGATCGCCTACCTGGTCAAGGGTCAGCAGTCACCGGCCGTACGCGCGCACGCGCTGGCCGCGCTCAACTTCCAGATCCTCTGGTCGGCGATCGCCTTCGTGCTGCTCTTCGTCAGCTGGTGCCTGTTGTTCATCCCCAGCCTGGTGGTGTTCGCGATCCAGATCATCTTCGGGATCATCGCGGGCGTTAAGGCCAACGAGGGGACGCTGTACAAGTACCCGATGTCCGCCAACTTCATCAAGTGACACCGCTCGCCCCCGGATCCGTACCGGCTCCGGGGGCGTCACCGGTGGCGGGCAATGCGGGCCACGCCACGCAAGGCAGCCCAGCAGCGGGTCTCACGGGAGCAGGTCCCGGACGACCGCGTCGGCCAGCAGCCGGCCGCGCAGGGTCAGCACCGCCTGCCCGGCGGCGAGCGCGCCGGGGTCGAGCAGCCCGTCGTCGCCAGCTTGACGGGCCGCGACCCGGCCGGCCGGGGCCAGTCGCGCCAGCGGCAGCCCACTGGCCAGCCGCAGCCCCAGCATCACCTCTTCGACCTGCTGCTCGGTGCCGGTGAGTAGTTCCCGGCCGTGGCCGGGCGACCGTCCGGCGGCCAGCCGCTCGGCGTACGACCGGGGATGCCGCACGTTCCACCAGCGGACCCCGCCGACGTGGCTGTGCGCCCCCGGCCCGAGCCCCCACCAGTCACCGCCGGTCCAGTACAACAGGTTGTGCCGGCACCGGCCGGCGTCCGACCGGGCCCAGTTCGACACCTCGTACCAGTCGAATCCGGCGTCGCTCAGCGCCGATTCGGCGGCGAGGTAGCGGTCGGCGGCGACGTCGTCGTCGGGATACGGCAGTTCGCCGCGCCGCATCCGGGCCGCCAACCGGGTGCCGTCCTCGACGATCAGCGCGTACGCGCTGACGTGGTCCACCCCGGCCGCCACCGCCGCCGCCAGCGACTCGGCGAAGTCCGCCGCGCTCTCCCCCGGCGTACCGTAGATCAGATCGAGATTGACGTGCTCGAATCCGGCCTCCCGGGCCTCCCGGGCGGCGGTGACCGCGCGGCCCGGCGCGTGCCGGCGGTCCAGCACGGCGAGCACCGCCGCTGCGGTCGACTGCATGCCGAGTGACACCCTGGTGTAGCCGGCGGCCCGCAGCGCCCGCAGCGACGCCGGGGTCACCGACTCCGGGTTGGCCTCGGTGGTGACCTCCGCGTCGACGGCCAGCCCCCAGGTGGCGTCGATCGCGTCGAGCAGCCGGGCCAGCGCGTCGGCGGGCAGCAGGCTCGGCGTGCCGCCGCCGACGAAGACCGTGTCCACCTGCCGTGGCGGGCGGTCGGCCAGCACCTTCGCGGCCAGTTCCAGCTCGGCCAGTACGGCGTCCAGGTACTCCCCGACCGGTGCGCTGCCGCCAAGTTCGGCGGGCGTGTACGTGTTGAAGTCGCAGTAGCCGCAGCGGGTGGCGCAGAACGGCACGTGCAGATAGACCCCGAAGCCGCGCTGGCCGCTGCGGGCGAGCGCGGACGGCGGCAGCGCCCCGTCGGCGGGCACCGGCGTACCGGCGGGTGGTGCTCCTGGCATGGGACTAGTGTGCCGGCATGGATGAGCCCCGACCCACCAGGTCCGCGCAGCCACTGATCCGTACGGCCACCGCCGCCGGGATCACCACCCTGACCCTGGACAGCCCGGGCAACCGCAACGCGCTGTCCACCCCGCTGATGACCGAACTGCTCGCCGGCCTGGCCGAGGCGGTCGCCGACCCGCAGGTCCGGGTGGTGGTGCTGAGCCACACCGGTCCGGTCTTCTGCTCCGGCGCCGACCTGAAGGAGACCGCCGAGGCGTACGCGACCCGACAGGTGCCGGTCGGGATGCTCGGCGACGTGCTGGCGGCGCTCTGGGAGTGCCCCAAGCCGGTGGTCGCCCGGGTCGGCGGCCCGGCGCGGGCCGGCGGGCTGGGGCTGATCGCCGCGGCCGACATCGCGATCTGCGACGCGGCGGCCACCTTCGCCTTCACCGAGGTACGGCTCGGAGTGGTCCCGGCGGTGATCTCCGCCACTGTGCTGCGCCGGCTGCAGCCGCGGGCGGCGGCGCAGCTGTACCTCACCGGTGAGCTGTTCGATGGTGCCCGGGCGGCGCAGATCGGTCTGGTCAGCGCCGCCGTACCGGCCGGGGAGCTGGACGCCGCGGTGACGGCGAGCTGCGCCGCGCTGGTCCGGGGCGCCCCGGGCGCCCTGGCCGGCACCAAGCAGCTGCTCCGCCGCACCCCGGCGGCGGACGTTCGGGCCGAGACGGCTGAGCTGCGTGAGCTCTCCACCGGATACTTCCTCTCCGAAGAGGGCCGCGAGGGCGTACGGGCGTTCCGCGACAAACGCGACCCGAGCTGGCTGCCGGGGCGGTGACCACGGATAGTCGCCCCGAAACGGGGTATCTCCGGCGTAAGGGGTCGAGGCGTACGGCGTAAGGGCCGGCGTACGACAAGCGCGGGACCCGCTCCCGCTGGACGACACAACCGTCCCTGGTGTACCAAAGGTCCCAGCAACACGCGTGGGGGTGACGGTGCGGGCTCGGACGGTGCTGGTGCTGGTCGCCGTGCTGGCGGCAATCGCCCTGTTGGGCGGGGTCGGCCTGGGCCGGTGGATCGGCGATTTCGCGTTGCCCGGTGGCTGGCGGGGCTGCACGGTCGAGCTGCCCGACTCCATGCCCGGGGCTGGCGACGGCCAACTGCGTCGGGTGTCGCTCGATCCGGAGCAGATGGCGAACGCCGCCACGATCGCGGCGATCGGGGTGCAGCGTGGGCTGCCGCCCCGTGCCGTGGTGGTGGCGCTGGCGACCGGGTTCCAGGAGTCCAAGCTGCGCAACCTGACCGGCGGCGACCGGGATTCGGTCGGGTTGTTCCAGCAGCGGCCCAGCCAGGGGTGGGGCACGGTCGAGCAGATCAGCGACACCAGGTACGCGACGAACGCGTTCTACGCCGGCCTGGAGCGGGTCCGGGGTTGGCAGGACATGCGGGTCACCGATGCCGCCCAGGCGGTCCAGCGGTCGGCCTTCCCCGAGGCGTACGAGAAGTGGACCGACGAGTCACAGGTGCTCACCGCGGCGCTGCTCGGCGAGGCCACCGGCGCGGTCGCCTGCACGGTGACCCGGGATCCGGTGATGCGCGGTGCCGAGGCGACGGCGGCGCTCACCGACAATCTGCGGCTGGACTGGGGCGGCTTGGAGTCACTGCTGCCGGTGCCCACCACACCGTCACTGAGCGTCCCGGTGGAGAACCCGCAGGCCGGGTGGCGATATGCGCACTGGCTCGTTTCCCATGCCACTGATCATGGCGTCAAAAGGGTCACGTTCGGCGATCAGGAATGGACTGCGGAAGGCGGCAGTTGGTCGTCGATTTCCGGCGGGGACATCGAGACCGGGCGGGTGATGGCGGAGGTCTTCGCCTGACGTCGACAACCGGCCCCCTGGTTGCATATCTTAACCGACAGTTAGCGCAACATACGGCAAACTATGCGATCCGGACATTTTGCACGATGAACCTGTACCGAAAGTGCGTGCCCCGACACCTCACGTGCAATCAGCTGTGGCCAACCACACGGCCCGCGAATTGCTGACAATCGGCCCGGGCGGGCCGGCCGAGAGGCGGGCTAGGATCGGCATCCGCCAGGCCCGAAAAGGGCGCACCACCGACAGGACGGGAAAGCTGTGTTCGATTACGGCGGGCGGACCGGTTACGAAGCGATCAGCGACATCGACCGCAAGGAGTTCCACGAGCAGGGCTTCCTCCTGCTGCGCAACGTGCTGACCGAGGACCACCGGGCAGCGCTCGAGGCCGCGGTCGACCGGGTGTACGCCGAGGAGAAGGCCGCCGGCAAGACCACCGCCGACGGCACCCTGCACCTGCTGGGCTTCCTGGACCGCGACGAACTCTTCGGCGACCTGCTCACCCATCCGATCGCGTTCCCCTACATGTGGGGGCTGGCCGGTTGGAACATCTACACCCACCACAACCACCTCGACGTCACCCCACCGGCGCTGGAGCCGGAGAAGCCGTACTGGGGATGGCACCAGGACGGCTACCGGCAGAACTCCGACCCGGAGACGATGGACCCGAACCTGCCCCGGCCGATGTTCTCGCTGAAGGTGGCCTACGTCCTGTCCGACCTGTCGGAGACCGGCCGCGGCGCCACCAAGGTGATCCCCGGCAGCCACCTGCGCAACTCGCTGCCCCGCCCAGCCGACCTCACCGTGCAGAACCCGGATCCCGAAGGCACGGTCGAGATCACCGCGAACCCGGGCGATGCGTTCATCTTCGACCGCCGGCAATGGCACTCCCGGTCGACCAACCTGTCGACGATCACCCGCAAGATGCTGTTCATCGGGTACACCTACCGCTGGATCCGCCCGTTGGACGAGTTGCATGTCGACAAGGACAGCCAGTGGTGGGCGAACCGGACGCCGGTGCAGCGTCAGCTGCTCGGCGAAGGCACCCACACCGCAAACTACTGGGGCATCAACTGGAACGGCTACATCGACGACGAGATCCCGCTCCGTAAGGAACTCAAGGAGCGTGGGCTGCTCGACCGCAGCGTCCCCTGGCTGCGCTGACCTGCGGCAACCGGGTCCGTCGTCGGCGTCCGCCCCGGCATCTGCCGGGATGGGCGCCGACGACGGACCCGGTGCCGTCAGCTGTCGATCGGTCAGTCCGTCGGCCGACCGCTCGGTCAGTCGACCCGGCCAGTCAGTACCGGCTCATGCTGCGCCGGCCACCGACCCCGACGACCAGCGCCACACCAACCGCGGCAAGGATCACCTGCACGAAGAACTCCCGCCAGTCGAAGCCGGCGGTGCTGGCGAAGCCGCCGGCACGGGCGATGACGGTGCCCAGCAGGGCGGCGCCGACGCCGATCAGCATGGTCAACCAGATCGGGATGTTCTGCTTGCCCGGCACGACCAGACGGCCGAGCGCACCGATGATGAGGCCGACGATGAGAGCGGTGATGATTCCCATTACGGTCATTGTTCATCCTCCTTGTCGGAGATGTCGCGTTGTCCTTGGTGACCGCTAAGTTCCCGGCCATCGCGACAACCAAACCGATTCATCTCCGCCGGACGAGCAACCGCGTCAACGTCCGAAGGATGCCGCCACGTCCCGTACCGCCGCGTCCATGGTCGCGAAGGCCAACGGCGGCGGCTCGGCGAGGGCGAACCAACCGCACTCGGTGGCCTCGGCCGAGTCGAGTCGGACCCGGTCGCTGGCCAGGGTGGCCAGGAAGAAGCACTCCAGCACGCTCAACGTCTCGTCCTGGAATTCGTACTCACCCAGGTAGAGACCGATTAGCGCACCGAGCTCGACCTCGACGCCCAACTCCTCCCGGCACTCGCGCAGCGCCGCCGACCGGGGGTGTTCCGCCCCGTCGCAGAATCCGCCAGGAGTTTCCCACTGACCGGCCCGGGGCGGCTTGGCCCGCCGGATGGCCAGGAACCGGGTCCGGGCCGGGTCGGTCACCACCACGTTGACGGTCGGCCGGGAATTCTGGAACAGCTGGTAGTCACAGCCACCGCAGCGCACCGGCGGCGGACCGGGAAGCCCGGCCCCGCACCGTGGGCAGTACGCCGCGCTTGGTCCGTACCCACGGGGGATCACCGCTTGCCGCCGGACTTCCCGTCCGAGCCACCGCCGTCCGAGGTGGACAAGGCCGCGATGAACGCCTCCTGCGGCACCTCCACCCGGCCGACCATCTTCATCCGCTTCTTGCCCTCTTTCTGCTTCTCCAGCAGCTTGCGCTTACGGCTGATGTCGCCGCCATAGCACTTGGCCAGCACGTCCTTGCGGATCGCCCGGATCGTCTCCCGGGCGATCACCCGGCTGCCGATCGCCGCCTGGATCGGCACCTCGAACTGCTGGCGCGGGATGAGATTGCGCAGCTTGGCGGCGATCGTCGTGCCGTAGCTGTACGCCTTGTCCTTGTGCACGATCGCGCTGAACGCGTCCACCGGCTCACCGTGCAGCAGGATGTCCACCTTGACCAGGTCGGACGGCTGCTCGCCGGAGGGCTCGTAATCGAGCGAGGCGTAGCCCTTGGTGCGACTCTTCAGCTGGTCGAAGAAGTCGAAGATGATCTCGGCGAGCGGCAGCGTGTAGCGCAGCTCGACCCGGTCGGCGGAGAGGTAGTCCATGCCCTGCAACGAGCCGCGCCGGCCCTGGCACAGCTCCATCACCGCGCCGACGTAGTCGTTCGGGGTCAGTACGGTGGCCCGGACCACCGGCTCGTGCACCTCGGCGATCTTGCCGGTCGGGTACTCGCTCGGGTTGGTGACGGTGGCCGTCCCGCCGTCCTCCATCACCACCTGGTAGACCACGTTCGGGGCGGTCGAGATCAGGTCGAGGTTGAACTCCCGCTCCAGCCGCTCCCCGATGATCTCCAGGTGCAGCAGGCCCAGGAAGCCGCAGCGGAACCCGAAGCCGAGCGCGCCGGACGTCTCCGGCTCGTAGGTCAACGCCGCGTCGTTGAGCTTCAGTTTGTCCAGCGCCTCGCGCAGCGCCGGGTAGTCGGAACCGTCGATCGGATACAGCCCGGAGTACACCATCGGCCGCGGGTCCTTGTAGCCGCCGAGCGGCTCGGTCGCCGGCCGGCCGTTGATGGTGACGGTGTCCCCCACCCGGGACTGCCGGACGTCCTTCACCCCGGTGATCAGGTAACCGACCTCGCCGACACCGAGCCCGGTCGCCTTGATCATCTCAGGTGAGATCACCCCGATCTCCAGCAGCTCGTGGGTCGCGCCGGTGGACATCATCTTGATCCGGTCGCGGGCCTCGATCCGCCCGTCGATCACCCGGACGTAGGTCACCACCCCCCGGTAGACGTCGTACACCGAGTCGAAGATCATGGCCCGCGCCGGTGCCGCCGCGTCACCGACCGGCGGGGTGAACTGGCGGACGATCTCGTCGAGCAGGTACGGAACACCTTCGCCGGTCTTGCCGGAGACCCGGATGCAGTCGGCCGGATCGCCGCCGATCAGATGCGCCAACTCCTCGGCGTACTTCTCCGGCTGCGCCGCCGGCAGGTCGATCTTGTTGAGCACCGGGATGATGTGCAGGTCGTTCTCCAGCGCCAGGTACAGATTGGCCAGCGTCTGGGCTTCGATCCCCTGCGCCGCGTCGACCAGCAGCACCGCGCCCTCGCACGCGGCGAGTGAGCGGGACACCTCGTAGGTGAAGTCGACGTGCCCCGGGGTATCGATCATGTTGAGCACGGCCGACTCGCCCTGGCGTTCACCGGCGCGGATCGTCCAGGGCATCCGTACCGCCTGGCTCTTGATCGTGATGCCGCGTTCCCGTTCGATGTCCATCCGGTCCAGGTACTGGGCCCGCATCTGGCGCGGGTCGACCACCTCGGTGAGCTGGAGCATCCGGTCGGCGAGGGTCGACTTGCCGTGGTCGATGTGCGCGATGATGCAGAAGTTCCGGATGCTGCCGGGTTCGGTGGCACCGGGGGCGTTCACGCCGGAATCGGGCGTCGGAGGCACGGTGGTCCGTTCTGCTGGGCTGGAGTCCGTCGTCTCAGCCGGCGTCGCCGGCCGCAACCTATGTTCCCACGCCCCGATCGTCGAGGTGCCCATGCCCACCACTGGGCCACCACCTAGCGCGGCTGCCGACGCCGGATGCCGGCCGGGTGCCGCTGCCGGGGTTCGTGGCGGCGGCGCGGCAGGATGGAGGGGTGGCTACAGTGCGGTTGCCCGCTATCCGGTACGACGCGACATCGGTTCGACCCGCCTGGGCGGACCTTCCACCCGATCTGCGCGCGGCGATCTGCGGTCGGCTCGGCAGCCCGGTGACCTGGGCGACCAGCGCCGGCGGCGGCTTCACCCGGGGCTTCGCCGCGACCCTGACCACCTCCGCTGGCGAGCGGGTGTTCGTCAAGGCCGCGTCGTTGGTCGAGCAGCGGCACCTCAGCGACTGGTACGCCCGCGAGGCGGCGCTGACGGCGGAACTGCCGGCCCAGGTGGCGGCGGCCAGGCCGCGGTGGACACTCACCACCGCCGGCTACTTCGTACTCTGTCTCGACGCGGTCGACGGCCGGATGCCGGCGCTGCCCTGGGCTCCGGCCGAGCTCGACGCGGCCCTGGCCAGTTGGGCTGGCGCGGCCCGCGCCCTGCGCCAGCCGCCGGCCGGACTGGTCAACATCGGTCTGCCCCGGCTGGCCGACCTGGCCAGCGCCGACCTGGCCTGGTGGCAGGAGATAGCCGCCGGCCGGGAAGCCATGCCGGTGTTCGACACCGACACCGACGGCGACGGGCTGCTCCGGCGGCACCTGCCAGAGCTGGCGTCGCTGGAGGCGGACCTGCCCCGCCTGGTGTCCGACGACGGGGTCATCCACGGCGACCTGCGCCTCGACAACCTGCTGATCGACCGGACCGGGATGGCGTGGATCTGCGACTGGACCTGGGTGTGTCACGGTCCCGCCTGGTTCGACACGGCGAGCCTGCTGGTCACCGCGTACGCCAGTGGCCTCGACGCGGACACGCTGTTCGCCCGGCACCCGACCGCGGTCGACGCGCCGCCCGGCGGGCTGGACGCGGCGCTGGCGGCGCTCTCCGGCTACTGGCTGACCCGGGCGTCCGCCGGGCCCACCGGCGCCTCCCCGCACGTCCGCGCCCACCAGCGGTTCAGCGGGGAGACGGCGCTGGCCTGGCTGGCCGCCCGGCGCGGTTGGCCCGGCCCGTTTTGGCCGGCGCACCGGTGAACTGGTAACCTTGCCCTTCGCGCGTGGCGACACGCGCCGCCAGCATGCATCCCGGTTGTCGGGCCCGGCCATCCGTCGGACTCCCGATATCTGTCCGGACCGGCCACTGCGCCGGACCCGGTCACCGGGATGACTCGGGCGGCCGCGTACGCCGCAGGCGGATTGTCATTTTGGTCGTTTCGATTTCGGATGAGCAGGGCGAGGCTGTCGCGTGGCGAACATCAAGTCCCAGATCAAGCGCAACCGGCAGAACGAGAAGCGTCGGCTGCGGAACAAGTCGGTCAAGTCGGCGCTGAAGACCGCCGTCCGCAAGTTCAACGAGGCCAACGCGAACGGCGACACCGAGCAGGCTGCCGCGCTGATGCGGGAGGCCAGCCGCAAGCTCGACAAGGCCGTCAGCAAGGGCGTGATCCACAAGAACCAGGCGGCGAACCGCAAGTCCGCGATCGCCAAGCGCCTGCAGTCGATCGGCTCCTGACGAGCCCGTTCCCACCGACCAGCCGACCTCGCGGATCAGCCGACCCGCGAGGTCGGCTGGTCCGTTTCGGGTGACCGATGCCACCAGCTGGCTCCGACCCGGCTGAGCTGCGCCAGTCCCGACCCAACTGGTTTACGTCACTCGGGGTACCGGCGGTTGGTGCTCGCTGAGCTGACCGGTGTGGAGCACGTCCAGTAGCACTGTCGGCGCGGCAAGCGCAGCAGCGGTCGCGGTCGCGCTCGCAGGGCTGGGCGGGACGGTCTGCAGGAGTACCGTCGGCGCCGCGAGGGCCGCACAGGTCGCCGCTGAAGCAGTAGCCGTCGCTGCGGTCGCCTCGACGTGGGCACCACCGATCCGCCTGATCCGGATACCGGGAACAATCTGGACGCCCGGGCCGGTCTGGATGCCGGGGCCGGTGCCGCCGGCCGGAAACGCCGGTCCGGTCCGAGTCCCGATCACCGGCTGTACGTGCTGCCCGGCCGCTGGGACCACCTCGCGACGGAACATCTCCTGTTCCCGCTCGGGGACCAGCTCCGCCGACCGCTCGACCGCACCGGCGACCAGATCGTTGATCTTCACCATGACAGCCACCGCGACCGGCAGGACCAGCATGCCCCACCAGGGGATCAGTTCTGCCAGGGCGAGCAGCCCACCCAGTACGAAGCTGCCCTCGAAGAAGGCCAGACAGGTCAACCCGCTGGGCTGCACGTACCGGAGCCGCAGCGCTCGGGCGTAGAGCGGTGGCAACTCGTCCTCGACGGCATCCTGCTCGTCGGTCGGGTCCTGATGGTCAGGCGGATCCCGATGGTCGCGACCGCTCACCGCTGATCACCACCGCTGCGACGGGCCTGCGCGACCGCGACAACGGCCCGCTCCAGCGCGTAGTCCCGGTCGTCCGAGCCGCCCTTGACATCGGCGTTGCACCGCGCCGCCGCGTGCATGGCATCGACCAGGCCTTCCGCGCTCCAGCCCCGGCTCTGCCGTTGCGCACGCTCGATCTTCCACGCGGGCATGCCGAGACTGCTCGCCAGCTGGTACGGGCTCCCCCGACCGGCGGACGCGACCCGGGCCACGGTGCGGATGCCGTCGGCGAGCGCGTCGGCGATCGGCACCGGATCTACTCCGACGTGCAGGGCCCACCGCAGTGCTTCCAGGGCTCCCGGCACGTCGCCGATGATCGCCGCGTCGGCCACGGTGAATCCGCTCACTTCGGCACGCCCCCGGTAGTACCGGGCCACGGTCGCCGCGTCGACCCGGCCGCCCGTGTCGGCCAGCAGTTGGGCGCAGGCCGCGGACAGCTCCCGCAGGTCGTTGCCGACGGCGGCGAGTAGCGCCTCGGCGGCGTCGTCGGTGCACCTGCCGCCGACGCGGCGGAACTCGTCGCGGACGAAGGCGACCCGTTCCCGGTGCCCCTTGAGCTTGGCCGCCGGCACCACGGTCGCCCCGGCCGACCGCAGCCCGTCGGCGAAGGCCTTCCCTTTGGCGCCGCCCGCGTGGGTGACCAGCAGCGTCACGTCCGGATCTGGTTGCTTCGCGTACCCGAGCAACGCGGCGGTCAGGTCCTTGCGGGCGTCCTGGCCACTGCGCAGGACGAGCAGTCGCCGACCGCCGAACAGGGACGGGCTGAGCATCTCGGCGACCTCGCCGGCACTGACCGCGCCCGCCTCGTACTCCCGGACGTCGGCGTCGGGATCGGTGGCCCGGGCAGCCTGGACGGCTTCCGTCACAGCCCGAGTGACCAGAAGTTCCTCGTCACCGAGCACGAGTACCACGGCGGGCGGGGCGGCAATTTTCACGCCCGCCATAGTCGCACGGGTCGTAGCACCGAGATCAACCCCCAATTTCTCGCTGAGTAGCTGTTCGATCACGCTCCGATAATAGGGACATTTGTCGGCGAGCTGTCACGAACGACACCGGAACACCGCAGTTGACTGCGGTGTTCCGTCCCACCCGGATCAGCCGCTACGGGAGTTGGCGTCAGCTCTCTGGTGGGAGACCGCGAGCCCGCCGTCACGCCGTACCACCGCGAGATCACCGTCGACATCGGTCCGCAGCACCCGCGCTCCCCGCGCCGACAACCGGGCGAGCACTCCCGGATCCGGATGCCCGTACCGGTTGCCGGCACCGACCGGCACCACCGCTACCCTGGGTGCCACCGCGTCCAGGAAGCCGACGTCCTGGAAGGCCGACCCGTGGTGGGCGACTTTGAGCACGTCCGCCCGCAGCCCGGCCGCCCCGAACCGGTCCAGTAGCGCTTCCTGCGAGTCGTGCTCGGCGTCACCGGTCAGCAGGATCCGTACACCGTCCACGACGGCCAGCAGCATCAGGGAGTTGTTGTTCGGATCGGACCTGGTCCCGATGAACGGCTCGGTTGGACCGAGCACCGTCAACTCGACCGGGCCACGACGGTAGCTCCAGCCAGGTGGAACCGGTCCGACCGCGACGCCTCGGGCCGCCGCCGCCAACTGCACCGCGTCCCGGCCGGCAGCCGGCTCCGGCCACCCGGTGGTCGCCACCGCCGAGACCAGACGGTGCCGCAGGACACCGTCGACGCCAGCTACATGGTCGGCGTGGAAATGACTGATCACCAACAGTGGCACCCGGCTGATGCCGAGACGACGCAGGCACCGGTCGGCCGCAGCCGGGTCCGGGCCGGCGTCGACGACCACAGCGGACCGGGCACCGGCGGGTAGCACCACCACGTCCCCCTGACCCACCGCACAGACCGCGACCACCCAACCATCCGGTGGCCAGCCCGACGCGGCGAGCCGCACCGGCAGCGCCCCGACCACGGCTCCGACCGCCACCGCCGCCAGCACTCGACGGGTGAACCCGTGGCGGGCCAGGACCAGCACGACGACCGTCAACGCGGCAAGGGACAGCGCACCGAACGCCCCGTCCGGCCACGGCAGCGACCCCGCGGGAACCCGCGCCCCGTATCGGGCCACCGTCACCAGCCACCAGGCCGGCCAGTGACCGAGCCAGGCGAGCAGTTCGGCACCGCCCGGCCAGACCGGTGAGACGACGGCTGTCGCCACCCCGAGCACCGTCGCCGGGGCGATCGCTGGCACCACGAGCAGGTTGGCGGGGACCGCGACCAGGCTGATCAGCCCGGACAGGCCGGCGACGACCGGGGTGCAGGCCAGCTGCGCCGCCGCCGGGATCGCCAACGCGTCCGCCAGCGGAGCGGGAACGCCACGAGCCACCATCGCGTCCCGCCAGCCGGGTGCGAACAGCAGCAGACCACCGGTCGCCAATACGGACAGGGCGAACCCCGCGTCCGAAGCCAGCTCCGGATCGACCACGACCAGGACGGCCACGGTCGCGCCGAGCGCCGGCAATGCCGCCCGCCGACGTCCGGTCGCCAGCGCGAGCAGCCCGACCGCACCCATCACCCCGGCCCGTACCACACTGGGCGAGGGACGGGCCAGGATCACGAAGCCGACCAGCGCCACGGCGCACGCGACCGCTGTCAGGCCGGGACCGGCCCGGCACCAGCGCATCCCGAGCAGGACGAACCCGACTACGACCGCGACGTTGGAACCACTCACCGCAACGAGATGGGTCAGCCCGGTCGCCCGGAAGTCCTCCTCCACCGCAGGATCCAGCCGGCTGGTGTCGCCGACGACGAGACCGGGCAACAGGCCACCGGGCTGGTCTGGCAACGGCTCGCAGGCGCGCTGCAGGCCCGACCGCAGAACACCGGCCGCCCGCTGCGCCCAGCTCGAGGACCCGACCGGCGTCGGATCCTCCCCGGTGGACAGCACGGCCGCAGTCAGATCACCACCGCGTGGTGGCGCCAACCGGCCGGCGACCCGCACCCGCTGCCCGGGCAGCAGCCCGTCCCAGGCGTTGCTGGTGCCGAGGACGAGCAACCGCACCGGACCGACCAGTCGACCCGCGACGCCGTGGTCGGGCCGGACGGCCGGCGAGCCGGACAGGCCAGCCAGCCGGACCGGCACCAGCCACAGCGGCGGTCCCGCCACCGCCGACCTGACCCGTCGAGGATCGTCGCGGATCACCAGCTCCGCGGTGACTGCCGCACGGTCGTCGACCAGTGCCGCGAGCGGCCCGGCGTCACGCGCCACCACCCGTGCGCCGGCAGCGGCGGCACCGCAGACGACCCCGAGCACCACCGCCATGGCCAGCCAGCCGTACGCGTGCATCCACCTGGTCAGCCGGGGCAGGTCGGAGTCGTTGCCGGGCCGCCGGGCCGCCCGGCTGCGGCCGGTGCCCGTACCCCTGGTCAGGTAGACGCCGAGCAGGCCGACCAGCGTCACGCCACCGATGACCAGTGCCACTGCCAGCACGGCCGTGCCGCATACCACGGCGAAGGCGGCCAGCCAGCAGGCCACCGCGAATCCGGCCAGCCGCAGGTCCGGCGGCCCGACCCGGTTGTCGCCGGATGCCTTCACACCGTCACCAGCTCACGTAGCTGGTCGAATCGCGCGTCGCCGATACCGCTGACCTTGCGCAGGTCGTTGACGGACGCGAACCCGCCCGCCCGCTCGCGATGATCGATGATCCGCTGGGCGAGCACCGGGCCGACCCCCGGCAGCGTCTCCAACTGCTGCTGGCTGGCGGCGTTCAGGTCGACCTTGCCGGTCCCGCCCGGCTGGCCGGCGGCAGGGGCAGGCCCGGTCACGGCTCCCGGCGGCGGGGTGACCCCGACCACGACGAGTTCGCCGTCCTGGACCGGGCGGGCCAGATTGAGCCAGGCGATGTCGGTGTCGGGCAGTGCACCACCGGCCGCTTCCAGGGCGTCGGCCACCCGGGAACCTGCCGGCAGGGTCACCAGACCTGGCCGGTGGACCCGACCGGTCACCGCGACGATCAGCTGTGTCGGTTCACCGGTGCCGGTCGTCCCGGGTCCAGCCGCAGCGGGACGGCCCTCAGGACTCGGGCCATCGGCCGCGGCCGGCACCGGGGCGGTCTGGGCCGGGACGCCGTCGGCGGACGGCACCGGCTCGACCCGGGGTCGCGCCCGCCAGGCGAGCAGCGCGGCGACGGCGACCACCACGACAGCCACGGCGGCGAGTGCCCGTACCCCCCGCCGGCCAGGGTCGAAGGCGGGCAGCCGGGCGGTCGCCCCGGAGAAGGCCGGGTCGTCGAGGTCGAGCGGGTCGCCCGATCCGGCCGGATCTCCGCGGTCGCGGTCGGCCGGACCGCTGCTGCCGGTCGGGTCCCCGCGGTCGCGGCCGGTCGGACGGTCGGGGTCTACCGGCGCCCGTTGGCCGCCACCAGCGTGGGTCAGTAGGCCGCCACCGGCGTGGGTCAGCAGGGCCAGCCGCCGCTGGACGGTGTCGTCGTCGGTCACGTGCAGAAGCTAGGCCGCCGGCCAGGACGGCGGACCGGGCTGCCGGCCGGGCTGTGGACGACCGGCGCGTTGTGGACAATGCCCCGTACCGGACCCGGATCTTGCTATGGGCCGGCGGTCAGGAGCCCGCCCGCCGGTGCACCACAACCGAGAGCAGACCGGGGCCGGCGTGTGCCGTCACCACCGCCCCGATCTGCGCCACGTGCACGTCCTGCAGCCGGTCACCCAGCCGGGAGGTCAGTTCCGCACACAGGGCGGCGGCCCGGTCCGGATCGTCGAGGTGGTGCACGGCGACATCGACCCGCGACGCGTCGCCGGCCGCGAGACAGGCGAGGTCGACCAGCTTGGCCAGGGCGCGGGCGGCGGTACGTACCTTGTCGCGCAGCACGATGTGACCGTCCTGCACGTGCAGGATCGGCTTGACCGCCAGCGCCGTACCGAGCAGCGCGGACGCTGCCGTGATCCGACCACCGCGCCGCAGATGCTCCAACGTGTCGACGTAGAAGAAGGTCCGGGTGCGGGCCGCTGCGGCGGTCGCGGCGGCGCTGACCTCGGCCAGGTCACCCCCGGTGGCCGCCACCGTCGCCGCAGCGAGCGCCGGGAAGCCCAGCCCCATGCCGGTCGAGCCGCTGTCCACCACCGCGACCCGGTCCGGGCCGGTCTGCCGGGCAGCCAGTTCGGCGGCCGCGACCGTGCCGGACAGCCCGGCCGACAGGTGCACCGACACGACCCCGGAGCTACCGGCGCCCAGCAGTCGCCGGTACGTCTCGGCGAGCTGCTCGGGCGCGGGTCGCGAGGTGCTGACCGTCGACCGCCGCACGGTCAACGCGTGGGCCACCTCGGTCGGGGTCAGATCGAGGCCTTCCCGGCGTTCGACGCCGTCGACCAGCACGGTCAGCGGCACCACCGTGAGGTGGTGCCGCTGCGCCAGATCGGCCGGCAGGTAGGCGGTGGAGTCGGTCACGACCGCGACGGACATGCCGGCACGCTAGCTGATCATCGGCAATCGTGCCGGGCCAGGCCACCGGTAGGGTCAGACCGGCAGTCGGGTCAGACCGGGGCGGGGATGTCCCGGGTGCTGCTCACCCCGACGTTGTGTGCCCGCAGTTGCCAGCCACGCGACTCGTCGTACCGCAGCTCGGTCCAGTGGCAGTTCTGCAGCGGCGCGACGGTACGCAGCACCGCGACCCCCCAGCCGAGCAGATGGCCACAGCCCTGCCGGGCCGCCCCGCCGTGGGTGGCGACCACCACGGTCCCGCCCGGCGCCGCGTCAGCCGCGTCCTGCAACGCCTCCCCGACCCGTTTGCCAAGGTCGTCGAGGCTCTCCACGGCACAGCCGGGCGACGGATCGCCGGCCCGCCAGCGGGCGTGCTCGGCGGGGAACCGTTCCGCGATGGTCGGCATGGTGAGCCCTTGCCAGAGCCCGTACTGCCGCTCCCGCAACCGGGGATCGGAACGGATCGGAAGGCCGGTGAGTGCCGCCAGGGCCGCCGCAGTGTCGGCGGCCCGCTGCAGGTCGCTGGCGACGATCGCGTCCGGTCGTAGCGCCGCGATCAGCGGCGCGGCGGCGGTGGCCTGGGCCCGGCCGAGGTCGTTGAGCGCGGTGTCGGTCTGGCCCTGCACCCGGTCGCCGGCGTTCCAGTCGGTGTTGCCGTGCCGCCAGACGATCAATCGGGTCACTCGGTGGCCCCGGCTTCGGCCTCGACCAGGTCGCGGTCGACGAACGGGATGACCGGACAGTCCTTCCAGAGCCGGTCGAGGGCGTAGAACTCGCGTTCCTCGGTGTGCTGGACGTGCACCACGATGTCGTTGAAGTCGAGCAGCACCCACCGGCCGGCACGGTCGCCTTCACGCCGGATCGGCTTGGCCTTGTCCGGCAGCCGGACCAGGCTCTCCTCGATGGCATCGACGACGGCCAGCACCTGGCGCTCGTTGGGCGCCGAGGCGAGCACGAAGGCGTCGGTGATCGCCATCCGGTCGGCCACGTCGATGACGACGATGTCCTGCGCCTTCTTGTCGGCGGCGGCCTGGGCGGCCGTCAGGGCCAGCTCCCGCGCGCGCTCTGAGGCGCTCATCGGATCACCTCGACAACACTCCTTCAGCTAGACAGCTTCGCTGCTCTAGCCTCTCACACTCGACCAGCCAGGAAATGCGGATATAACACCCAAAATATGACACCGAGGAGTCATTCCCCCGAAGATTCCGTCTCGTACAGCCGACGTTTGGCGATGTACTGCACCACCCCGTCCGGCACGAGGTACCACAGCGGTTTGCCGGCAGCCACCCGCGCCCGGCACTCGGTCGACGAGATCGCCATCGCCGGCACCTCGACCAGGGACACCGTGTCGGCCGGCAGGTGTGCGGCGGACAACTCGAACCCCGGCCGGGTCACCCCGATGAAGTGGGCCAGCTCGAACATCGTATCCGTGTCCTTCCAGGACAGGATCTTCTCGAGGGCGTCCGCGCCGGTGATGAAGAACAGCTGCGCCTTCGGCCCGTACACCGAGTGCAGGTCGCGCAACGTGTCGACGGTGTACGTCGGGCCGGGCCGGTCGATGTCCGCCCGGCTCACCTGGAACGTCGGGTTCGACGCGGTCGCGATCACGGTCATCAGATACCGGTCCTCGGCCGGGGTGACGGTCAGCCCGGCCTTCTCCCACGGATCCCCGGTCGGTACGAAGACCACCTCGTCGAGCGCGAAACGCTCGGCCACCTCGCTCGCCGCGACCAGGTGACCCTGGTGGATCGGATCGAAGGTGCCGCCCATGATGCCGACCCGACGGATGCCATCGTCCATCGACGAATCGTATGCCGATGATCTACCCAGCCGGGCTGTCGCGTGGCGTAGGCAACACTATCGGGTGCCAGCTCCCGCTCTGCACCTACGGCGATTTCTGCCTACGGCGATCCCCGCCTACACCGGTCCGGTTCCGGCTGCGTACCGACGCCGAGCGGTCAACGCCCGGTCCAGTTCGTCGGTGGCGTCGGTGACCACCCGGCGCAGCCCGGCGGTGAGATCGTCGCGGGCCAGCATCGCGGTCGCCGCCGCCCGGGTCCGCTCGCTCACCGCGAACTGTGGAAAGGCCGATTCCGCCACCCGGTCGGCGAGCCACGCCGTGCGGCGCCGGGTCGCCGCCGGCAGATCGGCGAAGTACCGGTCGACGTACGGCGCCGTCAGCTCGGTCTGTTCCGGCTGCCAGAACCCTTCCGCGTACGCCTCGACGAGACGGTTGGACAGCCTGGTGTCGGTCACGATCGTCTGCCAGGCACGCTCCTTGGCGGCCGGGTCCGGCACCGCCGCACGGCACTTCGCGGCCCACTGCTCACCGGCCGCGCTGCGGTCCCGGCCGGCCTCGTCGTCGATCTCGGTCGCGCTGACACCGCCGCACGCTGCCAGCCGGTAGAGCAGCAGCCAGCGCAGGTCGGCGTCGAGCGTCAACCCGGCCGGCACCACCCGCCCCGTCAACCACCCGCGCAACCAGTCCACGTCCCCGCTGGCGGTGATCGCCCCCCGGGCAGCGGCCAACTGGACCGACGTGCCGGGCCCGGCCACGGCCAGCAGCCGGGCGCAGGCAGCACCGAGCCGGGACCGCAGCACCGGACGGTCCACCGGGTGGGCGTACCGGTCGATCACCGACCGACTCAGCCGCAGCACGTCCTCGACGACCACCACCACGGTCTCGGCCGGCAGGGCCAGCTCGATCAGCGCCGCCAGGTCGGCCACCGGCTGCTGCGCGTCACGTACCGCGTCCAGGGTCGCCGTCCACGACACCGCCCGGGCCAGCGGATCGGTCATTCCGGGCAGCATCGCCGGCAGCGCGGCCGCCGACGCCGGGTCGAACCGCACCTTGGCGTACGTAAGGTCACCGTCGTTGACCAGCAGCAGGTCGGCCGCCGGCTCACCGACCAGCGCCGGCACCAGGGTCCGCCCACCGTCGACGTCCGGGGCCAGGTCCACCGCCAGCCAGCGCCGCCGCACCGACATCCGCCGGTCCCCGCTCGCCTCAGCGTCGAACAACCCCAGCCCGATCCGGTGCGGACGCAGCACCGGATGGCGCTGCGGCGCGGTCTGCACCAGGACGACCTCGCGGTATCGACCGGCCTCGTCGACGACCGTCTCGGCCCGGATCGTGTTCACCTGCGCCTGCCGCAGCCACCGCTCCGCCCAGCCGGACAGGTCCCGGCCGCTCGCCGCAGTCAACGCGTCGAGCAGGTCGGCCAGCGTGGCGTTGCCGAACCGGTGGGCGGCGAAATGCGCCCGTAGCCCGGCCAGGAACGGCTCGTCGCCCAGCCAGGCCACCAACTGGCGCAGCACCGACGCGCCCTTGGCGTACGAGATGCCGTCGAAGTTGAGCAACGCCCGCTCGGCGTCGGCGACCTCCTCCGGCGCCACCGGATGGGTCGACGGGCGCTGGTCCGCGGCGTACCCCCAGGATTTGTAGAGGATGCCGAAAGTCGTCCAGGCGTCGGTGAACCGGGTCGCCTCGGCGGTCACCCGCACCCCGAGGTACTCGGCGAACGACTCGTTGAGCCACAGGTCGTCCCACCACCGCATGGTCACCAGGTCGCCGAACCACATGTGGGCCATCTCGTGAGCGATGGTGGTGGCCCGTCGCTCGCGTTCGCTGTCGGTGACCGCCGACCGGAAGATGTGGTCGTCGCGGAAGGTCACCAGGCCCGGGTTCTCCATCGCGCCGGCGTTGAACTCGGGCACGAACGCCTGACCGTAGCCGCCGAACGGGTACCGCACGTCGAACAGCTCGTGGAACCGGTCCAGGCACCGCCGGGTGATCGTGAAGATCTCCTCGGCGTCGGCATCCAGGTACGCGGCGAGCGAACGCCGGCAGTACAGCGACAGCGGGACGCCGTCGTGCTCGGCGTGGCGGGCGTGGTACGGACCGGCGATCAGGGTCACCAGGTACGTCGCCAGCGGCACCGTCGGCGCGAACTCCCAGCGCCCGTCCACCGGCGCGCCGACCGGCTGGCCGTTGCCGGCCACCGTCCACTGCGGCGGCGCGGTGACCCGTAGCCGTACCGGTGCCTTCAGGTCCGGCTGGTCGAAGCAGGCGAAGATGCGCGGCGCGTCGTCCAGGAACGACATGGCATACAGGTACGTCTCACCGTCGGCCGGGTCGACGAAGCGGTGCAGCCCCTGCCCAGAGTTGGAGTACGCCATCCGCGCCTCGACGGTCAGCGTGTTACGCCCGGCGAGCCCGGTCAGCGGCACCCGGTTGTCGTCGAGGCTCGCCGGATCGAGGTCGACGTCGTTGAGCCGTACCCGGGTCAGTTTCGCCGGGGCGACCTCGACGAACGTCGCGGCTCCCGGCGCGGCCCGGAACTCGATCACGCTGGTCGAACCGAACTCGGTGTCACCAATGGTCAGGTCGAGGTCGATCGTGTACGACTCGACGGTGATCGTCTCGGCGCGCTCGACCGCCTCGACGCGGGTCAGGCTCGGCATCCGACCATCCTGCCGCACCCGCCCGGGGCGGCGGGCGTTAGCCTGTGCCGGTAACCGGGCGTATACCGCCCGACAGGTCCCGCGCGTGTTTCCAGTATCTGTTTCCAGTATCGAAGGAGTCGACGATGGCGCAGCACCCCAAGGGCGATTTCGACCTGTCGCGGGCGGTGTGGCAGCGGGCCGAGGGCGACGCGTCCGAGGGCGCGGTCGAGATCGCGTTCGTCGACGACCTGATCGGGATGCGCAACTCGGCCGAGCCGGACGGCCCGATCCTGGTCTTCACCCAGGCCGAGTGGGACGCGTTCGTCGCCGGCGCCCAGGACGGCGAGTTCGACCTGGACTGACTCGGCGGTCGGGGCAACCCGGGCCAGCACGACCTGACCACTCGGCTGGCCGGAGGTGCCTGACAGTGGACCACACAGGGCTGGTCAAGGCCCAGGCGTGGTCGGCGTTGCTCGACGCACTCCCCGCACACCACCGCTGAACAGCAGTGTCGGCCAACCTGTGGAAGTGGGACGAAACCCTGTACGCCGGTAGCGACCCGCACTACGCCACCGGCCGGATGCCGTACCCGCTGATCCTCGCTGATGCCGTCCGGGACGGGCTCGGTCTCGGTCTCGGTCTCGACAAGCTGGTCGTCGACTATCTGGGACCGGTCCGCCGGGCCGGGCAGGGTCTGCTACCTGCCGGGACCGCGGTCATCTGACGGCGGCCGGTTCGCGGAGCGGACCAGAGAGATCGCGGTGGTGATCTGGCATCCGGGTCAGGCGTCGATCGGCTGATTCGTCGTCGAGCTCGGAGATCAGTTGATGTAAAACCGGGATGCTGCCGGCGTGTCGTCCGATCCTACATCAACTGATCTTGGCTGCCGAACGGGTCCCGGCCACCGAAGTCGATGCCGTACGGCTGCTCGTTCGGCCCGTCGGTCAGCTCGGCACCCTCGGCCTTGAGCTCGGCGAGCACTCCTCGACCGCCATGGCTCACGGCGCCATTACATCAGCCACCCCGGACAGGATTCGCACTCGCCGGAGAGCCACCGCTGCGCACGTACGCGCACAGCCCGACCGGATGTGCACGTACGCGCACAGCAGACATGCTGAGCGCGAACGCGCACAACAGCTAACCTGGGTGCGTACGCGCACACGATCGGAACAGGATGCGAATCAGCGACGCACGAGACCTCGGGCTCTTCGTCCGCCAGAGCCGACAGGACAAGGGCTGGACGCAGGCCCATCTTGCCCAGCAAGCGGGGGTGAGTCGACGGTGGCTTTCCGACCTGGAGGCAGGAAAGACGTCAGCCGAGGTCGGCCTGGCCCTGCGGACCCTGAGCGCGCTGGGTGCCACCGTGAACGTGTCGTTCCCTCCTCCCGGCGCAAACGGCATCGACCTGGACGAGCTGTTGAAGGACTTTGAGGGTGGCCGTGGCCGAGCAGGCTGAGACGAGAGCCGCAACGACGTTGACCGCAATCATGGCCGGCTCCGCGGTCGGGGTGATCACCCAACAGCGTGATGGCCGGTTCACGTTCTCGTACGAGAACGACTGGCAGGCCAGGCAGGATGCCACACCGATATCCCTGTCAATGCCGCTGGCACATCGTACCCACGATGATCCAGCGGTACGGACCGATGACGACCTAGAGCTTCGACTCCGCACGCTCAGAAACGACCCGACATCGTGGCACCTCAACAGCAGCGGACAGTTCAGTCTCGCCGGCGCCCAGGCCAAGACAGCGCTGTATCTCGACGAGACGACCCGACGGTGGGGCGAGCCCTGGGGTGCCGTTCCGACCACCCACATTCTCAAGCCAGCGGTGACCGGCCTGAACGAGCACGACCTGGACGAACACCTCTGCCTGGCGGCCGCTGGGCTTGCCGGATTGTCGGCTGCCCGGTCGAACATCGTCAATTTCAGCGGCGAACGAGCGATTGCCGTCGAGCGGTACGACCGCAGGTACAGCCATGGAGCGTTGCATCGAATCCACCAGGAAGACACATGCCAGGCACTCGCGATAGCGCCGATGCGGAAGTACCAGAGCGAGGGCGGTCCGTCGCCCGAGCAGATCATCGAGCTACTTCGGCGAGAAGTCAGACCGGCAGGGGTCGCCGCCGAACATATTTCCCGATTCGTCGATGCCCTGGCGTTCAACTGGATCATCGCTGGCACCGATGCGCACGCGAAGAACTACTCCCTTCTACTTGCCGGGTCGCAGGTGCGGCTGGCACCGCTCTACGACGTGGCCAGCGCGCTACCTTACGACGACATGTATCTGCCGAAACTGCGTATGGCGATGTGGATCGGTGGTGAATACCGGGTCGACGCTGTCCGGGGTCGTCACTGGCATCGGTTCGCCGAACAGAACGGGCTCGACGCACCGGAAGTACTGGCGCGGGTGGATGCCCTGGCAGCCCGTACCCCGGATTGTTTCGCGGCCGCCGCCGACGACGACGCGGTCCGCTCGCTCGGCAGCGAGTTGCCGGCTCGCCTGGTCCAGCGGGTGACCGGTCGCGCGGCGCGTTGCCGCCAGGTGCTGACCGATGTGTGACCGGCGGTCAGTCGGCGCAGCGCAGGACGGCCTGGCCGCGTACCTCGCCGGCGGTGACGTAGCGGATCGCCTCGGCCGCCTGCGCCAGTGGGAACGTCCGGTCCAGTACCGGTCGGACCGCCCCTGACTCGATCATCCCGGTGATGGTGGCCAGGTCGTCGCGGCTGTCGGAGTGGATCACCGGCCGGGTGCGGAGCCGGCGTAGCGGCGCGAGCGCCATGCCGCGCAGCCACCGGTCGGTGCCCATGAACCACCGTCCGCCGGTACCGCCGACGTAGACGATGGTGCCGCCGGGGACCAGTACCCGGGAACAGCCGTCCAGCGACGGATTGCCGTACAGGTCGATCAGCACGTCGAAGCGGCGGCCGAGGTCGCGCAACGGTGTGCTGGTGTAGTCGACCACCTCGTCGGCGCCGAGCCCGGCCACCAGGTCGATCTTGCTGGTCCGGCACATGCCGGTGACGTGTGCGCCGTACGCCTTGGCGAACTGGACCGCGTAGGTCCCGACGCCGCCGGACGCCCCGGTGATCAGCACCCGGGGCGCGGTGCCGGCGGGCCGCGGGTCCCCGGTCCCACCGGGCCGCAGACCGGCTCCGTCACGGATCGCCTGCAGCGCGGTGAACGCGGCGATCGGCACCGCCGCCGCCTGCTCCAGGGTGAGGTTGGCCGGGATCGGTGCCAGCTGCTTCTCCGGCACCGCGACGTACTCGGCGAAGGTGCCCGCGGCCCAGCCGTACACCTGGTCGCCCGGTCGCAGGGTGGCCACCGCCGGGCCGGCCTGCACGACGGTGCCGGCCAGGTCGTATCCGGGGATCCGGGACCTCGGCCGACGCCAGCCGGTGATCGGCCGGGCCACGTAGGGCAGCCCACGGGCCAGATGCCAGTCGGTGCCGCTGACCGGCGCGGCGTGCACGCGGACCAGTACCTCCCGCTCGCCCGGCACCGGCCGGTCGACGTCCCGCAGGACCATCACCTCCTCCGGGGCACCGTAGGAGTCCTGAGTGATCGCTCTCATCGTCGTTTCCTTCCGGATCAAGGGGTGGTCAGGCCGGCTCGTCGCCGGCGTACTGGAACACGTCGTCGAGCGGGACCCGGAAGACCCGGGCGATCTGGAACGCCATCTCCAACGACGGCGAGTACTTCCCCTGCTCGATGGCGATGACGGTCTGTCGGGTCACGCCGAGCCGTTTGGCCAGCTCGGCCTGGGTCATCTCACCGTTGGCGAACCGTAGGGCCCGGATCGAATTGGTCACCCTGGTCGGTCTGCCCACCTGTCACCACCCCCGGCGGTACGCGACGATCTTGACGATCGCGCCGACCGACATCGACACCACGAACACCGCGTAGATGGCGTTGGCGATCCAGAAGTGGTCGAGCTCGGCCAGGGTCAGCCCGAGCGGCAGTACCATCCCGACCGACAGGATCAGCCCGGCGACGTAGTCGCCCCGGCGGTTGATGTCCTTGTCGCGGACGTCGATCTGGTACGTCTCGCTGGGTGCCGCCATCTCCACCACGATCCGTACCACCATCGCCGCGACGATGGCGATGCCGAGCGCCCAGAGCATGGTGGACACGTACGGCGCTTCGGTCAGCGGGCCGTCGCCGGCCCGGCGCACCACGACGACGACGTAGCCGATGAACGTTCCCAGGGTGGTCGCCAGGAACACCCAGGTGCCCTTCTCCTCGTACGACATCGCACGCTCCCGATGTAAAGAAAACCCGACATCACCAAGGTAAAGAAGGACTGACATGATGTCAACAATCTTTGACATGCCTGGACCGAGAGACACCGCCTACAGCAGGCGGGTCGGACCAGGGCTACAGCGCGTCGTCGAGCAGGATGCGCCGCTGGTCGGTCGGCGTCACCAGGTGTACGCCGAGCAGCCGCACGCCGGCCTGCCCGCACACGTGGTACGCGGTGTGGAACCAGAGCCGGTCCGGGTCGCTGACCGCGCTCGAACCGGACCGGGTGAGCACCACCAGCATCGAGCCGTCACCCGCCCGCTCCGCGAGCGCGTTGGCGAAGATCCCGACCGCCTGGGCGCAGTCGTCCGGGTCGAGCCGCGCCGGCAGGTCGTCGACCGGACAGTGGACCTGGACGCGGTCCTCCTCGTCACAGAGAACGAACCGCACCCCGCGCCGACCCCGCTCCCACCGCTCAATCGCCGCAGCGAGATGAGCATCGATAGCCTCGGGGCTGTCCAGAACCGGCGAATCGCTCATGACCCGACATCGTCCACCATTCGCCCGGGATCGGCCACCCCGTCCGCCTCGCCGGGCACCATGAGCCAGGACGGTCAGGCCGCGGCGACCGGAACCCGCTTTTCAAAGCAGACGCTGTACGGATTGCCGACGTACTCGCCGTAGACCGGGATCCGGGCGTAGCCCGCCGACGCGTACAGGTGCAGCGCCACCGGCAGGTAGCTGCCGGTCTCCAGTCGGAAGACGGTGTGCCCGGCCGCGTACGCCGACTCCTCCAGCGCGGTCAGCAGGTGCCGTGCGATCCCCCGGCCCCGGTAGGCCGGTCGTACGTACATTTGTCTGATCTCGGCGGTCTGCGCGTCCAGCGCCTGGACGGCGCCACAGGCGACCGCCCGCCCGTCCAGCACGCACACCAGGTACCGGGCGTCGTCGTGCACCGGGTACCCGACCGGGTCGACCGGTCGGCCGGCACGCTCCGCCTCAGCCAGCTCGCGCTGCTGGGTCATGATCAGGGCGGCGACCTCCGGGTCGGTAGGCAGACGGCGCTCGATCAACACTCAGTCACGATAGACAAAGCGCGTTTCCCGAAGGTTTCGTCCAGTTGGCCGGGATCAGGCCTGATTCCGACAACCCGACGTTCAACTGCCACCAACCCGCTTGGTAACAGCCAGTTACCTCGATACGTCCGGGTCGTCCTCGGCCGGCCGCTGCCGGCGGGCCTTGCGGTCCGCCAGCCGCTGCGCGGCGCTGGCCCGGCTCGACTGCTCCTCCAGCCGGACATCGGTGCCACGGGAGCTCGGCACATACTCGACGTCAGCGAAGTGGCTCGGCTGCCAGTCGAACTCCCACGAGCCGATTCGCACCAACGCACCCGGCTCGGCGCCCGCCTTGGCCAGCGCATCCTCCACGCCCAGCCGGGCCAGCCGATCGGCGAGGAAGCCGACCGCCTCGTCGTTGTCGAAGTTGGTCTGCCGTACCCAGCGTTCCGGGCGGGATCCCCGGACCCGGTACCCGCCGTCGGCGGCCGGCTCGACGGTGAATCCGGCGTCGTCGACGGCCGCCGGCCGCAGCACGATCCGAGTCGGCTCCAGCTCCGGGGCGGCCGCACGGGCGGCGGCGACCAGTTCCGCCAGGGCGTAGGTCAGCTCCCGCAGCCCTTCCCGGGTCGCCGTACTGACCTCGAACGCCCGCAGCCCGCGCGCCGCCAGGTCGTCCCGGACCAGCTCGGCCATTGCCCTGCCGTCCGGTACGTCGATCTTGTTGAGCACCACCAGCCGTGGACGGTCCGCCAGACCGCCGTACGCGGCCAGCTCCGCCTCGATCGCGTCGATGTCGGCCAGCGGGTCCCGCCCCGGTTCCAGGGTCGCCGTGTCCACCACATGGGCCAGCACGGCACACCGCTCGATGTGCCGCAGGAACTCCAGACCGAGGCCCTTGCCGGTGGCCGCACCGGGAATGAGCCCGGGTACGTCGGCGACGGTGAAGGTGTGCTCGTCGGCCCGGACCACCCCGAGATTGGGCACCAGTGTGGTGAACGGGTAGTCAGCGATCCTCGGCCGCGCCGCCGAGATCACCGAGATCAGCGACGACTTGCCGGCCGAGGGGAAACCGACCAGACCCACGTCGGCGACGCTCTTGAGCTCCAGTACGACGTCAAGCTGCTCGCCCGGCTCGCCCAACTCGGCGAAGCCGGGGGCCTTGCGCCGGGCGCTGGCCAACGCGGCGTTGCCCCGGCCGCCCCGGCCACCCCGGGCGATCTCCAGGCTGGTGCCGGCGCCGACCAGATCGGCCAGTACCTCGCCGTCGAGACTCTGCACACTCGTCCCGTTCGGCACCTTGAGCACCAGGTCGGCGCCTTTGGCACCGTCCCGGTTGCCGCCCGCCCCGCCCTTGCCGTTCTCCGCCTTGGCGTGCGGCCGGAAGTGGAAGTCGAGCAGGGTGTGCACCTGCGGGTCGACGACCAGGGTGACGCTGCCGCCGTGCCCGCCGTTGCCCCCGTCCGGTCCACCGAACGGCTTGAACTTCTCACGGTGGATCGAGACGCAGCCGTGCCCACCGTTCCCCGCCAGCACATGCAGTACAACCCGGTCGACGAAGGTCGTCACGGCCCTATCCTCTCCACTGCCGCCGGAGGGACCGGCGGACACGACAAAGCGGGCTGGGACCTCTGGTCCGCAGCCCGCTCGTCAGGTTGCTCGACAAGCGTCAGCCAGCAACGCCAGGGCGCCTGCCTGCGGCGGCGCTGTACGGCAGATGCTACTGCGCCGCCGGCACGATGTTGACCGTCTTGCGACCGCGCTTGGTGCCGAACTGCACCGAGCCGGCGGCCAGCGCGAACAGCGTGTCGTCGCCGCCCCGGCCAACCAGGTCACCCGGGTGGAACTTGGTGCCGCGCTGACGGATCAAGATCTCGCCGGCGCTGACGACCTGACCACCGAACCGCTTCACGCCGAGACGCTTGGCCTCGGAGTCACGGCCGTTCCGCGAGCTGGACGCGCCCTTTTTGTGAGCCATGGCTGGTGCCTACTTCCCGTTCGAGATGCCGGTCACCTTGACCTGGGTCAGCGGCTGACGGTGACCCTGGCGCTTGTGGTAGCCGGTCTTGTTCTTGAACTTGTGGATCCGGATCTTCGGACCCTTGGTCTGCGCGGCGATCTCGCCGGTCACAGCGACCTGGGCAAGCTTGGTCGCGTCGGTCACCAGGTCGTCGCCATCGACGAGGAGCACCGCGGGAAGCGTCACCGCGTCACCGGGGACACCGGTGATCTTCTCGACCTCGATCACGTCGCCCTCGGCGACCTTGTACTGCTTGCCGCCGGTCTTGACGATCGCGTACATCGGACGCGGACTCCTGTCGTTTGTCGCTGGCGGATGGTGTTCGTGGCAGCTCGGTGGACCGTCGGCTACGCCGTGGGGAACGGACGCGGCGGTCTCGGACTGAGCAGTCACGGGCACGCGGGAACCTGGCGCACCGGGTGCGCCACCGGCAAGGGTACGCCATGCCGGTGGCAACCCTCAAATCGACCCCGGTCAGGGACGGGTCCGGCGGCGGGTGCCCCCGCTGCGACGGACCCGCCGCCGACCGCCGGCGGCGTGGTCGGCCGCGGACGCGTCCTGGTCATCGTCGTCATCGGCGAGGTCGGGATCGTCCGCCCCGGCCAGGCGGACCGGTACCGCGCCGTTGCCGTTCTCGACCACCGGATCCACCTCGTAGCGGGACAGGTCGTAACCCATCGTCTCGTCCTCGTCCTCCGCGGTCGGATCGACCAGCGGTTGCGCTGCCGCGACGGGAACTTTGATCACGCCGGTGGTGATCGGGGCAGCCTCGGCCGGACCGGTCGCCGGCTCCGTCCCCGCCGGCTCCCGTACCGCAGGCTGCGCCACCGCGGCGTCGGCGTCGGCGACGCCGGCGACCACCACCACGTCGGCCGGCTCATCCGGCTGGTCCGCCCCGGTCACAGCCGTTACCTCAGGGGTATCCGCGACGTCAGGGGTATCCGTGACGTCAGGCGCAGAGCTGACATCAGGCGCCGGGGAGGTGTCGTCCGCCGGTTGGTTGGCCTTGCGGCCCCGGCGGCGACCGCCGCCGGCCGTCGCACCACCCGTACCGCTCGTACCGCCACCGCTGGCCGGAGCTGCGGCGACCGCCTTCGCCCGGTCCCCGGCCCCGGTACCGCCCGACGAGCGCGGCTTCTCCGGCACCGGCTCGGTGTGGATGATCAGCCCGCGGCCCTTGCAGCAGTCACAGGTCTCGCTGAACGCCTCCAGCAACCCGGCACCGATCCGCTTACGGGTCATCTGCACCAGACCCAGCGACGTGATCTCGGTGACCTGGTGCTTGGTGCGGTCCCGGCCCAGGCACTCGGTCAGCCGGCGCAGCACCAGCTCCCGGTTCGACTCCAGCACCATGTCGATGAAGTCGATCACCACGATGCCGCCGATGTCGCGCAGCCGTAGCTGGCGGACGATCTCCTCGGCGGCCTCCAGGTTGTTACGGGTGACCGTCTCCTCCAGGTTTCCGCCGGCGCCGGTGTACTTGCCGGTGTTCACGTCGATGACGGTCATCGCCTCGGTCCGGTCGATCACCAGGTGACCACCGGACGGCAGGAACACCTTGCGGTCCAGCCCTTTGAGGATCTGCTCGTCGATGCGCCGCTCGGCGAACACGTCCGCCACTGCGGCGTGCCGGCGCAGCCGGGCCAGCAGGTCCGGCGAGACGTGCGCGAGGTAGGACTCCACCATCTCGTACGCGGTGTCGCCCTGCACGACCAGTTCGCGGAAGTCTTCGTTGAACAGGTCCCGGACCACCCTGATGACCAGGTCCGGCTCCTCGTAGAGCAGCGTCGGCGCGCCACCGGAACCCGCCTTGGCCTGGATGTCCTCCCACTGCGCCTGCAGTCGCTTGACGTCGCGGGACAGCTCGTCCTCGCTGGCGCCTTCGGCCGCGGTCCGCACGATGACCCCGGCACCGTCGGGCACCAACTTCTTGAGGATGTCCCGGAGCCGCTTGCGTTCGGTGTCCGGCAGTTTGCGGCTGATCCCGGAGGCGTTGCCGTTCGGCACGTACACCAGATGCCGGCCGGAGAGCGCTACGTGACTGGTGAGCCGAGCGCCCTTGTGCCCGATCGGGTCCTTGGTGACCTGCACCAGCACCGAGTCACCGGAACGCAGCGCCTGCTCGATGGACCGGGACCGACCTTCCAGGCCGGTGGCGTCCCAGTTGACCTCACCGGCGTACAGCACCGCGTTGCGGCCACGCCCCACGTCGACGAAGGCGGCCTCCATGCTCGGCAGCACGTTCTGCACCTTGCCGAGGTAGACGTTGCCGGCCATGGTGCCCGACGAGGCCCGGGTGACGTAGTGCTCGACCAGGACGCCGTCCTCCAGCACGGCGATCTGGGTCCGGTCACCGCGCTGACGCACCACCATGTCCCGGTCGACGGCCTCCCGCCGGGCCAGGAACTCCGACTCGCTGAGGATCGGCGGACGGGTCCGCCGCTGCTCACGGCCGTCCCGACGGCGCTGCCGCTTCGCTTCCAACCGGGTCGACCCGGTGACGCCCTGCACCTCGTCGACGGTCTTGCGCGGTTCACGGATCTTGACGACGGTCGGCACGCCGTCCTCGGCGCCGGACTCGGCGTCGCCGGAGCCACGGCGGCGCCGCCGACGCCGCCGACGGGTCGTGGAGTCGCCATCGCCGTCGGCGTCGGCGTCGTCGGCCGACCCACTGTCAGCGGACGCCTCGGTCTCGTCGCCGGTGTCGGCGTCGTCCTCCTCCGCGCCGCCCTTGCCGCGGCCCCGGCCCCGGCGACCACGGCGCCGACGGCGCCGGCCGGCCGGCGTGTCGTCGTCATCGTCGTCCGTGTCGGTGTCGGTGGTCGCCGCAGCGGGCTGCTCCTGCGGCGCCTCGGCTGCTTCGGTGACGGCCTCGGCCGTCGGCTCACTGTCGGCGCTACGCCGGCCCCGCCGGCGGCGCCGCACCGGCTCGTCCTCGCCGGCCGCCTCGGCACCGTCGACGGCCCGGACAGCGGCCTCCGCTGCCGCCGGTTGACCGGCGTCGGTGGCGACCGGCGGGCTTTTCGGATCGGGCGCCATGAACAGTACGACCGGTGGGCCGGCTGCCGCTCTGCGGCGGCGGGACGGCGGCGCGGCGTCCGGCGGCGCAGCGGCGTCGTCGGTCGCCGGGCCGGGCTGGTCCACGGCGGCACCCGGTTCCGCGTCGGAAGCGGCGGTGGCCGAGCCGGATTTCGCCGCCGCCCCGGACTTTGCCGCCGAGCCGGACTTCGCCGACCGTCCGGTTGCCCGGGTCGGCGCCGGTTCGGTGGCCAGCGGCTCGGCTGCCGGGGATGGCTCGGCGGCCGGCGTCGCGGGACCGGCCGGCGGCGATGTGGCCAGTTGGGCAGCGGCTGCTCCCGGGGCGGGTTCACTCTCCTCGGCCGGCACCACGACGGCCGGCTCGGCCGCCTTCTTCCGACGGGTCCGAGTGGTCTTCTTGACGGCCGGCTCGGCCGGCTCCGCAGCGGAGTCGGCCGGCGGGCCGGCGTTGTCGGCCGGGCCACCCGCGCCGGTGGTGTCCGCGCCGGTGGTGTCCGCTGCCGTCGAACGGCGACGGCGGGTCCGCGACACCGCAGCCGGTTCACCGGTGGCTGGTGCCGGATCGGCCGAACCACCGGTCGCGGCCGCATCGCCGCCGGTGGCCTCGGCCGCCGGCTCGGCGGCCGACGCCGCGGCCTTGCTGGTCCGCCGCCGCGTCGTACGGGCGGTTGTGGATCGGGTCACATCAGCGGGAGCGCCGGCCGGTTCGGTACCGGTCCGGTCCCCGCCCTCGGGCTCGTTTTCGAGCATTGGACGTTCTCCAGTTCTGGCCGCCCCGGGCGCGGGTGAGCGCTGCCACGCAGGGTTGCCGCAAAAAGTGATCCGGCGGACGCGCCGCTGAGCTTCCGGCCCGGTGGGGCGAAAGACCCGGAGGCAGACCGCCGAAGTCTGGCTTACTGAGCGCCGGCCGGAACACGGCTGGCGTTCACCGATGGCTGCCCAGCTCGATCCGCCTCCAACGGATCGACGATCTCCCCCTGCGCGGTCAGTGTTCCCTGCGCTAGCCGGGTCACTCGGGGCGGCACCGGCGGCTCCAGGTCGGCCATGACGCGCAGGCCGGAGAGGACGTCATCGGGTCGTACCGACGGGGTGACCTGCCGGACGACTAGGTCGAGTATCGCACACGGCACCGAGCTGACCTCGGAAGGTAGGCCGCTGCCCGGACCGGCACCCGGTCCGTCGGTGTTGTCGGACCGGTCGGCGACCACGATCCGCACCACTGCGGCACGGGCGTCGAAGGTCCGTCGGCCCTGTTTGGTCAACCGCTCCACCAGCACCTCCTCGGCGGCGGCGAACGTCGCCACCGCCCGGCCGGCCGACTCCGGATCGACCTCGGGCAGCTCGATCCGCCACCGCGACGCGTCGATCCGGTCGGCCAGGCTGCCGCCGGTCGCCTCGACCGCCTCCAGTACGTCGAGACCGGGCGACAGCGCGGCGTCGAGCGCCACCCGCAGCCGGTCGGGATCGACCTGCTGCTGCAGACCGATCTCCAAGTACTCGGCCTCGCTGGCGACACCGGTCGGGGCCGCGCTCGCGTAGGAGATCTTGGGGTGCGGGGTGAATCCCTGAGAGAAGGCGACCGGGACACCGCCCCGACGCAATGCCCGTTCGAACGCCCGGGCGAAGTCGCGGTGCGAGGTGAACCGCAGCGGGCCGCGCTTGGCGTACCGGATCCGGATCCGTTGCACGACCGGTGCCTGGCCGCCTGCCGGTTGTGGCTTCCTGCTGATCGTGATGCTCCTCGGAAGGGGTAGGGAACGTCGTCATCCTCACCCGGATGGGTGCGGCGCGCCAGTCAGCCCGCCGCTGGGGTCCGCAGGCCGGTGTTGACCGGCGTCAGCGGCAGCAGCTTCTGCCCGGTCGGACCGATCTGGATCTCAGTATCCATTGACGGACAGACACCGCAGTCGAAACAGGGCGTCCACCGGCAGTCATCCTGCTCGTACTCGCCCAACGCGTCCTGCCAGTCCTGCCAGAGCCAGTCCTTGTCCAGCCCGGAGTCCAGGTGATCCCAGGGCAGTACCTCGGTGGCGTCCCGGTCGCGGACCGTGAACCAGTCCAGGTCGATCCCGTACGCCGGCAGCGTGTCAGCGGCCGCGTCGACCCACCGCTGGTACGAGAAGTGCTCGCTCCAGCCGTCGAACCGGCCGCCGGACTCCCAGACCCGGCGGATCACCGCGCCGACCCGCCGGTCACCGCGCGACAGCAGCCCTTCGATCAGTGACGGCTCACCGTCGTGGTAGCGGTAGCCGATCGCCCGGCCAAGTGACCGGTCGGCGTTGATCGCCTGTTTGAGCAGCCGCAGCCGGTTGTCGATCACCTCCGGGCGCTGCATGGACGCCCACTGGAACGGGGTGTGCGGTTTGGGCACGAACCCACCGATCGAGACGGTGCAGCGGATGTCCTTGGAGCCGGTCGCCGCCCGGCCCGCCTTGATCACCTCGTGGGCGAGCCGGGCGATCTGCAGCACGTCCTCGTCGGTCTCGGTGGGCAGCCCGCACATGAAGTAGAGCTTCACCTGACGCCAGCCGTTGGTGTACGCGGTCACCACCGTGCGGATCAGGTCCTCCTCCGAGACCATCTTGTTGATCACCCGGCGGATCCGTTCCGAACCGCCCTCCGGGGCGAAGGTCAGCCCGGTACGCCGACCGTTGCGGGACAGCTCCTGGGCGAGCTCGATGTTGAACGCGTCGACCCGCGTCGACGGCAACGACAGCGACACGTTGGTGCCCGCGTACTGCTCGGCCAGGCCGGAGCACATGTCGCCGATCTCCGAGTGGTCGGCCGAGGACAGCGACAACAGACCGACCTCGTGGAAACCGGAGTACTCCAGGCCGTCGGCGACCATCTGGCCGACCGTGGTGATGGACCGCTCCCGCACCGGACGGGTGATCATGCCGGCCTGGCAGAACCGGCAGCCGCGCGTACAACCGCGGAAGATCTCCACCGCGTAGCGTTCGTGGACCGTCTCGGCCAGCGGCACGATCGGCTTCTTCGGGTACGGCCAGGCGTCCAGGTCCATGGTGGTGCGCTTGTGCACCCGGAACGGCACATCCGCCCGGTTCGGCACCACCCGCTGGATCCGGCCGTCCGGCAGGTAGTCCACGTCGTAGAAGCGCGGCACGTAGATGCTCTCCGTGCGGGCCAGCCGCAGCAGCAGCTCGTCGCGCCCGCCCGGCGACCCTTCGGCCTTCCACTGCCGGACGATGCCGGTGATCTCCAGGACGGCTTCCTCGCCGTCGCCGAGCACCGCCGCGTCGATGAAGTCGGCGATCGGCTCCGGGTTGAACGCGGCGTGCCCACCGGCCAGCACCACCGGGTGTGAGTCGTCCCGGTCGGCGGCGGACAGTGGGATCCCGGCCAGGTCGATCGCGGTCAGCAGGTTCGTGTAGCCCAGCTCGGTGGCGAACGAGACACCGAAAACGTCGAAGTCGCCGACCGGCCGGTGCGCGTCAACGGTGAACTGCGGCACCCCGTGCGCCCGCATCAGCCGTTCCAGGTCCGGCCAGACCGCGTAGGTCCGTTCGGCCAGCACGTCGGGCTGCTCGTTGAGCACCTCGTACAGGATCTGCACGCCCTGGTTCGGCAGGCCGACCTCGTAGGCGTCCGGGTACATCAGCGCCCAACGCACCGTCGCGGCGTCCCAGTCCTTGGCCACCGCGCCGAGCTCGCCGCCGACGTACTGGATCGGCTTGCTGACCTGAGGCAGCAGCGGCTCCAACCGGGGCCAGACCGACCTGGCCGTCGGGCCACCCACGGTCGCCGTCGGGGCAGTGCCTGCCGGGACACCCATCAAACCTCCTCCAAACCGCACCGGACACCGGATCAACCACCCAGAGTACGCGGGCGGAGCGGGCGGGCTGGCCGCACGGTACTAACCTCGAACGGGTCCGAGAGGAGATGCATCTGCGATGCGGCAGCCGCAACCGGATGAAGGTCCGACCACGGACCAGCCGGCCGGGGCGGGCGGGTCCGACCCGGCCACGTCACCGGCAACGTCACCGGCCCCGTGGCGGGGCTCGGCAGCGGTGCCGCCACCGCGGCCGCGCCAGCGCTGGTGGCAGCGGGACGCCCCCCGGACGGAGCAGCCACCACCCCGTGACCCCACCCTGCAGCTACCACCCGACGGGTTCGCCGAGGACGATCCGGCGACCCGCACCCCGGTCGACCCGTGGGCCGCCGCCGACCCCTGGCCGGCAGGTCAGTCGACCGACCCACCCGACGAATGGCCCGGTGCCGGCGCGCCGACGCCGGAACCGATGGCGTTCCCCCCGCCGGTGTCCCCACCCGCGCCCACCTCGCCCCCGGACACGCCACCACCGGTCGCCGGCCCGCACCCGCCGAACCCGAGCCGGCTCCCGGTGACCCGACCGCCGGTCACCGGGCCACCGGTCACCCGGCCACCGGTCACCGGGCCACCGGTGCCAACCGGAAAGTCGGCCCGTCGGCAGCGCCGACAACAACGCCGACGACGGCGCTGGCCCTGGAAGACGACGCTGTTCACCCTGCTCACCGTCGCCTGCTGCTGTGGCTGCCCGGCCTACTACGGCAAGCCACTGTGGGACCAGTACCCGGCGAACGCCGCGCTCCCCGGGCAGGTCGCCGACCTGCGGCTCAGCGACGACGGTTCCAGCCAGGAGACGGTCGCCCGGTTGGAAGGTGAGATGCGCACCGCCCATCTGCTGGCCGAGGACACCTTCGCCGGGGTGTACCGGGACGGCAACGGCAAGCTAGTGGTGCTGTACGGCATCACCGGCTTCCGGATGACGCCGGGCAGCGATCTGGACAGCGAGGTCGGCCGGATCAGCGACGCGTACCAGATGGATGCCGTCGAGACGTTCGAGACCGGCGCCCGGGGCACCCACCTGAGCTGCGGAACCGGCGTCTCCGACGGCGACGACGTGGTGGTCTGCGCCTGGGCCGACCACGGCAGCCTCGGCACCGCGCTGTTCACCCGCCGGTCGGTCGAGGAGAGCGCGACGTTGACCGGGCAACTACGCGCCCAGGTGATCAGCCGGGAGTGACCCGGGAGCGGCTCAGCCGGCGGCGTCGCCGTTGCCGTTGCCCGGCTGGCCGTCGCCGGTCTTGGCCCCACCGGCGGTACGCGGTGGCGCGTACCGGGGCACGTACTCCTGGCCGGTGAGCTGCTGGATCTCGCTCATCACCTCGTCGGTGATCCGGCGCATCTCGGAGCGGTCATCGCCGCGTCCGGTGAAGTCGAGCGGCTTGCCGAACCGGACCGTGACCGTGCCCCGGCTCAGCTTCGGCCAGAGCGACCCGATCGGCTGGATCTGCGCGGTGCCGACGAAGCCGACCGGGACGACCGGCACCCCGGCGGCCAGCGCCAGCCGGGCCACCCCGGTCCGGCCCCGGTACAGCCGCCCGTCCGGCGAGCGGGTGCCCTCCGGGAAGACAGCCACCTGCCGGCCGGCCCGCAGCAGCGGGATCGCGCCGTCGAAGGCGCTCAGCGCCGCCCGCCCGCCGCCGCGTTCCACCCGGATCGCGCCGAGCCCGGTCACCAGGCCCTTGGTCAGCAGGCCACGGATTCCGGTGCCGTCGAAGTACTCGGCCTTGGCCCAGAACGCCACGTGCCGGGGCAGCACCGCGCCGAGGAAGTACTCGTCGGCGACGGACAGGTGGTTCGCGGCCAGGATCACTCCGCCGGTGGTGGGGACGTTCTCCCGCCCTTCCACCTTGGGTCGCCAGCCCAGCAGCAACGCTGGTCCGACAGTGACTTTGCCGATCGAATACAGCGGCGGCACGGATCCTCCGGCGACGGGACAGGCATGGGTGGGTCGGACAGACACGGTAGCGGACGGGATCCCGCCCGGACCGGTCAGACCCGCTGCACCCGCACCGACACCGGCTCACCGTCGCCCACCTCACCGGCGAATCCCCCCGCCGGACCGGCGGCCGACGCACCGGACGGATCGAACGTCACCTCGTCGGCGAGCACCTCACCGGCGACGAAGTCCTGGTACGCCCGTACCGCCGCCGCCACCTCGGCCCCGGCCGCCACCGTGACCCGGACCCGGTCGGTGATCCGCAGGTCGGCCTCCCGCCGGGCCTGCTGGATCACCCGGACCAGGTCCCGGGCCAGCCCTTCGGCGGCCAGCTCCGGCGTGACGGTGGTGTCCAGCACCACCACCCCCTGCCCGCCCGGCAACGGTGCGGAATGCTCCGGGTCGGCGGCGACCAGCTTCAACTCGTACTCCCCGTCGGCCAGCCGGACCCCGGCGGCGACCGGCGCGCCGTCGTCGCCCAGCGCCCAGTCGCCGGACTTCACCGCCCGGATCACCGCCTGCACCTGGCCACCGACCCGGGGGCCGAGCACCCGGGGCACCACGGTCAGCACCTGCTGGCAGTGGTCGGCGACCGCGTCGGTGAACTCCACCGACTTGACGTTGACCTCGTCGGCGACCAGGTCGGCGAACGGCCGCAGCTGCGGCGCGGCGGCGCTGGCCACGGTCAGCCCTGGCAGCGGCAGCCGGACCCGCAGATTGCGGGCCTTGCGCAGCGACAGCCCGGCCGAGCAGACCTCCCGGACCGCGTCCATCGACGCGACCAGGTCGTGGTCGGCGGGGAACTCGCCGGCGGCCGGCCAGTCGGTCAGGTGCACCGACCGGTCACCGGTCAGCCCGCGCCAGATCTCCTCGCTGGTCAACGGCGTCAACGGCGCCACCACCCGGGTGAGCGTCTCCAGCACCGTGTACAGCGTGTCGAACGCGTCGGTGTCACCGGACCAGAACCGGTCCCGGGACCGGCGGACGTACCAGTTGGTCAACGCGTCGAGGTAGGTACGCACGCTGGCGCAGGCACCGGAGATGTCGTAGCCGTCCATCTGCCGGGTGGCCTCGTCGACCAGTTCACCGGTCTTGGCCAGCACGTACCGGTCGAGCAGGTGGGTGCTGTCGGTACGCCGGGTCGCGGTGTAGCCCTCCGCGTTGGCGTACAACGCGAAGAAGTACCAGACGTTCCACAGCGGCAGCAGCACCTGCCGGACGGCGTCGCGGACACCGCTCTCCACCACCGCCATGTCGCCGCCGCGCAGCACCGGCGAGGCCATCAGCATCCAGCGCATCGCGTCCGAGCCGTAGGTGTCGAACACCTCGTACACGTCCGGGTAGTTGCGCAGGCTCTTGCTCATCTTGCGCCCGTCGGCGCCGAGCAGGATGCCGTGGCTGACGCAGTTGCGGAACGCCGGCCGGTCGAACAGCGCGGTGGCCAGCACGTGCATGGTGTAGAACCAGCCCCGGGTCTGCCCGATGTACTCGACGATGAAGTCGCCCGGATAGTGGTGCTCGAACCACTCCCGGTTCTCGAACGGGTAGTGCACCTGGGCGAACGGCATCGACCCGGACTCGAACCAGCAGTCCAGCACCTCCGGCACCCGGCGCATCGTGGACCGTCCGGTCGGGTCGTCCGGGTTGGGCCGGGTCAGCTCGTCGATGCCGGGCCGGTGCAGGTCGGCCGGGCGTACGCCGAAGTCGCGTTCCAACTCGTCCAGCGAACCGTAGACATCGACCCGCGGATAGGCCGGGTCGTCCGAGCGCCACACCGGGATCGGCGAGCCCCAGAACCGGTTCCGGCTGATCGACCAGTCCCGCGCTCCGGCCAGCCACTTGCCGAACGAGCCGTCCTTGACGTGCGCCGGCGTCCAGGAGATCTGCTGGTTCAGCTCCACCATCCGGTCCCGGAAGGTGGACACGGCCACGAACCACGACGACACCGCCTTGTAGACCAGCGGCGTGTCACAGCGCCAGCAGTGCGGGTACGAGTGGGTGTAGGTGTCGTGGCGCAGCAGCAGACCCCGGTCACGCAGCTCACGGATGATCGGCTTGTTGGTGTCGAACACCTGCTCCCCCGCGTACGGCGGGACCAGGGCGGTGAACCGGGTGTGGTCGTCGACGGTGACGATCGTCGGGATGCCGGCGGCGTTGCAGGTGTTCTGGTCGTCCTCACCGAACGCCGGGGCCATGTGCACCACCCCGGTGCCGTCCTCGGTGGTGACGAAGTCGGCGCCGAGCACCTGGTAGGCGTTCGGGCCGGCCCGGTCGACCAGGTAGTCGAACAGCGGGGTGTAGCGGCGCCCGACCAGGTCGGCGCCGCGGACCGTGCCGACCCGCTCGAACCCGTCCAGTTCCTTGGCGTACGCCTCGAGGCGGGCCGCCCCGAGCAGGTACCGCTGCCCGTCGCGCTGCAGTACCGCGTACTCGATGTCCGGGCCGACGGCGAGGGCCAGGTTCGACGGCAGCGTCCACGGCGTGGTGGTCCACACCCCGATCCGTTCCGTCGGCCCGCCGGGCTGCGCCGGCGCCAGCTCGAACCAGACGGTGACGGTCGGGTCCTGTCGGTCCCGGTAGACATCGTCCATCCGGGTCTCGGTGTTGCTCAGCGGCGTCTCGCACCGCCAGCAGTAGGCCAGCACCCGGAAACCCTCGTAGACCAGCCCCTTGTCGTACAGGGCCTTGAAGGCCCACATGACGCTCTCCATGTAGTCCAGGTCGAGCGTCTTGTAGTCGTTGACGAAGTCGACCCAGCGGGCCTGCCGGGTGACGTAGCGCTCCCAGTCCTGAGTGTAGGTCAGCACCGAGCTGCGGCAGACGTCGTTGAAGCGTTCCATGCCCAGCTCGACGATCTCCGCCTTGGTGGAGATGCCGAGCTGACGTTCGGCTTCGACCTCGGCGGGCAGCCCGTGGCAGTCCCAGCCGAAGCGGCGCTCGACCCGCCGGCCGCGCATCGTCTGGTAGCGCGGCACCACGTCCTTGACGTAGCCGGTGAACAGGTGGCCGTAGTGTGGCAGGCCGTTGGCGAACGGCGGGCCGTCGTAGAAGACGTACTCGTTGGCGCCGTCCGGACCCGGGTCGCGCTGGTCGACGCTGGCTTCGAAGGTCTTGTCCGCCGTCCAGTAGTCCAGGACGCGGCGCTCCACCTCGGGCAGGTCCGGACTGGCCGGCACGCCGGTGGCGGCGGGGTCGGTCATCGGGTACGCCATGGTGGTGCCCTCTCCTCGCGCAGCTCACTGTCTCGTGGTCTGCGAGGACGAACCCGCCGGGCGGTCGCCGGCTGCTGCCGGACGTCGCCACGGTGGGCCGCGGTACCACCTCGCTTGGCGGTCGCCGAGGTGCGCGACCGCCCGCTCATCGACCGGCTGTGACGGGCCGGACCCGTCCGGTTCTACTGGGGCCGCCGCTGCCGGGCAGTGGTGGCCGGTTCTTCCGGAGGCTCACCGGTGATGGCCGGGTCGTCGCCTTTGGGTTGCCTTCGGTTCCGAGCGTATCCCACCCGTCGAGCCGGTTTCCGTCCGCCCGCCACTTCCGAACTCAGCCGGCGGGCGGGGCCGGCAGCGTGGTCGACCAGAGCGAACGGCCGTCCCGGTCGCGCAGATGCACGGTGAACGCCCGGGACCCGCCGTCGACGAACACCTCGCCGTAGTGCTGGAAACCTTCGGCCGGCGACGTGTTGGCCCGCGGTGGGGCGTTGACGAACACCGCTTCCGGGCCGAACGTACCGTCGAGGGTGTTCGGGCCGAACGCCCCGGCGTGCGCCGGGCCGGAGACGAACTCCCAGAACGGGGTGAAGTCGGCCACTGCGGCCCGCGCCGGGTCGTAGTGATGGGCGGCGGTGTAGTGCACGTCGGCGGTGAGGAAGACGATGCCGGTGACGCTGGCCCGGTGCGCCGCGCCGAGGATCTCGGCGAACTCCAGCTCCCGCCCGGCCGGTGCGCCGCCGTCGCCCTGGGCGATCCCTTCCTGGGCCCCGCCACCGTCCGGCACGATCAGGCCGAGCGGCAGGTCGTTGGCGATCACCTTCCAGGTGGCCGTCGACCGGGTGAGCTCGCGGATCAGCCACTGCCGTTGCTGGGTGCCGAGCAGGCCACGATGCGGGTCGGCGTACGTGTTGCCGTCGTTGGGGTCCTTGTAGGTGCGCATGTCGAGGACGAACACGTCCAGCAGCGGCCCGTAGCGGACCACCCGGTACAGCGGCCCGTCGTCCGGGGTCGGCAGCCACTCGTGAAACGCCTGCCGGGACCGTGCCGCCAGCACGTCGACCCGGGTCTCGGTGTAACGCGGGTCGGTGAGGATCTCGCCCGGATACCAGTTGTTCGTCACCTCGTGGTCGTCCCACTGGTTGAGTTGCGGCACCTCGGCGGCGAACGCCCGCAGCTGCGCGTCGAGCAGGTTGTAGGCGAACTGGCCACGGAACTCGGTGAGCGTCTCGGCGACCTTGGACTTCTCCGGGGTCACCAGGTTGCGCCACACCCGCCCGTCCGGCAGGGTCACCGTCTCGGCGAGCGGGTTGTCGGCGTACACGGTGTCGCCGCTGCACAGGAAGAAGTCCGGCCGGCCACGCCGCATCGCCTCGAAGATCCGCATCCCGCCGAAGTCGTCGCTGATCCCCCAGCCCTGACCGGCGATGTCCCCGGTCCAGACGAACCGCACGTCGTCGACCCGCCCGCCGGTTCCGCCGCCCGGCCGGCCCCGGTGGGGTTCGTGGTGGCCACCGGCGCGGGGTGCGGTGCGCAGCGAACCGGTCAACGGCTCACTGACCAGGCCGGGACGGTGCAGGCTCTCCACCCGCACCCGGTAGTGCAGCCGCTCGCCGGCGGGCAGGCCACGCAGCCGCACCTTGCCGGTGAAGTCGCCCCGGCCGTCGAGCACCGGGCCGCGCACCCGTCGGGCGTCGCGCAGGTCGGGCCGGCGGCCGACCTCGACGATCAGCCGGCCGACGCGGTCGGCGCGGGTCCAGACGACGGCCTCGCCGGGGCCGACCACGCCGCTCTGCACGCCGTGGGTGAGCACCGGCCGGCCGGTGGGGTGCCAGGCCGGTGTGATGGGCCGGCCGGCCGCGAGGTCCGCGCCAGCGGCCGCACCGGCTCCACCGAGCAGCGCGCCGCCGGCGAGCCCGGCACCGCCGGCCAGTCCGGCCCGCAGCAGGGTACGGCGGTCGAATGGGTTCATCGAAATCCTCCCGGGAAGGCACGTCAGGCGTTCCCAAGAGGTCTATCGATGGAATGTGGCGAGATCCACCGGATCAGGTGACCAGCACACGAACCGGCCGATAACCCGCGGCGGATCGACCAGGATCAGCCCAGGTCGGGGAACCAGAGCTTGATCTCGCGGGCCGCGCTCTCCGGGGAGTCCGAGGCGTGCACCAGGTTCTCCCGGTTGGACAGCGCCAGGTCGCCGCGAATGGTGCCGGCTGCCGCCTTGCGTCCGTCGGTGGTGCCGATCAGCGCACGCACCACCTCGATCGCCTGGTCACCGGCGAGCACCAGGGCGACCAGCGGCCCGCTGGTCATGAACTCCTTCAGCGGCGGGTAGAACGGCTTGTCCACATGGTCGGCGTAGTGAGCGCCGGCCAGCTCCTCGTCCATCCGGCGCGACTGCAGGGTGACCAGGTGCAGTCCCTTACGCTCGAACCGGCCGAGGATCTCGCCGACCAAGCCGCGCCGGACCGCGTCCGGCTTGATCAACACGAGGGTACGTTCGACATCGGTGGGGCTGGACACGCTGGCTCCTTATCGACGGACCGGCACCGCTCCCCTGCGGAGCGATTCGGTACGGACTGGCGCTGCCAGCCTAGTGGGTCCACGCCGCCCCGCGCGTCATGATGGAGGGCCAGGGGACGGACGAGGACCGGCGGCTACCGACGCCACCGGTCGCGGCTCTTCCATCCTCGCCGGGCCCGGCCTAGCCTGGCCTTGACGCAGGGAGGTCTACTGTGGCGAACGGCCATCGATCGGTTTCCACCGCCCGCAAGCTCATCGCGACGGTGCTGGGCACTTTCGCCACGTTCATCATCCTCTTCGGCGCCGGCATGACCAGCTGGGCCATCGCCGCGCTGGGCGTGGCACTGCTGGTGCTCGCGGTCAGCCTGGTGCTGATCACCGCGTTCCCCGGCACCGAGCGCGCCTGGGTGGCCGGCATCGCCCACGTCCGCAGCGTTTCCGAACCACCGGCCTCCTCCACCTACGGCCGCTGCGAACTGCAGATTCTGGTGGACGCGCCGGGCGTACCGCCCCGGTCGGTCAAGGTCCGCGACCCCCGGGTGCCGGTGGCGAAGTGGCCCGACCCTGGCGCCACGCTGCCGATCATGGTCGCCATCGACGACCAACGCCACGTACGGATCATCTGGGACGACGTGCTGACCCACGCTGAAGCCGCCGCGGAGCGGGCCGACCTGCCGCCGGAGTTCGACGAGCCCGACTTCAGCACCCTCGACGACGACCTGCTCGACGTGGATGAGGAGCCGCCGTGGGCGCGGCGACGCTCCGATGACCTGTTCCTCGACCCGGACACCGCCCAGACCGCCGATCTCGGCGCGGGGCTGCGCGACGACGATCCGGCCGAGCCCGCCGGTCCGGCCGACGATCCGCGTCAGCGTCGACGCGACCCGGCGGAAAATCCCCGGCCGGACTTCGCCACCCCGGGGTTCGACCCGGACATCGAACAGTCCGAGCCGGCGGATCCGGGCCGGGTCGGCAACCCCGGCAAGGACCCCGGCAAGGTCGGCGACCCTGTCGTGGTGAGCCAGTCACCGGGGGGCCACAAGGTGGTGGACGGCACCGTGGTGGACCCGCAGCCGGTGCCGCTGCCGCGCCGTGCCCGGCCACGGCCGTACTCCCCACCCGCCGAGCCGGAGGCCGGCACGGTCACCGCCGGAGCGGACCGGGGCCGGGCCGCCGCCGAGGCCCGCGCCGAGTCGCCGACCGCCACCGGGACGGCGCTGGCCGACCAGCCCGACCAGGACGCAGACGACCCCGACGGCGGGTCGGTGACCGACCCGGACGGCCCGCTCGCCGACCTGGCCGCCGCCGGCCCGGTGACCGGCACCGACACCCTGGCCGACGAACCCGACGACCACGGGCCGATCCACGGCGTCGGGCTGACCCTGCTCGTCGCGGACCTCGACCGGTCGGTCGGGTTCTACCGCGACATGCTCGGCTTCTTCGAGATCGACGGCGGGGACGGCAACGCGGTGCTCGCCTCCGGGCAGACCCGCCTGGTGCTGCGGTCGGTGCCCGAGGTCGCCCCGGTCAACCGGCGGCTCATGCACCTCAACCTCGAAGTCGACGGCCTGCAACGGATGCACGACGAACTCAAGGCCAAAGGGGTGCGGTTCACCTACGCGCCCCGGGCGGTCAACCGTGGTGCCCGGCTGGAGCTGTGGGCGGCTGCTTTCCGCGACCCGGACGGCCATGGTATCGCCATCATCGAGTGGCGTGACCGTGACCAGCCCGCGACCGACGCCGACGCACCACAGTGACCTCAGCGCCAGTTGTGGTCAGCTGAGAATGACCCGCCGGACGTGCCACACGTACGCCCAGACGACGCCGAACAGCACCCCCACCACCAGCAGTGACCAGTGCAGCAGGCCGGCAAGCAGGACCAGCCCCTGCAGCACCGTGCCGGCGTACCAGGCCCAGCCGCGGCGCAGCAGGCCGGCGAGCGTCACCGCGCCGACGGCGAGCACGGCGCTGGCCACCATAGCCGCCGGGCCGGAGCCGTCGGCCACCATCCGGATCGGCTGAATCGCCAGCACGAGCACCAACGCCTCCAGGCCGAGGGTCGCCGCGCCGAGCCCGCGCGCGGCGGCCGGCGGGTTGCGCAACCCGGACCGACGCGGCGGCGGTCCGGCCGGGTCGTCGCTCACCGGACCGTCGCTCACCGGGTCAGCAGCCGGCGTGCGTCGGCCACCGTCACCACCGACCCGGTGATCAGGACCCCCACCCCGCTGAGCTCCCCGTCGAGGTCGGCCTCGGCCAGCTCCACCGCCGCTTCGATCGCGTCCGGCATCTGCTGGGTCACCCGTACCCGGTCCACGCCGAACGCCTCGACCGCGAGGCCGGCCAACTGACCGACCGGCATCGCCCGCGGCGACGTGTTGCCGGTCACCACCAGCGCGTCCGCCACCGGCTCCAGCAGATCCAGCAGCGCCTCGGCGTCCTTGTCGGCCAGCACGGCGAGTACCACCACGAGCCGCCGGAACGCGAACTCCTCCTGCACCGCGGCGACCGTGGCCGCCATCCCGTGCGGGTTGTGGGCACCGTCGAGCAGGATCGTCGGCGCGCTGCGTACCCGCTCCAGCCGGCCCGGTGACGACACCCCGGCGAAGCCCTGCCGGACCGGCTCGGCATCCAACGTCCGACCCGGGCCGGCACCGAGGAACGCCTCCACCGCCGCCAGCGCCAACGCCGCGTTCTGCGCCTGATGCGCCCCGTGCAGCGGCAGGAACACCTCGTCGTAGCGGCCGCCGAGCCCCTGCAACGTGAGCATCTGCCCGCCGACCGCGACCGCGCGGTGGACCACGCCGAACTCGCCGCCCTCCCGGGCGATGGTGGCACCCACCTCGGCGCACCGGTCCAGGATCGGCCCGGCCGCCTCCTCCGGCTGCACCGCGGTGACCACCGTCGACCCGGCGTGCACGATGCCGGCCTTGGCCCAGGCAATGTCGGTGAGGGTGTCGCCCAGCCACTCGGTGTGATCCAGACCAATCGGAGTGATCACGCAGACACCGGCGGACAACACGTTGGTGGCGTCCTCGGCGCCGCCCAGCCCGACCTCCACCACCGCCACGTCGACCGGGGCGTCGGCGAACGTCGCGAACGCCAACGCGGTCGTCATGTCGAAGTACGTCAACGGCTCCGCCGCCTGCTTGTCGACCAGCTCGGCCAACGGCGCGACCTCCCGGTACACGGCGGCGAACCGTTCCTCGCTGACCGGCTCACCGTCCAGGCTGATCCGCTCCCGCACCGTCTCCAGATGCGGGCTGGTGTATCGGCCGGTGTGCAGCCCGAAGGCCCGCAGCAGCGAGTCGATCATCCGGGCGGTCGAGGTTTTGCCGTTGGTCCCGGTCAAGTGGATCGACGGGTACGCGCGCTGCGGACTACCCAGCAGGTCCAACAGCTGGCCGATCCGGTCCAGGTCGAACACCATCCGGGTGAAGCCCCGGTCGGCGAGCTCCTGCTCGACCCGCGCGAACTCGCCACCCGGCCGCTGCTTCGCGCCGCCGGTGGCCCCGGGTCGTCCGGTCCCGGGTCGCCGTACCGTCACGACTGCTCACCGTCGGCAGCCGGCAGCGCGGCGAGCGCTCCGGCGATGCGGGCCAGCTCCGCCTCGGCCGCCGTCAACCGGGTACGGATCTTGTCCACCACCGGGGCCGGTGCCTTGTCGACGAACGCGCTGTTGCCCAGCTTGGCCCGGCACTGCTCGGCTTCCCGCTCGGCCGCCGCCCGGTCCTTGGTCAACCGGGCGCGCTCGGCCGCCACGTCGATCGAACCGCGGGTGTCGAACTCGACACCGACCTGTGTGGTCACGGCGAGCTTCGCGGTGGCCGAGAACTCGACGGCCGGCTCGTCCAGCCGGGTCAGCGACCGGATCAGCGGCTCGTGCCCGCCGACGCCCGCGTCGGCCAGACCGGTCAGCCGGGCGCTGACCCGCTGGGTCGGCCGCAGCCCCTGGTCCGACCGGAACCGGCGGACCTCGGTGACCACCCGCTGCACCACGGCCAGCTCCGCCTCCGCCGCCGGGTCGTGCCACGCCGGGTCGGCGACCGGCCAGGAGGCCACCATCAGGCTGCCGGCCGCCGGCTGGCCCGACCCGGCCAGCGCCGACCACAACTCGTCGGTGACGAACGGAGTGACCGGGTGGAGCAGCCGCAGCAGCTGGTCGAGCACGTGGCCGAGCACCCGGCGGGTCCGGTCGGCGGCCTCCCCGCCGGCGCCCAGCACCGGCTTGCTCAGCTCCAGATACCAGTCGCAGACGTCGTCCCAGGCGAAGTGGTAGAGCGTGTCACACGCCTTGGCCAGCTCGAACGCCTCGAACTGCTGGTCGACCTGGGCCGTCACCTCCTGCAGCCGGGACATGATCCACCGGTCGGTCATGCCCAGATCCGCCGGGTCGGGCAGGTCGCCGGTCAGGTGCGCGCCGTTGAGCAGCGCGAACCGGGTGGCGTTCCACAGTTTGTTGCAGAAGTTGCGGGAACCCTGGCACCACTCCTCGCTGACCGGCACGTCGGCGCCCGGGTTGGCGCCCCGGACCAGAGTGAACCGGGTGGCGTCGGCGCCGAACCGGTCGATCCAGTCGAGCGGGTCGACGACGTTGCCGTACGACTTGGACATCTTCTTGCCGAACTGGTCCCGGACCATGCCGTGCAGGGCCACCACGTCGAACGGCTGCCGGCCCTCCATCGCGTACAGCCCGAACATCATCATCCGGGCCACCCAGAAGAACAGGATGTCGTAGCCGGTCACCAGCACGCTGGTCGGATAGAAGGTCCGCAGGTCGTCGGTCTGGTCCGGCCAGCCGAGCGTGGAGAACGGCCACAGCGCGCTGGAGAACCAGGTGTCGAGGACGTCCTCGTCCTGCCGCCAGCCGGCACCGGCCGGCGGCTGCTCGTCGGGTCCGACGCAGACGACCTCGCCGCCCGGGCCGTACCAGACCGGGATCCGGTGCCCCCACCACAGCTGCCGGGAGATACACCAATCGTGCATATTGTCGACCCACGCGAAGTAGCGTGCGGCCAGCTCCGGCGGCTCCACCCGGGTCCGACCGTCACGCACCGCGTCCCCAGCGGCCTTCGCCAGCGGGCCGGTCCGAACGAACCACTGCAACGACAGCCGCGGCTCGACCGTGGTCCGGCACCGCGAACAGTGACCGACCGCGTGCACGTACGGCCGCTTCTCGGCCACCACACGCCCCTCGGCCCGCAACGCCGCGACGATCGCCGGCCGCGCCTCGAACCGGTCCAGTCCTTCGAACGGTCCGGCCACCGTGACCACCGCCCGCTCGTCAAGGATGGTCAGACTCGGCAGCCCGTGCCGTTGGCCGATCTCGAAGTCGTTGGGGTCGTGCGCCGGGGTCACCTTCACCGCGCCCGTGCCGAACGTCGGATCGACGTGCGCGTCCGCGACGATCGGGATCCGCCGACCGGTCAACGGCAGCTCAACCTCGGTGCCGATGAGATGCCGGTAGCGGTCGTCGTCCGGGTGCACCGCCACCGCGGTGTCGCCCAGCATCGTCTCGACCCGGGTGGTGGCCACCACGATCGACGCGTCGCCCTCGCCGTACCGGATGGAAACCAGCTCGCCGTCGTCGTCGCTGTGTTCCACCTCGATGTCGGACAGGGCGGTACGGCACCGCGGGCACCAGTTGATGATGCGCTCGGCGCGATAGATCAGCTCGTCGTCGTAGAGACGCTTGAAGATGGTCTGCACCGCCCGGGACAGGCCCTCGTCCATCGTGAAACGTTCCCGGTCCCAGTCGACCGAGTCACCCAGACGGCGCATCTGCCCGAGGATGGTGCCGCCCGACTCCGCCTTCCACTGCCAGACCCGGTCGATGAACTGTTCCCGGCCAAGGTCGTGCCGGGACAGCCCTTCGGCGGCGAGTTGTCGCTCCACGACGTTCTGAGTGGCGATCCCGGCATGGTCCATGCCGGGCAACCAGAGCGCCTCGAAGCCCTGCATCCGCTTGCGTCGGATCAGTGTGTCCTGGATCGAGTGGTCGAGTGCGTGCCCGACGTGCAGCGACCCCGTGACGTTCGGCGGCGGCACCACGATGGTGAACGGCGGCTTCCCGCTGCCCGCGTCGGCCCGGAAGTAACCTTCGGCTACCCACCACTCGTACCGCCGCTGTTCGACCTCACCCGGAGCGTACTGGGCCGGCAACATAGGGGCTGCGTCGTGTTGGGGTTGCGGAGTCTCGGTCACCCATCGAGTTTACGGAGCCCCCGCACCCGGATTCACGCAGGCCCGACCGCGGCAGACCGACTGTGGCAGGCCAGCTGTCTCGGGCCGCTTGACGGGGCCGACGGGCGGCACCCACCGCTCGACGAAGTCGGTGACGTACGGTGTCGGGCATGGTCGACGACATATTCGGCGGACGACGGTCGGCTCACCAGGGACCGGTCGACCGTCAGGAACCGGTCGACGTGACCCCGGACGCCCAGCCGACCCCGGGCGACGGAGAGGGCCGCGGCCGAGGTGTCCGGGCCGGGCGCGGCCGGCGCGTCGTCGTCATCGGCTCGCTCGCCGCGCTCGGTGTGCTGGGCGTCGGTCTGCTCGGTTCGACCGGCTTGCGCATCGTCGCGCAGAAGGATGCCAGCCTGAGCGCCCCGGACGAGGCGGCCGGGCTGGTCCGCGACGACGGGGAACAGGCCAGGAGTACGGCCGACTACCTGCACAGCGCCTTCGCCGCCGGAATCGACCTGGACCAGAGCACGGCTGCCGTCTACCGGGATCCGTCGGCGGCGGACCGCAGCGTTCTGGTCTTCGGTGGCACCGCTCTGCTCTGGTCACCCGAGCACGACCTGGACGCGCTGCTGGAGATCGTCGGTGATGAGGAGGGTTCGGTGACCGGCGTCCACCAGGTGCCGGCCGGGACGTACGGCGGGGTGATGAAGTGTGGTAGCACGCCTACCGGTGACCAGGAGATGCCGGTCTGCGGGTGGGCGGACCACGGGAGCATCGCGGTGGCGCTGTTCCCGGGGCGTACCGTCGGCGAGTCGGCCGCGCTGCTCGCGGACCTGCGGATGGACCTTCAGCAGCGGGACTGACGTCCGTACAAACGGTCCTCTGCACGGTCGGCACGGGTTCGTTGTACAGGGCGGTCTTCCGAGGGATTTTCCCTGGAAAACACTTGTGGGCCACCCGTACGGGTGGCCCACAAGTAAAGATGTCCGGCGGTGACCTACTCTCCCACACCCTCACGAGTGCAGTACCATCGGCGCTGGAGAGCTTAGCTAC